>Ga0207709_10000007_pt1 | contig 752025 bp, 624 predicted proteins | sample KBSM34metaG_FD_184397 | JGI IMG/M metagenome (GOLD analysis project Ga0207709, IMG submission 184397) | Miscanthus rhizosphere microbial communities from Kellogg Biological Station, Michigan, USA - KBS M3-4 metaG (SPAdes) (version 2) | ecosystem: Host-associated > Plants > Roots > Rhizosphere... | reverse complement strand
TGTATTCCTGAAAGATACGGCTAGATTCAACATAGGCAATTTTTTCACCTTTGAAGAACAATAAATAAACACTCAACCCTAAAGAAAGGATAATACACGCCCAGAGCGCCTGAATACTTCTCATAAATGATATATTATAAATACTAAAAAATAGGTCCAGTGAGATTGAGAAACTCAAACAACTGAAAATTAATTCAAAAATAAAAAAAACAAAACACTTTTATCATTAAGACTAAAGAATTAATAAGAGTCAAAAACGCATTACATTAATATAAAATAGATTAATTTTTACACCAGTGAATCAAACTACGAAATAATAACAATAATTATCTTACACAACGTTAAAACAGCAAATATTTTGCTCCCCCTCCTACACTTAACCATGGTACATTGCGATCTAGCGAAAACCTTAATTCCCCCTTTTCAAATCATCAATCTGCTTTTGTAAAGAAATAACATGTAAAGTGAGCTCTTCGTTATTTTTAAGTAATTTTTTAACCATTTCCCCCAATTGAATACTGTTAAGTTCAACTTCATTTGTTGTTGGCATATCTGGTAGATGCTTGTTTGTTTTTACAAAGATCTCCAGATCCTTCAAACTTTTCAACTTATAATCTTCTTCAAAGACATAGTCCGGCCAATCGGCGGAAGTAGTGGTAACCTTGATTTCTTGGGCTTGTATTTTCCCTTTTACGGAAAGCTTATGCTGTGGATTACTTGTACCTATTCCAAGATTTCCTTTAGCATTCATGATCATGTAACTGGTAGAATAGCTTCCCCAAGAAAAAAGTGGACGATTAATCAACGCACCAGCACTCCAACGTGCATCAAAGCGCATCATTGGTTTATCGCCTATATCCGAGCTTCCTGGTACACTTGCTGTAATTCCAAATACGTAATCATCAGTATGCGTTCTAGAAGCCTCAATCCAGGGAATAAACCTTCCATTTATCCCAGTACCATTCATTATTGTTAAGCTTTCATTTGGAGCGTCGCTCACCGTATATTGGGCGATTCTCTCTAGTCCATTATTTTCAGCTATTTTTCTTACATCCATTAAATAAGCAGGACTGGCGGTACCTATACCAACATTTCCATTTGCTGGAAATGTATTTATTTGGGAATTAGCTAGATTATTTAAACCAAATAGAGCACAAAAAAACACCGTTCTTTTTATATTCATATATTAATAATTATTTCAAGGATTAAATTGAGTAACACCCAATTCATAGTTATTTTAAATGAGACTACTAATTATTCATTCTCTCTATATTAAAAATAAGTCTAAGGTTTTCAAAAAATGTCTCTCTCAGCTTACATCAGCAAACGAGCATTTGCTATGTTTTGATTACCCTGGCGCATCATCTAAGCTTTGAAAGATGAATTAGGCCCTTAATTAAAAGTTGATGTATCTTTTTTTTTTATTACATAACAAAAATATAGGTCCTATAGATATAACCAGGAGATTGCATGCATAGACAAGTAAATTATAAAAAAAATCTCATATGTATAAATTTGTTTTCCAACAAAACCATAAGGTTTCTCCGCTCTCCGTCAGCATAGAATAAATCACGTAGCTTCATATTGTATTATTTGGTCATTAGCTCCTCAAGCTTCAATACTTTTTTCTCCAATTCATTTCTCTTTTTTTCGTTTTCGATCGCGTGCAGCGTTAATTCTTCCACTTTTTTCAGTAACAATAGATTCATCTCTGCTAGATCTAAACCATCTTTTTGAATCTCTTTAGCCGAAGGAATCTCGGGCAGATGTTTATGCACTTTGACATAGTCTTCAATATATTCCAACGTGTTAAGCTTGTAATCTGGTTCGAACACATAATCTGGAACTGATATATCCGTTTTAACCTTGATCTGTTGAGCCAAAATATTACCTTCAACTGCAAGTTTTGCCTGTGGATTGGCTGTACCGATACCGACATTTCCACCGGGTAAAAAAGTCATACGCGCAATACCAGAACCAATACCATGGTAACCATCACCGCTATCTTCAAGTATATTAAAGTTATTTGTATTATGAGTTCCACCAACGGCCCAATGTTTCGAACGATTACGATAGCTGAATAACAACTTAGGATCATCACCAACAGGATTATCTGTTACCAATGCTAGGGCGTGACCATAGGATTGCCCTCCATTAGAATGAAAAATTCCTGTCGAAATATTACCTATTGGCGGCTGGACATCTAATCGTGTACGTGGAACGGAGTTACCAATACCCAGATTGCCCTCACCAGTAAATAAAAACGTGGATTTAATTAAAGGACTAGCCGAAAAATAAATAGATGCTAAACCAGTGGCCGCGTCATAATGGCTCCGAATTCGGGTAAGTTCCTCCCCGTTCATTTTCTGAAAGACAATATCGCCAGCGTCAGTCGGGTCTGCTGTAGCACCCTTAAAAAATAAATCCCGCCCATTTGTTAAATTTATACCTTCAAAGGAGGTCTGTGCATAAACCTGATAACCATTCAGGCTACCTGCAGTTATTAGTACTGCAGTTAATAATTTTACTTTATTCATTGTTAACTTTGTTATTTTATCTTATTATCTTTATTTCAAGCGAAAGATTATTCAATCCATACCAGTTATAAATCGATAATTTGATTGATCATTTTCTATTTAATAAGTTTAACCCATAATTTACTACTAACTCCTTAATTAACAAGCGGCTAATTACTTTCTCAAGAAATCACTTTACAAGGAGTAACATAGTTGGTTGACCAGCATTCAACTTAGTAAAAGTATCCTTGAGCATATGTATAAATTAAATTCTGGCTAAAATAGCACCAAATTCCTAAGCCCTTAAAGACAAGATATTTGCAAAAAATAAATCAACAATAAGCTTTTAAGCGATTTTTTCATGTATAAGGATAAACGCAACTCCGATGATAACAGATTACCGTCTTCATCATAGATCACATAGGTTATAGCAAGTTCTCAACCGCTCCGATAGAGGGAAATTATCTCCTGGTTCTCCTGTAGAAAACACTAAGTCCATTGCTTGCACCAAAGCGCTGTTCTGTTGCCAGGTATTAATTCGTTCTGCTCGAATGCGTGCTCCTATATAGTCAGGAATAACATCTCTCCATGCCGCGAAATCGATATTATAGCCCCCAGATACTCCCATAAAAGGCACGGAAAGATTACCTTGGTCATGTCCTGTCCCTAATTTTATCGAGCTCGTCGTGCTATTAGCGGCGCTCCCCATATTCAACGGGGTAGCTGGGCTATTCGTACCGATGCCCACATAACCAGTTGACGGAAATGTATTTGTTTGAGATCTCGCTATACTGCTTAGGCCAATGAAGGCACAAAAAAACATAATTTGTTTCATCTGCTTTATAAATTAGATTACCTAGTCTATTATTTTAATGATGAAATCCCTTTTTGCAATTTTTCAATAAGTGTGTTTTCCAATAACTTTATCTTATCTGATTGGGTATTGATTTTCTCCGTTTGCGTCTTCATTTCATTATTAATCTGAATAAGCTGTAAAGTCATTTCTTCTATCTTTTTTAATAGAATCTTATTCATTTCTCCCAACGACACTCCGTCTGCTTCAACTTCTTCAGCTTTCGGAACATCAGGAAGATGACCATTCGATTCAATAAACTTTTCAGTTTCAGCTAAAGAAGGGAGTTTATAATCTTTTTTAAATACATAATCAGGCCAGTTTGCTGTCTCTACCCTAACTTCATGTCCACGAATTTTACCATTAACGGCAAGATCGTAATCCCCAGGAACTGTTGTCTTAATTCCCATTTTTCCTGAAACAAAAAAGTCTCCGGCACCTACTGGATTATTTAAAAGTGAACTAATGGTAGGCTCATTTCCATTCACCTCTTCGACACGTGGTCCATAGAAATATTGACGGTCGTTGATATTAGGATCATAAAACAGGTAAGATCTATGCTGCGTAGCAGTTGTATTGGATGCAAACTTGAAATCAGTCGTAGAAACTACTTTTTTACCTGTTATACCATCATAAATGCCACCGAAACTTATGGTTGATGGATCACTCGAACCGTGAACGTAGCCTACAACTAGATACCATTTATTAAGTTCGGGAAGGTCACCGTACCAGAAATAGGGATTATTATTAGCTACTCCAGCCAATGTTGTTACTCCTGGGGCACAGCCCAAGTAGGAAGTTCCATCGGGGGAGCCAGTCTTTTTTAACCATACAGTATAACGATAGGTCTTTTGATTATTAATGATAAAATAGGACGAATCAAATCCGCCATCTCCATTCTCGTCTCCACTCGGACTCCCTTTCCATAGTACAACTTGTGTACCATAAGGCCCAATACCCCATTCACGCTGGTTTTCAGAGATTAATCCATTCTGTGCTAGACCAGTGATCCCACCAGGCCCGACTATCCAATCGCTTAGATTCAATAAATTTTGGGCACTACCTTCCAATGGAAGTAGGCTAAATGAAAATAATATTGCTTTTTTTAATTTTTTCATGATGTTGGTTAATTAAGATTACTTAGCAGACTCCAGCTTTTCAAGTCTTTCCATGACATGATTGATTATCTTGTCTTTTTCGATCAGGTGTAAGGTCATCTCTTCAATTTTCTTTAGTAAAATTTTATTCATCTCGCCCAGTGATAGTCCATCTTTTTCAACTTTACCAGCGGTGGGAACATCGGGCAAATGACCATTTTCATGAATATACTTTTCGATCTCCTGCAAGCTCAACATGGCGTAACCAGGTTTGAAAACATAGTCTGGCCAATCTACCGCGGATGTGGTGACCTTTACTTCTTCGGCACGGATTTTTCCTTTTACAGATAACTTATCTTGAGGATTTGATGTGCCAATGCCGGTATTTCCATTGGGCAGGATGGTCATCTTGGCCGATTGATTGGTAATTATGGAAAAGGGATGGTTGGTACGTGTACCAACGATTCCACCTGCAAGAGCTCCATACCATCCTAAGTCATGGGACCAAAGTCCACTCTGAACATTATTTGTGGTTACAATAGCCTTTGCATGCCCATCACCCTGAACCTGAAAAACCCTACTCCAACCTTCGACATTTTCTATGGTAGAGGTACCAATGCCTGCATCGCCCCAGGTATTCAACATACCGTTATTGGAAACCCAGAACGATCTTCCTATCTTAACGCCATTAGTGAAATCTCCTTCGTAGTTAATCGTAAGGACGTTATTCATATCATGAACAAATGCCCTGCCGCCGGCGCCCCGGGGCGGATAAGAAAAAATGACATCTGCTGCTCCATTATAACGAAATTCATAAGCCTGCCCAAAGGCAGAAACTGCCACTAAAGCGGCAGATAATAAGGTTAGTATTTTTTTCATGTTCAGTATTATATAGCTACGTTCGTATAGATTTCTTTCATCCATTAGCTATTGAAAAGGCTCCAAATATATTTCATAACTGTCTGCCAGCCGAAGATAGGGACCAAAGTCTCACAGCTCAAAGCCCTAAACTGATCAATCAAAGTTTAAACGCTGAAATATTCATTGCAAATTGTCAAAGCATGACAATATTACTAATTAGTGGTTAAAAGCACATTCAATTAAAATCTTTATCAAGTATCTCAAACGAACGACTAAAATTACGTTTTTCTCCAGCAATAAAACAAAAAATTAAATGATGCTTTGATAAAACACAAATAAACAAGAGAATAAATTAAATACACCTTAAAAGAAAGATGTAAAATCTTAATATACTCCAATAAATTATAGCAAAGCACACTGAAATATAAAATATAAAGATTAGTGTTCTCTAAAAGATAATTTTCATTAAGAACAAACAACAAAGAGTAAATCAAATGCATATATTTGAAAAAATTAACAATTTATGAAAAGTATTAATATATTAACATTATTATTCACACTACTAATTGGTCTTAATACTGCACACAGTCAAAATGCAGATATTAAAACGAAAATCATGGGTAACTTTACATCACCTGACAATCAAGCCCGCGAATTCAAGCTGTTTGATCTATCTTACAATACGCATCACTGGCAAAATGGTGCAAGCGTAATTGTGGAAGTTTTCCAGGATTTTTATTCACCTGCTTATGCCAAATATGTTATCAACTTTGGTTACGGAAAAGGAGCTAATTACGGCGATGGACAAATCTATCAAGTAGAAAATTTTGGCAGTCACGAATTTACAGTAGCATTTGGTAACAAATCTGGTCTAAACACTCAAAGTTCGGGTTATCCAAATGAAAAGATACCGGTCATGTTGAAAGTAAAAGCTTATATTGTTTGTCGGGTCAAGGTAACATATACTTATAATGAAGTCGCTTCTGTCGTAAATCATTCCGAAATAGCGTTCGGAAATACCACAGGAAATGTAACACCTGATTTTCCCCCACAAACAATGGCCAATACAGCTATGTGGACAACAGGAAGCCTCCGTGTAGAAGGGCTAGATAACCATTATATCTCCCAAGGGAATGTTGGTATTGGAACCAAAAATCCACAGGATAAGTTATCTGTCAATGGGAAAATAAGGGCGCATGAAATCAGGGTGACAACCGCAACAGCCGACTGGCCTGATTATGTGTTTAAAGAAGATTATAACCTAAAGCCCTTATCGGAAATAGAACAATACATCAAAATTAACGGTCATTTGCCAGAAGTCCCCAATGCAACTGAGGCTGGGCTCAACGGCGTAGCTCTCGGCGAGCTTAATAGGGTATTATTAAAGAAAATAGAGGAGCTTACGCTACACGCAATTGAAGCAAAAAAACAATTAGAGCAACAGGGCAATGAAATTACCGTGTTGAAACAATTATTAAACAATCATCTTCCCTCTGTCCTGTCTACGTCTGCGGTTAAACACAAATAAATATATTATGAAAAATAAAAGCTCCAAATAAGTTGGAGCTTTTAGCTGATTCAAAAATAAGTATAGCATAAAAACAGCTTCTGCTTGATTTTATTTATCCAACAGTCTAAAAAACTCTCCAAAAGCAATTATAACCTACAATGAAAAGTATACTACAATAATTATACAGATTACGTGAATCATATTTTCTTCTTAATTATCCCCTTTTAATTGATTGATTTCGCTTGCCTGTTTTATAAGCACCTTATTCATCTGAATCATTTGTAATGTCATCTCTTCTATCTTCTTTAATAATAATAGATTCATTTCCGCTACGTTCAATCCTTCACGCTCAATATCTTTGGCAGAAGGTATCTCCGGAAGGTGCTTGTGTTTTTTGATGAACTGTTCAACCTCTTCCAATGTGCTCAAGCTATAGGTTGGTTCAAACACATAATCCGGTATCGTGATATCTGTCTTAATTTTTATTTGTTTCGCCAAAATATCACCATTTACCGCCAAATCCGCTTGTGGATCATCGGTACCTATACCCACCTTTCCCAATACATTGAATCGAGAAACATGATTGCTGATCTTTCTATTCGGAACAAAATCTGCAATCTCTTTCAAAATGGTGGTATTTTGTGCAACCCCATTCTTTTCATAAGTAACAAATTCTAAGCTGACACCGGAAGATTTAACCCAGCCTACGAACTGAAACCCATTCTGATGATAAGCTGCTAAATAAGGAATTTCCAATGCAAGATACTTTTTCCCATTATACCTACACGTTTTAAGTTTCCACAAATAATCAGCTTCATCATTTGATATAAGATTAGCATAGGTAGCATTATAAGCTGAAGAACTGTTTATATTAGCCACATTCAACCTATTTCCCGCACTTGTACTCCCGCGTCTCGCTGCAATTGTACCGATCAAATAGTTGTCAGGAAGCATAGCTACATCAAAAATTTCATGTAGCAAAATCAAAGATTTGGTAAAATCTGTATTTTCTGCAGAATTGATAATCTTATGGACATAATCTCCCGAAAGGGGCGTAACTTGTGCTTTAATTCCCATCCAGAACGACGTAAAGACTATCGTGATAATAAGAAACTTCGAATTATAAAATCTCATAAAGTTATTTGATTTTCTTTTGTAATGTTTCTATAAGGTCCTGTTGTTTTCTATTGGATTTATCCAATTCGATCACGTGTAAGGTCAACTCCTCAATCTTTTTTAATAATATTTTATTCATCTCACCAAGAGATACTCCGTTTGATTCGACCTCTTCAGCTTTTGGAACATCCGGAAGGTGTCCATTTGCTTGAATAAATCGTTCAGTTTCACTCAAGGGGCTTAGGTTATAGTTCGGTTTAAAAACATAATCTGGCCAATTATTTGTCTCAACTTTAACCTCGTGTGCGCGAATCTTCCCATTGACAGAAAGCTTTTCCATCGGATTTATCGTTCCAATACCAACGTTCCCCTCAACAGCTAAGCCAACTCCATAGGGGATATCGACATTTGCTTCGTAACCTATTGCTACTCCCCGATAAAGTCCCATAATGTCGATCTTTGGCTGCAAATGCAATGTGGAGTAATATTGACCATAATCAGGAACAGAGAGGTGACGCGCCAACAACCATGCTTTTCTGGTATTAAGACCATTAGAAACGCCTATTTCGAACCCATTGTTATCTGCTTGAAATAACTGCATAATATTACCACGACTAACTGTTGACGGATATGCTGTCAATCCATTTGTTTTAAGATGCAAAAGTGTTTCAGGCGAGGAAATTCCAATCCCGACATTTCCACCGGTAGGGAAAGTATTTTGAGCATGAGCCATGCAAAATAATCCCATCATCAATATTGAAATCGGTATCTTTATTTTCATATTTTAATTCTTAGTTTTAATATCTGTTGAAATTTTGATTTCCCAATTTTGATCGTATTTGTTGTACTGTTGACTGGAGTGGTAATATTCAATGGAGCCATGGGCGAAGTTGTCCTTATATTAACATTGCCGTTTCAAGGAAAAGTATTGGTCTGTCCATAAGCCGACATGCAAATGAGGAAGGACAATGTCCCGACGCACTTATGCATTTTATATTATTTTTTTGATTCTAATTGATTGATACGCTGCTCCAAAAGTTTTCCGAGTCGTTTCACGCCCTCAATTTCCTCACATTGCTTTTCCAACAAGTTTTTCTGTTCCGTCGATATCAAATTCTGACTCTTTATTTCTTCTTTCCTGACGGTCGACCTTCTTATTCAATTCGATCACTTGCAAGGTCAATTCCTCAATCTTCTTCAACAAAATTTTGTTCATTTCTCCGAGCGAAACCCCCATTTCCTCTACTTCTGAAGCTTTGGGAACCTCTGGCAAATGTCCATTTTGTTTAATAAATTCCTCTGTTTCCGGCAAACTAAGTAATTTATAATCGGATTTAAACACGTAGTCAGGCCAATTTACCATTTCGACTTTGACCTCTTTGGCCCGAATATTTCCATTTATAGAAAGTTTTTCTCCTCCACTTGCTGTTGTACCTAACAGTAAATTTCCGTCCCTGTCCAACCGCATTCGCTCAATATTATCAGATGTGTTGAAGCTAATAAACCCTCCTTTCGTATCTGGGCCTCTAAAGAAGTTAATCGAACTATTTATAAATCCATAAAATGAATGCTCAATTGCGAAACTTTTAAGTCCGGAAACAGCGCTAAAACGGGTATCATAACCTCTAACACCCAAAAAAGTACCTTCATTTTGATGGTTACCTTCCGGAAGTCTACCCATTACGGTTCCCAATTTTCCATCGGTAAGATCTGCCGATACATCTAGAACAGCAATTGGCTGTAAGGTATTGATTCCAACCTTTGTTCCATTATTAACAAATGTATTCTGTTGGGCATGCAATTGTAAACTAACAAGTGCACAGGCTATTAACGAGATTGGTTTATACATATTCCTATTTTTTAATCTTTAAATCATCAATCTGTTTCTGCAGAGAAATTACGTGCAAAGTCAATTCTTCAATTTTTTTCAGCAGCATTTTGTCCATTTCTCCCAATAATACACCGTTTTGTTCAACCTCTGAAGCTTTAGGAATTTCTGGCAAATGTCCATGCTGTTTAATAAACTGCTCTGTTTCTATCAGAGGCCACAACTTATAATTTGGTTTGAATACGTAGTCAGGCCAATCAGCGGCTGTAGTCGTCACTCGGATTTCATGTGCTCGAATCTTTCCATTTACGGAGAGTTTATCTTGCGGATTAATTGTTCCGATGCCAATGTCTCCATTGGGCTTGAACACCATGTAAGTATTATTATATTCGCGACCGATATAGGAGTAAGTCAGATTAGAAATCCCACCAAAATAGTTACCAAATGTTCCTAATTGTATATAGGTCTCCGAATTATCCTGATTGGTAATACTATACCCCCGCGCAAAACCACCCGTACCGTTGGGAAATTTGGAAAGAATCTTCACCCCATAAGCAGGGCCATCCAGTCCGATAAGAATGCGTGGATCTTGACTATATGCACTGTTAGCTGCTAAACACAAAGCAAAAATTGATATAATTCCTCTAATTAATTTCATATACTTATTTATTAGGCTGATAAATAATTCCCTAGGCTATGGAATGATTTTTTATTGGCGTAAACTTTCAATCTGTTCAAGTCGTTTGGCTAACGACTCATATCCCTTTTTGATCTCAGTAATCTCTTTTTCCTTTTCAATAAGATGCAAGGTAAGTTCCTCTACTTTTTGTAATAGGTCAATCTGTAGATTCCCCACATTAATCCCTTCTCTTTCCATCTGCCTAGCGCTGGGAATCCCAGGCAGATGTTTATTTTGCTGAATAAAAGTTTTTACAGAATCCAGAGTAGGAAGTTCGTAATCGGGCTCAAACACAAAATCTGCAGTCTTTTGGGTGTTAACGCGGATCTCATGCGCCCTAGCTGTTCCAACGATATCCAGTTTATACTCCGGGGTAGCAGTACCTATTCCTATCCGCTCATCATTAAAATGTCGATATTGGCGTGGGACTACTCCAGTCCCCACTACAGGAACAGACACACTGAGCCCCGATTGCAATGCCGGAATAGAAGCAACATGCAATAGATGCATTTTTACCTTTATATTAATATCATTGTGGATATTATTGAGATGATAAATTGGAATGCGAGAATTTACCTGATCAAAATCTCCGATTGCCCAATAAGACGACAAAGGTTCTGAAGACTCTGTAATCTCACTTTCCTGGTTAAGATAGCCCTGGGAATATACGATGTCAATACGCTTTCTTAATACCCCTCGGTTTAATTGGTTATTAAATCCACCGGTGATTTCTATATCCATTGTTCCATACATGTTAACATTTGCTGGAATTTGGATATAACAAACCTGGTTGACGACTCCTTGAGTAAAGGACGCCTGAAAGGATTTTTCAAAAAAATGTTGTGCTTGAACCTGTAAAGTGATCAAAATCACCAACACAGCGATTAAATAGCGATAAATCATGTTAATAAATAAGTTAATAATATGAGGCATACTTTTATTCCCAGCAAACAGCTTGGGAACCGAACTTCAAAACAAAAATAATCTCTTTAACGAAAAATGCAAAATTATTTTTCTATTAAATTAATCTTTAAAAAACCAAGTTTAGTGTTTATATCGGAATTTAGCTATACGTGGATTATGGAAATCAAACAAGAAAAAAGTCGTAATACAATTGATTATTACGACTATCCCATGATGATAGACTATTTATTATCCAATTCTATTTACTTTTAGCGTTTGCTATTTTCAGCTCCTTTTTGATTTCTGATATTTCTTTATCTTTCTCCAATAGATACAAAGTGAGCTCTTCAATCTTCTTCAAGAGAATTTTGTTCATTTCCCCCAGCGAAACGCCTTCTTTTTCGGCACTATCTGCTGTTGGCACTTCTGGTAAATGGCCATTTTCTTGTATAAATATCCGTAGTGAATCCAGACTCTTTAAAGAATAGTTTGCCTTAAACACATAATCAGGCCAATTGGCTGTCTCTACTTTAACCTCCTGTGCTCGTATCCTACCATTAACGGATAATTTTTCCCGTGGAGTTTCTGTTCCGATACCTACATTTCCATCCATATAAAAAAGATTGGATGCATTGCGTTGCCAATGAAAAGAAGATCCAAATAAGTAAGGTACAACATAGCCATTGCCGGTATCGTAGAATTCGACAAATACTTTCACTGAATACGGGTTAGCATGATTAGTATATACTTTAACGATATTATCTTCTACAGTAAGTAGAGGATGATTGGAAGTAGAGCCTGCAATAGTTATTGCCCTTATTTTCCAACTGGTAGTTTGCGCATCATACCAAACGAGGTACTCAGCTCCCGTTCGAGTGGCAGTGGGACCGACAGATAGTTTGACCCGGTAAAGCCCACCTATCTTTAACGGTTGATTAGCGTTGTCGGTCAATTCAACTTTTGCGCTCAAATTGACACTCAATGTCTTTATAAATGTTGATGTTTGTGCTTGCGTTTGTGCTACTCCAAGCGCAAAGGCGAACATAAAAATGATTTGGGGCAATACTTTTCTTCTCATTATTTCTTTTTTAGAGTAAAAAATAGATATGCAATGACTGATCGGTTTAAAGTTAATTAATCAACGAAACACATTAATAAAATTTTTAAATAAAACTTTCAAAGTTAAATATTTTCGAATATCAATAATCTTAATAAGTCATTTTTTATGTAGATTTACAGCACTTAACTCTTTAATGCTTGATGAAAAGATTTTTAGCTATATTTCTATTATTTTCCGGTTGCTTTGTTGCTTGTTCGGAATTCATTGAATATCCACTTGAAAAGAAAAGTATTCAACTCACGGCCCCGATGGATAGCTTAAGGACGCAGGACAGTATAGTTAGCTTTTATTGGGAACGACATGAAGATGCTGATCAATACCGACTGCAGGTAGCGACACCAAATTTTGATTCCGTACAGAAAATTGTCATCGATACTGTCACAACCAATGATCATCTTCTGCTTACAGTAAGCCCAGGAATCTATACATGGCGTGTCAGACCCGAAAATAAAGGTAGTGTGGGATTATTTACACAGCGCCAGATCACGATATTGCCAATCGCAAAGTAGGGATGAAAAATAAAGCGATGACATATATATTGCTTTCTCTGGTTGTAGGGCTTTGGGGGTATATTATCTATAAAATTTTTGCTGCCGTATCGGATGAGAATCTAGGTCCAAAAACTGCAAAAAAGAGTTTCACCCAAAATGTTAGTGACTTAAGTTTCTATAGACAAAAGAAAACAACGCCACTACTATTGAACTATCCAGATCCGATGCTGAAAGCCGTAGTTGTGCCAACTATTTCTCTCAATTCTACCCCTCAGGCTCCATTAGATTACATTTCTGCTCCAGTGCAAGACTATCAACCCGAGCCTCAGGTAAATGTGCAGTATATCGGTTTTATTGAAAATCTAAATGATAAAAAGCCTACTGCAATAATAATGATAACAGATCGACAATATATGATGAACGTAGGTGATCTGCAGAATGAAGTTAAATTAATAGCGATTCAACAAGACCATATTCTGATCAAAGTAAACGGTAAAAACAAGACTATATTTAAAAATGGCAACTAAGAGAATTTTTTATATCCTACTTTTTCTAATCATTTCAACCGCTAGCCAAGCGCAAGTGAGGGAACTGGCTATATTTAGAAGATTTACAATTGCTGTTGAAGATGGAAGTAAATCAATATTTTATGCAGATAACATCAAAATAAACCCCAATAGTGACAAGAGCTATACCTGGTATGAAAGTAACCAATTACACACAACAATGGGCGGCTATGCCGGTAAATTACTTAACGGGCAGTTTACGCAATATTTTCCAAATAAAAACCTTTCCATACAGGGGCTGTATGTAAAGGGGCTAAAACAAGGTGTATGGCGCAATTGGTATGTAAACGGGAATCTAAAGAGCGAGTCCCAATGGATGGCCAATATTGAAGAAGGACCTTTTGTACGTTATGATGAACAGGGAAACTGGATCCAGAGAGGCTATCTTAAGGGAGGTAAATTACATGGTAGCGTAGAAAGTCAAGATAAAGGCACTATCAGTTATCAGTATTTTGATCAAGGTCAGGAAATTACAAAGGAAGCTTACCAAAACAATAATATCTTTCGCAAGACGGGTAAATTGATCGGTAATCAGATCAACAAATGGTTCAGAAAAAAAGAAAATCAACCACAGGCCACTACTCCCTAATCTGTGAATTATGCTTAAGGCAGCGGCACTATATCTGGTATTAGTTATTTCCCTGATTGTATCGGTAATTCTAGGAAGTCTAATCTATTTGGCATTTTTCTACCGTGATCAAGATGCAAGATTCTTTCGAAAAGATAGGCTACGACAGCAGGTGGAGGCAGGGTTTAGTTTAGTTACCTCCAGAAACTTTCCGTATGTATCGGATAGTGTATTAACCAATGTGATCCAACAAGGAGATTCGGTATACCTGTCCAAATACGAATGGGGGCTATATGATATTGCGGTAGTCAAAGCGCAGATGCAGCAGGATTCGCTAATGAAGAACGCACTATTAGGCACTATAGTCCCAGACTCTACCGTGCTTTATATTACAGATGAGGATAGGCCTGTATCTGTAAGTGGCGAAACTGTCATCAAGGGAACTACATTTTTGCCCAAATCCGGTATCCGCCCCTCCTATGTTGACGGCGAATATTTTAAGGGGAACAAAAATATTGTGGAAGGTAAAACCAGAGATAGCGACCGACAAATGCAGGCGCTCAATACCAGTCGGATAAGCTATCTACAGAAGCTCGTAAAAGGGGATAGCACAATCGCAAATATGCTACCCAGTGGCATAACAACCAAAAATGCTTTTAATTACCGCACATCCAAATACAGATTGTTAGCCGGGCAAGCGAATCTTATTGATAGCCTGCTGGGCAATGTTCAGGTGATATCGGACACTACGATCACCATTTCTGCGGCAGCAGTATTACAGGACGTCGTAATAATAGCACCTTGTATACGTATTGAGAAAGGATTTGTCGGATCTGCTCAATTTTTTGCAAGAGATTCCTTGGTTTTGGAGGATAACGTAATTCTGCAATATCCTTCAACTGCCGCCGTCGTAGGTGAAGAAGGAAAAAGTACGAGCTTACGTATCGGTAACAATTGCAAAGTTGCAGGAACGGTATTATTGTATGACCCCAAACGCTCGGATATACCTGCTACCCTTAGCCTCGGCAAAGATTGCTATATTGAGGGTGATCTTATTGCCTATGGACTTTTGGACTATAGCAAAGGCTTGCAGGTTTTTGGTCGCACAGCCTGCTACCGTTTTTTGTACAAAAGCCCCTCGTCGATGTATGAGAATTTTTTGGTTAATCTGAAATTGGACCATAGTAAATTATCGCCGCATTTTCTAAGTTCGTATTTAGTCGTTTCGGATCAAAAGAGGCAATTTAACAAACCTTTAAAATGGTACGGGTATGGAAGTTAAAACCTTCGAGCTTAAAGCCTCCACTTTGGTAGAAACCTTGGTTTCCATGGTCATTATTCTTATCGTCTTTGGTATAGGCATGCTTATTTTTGTTAATATTACAAAAGCTTCAAAAAGCGAAACCCGTAAGAATACCGATGAACTGATGACCTCTTGGAGCCAGCAATTGGAAGCAACCGGCTTTGACGGAAATCTGACTGGAGAAATGCTTCAGGACAGCATCCTATTAATTTACGAGGTAAGCGATCTCGAAGAATATGAGGACCGACTACGGCTGGTTATTTATTCCAAACGGCCCGAAGATAAAAAGATAACAGACAGCTTGGTGCGCTATATTGAAACAAAAACCGAAAATAGAGAGCAGCCATGAAAAATTTGAAATTTAGAGCATTTACATTAATGGAGCTCACCATTGCTATGCTGATTTCAGCAATTAGTATCGGTATGGCTTTTTATATGTTTCAATATTTTCAGCAGTTATTCCTCCGTCAACAAAAACAGCGACAAGAACGCTTTTCATATAGCTTATTTAAACACCTGATTCAACAGGATATTGACAGAGCCGTATGGTTAAAAACCAGCGAGAACGGACTCCATTGTCAAGGAGAAAATGGAAATATTGATTATCAATTTGATCCAGCTTTTATCGTAAGGAATCAATATAATAATCAAAAGGATACCTTTATGATTCAGACCATTAGCCTAGACATGATTCCAACACTCCAGCATCTTCCTTCTGAGGATCTGACGGATCATATCAATCTAAAAATCAGATTTGAAAATAAAGAACATCAGTTTAATTACAACAAAACTTATTCGGCACAGCAATTATTACAAGCAGAGCCGTCCAACACTAATTAGCTTATTCGGCCTATGCCCCCAATCGACATATCAAAATATAAGAAAAAGACTGAGGCTCCTCTTCCAAAAGAAAAAAAAGAAGGATCGGGGGATATTTTTGCATTTCTGAACAAAGATATCAGTTTTGGAAATGGCCAGCTTTCAGACAAAAAGAAAGAAGAATTTTATGTAGAATTCAGCACATTGCTGTTATCAGGGGTAGATTTAAAAACGGCCTTTGATCTGGTCTTGCTAGATCAAAAAAACAGTAAGGATAATAAACTTTTTCAAGAGGTTAAAGCAAACGTACTTGTAGGTGACAGTCTTTCGGATGCCATACGGAAAAGCGGAAAATTCAGTAATTATGAGTTCTTCAGTCTACGAATAGGAGAGGAAACAGGAAAGCTTGGTGAGGTAATGAAAGAATTGGCGTTATTCTATAAAAGCAAGATTAGCCAACGACGCAAGATTATCTCAGCGATGACTTATCCAATAATTGTACTAAGTACTTCTGTGGGAGCTGTACTATTTATGCTCAAATTTGTGGTTCCTATGTTTTCGGATATTTTCACACGCTTTGGCGGAGAATTACCTGCAATCACCGCTTTTATATTGAAAGTTTCCCAGTTTATGGACCGGACATTTTGGTGGGGAGTACTGGTTATTATAGGATGTATTGTTTTCATACAGATTAATCGTAAACAGCTCTGGTGGCGAAAATGGTCTTCTATGATCATGCTTAAACTTCCTCTTTTTGGCGATATCATCAGAAAAGTCCATCTGGCGCGCTTTGCAAATACCATGCGTTTATTAGTCAGCACAAATACACCTTTACTCCAATCTATACAGTTAGTGCAGCAGATGACCGACTTTTATCCCATTGCACATTCCCTGGAGGGGGCTGAACGAGAAATATTACAGGGGGAGTCATTACATGCCGCGCTTGCTAAATACCCATTTTATCCAGCAAAAACGGTTCAGCTGATCCGTGTTGGTGAGGAGGTCAATAGACTGGACTTTTTCTTTGAAAAGATCGCAACTCAGCTTACTGAGGAGGTCGAATATAAGACATCAACTCTGTCAAGTCTATTGGAGCCTTTTATTATTATCTTCCTGGGATTAGTTGTTGGATTGATCCTGATAGCCATGTATTTACCAATGTTCCAGATGAGCAATAGTTTTTAATCACAATAAATTACATTTTATGAAAAAGTTGATTTTATTTTTTACAATGCTATGGCTGGGGTATAGCTACACTGCCCAGGCACAAAATGCAAATGATTATTTCCAGACGACCGTAACATTTCCAGCAGATTTCAAAGTAGGGGACTTTATTGAATTTGCATCTTCAAAACCAACTGCTGTCGGTGCTTCTGGTTATTATGAAGTCTCTCTCGCATATACACGTGGCAATATTGCCGCAGCAGCAACACATATAGCTTCTTCAGGCCACGGTAATTCTGCTCGATGGCAGGAAGCTGGACGGATAAATAATAATGTTTATGCTTACGGTACTGGTGGTGGTGTTAACTTCACAATAGACCATAATCCCGGAACCAAAGGTTTCCGGATAAGAGCAATTAATACACTAGGTGTAAGCACTCCCCTATTAGTAGAAGTAAAGATACGCTCAATAAACTTCAATACAGGATATAATAGCTACACTACCACAGGCAACGAGCCAAACGCAGTTAAGATGCTCCCTATGACGCTGGATTGGGATCTAATTGTTGGTAATACATTCACTTCAACAGAAGGTATTTTGGCAATTAAAGCAGCTTCAAATGGAAATGTGGGCATTGGGACAGCGAACCCGACAGAAAAGCTATCTGTAAAAGGAACGATTAGAGCGCAAGAAATAAAAGTGGAAGCTAGTCCTTGGCCAGATTATGTTTTCAATGACGATCATCAACTGATGCCATTGGATTCACTCGCAAATTTTGTTAAAGAAAAAAAGCATTTACCAAATATTGCTCCCGCAAAATCTGTTGAGGAAAATGGAGTTGCTCTAGGAGAACTAAATCGCCAACTTCTCCAAAAGATTGAGGAGATGACCTTGTATTTAATTCAGCAGAACAAGGAAATTAAGGGGTTAAAGCAGGAAATAAGTAGCTTAAAAGTGAACATCAAATAGCCCTTTCCCATTAAAGATATAGAGCCGATAATCAAATTATCGGCTCTATATCTTTAATCCATTTAAAATTATTTGTCCACTTTTGCATTTTCCAATTTACTCAGTCGCTCCGAAAACTCTTTTGAACTAATCGCTTGATTTACTTTCAACGCTTCAATTTCCTTTTCTTTTGAAATCAAGTGGAGTGTGAGCTCTTCAACTTTTTTTAGTAGTGCTAAATTCATCTCGGTTAAATCGATGCCTGTTTTTTGGATCTCCGCAGCTGAGGGGATTTCCGGAAGATGTCTATATGTTCTCACATATTCTTCAATACTTGATAATGTCGGAAGTTGATAACTGGGATGAAAAACATAATCAGGGACCGTAATATCTGTTTTTATTTTTATTTCTTTAGCAAGGATATTACCGTTGACAGTAAGTTTAGCGGCAGGTATATTTGTTCCAATACCGACGTTACCATCTACATTTTCTGAAATAATCTTACACCAATTGTACCAACCTGCTGCTTGAGTTCCTGCACGATAATACATGCCATTCTGCGAAGTGAAAGCTATTTCATGAGCAGGACCGCCGGTGTCATCATTCCACCATCCCCTGACACCTAATAGAGAACAAAATCTTGAATCTTGAATACCTATTGCTACGCCGTCTTTGAAAGCAAATCTGGCGGCTCTATTATAATCTCCCGGAAGTGTCGGTTGGCTTCGAGTATCTTGAACCTCAAGATAAGTAGATTGAGATTTGGATAAAAATGGAACACACCAAATCATCATTGCTACCCATAGTTTTAATTTCTTCATAATTAAATGTTAGTGCGGATTATTTTTCTTTTTTTGTTATTTTATATACTATATTTTCCAAGCTTTTCAACCTTTTCTCCTGCTTTTCAAGCTTTACATCTTTTTCAATCAAATGCAAAGTCAATTCCTCTACCTTCTGCATTAGAATCCTATTCATTTCCCCCAACGACAATCCATTCTCTTCAATCTCAGCGGCTTGGGGAACACCAGGCAGGTGTTTATGTTCTTCAATAAATTTAGCTGTCTCTTGAAGAGAAAGTAATTTATAACCCTCAGCAAATACGTAGTCTGGCCAATCAGTGGCTGCTGTGGTGACTTTAATCTCTTGTGCAAAAATTTTCCCCTTTACCGAAAGGGCCTCTTTTGGTGATGTTGTTCCAATTCCTAATTTGTCAATGACATATACTGATTTAGCAGTCCAATCAGTTATCGCGTTATTAGCATTTGCGCTTGTATAAAAAGATTCCCATTCTGACCAGCCTTGATTATTATAGCTGCCCAGACGTATCTTAGGTGCTACACCTCCATAGAGATTAGAGTAAGGAAAATAGAGTTGAAAGGCGCTTCCGTCTTGCGTATTATTATAACCTCCTCCGGCCAAAACCGTCCCATAACTCGGAAATCCCTGTCCTCCACTGACAAAGCCAAATTGTAGCTTACCATTAAATTCCCGAGGAAGTTGCGAAATTTGCCAGCTATAGGACGTAACTGGTAAAAGCGATGTTTGTGCATTCGCCGCAATAGCTACGAGCAGAAATACACCAAATAAAAAGCTGTTTTTCTTCATAATTATTCAGATTTCTTTTCTAATTTAATCTTAAATCCAACTTCTCCTTCTATCACCTTTCGTTCATTTGTTGATACTCGTTTATTATCAAACTTTAGTGTAACAGTACTCAAATAGCCCAATGTATTTATTTTCTCCAGTTCGGCCACTGATTGCACGATAGATCGATAATCCCCTTTGACTGTTAAATTCTTAAATTTGACAGTAGCACTATCGACTAACGTTGCGTTTTTCGATACATTGTTAAAATAAACTTGAATTCTTGGTGAATTAATTGCTCGACTTGCTTCTGAAAGAAAATTGTCGTTCCAAATCGCCGAATCACTTTGATATACCTTACTCAGACTGTCCAAAACCTTACTTTTTCGTTCAAAATCATATTGTGCACTATTGCTGATATCACTGCCTACTAACTGGTTTAATCTTTTATTTTCATGATAAGCATCGTAGGTCTTTTGAAAAGCTAAAAACCAGGCAGTTACTAATAAGACACCTGCTCCCACAAATAACAATTTATTCCGTTTCTTATAATCAATTTCCTTCCACCCTATCATTGTAGTTTAATTTAATTGTGAAAGCATCTAGCGTTTCGCTTTGTTGTTTATTACCGTATTCCTCTATGCTCACTTTAGTAATCCAAGGATTGTTTTTTAACTCACGTAACCATAAATTAAGTATCTCTAGTGTGGGACTTGTTCCTTTGATTAAGATTTGATCGGCCTTTTGGATGACAATATTGCCGAGCCCTCTTTCTTGTGGATTAATCTGTATCTGTGTCAGTGTGATTTGAGCGTACTGACGTATTGAATAACCAATCTGATCCAACAGCCAGGCTTTAGAAACTCCACCATTCCAGCCCAAATCGGCCAATAAATACTCATCTTCCTTTATTTTACCCTCTAATTTATCTAAATCCTTTACTGTACTCTGCTGTGTGCTCACCCTACCTTCCAATGTTTGATTTTCCTGATAATAGTGCGTAAATAGGAAAGTATTGATCAGGAGTAAGAAAAAAAGTATAGCTGCAAGCGCAACCAAATTCAGCTTAAATTTTTGCTTTTCCAGCCAGATTTGGCGCCTTTCGTCTACTTCAGGAATTGCGAGCGAATAATCGTTCACGTAATCTTTCATTAATGTGGAAAAAGCGACTGCATAAGCAGCTACGAAATGTTGTTTAATCGGGTGATCGCTAATTTTCAATGCAAACCGACTCTCAAATTCTCGCCCCGAGCGATATTGTAACCATTGCTTACTTTCTTCTTGAAGACGAATAAAATGTTTATCAAATGTATACTCAGTACCATAACTATTGATTTGGGCCAGTATATTATCTAACACAAAGGGACCTATAAATACATTGATTACTTGATATCCTATGGCGGCAAATCGTTCCAAAACCTCGGAAATATAATCCTTACGTACAAATGCAATCCAGTTTATTCCGTCCCCTTTTAGTTGTGCCGTATAAAATCGCGCTACGTCATAGCTTGGAAAAACTGACTTCAACTGTTCTTCATCCAGATTGTTATGTGCACTTTCTTTAAGAAGAATCTGTCTGGCATCAAGATGTAAGGCTACAGGGATATCTTTATTCTTTCCTCCTTCGAGAGCTTCCCAATCGGCAGCTTCCCAAGTATCTTCAATCTCAAGACTTTCTTTCTCTAATAATACTTTACAACAACGAAAGGATGAAATGTCACCATGTTGCCGAAATGAAATTCCAAGGCAGCTAGCAAGTCGATATTTTTCCTTAATACGGCTTAGCATAGAATTAATACAATATGGTAGGTTTAATAAAAACTACAGAAACTACTTTCTGTGTGCTCTTTTCTCTGCTACTGAATAACCATTTCAATATAGGAATGCGGGACAATATAGGAATTCCTCTTCCACTATTACTATTTTCGGTACGCTCTATGCCTCCCAAAACTATCATATCTTCGTTTCTTGCTCGTATAATAGACTCAAAATTGCTGTTTGAACTTGGCGAGGGCTCATTCGCTTTAGGTGTACCTATGAAATCCGAAATTTTCACCTTGATTTTCATCGTAATCTGGTCATCGCCTGAAACCACTGGGGTAACATCTATCACCAGATCTGCATTCAATGGCATATATTGTGACGTAAAAACGTTGGTATTGTTGATTCCTGGATATACATTCTGGGTTTTAATTTCGTAATATCTTGTACTTCCTATACTTAACGTAGCTTTATGCCCATTTAAAGTTGAAAGCTTAGGAACCGAACGTAATTCTACATTCTTATTTTCTTCCAAAGCTTGTAAACGGACGTAAAAATTAGGTGTCACCCGGCCGAGATTAAAGGAATTGTTTTTTCCTATCTGGGATAGAAAGCGATTGACAGATCCGGCACCAAATGTAAAACCGTCAGTTAAACTTCCCCCTGTCTTTGGAATTGAATCCGCAACCCCCATTTTAATTCCCGTTTTTAGCGTATTTCCTTTTTGGATATCCAATAGAGTCACTTCGATTAGTACCATGGGAACCAATTTGTCCAATTGTTTAACGTAGGTTTCTATTTCTCTAATCTGAGGTCCTGAACCTGAAAGCAATAGCATGTTCTGTTCTTTGAATTCTTTTATTTCAACGTCCTTTCGCCAATCCATAGGGATCATCATCATAATAGTATCAATTGACCGATGTTGTAATTGTATAATCCGATTATCGCGAAGACCCTCATTTCGGCGGTTACCAATCAGATAGGTGTCTTTGTCCATACGGAAAGTATACGGTGTGCCCTGAAAAATAGAAGTGAGAAACTGCTCAAACGAAATATCTTTCACATTGGTGGTGATATTCCCATCGATCTGACTGTAGATAAAGTAATTTACATTTGCTTCTTCGGAAGCGCGTTTGATGAGTTCAATAATAGGAGTATTAGTCGCTTGTATTGTAAAACGTTTACCTTGGCCTTCTTCCGTTTTTCCATAGAGGGCATAATTACCAGGTTGTCCCCCACCCATGCCTGGATTCATCCCATTGACTGGATTAGTTGCATTATCGGGACGAAAGCGGACATCTGTCTGACGATCATCGTTGATAAATAACTCTTCTCCAGGGACCAAAGACTCAAAAACATAAACATTGTCATTTGTCTTTCTATACTTAAGGCCATTGACATATGCCAACTTTTCCAAGGCCGTCTCAAAAGGGGCCTCAGCCATAAACCCCGTTACTGTCTTTTGAAGTAGTGGAGTTGGAACGATAAGATTTTTACCGGATAAGGAACTGATTTTTTGTGCAACGGTGCCCAAGGCATCATTTTGCAGCTCATAACTTAATCCATCACTGGAGCTGTTGTACTGAACTTTAATCTCTTTTTCAATGTGTACAGGCTGTGGCTCGGGTAATTTCTTGATGGTCATAATGGAGCCTATAACATCGATATCTAAACCGTATGTCTTAGCAAGAAATAAAAGTACATTTTTAGCTGTCTCCCCTGTAAAGTTATTAACAATGGAGAAACTAACGGTTGGATCAACGTTAATGTTCAAATCATTGGACTGTGCCAATGCACGTAGAAATTCCTGCACCGTGACACCTGATACAGAAAGCTTTACTTTTTTTTCCAAACCCGGCACTGTCCCTGCTAACGCATTAAGTCGCTGTTCAACACGAGCGTAACTGTCCGTCAATTCCTGTGCAATCCCCTTCGTGCCTATACATAGCAAAAATAGTATTGTTAAATATAATATTCTCAGCTTCATCATCAATAATTGAATAGTAAAGGATAGATCTCGTCTATCGTTGTTTCCCCGTTGGCGAAAAGCTCAAAGGCATTTTCACCGAGTGTTTTAATTTTGCGTTCTCTTAAATGTTCATCGACACGCATGTTCCCTTTTTTGATCTCGTCTACTAACCCCTGATCCATGGGGATAATTTCATATACGGCCTTCCTTCCCTTAAAACCTGTAAAGTAGCAGGAAGCACAACCCACGGCTACAGCATGTTTTTCAACTGAAAAATAGGGCTTGAACTGTCTCGGATATAAATCTACGCTCATCTGTTCCTCCCGTTTACAATGCGGACAGAGCGTACGCACAAGACGCTGTGCTACCGAAGTATTTAATGTGTTAGCGATCAAAAAATTGGGTATTCCCATATCTACAAGCCGGGAAACTGTCCCCCAGGCAGAATTGGTATGGATGGTCGATAAGACCAAGTGCCCTGTCAAGGCAGCACGGATTGCCATATTCGCGGTATCAGGATCACGAATTTCCCCTACCATAATAATATCAGGATCTTGCCTCAGAAAGGTCCGCAATGCAGCTCCGAAAGTCAATCCTATATTCTCTTTAAGCTGCACTTGGTTGATTCCCTCTAAAGTGTATTCGATGGGATCCTCTATGGTCAGTATATTATTTGTAGTCTTGTTAAGATGTTTTAAAGTAGCGTATAGTGTCGTTGTCTTACCTGATCCAGTTGGCCCACTGATCAGAAGTATGCCATTTGGTTTTTTGACCCCATGAAGATAGTTTTCGTAATCTTCAGGTGACATCCCTAATTTGTCCAACTGTATGTTAGTTGCATTGTTATTCAATAAACGCAGTACTACCTTCTCGCCGTGTAAGGTTGGTAACACAGAAACACGGATGTCAAACTGATCTTGGTTGCGTCGGTAATGAATACGTCCATCTTGCGGCAAACGCTTTTCAGCAATATCGAGATTAGACATTATCTTAATTTTATTGATCAGCGCAGGATAATCTTCTCTTTGCAGGATATAACGTTCGACCATCATCCCATCAATGCGAATCCTTACACGACAGCGATTTTCGTAAGTCTCAATATGGATATCACTACTTTTAAGCTGCTTTGCTTCATAGATCAGATTATCGAGAAAATCGGCATTAAAGGTTAAATTTTTGACAGCTTCGCTCCCTTCCGACTGCTTTTCACCGAAGTAATATTTATTCAGCCATTCTTCAATTTGACCAGATGCTATGGACTCAATTATGATCTCTTCGTCGAAAAGGATACCCAGCTCGTTCTCTAGTTCGGAGAGGTCATTAGACTCATCGGAATAAAAGAAAACTGTGTTATTATCCAGATTAAATGGGATAATGCGATAGTGCCATGCAATATCCCGTGATATTACATGCAGGATTTCGGTTGAAAAATTTGTTATTGTCCCCACACTATTACGTTGTTAATAAATTATATACTTTTCTTTTTTATGGCAACAATTTCCCGCAAGTATATTCCCACGATATATAGCCCATTCTTTCGGTCATAAAATATCCCATAAAAAGTAACGCCTGACAGCCGGCCAATGGAATACCTTTTTCGGGATTTTGCCAGTCTATTCGAATCATGGTTACAAGCAAAACCAAAAACAGACTGAATGCATAGAAGATAAAAAAAGTCAAAAATGGCATATATAATGTCAAACAAAATAAAAACGCTATATCACCCCAGCCAAGCTTTTTGTCCATCACTTTTTCCCATCGGCCTGTCTTAACTCGAAAATAGATCTTAATAATTCCTAGTTGAAAAGTCAAAAACAACAAATTGATCAATATCTGTGGATAACTATCCCTCCAAAGGCCTGGATAAAGATTTAATCCAAGCAACAGGAGCGCCAAAACAATAAACAAACTGGCATTGACGGCACGTTGCTTAAAATCTTGAAATGCAATCCAAAACAAGCTGACACAAATGGCGATATTCCACCACATGTTAATCTGCAATTACCTCTTTTAAGTTTTTATCCTGGTCTATTTCCCACACATTGAATGTACCGTCGCCATCAAAGTCGACAACTGCAGTAGCGCGTCCTAAAAATGTATTTTGATCTGCGCGAACCACCTCAATTCTATAATTGGCTTTGCCATCTTTTCCATCGGTGCTCAGCTTCTCCTGAACAAAACCAATCTCTTCAACATTACCACTATACTTCGATTTTTCAAAGAAGTAGTTCTTTTGGAGGGTTTGCAGATGTTGCAGTTGGACTTTAGCTTCTGTACTTTTTGCTTTAGTAATTAATGGCATCAGGTTGGGTAAGGCCAATAATACCAAAATCCCTATAATAACCATGACAACAAGAATTTCGGTTAGACTATAAGCCTTTAATCGCTTTCTATAAAATCGTTTCATAACACTTTTCATTCCCAAATTAATTAGGTTCGGCTAATATAAATATTTTCCTTTAACCTTAAATGATAGTAACTGTTAAACTTTTACAATTGCTTATGATTTATCGTATATTAATAGAAATAATATTAAGCTAATCGGGAAAATTTGTATCATTCCTCCTGAATATAAAAAAGCTACATCTCACGATGTAGCTCTATAGCATTTATATATTTACTTGGGATGGCTCTTATTTATACGAATTGATCGATTTGGATACTTTCCAGTCGTTACCTTCGCGAACCAAAGTCACTAGGTCAGTCTTGGTAAAATTTTCAAATTTCAAGGTTACCTTAGCAATCATATAATCCGCTGACTCCTCGATGATGTCAGTTTTTACTATACAGTTTAGCTTCTCACCTTTTTGTTTTTTCAAGGAATTAACGACTGCACTGCGGCTATGGTTTTGAGCATTGGAAGCTTGGATTTTTTGATTGAAATCGTCCGAAAATAACGGCTCCACGCCTGCTGATTCGCCTTCGGTAGTGACCGCAACATAATGTTCCAAAGCGAAGTCTGCTGTGGAAAGGTTAACGTTTGCTTTTGCTGTTTTTGCTGCTGGTCCTTCTGCTGCCATAGCGAATGTTGATACTGCGATTAAGGCTGCTGCTGCGAATGTTTTTACTAGAGTTTTCATAATGTCTTTATTTTATAGTGTTAGTTCTGTTGTTCTTATTTGTTGACTCAAAACTACGACAGAATACGCCCCTAGCCTATAGGCTTTAGACCAACGAAAAGGAAAACTCGGTGAATGGCTGGAATGGGGAGGTGAGATATGTACAATCCTAAAATTTTGAGTTCTTAATAAATAGTTATTAAGATATCTTAGCTTTAAGCTAATTAGTTCCAAATTTATTTCTTATGGCTTTTTCGACAGATGGTTTAAGTGAATCTATAGATGCTTTCGAAATAGGTTTTTCATAAACAAATGAAGAAGTGAAATAGTCCATCGGATCTATTCTGCGTTGGTTATTCTTCAAAATCTTTCTTTTTGATTCTGGGATTGATTCGAGAATACCTTCCATATATTTCTCGAAATATACTCCTTTTTCATGATCAGCAAGCTCCCAATCTTCGTGCAATAGGTATTTGTTATTTTCGATTGCACCAGTCAATACATTTATGCAAAATCCAACGCATGTCATGAATTGATAATCTTCTACCTCCGAGAAATATTTACCATCTGGCAAAAAAAATGAACCATTATAAACATAACCATATTCGGGTTTACACTCCTTAGAAATTTCTTCACAATACACAAAAAAGGAAGCTACTTCTTTACTTTTTATAAAATCTAATTTATTCTCAATAAACCATTTCTTCGGATCTAGAATATCAAGTCTAATTCCTATTCCATTAAAATGGAAAATATAGAGATTCTCATTTAGACAAATCGCAATTCCAGCATGATCTACCTCATGATTTTCGGATCTATACTTGATTGCTGCAGCAACAAAATTTTCCTTCAAGTCGTTATCGTACGACTTATAAATTCTATTTAAAATTGTTGTATTATCCATTAGATCAAGACCTCCCCTCTATTTTTTTCAAGAATACTTTTAATACTTTTCCTGATATGTTTAATTTCAGACCTTTCAGAAAAATGCTTTGTAATAATTAATATTGTCTTCAATATACTATCGTCCGTAAAATGATTATTAAATAATTTTAAAATTTGTCTAGTTTTCGTGTAATCTTCCGACCTTAAAGTATCTTTAACCAATTTATTAATCTCTCTCAAAAAATCTAAATGATCAAATTCGTAGGTTCTCTCGATAAGATTTTGATAAAATTTATAATCGTTCACATCCCTATAAAAATCTATAAACTTATAAAGAGACCTATTATTTGCTAACTTAGTCTCGATAACCGATAGCCTGATTGTTTTATAAAGCTCATCTTTTATTCTTTGAGCTTCTTGCTCCAAACATTCGATTTTAATAGTCTTTCCATTTTTTACAATATGGAAATTAGGATTCTTTCCACCAATTTCTTGCAAGTTTCCCTCTAGAAATGTGATTTGATATTCTCTTGATCGCTTTATAGATTTAGTTCTAAAAGTTCTTGCTTTGGATATTTCATTAAATATATTTGACGAAACATTACTCATAGTCTTAATTTTAGAAGAATAGGTTAGACCGTTATTCCAAAAAAGATTTTGAACATTTCTAAAGGCCTGAACAGCTTCGGCATTATTTGATTCATTTTTTAAAATATTGCTATATTCCATTACAAGTGGTGAAAGGTCTGAGCTCTCGATCGCTACGCAAGCAGAACCTTTTTCTATTTTTATTTCGAAATCATCACTAATTCCAGTATTCTCTGCTATTGAAATCATTGACTCCAGCAGGACTAAAAATGCTTTCGATTCTCTCAGAGATAAATTATCTAAATTTGTCTCCGATCCATCTTTATCATTTAAGATTTTAAATTCAAATCTCTCTTTTGACATTACTAAAAATTATAATAGCTTTCTTATTCAACGAAAATAGAAATTTAGATAATTAGATAGATACGGTTTCCCGTATCTATCTAATTATCTAAACACTTTTCTCTTAATTATATTCAATTAAATACATTTCAGCAGCAGCGTGAGTCAATTTCCTTTGTAACTTAAGAAGCTTCGCTGCCTTCAAATGGATGATTTTTCTCTGGAAGAGTATTAATAGTTAATGACAGTTTCCACGATCTGCTCTGAATATTTGTAGATATCATCCAATGAGTCCAGATCATATTTAGCTTCTTTTTTGTCTTTGTCAAACACACCTAAGCGCAGGCGATTGGATGTAAAATAGAATCGACAGATCGGCTTGCGATTGTTATCATCGAGTAAGATGCCACAGTAGGACTGATTATCCCGCATGAAAACACGCCCCACCTCAATATCCTTCCGTAAAATCGATTTAATGATCAAGTACCCTTCAATCTCCTCTTCGGTAGTAACGATCACCGCATCTGGTTCAACAGGAGCTATTGCAGCATTCTTTTCCTCTACCTCAGTTTCCTTCTTTAGCGCACTTTTAAGGCGCTCAGCGATTTGATCATTGACGATCTGTGTAAAAACGCGTTTGACCAAAGGTGTAAACTGTTCCAATACCTTGGCCGTAACTACGCTTGGGTAGGCTTGCTTCGCAAAAAAACGAACAAAATCGTCACTCGGGTTCTGCATTTCTGCCATAGCTAAAATCGTCAACTCGTTAAAGTATTTTAGTTCGCTCGCAACGCTGGAAATGCTTTCGAGATCAAATTCTGTCTTGTGGAATTTACGCAATTCGGATACTTCATTGTCTTTGATATCCATAATCTTGAATTCAAAAAATGGTTTTTCATCCATTTTATTCGGCGTAACCAAATCGGTATAAAAGCGATATTCAACCCCATTGGTCAGTAAACCAAACTTAGCTTCAGTCGTATGGAAATAACGGAAAAGCTGCGAATTATGCGGATCAAGGCCGTCGGCGAAATGTTTGCATTCGATCAGAATAACGGGTTTATCCTCGCGTAATATAGCGTAGTCTACCTTCTCCCCTTTTTTAATGCCGATATCGGCTATAAATTCAGGTTGTACTTCAAAAGGATCAAATACATCATAACCCAGTATTTTTAGAAAAGGCATCACTAAGGATGTCTTTGTAGCTTCCTCTGTTTTGATCTGTGGTAAAAGTCGGTCAACACGCTTGGCGAACTGACGAATCTCATCTTTAAAATCCATAATTATCTTTGTCTTTTTTATTATTATTTCACACTACATTCTAGCTAGTACCTGTTCTTTTTTAAGATCATACTCTTCTTGACTGATTAATGCAGCATCAACCATACGTTTCAATTTGGAGAGCGTTTCCATTGGATCTTCTGCTGCAGGAGCTGCAACGACAGGGATGGGGGCCGGTTGGCTAACAGGAGAATTAATGATGATTCCTCCACCAGCAGCGGCACGCTTATCTTCAAGATCACGTTGTCTACGTTCATCTTTTTTCATTTCTTCCATTTCCTGGGCAAAGCGATAGAGTTTTCGAGCCTGGGCCTTGGGAATATCTTCCATCTTATCCATACGACCATTGATTGTCTTGATCGTAATATCAGCTGCAAATACGCCTTCACGTAGATGGACATCCGCTACCTGAATCCAGGAATAATCTGTAAAGTCCAGAGTAAATCCAAAAGATTTAGGACGGATAAGGATAATGCGACGATCGGTAAGTACAATGCAATCGGGGGAAAAATTTATGCCTATGGTTTTCTTCTGGACAGCGATATATTTGATTGCCTCGTTTGCCGTACAGAATTCCCTCACCTTAGGCAATACTTTTTCAATGACTTTAGGATCCTGCTCTTCTGAAATTAATTCTTGTAATGAGATCATGATAAATAGGTTAAAAATATGTTTCCGGAAAACTAACCCTACTTTTCCCTTAGTAGTATAGTGTTTTCTGATAATCCAAATGTAGAGACTCCACTGTAATGCTCTTTACGGGAAACCATAAATGCAGGAAAATGTAAATCCTAATTTTGAACCATATTATTCACCCTTAAATAATTGAAACATGTATGATCAATGCGCATGGTGCAACAAAGAAATCCAGCCCAGAAGACAAAAGAAGAGTTATAAGCGAAGAAAAGGAAAAAGAAGATAGCAGAAAACAAGATCACCAAATGAAAAGTATCAATCAAAAATGGACCATGTTGTTCAGCTCGCTTATGTTGATTTCAACATCGCTGATCAGCTGTAACCAAAAAAAAGAAGCGCAGGTCAATCAGTTCGCAGCTTTCGCAAGTAACAACGCTGATCACACCAAAATAACAGCAACCAAAAACTATAAGATCACCAAAGTCTCCGATGGCGACACCTTTTGGTGCAAGGATGAAAATGGCAAGCGGATCAAAGTTAGACTGATCGGTATCGACGCGCCAGAACCGCGCAATTACTTTCACAAGAAAGAACAACCTTTTGGAAAAGAAGCATCAAAATATGCGCAAAAGCTGCTACAGAATAAATCTATTAAATTAGAACTCGATGTTAATCCCCTGGATCAATACGGCCGTACCCTGGCCTATGCATACTTTGCTGATGGCACCCTCATCAATGAAAAAATCATTAAAGAGGGGTATGCTGTACTAATGACTATCCCACCAAATGTAAAACATCAGCAACGCTTTGTTGATGCCCAGCAGTATGCGAGGGATCATCAACTTGGACTATGGAACAAAGAATAAAAGCATATTATTATGATAAAAATTATTAACATTCTGCTGGCAACAACGTTATCAGCACAGCTTGGATTCAGCCAGACCAAAGCCAATACTTATGCTTCTGTAGATCATGAGCATGCTTTCGGAAGATGCACAGGCTCCGCATACTGTACCGCCTGTCGCAATTGCAGTAAATGTGCCCACTGTACGCGTGGTGGATCCTGTGGTGTATGTAATCTTGATATGAAAAAGAAATCTACACCTAAAATCGAGAAAAAAAAGGATCCGCTGAAAGCACCATCAAAACCAAGTGACAACACATCCTCGGGAAATAAAGACTATCACCTAAAAAAAGTGGAGTTAAAAATTGAAAAAGCAGACTTGAGAAAGGGGCCTGCACTAGATTTTCCAATTATTACGACTATCTATCGGAGTCAAAAACTAACCTGCCTTTCAAATATCGGTAACTGGGCAAAGGTACAGACTGACAAAGGGCTTGTCGGCTTTGTAAGCAGTGACGCCATCAAAATAAATAGTAACGAATAAAACAGTGGGGCAAAAAACGGGAAGGGCATTCTAAGATAATAGACCCCCCCTTCCCGTTTTCCGTTGTTATTTAATAGGGATAAAAAGCAGTGACTGCTCCGTAAGTGGTACCATAAGCATTGCTTGCATATGCCCGGACATAATAGGTGGTATATCGAGTTAGTCCTGTCACACTTTTAGAAAAATACCCCGTCGCACTACCACTTATGGTTGTTTTGGAACCTGTGGACAGCGTTGGCGCGGTATTATAAGTGCTATAAACAAATCCCCTTTCGGTCATTGTACTTCCGCCATCTGTTGCGACATAGCCATTGAAGGTCGCATAGTAACTGCCAATTCCATTAACTGATGAGGTGGTCACTCCGGTAGGTGCCGTATAAGGTGAAGAGGTGGTAAAATAAATTATATTTCCATAAGCGGTACCGGCCTCATTGGTTGCATATACTCGGGCATAGTAAGTCGTACCTGCAGCCAAGCCTGTCAGCGTTACGTTTAAATTTCCAGTACCTGTCCCTGAACTAACGACAGTACTGTTGCCGACTGTCGGCCACGAATTTGTATTGCTATATACAATACCTCTTGAAGTAATAGTCCCACCTCCCGCTGTACCCACATAACCAGACATATAGACGGAACTCTGCTGAATATTTGAAGCACTGTAGGTATTTAGATTGGAAGGTAAACTTGGTAACAAAGTTTTAAAAGTATAAGTATTTCCATAGGACGTACCAGCCTCATTGGTTGCGTATGATCTAACATAATAGGTGGTGTTATACTGTAAGCCAGAAATTGTCATGTAGAAATTATCGGGACCTGCCCCACCCGAAATAGCTATCCCACTGTTCAATGTTGGCACGGAATTACTGCTGCTATAGACCACACCTTTTGAACTGATTTTTCCGCCACCGGTACTTCCAATATAACCGCCCGTATAGGCGGAAGTCATCGTTACACTCGTAGGACTCATTGTAGAAACATTGGGCAAATCTGGCAGTAAAGTTTTAAAATTTACAACTGGCCCATAAGCTGTACCAGCACTATTGGTAGCAAAAGCACGTACATAATAGTTTTTATTTACTGCCAATCCTGTCAGTTGGCCAGAGAACGATCCCGTACCCGAACCGATATTCACGACGGATCCATTGGTAATACTGGGCACGCTATTGGTGGCACTATAACATAAGCCCCGTACAGTAATCGATGCCCCATTGTCTTCCAGAACAGCGCCTCCTACCGCAGCTGAAGAATAGGTAACTGAACTGGCTGCTACTGTCGATATCCCTGAGGCTACAATGGGTGATGCCGTCGTAAAACTTATAATCTGACCGTAGCCTGTCCCCACTGACGAAGTTGCGTAAGCACGTGCATAATAGGTTGTACCGGCCTTTAATTTAGTTAGGTTGGCTTTATACGATGTGCTTTGTGTATCCACCGCGAGCTTATCATTGGAAATTGTTGGATAAGATGTGATGTAACTATAGCAGATGCCTTTACTAGTGACCTGATATCCCCCATCATCGGTGATCTTTCCACCTAGCTGTGCTGACACGCGTGTAATAGCGGTCGCAGCTTCTGTTTCTAGCTTGGAGACATAACCGCTTTGGGTGGTAAAACTCAACGGATCCCCATAGGCTGTTCCTGAGGCATTGGTTGCAAATGCCCTATAATAATAGGTCGTTGAAGGCTTAAGGCTTTGAATATGCAAAGTAAACGCTCCGGTATCCAAATTAGTGGTCATGATCACTTTTTCACTGGAAATTGTTGGTTTAGATTGTGTAGAATAACAAATACCGATCTCTGTTAGCGCCTCTCCATTTTTAGTATTCACCCTTCCGTTTAAAGTAGCATCGTTTTTGGTTACTCCCATTACCTGCAGTGTTGTCACAGCAACTTTATTATGTTGATTAAAATCAAACTGATCTTTGTCATCACAGGATACCCATGGAACGGTCAAAATCAACAGCAAATAAAGGTTTCGTAGTATAAAATTAGTAGGTTTCATTATTATCGAATATTAAATGTTATGCCGCCAGTAAATTCAGGTTGCGTAAATTTTTTAGATGAAAATTGCTTATTGATAGCCATCAAGGAGGCACCGCCAATGAGATTGACGTAAGTACCGAGGCGAAGAGTCAGGCCTCCATAACCGGCAAAATAACCTGTTCTGCCATAACCTTCACGTTGTGCATAGTCATTGCGATATAGATGTGAATAAACTCCATAGCCGCCACCGATATTCAACAGCAACCAGTCAGCCACCTTAAAATTGGGCCCCACTATAAGTTCGGTTTTATTCGGTTGGGAGCGATTGGTATTGTAATAATACTCGTCGAGCTGACGGTCTGTTTTTAACCCATAACGTATCGTCGTGAAAAATCCCACAAAACCGCCACCGGTTTCAAACCGTACACCGATAGGTGCTAATTTTCCATATTCATAACCAATATTGGTAAACATTTTACGATTAGCCCGACGAAGGACTTTAAGTTCTTCTTTCTCCCGCTTCTTCAACAGCGCATCATAAGCATATTGAGAGGTAGGATAATTTTTGTTCAGATCATCCATTGCTGTCGTAATATCATTCTTATAAGTCAGATTATCACCGGCATATTTACCGAGATAGGTTTGCAAATTGGATCGCACGGTCAATAACTCTGAAAACTCATACTCTGATTGGCTTTTCAGCTGTCGATAGCGGCTCATTGCCTGAAAATAGCTTACTTTTAGATACTCAAGGGAATTTTCAGGAAAGTCGTTTATAACTGATATTACTTTGTTATATTCCTGTGCATCATAGTTGGCTGATATGGCGGCAAATTTATTTTGCCGTTGCAGGGCCAAGGCTGCTGCACGCTTATCTTCTTCTCTTTTTCGAAAGTCATCCAGAGATTTGGGTAATCCACTTATTATATTTTTGATCTTTTCCACATCCGGCAAACTTAACTTGGCCAATGAAGTCTCGCCACTATATAGAATAGCATTTCCAAGTGCGACTATAGATTCTACTTCATGGTATGTTTGCGAAATACTCTGATCATATAGTTTGTACTTAACCATAAAATCATAATACTGAACAGGGCTCTCATCATATCCTGATTCTTTGGCAACCTTAATGGTGGCTAGACTCTGGGCATAATCTTGCAACTCATAGGATTTCCTGATCGCTGTCAACAAAACCTGTTGTCTTTCTGCCTTTTTTTCCTGTAAGATTCGATCCTTAGTACCATCATAGGCTTGCAATGTCTTTGGATAATCATCCATTTTCTCTAGTATCCTTTTTATATCACTGAGGTTGCTTGATTTGGGGTAGTTCTTCAAAAACATATTGCCCTGACTACGTACTTTATTGATCAGTTCAAAAGATGGATAGTCGCCATTGTCCAGTAAGTTGAAATAACTTAGAGTCAGTAAATGTTCTACACGTTCTTTTGTATTCTTTTTCCCATTGATCTGATTTAATGTTTTGATAGCGGTTTCATAATCGCCTTCATTCATCTGCGTTTTTGCCTGGAGAAGCAATTTATCGTTCATTCTTTCCTCCTGGGAAAAGCAAAAAAAGACCAGGCCCATTAAAAAAAGGGTTAATAAATATTTCATATCGATAGATTAATCTATTTAGGTATTATTTGATGCAAACGCTATTAAGCGGATGTATCCTGTTTATAAATTCATGTTCAAATTCCAATTTTCGTAATTCCGATGAAATTGCAGCAGCTTGCTTACGCCAGCATTTCTAACGGCAAGAACAGATTTCTTTCTTTTGAGATTTGCATCTAGATTTGGCATCCGCTCCAGTTCGTTCATTAAAACCCTATACCGCCCTTCATCAAACTCCGCGAAACCTTGATTAATCAGTGAGTTTACGCGCTGTGGCAGGACTTCCGTATAGTGATTCAAAGCTTTGACTTTATTTTTGATCGCAGCAACCTCTGCCGTAGGGCCAAAGGTACTCTCGAGATGAGCGACCAGACTATTGAGTTCTGCCTGTTTTACAGGATCTGAACGAAGCAATTTATTACTGCGGTTCATGCTCAGTTGAATGTATCTGTCATTGAGCTGCTGCAGCAGCATATCTTGAATCGCTTTATTAAACAGATTCTGCGAAGCTGCATTATTGATCTCGATCAGCAAGTTGTTGTACTGTGCCGGACTAACATTGTCTTCGGAAAGCTCCTTGATCTTATTTTCCAGTACTTTATGCCCACTTGCTGTTGTGATAGCCGATTGCTTCGTAACGTCCTGCTGGGCTGGAGATGAGCTCATAAGCTTCATCGAACCAACAATCAGTAAACCAACCCATAGGGTAGCTCCTAAAAAATAAAGTCCCCTATACTTTTGATTCATGGTCTTTATTCCCTTCTTTTACTGGTTGGCTAGATTGTTTTTCAGGATTTTCCTGCTGCGATTTGTTATTTTTATCGGTGGTAATCTCCTCGCTATCTATCGGTCTTGAATTGGTAGCGGCAGGCTTATCCTCCGGAATATCGCTTGCTATCTGCGACGTAAGCTGATCACAAAAATTAAGAACACGATCCTCATTGTGGAAAATAGATCGTAACTCGGCTTTGGTCAAAGCCTTCGTATTCTTATCTTCACCTTTTTTGTAGAACTTCCAGCCTTCGGCTTTTCCCTTATAGCTGAAAACATAATTTTGCAAGGTAGAATCTGCAAATTCAAGGTAAAGGGCCTTACTCTTGCCTGTATCAATTTTGAAGCTAAAATTCTCAACCGGTTTAACAGCTTCTACAGCTACATTTAGTTCAGTTTTTTGTCCTATTCCTACTAAATTCATAGCAAATTCAATCCCCCAGTAACCGATAGCAATTCCCAGAATTGGTCCGATTATCCAGGCCCATACCAGTCCACTTGAGCTTCGTTTGAGCTCTTGGTTTGAAGGTTTTGGTGGTCTAGGCTCCTCGGGACGTACTTCTACCTCACCCTCGAAAATGGATACTTCTTTATAAATCATATCAAAAGTGAGCTTGTATTGAATACGGTCACCTTTCATACAGATCAAGAATTGATCTTTCAATAAATTACGTTCCTCTTCCTCGTTGATCTTGACGCGCAAACCATTTGTAGTAGTATTGTTAAACGTAATCTTACGGACCTGAGCAAATAGATTCTCTATAGACTGAAAACCAAATTGTTTCGCTACGGCTTCATTATGTACTGACTGCTCGTCCATAAAGTAGACTTTTGTAGCATATATCAATTTTGGATTGTCAAATGCTTCGCTTTGATCTAAACCGAGATTTAAAAACTGATAAAAAATAGTTTTGTCCGGTGTAATCTTCGGATTAATACTATTGTTCTGTTTAATACTCTTTGCAGCTTCTTCCAAAATGAGATCGTAGTTCTGATTGTTTAAACTGCTATCTTTTATATGATTTATATATTGTGTTGTAATCTGCAATAAATATTGCATGACACTGGTAATATGCTCATTATGCTTAACGATCAGACGAACCGCCAAAAAGCCATTGCGCTTAGCGTTGTCTTTCATACTGGTATTGATAACAGAATAAATCAAATGCTGGGCGGTCCGCTTGACAGAATAACAATACCCCTCATTAAACTGACCTACTTGATTTCTCTCATCAAATGACAATTGCAGCCTCTCTAACTCATTTTGATTCAACCCGGATGAAATATAATCATAATCCAACCCATTCAGAGTACGCTCGATCAGAAGATGTACCCTGCTTCTATAGTGTATAGTATCCATAAATATTTCTTAAAAAAATCTTTTCCAAAATGCGCCGCCTTTCACGACAAAACTATCCTCCAACATATTCTTTACCAGTTCCTGTGGATATTTATCCTCAATAGTGGTGACAATCTTATCATAAACTATTTCACCAATGGAGAAGGGTAATATTTTGATCTTAAATTGGTTTCTGGAATTCTCTCGTGCGGTTTTGCAATTTTCAATAAGGGAAAGAAATTCCTGTTTCATATAATCCAATGCCAATTCGCTATCGGCGCGCTCATCATGCAGATACCTGGTCTGTTTGATATAGTCGAACTTGTTGACTACAAAATAAACCGCATCGGTATTCTCCAGCACTTTGGAATCCTTAAAAATGGAAATGATATTGGTATAGGCGATGCTTTGGTCTAACGCTCCAAAGAATTGTTCATCATCAAAACGTTTGTCATGTGACATGGCATCAATAATAAAAACCAGGATTTTTTTATTGTTGCTTTTGACATAGTTGATAAATTGCGGGATCTCCGAATTTTCAAAGCCCTGGTTAAAGATCTTCACATAATTCTCACCCGGAACCTCCACAATATTAAATGGATGAGTGGTACCCATTGGGTCTTTAAGTGAGGTAGCAATATAATTGTAGCTTGCCTTGTCCGTCGCTATAGGAAGTATCCCATAGTCTAAATTTCTCTTCAGCGTCTCTAGGTACTTATTACCATCGGGATTATAGCTATCGTGCATTAATATGCCCTGCTTATTGGAATGTTTGATGAGACTTGCCAAGATCGTTGATTTACCCGAAAAGGGCATACCGACCATATAAAGATCTGTTCGACCATTTTCCATAGGTGGCAAGTCCTCAATTTTCTTGAAAATTGTAAAGGCCGAAGCACTGCTATAGAATTTCAATGCCTGAACCACTCTTTTTTCAACTCCAATACTTTCCAGATAGTCAAACGTCAATTTCTTCTCCCCGATAAGTTTTTTGATATCGTCGGCAGAAATTTCATTGTTCTTGATTTGTTCCTGCAATGTTTCAATGGTCTGAATCGATAGACTTGGACCAGTCATCGTAGGCAATGTTGGCATTCCTGGTATTGGCGGCATTAGCGGCAGCTCTACATCAATTGTTGGCAAACCGGGGATTGGTGGCGGCAATACAATTTTGCCATTCCGGCTATCATCCAGAAGCTGCAACTCTTTCAGTTTGTCCCTTGTCAGGCCATGTTGTTGCAATTCATCAAATGCGATAAATCCGCCCACTATTGCTTGGTTCAAAGCAGGCAACGGAACCATATTACAGTTCGATAAAATATTTTGTTTTTTATGCTTATCCATCTTTTTAGGTATTAAAGTTCTATTGTTCCACCCCGATTAATAATTTCTGCTTCAGCGTCCTTCAGGCGAGGGCTATTATACTTGCGCACGCGGTATGTGAAGTAAGGAATCAAAATAAAGGCGTGCATAATCAGTATAATAATTAGTGGAAGAAGGTAGTCAGGCGAATAAATCTTCGCCAATGCAATTGGGCTGTTCAATGGCAAATCCTTGTCACTGATCGTGACTTTGATCGGTTCATTGTCAACAGGTAGCTCCTTGATTTTTTCATTCACAAGAGTTGCGCTAATTTTCACAAAATCGTTCAAAGCAAGATAATTCGCCGCCAGATTAAGCCTATCCCACTGCTGAAAAATCTGATTATAACTATCGGCCTTTTTGAATACCAAACTGTCCAACAACTTATGGTTGTTGTTGTATTTAACTTGATAAGCATTCAATATGGCATTGGTACTGGCCGACACATCAATACTCGCAGACGGGCTGTTCAAAATAGCTTCGGGCAGGTTAAAAGGTGGATTTCCCAATTCATTGCGCAGTACATTTGTTCGCTGATTTTTATAGGCCTGTAACTTACCTTTAAACAGCGCCTCAAAAGTCTGCATCGATTCATTTGCACGTTTATCGTATTGTGTGGCTAAATCTTTCACAAGTAACACTTTTTCATCTGCTTCTTTCTGAATTGCCTTTTTGCTGTTTTTCTCAATATTGACCAAATGGATCATAAAGACATAGCTGATCAGGCCAAAAACAACGAATACAATAAAAAACAAACTGGCGGTACTCTTCAGATACCCTTGATTGAGCATACGCTCTTTATTCCGTTTCAGCAGCTGCAACACAAAATAATAACAGACTACAATAATCAGGCTGACGGCTAGGCTCAGCAACATGTTACCCTCTGTTATATAGAGTATTCCAAAGAAATTACAGAGTAACAGGATGAGCAGGAAAATGGATGAAACCACATCCACAAACAAAAAATTCTCTTGTTTCATATAGGCTAAATTTTCTTTACTTCTAAATTCAAATATTAATCGTGATACTAAGCCAGCGGTAGCGGATCGAGATACACGATGGAGGTTATCTCCAATTTGGTAACAGTTGTAGGTTTATGTTCTATGGGTGCAACTTGTACACGCCCTCGTCTTACAACATTTCCTGCTGTAAGGAAAAAGATCCAAAAAAGCACGCTCAGCGATACAAAAGCTGCCAAGCACAAGTAGTAATAAGATGGGTATTTTGACTGTTTCATCGGTCTTTATTAAAGTGGACAATTAACAATGTACTCCCAAACGGTACGGGGTGTTGGTGCCGAAACTTCCACATAGCAATATTTGGGTTTGCCAGGAGCAACTTCATAAATCCATTCCAACTGGCCGGCTCCAGAAACAAGTCCATCTGTATGAGCAATAGGTTTACCATCGTAATACACTTTGATCTCATCTGGAATTGTTTTTGTATCGTACTGCAAGATGACACGTCCAGATTGATCGCCTAGGATATGCTTGGTCTTGGTGACTCCCTGACCGCCAGACTCCACCTTTGCATCACAGTTAACAATTGTATTTTCGGCTTTCTTTTCTTCCTTTGGCTGTGCCTGATTTTTCTCAATTTCCCCAAGTTGCAATGAATCAATGTTGTCAGGCATAGTATTGTCGCCCCCATCAACCTGTCTTTTAGGCGAAGCAGCGTGGCTATCTCGGCAGTCGTTCAATTCCTGTCTTAGCACCTCTATCGTATTATCAGGATTCCAAAGCAACGCATAAATAAGGAGACCGATAAGCAAAAACAATAGAGGATAAAAAAGCCACCAATAATTGGTGAAAGATTTGTTTTTTACATGTTCCATTACGACCTGTGGATTAGAGATTTAAAAAAGAAGACCAAGCAGATCAATACCAGTAGTACAATCAGCACCCACCAATAAATCACCGCTATATATTTTAGAAAGGCCAAAAAACCTTCTTTCTTGACTGTTTCTACAGCAATATTTTCTTCTTTGACATCAGCCATAAAATATTCCTCTGGGATATCCGGAGAGGAAGTAGGGACTTCAATAGCAGGCGGAGACTCCAGTCTTTCGGGCTTTTTGGGTGCTCCGATGTCAGCTATTGAGTGATCAAGATCTGGAATCTGGGGTGGCAATGGTGCATCCTGCGTGTTCATTGTCTCCTGAAAGCTATCGCCAAGAAGCTGAGGTTTCCGATTGTGGCTATTCTCAAACTTCCAACCCCAGATGATGCAGATATCCTGTCCGTTGGTGAAAATAAGATTGTCCTCTGGATTAAAGACTGCTTGAAGAATTGCTCCCCAATACTGAACATTGGAGTCTTTATCACGCATAAGATCTTCTATACGTTTTTGGAGTTCCTCCATAACCAGCCAGTATTGTTTGAGACCATATTCCCGATAAGGCGACTGCTCTACTGGCTGAAGGTTTATATGCACACTGTACCAATCGATATCATAGTTATTTTTGACAGGCTTAGCCAAAAAATTCCGATACTTTTTATCCAGGTTAAAGACCAAAAAATTACTGATTCTATCGTATTGATTAAACAGGTAAGCATTGTCAAACGATAATGGAATGTACCTATCCGTTGCTATTGAGTGAAATTTTTGCATTTTTAAATCAATTGAAAAGGTGAATACTGTTCGACCAATAATTTTAATTCCTGATTGGCCTGCTCATCGTAATCGATATATCCTGCGTTGACAAGTAAAGAAAGCCGTAAGTATTCAATCCACTTATTATATTTCTGTAAGGCTATTACACGTACATCAATATGTTCGGCGTCAAACAAAGCGGATACCGCACTGGCTGACGTATCAAATTGTCGTTCAAAAAATCGATTGGGGTTAGAAGCCAAGATGTTTCTGGCTTCCTCTTTCTCTTCTTCTGTAAAATAGTTGACATCAAAATTGAAAATTAATTCATTGATCACTAGGGAGAAGGTTTCTGTCAAAAATATTTCATAACCATGGTTGACATCTATCTCAGAAATGATATCATTCAGCAATATGACTATTTTGGAAGCAACATTTCGCTTTTTAAGCAGTTCCTTGAAGTAACTCACAACAAAAATCAAACTGTTTCTATTCAGACCATGTGCAATGAAATCTTTGTACTGATCCAAGTTGTTAATCTTCGTTAACCAAGATTCGAGAATCAATTGAACATAATACTCAGACTTCGATGAATTGGTCTCTTCCTGTTGAAATAAATCAGTGATTGTGATACCACTATCCTTTAAAAAGTCTTCAACGGCTTCATGCGATGAAAGCCAAAGATGCTTTTGCAGGATTGTCAGCATTTCTTCTTTCGTTTTTGCTTGTTTCAACTCCGGATACTGAACCAATAAGATGGACTCCTGTGTGGTTTCATCCAATATGCGGCGACTGGTATCAACCACCATATATTCATTCAGCAACTGAAAAATATCGGTAGGGTTAATCGAAAGACAGTCAATAAAAACGTTAAACAATCCAAGATCTTTGACTAAGGCACTGTTAAAAGCCAACTGAAACTGATTTACCTGGCGCATCTGCGTCTCCCGCATGACAGTAACATCGTCTTTGTGAATAAAACGTTCCAGATCCCGCTGTATCTTGGTTAGAATTGTATTTAACTTTTGAAGGTTATGATTGATTTTGGTTTTGTTTCCCGACACCTTCGCCAAGGATTCAATAATCAGTGCGGATCCATCATGATTGATGGCAGCAACTTGTTGCCATGTTTTTTCGACATCCTTGAAATGATTTTGGACAAAACCATATCGTGTAAACGACTGCTTCATGACTTTCAAAAAATTCTCCCTTTCCGGATGAATTGCGATCTCTTGCCCTTCTTGTTCAAACCCCATAAACGTATCGTTCGAATACTTGTAATCCCGCAACAGATAGAAGTTTTTGAACAGATTTTCTTGGGATGTCCATTTTGTATGCCAGTTGCGCGATTGCGTAACAATCTCCTGCTCGAAGAAACGCTCAAAACGCGTATGCCATTTATAGTTTAACTTCTCAGGGGATTCCAGGTATTCTCCATCGTTTGTCGTATCAAACTTAATCTGATTATTAAAAAAGGTAAAGATGACAAACAGTGGTGGAAGAATGGCTTCCTGAAGTGATCTTGACCGTTCTTCTAGACTTCCCCCGACATTGTTCTCAATCCAGTTGTATAACAGGGAAGAAATTTCGTTTACTTCCAGCTGCTTGTCATTGGTACAGAACAAAAGGTTATTGATATTGAAGTCAAGGGAGTATTTATTAAAAAGATAAGAAACCTTGCCCCGCAATAACAAAGCATCAATATTCTTTGTCGAAATATCCGATTGATCCAATGCCAGACGGCTACGGGCTCCCGGAAAGTCCAATAAATCATTGTATTTTAAAAATTCTTTGGATTCAACAAGCCCTTCGGGAATCGAAAAAACAAGTTCGGCAATAAGCGCTGACAATGCAGGTACCTCAATCTGAACCTCAGAACCATTCGCCAACTTAAAAATTGTACTGCCCTTTTCAGAATCGACACTGAGTTCGCCCAAGCGTTTGACATCGAGAATAGCTCCGCCCTCACGCAGGACATTTTCAAACTTAATATACCCATAGCGTGCAAACTGTACCAATTTCAGCTTATTGATCAAGTTGATAAAAAGTTTTGTCAATAAGATTTCCTTATTCCAAAGGATATCGAATATGCGCGACCAATCTGCGACTCCATAGTGGCGGATGATACGTCCTATCCGTTCGAAGAACCTTGTTTCATAGAGACCTTCAAACAAAATGGTATGTTGTGAAAGATTCTTCTCAAAATACTCCTTAATCTCAAGCACATCAAATTCAGTTAAAAAATCCTGCTGGGCTTCCGTTTGCTCAAGTTCCAGTTTTTTAAGATGTGCTTCAAAATCTCCTTTTGAGGGAAAAGACGTAATTTTCTTGAGATCCAGAAAAAAGGCATCAAGTAACACCAACAATAGGTCTTTTGGTGCTAGCAAATTCACTTTTATCGGAAAATCTGGGAACAAAGGATCTTGGTCAAGCGTAAATCGAGTGACCAATCCTGTACTTTCGGCTCCAGTTCCCGGCGGATTTATTTGCTTTAGGAAATCATATTGTTTACCATCATTTTCAATTTCAAAAGGCTTGCTTGTATCACTCAGCAAGTTTTTGATTAGGTAGGATTTCCCCACCTGACTTGCCCCGAAGACAGCGATGACCGGTTTGTTACCGATATTGCCCTGAACCTTTTTAATTGTGTTCAGACTGTTCTTCAACATGAGAAGCGCTTTATTGCGTTCTTCATATTTTAGATTTTTGTCTGCCCATTGAATCGATCCCTGTATAAGATCGATCTTACCAGAAATAAATTCCTCGATAAGCTTGATTTCTAATTCAGAATAATTATTCGACATTTCTTTGCTATAAAACGAATTCACAAGTATCTAACCAATATCCCTGTACGCTATCCAAGGTTTGATAATGGAGCTGAAAGAAACGTCCCGGCTTCTCATTCCCTTCATTATCTTCGATATGTTCGATCTTCAATATTTCCTTACTTTCATCCCAATCTCTGGCAATGGTCACCTTCAACGGCAGATGCCGTAGAATTTCACCGCGCTCTTTATCCACTTGCTCTTCATAAAATGATGCATCGCGACCAACAAAACGGTTCTTGACAATCTCTTCCATCTGTCTATGATCTATACTTAATCTGTAGAGACCAGAATAGGTGTAGTTTCGCGATAGATATTTAGCATAGCCAAACTCAAAAGGAAGTGATTTAAGCAGAAAGGTTTGTTCATTTTTTTGCGGAGTCAATATGACTTCTTTTCTATTTTCTTCTTTGGAAATAATAAAGTCGGCTGTTGAATTCAGATTTTTAATCAACTCTTTCGTATTTAAATTGAAGTCCTGTATCTTCTTCAATTTGGCAGCCATCAAAGCGATAATTGCACCTACAGCAACAATCGTCTTAGGATCTTCAATATTCCCCATATTGTCCGCGAACGGATACCATTTTCCGATCCAATAATTATTGAGATTGATCACATTGGTCGGCGAAACAAATAGGAATTTTTTGAACAGCTCCTCATAGCTAAACAGGGATGCAGGCTTTCCCGACAAGACCACAAAGTCACACTCAAACTGGTTAATCACCAGACACATCTGACGAACCAGTCCTTCAAATACACTCGAAACGATCTCATTGACTACCTTAGCCGATATTGTCCATCGAATTTCCAAAAAATTGAAACCGATTACCCGTTCAAAATAGTTGACAAGTGCACTATTTTCAAATTTACGTCCAATGATTTCTTCGAAAGACATTTCCAAGCATTCTTGATGATTTGCTTGCTGGAGATATTTAAGTACAATAGGCTGCGCCACCTGATGAACAAATGACTTACGCATCATCTTTGCGAGATAGCCCATGTTATTGGAATTCTCTCCAAAAAATCCATTGATCCGACTTTGGATATCTACAATCCCCTTTGATCTCCCATAATTTTCCAATCCTTCAATGGTTGAATCATCCATTTTTAAGGGACTACGAATAATCAGCTTTTGGATTAGCTCCTTCATCAGGTCATCTCCCGCCAATTTAAAACTGTCCCAGAATAGCGGTTGTGGAATCAATTCCTGAATCTTATTTGAGGTCTTAAGTTGATATTGATTGATGATTATATCAGTTGTCCCCGCACCGATATCAATCGAAGCAATCTTTAACGCATTCTTATTATTGAATAAAAAATGGTCAATCACATAATTGTTGCTTCTCAATTTTTTCGAAAAGAGGCTGTAAACAAAAACAAGTTGGCTACAGGTCGCTTCATCATACATCCAATCTTTTTTATCTTCCAGCTGGCTGAGGGTTTTGGAGATATCCTGAATAGATGGAATAATCTCTGGTTTTTTGAACCAGTTTGTATTTTCATCCTGATCAAAGTAGAAACGTTGGTAACCATCCAGCAATTCACACGCTTCTACCGCCGCTTGCCTTAGCGCGATTTGCTCATGCTGAATCATACCAGTAGGACATGATATTGTAATCCGTTTGATTGTTCGAGGCATGGTCATTTCGCCATGTTCTTCTCTAAACTTATAGGAATTGATCTGTACATGGGCATGCATCAATACTTCCAGGAACACAAATTTCATCAAGGAAGCCCTCGAAAACATGGATTTAGCTCCAAATGCCGACCCTGCGCTCTTTAAACTGCCGTCTAAACTCAATTGTTCAGATATCCCATTCAGGTATACTTTCTTTACCCGACTGGATTTAATCGGCTGAAATTCCCATTCCCGGTCGCTCATCTGATCGTCCCAAAGGTATCGCTTCGGACTTGAGTTATAGGTCTTAAGTTCGTAGCCAAGATCCAGATTTGTGCTCGCAGAATTGATCAGCTTTTCTGCTTCAAAACCGATACGCGTCAAACTAGGAACAATAAATTTATTGTTGTGATAATTATCTTTATCAATGTTTCCAAAGCTCGATTCGCTAAACAACATATTCATCGGAAATGAATTATTGTACTCCAAATGCGGATTGGTATAATCTTGAATGATAAGTTTCTTGACACTATCAAAGTCAAAACTATCGTGATTCTTATTTTCGAATAATAGCGCACAGGTAGCCGAATTGCCAATATCAATTACGAAGTCAACGGCTTTTTTTCGGATATTGTCCGTAAAAAGCTGGATCTCGGGAGACTCGGTTTGCGCCGCCAACCATTTGACCAAAAGGATATATTTGGCTATATATTTCTTGATAGGATGTGTATACCGGTCTTCTTCGTTTTTATCATAAAATAAGTCGGCTAAATACCGATCTATCCATCCGATCGAATTGTCTTGGGTGAACAAAAAATTACTGAGATTTATTTCATCGGACTGAATCCGGAAAATATTCTCGTCGGGATTATTACTTAGTTGAGGTCCCGTTTTATCGTTTTCATTTCTGGCAAGGGATGTATCCACAGCAATTACAATTTTTGCCGTTGAGAACTCTTCGTCACAGGTAAAAAATACGCGCACCCAATCTGTGGGGTACAGCAGATCACGGTTGATTGCATTTTCTTTAAATACCGGCAATGGAATCCATTTATTTTGGTATTGTTTGAGTGTTTGCTTGAGGTTACTTTCTTCGTAAACTTCTGTCAATGCATCACTGCAGGTGCTCAGATCGGCCTCATCCTTTAATCGTTTATTGATCACAAAACCTTTGTCAATCAGTTCCTGTAACCGATAATAATTTTCGCTTCCATCCTTTGTAATTTTAAATATTGGATCGAGAATAAAATCAAAAAAATTGGTATCGAACGGTTGGTGGTAATAAAATCTGTTTTCCTTGCCAAACTCGAGATCAATACTTACCTCATATTTGTAATATTGAATACTCGAATTAGCAATCAAAGAAATCCTTTTCATCTATCTAATATGGTTTTGTTAATATCTTGTTTGGAAATTATCGCCTTTGGGATTGGGGCCATATTCGTTCACGAATCTGTCACTTTCGCCAAATGCCATCCAAAGTCCGTAGAATGGAATAATCTGGAACCATCCGGAGTTCCCGCGATCGTGACAGCGCTTGGTATTTTGGGCAATGAGGAACCAGTAGATAGGAAGTATGAATAAAAAGAAGGCGCTTCCTCCACCCGATACTCGCTCGATCCTAGCCGTTACTGCCGCAATAAGAAAAAAATAGATATAAGCAATTACATAACTGAGCCAGTATTCAGTCCTCCTGATTCTTCCTTTAAGACCAAATGGATTTGAGAACATAACTTGTTTGGGATAAATCATTTGATACTGTCCACCACTGAATGGATCGTCAATACCATGGTATTGATTCAAAGGAGAGGAATAGGCCTTAAGTTGGGTTTCTGCACTATTGTTCTGAACTATGGGGCTACTTATCCCAGCTGAATCCGGATTATCTCCGCGAGTAACAGGATGAATTGAAATTGCCTCTTCCTGGACAGGGATAGTAACTTCCTCTATCATTGCATCATCATCTTCAACCAGCGTCTCAATCTCTTCAGTAGGATCAGAAAAATACAGAAACTCTTCGAGGTCCCTTGCAGGTTGCCAATTTTCCAATCCTTCATACCAAACCAATGTTTCTGCTGAAATATTGGCTGCTTTGATTTCATCAAAGGATAATGGCCCTACCCTTCTATCGCCAAATATGTAAAAATATCTTTTCATTGAAATATTCAATTAATAGTCGTTAACACTTAATGGTTGATACAAATCTAGTGGATGAATACGGGCTAATTCTACGGTTTCCCGTAAAGCGCAGCTTAAGAATTGGTCAGATTGGTCTTTGGGCAAAACTTAATATAAAAACAACATTGTGAAGGAAGACTTTGCGAGGGTTTCAGTATCTTTAGTATTACATGACAACCAAAATTAGATCTTGATAATATGAGTGCAAATGTTCCAATCGTTCGGCCAATATCCTGGCCTGCTGTCTTCATCATCATCTTGGTATGGGCCATTTTTATTGTTGTTTTTGTATTTCTAATCGAAAAACACGGTATTTTTATTGGAGCGGTGCTATTTGCCCTGCTATCAGTTTTATTACAGCGGCTAATCCCCGCAAGCCACAACAAGGGAATGAAAGCGCTCAAACAAAACAACTTTGAAACGGCAATAGCACATTTTAAAAAGAGTGTTGATTATTTTACGAGAAACAAATGGGTGGACAAGTACCGTGCACTTACCATGTTGAGCGCCTCTAAAATGTCGTATCGGGAAATGGGACTTTGTAATATCGCATTTTGTTATTCTCAGACTGGGCAAGCCGAAAAAGCGAAGGCACTCTACAAAGAAATTCTGGAAGAATATCCTGACAATGGGATCGCTTATTATTCCCTAAATTCAATCAATACATTTTCGAATAAGGCAGATTGAATAGCATTTGTTTATCAAGTAAAAAAAACTCACGAGTAGTAATAAAACAAAAATGGCTATCCTCCGATAGCCTTTTCTGTTCATAAAATTGGTTAACATATAGCTTTAAATATCCTGAATGCATTGGATATTTTATGTAACGAAAAATATAATTCCTGCTATAAATCCGTCCATACAAACCTATTGCAATGCAATTATGATTCATTACGGTTTCCCGTAAGGAGGTAAAAATAATTTATATAAAACCCAGTTCCTTGCAATGGGCCACCAGCTGTTCATTTTTGGTAAAGCCAAGTACATCTTTCATCAGGTTGAGCCTTTTCTCGATACTGCTGAGGCTCGATGGTCGGATATCACGCTGCTGAAGGTATTCGGGCATTTCCTTTTGGGATATTCCTTCATAGAGCAACTTCACGATATGCAGGTCAAATTGAGTAAACTCGTGCGAATTCTGTTCCTGAATAAACTTCTTGCTATCGGGCGACTGATAGGTGCGATGCTGATAAACAGTCTGGAGGGCCTCGCGCAGATGCTGACCGTCCCGACGAGCCTTGCGTACCAATCCGTCAATCTGATTGTTTCGAAACATCTCATTGATCAGTGCCGACCGGTCTTTGGCTGTCAGCACAATAATCTTGATATCAGACTGTACCACCTTAACGGCTTTGATCAGCGAAAGACCGTCTTTGATCTCCTGTGGGCTATCGTCATCTTCAAATTCGATATCGGTGATCAACAGATCATAGGGTTCGCCATCGCGGATGGCATTTTTGATCCAGGTAAGGGCATGGTCACAATAGTACACGTATTTGGTATTGTGAATACCCAGGTCGTGCAGGGTTTTCTGCACTGAAATGTTGGCTATCTCGTGGTCTTCGGCAATGAGTACTTTTTTAAACATACATTATTGTCTTTTTATTATAGTGGGATAGTGGTCGTAATGCTGAGCCCTTTTCCCGGTTCACTGACAAAGATAATTTTGCCGCCGAGGCTTTCAATACGGGAAACCGTATTTGCCAGACCTTTTCCCTGTGATTTTTCGGTGGGCATCCCGACTCCGTTATCTTTATAATATATGGTGAGCTGCTGATCTGATTTTTCAAAGCGTACCACAACCTGCTCGGCCTGGCTATGCTTCTTCATATTGACCATAAGTTCCTGTAGAACATGTTTTACCTCTTCTTTAATACGCTTATTGACAATAGTCCATTGCTCAGCATCGTTCCCTGCGATCAATACACGACGGTGATCAGCGGCAAAGGACTTGAGCAGGGAGGCCAGCTGTTCATTGTACGGTATCTCTGTGATGGTCTGCTGTTCGACATTGTGCGAAATATCACGTGACTGATGGTACATGTTTTCAAGTTTGTCGAGTACACCGTCACGATCCACATCTTCGTTATGTTCAATCTCGGACATGACACGATAGATACCATTGGCAACGACATCATGAATCTTTTTGGACAGATGGAGTTGTGTTTCTTTGACCTTATTCTCTGCCTCGAGTTCGAGCCGTTGCTTGCGTCGTTTGTACCAGAGGGTACCGCCACCAGCAAGTAAAATCACGAGAAATAAACTTGCACCAGTAATGACACGCTGTCTAATGAGACGACTTTGTTTTTCAGCATTTTCTTTTTCTAACCGTAGGTTTTCGGCTTTGTTTTTCTCTACTTCATAACGGATCAGAGCAAATTGATTTTTGGCCGCAGCACGGGCTTGCTTTGTACTATCGTTTATAAGTTTGTATCGGTCAAAATAAATTACTAACGAGTCAGGTGGACCGACTTTGATAAGACGTCCCAAGGCATTAGTTTCGTCATCTGAACTATTTAGCTCCCTAGCCACCAATAGCTGCTGTTTTGCGTAGTATAGGGAAGAATCAGGCTTGCTTCTTTCATAATAATCTGCCAGATGTGAAAAACTGGCATTTTGTCCCCATAAATCTTCTTTTTCCTTCCTAATTTTTAAAGCATATAAAAGTTCTGGTGCCGAATTATATAAAGAATTTTTTCGCCATTTTACAAAGGCCAAATTAGAGAGCACCCGGGCAAATTGTTTAGGATTTTTGTCAACTTTAAGAAGGATTTTTTCAAATATCTTAATTGCTAAATCAAAATCTTTCATCTGCATATAACTAAGCGCCAAATTATTGAGATAAATATTGGAATTTAGAGAATCATCAGAAAATTTAATAGCAAGATCAAAAAAAGCAATAGCCTTCGAAAAATTCTGCAGGCTATGTGTTGACATTGCTAAATTATTATAATTGGTACTTAAATAAATACGGTGATCTTCTCTATTCGTATTTAGATAATCCAAAGCTTCTAATGAGGTCTCCTGAGCCCCATAAAAGTCTCCCTGTTCTCTTTGAGTAATAGCCATATTAACTAAACATTTGGCAACCCCTAGACTATCTTTATCTTCTAAAAATATTTGTTTCGCTTTCTCAAAAAGCAAAAATGAAGAATCTGCTTTACCGGCATCAATAAAATCATACGCTTGCTCGTAATAAGGATTTAATGTCCTTACATCTGTCCCTTTTTCCTCGTGATCACAGGAAAACAGTATGGCTATAATGATGAGATATAAATACTTCAACGTAGGCTAAATTTACCCGAAAATATTAAAAATCTAATAATGAAGCAACAAATTGTTATTTTATAAAAAAGGCAGCGAATTGCTGCCTTAATTAATTATTCATAAATTTTTATTTTCTTGGTGGGCGGACTGTCCCCCCTTCTCCTCCATTATCCCCATCGGTAGGATCATCAATGCCTGATGCCTGCACTGTTGGATGGTTAGGCTGAGGGGTAGATGGTTGACCGATTCCGAACAAAAAATATAAGATTAAACTCCACATAACTCAAAAAATTAAAAGTCAAAAACTTGGTAGGCCCGAGTGCCCCGTGCACCGGATTGCTACAAATGTTTTCAGAAGGCCTTCTGAATTTTTTGGGAAGTAAGAGTGTCAATCGCGGGAGGCAGAAGCTGCTTCCCAAACCGGCTAATGTCTACCGCGAGATCTTCTCATTGTGAAATCTGTTTAGTATCTTAGCCTCATAAACTAATCGACTATCATCTGATTTCGAAAACAAATTTATAGCTGTTAAAATCCTTTTTATCAAATCATTCCGAAAGGTCCGGAAGGTCTGATGAGATTCCTATCATTCCGACGATTCTGATGTGTTGATGGTGTATTGTCTTACGGGATTCCGTAAATTCCGATGTAGAATTAGTGTATTTTTGATGCCATGCCAACGACATTTACCCAATTTAAAGAAGAGGTTCTTGCCCTTTATCAGGGGAAGAAAAATAGACAGGAGCTTGATGACCTATTGGTCAACCCCTCTCCTGCCAAACTGAGAGACTATTGTTTAATCAGATTATCAGAGGGACTCCCTCCTGAGGATATCGAAGTTTTGCAAAAATTCTTTGATCCCTTTAAAAGAGAAAAGAGTCTAGAAGAAGCGATAGCAACCTACAATCCAGGATCACTAAAAGCATTACAAAAGTTTATCCTCAACCTGACTCAAGATCCTGAGGACCGCGTCGTGAAACTACTTGCGATACTTGTAGATTATCAACCAAGGCCGTTTCGATTTCACTACGATCCACCGCCGATAAATGGACCGGATAATCCACCGCCAATAGATGGACCGGATAATCCACCGCCGACAGATGGACCGGATAATCCACCGCCGACAGATGGACCGGATAATCCACCGCCGACAGAAGAAAAGGATAAGATGAGCCAGCTAAGATATTTCTATAAAAAGAATAAGATTGCTATAAGATTTTCTGCTGCTACATCCTTGATAGTCGTTATTTTTATTATAATTGGTATTATTACACCGACCGATTGCATGTGCTGGAACGGAGAAAGATATATTCAAATAGACTGTCAAGATAAAACACAGCGTTATCAAGTAATTGGATTAGATAAAGCAAAGCTCGAACACTTCCGTAAAATTACCCGGCCAGATACGCTAGGAGTAAAAGATATTGGTAATATTTGGTATTCAAAGATTGACAACGAAATCGAGTTTTTTACCGCTCCGGGTTATCACCCCATTCAACCTAGGCGCTCACTGAAAGCAACTACGAAATACATTTTTGAAACCTATGCTGGACAAAAGATCGAGAATAATCAAAATAAGCAATATGGAATTATGCAAAAACAGTAATCGTTTTTGTTCAGATTCAAAATATTAGGACATAAAAAAAGCCACATCTCTCGATGTGGCCTTAAATAAACATATGATTCACTAGTGGTCAACTTTTGTAATCGAGCTGACCACTAGTTATTAGAGACTATTTATAGGAGTTGACTGAACTGGATACTTTCCAGTGATTACCTTCACGTACCAAAGTCACCAAATCAGTCTTGGTGAAGTCTTCAAATTTTAAAGTCACTTTGGCGACCATATAATCTGCCGACTCCTCGAGGATATCGGTGCTTACCATACAGTTTAGCTTTGCTCCTTTTTGTTTTTTCAAGTATTTAACGACTTCATTACGGCTGTTGGTCTTTGCATTTACAGATTGAACCTTTTGACTGAAATCTTCGGCAAACAGCTGCTCTACTCCTGCCGATTCTCCTTCAGTAGTGACCGCAACATAATGATCAAGGGCAAAGTCTGCTGTGGATAAGTTAACGTTAGCTTTTGCTACTTTTGAGCCTGGTCCTTCAGCTGCCATTGTGAAAGTAGATACTGCGATTAAGGCTGCTGCTGCGAATGTTTTTACTAGAGTTTTCATAATGTCTTTATTTTATTGTGTTAGTTTTTTAGTTCTTATTTGTTGACTCAAAACTACAACACAATACGCCCCTAGCCTATGGGCTTTAGACTAACAGACAGGAAAACTCGGTGAATGGTGGGAATAAAGGGGCGAAGGATCATATGGGAATGATCTTAAAATAAAGTAAAAAAATAGGGGCTGGTAGATCTACCGGCCCCTATTTTTTGTTAAAGTACTGTATAACCTACATTATAAGAATTATTGCTGGCGTTGATCTGAATGGTCTGAAATGACAGCAGTCGGTCAGCCTTGCCAAAGTTGTCGATTGATGGTGCTACAAATGTAGATAGTATTAACTTTACAAAATCGCCGTCCGGCACAGCTGTAAGCACTGCCGTATCCTCATTGAAATGGGCCTTAGTTGTTGCTCCACTAAAATTTGAATTTATCGGCTTCCCGGCATCTATATTAAGTACACTACGCAATTTAAACTTATAGTATACGTCATCAATCGCTCCAGAACTCATTCCTTCTGATGCGGGCATAATCAAAAAATCCACAATCGCTAATGTCGCACCGATCGTTATCATTCCAGAAGTTTTGGCTAATAACATAATATTAATCGTTCCGTTCGAAGTCCTATCTTCCTGCCTCGTCATCAAACTTTTAATGCGGGCAACATTTATTCTAGCAATCACATGCCCATCTGAAGAAAGCGAGGTTGAGCTCAATAGCTCTTGTCTTTTTCGCTGAAACGAAACACGGCTTTGGGTCGGACTCACAACCGTCCGGGATCTAGCATACATATCAGCAGTAATGGAGTTCCCTTCATAAAATTTAATCCGGGATTGTGGCTCAACGAGAGAATAGGAATTGGAGTTATTGTTACGGATACTTACATTGCCTAAATATTCAGCATCTGTCGTAAAATTTCCATCAAACTTGATATCAGAAAACTCAACATCAACCTTCTGCTCTTCGTTCGATTGAAAGTTGTTGTTATCAATAGCTAAGCCCATGTAATTTGTTCCCGTCCCGAATTTAAAGTACAAATGAGCTTTATAGGTTTTTATCTCAGGTTTATCATTACCTTCGAAATAATTTCCGGAGACTTTTCCGCCAGCTATTGGCCCAGAGTACAAAAAAACTCCACCACCTTCAAATATGTTATCTACAATCCGAGCAACATTTACAGTAGGTGCCCCGTCTATGTGTTTAAACCAGATTCCCGATAGACAGCCTTCACACATATTATCTTTAAAGGTAAAGTTAAAGCATCGATAAGCGTCAACTATTCTTTCGACTTGTTCGAATATGTTACCTATAATCGTAACAGATTGTAAATACCCATTCTGATAAGCATTTGTGTTAAGGGGTCTCTTTTCTTTATAGGATTTGATAACATGCTTAACCCTAAAAAAAGAACACTTGGTTATAAAAACATTATAGATCCAATCTCCATCTACGAATGTACCCGACAAAGGTGTTCCATCTACTACGTTTCCAATATCCGCACCTGCATTTCTTACGACCAAATTGTCGATAAAGACTTTACCTGTGTACAAATTGTCTGTTGAACCGGGGTTTAATAATGAAGATTGAGAAGTTATCCAGCCGTCATTGACATTATTGGTCAAATGCACCGATCCCCCTTTACCTATAATCCGATGTGAGGGATAGCGTTGTATTGTTGCATCAGGTAGTCCCAAATAGGAATCTGCAAGTAATTGACAGCTTATTTCCACGCTTCTATAGCCGGAATTAAAAATTTGCTGTATAAACGGAGTTGCATCGGTATCTAACCCTGCTTTTGCGCCAAAGTAAAGTGGGTTAACCGCTTCTAGAAATCGATGTTCTAATTTGATTCCCCCAGTTGCAATAATACTACCACTATTGTCAGCATCTGGTGTAGTGGAAAGATAATATTCTATTGGCGCGGGTGTGTCTCCTGCCTGATAATAGCCTAGAAGCTGCACACCGAGATAGACACCATCTTGTAATTCGGAAATTTCACATGCACATAAGTTGCGCATATCTGCCATTGTCTTTTTAATAAGAAATTCTTTTGCCATAATGTTTTTGTTTTAAATTCTTGTACAAACTTAGGCGTCATCAAGAGCCTAAATAAGGGAAACTAAGGCTATGTTGTCGGTAAAGCTGAACAACCGAAAAGTCGCGACCTCGTCATCCCAAAAAACAGAAAAAGCCACATCTCTCGACGTGGCTTTATAAACAATCTCACTTTTTAAATTCAATAGACTAAGGCAGCATATCGCTAAAAATCACTTTTCGCACAACAGCTGGAGTAGTGACTGTCCAATTCGTAAAGTTGATCACAGGAGGGGTTACTACTTCATATAAAGTTCGGTTTTCGCTATTGACACATACAATATCTCCCTCTTGTGTCCCAGCGGGAATGGTGCCCAAGCTCCGAACCTGTACATGCCCCTTATGATCCTTATAAATATTTCTCAATCTACTTCCCAGACCGTTTACCTCCATATAGGCCTGAAAAGGAATGATACTAAGTTGTACGACCCCTGTCCCTTGGGATAGATATGGCGACGAGATATGATTATGGGCCATGGTATTATAACTATTATATATATCATTATAGCCGATCATTTCAATCAAATTGATACTGCGCGTATCTGACACCCCATCACGTGTATTTAGTTGCAGTTCATTAAAAGAAAGATTGTTTCGACTGCCTCCCAATCGAATGGAAATAAGATTAAGACTATTGACTGGAGCGGTGTTATACAGGAACTTATTTCCGCTAACGAAGTTATAGGACTGTATATTTAGACAGGTGCTTGCGAGATTAATAAAATCATTGTTTAAGATACTCGTGCTTTTGGGCGGATTCTGATTGGTAGTCAAAACGAAAGGCTTAGTGAGCTCTACCACTGTATTTTTCGAAATAACAGAATTTCCACCTCTCAAGATCAAAGTTGCGTCGCGATCGGTGGCAGATGCCAACACAGTATTGTTAGTAAAAATAAAGTTGTCCGTATTCACTCCAACCTCGATAGCAGAGCTTTTGAGGTGACAGTGGCTTACTGTGATCCTCCTAGTTGTGTAAAGATCATCGGTATAGATATCTTCTGATGTACGCATATAGAAGTCTTCCAGGTTACTGTTCCGTAGTTGAAGATTGACCGCCCCCCGAATATTGCCTTCCCACATGGTGATATTTCTAAAAACAATATTATCGATGGTAACGTTCTCCGCTTGTCGCTCAATATTAAATCCTACATAATTTGCCTCACTGACGCAATTGCGAAAAGTAATATCTTTTACTCCTCCCGGCCCAAATCCATCTACAATAAAACCAGCTCCACTACAATCTTTGAACAGACAATTTTCAACGAGAATATCTCGACAATGATTAGATGCGCTCCAAGGTTCTATATCTATACCAGACTGTGGTGCAGTTCCGTTTGTCTTTTCAAAAATACTATTAGAAACACGCCCACGAACAAGACCTTCAATAGAGAGTCCTTGTCTCCTATTATTATAGGCATGGCACCCTTCTAGACTAACATCATAATTATTTCCCTGATAAACTTGTATATTAAATCCGTCTCCCCAGAAATCCTGTGCCCGACAATCTTTGAGCAATACATTAGAGCTCCCTAAAACGGCAACACCATAGCCATTTTCACCATACACACCTACAATTACAAATTTAATATCACCCCACACAATCGTACTACCTACGGTTGTTCCGGCAGGGTATACAATGTCAGTATTTGGCGATGTTCCGCCCTGCGTTATTTTTAGAAAACGATTAGATTTGTCCACCAGATAAGTGTCAACTGCATAAGCCGTATTTTTCTGAATCAAGGGATCAGTATCTGTTTTCCCCTCAACCCTGTAAAAATGTTCGTTCCTTTCACCGTAAATAGTTGCGTTCAGAACAGTCACATTGGTCTTGTTTACAATCTTAATAACATGATAAGCATTGTGATTTGTTGGAATGGCTTTTAAAGAAGCCCCCGGCTCAAATAACAGCGTTTGATTAGATTGAACAGCAATCCCTCCTTCATCCAACAGCGTATTGGTAAGATATCCCGCTTCGATCGGACCTCTCCTGCTATTATGCGCTTTGATCATATAAGAATTTCCTGTATTGGGAATATAAATATCCTTTTGGGTATCTATGGCGTTCTGGATATATTGGGTATCATCTTGCAGCCCGTCGCCTTTGGCTCCAAAATAGCGTACATCGAGCATTGCATTTTTAAATTGATGTATCAACCGTCCCTGAGGTAAAGCGACAATACTCCCTCCATTCTCTGTAGTCGTATCCAATTCAAAATAATGATAAACGATAGGCTCAGGTGTATCTCCTACCTGATAATACCCTAATAATTGAACTCCTTGATAAGTTCCGTCTTGCAATGCCGTAATTTCACATGCGCACAAATTGCGCATTGCAGCCATTGTCTTTTTAAGAAGAAATTGATTTGCCATATTGGTGTGTTTTTAAATATTACACAAACTTAGGCTTCGCCAAGAGTCAAAATGAGGGAAACTAAGGCTATGTAATCGGTAAAGCGAAACAACCGAAAAGTCTCCGCTTTGTTGCCCCAAAACAGAAAAAGCCACATCTCCCGACGTGGCCTTAAATAAACATATGATTCACTAGTGGTCAGCTTTTGGAATGACCGAGCTGACCACTAGTTGTAGGAAGTTATTTATACGAATTAATTGATTTGGATACTTTCCAGTCACTACCTTCACGTACCAACGTCACAAGGTCTGTCTTAGTGAAGTTCTCAAATTTCATCGTCACCTTAGCCATCATATAGTGTGCTGACTCTTCGATGATGTCGCTAGTTACTGTACAGTTTAGCTTCTCACCTTTTTGTTTTTTCAAGTATTTTACGACTTGATCGCGGCTGTTGGTCTTGGCATTTGCCGATTGAACCTTTTGGCTGAAATCTTCGGCAAATAACTGCTCTACACCAGTTGACTCGCCTGCGGTAGTTACTGCAACATAATGCTCAAGAGAAAAGTTTGCTGTGGAAAGGTTAACGGTTACTTTTTCAGTTTTTGAAACTGTTTTATCTGCCGCCATAGCGAAGGTTGATACTGCGATTAAGACTGCTGCTGCGAATGTTTTTACTAATGAGTTCATAATGTCTTTATTTATATTGTTAGTTTTTAGTTCTTATTTGTTGACTCAAAACTACAACACAATAGGCCCCTAGCCTATGGGCTTTAGACCAACGGACAGGAAAACTCGGTGAATGGCGGGAATGGGAAGGTTAATCAAAAACCCTAAAGCAATGATTATTTTTTTACGGTTACTATAACCTTATGGTCTGTCTTATTTAAATGCATATCACTTGCTGTGAAAGTTAGCTCAAAATCTCCAGCCACGGTTGGGCGCCCTGATAATTTCATTTGTTTACTATCAAAATTGAGCCAGTCAAACTGGTTGTGGTTAACGCTATAAGTAAATTGCTCATCGTCTATATCTTTAAAATAATCTTTAGGGACGGATATCTCGAATTTCTCTCCTATTCGAACCGTTGTATCAGAAAGAGCATTATAAACAAATGGCTTAAACAGTTTTGACGTATTGACCCAATAGATATCTGATTCACTTATTCCTTTTTCTCCGATTTGCAGTCGGGTAAAGAATAGAAACTTATTATCAACACCCACAAATGGTCTTCTGTCCCAATCTGTTGAATTTATTGTTTCATCAACCAGCTGGGGTTCAACCCAGTGATGGCTGATATCGCGATAACTGATATATAAATCCACCCCACTTTCATTGCCTGTATATCGACAAAATATAATGTAGTCCTCCTTTGGCGAAATGAATACACTTTCCTCATCATTCGAAGAGACAAATTCAGGAATAATATCGACGCTTTGATACCTATCATCATTTAGTTTTGAATAGAACAAATCCGCGGTGTGGCAGTTATCTTTTCCAGCACAATTTCTGTTAGAAGAAAAATAGATGGTACCATCAGATGTCATACAGGCATTGGCTTCCCTACTTGTCGAGTTTACCGGAGCTTCTAGCATTTTTGGATCTCCCCACCTATCATTAACCTTCTCAATTAGCCAAATATCAGTATGGACGTTGTCCCTCCCGGCTTTACTTTGAGTAAAAAGCAGGGATTTACCATTGGGCGAAAAATAAGGAAGATAGACACATTCACTTTTTAATGGTTCAAAAACCGCAGGTACAGTCCATTTTTCATTAATCTTTTTAGTATAAAATATTTTCCCACTGAAGACGTCCTTGTTGAGTACACCAAATGCGAATTCCCGATCATCGGGTGTAAATGAAATACCATGCTCTAACCGACCTTCTATTGAAACAATACCTGGAGCAAAAACTATAGGGATAGAATCAGGAGGGGCCTGCCCAAAATATTCAGTCGATTCAATAGACGATTTACAGCCGATCAATATAAGAAAGTGAATAAGCGTTAGGATTATTTTAGTCATATGTTTCACTAGTTTAATATGCCCTTTTGTGCTGTCTTACTTAAATATAGGCACAGCTGTCGAATCTTTCAAATTGAAATGCTCCTCTATTATTCTTACATTAACGTCTTCCTTCCAACGGTTTTAGCGATTACTTGACAGGTTTATCCGAACCACTAAGGTGCAAAATTTGCACACTGCTTTTTTCCATTTAGTTCACTAACAACAAATACATTAATGATATACCTGGTAATAACACTCATTACTTTCGAAAAATTCATAACATCTCTGCTTAAGATCGACCTTCTACCCCTTTGAAGAAGAAGAAAAATCCATATAGATCATTTACTGACTCGTGACTTGACAAAATTCCCATTGTCAAAGTAGTCGACAATAGAAATTTTGTTAAGTTATCCAGATTTTTTTTAAAGTAGCGGTAGCGCACAATTCCGTAATAAAAAATATAAAATTAAACTCCACATATCTTTTAAGGTTTTGTTGGACGAGGTGGTATTGGAGGACGAGGAGAACTCGTATCGAGTTACCCTCAACGAAGAAATAGAAGTAGCTATTTCGATGCACAATATCTCACGGGAACAGTCATCCATCACATTAAAGGTTCGAAACCTGTTTCCGCTGACCAAGCTATCGCTCATAAAATCCATGCTCCATTTTTTATTAATGCTGATCTGTTGTTCCAAAGGCTGTTTCTCCCGAGCAGGTAGACGACGTTTGCCACGCCTCTTCTTGTTCATATTTAGCAGCTTATACACCCGATAAACTTTTTTATGATTCCAGGGCTTCCCCGCTCTGCGCAGATAAGCGTAAAGTTTTCGGAATCCATATACAGGATGTTTGGTGGAAAGATCATCTAATGCAGAGATGACAGCACTGTCATCTTTCTTACTAACATAGTAATATTGTAAACGGCACATACCCGTCAATTTGCAGGCTCCGGTGACACTCAAACCGTGATCTAGGACAATCTCCTGGGTTAACTGTTTTTGCTGCCGGAGCCCCAACCTTTTTTTGTGATGACTTCTTTTAGGATATCATGGTTCATACTCAGTTCGGCAAACATCTTTTTCAAGCGTGCATTTTCTTCCTCAAGTTCCTTTAGGCGTTTGACATCAGAGGCTTCCATGCCTCCGTAACGGCTCTTCCAATTATAAAATGTGGCCTTGCTAATTTCCAGCTCACGGCAGATGTCATCGGTCTTTCGACCTTCTTCTCCCTCTTTGAGTGCTCGCACAATCTGGCTTTCTGTAAAACGTGTCTTTTTCATCTTATTACTTAAATCTAAACATTTATGTCCAGTTTTAAGCTGTTGGAGTTTTTGGGACACTTACAATTTAACTCCCAAAGAATTTGTTAAATTACAGCTCACAAAGCCTGAAACTCCACTTTAGACTATCTGAACAACGGGGGGGAGGTCAATATCAAATAAAACTCCATTATGGGAGGAAGTCGATAATATGTACGACCCAAGCAGAGAGCGAATTGGGGATCAGAATTATTAGGTTGACTGTCAGTTAAATACGTGAAACGATGTGTGTAAATCCCACATCTATATGAATCACACAAGTTATTCGTATTTATTGTTTAAATCGTAGATTTTTTGTCAAATTGTTCCATATTCTGCCAAAGATAGTTTTGTCATCAGTGAAAATGTCAACATCTGCGAAAAGTCCTGGTTTTAATTTTATCAATGAGTCTTCTTTTGTCCGAATAATTTCTACTCTTATATAAAAAGCACTATCTTTAACTGGGATATCTGATATGTAACTTACTCTTCCATTCAAATATCCATATTCTTCAACAGGGTAACTAGATAGTTTTATCAATGCTTTCTGTCCTTTCCGGACCTTTGCAGATAAATTTTGGGATAAAAGTGTTTCTCCGTAATATTTTTCGATACTTGGATTTACATAAAATAATGGATCATTAATTTTTACGGGTTGATTTTCTTGAATAAATGAGCTATATATTAACTTTCCACCAACAGGACTCGTTAAAATATATTGCCGTTTCCAAATTTCAGCGTCAATGATAAAACTATTCAATGATTGAACAAATTTCTTACGTTCTTCAATAATTTGATTTTCCAAGTCCACAAGTTCCTTATTCTTCACTAGTACATTGCTTTCATAACTAAGTAAGCTGTTTTCCATTTGAGGAATAGACTGTCGTTTTGCCAACAATAATGTTTCCTTCGCTTGAAGTTCAGAGGGGCTAATTACTTTTTTTTGTGCAAGCAATTTATATTTTTCAAATTCTTCTTCTGATAGTTTTAGCTGCTTTGTTAGCAAATCAAAAGATTGGAGTCCTTTTTCATACTGATGTCCGAGATTTATTTTTTCTTGTTCCAATGCGCGTTTGCGTTTTTGGTAAATGCCGCCCTGAGTAGTCGCTTTGAAGTTTAAGTATGCTAGATAAAAATTCTGATAGCTTCCTTGAAGTTCACCTAAGTGCAGATCATTGGGAGCAATAATGTGTTCTAGATTATTATAAGTTTGACTGGTGTCAGTTCTTATACTTTGTAAACGTCTTACCAACATTATGACTTGAGCATGTTCCGCAGTACTTTCCAAATATGCTAATTCTTCCCCAGGCTTTACATATTCTCCATCTTTAACAAGTATCTTGACCAAATTTCCATTTAAACGGGCAGTTATAAGTTTTGGTGCATTTACGCTGTTGAACTTCATTGAGCTCGTTACCATTTCCGGAAATCTAATGAACGCTGACAAGACAATAATTAGCAATACGACAGCCAATATCAGTGAGATACCCCGTTTTAATAACCATGAGGGTGGTTTGGTTACAATTTCCTGGAGATCTTCTGAATGAAAATCATCTTCTATCAAAATCTTTTTTTTCATTATTAATTTCCTAGCTCTAATTGATTCTTTACCAGTTCAAAATATTTACCTTTCTTTCGAGTAAGCTCAGTGTGTGTTCCTTGTTCAACGATATTTCCTTTTTCAATTACGATAATATTGTCCGCATTTTTAACAGTGCTCAAACGATGGGCTACAACAACCACTGTTCTATTTTGAAAAAAGATATTTAAGTTCTCAATGATCACTTTTTCATTATTGGCATCCAATGAATTTGTCGCCTCATCAAGGAAAATAAATTGAGGTTCTTTATAGACAGCTCTAGCGATCATCAGACGCTGCTGTTGCCCCTGACTTAGACCTTTACCGGCAGTTCCGATCTTGGTCGCAAGTCCAAATGGTTGCTCAGCGATAAAGTCATCTAAATTTGCAATGGTTATAGCATTTTGTAGTCGTTTTTCGTTTGGAAACTCATCATTAACAGCGATATTGCGTTCAATTGTATCCGCATAGATATAGTTATCTTGGAGGACAGCGCCACAACTATCACGCCATAGCGAAAAATCGAAATGTTCCAGTTTTTTCCCTCCAACAAAAATTTCCCCTTCCTCATATTCGTAGAATCTTAATAATAACTTTAGTATCGTGGTTTTTCCACTGCCACTTGTTCCAACAATAGCCGTTGTTTTACCGGCTGGAAAGTGCATCGTCAGCCCATTGAAAATAGGTTCATTACCCGCGCCAAAATAACGAAATGTTAAGTTCTTAATTTCAAGATCTTTATGTTCGGGTAATTTTGATAGATAATCTGATTGTATGTTCTCTTCCTCCTCTGTTTCATAGATTTCATTAAGGCGTTCCATACTTATTTTCGCGTCTTGGTATGATTGCATAAAATTTAATAATGCTTCAACAGGGCCACTGACCATACCAACGATATATTGAATCGCCATCATACCACCTAAAGTAATTTCACCATCTATGACTGACTTAGCACTAATATAGGTGATTAGAATATCCTTAGTCTGATGAATCGCCATAGATCCTATTGTTTGGTATTGAGAGAGGGCGAGGCTCCTTACTTTAAATTTGAATAGTTTAGCTTGTAAGGCCTCCCATCCCCAACGTTTTTGTTTTTGTGCATTATTCAGTTTGATGTCTTTAATACTTTGGATCATTTCGACCATGTAAGTCTGGTTCTCGGATGAAATCTTAAAACGTTTTTGATCTAGGTCACGTCTATATTTCATGAAAAATAAAATCCATAAAGTATATAGTGCGGTCCCGATTAAAAAAACAAAAAATATTATTTTATTGTAGATAATTAATAATGTTCCGAAAATCAACATGTTTACCAGTGAGAAAATAGTATCAAGGGTGTTTCCAGTAAGAAATGATTCAATACGTTGCTGATCTGACATTCGCTGCATAAGGTCACCATGTGTTTTTAAATCGAAAAAAGACATGGGTAGCTTCATTATTTTGATCAAAAGATCCGTTAATATCGAAATATTGACTCTTGTACTGATGTGTAACATGATCCAAGAACGAATAAAAGATACGGACGTACTCCCAATAAATAGCATTAATTGAGCTATTAAAATTAGGTTTATAAAACTGATATTTTTTGTATTGATACCTATATCGACTACAGATTGAGTCAGAAAAGGAGTTACTAATTGAAGGATGGTTCCTAATAGCATGCCCAGAATCAACTGAACAAAGAGCTTTTTGTACTTATAAAAATATCTGAACATTGTTCCCCACTGAAGAGCGAGCTCAGGCTCTTCTTCGTCCAGTTTATAGAAATCGGGGCCTGGACTCAATAAAAGAGAAAGCCCTAAATGAAGTTCTTTAGTGGAATACCAATTCTCTTTGAATTCTTTTTCATCGTAGGATATAAGGCCACTTGCAGGATCGGAAATGTAATATTGTTGTTTTTTTATTTTATAAAGTACAACAAAATGATTCTGATTCCAATGTAAAATACAAGGAAGCTCGGCTTGGTTTAATTGTTCTAAGCTTAGACGAACACCATAAGTACGGAACCCTAATTTTTCAGCAGCTTCAGAGATTCCTAACAAATTGACACCATATTTTGTTGTTTGGCAGAGTTTACGAATTTTATGAATGGAGACTATCTGACCATAATATTTAAATATTATTCGGAGACAAGTGGCACCACAATCCATCATGTCTATTTGTTTATAATGAGGGAAATTTTTTAGCATTCGCTTTTTATCTATTTTAGTTTTGCCTAACTATATGGTTAGGATGCGCCAAGGTGGTGTTTGTCTAACTTCTATAATTTAGGGGATTGTAATACAACTATCCTTATGGATAATTAATATAATTGTAATTATTAGAGACTTCTTTACATAATTCAATGATTTCTCAAGATTTTTTCATCCTATTTAGGGTATAGTTTAAATTAAATATACGGACATCATTCCTAAAAATGAAAATAAATTTAAGGTGTGAAAAAGATTACAGCTTACTTAATCGCAGCAAGAAAAAATTACAAACATTTTAGAAGTAATATTGAGTTTAGTTGGACTTCGCTAATTCGCTATTTATGCCTTGGTTTAAAGTTCGCAAAAATGAATTCACTCGTTCTAGATCTCCTGATTTTGATTGTTTTTTTAATAAATCAATAAGATCGTTTCCGTACTCCGTTAGATTTGTCTTCTCATTTGGATTTTGTTCAATCTTCAGTAAGAATAAATCCATCTTTTCATTATCCGAAAGAGATTTGTTGATAAAGACTTCCTGCAATGACATATATGTTTTATCATAGTAAGGAATTATTAGTTTCAGATTGATCCTGTTAATCAAAAGAACTGTTTTTAGTACTACCTTTGATAATGTATTTCTATCTTGAATCTCAGCAATTGACAGTTTTTTTAGATATGTTGCCGTTTCTTTTAAAATGTCTTCTAAAATATTCAATATGCTATTTATTACTTTAATATACTCTGGGTCAAATTGACGGATTACAAAAATAAAATCTAAATAAGTGTTTGATCTTTTAAGGAATTGAAATAGAGAATTTGTATTGTCTTTCAATTTGAGCGTTTTGTTAAGGGGAGGACGTATTTTTTTTTGGATAGCTAATACATCATCTTTAATTAGCGAAAAAACCGAATAAATTTGGTCTTTTAAAATTATTCCTTCAATTGAAGTTTCCGTTATACACCATAATTCCAGAATTGAAATTATCTGTTTAATACAGTCCTCCAGATTTATAAATGACATACCGCGTAAAAATAAAATAGGAGTGCCAATCACGAATTCATTTTCTTGTTCAATAAGGTCTCTAGATTGTAATCTGCTTATCAAACTATATACCTCTATCAATCTGTTCTCAATTGAAAAATTGTTTATGTCTATTTTTGTAATTAGATCTAATAATGTTTTATCACATAGATTAAACAAACTGTCATTATTTGTATGATTAGCTATTAAATAAGCATTTTCAAGGAGTTTAACAATTTCTGATGTATTGGTGTTGGAAAAATTATGTTTATTCAATAGCGGTTTAATAATTGAATTAATTATTTTTTTGGTTAGATCTGAGTATAACATAGAAAAAATTTAAATTTTACTTATTGGATTTAGATTGCATCATAACAGATCTTAACATTGTTAGTAAGATTTACCATCTTACCTATTTCGAGTATTCTATAGCCTATTAAACGGATTAGAGATTCACTCACAGGTATTTTTTGATTCTCCAATATTTTTAATAATCCAATTTTACTAATCATCATGGAGGAATATTTGACCATAAAGCTGATTTCTTTGATTATAGCGTACTTACTGAGAAACTGAAAATCATAATCATTAAAAAAAAGATTTTGCGAAGCAGGGGAAATTTTATCTAGGTCATAACCTACACAACTAAATGCTTCATATTTTTTAGCATTCTGCATTGCGACAAGCTTACTTTTATCCACAAGATATCTTGTGTTATAAAAAAGAATATTTTCATGTTTTAATTTGTCTATTAACTCAAAATCAATAGTTTCTCCCTCTTCCAGCCATATCGGCTCTATTCTAGTATATTTTTCTAAATAAGCCTTAATAGTGTCTTTGTACTTTACATCACCAAAAATGAAAACAAACATGTTTTCTAAATAGAAATTATCCTCTTCTCTAAAGAGGTCGACATATTTTCTACTACATGAATCTTTGTAAATCAAACTAAAATCTGAACAAAATGGTGAATAAAGTTTGAATTTTGATTTGTAAAAAAATTTATTTTCTTCAAGATATGATATCCCTGCATTATGAAAGATGTAGTTTTCATTCCACTTTCTGTTATCATCATTTGCCCAACAGAAGTTTAATTCTTTGTGTATCCGAACTTTAGATTTTTCAAAGAGGTTCCATAATAAAGCCCACATATCTGCGCACCAGCTGTTTACTACAAGAGGTATTTTTGTTTCAGGGTACTCTAACAAAAATAATTCAATATTTTTGTCTTGGTTTTTTATTAGATGTTCGTATAAAATAGATGAATCTTCTTCTACTTTCTTCCAAAATGATGAATTAATCCCTTTCAGGATATATTGAGCACCGCCACTATTATTTTCATTCTCCCGGATCATTTTCTCCGAAAATCCGAGTGCCTGACACATACTCTTCAGGACAGTTTTTCCTGTTGAGTCGATATAACTAGCATTCAAATAAGCTCTGGCATCGGATACATAGATAATATCATCTGTAGCCATTTCTCTGAGACTAGGAGGAAGTCCAGTTGTAAAGACAATATCGGAGTCATGATAAAAAAGTACTTCTTTTTCAAGCCAAGGGTTACTTTCAAAATGCTTCCCCAAAATATGAGGACGAATACTGGATATGTAAATTTGGTTTTCCCGCTCGTCCGGATACCAGAAGAAATTCGCCAAATGACTTTTGTTTTTGGACAATGACATTAGGTTATTTGAAACACCTTCATCTTTATCGTAGCTAAATACAATATGAATATTTAGCTTATCAACCTTTAGATTGGATAAATTATCAATCAGGATTTCTATCTGCCACAAAAAATATGGCTCATCAGGTTGCGCACATATAAATATCATAGTAAAAGAATATTTGGTAAAATATTAAGACCTTTTTTTTGAAGAAGAGCATGATTATCCATAGCGAATGATGTAAAGAGTTCTCCCAATTTTCCAGATAGAATGCTGATTTTTTTTGCTTCTTCAGTTGTTTCTTTATTTAAGGGTTTTAGATCCACTTTCCTCCAATACTCGAAAGCGTTATTAAAGTATAGGTCCTTATTCAATTTGGACAATTGGAAGAAAATATAAGCCACCCCTGTGGTGCCGTGGCAAACAAATTTATCGGAAATATTAGCGACCTCCGGCAACCTTATTAAAGAGAGGTTGACCATGTGACTATAATATTTTGAATGAAAAACTGCCTGATTTAGTAATCTGGATGCTTTCAGAATGTTGTACGTAATAATTAGATCTCCATAACACCAAGCAAGTTTACTATCTGATACATCAAGATCTCGAATATTTAAGAGGTCTTCTTTTTTGTAGAAATATTTCCATTTATATAAGCTATCTACCGAGCTGTTTATATAGTCGAAGAATTTTAGTAGGCCAAGACTTAATTTTTTGGACTGATGTTTGAAATCTTGGATTTCTAGACATAGCATTAAAAATGACATAATTCCCGAATTGCCATGAGCTAGTCCTGTATCAATCACATTACCATATGTTTCGTTATTTGATTCCCAGCAATAAGCATCCGTGAAACATTGAATTTTTGTGCGATCTAAATAATCTAAGATTAACTGAAGCCCCCTATTATATTTTCGATGAGCAAAGTGGATTCCGATACCTATCAATCCATACAATGGATCCCAAAAATTTTGTTCTATCAGAAGCGAACAATAATTGAATAAATAATCATCAAAATCTGCTAATAAATTTGTATTATCATCTAATAATTCTAGCTTTCTTAATATTTCGAAAGTAAATAAAGCTCCTGTGATGCCTTCGCAGTAAGAAAATTCATTGCAAGTTGTGAAGCTTTTAAATTTAGAAATTTCATGGATAATTTCGTCTACAAGGGTTTTATTATAATCATCAAGTGTTTCAATGATGTTTTCGTCAATAATATATTCTGCATACAGCATATTTATCATTAATAGGCTGGATCTACCGCTTAATACACCAATTGAACTTGATTTGTCAATTAGATTTTGGGTTAGTAAGAACTTTTCAAAGCTGTTATTTTCCATGTCGAGTCTTTTTATGAAAAGAGATGTAGAGTTTGCTTAAACAGTAGTATATCAGCACCTCATTTAGATTTGGCTGCTTTATGGAAAATCTGTTTATTGACATATGAATTAAGTCGACTATCAATTTTCTGAAAATGTCTTGTGCTAATATGGACTTTAATCTGAGCAAAATTTTGCGTTGATTGCGTTCAAGGCTATCAAGATTTTTTTGTTCATTTAAACAAAATGCAATTTTATCTTTATAGCCTGCAAAAAAAGAGGAAGTTTGTTTTATAAAATTTGATTTATTGTATTCCAATTTATTGACATATCTTGAGAACAGGTCTTCATAAAAAAGATGTTTTTCATAGTTATTTAACTGAAGGCAACTTACAATTTTATCAACATTGTTAAAAATACGAAGATTCTTTTCATCTTTTTTTCCTGCGTCCAATAGGTTAAGAATGCTTAAACTGTTTAAATAAAATAAAGACTCTATTGATGTATAGTATTTTAAAGGATATCTTTCTAATTCTCTTTTATAAGAATCTATAACCAAGGATTTTATAATGCTATTGTTTAATAGATCGGACAAACTTTTATTTACAAAATTTAATAAAAGTTTTAAATTATTACTGTTGGTCAATAAAAACCTAATTCGGAGGTGTTCTCCATTATCATCGATATATCTGATGAAAAAAAATTTTGAAATTAAGTGTATTTTAATGAATTGGTTAATTAATGGGTGTATATTATTAATTAATATAGATTGTTGTTGATTATAACTTGTATATATTTTATAATAAATCCATTTTTCACATGGACAGAAAGTTCTTTTCATAAACGTTCATTATCAAAATTAAAGATTGAAGCAATATATTCGTAATTATAAATATTCGCGGTTTTTGTTGGATTATACGGTTCCAAATACTCTTCGAATATTATATATTGATGTTTGAATGCTATCCGTTTTTCAATCTCCTTTATCAATAGTTCAACACAAAGCGGATTGTCAAAATCAATAAACGTTTTTTCTTCAACATCAATAAAGTACCATACACGGTCTGGTAAGCTGTGTGCGGCTTTTTTTGAGAAAATTAATTCTTTAATATTTTCCTTCGGCTGATTCTGGATGTTTACATACCATTTAGCAAGACTTAATATAATGTCATCATTGACAGTAACACGAGGACAGAAACTATTTTTTACAAAGGCATTAAAGTTAAAATAAAATCTGTGTTTTGAAATTGAGGATTGTTGGATGGCAGAAAGAAAATGATAAATTGGACAACTGTTATAGTAGGAATGAGCAGTAGAATTTCTAGGTATTACAGTTCTTCCGTCTCGGTGTGTTAAGACAATTTCCATATTGGAATTTATGCTAATAAAAAGATCTCTCAATAAAATTGTTGTTTTGTCATCTTTGGTAGATTTGGTGAAAATCGGAATTTCATAGTCAAAATAATTTTTCCTGTTCAATATGGAACTGCCTGTGACCTGCCTTGGCAAGTAAGATAGCTCAGCGAATAAAATACTTTCATCCTTATTCCAATTTTCGTTGTTTAAAACTTCTTGGATGTATTCCTCTAAAATATCATTACTTCCATTAAACCTCGATGATAAATTTAGAGCGGATGCTCCCCCCGCCATTTTTAGATGTAAATAAGGCTGGGTAATATTATCTGAACTCAGTAGTTCAAAACATAAACTCATTGATCTAGGAATCTTTTTTAGATCATCCGGTTCTAAATTGGACGTCTTCAATTTAATTTTTGAAAGTACAGTTTCTATATACTCGGTGTTAGACGGCGGCAATTGAAAGCGATGATCATTTTCCGTATTTTTGTAAATTGACTGATCAAAATCTACAAAATCAGCGCTTGTGGTTGTTTGGAAAATATAAGATCCAAAGCCAATTCCTACATCGGGGTCCAAAGCTTGCAATAGAGATACCTTCTGTCCTTCGAATTGTTTATAAAATTTTGATATAAAATTTTTGATATCATAATGGTCATTGTACCTGTCATCGCGATAATGAAAAAGTGTAACAAACGCCTGTTTTAATCTTGATTGTAGATTTTTTTCTAAAAATATTTTATCGTCGAAATATAGATTTGTATCAATGTGTTCTCTCAGACTTTTTAAATCTTCTGATTTGGGTGAAAACAGCTGCTTTGCGAGAAAATTATGTAGTTTGGAGAAATTATCAAATTTTACTTTTAGCGTTTTTAAATCAGAAAATAGTGTTAGCATTGCTTTAACATCAGTTTTATCCTTACAAGCAGTCAAAATTGAACGATAAAAAATTGGGTTTAGCATTTCGTAAGAAAGGTCCATGCAAATAAAATTACATGTAATTAGCTCCTCAAAGAAATCAAAGGATTCCTCTATAGATTCGGTCAGATCTTCTTCAACCAAATGCAATAGGATATCATTCCCGATATTTTTTCCTTTTGTAAAACAATCTATAATTGAGGAAATACCAATATTGTTTACCAAAGAACTGTATATATAACTATCAAACTCATCCCCCGGTATTCTTTGCATGTAATGATATTTGTTATTAATCAAATATGCAGTAGGATTCAAATGATATGTTTGATTAACTAAAAATTGTTTGTCTTTTAATAACGTCTCGTTAAATATAAATTTTTTATAAAAGGAAAAGTTCAATCGAAATTCAATGCATAATTGATTTTTTTTAAAGTCATTTTTAATAATGAAATCGTCAAACTTTCCCTTTCCTATACCTGAGAATAGACCAAATGGAACAGACCTTGTTGACATTCTAAGGAGATACCGGAATAAGGAATTCTTGATTTTTTCATCGTAATTTCTATTCTTTTTGATCAGTAGGTCAAAAAAGTCCGAAGACGAAAAGAAAATGGCACTAGTTATAAAGTTATCAAAGTCGTTTAAGTCGTCTTTTGCATATTCATGAAATGGTAATGATGGTCTTCTATACCAAAAATTTTCACCTATTAGTAAGCCTTTTCGAATCATAAAATTAAATATTCAATATTGATATATCAATCAGGCAATCTTAAAAATCTTAGGTTAACATTGCTATTCCCAGATGTTAAAAAGTTGAAAGTGCCGTTCAAATTATATTGCTTTTGGATCTCTAGATCTATTTTATAAAAACTTGAGTGTTAAGTGGCAGTCCAATTTTTATCTAATTTAGAGCTGAGGGCATAAACTTTTGATTGACTCTGGACGAACAATTAGAAAACCTGCCTTATTGTGTAAATAGGCAGGTTTTTGATTTTTGAGTTAACTTTTTAAGCAGTACAACTCACTTTTGGCCCTACGCTATCGCATGTTGGTTTAGGTGATACTGTTACTGGACAGCCAGCGAGTAAACTCGTAGATGCGTAGGTGATTTTCACAGTGTTAGCACACTGACCATTTGCGCCAGTCATAGTTGAACTCGCTTCTGCAGAGCCGCCAACAATGTTCTTTTTTTCTGCATTAGACAAAACACCTAAAGTTGTTCTGTCTAAAGTTAATTTTTTTCTCTTCATTATCTTGTAGTATTAAGTTTATTATGCAATTTAAGGAAAATAATTTAGTCTTTAATATTTTTTAGACTTGTTTTTTTTATTTTAAATTCAAATACTATCTGTAGCTTTACTTTCATTTATATGATTCAGCATCTTTGAAAGTTTCTCCATGATTTCCTTTAAAATGTTTTAGCTAAGGATTCTTCTTTACTAACTAGCTCAACGATTTTCTTTGAAAGGTTTTGATCTGTGCTTTCATCTATCGTTAATAGACGATGAGCCACAGGTTTGAAATTGACGCTGAAAAACTATATATTTTTGTTTTACATATAAAAATCTAAATCTCTTTCAGGTGTAAACTGTTTATGGTTAGCTTAAACAGCTTATTTTAGGGCCTATGCTATCACATGTTGGTTTTGGAGTTAAGGTCGGAGGAGGACAATTAGAGCCAATGCTGGTTAGGGGTGAAGTAATTTTCAACGAAGTTTCAAATGCAGAGCCGCCAACAATATTCTTTTTTTCTGTGTTAGACAAAACACCCAAAGTTGTTCGGTCTAAAGTTATTTTTTTTCTTTTCATTTTTTATTAAGTTTATGTCGTAAAATAACAAAAAAAAATCAATAAATTTTATTTGTTTTTTTTTTGCCTGGCTTTCGGTCGTGACTATATTTTTTGGTTTTAAACGGGGTGGGAATAAGAAATATCTAATTAGTTCATTATTAACTATTATTGTGGCTATATTCTTCATTATTCCTATTGTAATGATAGTTGTGAAGTGAAAAACATTCCTGATACTTTTCCGCGGGCACCTTATTAATGTATAACAGATCTATAAAATAAATAACGGTAATTGTTTTATTTTTTAAATTTAATTTATTATTATAGCTCTCCAAGAAAAATGAGCGTATATTTGCGTCTGTATTTATTGAGACTGGACTCAAGTTTATTTAAGCGTCAGAAATTTAATTTTGAACCTAGATCTGTAATCATGAAAATACTATTACATATTCTAATTATTTTGTTTTATTTCAATGTCAATACAGTCGCTCAAGTTTCGCAGCGGAACTATAACCTTGACTTTAAACAAATCAAAAATAATTTTCCTCTGGGTTGGAGGGTTGACAAGAGTGTAGGATATGATATTGAAATTGACAGTAATCAGTTATATTTGGGCAAACCCTCTTTGAAAATAAAAAGCAGTGATAAAATAAATTCTGGCGCAGGAGTAATAGCCTTTGATATTCCCGATAATCTGAAGGGAGAAAATCTGATATTTTCTGCTCAGATAAAAACTGATGGAGTATCTAGAGACGGCCAAGTAGGGATCTATGGTGATGTAAAACCTAAAATTGACTTTCAAAATCTGGAAGCTTTAAATATAAACGGAACACATGATTGGAATGGGCAAAGTATTACATTGAAACTCTCTCCAGATGAAACGGATAAAATAACGATAGGGCTTTATCTATTCGGTGAAGGGACTGTTTGGTTTAGTAATTTGAATCTGTTTGTTGATAACGAAAATTATAAAAATGCTTCTATATATCAGTTAACTGCTGATTCAATTTATAGGTTTAAGTCAAATATTTCACCCTTTGAACTAAATACACATAATCAAAATCTTTTGAAGGATATTGCTCAGATTTGGGGCGTAATAAAATACTTCCATCCATCGGTCGCACAAGGAAAATGGAATATGGATGCCGAATTATTTAAATTTATTCCAAAGATATTGGCTTCAAAATCCAAGGAGGAGCAAGAACTCCTGTTTATTAAATGGATCGATGGTTTCGGAAAGTTACCGGTTAGATTAAAAAGAGAGCAAGATGAAAGGCTAAGAAGCGGTCTAAAGCTCAAAATGGATCTCGCTTGGATAGACGAACTAGGTTATTCCAATAACCTCAAAAAGCTACTTTTTCAACTAACGGCGTTGGATCATTTAGATAATCATAAATACTTAGGGTATTTTGATGGTCCAGATCATCCCGAAATAAAAGAATTATCTTATAGAAAGGCACAGGTGGATGATGTCGGTTTCAGGTTATTGGGATTGTTCCGTTACTGGAATGCTATTCAATACTTTTCGCCGTACAGATATTTAACGGCCCGACCTTGGACCAAAGTTCTAGACGCTTTCATCCCGACTTTTTATAAAGCTAACACTCGTGAAGCTATAGACAGTGCCTATTTAAAGTTGTTTTCTCAGATTAATGATAGTCATGCGTTTGCTAGTCTGTCCGATCCTTATAATGCTACTGTTTATGGGGACAAAGGACTTGGTTTTCGGGTTAAAATTATTGACGAAAAAGTTGTGGTGTCCGCATTGGGTACGGACAGTTTAGGGCGGGAAAACGGTCTTCTCGTAGGCGATGTTATTACCGAAGTTAACGATGTTTCAATTGTAGAACGTATCCAATCCAGACGTCCTTTTATTGCCGCTTCAAATGAGAAGGTAGCCTTAAGGGATATAGCGGGAATACTGTTTCGGACTAAGGATAAAGAGTTGAAGATCAAATTTTTGAGGGATGGTTTGGAAAATAGTATTACTATTTCTACCGCCCAAGTATCTTCGATACAATCTGTCCTGGATGCTGACAATAAGCCATTTAAGCTGATTCGGGGCCAAATCGGTTATATACAAGGTGGAAAATTTAAGGAGGCAGATTTGTCATCCTTTCTTAACTTGATTGAAGGGAAAAAGGGAATAATTATAGATCTAAGACAATACCCAATAGATTACCTCCACAATATATTTTCAAATTATTTATTTCCCCAAAAAAGAGCATTTGCTAAATTAACAAGTAGCAGAGGCTTGAAACCGGGTGAGTTTGCAGTAAAACATGTATCTACGATTGGAAAAGATAATCCGTATTATTATAAAGGAAAGATTGTGGTTTTGATAGATGAGAATTCGCAAAGCGCATCAGAATTTCAGTGTATGGCTTTTCGGACTATACCTGAAGTTACTGTCGTTGGGAGAAACAGTGCCGGTGCTGATGGTAATATTTCTTGGATTCCTTTACCTTTCGGTTTAAAAACGGCATTTTCTGGTTGCGGAGTTTATTACCCAAATATGGACGAGACACAAGGGATAGGTCTTATTCCGGATATCTACGTTGCAGAGACTGTAGAGGATGTTAAAACGAGAAAAGATAAGATACTGGAGAAAGCAATCCAGTTATTCTATTAAAATGATAAAATAAATATTAAAGCTTTATGTCAATGGAAAACGACTATTTTATACCTTCATATAAACTTTCAATGAATGATAGTGAAACATTACTATGTTTTAAGTCATGTTTAGAAGATGCAATTAAAAATGATCATGATATCGTATATTTTTACGAAAATAATGATATTCAACACGATCAAATTTTTGCAAATATAGATTTGATTGAGGAGCAGAGGATTCATTTAATCGCAGATAATGCAATAACATCTGGCCCTTTAATAAAAGTGTCAGATGACATTTCTTTTACATATAGGATAGATGGATTAAAAAGCTTTTATTTAACTTTTCCAATATTTGAATTGATCCTTCAGTCAATTGAGAGTAATGGATTCAATAATATTGCCGAATTAGTAACTAATAATGTTTTAAGAAAATTTGTATTTGGATCTACTGAGGCTCCATTGGTAGAAGATGAAATTGTTATTGTTGTACCATTTAGAAATTGTATTGATTTTATTGATGCTTGCTATGAAAGCTTATCAAATCAAAACTATTCAAATTATCGAATTGTTTTGATAGATGACTGTTCGATTGATGGTACATCGCTTTACATTGAGAAATTTCAAAACGAGAGAACGACAATTTTAAGAAATCAGAGCCAGTTATATGCTGTCGAAAGTCTGGTGTCTGCTTTAACAAATTTAGAACTCCAGAAGAATCCGATTATTATAATTGTAGATGGGGACGACATACTACTTCATAATTTTGTTCTTCAGACAGTCAATTGGTATTATTCTTTTTATCGCTGTAAACTTACTTATGGCTCCTTCATGACGATATTTAATGGACATCTATACACATCTAGTTATGCGAAAGAGGATTTCGACGATATAAGAAATGCAAATTGGCATGCTTCTCATTTAAAGACATTTCATTATGATCTTTTCGCTCAATTACGCGAAGCTCCAAATTTTGAAAACAATTTCAAAGATGAGGATGGACACTTTTTAAAAGCTCCATATGATATGGCACTTATGTTTCCTCTTTTAGAATTAGCCGGATATAAGTATAGCAAACACATTGAGTATCCGTTGTATGGATATAGAATACATGATAACAATGACCATGTCGTGATCAGAAATGAACAACAAGAAGGGGAAAGAATACTTAGGGAGAAAAAATCATATTTAACAGCAAATCAATCAGAGAGTAATATAAACACAAATATCCCTAAGATAGTCCATCAGATAGTTGGACCTAATACAACTCCTATTATTTTAAATTGTCTAGAGTCGTGGGGGCAATTACTTGAATATCAATTTGAGGTTAGAATTTGGAATGATACAACCCTTGTCGAGTTTATCTCTAAAGAACATCCATTTGCCTTAGAAGCCTTCGTGAATGCGAGGAATCATGCAGAAGCAGCGGACATTGCTAGATACTTGATTATTTATACATATGGGGGATATTATGTGGATTGGGACATTGAATTATTGGATATAGATGATTTTTTTGCTCTTTCAAATATATATAAGAATGGATATATGCTTATCGATCCTCCAAACGAAACTTTGGCTTCTGAATATTTTTGTTCAATTCCTGCAGATAAATATTTGCTTAAACTAACAGACGATATCGTTGAATTATATAATAATGGGTTACGTGAATCGTTTCACACACCACAATATTCTGGACCATATCGGATGAGGGATAGTTTAGCAAAACATAAAAATACCATAATGGCACTTGTACCTGTAAAAGAAGTATTTGTATACGATTATTCAGAAATCAGATATTCTCCCCAACCCAAACCTAGACGTCCCCTTATTCATTATTGGGTACATTCTTGGTTATAGAATGCATGTTGACCCTGCCCACAAGCGAAGAAATATCCATTCCAACTTTTTTCACGTATTTAGCGCTAATTGTTCATTTTGTCGAGCTCTTTTCTATCCATTGTATCAAAGAGCATGTCAAGATGAGGGTTGCATTTGCACGCTATTTCATCTCCGGCGACTGGCTTTTGTCAACGAAGATTTAGGCTTTGAATTCCTTCCCCTTTTCTACTAAATAGGGAAGACCATATATCTTTAGCTTTTCTAGATCATTTCCTTTTTGCGATCCTCCACGTAGATAGATAACGAGAGGATATTTAGCAGTGTCTGTATGATAGTTTTTGGGTAGATAGGTCAGATGTTTATAATTGACTTTTAGCTTTTCTTGCGCAAAGGATTGCGAAATAAAAAAGCTAAAAATGATAATTGAAAGAATACTGGCAAGGAGATAGTTCCTTGAACTGAAAATTGTGATAAATAATTGGATAGTTATTATAATTAGGTGTGAATCTTATTCTGAATACTTTTCTTTTGTACGGGCAAAGGGAACTATTTGCTAAATTTAGTCTGGTTTCCTCCCTCACAAAAAGGGCTGTTTTCTCAATTGCTGTTCATACTGTTCTTTGCTTATAAATGGCCATAGCTCATGATCTCCTGTATTTTTAAATTCATCATACTTTTCTTTTCGTTCATTTAGTCTCACTCCATAATGTTGTCCCAAGGTCAGCGCTGTAAATAGCAAGTCTTTAAATGAAAGCCGAAATAGTGGATTTGTATGATCAAAGTAAGGCCATTCGTATTCAAGATCAGAATATAGAAATAAAAGGTATCTGCTAATATCCTTTAGCGCTTCATCAGAAAGTTTATATTTACCAGTAAGTTTATGATTTTCTAAGTCACTGTATAAACACCAGCATAGTTCAAGCATTGGCCTTATAATAGGATCATCGGATTTTGCCTCTTTTGAACGATAATATTGTTCAGGCGGCCAGCCGAAAGAGACATCGTCAGTAATTGATTCTTCAAACTCGTCATTACTAATAAGTCCGACTACTAAGTGGCGTAAACGGTAAGCAAGTTTTTTCCTACGTTCTAAATCAACCATAATAGTATTTTTTACGAAATTGAATACAGTTTTAAAGCTACTTTTTCCTATCAGGGGAGTATTCACGAGTATAAAAATAGTGAAAAATTACTCTTGTTTTTTGTTCAGCAGTAAAAAATGCGCTCATTTGACTTTCACCTCCTCGTTTCTGCCATTCACCGAGTTTTCCTGATCGTTGGTCTAAAGCCTGTATGCTAGGGTCGTATTGTGTTGTAATTTTGAGTCAACAAATAAGAACAACAAAACTAACAATATAAAATAAAGACATTATGAAAACTCTAGTAAAAACATTCGCAGCAGCAGCTTTAATCGTAGTATCCACTTTCGCTATGGCAGCTGACAAAACAGTTTCAAAAACTGAAAAAGCAGCCATTAATCTTTCCACGGCAGATTTGGCCTTAGACCACTATGTAGCAGTCACTACTGAAGGAGAATCGGCAGGAGTAGAGCAATTATTTGCTGAAGATTTCAGCCAAAAAATTCAATCAGCAAATGCACAGTCTCATAACCGTGAGACAGTGGTTAAATCCTTGAAAAAACAAAAAGGAGAGAAGCTGAACTGTGCAGTAAGCACCGAAATCCTTGAAGAGTCAGTAGACTATATGGTAGCCAAAGTGACGATGAAATTTGACGACTTCACCAAGACTGATCTGGTGACTTTGGTCCGTGAAGGTAATAACTGGAAAGTTTCAAGTTCTGTGAATGCATATAAATAATTTACCGAAACTAGTTGTCAGCTCGGTCATATCTGAAGCTGACAACTAGTGAATCATATGTTTATTTAAGGCCCTATCGTGAGATGTGGCTTTTTTATAGTTTATATATTTTTATTTAGCAGGTTATCTTATCCTAAATAATTTTGTCAGGGATTTGATTTAATTGTGAAACTAAATAATTAATGGGGGCGGTCAATTCAGATTGGTTACAAATGTATTGCTCAATAACGCCATAGATTTCAAATGTTGATATATTAAAGCCATCTTCGATGTCATTATAATAAATTATTTGATTTCCAAATAAAGCAACAACCCAAAAACCGCCACCTTCATCTCCAAATGATTTTTCTTGCCACTTATGAGGAATTACTTTGATGAGATTCCAAAGGTTTAAAGCTTTATAATCCATTTTAAGTTCTGCCTCTAAAATAAGAAGTTCTATTTTGTCAATTGATATTGGTGTCCACATGCTCAAAAATAATGAAATTTTAAAGAGAATTATCTGAAATAGGTGTTCTTGTGCCAGGCGGGAGGAAAGCCGCAACGGGCCGGCGTTTTACCCATCTTTTTGAGATGCGACTTTTTCTTTTTGAAATTCCGCTAAGACTTTTCGGTTGTTTTATTTTATCGATAACATCACCTTTCTTTTCCTTCAGGAACTTTTAGATGAAGGCTAAGTTTGTATAAGAATTAAAAACAACAGCATGATGGAAAATCAAATACAAGCAAAAAAGGCTATCAAAATTTGGAGAGCCAATAAAACTGAGTTTTAAATCTGACGGGTGAAGTTGCTACATTTGACTGGACATTAAGTTAAGAGAATTTAATAACTTAACAGACTTATGTCAAGAGAAAGAAAAGTTTATACCAAAGAGTTCAAACTGATGAGCGTTGAACTGAGCAACACGCGTAGCGACCTTAGCGCGCTGGCCAGGGAATTGGATATTAGCCCAGCATTATTGTATAGGTGGCGAAAGGAACATTCTGTAAAACAAGGAAGTAGTTTCTCTGGGAATGGAAAAGTTATCTTGAGTGAGAGTGAACAGGAGTTAGCACGATTAAGAAAAGAACTTCGGGAGACACAGATGGAACGGGATATATTAAAGAAGGCTGTAAGCATCTTCTCCAAGAGCGACACCAAATATTCAGGTTCATAAGGGACAATAGGAAAATATTTTCAGTCGAGAAGATGTGTCAGGTGTTTAAGGTGAGCAGAGCGGGCTACTACAACTTTTTAAAGAGTATCCCTTCAAATAGAAGTATTGAAAACCAACAGATTACTATGGAAATCCAGGATGCATTTATAAGAAGTAAAAATACTTACGGCAGTCCGCGTATTACCAGAGAACTACACAAAAAGAATATTAAAATATCCAGAGTGAGGGTAGCCAAACTGATGAGAAAGGCCGGGTTAAGAAGTATTGTCAAGAAAAAATTTAAGGTGACCACAGACTCCACCCATAAGTTTTCGGTACCGGAGGATATATTGGACCGTGATTTTAAACCGGGAACACTTGGTGCAGTATGGGTATCAGACATCACTTACATCAAAACGCAGCAGGGATGGTTGTATCTGACAACTGTAATCGATCTGGGAGATCGAAAAGTAATTGGATGGGCTTTAAGTGAGACTATGAATGCGGTAGATACGGTGATTTCTGCTTTTAAAATGGCACAAAAAGCAAGGCCAATCACCCAGAAACTAATATTCCATTCCGATCGTGGCGTACAGTATGCCTGTCATGAGTTCAGCTCTATGGTGGAAAAAAATCCACTCATCATAAGAAGCATGAGTAGAAAGGGAAATTGCTGGGATAATGCTGTCGCTGAAAGTTTTTTCAAGACACTGAAAGCGGAATGTGTATATCAGCATAAATTCGCTCACAGGAAGCAAGCTGCGCTTATGTCTTTGAATATATTGAGACTTGGTACAACCGAAAAAGGCAACATTCTGCCTTAGGATACTTATCACCAGAGGAGTTTACTAGAAAAATAAATAAACAAAATATTGCAGCTTAACTAGGTGTCCATTTTATTGTTGCAATTCCATTTGCCCACTAATAAGGTCCAAAACTATATAAAAAGCAACTAGTATTGAAGAATACTTTATAATAATCCATAGTGTTGTATTTTTTTTCATATTATTCATTTACTCTCCAATTCATACATCTAACGTGCGCTATAGAATAAGTCAACTCAAGTTATCAAATATAATTTACTTCGATAAAACTATTTTAAATCGCCAGTTGTTCTTACAATACAAAGCGGCTACTAGCTACCTTTCGAGAGAAAGGTTCAACATAAAAATTGGCGTCGTACAGTAAAAATCCAATAGTATTCAAAACACATTGGATGACGAAACAAAAAAGAGGAAACGATAGGAAACATAAAAATTACTGTACAAATAAACGCTAAGAGAAAGAGTCTGATGAGAATCAGACCTTTTTGACGTAAAAAAGCCACATCTCTCGACGTGGCTCTACAACATCTATATTTATTTGAGATGGCTCCTATTTATACGAATTGATCGATTTGCATACTTTCCAGCCGCTTCCCTCGCGCTCCAAGGTAACCAGATCAGTCTTGGTGAAATTCTCAAATTTCAAGGTCACCTTAGCCACCATATAGTCTACTGACTCTTCAAGGATTTCGGTGCTTACTGCACAGTTCAGCTTCTCTCCTTTTTGTTTTTTCAAATATTTTACGACTTCATCACGGCTGTTGGTCTTTGCATTTGCCGATTGAACTTTTTGGTTGAAATCTTTGGCAAACAGCTGCTCTACTCCTGCTGACTCTCCTTCGGTTGTTACCGCAACATAATGATCAAGGGCAAAGTCTGCTGTGGAAAGGTTAACGGTTACTTTTTCAGTTTTTGAAACTGTTTTGTCAGCTGCCATAACGAATGTTGATACTGCGATTAAGACTGCTGCTGCGAATGCTTTTACTAGCGTTTTCATAATGTCTTTATTTTATTGTGTTAGTTCTGTTGTTCTTATTTGTTGACTCAAAACTACGACACAATACGCACCTAGCCTATGGGCTTTAGACCAACGATCAGGAAAACTCGGTGAATGGTGGAAATGGGCAGGTGAAAATAAAAGTAACAAGGTTATCCTTTCGGAATGACCTTGCCTGAGGATCATCTACATAGATCTGCAATTTACCAAAATCACTCAATGCTAGCGCAAGGTGCCCACTAAATTGGTTGGACATAAGATTGTGATTCTGAATCACCATCGATCAGAAGTAATTATCGCTCATTCTAAGCTTTCATTTTATATCCCACTTACAAATAAATGTCCTTCAAAGGAACAAAAAATGTAATTGGCTCATAATCATCCTCCTCTATTAAAAAACCTTTTAAATAAAATAAATAAGCTATAGAATATTTTGTACTTAACGGGCTAGTAAATTCACTCTTTAAAAACAAATTATTCATACCAGATTTACGAAAAGTGAATCGCTCAATAGCGTCTGAAAGAGGTCTATTCCTATATTTTAATATATCCAGATCTTTATTAAAAATTCCGTTTTTAGCAACTATTCCAGCTATAAAAGCTTCATCCTGCGGATTGGTTAAAAGGTCATTAAGAAATTGCGAAAAACTTATCTCTGTAGTCATGTTTTCCTTGTAATAGTTTCTAAACCACATAATGTGCCCCTTAAAAAGTCTATTATTCTTTGTTTTTCCATATACACTTAACAGATCGATTCTTTCATAAAAATCTTCGTTGTTCTGGCTTAATACAAACTCCTTAATACTTGCTGACTTGTCTAACTTGTTCTTTGGAGTATCTGGGGAAGTATTTTTTTTATTATCTAAAGCAATGTCATTTCTATCAGAAGGCTCATTTTGGCATGAAGTCATTGATACTAATCCAATTAAAAGACATATTTTAGCAGTTATTTTCATTTATAATTATATTGTTTGGGTTTTTCAATAAGTATGGATTTATTTTTTTCGCCACCGTATAAGTCTATAATTTCGAAGTTCTCATCAAAAAAACATAAACTGAACTAGTTATTTTTTTAGGTGAATTTGTTCTTTATATTCATCGAAATGCCTCATTTTTCAACATTCATTGCTGTTGGCACATCTGGTAAAAGGCAATTTTCTTGTAAATTCTCTTCCAGTGTAAATAGCAGGGATAGTCCCTTTCCGATTTGTCTCAATCCCACATTTCCAGTAAATATATTATGTTTTATATTATGATCATCTAAAAAACAAACTGTCTCGGTAGGAAATTTTGATTTCACAAACAATAAGCAATATTAGAATTGAAGAGTTCACCACAATTGCACTGATGCTTCAGCGATTTAAGCAATGAATTACAGTGTTTATACCACGAATACCTTTTTTGATGCCTAAAACTTTATACCTGCATACCTTTCCCCTAATATTGCACGAAATAAGAAATAAAATCACTCATACAGCATTAAAACAAATGAAAAATTTATTTATCAAATCGGTCGCAATGATTGCCTTAACCGCGACCTCTTGTTCTGCTCCGTCTTACTTTGGGAAAAGTTATACTCCAACCCAGCATGTGGATGTCTTTTTTGATGTAAATGACATTAAAAAAGAATATGAAGTAATGGGGACAACGGATATAGGCAAAGGTTTTGGTTCTATAGAGGCCGCACAGCAAAAGGTAATAACACTCGGCCAATCCAAAGGTGCGGATGCTGTGGTCATGAAGCTCACCGAGGAAGTGACGGGATCTTCAAAATCAGACTTTGGCAATCTACAGAACGGTAAAAAGAATAATACTTATGCAGGCGGTTCAATTACAAATAATATCAAGGTCAAAAAAATTGTAGCCACATTTGTTAAATATAAATAAATCGCATACCCACACAACTAATATCCGAGCTTGCAACAATTTAACAAATACATGATTTCCTAATGGATCAATTTCCGGTCCTTGTGCTTCGGACCGGAAACTATTACTGATATCACCAAAGCACGAGATCCAGCTCCCAGCCCTATATTTATTCTCCGTTTTGATGTAATCAATAGTAGCGTTCATGCCTATAATTCTATTGTCAAAAGATAAAACTTTTGATCATCATCCATTTCAACTAATTTTGTATAAAATTAAAAACAGCAATAAGTTATTCAAGCAAGATTTAAATGTCGCTAGCAATCAGGATAAAGTGGAAAGAGTTTTTGGTTATTTTCCTGATTTATGGAATATGGTGTGTCGCCATATTTCTCTTTCTGGTACAACTTCAGGGCTTTGATAAAACAGTTGATCAATTTGAAGGCGGAATTAATCTCTATGTAAGTCTTACCCATACCATCATAAAAGGTACGGTAGTTTTCTACCTGCTTATATATCATTTTGCTATACCCGCGATTATGGATCGACGCTGGGGAAAAGTTTCAATCCAGGTCATTGCTTTCTTCACCTTGCTGACTATTTATGAATATTACTGGACATTTTTTGTACATAGAAACGATACAGAAAGTGTTGGTAATCTAACTCCGACTTCATTCTTCATCACAACAACAATACTAAATATTGTGGCCAGCCTTATATCTTATTTTACGGCCGTAGCCATTTATTCAAACGTAATTCGCAGAAGTAAAGAACAATTGGAGCGCGAAAAATTAAAAGCGGAACTGGCGGCAATAAAATATCAGATCAATCCGCATTTCCTTTTTAATTCGCTGAGCTTGATCTACACAAAAACGTATAAGAGCAATCCTGAAGCGTCACAGGCCGTTCATCTGCTATCGGAAATAATGAGTTACGCATTGGAGGATTGGGGTGAACAAGGAATTGTACCGTTAGCTTTAGAAGCCGAGCAAATAAAAAAAGTTATTCAGATGAACCAAATCCGGTTCAATAACAACATAAGAATAAGATACAGCGAAGATATTCAACTTAAGGACGCTAAAATCCCTACCTTAACTTTAGTTACGCTTGTTGAAAATGCATTTAAACATGGCGAACTTCATGATACCGAAAATCAGGTTTCAATTGAAATTATGGCCAAAAACTCCAGAATAAACTTCAAGGTAAGCAATAAGAAAAGAAAAGGCCCAAAAGAATTATCAAAAGGTATCGGCGTAAATAACGTACAACAACGCCTGAATCTGATGTATGGCAGCAAACACAGATTTACAATTAAGGAAGACGAAAATTATTACATGACCGAAATAGTTATAAATATCTAACATATGATTAATTGTATTGTAATTGACGACGAACCCCACAATATCGAACTACTGACGCTACATATTGAGCAGACTCCCTATTTAAATTTAGTCGGTACTGCAGCCGATCCAGTAGCCGCATTACAGCTGCTGAACAACACGGAGGTCGATCTGTTGTTTTTGGATATTCAAATGCCGGGAATAACCGGACTGGAATTTTTGAAGATGTTGAATGAAAGATATAAGGTCATTCTCACGACAGCCTACAGAGAATATGCCCTTGAAGGATTTGACCTGAATGCTGTAGACTACCTCTTAAAACCCATATTTTTTCCCCGTTTCCTGCTAGCGGTAGAAAGGGCGCAACAACAGCTTTCGATCAGTGCTAAAAAAGAGCAAGAGTTTATACTGGTTAAAACAGAGTATAAAGGGAAGCTGGTTAAAATTAAGCTGAACGAAATCGTATACATCGAAGCAAAAGCAAAATATGTATGTTTTTACACGTCAGATGATAAAAGCATTATGGTCCAGCTCAACATAAGCGCTTTAAAAAACATATTACAGGCTGATCGCTTTGTGCGAATCCATAAGTCTTTTATCATTGCTATTCCATTTATTGTCATGATCAACGGGAATATGGTCCAACTGGAACATTATAAAAATACTGTCCCTATCGGACAGACTTATCGAGATTCGTTCATGAGCCGCATGACAAAGAAAGTTCTTAATAACATGGTAAAAGATCCACTCAACTCAGCTATTTCAAAAGACTAGTGCGAACCTGATAAGGCCTGCAATATTTACCCTGTAGCTGCCCTGGTCTCGATTGCAACAGATTATGAATTAAGCGAAATTAGGCGTATATTCATTAGAGATAGGTCGATTTGAGATTACAAATATGCGATTGAGACCAAATCATAAAAAAGCCATGGTAAAATTATTCCTTTTTGTCTTAACTAACTTCTTATTGTACAATTATGGTACAGCCCAAATTAATTGTGCTTCACTATTAAAGAAAAGGTTTGAGAATAAAAGTTATTCTCCGGCCGAATTAGACAGCTTAATCAAAGATTTTTCCAAGCTCAAAGCATGCGGACTCGATTCTGTCGCACTAGAAATTGCAACATCTTTGCCTGGGGTATTTAATACATTGATAACCCCTTCAATGCAAGACCCCAAGAAACTGATTACCTATAACGAGGTATTCAACAAAATAAGAGAGCTAAAGACGTCACCTGAATACCCGGCCTTATTAAAATTTCATATAGCTAACAAGGCTTTGAGGTCACGCCTTGTTAATCTGAAAGAATGGTCAAAAGACAGCTTATTATTTGTTGATATTTTTGAAATGGACAAATCAGCAATCGACAAAGGGGAATTGGATGCCTTTTATAATTTTATGAAGGAAAATAAAATCGGTGAGTTAACTTATTTCCATGCGTGGGCCATTTTTAAAAATCAGCAAAAGCTAATGACTCCTCCAAAGCCACAGAAAAAAATACTCTGGGATGATAACCAGGACAGCACGCTAGCGGAAGTGATACAGAAAGCTAAAGAACAAAATAAAAGGGTGATCCTTTATTTTTCCGGTTGGAACGATATCGTAAGCAGAAAGCTAGAAGCTGAATTGATGTATCTTAGTGATGATAACATGATGAAATATATCCGCAGTAAATTTGTTTTTAAAGTCATTATTATTGACGACCGAAGTAAACTGACAACAAAGGAACTGCAACAAGATTCAAATTTTGTAAAAAACGCTGACAATCGAGGCGCCAAAAACCGAAATATCCAAACTTATTATACACATTCAAAAAAAACTCCTTATTTCGTCATGCTAGATGAAACAGGTAAAATTTTGAAATCATTAAGTGAGAATATAACTAAAAATACGCTTGATAAATTTTTAGATTAAAAGCCACATCTCGCGACGTGGCCTTAAATAAACATATGATTCACTAGTTGTCAGCTTCCGATATAACCGAGCTGACAACTAGCTTCGGTAAATTATTTATATGCGTTCACAGAACTTGAAACTTTCCAGTCATTACCTTCGCGTACCAAAGTCACCAAGTCAGTTTTGGTAAAATCTTCAAATTTTAAAGTTACTTTAGCAATCCTATAGTCAGCTGACTCTTCGATGATATCGGTAGTTACCATACAGTTTAGCTTCTCGCCTTTTTGTTTTTTCAAGTATTTAACGACTTCATTCCGGCTGTTGGTCTTTGCATTTGCCGACTGAACTTTTTGGCTGAAATCTTCTGCAAATAACTGCTCCACCCCTACCGATTCACCTTCGGTGGTTACCGCAATATAGTGACCCAGAGCCAAGTCTGCTGTGAAAAGGTTAACGTTTGCTGATTTTGAACATGGTCCTTCAGCGGCCACAGCGAAAGTTGATACTGCAATTAGGGCTGCTGCTGCGAATGTTTTTACTAGAGTTTTCATAATGTCTTTTTTATAATGTTAGTTCTGTTGTTTTTATTTGTTGACTCAAAACTATAACACAAGACGCCCCTAGCCTATGGGCTTTAGACCAACGGACAGGAAAACTCGGTGAATGATGGGAATGGGGAGGTGAATATTTTTTATTATATTGATATGAATCAACGATCAAATTATTTATGAACATACAGTCTAATACATCTGCTAGTCAAGCGAAAAATAAAATGTATGGCGCATTGTTTGGCATTGCGGTTGGTGATGCATTTGGTGTACCATTTGAATTCAGGTCGAAAGAAGATATGCTAAAAAATCCAGCTACTGAAATGATCGGATTTGGCAGCCATAATCAACCTATGGGGACCTGGTCGGATGATACATCCTTAACCTTGTGTCTTGCAGACTCGCTGTTAGGTGGATATGATTTGGTGGATGTCTCCAAAAAATTTATAGCTTGGAAGGAAGGTAAGCTGTGGATAGCAAGAGGAGAAGTCTTTGATATTGGTATCACCACGGCTAAATCCATCAGTGAGCTTAAAGGTATTATCGAATCTGGGCAAATCGGAGAGCTAAATGCGCTAAAATATCGGGCAAGAGAACAAGACAATGGCAATGGTTCATTAATGAGAATATTGCCTCTTTTATTTGAAATAAAAGGACTTAGTCCCTCGGAACAATTCGAGAAAATTTGGGAAATTTCAGCACTAACACATAAGCACGTGCGCGCTGCGATGGCATGTTTTATCTATCTTAAATTAGCCGAACTCATTTTGCTAGGTTTGGCCAAAGAGCAGGCTTACGCTGAAATGCGAAATCAAGTTTCAAAATTCTGGGCGGACATAAATTTTCCTGAGTCAGAAATAATTCATTTTAATAGTACGATTTTGCATGACATCCGATCTAAAACACATAATGAATTAAGGTCTAGCGGTTATGTCATAGATAGTTTAGAATCAAGCCTATGGTTTTTTATGGAAAAAAATAACTATAGGGATATTGTATTATCCATTGTAAACCTTGGCGAAGATACAGACACCGGCGCTGCGATTGCGGGGGGATTAGCTGCTTTGTACTATGGGTTAGAAAATATACCTGAAGATTGGCTCCTGAACCTCGCCCGCTATGAAGATATCAAATTGCTGATCGAAAAAATCGCAAGGAGATATTTGGATTAGAAATTCGATAATAACGTCTAACAAGTAAAAGCTTATATCAAACATGACAATTTAAAGCATTGAAATATTTATTTTTAACACTATTTTGGACCCGCCGTTGTTCTTATTATACAAAACGGATACAAGCTACCTTTCGTAAGAAAGGTCCAACATAAAAATTGGCGTCGTACAGTGAAAATCCAATTGTCCTGAAAAACATTGGATGACGAAACATAAAAGAGGAAACGATAGGAAACATAAAAATTACTGTACAAATAAACGCTAAGAGAAAGGGTCTGATGAGAATCAGGCCCTTTTGACGTAAAAAAGCCACATCTCACGACGTGGCCTTAATAAACTTATGATTCACTAGTGGTTTGCCTTTTTATGACTGGCAAACCACCAGTAATGAGATACTACTTATACAAATTGATTGATTTGGATACTTTCCACACATTGCCTTCGCGTATCAACGTCACAAGATCAGTCTTGGTAAAGTTCTCAAATTTCATCGTTACTTTGGCTATCATATAATCTGTGGACTCTTCGATGATCTGCGTGCTTACCTGACAGTTCAGTTTCTCGCCTTTTTGTTTTTTCAAGGATTTGATCAAGGCGCTACGGCTGTGGATTTGTGCATTGGAAGCCTGAACTTTTTGGCTGAAATCGGTAGCAAATATCTGCTCTACGCCTACTGACTCGCCTACGGTAGTTACCGCAACATAATGCTGTAAAGCAAAGTCTGCTGTAGAAAGGTTAACGGCTGCTTTTGCGGATTTCGATACTGGTTTGTCAGCTGCCATAGCGAAAGTAGATACTGCGATTAAGGCTGCTGCTGTCAAAGTTTTTACTAGCGATTTCATAATGTCTTTATTTTATTGTGTTAGTTCTGTTGTTCTTATTTGTTGACTCAAAACTACGACACAATCTGCCCCTAGCCTATGGGCTTTAGACTAACAGACAGGAAAACTCGGTGAATGGCAGGAATGGCCAGATGAATAAAGATTTTCAACTGTAGCTTTTCAGTTATAAAAATTCCCCCATGCGTAAGGTTGTGGATGGGTTAGTTGGTATATCGTTTGTTCTCTTTCAGACAGATAATCATAATAACCACCGAATTCTATCAAATACTCCTCTCCTACCCCCATCCTCCAAAACATATCCATATTATCCTTATCAGGAAACTTAGACCAAGGCGGCTGCTTGGCATTTGGAAGTGCCTGGAATTGTCCAAATTGGCGTAGAAAATCCCGTACTTCCATCAATGCAAAACCCAATAAATTTTGTCCCCGCCAACAATATATGTTTTCGATATCAACGTCATCTTGTGACAGCCCGATACCCCATATGGTGTCAACGGGGCTTGCTTCGACAAGAATTCTATTTTCTGTTTTTAACAGATATTCTGCTAGGTCTGGATGTTGATTAAACTTGTGTATGTTTCCATTCTTAACGATCTCAAATTTTTGTTCATTCCAAATCTGATCATTATAGCCTATAACTTCCCTTCCCAACGCTTTGGCTTCGCCTGGTTTATTACAATTTATAATTTTCTCAAAGCTCTTTTTATCGTCGAAAAGTAATGCTTTTTGGGCCATCATCCAATGTTCTGCAGTCCTATAAGTTATATTATCAACTATAAACGGACTTTCATACCATTGGCTGAAAACAAATTTTCCGACCTCTTGATTTTGTATATTTGTATGTCCCCAAAAGAAAAGAAATTTGAATTTATCTCCACTTTCAAATCTATCGGTTAACCATTTAATATCATATTGCTCCATACTGCTCAACTCAAAATCTATTAATTTGAAACCATCGTACCCTTTTTCATGTTAAGGTCAACTCAATTTATCAAAAAAAAACAAGAATGATAAAACTATTTTAAACTGGTTAATGTTCTTATTATATAGACTAGACGGCCACAAGCTACCTTTCGAAAGAAAGGTTCAACATAAAAATTGGCGTAGTGCAGTGAAAATCCAATAGTATTAAAAACACATTGGATGACGAAACATAAAAGAGGAAACGATAGGAAACATAAAAATTACTGTACAAGTAAACGCTAAGAGAAAGGGTCTGATGAAAATCAGGCCCTTTTGACGTAAAAAAGCCACATCTCACGAGGTGGCTTTACAATATTTATATATTTATTTGAGATGGCTGCTATTTGTATGAATTGATTGATGTGGACACTTTCCAGTCGTGACCTTCACGAACCAAAGTCACTAGATCAGTTTTGGTAAAGTCTTCAAATTTCAAAGTTACTTTGGCAACCATGTAGTCCGCCGACTCTTCAAGTATGTCGGTACTTACCACACAGTTCAGTTTCTCTCCTTTTTGTTTTTTCAAAGATTTGATCAACGCGCTACGATTATGGGTTTGTGCATTGGAAGCTTGAACTTTTTGGCTGAAATCTTCAGCAAATAATTGCTCTACTCCTGCTGATTCTCCTTCGGTTGTGACCACAACATAATGTTCAAGAGCAAAGTCTGCTGTGGAAAGGTTAACGTTTGCTTTTGCTGATTTTGAACCTGGACCTTCTGCGGCCATAGCGAATGTAGAAATTGCGATTAAGGCTGCTGCTGCGAATGTTTTTACTAATGCTTTCATAATGTCTTTACTTTATTGTGTTAGTTTTTTTTATCTGTTCTTATTTGTTGACTCAAAACTAAGACACAATATGCCCCTAGCCTATAGGCTTTAGACCAACGGACAGGAAAACTCGGTGAATGGTGGAAATGGGCAGATGAGATACTGTAGGTAAAAAAATAATTATATCTTTGACTACTTATTTAGCCAAATAAAAAAATGAAAAGTACTCCTCCTAGCAAGGTGAATAAATCCCAAGGGAAAACACTTGGTCTCTTTTTTTTAATTTTAATGATTTGTTTTAGTTGCAAAAAGAGCGAACAAGCTACTCCAGTAGAAAATCAACCCCTAAAATTAGAAACTATCGGCGTTGATGCTGCCAACAAGAAGAGTATCGTGTTTGCGGGCCGTGTATTGTATCTCAATAGTGAAAAAATAAAGGATCATGGGTTCTTATTGAAATCTGGTTTTGGAACCTCTAATGAAGAAAAAAAATATTCATTGGGAACGACCATTCAGATTGGTAAGGTACTGAAGAAAATTGAACCACCAGCGGAAGTCCTCGAAACTGGTCGGGGAGAATATAGATTTTATATCGAAACGGACAAAAGTACCTATTATGGTGAAACCGTCAGGTTTCAGTTATCAAATGTTTTTATAGACTATCAAACCGGCTTATTAGCAACCGCTGGGGAGACAATCACAGTAAGCGGTGACTTCAAAGATGTAAAAAAGGAAAACTATAAGCTTCGTTGCGACTACAACAGCCCCATAGAAATAGATTATAACATCGACGCCACAAACAAGAAAATAACATTTACTGTACCAGGTGGGTATCGTCATGGCGTAAATCTCAGTTTCTATTTAAATCCAATCCAAAGCCAAACAAATTTAAATAGCGATATCGGTCTCGCATCGGTTAGCATATTGGGAACACTCACCCCACCAACGCAATATAATTATAATTACAATGATTACCTGCGCCTGTCGGGAGTGGGACTCCCCCCCGATCGGGCTTCGTCATTTTTTATCATCATTGGTGATAAGCTATTCCCTTATTATCAAGAGTTATTACTGAGTGACATGATCTATGATCAGCCCAAAATGGCCTACAGAATCGGTTACTATAACGGACGGGATACCGTTATTTTCGACAAGAAGATTACTCTTAATACCCCAAAACCTACAGATTTGACTATCCGTCGATCCTTTGTTCATCCAGGGCGGTCGATTCCTGTCACAGGTATTATTCCATATAATTATAGTTTTATGCCAACGATGAGTGTAGGTGGTAAAAGCGCCAGTTACTATGCAACATGGAACGGCGATGATAAAATAACGATCAGTGATCTACCAGATGGAAGCTATCCTTTTATTATGGAGGGACCTTTTGCCAGATTTGAAAGTAAAGAAAAAATTGTCGTAAAGTCCCTAAAAATAACCGGAGCAAGCACATCAAAAGGGTATTACGGTGCACAGATAAAAATTCCCGGTAATTTCATCGCGGGGGATCATTATTATGCAAGACTAGGGGATCAGGGAGATGAGAGCTTGCAGATCGCCGATGGTAATGCCATACTCGACATCCCAAACATTAAACCTGGAAAAGTAAAAATTACGGTGATGTACAATGATGATCATGGTAAACAGCATGTATTCCCTACCGAACATCAAGTGGAAGTCCTCGCTCCTATCTTTGCTGATTTATATCAAAAATCGGGCAAGCCTGGCGACGTTATCACATTAAAGGGAAAAGGGCTAGGCTACTGTGCGATTTTTATGGGTGGCGTCCGCTTGATCTCAGTGGGTGGAACAATAGACGAACCGCAAGTATTTATACCCAGGGATGTCATCTTCAAAGGAAAGGTGCGCATCAGCGCACAATACAAAACGGATTGGATTGAATGCAAAGAGGCATTTGAATTATTATAACCAAAAAATTTATGAAAATGTACGCTAAAGCGGGGACAACCAAATTTGTGAAGTTAATAGCAATATTATGCTGCATCTTGACGGCCTGCAAGAAAGAAAATAAGACAGAGCCTCCTGTAAGCACCCAGATAAATGCAGTCACCGGAAGCTTTGAAAAAATGACGGAATCGTCTATCGTCCTCCATGGAACGGTGGCTGAAATGGCTATGCTTCCCAATATTCTAGAATATGGCTTTATATTGAGCATAAAAGATAATAACGGCTATGCCAGGCCTGAGCTGGAAATTCCGGTAGGTAAGAAAATGACCGATAAAGATGTTGTTTTCGTGTATAAACCCGAAGAAAATTTTGACATGAATACAGTCTATTCCTACGCTTTTTATGTCAAGACTAAAAATGGCTTCTTCAAAGGCTCATTGAATTCATTTCAGATGGATGGTATGCAGGTAGAATCACCCTCGGAGATCTTGGGAATGCCAGGTGAAGAAGTACGTCTCAAAGGTCGTTTTTCAATGCTGGATGGTAACTATAAATTATATGGTAGATTAGATAAAACCCAACAAATTGACTATCAAATCGCCTCAGATGGTAAGAGCCTAACGTTTAAAATCCCAGATGTCGAAGGCTCCCAACATGGTAAAAAGCTAACAATAAATCTACAGAAAAATTCAACAAACGGTTCTTTCAACAGACAATTGGTTCAAATCAGTTTATTAGGTAAACTCGTTCCACCAGCAATACTGACCTATGGTTTTACTGACCTGATACGATTCTACGGTTCCTGTTTACCATATTCTGGGAATAATGACAAGTCTTTTCAGATAATCTTAGGAAACATTACAATTCCTTACACACGGGAAATTGCCATCAAAGACCTGAAAGGGCTAGTGGGAAAAAGCTTTAAAATTGGCTATAAAAATGGCAGAGACTCCGTATTATTTTCGGCTGATTATATCATCCGGTCCCCCAATGCTGCAGACATATATTTTGTCAATGCAGTAGCGCACCCCAATACACACGCTATTGTCAATGGTTTTTCATTCTATTCATTCTTTGATATGTACCAAACAAAATATTTTTTCGGCAAATATCAGGTTAATGAGATGGAGGTAAATGGCGATTATCCAACGGAAACCATTTCGATACCGATCAAGAATATTCCGGAAGGGCAATATAAATTGCGCCTGGACAACGGATTTTTTAATATCGAAAGTACAAAAACGATACAGATCAAAAAGTTTGACTGGACGTCTATTGATAAAAGCGAGGCCTATGTGGGCGACTACCTAACGCTCAGTGGGAATTTCATCAAAGGATTTGAGTACACGGTTTACGGGGACGATTTCTTTAAAATGCCAGTGGTATGTAGCGAGGATGGTAAATTAACATTTCAGGTCCAGACATTCTTTCAAGAAAGTGAGTCACTCCATATTGTGTATAACGAATTTACGGAAACCGGATGGCGACTGTATATGCATCCGAAAACATTGCCATTTAAAAGTTTGGGTATGACTTTCGACAGTTTATCGCCAAAAACCGGGCTACCAGGAACTGTTGTACAGCTCAAAGGAAAGGGAATCGGCTTGGCCCATATGATCCGGGTTGGCGATACGCAAGTATACCCACTCATAAAAAGTGTAGACGAGGTCACGATTACCATTCCTGCTTTTCAGACAAAAGGAAAAGTGCGGATTTCAGCCTCTGCCTATGGAAATACAATTCTGCTATCACCAGACTATTTCGAAGTTCAATAGAAAAGTTATTATGAAAAGAACCATTCGACGCATACAAATTGGCGTTTCCATCATTGCAACGCTATCGGCCTGTAAAAAAACAGAGGAAGTCGTCGTTATTAACACGCCAATGACGGTAGTTGCTATGGCACCTTCGGAAGTGACAGATTCCCAAGTCACCATGCATGGTGAAATAACAACCTCAAATAAGGAAGAAATTTTGGATGTAGGCTTTATTTTATCCGAGACTAAACAATCCGGAAGTACCATCCTACAGGAGATCTCCGCTGGCAAACAAAAATTGATCAACGGCAAAACAGTAGACTTTACTTTGACCGTAAAAGAACCTTTTGATCTGGATTTAATCTATCAATATGTATTCTATGTCAAGACTGCTAAAGGTTTTTACAAAAGTCAGCCTGTCCGTTTCAATGTCGACAATATTAATGTCACAGACAACAAACTTGTATTGGCTTATCTTGGTGAGACCGTATTATTCAAAGGAAATTTTAAGCAATTTAAAGAAAATTACTATTTAATTGCTGGCGGAAATACCGAACAACGGTTAGCTTTTACGCTAAAAGATAACAAAACAACTTTAGCTGTAACGCTGCCAAAAAGTGGGTATTACCATGGAAACAAATTGGCTATTACGCTTCAAAAACCGCTTAACGGACGTGAATATGTAAGTTCAAAACAGCTGATCGAAACAAAAATAGTTGCTAAAATCACCGAACCGAGTAAAAATAGTTTCGCTTTTAATGAGGGGATCCAGATCAATGGTATCGGTTTACCCCAATATGGTTATGCGGATGACTTATTCCTATTGATCGATGACCAACGCATCCCTTTTACAAATAATATATTTTTTCGCCAAATAGCGAAGCTCAAGGGCGAATCTTTTCGACTGGGATATGCCAATGGCCGCGATAGCATCTATCTCGATAAAGAAATCCTACTCGAACAACCTTCAGCAGACAATATCACATTAGAAACTACACTAACCCATCCTGGCTGCATGATAGAGGCTAAAGGAATTGATTTTTATAAATATTTTGGTGATGAAATCTCCAAAATACTTGTAGGTAATTTGGCTGCAACAGGATCTATCGGGAATAACGGCAACAGCACCTATTTGACTATCCCGAATAATCTCCAAGACGGAAAATATCCGGTTACCCTGACAAGTGGATTATCCACTGTCACCAGCAAAAAGAAAGTTGAGGTGAAGAAATTACATTGGGACGCTATCAATCAAAACATATTTTTTTCCGGAGATACGGCCCAGCTAACAGGAAACTTTTACAATACAGTAGGTTACAACCTAGAATTTTCAGGCGGAAATGCGGTATATAACAGTGAATTGAAAAATAATCTCGTGAGCTTTAAAATACCGCAGCTCAGACCTGGCCAGTATAAAATCAAGACCTATTACCATGGATACTATGATAGCAAAAAGTATTATGCCCCCGAAGAGAAAACCATCGAAATAAAAATGCCTATTATTTCGGATTTCAGTCCGCACAAGATTACCAGTGAATACGCTATCATTTTAGAAGGTAAAGGCTTGTCCAATGAGTTTAAATTTTACATTGGGGGGCAAGAGGTATATGCATATACTTTAAATGAAAATGAACGAATAATCAACATTCCTCAAGGAATAAAACCGGGCAAATATAAGATATGGATGGATACTAACTATGGAAAAGTTGAAGCAAAAACATTGTTAGAAATCCAATAATCAAAGACCATGAAGCAGCACATTATCAAACTCACTTACATCATTCTTTTATTTTTCGTTCTTGGTTCATGTAAGAAGGATGAACAGGTAATCGATAAAACACCAATAACAGTAGGTACGCTAGAGGCCGGGGATCTCAGAAACAATCACGCCATTTTATACGGCGAAATCCATTATCTAAATGATGAACAGATTCTTGACTATGGCTTTAAGATTGCATTAAGGGAAGAAACAACCTTCAGAACGATTTCTTTAGGAAAACAAGCAAAAGTAGGTGTAGTAAGTTATGACCTCCAATCGACTTTCAAAATCGGTGAATTTTATCAATATATTTTTTACGTAAAGACTGATAAAAATACATACGAAGGAAGACCTGTATATTTTACGGTCAATGATATCTGGGTAGACAATTCCAAAATACAATATGCCAGTCCCGGTGATATCATCACGATCAAGGGCCAATTTAAACAGGTAGATGATTTGTTTAAACTCTCTATCGGGGATGCCTACAACGGTCAGAACAATGAAATCCCTTTTACACTGGACAAGGACAAAGAATCGCTAACTTTTACGATGCCCAGTAAAAATCTATACCATGGGGCCGAAGCTCGCATGGTGTTATCAAAAAAAATAAATTATCAGGAAGTGCGGCAATATTTATTAAGTTTTAAAATTGCTGCGCGGTTATTGCCGCCGAGTCCGGGGACACACTATTATACAGATCCAATCAAGCTGAAGGCTATTGGGTTATCAGATTACTTATATCACGATTTTAAAATTATTTTAGGTGACAAAGTACTGCGCTATGAAGACAATTATTATGCTCCTTACCTCCCGCTTAATGGACATTCCTATAAATTAGGCTACATCTGGGGGCAGGATACAATTTATCTCAAAGAAACATGGAATCTTGAGGTTCCCGATATGAAAACAGCAGCGCTGAAGTATAAAATAGTGCACCCTTTTGGACATACAGAACTTGAAGGACTCGATTATTTCAAATATCTGGTCAATAGCAATTATAAATTAGCTGTAGGAAAGTATCAGGGAGATCTTGCTATGATTAATTTGGAAAAGGATATTCCGGTATATATTGATGATATCCCGGAAGGAAAGTATCCTATAGCCATCAAAAGCAATGTATACGGCAATCTTAAAATCAATGACGAATTGATCGTTCAAAACCTTCGTATTACTGCTGTAGACGCTGGAACAGGTTATTATGAAGACCCGATACGTATAAAAGGGAATTTCCTACCTAATCAAGAATACGTTATAAAATTGGGTGACTTCGAGGTATATTTTGGCTTTCCCAAGAATGGTGAACTTGTATTCCCATGTCCTTTTACCCTTTTAAAAGGCGATAACAATGTAAAAATAGGCTATGCAAAGTCTGGTGGCATTTTTTTTGAGGCTGATAGTAAAGTCATAAAAGTAAACGGATTGAGTATAGATAGCTTCTATCCTACCAAAGGAGCTCCTGGAGATATTGTCAAATTAAAAGTACGGGGTGCAAAGACAAATTATTACCGAATCGGGATCGGAGGTATTGAGGTTAGCCCTATATCCGTCAAACTTGGAGAAATGGAATTTATGGTTCCTACGGTCAACAAAAAAGGAAAGACAAAAATAAAAATATTGATTGACAACCAAGTTTTCGAATCAAACGAATATTTTGAAATTATATAAATCCGCATAAAAATTACGATGCAGTGAAACATTAGAAGAAAAGAGCCTGATGTAAAAAAGCCACATCTCACGACGTGGCCTTAAATAAACATATGATTCACTAGTTGTCAGCTTCCAGTATAACCGAGCTGACAACTAGTTTCGGTAAGTTATTTATATGCATTTACAGAACTTGAAACTTTCCAGTCATTACCTTCACGAACCAAAGTCACAAGGTCTGTCTTGGTGAAGTCTTCAAATTTTAGGGTCACCTTGGCCACCATATAGTCTACAGATTCTTCGATGATGTCGGTAGTTACTTTACAGTTTAGCTTCTCGCCTTTTTGTTTTTTCAAAGATTTGATCAAAGCGCTACGGCTATGGTTTTGTGCATTGGATGCTTGGACTTTTAGGCTGAAATCTTCGGCAAATAATTGTTCTACACCTGCTGATTCACCTTCGGTCGTTACCGCAACATAGTGCTCAAGGGCGAAATCTGCGGTTGAAAGCGTAACGTTTACTTTTGCTGATTTTGAGCCTGGTCCTTCAGCTGCCATAGCGAAAGTGGATACTGCGATTAAGGCTGCTGCTGCGAATGTTTTTACTAATGAGTTCATAATGTCTTTATTTTATGTTGTTAGTTCTGTTGTTCTTATTTGTTGACTCAAAACTACGACACAATCCGCTCCCAGCCTATGGGCTTTAGACCAACGGACAGGAAAACTCGGTGAATGGCGGGAATGGGGAGGTGAAAAATTAATGAAATTTAAAAAGGGACAAAACTTTCCTTAGCCAGTTTCTAGAACTTCCATTATCGATTAACTCTAGATGCTCTTTAACTGCAATGGAAATCATGTTTAAATTGGGAAATGTATATATGTAAGCTTTTAAATCGGATTTGGTCGTTACACTTTCAAAAGTTGGTAAGACTTTATTTTCGACAATAACTTTTAATTTATCCGCTCTTTCTTCATCGGACATCGGGCTATCTAAACTTAATGCCCGAATCATAAGTAATTGTTCGGTATATTCATATGCAGTCCCTAGACGTTCGGAAACGTGCATCCTAAGCCCATTCAATTCAAGATCATGTACGATAAAACCATAATCAATATAATAGCTATTCGTATATTGTGACCTACCGATAAAGAGTAGTTTATTTATTTCGGAGTTTTTTAAAATCCAGGTATTTTTTGTGTTAACAAAATCGTGGGGTAACAGGATTTGATCAAGCGCTTGCTTAAATTTTATCTTATCCATAATTGCTACAGATCCTTTTTGTAAATAAAGGTAATTGTGTTTGCCTGGATCGTGTCTTGATTGAAATTTAACAGCGCAACATCATAGTCCATTTTCTCGCCCTCCTTAAATGTCAAAATCTGATCTACATCTTTCGTTAAAAGAAGTTGATTCAATGTGATTGCTCCTGCGTTAGCATATACTGTATCGCGTATTGCTGTATTTTTTCTTTTAATCTCCCAGGAGAGCGGGCTGTTGATCGCTTTATTGCGATCATTAAATTTGCCGTCACAGGTGAACAAGGCGAATGAAACAGTACTTGCATCATCAAAGCGTAACCGGCGGAGGTTGTCATTCACCTTGACATAGAGTCCGGTTTCACTAACAAGGAAAGTGTCAGGAAAAATCTTATAAATATCTCCCTCTTTCGGACATGGATAGCTTACAAATGGCTCCGGCTCGGGTTGGGGTGTTGGATATATCGGTTCAGGCTGTTTGCAGGCTGCTGCAGCCAAAAACAACAGGCTGATAAATGGGCTAATCACTTTTCTTGTCATTACTTTAGAAGTATTTCAATGGTTTACAGCTTATTAATAATACAAACGACAATAATAATCAAATTGCCACATAAAACACTATAAAATTTCAGATATACAACCAATACTTTCTCTTAAGTTATTTTTATAAAAAAGAATCCCATCTCGCGACCCGACCTTTAAAAACATAGGATTTATCGATCACTTTTACTCAAAAATCGCTGAATGAAAAAACAGCTACCAATCAATGTTTGATAGCTGTTTCTAACAATCTCTGTTCAATTTTATTGTACCTGTACCTCCAATAGCTTTAACCATCCGGTACTGGTCAGATCACCATTTACGGCAAGTCTTATTCCTGGCTGATTTTCATTTGTCGTATCTACAATGGCGACGGCCCAGGTGTAGTTTCCAGCAGGAACGTCGACCTTAGCCTTGAATTCGTACGCTATTGGATTATTCTTAAGCCAGGTTGAAGGCTCTCCTTTATCATCCACAAAAACTTTTTTCACCCTGTTTTCTCCGTCCAGGAGTGCAAAAGCCACTTTATATTTATAGTTCCACTGGGGAATATTGTTTGGAAAATACCCCCAGCCCATATTACGCCAACGATGGTTGATCGTCGTTTCTGTACCCACATTGACTTTCTCTGGTAAATAAACACGATCGGGATATAAACGATAACCACCTTCAGAAATAAAACGCTGACATAAGGTAAAGGACTTGGTGAACCAGCTTTCAATTTCACCGATACGGAAATCCATCATGTTTACTGCAGCTTCCAAAGAGCTGTCAAATTCGCCCTGCCGAACATCTTCAGGATGGTCTTGCCTGTATTTACCACTTGGATCAGTCCAGTAACGGTGTGTGCCCGTGGTAATCCAACCACCTTCCATAACAATTGGGCGTTTAAAATTCCAGACCTTGGCAAAATTTTTCTCCCAACTTTGATAATAATCGGTCATTCCAAAGGCATCCTGACGCAGGCTGTACCCTTTGCTGATCATCTTATTCAACAGCTTCTCCGAATTAGGATTTGGAGCTCCATTGCCCGCTGGGTCGCCAACTACGCGATGGTAATTGATCAGCAAGGGTACTTTTGTAAAGTTCTTTGAATACACATCTGAGATCCAATCAACAACTTCTTCTTTGATCACCTCAATATTTTGGCCGGAGGGGTTATTGGGATCTTCATAAATGACACTGTGCCCCTCCCCCCACAAGCCGAGTCCATAGGCATCCACAAAGGAGGTTTTATTTAAATCGTTAAAATCCTTCGCCAATTCTTCGATCAGCTTGCTATAATATTTTCGAAAAATAGGATCTTGCAATACCGGTGTTTTTCTGTCTGGAAAAGATGTATTGGCAACATAATACTTGGCCCCTGCATCGAACACAAACTGCGGCGTATTTGCCCCCTGGTCTCGACCATCGACGACGATACGAAAGGCAATTGGCAATCCCTTATCTTGTGCCCCTTTGATCATTTTATAGATTGCTGTGCTGGGATCCCGCCAGGCATATACGCCATCTGCAGGGTTAAAGGTTCGCCAGCTGGTACGGATATAGCAGGCTGATGCATAATCAATCGCTTTGACCGTTTTACCTAAGTCAGGCACATAGAATTGGGTATCCCAATAAGAGGGATTGCCCGAAGCTGAGGCATACATGACCCAACCGTTTAAAGGGTTACGAAACATGGAACTCCTGTTGTAACTGGGCTTCACCAAGGTTCCCGACAGTGCTCTTTCAGTATCGGCGCCTTCTTTCTTACATGACACTGCTAGAAAGCAAAGCATGACAGTAAATGCTTTGAGACAGGCTTTTTTATAATTTATATTTTTCACTTTCAAAAATGTTAAAGTTAATTTATGTACTTTAATACGATTGCTTACCGTTTTAACGCCAGAATTGTCATGTTTCTTAAATCAAAAATCAGCACATTGGTTGTAGCCGGAATAGTGAAATAAGAATCGCGATTACCTTTTACCGTTCCCCCTCCCATTTCGGTTACTTTTCCCAAAGTCAGCGTCAGCGTCTGAGCCACACCTTCAGTCGTAGGCGGAGCACTAAATGCGTAAGCCAAATTTTTGTTATTACTGTTATCTCCAGTCACAATAAACTTGGTAGTTCCTACTTTACCGCCAGTATAGACCAAAACTTGCGGATCGGCCGAACTTACCTGGCAATCCATTTTAACCGGAGTTCCCCAGCCATTAATACTTCCGTGCATCCACAAATCGGCTACAGTAGTCGTATAAGGCTGGTCTCCTGTCCATGTCACTGTTTTAGGCACAAGCGCTTTCGCCGGTGAATAGATCGTTGCTGTGGCCTTCTGCATGTTGACCACAACGCGGTATTCTCCAGCAGTTTCTATTTTCCAGGAGAATACACGTTCTCTCATCTTAATTCCAACAGCATTCCCATCGTTTAACACAGAGCTTCCATCGGCAGTAACCACATAATTGGTCTCACCATTAAATTCGACGGGAATTTCGAGTTCGCCCGGCTGCAAGTTCAATACATAGGCATACTGATCCAGATTTTCCAATGTTTTTGGCATCTCCACCTTGCTCTCACCAACGGCACTTCCGCTCAAGAACACTTTATCGGCATCAAAAACAACTGTCTTGATCGGGTTTATTGTAATTCTTACGGTCCGTACTTCGGGTGCCTCAAAAGTAGCACCGCCCTCCCATTGGGCAACCACCCTAAACTCTAGCGTAAAGCTCTTATTTGCTGGTATACCCCACTTTTCATTTGCCCAATTTTGTAATTGTTCGGAGGTAAAGCTTCTGCTAAATACATTATCATCTTCATAATTGAATATAGCGGTACCAGTACCAAAATTGTTTCCTACTACATCTAACATCGTACTGTAGCTGACCAAATGATCATCTGACTGCGCCCTAGCGGGCTTCCAGTTAAATGTGACAATATCTTTGGTCATATTGACCTCGTCCAGCGTAATAATTTCGGACGAAGGCTGAAGTTCCATCGTCTCATTGACTTTGGGTATATCCTGTATTTCCTGTTTGCACGATAACTGACATAGTACCATGCCTATGAAAAATAAAACTTTGTATAAATAATTGATGATTTTCATTGGTTTATATCTTTACTAACATTTGGTTCGTATCTTGCACCTGACTGGTGCAGCTACTGTTTGTCATCAGATCGGGAAGCTACCGAAAATACAATTCGGACAGCCTCCCATTACCATTAATTATAACCCGGATTCTGCGGGAACGGCGCCCCTGTATTGGCATCCCTGATCACCTGTGGAATAGGCCATAAGATATTATTGTCCGTAATTTTATCCTTGATCGCATTATTATATTTTTTGACCCGCTCCACCAAAGTATTGGTACGCACGAGGGTAAATCTTCTGCTTTCTTCACCAACTAATTCGCGGATACGCTCATCGAGCAGGAAATCCATATTCATCTGAGCACCGGTAATTTCGGACGCTCCCGCTCTTTTCCGCACTTCATTGACAGCTTGGGCAGCTTTATCCGGCATATTTTGTCCCAAATAGGCTTCAGCAAGCAACAGATAGGTTTCAGCCAAACGGAATTTCATACGATCTTTATAACTACCGGTCAAACTTAAATTTTCAGTACGTCCGTAAAAGAATTTTGTAATCGCAGGAAATAAGCTTTTTGTCGTAAACCAGGTCTGTTCGGTAATATTGGCTTTTTTACCATATAGCGAGGCCTCATTCGCGTTGTTGTAATACCAGTTGCGTTTAATGTTATAACCTGAATTACGGATATCATTTGCTTCGAAAATACCAGCGACATTGCCTGTAGCATTGGTACCTGTGGTACCTACCCACCACTTCATAGGCACTAATTGTGCAATACCACGACCGCCCAATGTGTCAGCCAAAACAAATCCTGTAATCGTCGAGTAATTAGGTATCCAAGCCCTACGCGTCCAGTCATCCGAATTGGTACCACCACCGATCGTGTTAAACTGGAACTGCAATACCCAGATACTTTCTTTATTGCCACTTTTTCTATTTTGATTATTTTCCAGAAATAGATCGCTAAATACATCGCCTGGTTTGCTGCCACTTACGCCATATCTGTTTTTCATAAGGTTATAATACCCACTATTGATGACCGCCAATGCGGCCTTTTCTGCTTCTGCATGATTGCCCTGCAATAGGTAGATTTCGCTCAGCAAATGACTTGCCGCCCATTTGGTCAGCTTCCCTTCTTTGACACCGTCGGGATTGGTAGGCAGATTATCCACGGCAAACTTCAGGTCGTCGACCATATGTCCGATGACTTCGGCTTTTGGGGTGCGCGTAAAATTAAGCTGAAAATCATACAGAATGGTTTCCACATATGGTACATCGCCGTAGAGATAAACCAGGGTACGGTAGGCATAAGCGCGAAAGAAGCGGGCCTCAGCCTGAAAGCGTGCTTTATCTTCCGGCGTATCCCAATTGGTATTTTTTTCGGAATAGACCAGCATCAGGTTTGCCGATGAAATAAGATTGTAAGCCCAATTCCAGTAGGTGCCCACAAAGCGCTCTGAGGCAGTAAGTGTAAGGTTGGCAAAAGCTGTTAAAGAACCATCACTATTAATGGCATCGGCGATATCCGTAGATACCTGTAAGGCTTCATATGGGCAGGCACCATTGTGGATAAAGGCACCACCCTCACCATAGGTATTGTATTCTGATCGCGTGAGCGTATATAAACCTGCGCTCCCCACCTCGAAACCGTAGGTGCTTGTATAGGTATTGGAGGGGGCCAGTTCAGTTTTCAGCTCTTCCTCCAGAAACTTCTTACAGCCTCCTAAGGTTAACAATACGATAAGCCCCAAACTTGTTGTGATAATATTTTTCATTTTCATGTCCTAATCGATTAGAAGTTTACATTTAAGCCAAACATATACGAACGTGCCGTCGGATAGGAGGCCATCCAGGTGTTGTCGTAATTCAGTACCTCTCTGATATTAGAAATCGTATTTAGATTGTTGACGCTGGCGTTTATATCAATACCATTAACACCTATCTTTTTAGCAATTTTGTGTGGCAATTTATAGCCAAAGGTGATGTTCTTCACCTGTACATAGCTGACCTTTTTATAATAGCCGTGTCCCAATGGATTGAGATAGCCCGGCGAAACGATTGTCGCATTGGGATTCTCCGGCGTCCAATAATTGGCATCGTGTACATAGTTGGTAATCCCGAAAGTCCAGGCACCTAGATTGGCCATGTGATCATCGCGCCACACATCAAAAACACCGGTAACTAAAGCAGATGCATAAAAATTTTTGTAAGAAAACCGGTTGGCTAAAGAAGCTGTATAGCGCGGATTTTTAGACCCGATGACTACCCTATCACTGGCTTCTATCTTGCCGTTGCCATCGCGATCGTACAGCTTGGCTGCTCCGGGCGCTGCCCCATCAACAGTAATGGTTTCTCCATTTTGCCATACACCGATCATTTTATAGTCGTAGAATACTCTTAATGGTTGACCAATAAACCAGTTGTTGGCAATATCATCGATGCCATCGCCCCTTAACTCGACAATTTTGTCTCTGTTTAAGGAAAACACAGCTGTTGTATTCCATTGAAAATTTTCTCCTTTTACGTTCGCTGAATTTAGGGTAACCTCAATCCCTTTATTCTGAGTCGCACCAATATTGTCCCAGATACGGTTATACCCGTTCATGATAGGTACGGTACGGGTCATCAGCAAATCTTTCGTTTTAGAGAGATAGGCATCAATAGTACCCCCCAATCTGTTATTAAATAACTGAAAGTCGAGCCCCAGGTTGGTCGAATAGGTGGTCTCCCATTTCAAATTGGGGTTACCCACGCCATCTCCGGCTAAATATGCTGTGGTAACTGCGGCACCATCATCGCCCCAGATATATTTTACATTGGAATATAGGCGGTCTAAAGTCCGATAAGGTGTAATCGCCTGGTTACCGTTGGCACCGTAAGAAAGACGGATTTTCAGCATATCCAGCCATTTGACGTTATCTTTCAGAAAACGCTCTTCTCCGATTTGCCATGCCGCCGCCGCGACTGGAAAGAATGCATATTTATTGTTGATACCAAATACCGAGGCTCCATCTGTACGTCCTGTCAGGGTCAATAGATACTTGCCTTTGTAGGCATAATTTATCCGGCCCATATACGACAGCATGGCGGATTCCGATAAGGAAGCGCTGTTGGAAACAAGACGGCTGGCCGAACCGATCATAAAGTATTCGGTATCATCGGTTACAAAGCCGGCTCCGCTTTGAGCAGTCGACCAGCTTTTCGTTTTTTGCATACTGAATAAACCCGTCACATCAAAACGATGATCACCGATCTGCCGCTCGTATTTGAGCAGGTTCTCCCAGGTATAATCGTTATAGTTGGAATTGTTGATGGAAGCACTACCTCCGGCTTGCGTACCTTGATCCCTGCCCTCAAAGGTGTTGCGCCCGTAATAGGTTCCTGTAAATCCATTCCGATAATTATAACCAAAATTTGATCGTAAGGAGAGACCTTCTACTGGCAGCAAAATATTGGCATATCCCGAAAGAAAGAAGTTGTTATTATACCTATCCTGAATCGCATTGACGTTGCGCATCGGATTGACAATCAATGAATACTCCATGGGCTCGGGCACATATTTTCCCGATTCGTCTTTATAGCTGCCATAAGGACTTTGTTTTATAGCATGTTCCAAATTTGGCGTAATACCACCGTCGCTTTTCCGAGTATATTGCAGGCCAACACCAGTCGTTAACCACTTATTAAAAGTCTGATCTACATTTGTGGTTATATTTAAACGTGACAACTTGGAATTGTACACCACACCTTCTTGGTCTAAAGCTGCCAGAGCAGCCATATATTTTGTATTCTCTGTACCACCGGAAATGCTCAGCTGATGATCCATGGTCATAGCTTTTCGAAAGACGTAATCCTGCCAATTGTTAGTAATACCTTTCGCATAATTGCCACGCTCCGTTACGCTAATAATATCGCCTGCAATAGGATCCAACAAAGCACCGGTGTATCCCTGCCTGATACGGGCAATATCTTGTTGAAAACGTATATATTCATTTGGCCCCATGACATTGATGCGCTGCATGGGCTCGGCCATACCGATCAAACCTTTGTAATTTACCTGCGCTCTACCCAATGCACCCCTTTTGGTTTGTATCAGAATAACCCCATTGGCTGCGCGCGAACCGTAAATAGCCGAAGCGGAGGCATCTTTTAAGATGGAAAGGTTTTCGACGTTGTTTGGATCAATATCTGCCAAGGATCCGCTGTACGGAATCCCATCCAGAATAATCAATGGACTATTGTTGGCCGATATCGAATTTTCCCCCCGTATCAGCAGGGTCTGTGATGCTCCCGGTGCAGCTTCGCCGGTCGTAATGGAGAAGCCCGCCACCTGTCCCACCAAACGATCCATCAGGTTGGAGGTAGATACAATGCTTAGCTGCTCTTTTCCCACTACGGCCAAGCCTCCTGTTAAATCTTTTTTCTTGGCGGTACCATAACCGACGACAACAACCTGATCCAGAACATTATTTCCCGACAATTTTACATCATTGACTCCTAATGGATTGACCTTTATTTCCTGGTTATTGAAACCGATATAGGTGAATACTAGCGTAGCCGTGCGTGACGCCCGGATGGTATAATGACCATTTGCATCTGTCTGTACCCCGTTTTTCGCCCCTTTAATCATGACCGAAACACCCTTAAGTCCTTCTCCTGCCTCATTGGTCACCTGACCTTTGACATTTATTTGATCTGTTGCTTGCGAATAAACGTAATTGGTCGCTACCACCGATAGGGTGGCGCTCATTATCCAGCTCCTGAGCCAGATATGTATCTTTTGTATCATTGATTTATAATGGTTGGTTTAAAATTTACTTGCGTTCTTTACTTTCCCTTTCTCGTAAAGAATATGAGTTTAAAATAGGTCTGCTTCAATAGGCTTTTTTAATTTAAATTTTTGTGATACATAACATCTCATTGCTATAAATGCATGCGCAATGCTGATGGCAAGACTTCGTTTTCGGACTTAGTGACGAAACATAAAATTCCGTTGAGCCTTGCTATTGGTTTTTGTAAAGTTCGGATTACCCTGCGTGAGCCTGATCACGTGGTCGGGAGGAATTTTTATACACATATTTTCCTTTTTAAAATTGGTTAAGACAAAACTATAATCGTCACCAATTCAAAGGGTTCGTTTTTGTACGAAAATGGTTTGATTTTGTACAAAAGGCAAAAACAGGTGTTTTTCGCTCTAAAATGGAGATTAGGAGCACTTTATTATTCGTTTTTTATACGCATTAGATGATCTAGGATAACCATATCACTTGGTTGCACATCGATAGCTTCACCCCGGCCTTTATAAATGATATCACGGAAACTGGCCTGCGCGACCCCTTTGGCTTTTATAGGCTGATGACTGATTAAATTTCGTACAAATAAGCCCTGCACGTGCTCGCCATACTCGACCACCAAACCTTGCTGTGCTAGCGGACTGATGACCATATTTTCAATAAAAACATTGCTTATCCGAAGTTTTCCCACAGGCATAATCCGTATGGATCGATGTGAAATGGAATAGAAATCCTGCCAGTTCTGGAGATAAATAGTTGAAATGTTGTCGATTGCGCCCCGATATATCGACCCACTGACCACATTTACATTTTCTTCACCTGCTCCCACTCCAGTATCTGTCAATCCTATATTAATAAAGTCGTCACCGCTTTTACCTCTGCAATTCGCAATAAGAATATTTTTACAGCCAAAACGTATGCCCATGCCGTCCTGGTTCAAGATCTGTTTGTCTGCTCCATCAACAGTTACTGCCTGCCTCACGTTAAACGTAATATCGCTTACCTTACCGTTTGTACAGCGTTCCAATACCAGCCCATGCCCATGATAATCCTTTAATGTAATGCCGCTAACCTCAAATACATCGGTGTGAGCCAATATAATGGCGTGGTTTCTCCATCCGCCTTTTTGGTTCTCTCCGGGCTTACCTGCATCGGTACCATAAGATTGCCCAAATCCGCTGGGATTGAGGGACAAGGTTTTATTATGGTCACCGGTAGCTCTGGGATGATCAGCTCCTTCTAAAAGGACATTTCCTTTTCCAATAATCCTGATATTCTTTGAGGGGGTTATGTCTTTGATTGCCAGTCCGATATTTGCCGAACGAATAAAATTATCCCGACATTTATCCGATAGCTTAATGGTACAGTTATTCAATTCGAGTTCAAAATCACCGGGAAGCAAAATGGCCTGATCAATGAGCCAGACACTTTTTTTTGCTACCGCATCATATTTAGGGATGACTACTTTTCCAGTCGTGTTTTTTGCTTCATTTATGGCTTTTTGAATGCGTTCTGATTGGGTACCTGTTTTATATTTATTGGGACTGATAAAAGTCTCATCCCCCTTGTGGGTGACGGCTGCTGCCAGATAAATTACATTACACAAGCAAATAAAACAGGTGAGCAGAAGTACTTTTCTAAAAATTTTAGTTTTCATCATCGTTAGGATTTTTAAAAATATAGGATTGCCTTTACCTAGTCTGAAAGGCTTTATCGGTCGATTATTGGCTATTTTTCTTGTTTCTTTCCACTGGAAACCTTTTTCTTAAACTCCGAAGGGCTCAGTTCAAACTGTTTTTTGAAACAGACACTAAAGTATTTGGCATTGTTAAAGCCTGTTTGGTAAGCAACCTCCGCTACGGTCAAGTCCGATTTCTCCAACAGGTAAGCACTTCTTTTCAGGCGCATATTCAAAATAAATTCTTTGATCGACATGCCTACAATATCATTAATTTTTTGATAGAGAATGGTTCTACCCACATTCATATCTGCTACAAAATCTTCTACGGAGTAACTGGCATTGTCAATATTTTCTTCAATGACCTGAATGGCCTTAATCAACAGTTCCTCGTCCATGGAGGTGACGGTAACATTGGAGGGATCCACCTGAATATGTTTGCTGTATTTTTCTTTTAGTTCCTGCTGATTTCTTAAAATGGTTTCAGTCTGTTGCAGTAGATAGTCGACATGAAAGGGTTTATCAATAAATACATTTGCGCCATATTCCAATGCCTTTATTTTATGCTGGTTATCATCTCCGGTACCTGAAATCATGATAATAGGAATATGGCTGGTCTTAAAATTTTGTCTAAGGCTGCGGCAGACTTCCAAACCACTCCGATTTGGCATAATCAGATCTGTGATAATAAGTTGCGGGTATATTTTTTCAGCTTTAATTAAACCTTCTTCTCCGTCACTTGCAGTATATACATTATATTTTTCGGCCAGACGCTGCTCCAAGTAGACGCGAAGCTGTTGGTCATCTTCTATCAGCAGGATATTATCTGTCTTTTTGATACTGACAGCCCCTCTTTCAGGCGCTGCTGTATCCTGGGTGATGATCTCATCGATTTCAGAAACGGTATAATCATACACATTGGACTGCATATCTCCTGCACCGGCCTGCTTTCTTAACGGTAAGGTAATGGTAAATGAAATTTTATCGGTCTTATTGACCATCCATATTTTGCCTCCCAGCACATCCACCAGTTCTTTTACAATGGCAAGCCCAAGTCCTGAACTTTCTTCAAAAGTAGGCCGATGGGAAGTCAAGCGGTTGAAAGAAGTATAGAGTGTCGCAATCTGTTCTTCCGAAAAACAATCACCGGTATTTAAAACTTCAATGGATATGTATTCAATATCTGTCGTATCTAAGGACGATAAGCGTTCTTTTTCTTCTGCCGTGGCGTTATAGATACGTACACCCACATACCCATTATCAGGTGTATATTTTAAAGCATTGGAAAACAGATTGGTCAATATTTTTTCGATGATATCGTAATCAAAAGCGAGATAAAGCTTGTCCTTATAGGCTGAAATATTGGTTTCAACGCCCTTTTTATTGGCATATAGCTCAAATAGGCCAAATATATCCCTTACAAAATTGATAAAATCGCCAATCTGCGGATTGAGCGTAATTTTTTGGCTCTCAATTTCTCGAAAGCGCAGCAATTGGCTAATCATACGTTGTATTCTGGAGACATTCCGTTCTATTAAATCCATGTAAATGTAAGCAGTATCATTAGCCTCAATCGTTTCTTTGAGTTGTTTAAGCGGCTGTAACACCAAAGTTAGCGGTGTTTTTAAATCGTGCGAGATATTGGTGAAAAAGTCGGTGCGTGCCTGGTTCAGCTCTTGCATATTCCGCTCTTTTAAACGCTCGAGTGCCAGCCGCTCTTTAAACACTCTTTTATCGCTATAATATCGCATAATAAAAAAGAGCAAGGCAAACACAAGAGCTGCATAGAAACAATAGGCCCACCAGGACAAGAAAAATGGGGGATCGACGTGGATGTACAATCGGGATATTTGATCGCCCCACTTTCCATCATTGTTGGAAGCCTTGATTTCAAAGGTGTAATCTCCACCCGGAAGATTAAGAAACTGTACGGATTTCTGGTTGGGATGACTAATTTGCCAATCTTCGCCAAGCCCCAACATCCGGTAAGCAAACTGATTTTTATCCGCGGATAGATAACTATTTGCCGAAAACTTAATTTCGACATTGGACTGGCTACTGGAAAGCCTTATCTTATCTCCTTTTTGATTGGAAAGGCTACCAATGTCTTTCGATAAGATTGATGAGCCGTCATCTGGTTTCACGAGTTTATTATTGACCAAAAATCCTGTAAAAAAAACCTTTGGTTTTTGCGGATTTTTATTGAGGTATGCAGGATCGAAAAGTAAAAATCCATTGGTGCCACCAAAAAGCATTTCACCCCTGGAAGTTTTGTAAGCGGCATGAATATAAAATGAACCAATGTTATTTTCCTGATAGAATCGTGCTTTTTCAAATAGTCGGGATTTCCTATTGAAACAAAAAAGACCCTCACTTGTACTTAACCAGACATTTTTCGTGGCGTTATCTTCTAATATACCAAATACCATTTTGGCCGGGAATCCGTTACTTGTACTATAATTGATGTAGGTTCCATCTTTTTTGAGCACATTTACCCCTTTCCCCAATGTTCCCAGCCATACTTCGCCATTTGAGGTCAGTATATAGCTACACAGGTAATTTGAGGAATAGGAAGTATCGTTAACCATGTAATGCTTCAACACGCTTAACGTATGGGGATTTACAATAAAAAATCCTTGATGACTAATTAAGCAGAGCTGATTTTGGTTATTCACATATAAGGCTTCGACTTCCAGGTTCAACTTTTTACCTTTGGCATCGATGACGTTTACCATTTCGATATTGCCTAGCCGCTTTTTGCGGTATAAAAATGACTTATCGGGATCTGTCATCCACCAGGTGCCTTCATTATCGTTTACAAAATCATAAACGGTCAGCGGTTGCTGGCTTTCTGGCGAACGGAAATTAAAACTGCTGAAACGCTGATTATTCACATCATAACCGCCGATACCACCATTATAGGCAGAAATCAATAGACTTTTGCTCGCTCCGTCAAATTTCAGGCGTTTAATCATTTGGGGAGTTGACGAATTACCCTGCGATTGTTCGGGCCGAATAAACTGATCTTTTTTTCTATTCCAGTAATTCAGGCTGCCCCCTTCGGTGCCGATCCATATATTTCCTAGATGATCTTCCTGAAAACTGCTGACGATAGGGTGATTTAGGCCTCCCGGACTGGGCTTAAAATAACGCACTCTGGAATCGTAAAGCGAGCAATAGGCTATTTTACCACCGTAGGTACCTATCCATGCCCCTTGGTCCGGATCGGGGTAAATCGTCCATATTGAGTTATTAGGCAATGAATGGACATCGTTCAGATTCATCTGTAAGGCGCTGCTGCTTTCATGGGCGGGATCACAAAGAAATAATCCGGCCTGTGTAGCCACCCAGATCACGCCAGTTTGGTCCAGATAAAGTTTTTTGGTCAAAACGGATGAATTTCCTGCTACACTTACCGGGATGTTCTGCTTTAACGCACCTGCCCAATCCGTTACCTGGATTCCTCCCCGCGGTGTAAGAAAGTAATATAAGCCCTGGTATGCAACGGCATCGTTCACCTGATTTACCGAACCGCCAAAATCGGCGAACTGAACCAGGCGTTTTTTAGTCATCTCTACCTTATGCACAATTGCGCCTTGGGTTAAAAACACCTGGTCTTGGGTACTCAATATATTTTGAAAAGACTTGTTTTTGGGCAATAAAAAGCTTTCCGTTTGTTCATTTTGTGGATTATAGCGGAGTATACTGTTATTCGACAGCATGTAAACCTGACCATCGCTATGTGCACAAACCGAACGGATCATTCCGGGAACCACCACATGAAAAGAAAAGCGTTCGTAATCGAATTTTAATAATCCCTGCCCTGAAGCTAAAAATAGATTTCCTTTTTTATCCCGGATTAAAGAACCATAGCCCCATTTCTGCGTTGGTCTCATAGCAGAAACAATCTCGTTTAACTGATAAAAACTATTGCCATCGTACATAAAAAGTGCATCGGGTCCGGTATACCAAATACGTCCTATACTGTCTTTTGCAATGCTTTGTATACCGCCGTAATACGAAGTTTCGGGCATCAGGTGAAACCTGTACCTCGAAAGATCAATACCGAGAACAGATTGCCCAAAAAAAACGATAAAACAAATGATCAGACTGTATTTTTTCATTTACTGATGCTACTAAAGCTGTTTAGATTAATCAAAGATTTCTGTGCATGCCAGGTTGTTGTCAACACCGAGCCTTTTTTTTGACAATATTTCTTTTAAGCTACGATTCTCTTTTTATTACGCAAAGAGCTGCGTTGAAATTTCGGTATAAGCTCCTTTTGGACAAGTCAGATCCAACTGAAGCCCACGGGGCCAATTTATTTAAAAACAGGTGTTGAGGACAAACTTATCTTCTTTTGCTGATTGTTTTTGAGTTCGAAGATCACTAGCTCATTTTGACCGGATATTAAATATTCCGAAGGGATTAATATCGACTGTTGTTTTTCTTCTTCCCAGTAGGACCCCAAATATTTTTGATTTAACCAGACTTCACCCATTCCCCAACCTGTCATATTGAGATAGCTCTTGCTTGACGGATTGAGTTCAAACCGACCTCGGTAAAAACCGGGACCGTCGTTCACTGCCTTTTGTTCAAAAACCAGATCCTTCAGCGGATAATTACGCACTGCTAATGGGATCATTTTCCAGTTTTGAAGTTCGTTTCCGGCTAAACTAACGGTACCAAACAGTCCTTTTGAATTGTCGGTAATTTCTGGCCCATAGGTGATTCGTCCGATGTTCTCTACATAAAATTGGAGCGTATGTTTGCCCGGGTTGGCTTTGATGGTTAACGTTTTACCCTGATCAGTCAGGGTACCCTGTAACTTGCCGTCCACATAGACCACGGCATAATCACGTACGTTTTCCAATTCCAGTTCTTCTCTTTCGGCATCGGTATTTATCTCGGTCTGATAAAGCACATAGCCAAATTCGATGTCCAAATCGTTAAAAGATAATGCACTTTCGGCCTCAACAGTTTTTTTATAAACCTGCGATACAGAGGCTTTCCCTTCTAGCTTAATTTCCTGCGCCATTAGGGTTTGACTTAAAAAAAACGCCACTATAGGCCATAAAACTGCTTTTACCATCGTTAATCTCTTTTTATTTTGTTAAAAATGATTGAATAAAAGTCTCATCCACGGCCACTTGCGGCGAGAATTTCGTACTTTTCACATAATTATCAATACTGTACAACAATTGTTGGGTGGCGGGACGACTATCCATATCATTTTTGGTATCCAATGCCAGTACCAGCAGGTTCCCGCCGTTCAGTTTGGCTTCGAAACCTATACCTAATTTTTGGTTGTTATCATAACTGTCAATGACCTGTATAAATGGACGCAGTTGTTGTGGTGCATGTTGCATTTCGATTACTTTTGCATGGTTCAGGATATCCCACCATTGCCAATCGGTATGGTATGAAGTAAGGAAATCCTTAAACATGGCCTGCTTATGATGGACCAGATTGCCGATCGTCATGGGTGCCCAAGCAAACATAATAGGATTCCAAAAATGATTGTGAAATAGTGATTTCCGTCCTTTTATCTTATCTGGCGAAGGATAAAGAACCACGGTTTTGCCCTGGGCCAACTGCTTTTTTGCAACATCATCGTAAACATCGGTGTACAATACGTTAGCTGTAGACTGCATCAGATTTTGATGCTTGGGATATACCCAGATATCCCAGCTGTTTTTAATCGTGTCATTAACAGCAAGATGAATCGTAAGCTTCTGGCTGCTGAGGTTTTTTAGGGGAATCTCAAATTCACCTACCGGCGATACACTGTCGTTGGCAATGGTTTGCTTTTTCAGCGTTCCCTTTTGCAATACCTTGCCAGCGGTATCGGTCATCCACCATTTAATTTTTGCGTTTTCAATAGCGGAATTGCTGAAATTATATACTTCGGCTTTACCTTTAAATGTTTCGGTGTTGAAGAAACTACTTTTATCGTAGCGCAATAAGGTGACAGTTGGCGCACAAAACTCCCTGAATTTTTCAGCGGTAACCAGCCCTTTAGAGTCCCAGAAAGGATCGAAAATGCCTACGGGAGCGTATCCTTGTCCCGGAAAATCGTTCAGCGACAACAGCTGAAAACCTGCAGATTTACCCGAGCGCAATAAGGCTTCGATCACCGCTTTGTATTCGAGAACGGTCAGTGCCCCAGATGCCCTAAAGAAATCCTTTGCCTGATCCAGCATGCCATTTTTCTGCAATAGATCTCTAAATACTTCAAAATTTCGGGGCTCTACGGGGCTGTTGGCGTATTTATTTATCTCATCAAAATTTGGGTAGATACAACGTTGTCCTGACTCGTGTGATATGACGGGCACATCAACGTCAGATTCCACATTCTTGTCCCAATCGGTTCCCGGCTGGCCTTCGTAAACCTTTACCGCCCCTTTGTTAGTCTGCTGGGACACGTAATATTGATCGGATTGAACCCGTGTTCTTGCCGTAGAACCGCTATAAAGATGGCGGGGATCAGCCTTTCTGCCTTCGGCAGTCAATTCTTCGATAAAATCGAAATTGCCTGTTATTTCATTGCCGTTGCAGTACAGAACAAAGGAAGGGTGGTTGCCGTATTCTTTCAAAATAGCTTTAATTTCCCTACGGAAGAAGTTATATCTGGCTTCGTCGGGTTCGGCATCTTTGCCCCACATAGGCATTTCCACCTCAAAATATATTCCGTGCTTGTCAGCCATGCGAAAGGCCGCCGCCGGAGGACACCAGGAATGGAATCGTAAATGGTTCATGCCGTAGTCCTTCATGAGCAGCATAATTCGTTCCCAAGAGGCATCGTCGAGCGGAGCATGGCCTGTTTTTGGAAACACTGCATTTTCTACATTGCCTCTTAAATGGATGGGGCGATTATTGAGCAGCACATGGTTTTTCCCTTGTTTCACTTCACGCATGCCAAAGGTGGTCGATTTTTCATGTCGATAGCTGTTTTTGCCATCGGACGTATTCAACTGGCAGCTGATCCGATAGAGATTTGGGTTAAACTCATCCCACAGTTTAATCTGTTTACCTAAGGGAATATTCGTCTCTACATACGTAATCGAATCGGTACTTACCAAAGCGATTTCATTTTTAAGGCTGTAGTTTGTTCCGGCGATAGCAAAAGAAATCTTGCCCTTTACTTGTTTTTTAGTCGCATTATTTACCCGTAATTTTACTTTTATGGACTGATCGGTGATATCTGGGTATACCTGAAGGTCTTCCACATAAACGGGATCTATGGCCAGCAGTTTCATGTCTCCCAAGATACCATTCCAGTTAATCTGTGTAAATTCAGTATGTGCATGGTTCCATTTATGCGTGTTGTACTGAAATCGGTTATCGATACAAATGGTAATGCGATGCTTCTTTCCGGGTTTTAAAAATCTACTCAGATCGTGGTTGTGGGGTACACTCAAATAATCGATGCTGCTAACTTCTTTGGTATCTACAAAAATTGAACTTAACCAGTGGGCGCGTTCAAAATATAGGAATATTTTTTTCCCTTTCCAGTCGGCAGGGATTTCGATATCACGTTGATACCATGCCGGCCCCATATATTCGTACTTTCGGGTCAGACGGTCAATATATTTATAGGGATTTTGATATCCTATCTGATAATCATCGGTAATACCGGGAAGTTTAATTGTTCCTTGTAAAACGTGATTATATCGGGGAGACAGCGACCCCCTGCGAAAATCCATTACATCGGTCTGGAAGTCCCAAGTACCCGATAAATCGATGACATCTTGCGCCTTTAACAACGTTGCTTGCACTAAGAGCCCCAGTACGCATATTATTTTAACGTATTTGTATATACTTATCTTGTATTCGTGCATTTTATATTTTGATTTTTTATGTGCTTTCATTCTCTTCAGTAACCTATTTTTGCGCGCCAGGCCGAATATCTATTGTCATTGTGAAATCTTCTTTAAGGACTGTCTTCGAAGCGCCAGGATTGACGTTTTATTTATTCTCATAATATTCCTTCATTAGATACCAGGCTTTTTTGCGATAGCCTTGATCAGAGACCAATCCTTTTCGGTTCCAACCATCTTGGTTGGTCGGATGAAATCGGAATGGCGAACGGAAATCAAATAATACCCAAGGTGACGTTCCGCGCAAGTTTGGGATATGCTTAAACATTTCCAGGTTGTTTTTGTACAAGGTCGCTTGGTAATCTTCACTCCATGAACTCACAACATCCTTTTCGCCCGTTTTGCCATACAGGGCCTCGCCTCCGAATTCAGAAATAATTAAAGGCTGCCCTTTTGCCACATCCCATACAGCTCTGTCAGGAGAAACTGGCCAGGTGTGGTACCAACCCAAATATTTGTTGACGGCTACCACATCCAGTTCTTTAATAAAGGGGTCGTCCATAACAAAGATTTCTTTCTCCTTATCAAAACGAACGAGATCAAATGCAGCGGTAATAAGTCGTGTCGTGTCCATTGCTCTGCAAGTTGCAATCAAATGCCTGATGAATGCATTTCTGGATTCGGACGGCTGGGTTTCGTTGGCTACCCCCCAAAAGGCGAGCGCGCAACGATTTTTGTCACGAGCGACCATTTCACGGATCATTTTACCTGCTTTTTGTTTGGTCGATTCATTTTCAAAATCGATACCCTGCCATATCGGGATCTCTTCCCACAACAAGAAACCCATTTTTTCGGCCGTTCTCACGATATATTCATTTTGCGGATAATGAGCCAAACGAATCATATTACAGCCCAAAGCTTTAGCTTCCGAAAGCAGCATTACCGCATCTGCCTGTGAAAAAGCACGACCTTTGCGTTGCGGTATCTCCTCGTGAAATGAAATGGACTTGAGAAAAATAGCTTCGCCATTCAGAAAGATATCTTCCCCTTTAACCGAAATATTGCGAAAACCTATCTCCTCCTCTATCTGGTCATCCTGGGTTGATATCTTTACTTGATATAATTTTGGTGCGGCTGGCGACCAATGTTTAATTTCTCTTGACGTAAATGAGGTATTTACTTCTCCCAGGGCATCTGTCCTGAGCGTTTGTTTGAGTCGTAGTTCAGGTATTTCTATAGTTACAGAGGAATTCGTAAACTTTTCCGAAAGTTTTACGTTAGCATTGATTTTATCGGCTTTGGTTTTGTCCAATTGAATAAAATAATCTTCGATAAAAACTTTTGGCGTGCTGACTAAAAAGACATCGCGGGTGATGCCGCCATAGTTCCACCAATCAAAGGCCATTGCCGGAATGGCATCTACCCGACGGGTATTATTGACCTCAACGGCCAAAAAATTATCATTTTCTTTAGCCGCATCCGTTATTTCAACCTGAAATGGGGTGAAACCACCTTCATGTTGTGCAATCTCCTTCCCATTGAGATATATACGACAACGATAGCTCACAGCAGCAAAATACAAAAACAGCCTTTCTTTACTTTCTTTCACCACATCAAACTTGCGCCCATACCAAATAGTACCTTCGTAGTATTTAAGTTCGGGCATCTGACTGTTCCAATCTGAAGGCACGTTTAAACGGAGTCCATTCTCGAAAGCATATTCATAAAAATCAGTCTTGTTTTCGGGTTTTTTATTTAAGTAAATTTTGTTTTTTCTGCCCTGGTCGTATAAGTCTACAATAGCATCCCATTTTCCATTTAATGATTGCAGGCGCCTACCATAAACGTTGGTCATATTTTGCTGAGCGAAAAGGTTAAAGGCTATCAGATTAAAAAATAGAGACAATACCAAATATACATTGATCAGTTTTATCATAATAGGTGTACTTCTTAATAAAATCCTCATTTTCTATTTTACCCGCAATGCTAACAGTTTTGTCCATCCCTGAATCGTTGGAGCCTCGTCAATGGCTAGCTGAATTGTCGGTTTATTTTCCTTTGTCGTATCGACAATAGCGACTGCCCAGCTATAGATTCCGGCAGGTAGATCTATTTTTGTGTTAAGTTCATAACTCTTCGGAGCACCTTTCAACCATGCCGATGGTTCACTCTGATGATCTACAAAGACCTTTTTCACATTCCCTTTAGCATCTAACAAGGCAAAGGCCACTTTATATTTGAAATTCCACTGTAGAATATTATTGGGTAAATAACCCCAGCCTGTATTTTGCCAACGATGGGAAATTAGCGCCATCGCACCGGATTTGATATCTTGAGGCAAGTTGATCTGGTCTGGGTACACGCGATAACCCCCTTCTGTATTAAACCGTTGGACAAGGTCAAAGGACTTAAACCAGGATTCAGTTTCTCCACCCGCTCGAAAATCCATCATATTGACATGTGCCTCGGCCGAGAGGTCGAACTCTCCCTTCCTCACATCCTCATCGTGCCCTTCTCTATATTTTCCACTCGGGTCGGTCCAATAACGGTGCTTGCCTGGAGCGATAATCCAACCGCCCTCCATAATAATAGGGCGTTTAAAATTCCATTTTTTAGCAAAATTCTTTTCCCAGTCCTGGTAATAGCCGGTCATGCCAAAAGCATCTTGGCGCAGACTATAGCCTTTATCAATAGCTTTTTCCAATAAGCGTTCACTGTTTGGATTTACAGATCCCCAACTTTCGGGATGCCCCACTAAACGATGGTAGTTAATAACCAAAGGTACCTTGGTGAAAGTGTTAGCATATAAACTGGTCACCCAATCCAAAGTTTCTTCCTTTATTTTTTCAGTACTTTCGGGCGTTGCAGTTTTGGGATCTTCATAGACGACAAAGTGTGCTTCGCCCCATTTCCCCAAGCCGTAGGCGTCAATAAAGGACGTTTTTTCTGGGTCATTAAATTCTTTGGCCAGGGCTGTGATAAATTTGCTATAGTATTTTCTAAATACTGTATCCTGAGGATAAGGTGTTTGTCTATCGGGATGTTTTTCATTTTCCAGATAATATTTGGCACCGTGGTCAAACACAAATTTAGGTGTATTTTGACCCTGGTCGCGACCGTCTACCACAATTCGCAGTGCAATGGGAAGTCCTCTCTTTTGCGCACCTTTAATCAGCTTTCCTATTTTAGAGTTGGGATCATCCCAGGCATAAACACCATCACTGGGATTCAGAGAAGACCAGCTTGTGCGTACATAACATGCCGAAGCATAATCGATGACCTTTACCTTTTTACCCAATGCGGGTACAAAGTATTCGATATCCCAATACGAATCGTCTGCATTGCGGGGCGCATACATTACCCAACCATTTAAAGGGTTGCGCAAGACTGAATGACCATCGTATTTTGGCTTTAATAAGATATACCCCGAGTTGCTGGAACCGCCTTGAACTTTATTTTTTTGAGAAAAGCCAAGCGACGCGCAAGTACAAAATAAGATAATAAAAATACTTTTTATTATCTTATTTGATATTATCTGTCTGTTTATCATTTCGTATCTGAACATATTTTTAAGTCTATTGCAACAGCCCCTCCTATAGTTTATCCTATATTGGATATTGGTGTTGTTTAATCAAATTGATTTATTGGGTACGACACAAAAATAGCCACCGCAGTTTTCCGCTATGGTATTGATTTGTTCAGAAATGGTTCGTTTTTGTACAAAAATTGGATATCGGTGTCGGTTCTTCATTTGTGACGAAGCTTTCCTGAGCGTTTCTATCTTTGCACAGGATAATATTTACTTTCTGTTTAATTCCAAACTATAGCACAATAGGCATTAGCGCTGGCGCTTTTTCAAAAAAAACCACTCCAATAAAACTATTTCACATCGGCTACTGTTCTCACTATACAAAGCGGCTATTAGCGACCTTTCGAGAGAAAGGACCAACATAAAAATTGGCGTCGTACAGTAAAAATCCAATAGTATTCAAAACACATTGGATGACGAAACATAAAAGAGGAAACGATAAGAAACATAAAAATTACTGTACAAATAAACGCTAAGAGAAAGGGTCTGATGAGAATCAGGCCCTTTTGATGTAAAAAAGCCACATCTCTCGAGGTGGCCTTAAATAAACATATGGTTCGCCGGCAATTTGTATTTGCAATTTGGCGATGTCCGCTCAAGAAATTGTATTAGGAAAGTTTCTTATCAGAAATCACAGCTACTGTTAAGAATTTTATTCGATCACTTTTACTATTGAATCGCGGCTAAAATAAAAAGCTACTTTTTTAGAATCTAAAATATTTTGGGTGTTACTTTTAATCAATACTAATGTATAAATTGTATCAGATATTTTGTAGCCTGATTTATCCAATATGCCCGTGATGACAGCTTGTTCATTTGGAGGAATTATTTTGGCACTAATTTTTAAATCTGTACAGTTACATCCTGTAGAAACTGAATCAATAATTAAGTTAGAATCGCCCTTATTATTCAAATGAAATGAATAAATAATCTTTGAATCCATAGAATTGAATTTTACAGAGGAATATTCAATTCTTGGACCAGTATGAGTTTTATTTGAGCAGCTATTGCCTATTGTCAGTAATATTGCTGATAAGATCTTGCCTATATTTGATATATTGTTGTTTTGTGTTTGGAATAAAGCCATTGTCTGAGAAAAGTATAGTATTATTATAAATGAGATATTCAGTCGGAAAACTTTTAACGCCCATTTTTTCCGATAATTCTCCACTCCTATCATAGAGATAACTGAAATCATTTTTATCCTTAAAAAATGAATAGAACTGATCTTTACTATTAATCTTGCCATTGATAATAATGTAAATCTTCAGATTTTTGAAATTTGCATCCTTCATATAAGCAATCTTCTGCCAGCAGGGTTTACATTCAAGAAACATAAAGTCCATGAGAATGAATTTGTCTTCAATTCTTACTGGTCTACCCTGTGTATTTAGAAATTCATAATCCGCATACAAAAACGGTTTGTTGATTGAAGTAATATATTTCCCCGCGATGTATGTGGGATATAATGTCAGATTTATCAATACCAATAAAAAAAATATTAAGCCTAATAGTAATTTTGAATTATACAATACACTAAATAGTGATATCGCAAATACAAAGGTGATCATGGGAAATATCTGCGGAAATAGATCCTGAAAATTAATATACAGCCCAATGCCAGATAAAAGGCATATCGGTATGCTATAAAGAACAAGGTGTTTTCTGACCTCATACTTCTTATTCATTCCGAATAAAGCAGCATAATATCCTACATATAGGATAGGGTACATATAGAGATGGCTAACAACTCCGCTCCTTGAAATCAGTGTGGAAAAACTGAATATAAAGCCCGTATAACCTAAAAAAAAAAGTACTTTTACGATCAATTGTTGCATAATCCATCACATGTACTTAGAGTAAGCCAACCACATCCGATTATTGGACTTTTACAGGTTCTTGTAAGACATGAGATACCGCTTCCACACCAATTATCGCTCTGGGTACAATCGCAATCGCCAATGGTTTTTATATCTACACATTTTCCTTCCGTATTTCTGACATAACCTGGCTTACATTCACATCCAGCTTTACAGGGCAATGTCCCCTGCATACATTCGGTGTAATACTCATTTTCACCGCACTTGATCTCAACAAGTGACGAGACAACTAATTTTTGAACATCTGCGGGATGATCAAACGATGCAAAGATTGATTTCATTTCATCCCACGTAAAAAGGGATGCTATCTTTGATTTGTATTGAGGAAATATGGTATTGAGAAAGATTTTGTTCGCATTGGAGTTAGGGATATAAAATTCGGGTTTCAAAAGGTCTATGACTTCTCTTATAACTATTTTCTGCTCAGCACTTAATTTAGCAGTGGACTCAATGGTAGCTAACCTTTTGACAACAAATTCATAACGTTGATTGTAATCGAGCTGCGTACCAAAACTCAAGCTGATGACATCATGATCTTTCTCGGATATTAATCTGGAGACAATATCACTTTCTAATTTATTGACGGATGGATTGTTATTGTTTTCTTTCTGACAAGAGGCCATAACAATTGCTGTAAGCAATAAAATAACTAAGGCTTGTACAATAATTTTCATAATTTTGACAATAATTTTTATTTAACTTATAAAGAACAATAAAAAAACATTAAATCTTCACATGGATCCATGGATTACAAATCTCCATTAGTCTTTTAAAAATCTCCTGATAAGTAAAAAGATAATTAAAACAAACGCCATGCAGGTGATAATCTCAAATAGAGACATGTTTAATAACAACAGATGTATAGAGGTCATACTTTAAAAAATGTGGTTTGTTGAATGATAATTGTTAATCACTATAATTGCTTTGTATAATGGTAAACGGGAGTGAAACGTAATTGTCCCAAAAAAATAGAAAAGAAAATTAGATAGATAAAAACGAGATAGGTCGTAAGTGATATATGGGACATTATCCGCTGATGAACTTTATCCTCTTTTACGTAAAAAGCCACATCTCACGACATGGCCTTAAATAAACATATGATTCACTAGTGGTTTGTCTTTTTATGACTGGCAAACCACCAGTGATAAGGTACTATTTATACGAATTGATCGATTTGGATACTTTCCACACATTGCCTTCACGAACCAAAGTCACTAGATCAGTTTTGGTAAAGTCTTCAAATTTCATCGTCACCTTGGCCACCATATAATCTGTGGACTCTTCGATAATGTCAGTTTTTACTGTACAATTCAAGCTTTCGCCTTTTTGTTTTTTCAAAGATTTGATCAACGTGCTACGACTATGGGTTTGCGCATTAGAAGCTTGAACTTTTTGGCTGAAATCTTCGGCAAATAGTTTTTCTACACCTGCTGATTCACCTTCAGTGGTTACCGCAACATAGTGCTCTAAGGCGAAGTCTGCTGTGGAAAGGTTAACGTTTACTTTTGTTGATTTTGAACCAGGGCCTTCAGTTGCCATTGCAAATGTTGATACTGCGATTAGGGCTGCTGCTGCGAATGTTTTTACTAATGCTTTCATCATGTCTTTACTTTATTGTATTAGTTTTTTTATCTGTTCTTATTTGTTGACTCAAAACTACGACACAATCAGTCCCTAGCCTATGGGCTTTAGACTAACGGACAGGAAAACTCGGCGAATAGCAGGAATGGAGAGGTGATTGCACCGAAGATATATAGTATGCAAATAACAATCTAAATATCACTATTATCAGCCTGTTCAAATAATTCGTGTAACTTTTGTTGAAGTAGCTTTTTATCCGGTAATTGTGTTTTATATTCCGCCACCACCGTTGGTGAAAGACTACGGCTCAAAGCATACTCAACCACCTCACTATCTTTATCTTTACATAATAGAACGCCAATACTCGCGTTCTCATTGGATCGCTTAACGTCTCGATCAAGAGCCTCTAGATAAAAATTCAATTGACCAAGATGCTCAGGCTTAAATTTATCTACTTTTAATTCAAATGCCACTAAGCACTGTAATCCTCTATGAAAAAAAAGTAGATCGATATAAAAGTCAGAGTTTCCCACTTGTACTTTATATTCTTGGTCAATAAATAGGAAGTCTCGCCCTAGCTCAAGAATAAAATCTTTCATCTGACGAAGCAGCCCTTTTTGAAGATCTCCTTCATTATAGGATTCTGGTAAATTTAAAAAGTCAAAAACGTAGCTATCTTTAAACGCTTTATTAATGTCGACTTCAAATTCTCTCGGCAGTGACGAGAGTTTTACATTTCCAATCATTGTGCGTTCAAAGACGGAGCTATTAATCTGTCGCTCCAACTCCCGGGAACTATATTTTTCCTCGATAGTTAGCTTCAAATAAAATTCCTTTTCTTCAACTGTCTTGGTACGACTAAAAATTAAAACATTATTTGTCCAACTCAACTCTCTCGTCAATGCCGAGAGTCTTTCACTGCTGCGATAAGTTTCGTAAAACTGTTTCATTCGCCAAAGATTCTTATCTGAAAAACCTTTCAATTCAGGTTCGTGCTGCTTAATGAAAAAAGCCAATTCTTTGACGACCGACTGTCCCCATTCGGAAGTTTCAATCCTCGCGCTAATATACTTTCCAATACGCCAATATAAATTCATTAACTCGGTATTTACCGCCTTAATAGCTTTAGATTGAGATTCTTTAATAAGCTGAATAATTTCTACAAAACGCTGCTCCATGTATAAAGGTTTATTTCTCAAATATATGAAAATCTAAAAAAATTAGCAATCAAAAGAAAATCTTATTATCAGAAAAAAACACCACATCAATCGATGTGGTGTCATAACATATATTTATTTAAGATGGCTCCTATTTATACGAATTGATTGATTTAGATATTTTCCAGTCACTTCCCACACGCTCCAAAGTAACCAGGTCAGTCTTGGTGAAGTTCTCAAATTTCATTGTCACTTTCGCTTCCACATAGGCAGCTGATTCTTCTAAGATGTCTGTGCTTACCTCATAGTTCAGTTTCTCGCCCTTTTGCTTTTTTAAGGATTTAACCACTGCTTCACGGCTATGGGTTTGAGCATTGGAAGCTTGGATCTTTTGGCTAAAGTCTTCGGCAAATAATTGCTCTACACCTGCCGATTCTCCCTCAGTGGTTACAGCAACATAGTGTTCAAGGGCAAAGTCTGCTGTGGAAAGGTTAACGTTTGCTTTTGCTGATTTGAACCTGGTCCTGCAGCGGCCATTGCGAAAGTGGATACTGCGATTAAAGCTGCTGCGAATGTTTTTACTAGAGTTTTTTATCGAAATTATTTGTTTTTTATTTGTTGATAAAGCTATCATGAGTGCCTTTTGAATACACTCATGATGGTTCATAATGTCTTTATTTTATTGTGTTAGTAGTATTATTGTTCTTATTTGTTGACTCAAAACTACGACACAACAGGTCCCTAGCCTATGGCTTTAGACCAACCAACAGGAAAACTCGGTGAATGGCTGGAATGGGGAGGTGAATTTTAATTTTGTGATGTAGGTCACGGCAAATTACCATACGAAATCAGGAAATTTGTTCCAACAAAAAGAAAATCAAAACGATATGAAAGCTAAACAACTCTTTAGACAGATAGGAATATTTTCGGCTTTATTAACCCTAATGGTGATGCATTCCTATGCAACAAATCGAAAACCAAAAATTTTATTTGTAGTGACTAGCCACGGTACAAAAGGTAATACTGGCGAAAAAACAGGTTATTATCTCGCTGAAGTCTCACATCCCTGGGAGGTCTTAACAGCGGCTGGATATGAGATTGACTTCCTTAGCCCACAGGGCGGGAATCCGCCTGTGGATGGATTTGACCTGAATGATCCAGTTAACAAAAAATTCTGGAAGGATAAATACTACCACAATAAAATCACTCATTCACTCAAACCTTCTCAGGTAAAACCTGAAGAATATAAAGCCATCTTCTACGCCGGAGGACATGGTGCGATGTGGGATCTGCCTTTCGACTCGGCAATCGCAAAGATTGCCAGCAAGATATACGAGGCAAATGGCGTTGTTGCAGCTGTATGTCATGGACCTGCTGGCTTAACCAACATCAAACTGAGCACCGGTGAATATCTGATAAAAGGAAAAAAAGTCAATGGCTTTAGTAATGAAGAGGAGGAGCTTGTAAAGCTCAGCAATGTAGTCCCCTTTTTATTAGAAGATAGGCTAAAGGCAATGGGTGGGATTTATGAAAAATCCGAACCTTGGCAGTCGCATGTTACCGTTGACGGCAGATTGATCACTGGCCAAAATCCGCAATCAGCCAAGGCTGTAGGCTTGGCCATCGTCAAGGTATTAGGTGAATAAGGTATACCCTAAAGATAACAACATTGGCTTTTAAAAACCCTAGGGGCTGTCCAACAATTGCTGTACAAGAAAATGCGAAGAGAAAGTAAGTGATCATCTTCAGGCCCTTTTGACATAAAAAAGCCACATCTCATTACCTGACCTTAATAACATTTGATTCACTGGTGGTCTGCCTATAACTTAGTTTGGCAGACCACTAGTTATTAAGATTTTTTAAACGAATTGATCGATTTGGATACCTTCCATTCATTGCCCAAACGCCGCAAGTTAACCAGGTAGCCTTGGTAAAATTCTCAAATTTCAAAGTTACTTTAGCAAAAAAGTAATCTGTTGACTCCTCAAGGATGTCGGTGCTCTACGCTCGCGATCAACTAGTTTCTCACATCTGATCAAACGATCCAAAGAGTGGAATCCCTTTATTACTGATCATTATCGAACAATTATGTCCGCTTCCGAACAGTTCCCGTATCAATCCATTGTATTTCACTACTTAAAATCAGTATGTTACCAAAATGGATCGACTATTGGACATCGTGTATTATTGAAACGAAATAAAAATTTACATCCAATAACCTAATATTTATAGTCATTATGAAAGTCATTAAAAACTTCTTATTTTGGTTTATTCTGTGCAATTCCTTTTTGCTCTCTATTAATAAGGTACGAGGCGGATCTCAATGCGATTGCCATGCTGAATTTACATGGATCAAGAACACTTTCGAAAAAAACGACGCTGGATTTGAGTACATATTGAAGGAAAAAGGACAACAAGCCTACGACCTTCACACAGATGAAATAATGAAAATGGCTAAAGCAGCCAAGAACAAAGCTGACTGTATAAATTTGATTTATAAATGGTTTAAATTCTTTAGGAAGGGACATCTTGGAATTGTTGATCTAAAAAAAGAACCTGAACCCGTACAAGTCGTTGAACCGGATGAAAATAAAATCAGAAAGCATGAAAGATTAACCTTAAAGGAAAAAGAGCTCAATCGTCTAATTGATAAGGAAAGCGAGCCCTCACCCATTGGCATATGGGAAAGCGCCCCTTACAAAGTTGGTATAGTTCCTACCGATAGTGGCTATACAGGTATTGTGCTGGATGCTCCAGAGACCCCTTGGAATAAGGGTCAGGTAAAATTCAAGCTATATAAGAATGGAGAAAACTATCGAGCTACAATCTGGATGAGAAATTTTAACGCGAGAGAGAATGTATCCGTGGAATTTATCGGAAACAATATGATCCATATCAATGGTATGGCTTTTTTTGTACGTAAGTCCAAATCATTTAAAGATACACCTCTAGTCAAAAGTTATATAAACTATTTATATTCCCGTGGTCCTTACTTTGAACAAATTTCAGACAAGACAGTATATGTCCGTATACCAAGTTTCGATATGTCTAATAAAAGGTCCATCGACAGCGTTCTGCGTGTAAACCATGAAAAAATTATTCGCGCGCCAAATCTGATCATTGACCTAAGGAACAACGGAGGGGGATCTGATGATGCATATTCTTCATTGATTCCCTACCTATATACTAATCCCATTAGAACGGTAGGTTTGGAATTGCTTTCCACAGAGTTGAACAACGCTGCATTGTTGGCGCTCTCTAAGGATACCTTATATGATGAAAAGTCAAGGAAAGAATTTAAAGATATCTATGACAAGCTGAACTTAAACCTTGGCAAATACGTTCGGGTTAAAGAAAATATTATCTCTATTGATAGCATGGATCGAATTCTTCCGTTTCCGCAAAAGGTAGCCATATTGATAAACGAATATTGTGGTAGTACTACCGAACAGTTTCTGCTCGAGGCAAAACAGAGTGCCGAGGTCAAACTTTATGGGAAAAGCACCTATGGTGCTCTGGATATATCAAATATGCACCATGTAAATTCGCCAAGTGGTGAATTTCAGCTGTGGTACTGCAGGTCGAAAAGCTACCGGATCCCAGAAATGGCAATAGACAATGTGGGCCTACAGCCAGATCACTACCTCGACGCTTCAATACCCCAAAAAGATTGGGCTGGATTTGTCGTAGAAAATTTAAAATGATGGTCTATGTCTGAGATATTAGATAATCCACTTGGAATCAGAACTACTTGTTGTATAATAAGGAAAATATAAACGAGAAAAATCCGTTCAACAATTGATTTGAAAAAAAGATATTTTTTATAAAACTATTTCAAATCGGCTGTTGTTCTTATTATACAAAACGGCTACAAGCTACCTTTCGAAAGAAAGGACCAACATAAAAATTGGCGTCGTACAGTAAAAATCCAATAGTATTCAAAACACATTGGATGACGAAACAAAAAAGAGGAAACGATAAGAAACATAAAAATTACTGTACAATAAAACGCTAAGAGAAAGGGTCTGATGAGAATCAGGCCCTTTTGACGTAAAAAAGCCACATCTCACTACACAGCCTTACAACATTTATATATTTTTATTACAATAAAAATTCTGTCTGGGCACGTTCCGTTTGTCGACGAATTAAAAAATAGGTTAAATAAGAAACAAAGAAATGGTTAATATGAATTATAAAAATTTGATGATTCTTTAAATAAGCGGCCTTATACGCAATCGGATCTCCATAATTGTCTACGTCCAATGTTGTATCAATATAATTTATTAGTCGTTGCAATGGTTGTCCGGCATTGAGATCCATATCCACTGTAAAAGCTATCTTTTCCATATTGATGGCCATCACCAGTAAAAATACGGCAAACAATAAGCCGAGGATAAGGCAAACTGTGGTGCATAATCAGTTTATTTTTTTCATTTCAATAAGGCAGTAAATTTTATAAAAAGAATTTTCCCCGGCACTAATTCTACATTTATTAATACTTCGCCTGTCCAATGTCCAAGCCATCAAATTTACCTTCTTTAGATAAATGGAACTTAAAATATGTCTTAAAATCCCCCCAGCTTTCAGTATGAAACTTTCCATAGATATCCAGCCCATTGTTCTCAACTTTGTCTATGCTTGTAAACCGCTCATGACCACAGGCAATTTTCACAAAATTTGAAAAATCACGCGGGTTACCGTCGTCCGTCAATGTCGGATCGGCGGTAAAGAAAGAAATAAAAACCTCCCTATCACCCTGTTGCCAGGATTCAATAGCTTGCTTCACCTGTGTATTTGTTAGTTTTGATAAATCCATTTTCTGTTCGTTTTTATGAATTAATAATGATGGGGTTGTGCTATCCCGTTTTTGTCCACATGCAGATAACGTTGATATTACAGCTCCAATGGTCATAAAATGTTTTAATTTCATAATGACACGGATTTTAAAGGATGCTGCAAATAGATTATAATCAGATTTAACAATAGAAATGGGACTTCTATCATTACTCCTTTTATATCTTTATCTAACAGATGGAAACAAATAATCAACAAAATCCCAGCAGCCATGATAAAATTGCCCCACATAAATGTTTTGGGAAATAAAATCAGTACGGATCCGAGTATGGTGATTATGCCATTGACTGTTAGCCCTGTTCTGGTAAAGCCCCATTTACCAAACATTTCCATCATTTCAGCTTTGCCTGAAAACATGGCATACCCTTGTTTCAATCCCATAAATACGGCAACAAGGATTAAAATTGAATTGATAATTTTCAGAATCATATATCCCACTATTTAGTATTAAAGCAAAAACAATTTTATCTTTCTATTAACAAAGCGGCAAATAACTAAATTACTTGCCGCTATATCTTCTATTATCGTGTGGTGTAACCTCCATTTGCGAAAATAGTCTGCCCTGTCACCCACCAACCATCTGTTACCAAAAACTCCACAAGTGGCGCGATATCTTTAATATCTGTTAGTCCACCCAATGCTGAAGCTGATTTGTGATAAGCTACCGCATCATCTGTTTCTTGACCATAGAAAAATGGGGTGTCCATTGGTCCCGGCGCAACTGCTGTAACCGAAATACCTCTGGCGCCAAACTCTTTGGATGCTGCTCGTGTAAAGTGCTCTACTGGTGCTTTGGCTCCGGCATAGGTTGAATAATATCCAGTAAATGCCGCAAGCAAGGAGGTTACGATTGTGTTGATCTTTCCATTATCATTTAATCTCTTGCCCGCCTCCTGTATGAAAAAGTAGGCCACTTTGGAATTAATGTTACTCATACTATCGTATTCCTCCTCTGTCGTTTCGGCAAATGGTTTTTTCAAAACCTTTCCAACTGTATTAATGGCGATATCAACTCCTCCAAACCGCTCGATTGCGGCATCAAATAGCTTTACGATATTCTTGACATCAGTCAGATCGGCCCGGAATAAAAATGCTTCACCGCCTGCATTATTGATATCTGCCAAAGTCTTTTCGGCGTCCGCTTTTGTGCTTTCACTATTGTAATGAACAACAATTTTTGCTCCTTTTGAAGCAAAATCCCGGCTTAATAAGCCCCCTAAGTTTTTTGCGCCACCCGCAATTAAAACTACTTTTCCATTTAAATCGTTTCTTGCCATTTTTCTCGTTATTTAATGTTTTAAAATTGTTAGTACAAAGATGTTCATCCGATTTGTAGATTTTATGGTGAGCTTTTCGGAATTTCAATTGTCGCTGATTTTAACTTTTGCTCCCTCCGTTATTCCTTGTGAATCATCCTTCACTCTTTACGATCATTAGTACACTACATTTTTTTAATATATAGTCTTAAATAACCAAATATTAAATGATTAATTAGCTTAGAGGGTAGTTCTTGGGGGGTAAGTTTTTTCAATTCTTAAAAAATACTTTTCAAGTTTGTAGTAGGTATGTGATACTTCCCGGAATTTTTCAAACTTCCGTCTTCTTACAATTTGATATGAAGGCTTAACTGATTATTTAACACTATAACTAAAAATTATGAAAAAGAATTCTGCTAACCGCTATTCCAAAGAGTATAAAGAACTTATTGTTCTTTCTATCGTAAAAGGGGAACTATTCCTCGAAGAAGCAATGGAAAAATATAATATTCTCGATAGGCGAACAATTATAACGTGGTTAAGAGAGCATGTAAGAAATAGTGCAAATGACTTGAACTAGCAATATTTAGTTCAACGATAGGACAGGGTACTTTAATAGCAACGAGTTATTAAATTTTATGCTTAGTCTTTATGCCTCTTTGTTTTTTAGATTCTTGCGGTATTGTCCAGGGGTTTTCCCTGCAAACTTTTTAAAGAACTTGGAAAAATTAGAAGGATCGTAAGTCAGTATACGTGCAATCTCCGCTATAGGGGTAGCGGATGATGAAAGTAGCTCCTTTGCCCTATCTATAATTTTTAAATCATAATAATAACAAGGATGATTTCCTGTTTCTTTTTGTATTGTATCGGTTAAATGGGTATGCGAAAGAAACAATGCGCTCGCGATCTCGTTAATTTCCATAAATTCTATGACTCTACCCGACACAACGTCATCAATATGTTGGTTCAAAAACTCAAAATATCTTTGGGTAATTTCTGTACCTCGTTTGAGGATTTCATTTTTGTTTTCTTGCATCTGATTTTCTAAGATGTACTAAATAATATTAAAAAATTAAAACCTACGCCACCCATAATGACAACAATTTACAAAAAAATGCAATCCATTATTGAAATTTTAATACAACATAGTGGCCAAGGTCTTGTTAGTAAGCTGTAAAATGAAAGATTTCTACAACGGTCTTTTTTATATCTTTATATAATTGACCGACGTTTGAATAATTACTTTCCGAACGAAACCTAGCTTCTTACACTTGACACGTCTTAGGAATAAAAATTATTAATTTCTCTTCTTAAGTATTATATAATATTGAGAATATTAATCTACTAATTATGTTAAACAGTATTTTAGGGACCCTTTTGAAATTTCTATCATTATTTTTCTGTATCGTCAATTTACATTCCTGTGATCGAGATAAGGCCAACAAATCAACAATTGACTCTCTCCTGCGGCAAGCAGATCAGTCACTCGAAAATAATTACCTCATATCTTTAGAATATGCAAAAAAGGCCAGTATCATCGCCGATAAAACAACAGATTCTAGACGTAAAGCAGAAACTTATTATTATATAGCTTATTGCCTCAACATGCTGGAAGAATATGAAAAATCATATCCATATATCGAAAAAGGGCTCAACGAAAATGCATCAAAGACGTACAAGCCGCTAAAAGCGCGTCTGCTGGCCTTGAAAGGATTTCATTATTCTCGACTTCATCTCTATAAACAGCAAGCTAAACAGCACCAGGAAGTAATTGATCTGACATTATCAAGAAAAGATCCTGAATCTGCGATGACTGCAGCACTGAGTCTCGCTGCCCTCGGAATTTCTTACACCATAATCAACGATTATCCACCCGCCCAACATTATAGTGAATTAGCTCTGGAACATGTAGAAACAGTCCCCGACTCTATTTATAATCGCTTAAAAAAAATCTATAAAGTAAAAGCAAATCTATTTTATTATAGGGCGATGATCTACATAGAACAGTTTAAGCCTAATGAAGCTTTTCCTTTTATCCAGCTTGCTTACAAACAGGCTCTAATAGATAATAAGCAACGTACCCTTTTTCTGGAATTGTATGCCGATTATTATATGCAGACCGGAGACACGGAAAAAGCCATCGAGTATTATTTACTTGCCCTAGCTGACAAACAAAAAAGAACTTGCAACCGATCTACATCTGCGGACTTGTATTTAAAAATATCGAAAAGCTATGGCAAATTGCAACAGTACGATAACGAGGAAAAGTACCTAAAGCTATCTGCTTCTGAACGATTAATTGACGAAAACAAGAATAGAAAACGGGTACAAGCAGTATTAGACAATATCGAAAAACAAGAATTAATAATAAAAAATAGAGACGAGCTATTAAACATGTTGCTCGCCATAGCTTTTTTGGTCACACTACTACTATTGTTATGGAAATACAGGAAATACAAATTAAAGAAGAAGAAACTACTCTCTGCAAAGGAAATTGAAATAGCGCAAAACAAACAGCTCATCGAGACACTGGAATTGAAAGTAAATGAATCATTTTCAGACCTTATAGCGTTAGCGAAAAAAAATTCACCAACATTTTGGGCTCGTTTCCAAGAGGTTCACCCTAAATTTTTAAAAAGGATGCTATGCATTGACGCAAATTTCAAATCATCTGAGTTAATCCTATGTGCTTATATCTATCTAGGCTTCTCAACAAAAGAGATTGCTGACTATACGTTCAAAGCAACAAAAACAATTGAAAACAATCGTTATAACCTGAGAAAAAAGCTAGGACTCGCTCCGGAAGATGATTTCATCCTCTGGCTGAGAAACCATGTGGACGACAGCCAACCAACCACAAGTTAAGAAGCACCTCTTAAAAATCAATTTATCTTTTTTTTCTATAACATTTATTGTCATAACAGATAATGCTATTTTCATGAAATCTATAAAAAACACTGTAATTTAAAGCTTACCTAGAATATTCAAAATAAAATTAAAACACTTAAAATCAACACCTTAAAAACACAAGAGTAGTTCTTGGGGGGGATGAATTTTCTTTTCTATTTCACAAAATATTCAAGTTTGTATCGGATTCTATTATGACTTTCCTCGCTCTCTGAAAAGCTTGGGGTCAATGTCAGGTAGTCCGAACACTAATCATTTAATAGTGATTTAAACTTAAATAAAATTAAAAATGAAAACAGAAAAGAAAAATTATGAAGCACCAGCTATTAACGTGCTTACTATTGAACTAGAGCAAGGGATTGCTGCAGGTTCGGGAGGAACAGGAACGCCCAACCCAGGGGTGGGTGACTGGGGCGATGGTTCGGATGGTAGTGGTAATGGAGATTTGTAAAATAGGCTATTAAAGAACTAAAAATCAAGATTTCTTATGAAAGTATTATATAAAAACCAATTAAACTGGACGGCCGTTTCTATTGCATTGTTGCTAGTAGGGAGCGGCACTTTTTCGAGTTGCTCGAAAGACAGGGAACAAATCGAAGAAACAGCCAAAGTCGAGGGGACAAAATTAATGTTGAACGTGTCGGGAATTAATGAAAATCAAAATATATCGACAAAAGGTTCGCAAGCAAAAGTAGCTGAATCAAGCTCAGGGAATACAAAAGTGTTAGAATTTCCAGAATTTGATGCGATCCTACAGACAGATAACAACGTACCATTCACGGCAGCACAATCTTTAACGAAAGCAGCTTCAAATAACGGTAGCTCTACAAGAGCTGCCGCTATAGAAAATGGTGTAAAATACCGTCTATACTTGTTTTCGCAAGATGGAACACAATTAATTTCATCTGAGCAATTTATTGCCGGAACGCAAGGAACTATTGATGTAACGCAAGGGAAAACCTATAAATGGGTGGCCCTTTCTTACAACACAACTGATGATGTCCCTGACGTTACTTCTGCAAATACAAAAATCAGCCTTCCGGGAGGAAAAGATATCTTATATACTTCGGGCGAGGTATCGGTGCCTACTGGTGGCAGTAGCGTAAATGTGCCTATTAATATCATGTTCAGTCACAAATTTTCACGACTTGGGATAGAATTGAATACACAAGGTATGTTTGCAAATATGACAGGTGCAAAAGTCGCTGTAGCCGGAATAAAAACGGCTTCGATTGATATCGCCAGCGGCGCCTTAAGTGATCTTATAGCTGCAGATCACGAAATTCCATTTGTCGATTTTAAGGACATCAATGCACTCTATCAAGATGCTAAAATTGCCTATACCTACACAGCCGATCCGGCAGCGGTATCAGGCGGAATCAAAGTGAGTGTCTCCAATTTAGCTTTAAAGATTGATGACAACTCCACCCGCCAATTTTCAGCTACTCCTGTCAATTTCGCATTCAACATCACGCCTGTATTAGGAAATAGCCACCATTTGCTAGTCAATTTAATAGAATCACCATTGACTGTTGAAGGAACGAGATGGGCTAGACAAAATATTTATTACCAAGCCGGACACAACCCCTACCGTTTTCACCATACGTACGCACACTCCAATGCAAGAAATACATATTTCTCATTCAAAGGCCTGGTTCCGGATCAATTTGGCGTAAATAGTGACCCTTGTGCCCAGGTGTATCCTACTGGCGTTTGGCGCCAAGCGAGTGAAAGCGACTTTAGAAAACTCACTGGAGTATTAGGGGTTGGCGGTAAGCAAACAACTTACGGGTCAGTCAATAACCGTGGTTACTTTGAATATGACGCCAGCGGAACAGCGGCTCCTTATCCGAGCAACAAGCTTCATTTCAACTTTAACGGCGGTAGTAATTCATTCGCTTTTGTAAATGGTGTCTTACAGATCAATCTGGCCAATTATGGTAACCGTGCCGAATTATGGACGGGTACATCAGGAGTAAACCTTGGTGGGCTTTTTGGTTTTGGCGCATGGTATTATCATGCCGAAAGAGGCGCTTTCAATATTCACAATGACGACCTTACAGCTAGCTTACTCAATGTGTCGGTAATTGGCGTGGATTTAGTAGAAACCCAGTTGAAAAATGTCCGTTGTGTAAGAAATTAATTTGTGCGTTCTTTTTTATGGATAATATAGTTATCTGACGGGGAGGCGTTCTTGACAGATAATGGTAAAAAGCGGCCTATTTATCAATAGGTTGCTTTTTATTAGCTATTAAAATTCTCAATTAGATTAAAATATATTGAGTCTGATAAACGGTATTCCTAAACCAATTATACAAAGCAGAACGCCCAATAATCCTCACGTCAAAGGGAGTGTATCAATGTAGCCATAGTTTACCACTCAACTAAAGAATTACTTACCAATTTAACCAGCGTAGAGATTTAATATCTCAATAATGACGCATTTTCGAACCAACGGATATGGCAAAAAATTACCACTATAATAATATGGAAATTATCCATAATGTTAATTTATCAGATTCGGAAAAGAGAGCTACTCAACAACATGAAAATACAATCCTGTTAGGAGCGCTTTATGGTGGATCGAAGGTCGCGTTTGAAAAATTATATACCCTGTTTTGGGACAGGCTTTATCTAGCAGCTTACAATATTCTCCGTGACAGGGAATTGTGTGAGGATATTGTTCAGGAGATATTTTCGCAGCTCTGGATCAGACGTTCGGCCTTGTCGATAAAGAATCTGGAATCTTATTTATTTACAGCAGTACGTTTTCAGGTCTTCAGGTGCATAAACGAAAAAAAATGTAGAAATAACTTTGTAATGGAGTTAGTTAATTTGCCAGCAGCATTTTTTGATTCTCAGGAGCATCACAAAGAGATCGAAGAAGCTTTAAAAATAGGCATCGAAAAATTGCCCGAAAAATGCGGTGTAATTTTTTACTTGAGCAGAAAGGAGCATCTCACCAATAAGGAAATAGCAGCCCGCCTCAATATTTCAATAAAAACCGTAGAAAACCAAATTACCATTGCCATAAAAAAAATGAGAAAATACCTCTCTCCATGGACCTTACCGCTTTCTTATTAACAATCCTCAATATTTTCCGATAGATCACGTTGAACTAAAAAAATTAAAAACATCAACTCTTAGGGGTTGGTGCTTTTTTTTTGCACATACAATTATAATACAGACATGAAAGATAGAAAGACCATACAGCGTATCATCAGCAAATACCTTAAAAAGAAAACAAACAAGCAAGAAGAAGATCAACTATTTTCATTCTACAAGCATATTGAATCTCAAACAGAAGAATGGGACGAAACTAAACATGGAAATAAAAAAATACGCGAATATATTATATGGAAAAAAATAGATAAAACGATTGCTGATAAACAAAAAATAGATAAGCCATTTCAATTTCTTTTTAGACCATCGATGATTGCTGCTGTTGCTATTTTTTTAGCTGTAGTCCTGATGATGAACTTTCAAAACCTACTGGAAATTCGGGAACCACAAGCTATACTCGTTCGCCCGGGTTCAGATAAGGCAATATTGCAGCTTGCAGATGGACGTACAATGTACCTGGACAGTACGACATCGGAGAATCTATCTTTTGCTACCGGAGGCGCTATCCAGATGTTGGAAAAAGGAATCTTGAGTTACACACTTAGGAACGGAACACCACATGACGAAGGAATAAATACGATTACAGTCCCAAAAGGTGGAAAGTTTAAGTTACTGCTCGCAGATGGTACTTCAGTAATGCTCAATGCTTCTTCATCACTGAGCTTTCCAACCAATTTCTCAGGTAAAGAGAGACGGGTCAAATTAATGGGGGAAGGATATTTTGAGGTTACTAAAAAGGTGACGAAAGCCGAGAAAGTCCCTTTCATCGTAGAGACAGATAAGCAGATAGTAACGGTATTAGGCACAACTTTCAATATTAATGCATATCAGGACGAAGAAACCGTCAAAACAACATTAATAGAAGGTAGCGTAAAGGTATCTCCGACTGATCGAAATACTTCGATAATATTAAAACCCGGGCAACAGAGTATCCTCAATAATAAAAATCTAACATTCAAGCAGGTGGATGCTTCACAGTCTATTGCCTGGAAGCAAGGCGATTTTGCATTTGATGATATGCCCTTGGAAGAAATTATGCGACAGATTTCGCGCTGGTATGATGTGGAGGTTAGCTACGAAGAAAATATTGGTAAAATAAAACTCGGCGGGTCAATCTCACGCTCAAAAGAGATACAGGAAGTATTGGACGTACTCAAACTGACCGGTATTCATTTTAATCTAAAAGGAAGGAGGATTATGATCAAACCGTAGATAAAAAACAAGCTATGGATTCTCCTAAATAGTGACCGAATACTACCTATACCTTTAGACAGTTAGAATCCTGACCAAATTAATTTTAATTGATTAATCCTAAAAATAAAATGATGTTTACTAATACCAAAGGAGATCTTTCCCCTTATTCCAATGTTGCTAACACATCAGGTTACTATAACCTAATAAATGGAACATCTGGATCTATTTTAAAAAAAGGCTTTATGAAAATATACCTAACCTGTATTATTCTAACCGCTGCCTTTCTGCAATCGTCTTTGGCTGCCAATGGTCAGCAAGTAACACTCTATATGGAAAAGGCCCCGCTGCAGACTATATTCAACGCGATTAAACAGCAGACTGGTTACGACTTTGTCTACAAAAATGACGTATTGGAGAAAAGTAAACGAATAGATATCAACGTGACCGATATGCCGCTTCGTGAAGCGCTCGACAAATGTCTTGCCCTACAGCCTATAACATATACATTAAAAAATAATACCATCGTGATTCAAATGAGGGAAGTCGCATCATTTGAACCTAAGGTTCAGCAACTAATTGCTACGGGTACCGTACGTGATTCGGTAAAAACCTTATCAGGGGTAAATGTCATGTTAAAAGGCAGTAATGGAATTGGAACAACGACCGATGCAAACGGAAAATTCCAACTGAAAATACCTCACGAAGGTGTTCTTATCTTCCGTTATATAGGCTATAAACCACAAGAGGTAGCAGCCGATGGCAAAGACGCTCTTCAGGTTACGATGCTATCGGATCAGCAAAATCTTCAGGAAGTAGTTGTAGTCGGGTTTGGCCAACAGCGCAAAGAAAATTTAACGGGATCAGTTTCTACCGTTCGTGCTTCACAACTGACCGACCGTCCTGTTACAAGCGTTGGAAATGCATTACAGGGAACAATGGCAGGAGTCACAGTTACTGCTGCAAATTCTGGACAACCCGGACGTGATGCGGCCACCATACGTGTGCGTGGCATTGGAACACTCAACAATGCTGGTGCGATGGTTGTCGTTGATGGAATGATCTCTACTATGAACAATGTCAACCCTGATGATATAGAAAGTATATCGGTATTGAAAGATGCAGCATCTGCTGCTATTTACGGATCTCGGGCAGCCAACGGGGTAATCTTAATCACGACGAAAAAAGGTAAGGAGGGAAAAACTATCCTAACCTATAACACCTATGTCGGCAAACAAAGTGCAACCGGGCTTTTTGATTATTTGCCGTCTTGGCAAGCCGCGGGACTCTATAATCAGGCTCTCCGCAATGAAGGAAAACAACCTCGATATACGGAAGAAGAAATTGAAAAATTCAAGAATGGATCTGATCCCTATAATTATCCCAATACGGACTGGTTGGATCTAGCCTATAGGGGCAACGGGATACAACAGAATCATTATTTGAGCGTAAATGGTGGAAACGACAAGTCCCGGTACATGCTCTCCCTTGGTTATTTCGATCAAAATGGTCTTATAAAAAAAACAAATGCGAAGCGCTATACTTCCCGCTTTAATCTAGAATCAAAAGTCAATGACCAACTGAAAGTTCACGGCAATCTCGCCTATACTTACTCGCCATTACTGGAACCGCAATCAAGCATGCCAGGGGTATCGGGATTCACTCAGGTGGTGCGACAAATTAACCGAATTGTTCCAATGATTCCTTATAAATATGAAAATGGTCACTATGGAAGTATAGCCGATGGAAATCCACTTGCCTGGCTTGAATCACCGTCTTTTAACCGCGAAAACTATTATGATTTTGCTGGAAATGTTGGTGCTGACTGGGAAATCCTAAAAGGCCTCCATTTTAAACCTACACTGGGATTTGTATCTTCTATAGCACAAAATAAGTTTTTTATTGCTGACATTCAGTATTACAATGCAGCCGGAGACAAAACCTTCTATCAAGGACCAAATAAACTTACTGATAAAAATACAACCTTCCGAAGGACAACACTCCAGGGCTTGTTAGATTATACAAAAAGCTTTGGAGATCATAATATAAAGGTATTGGGAGGCTATTTTCAAGAGCTTACACAATATACTGAAAATAGTGCTTACAGACAGCGCTTTCTCAACAATGAGCTGAGTGAAATCAATCTCGGATCGACCGCCGGACAAACTGCCTCTGGTTATGGATATGAAATGGCATTGCGTTCTTATTTTGGTCGATTAAATTACGATTTTGCAGGTAAGTACCTATTTGAAGCTAATTTGAGGTATGATGGAACATCTCGTTTTTCACCAAAACACCGCTGGGGTGCTTTTCCTTCATTCTCAGCTGGATGGAATCTGAACAAAGAAAATTTCTTTGAGCCAGTAAAGGAATCTATATCTGCTTTAAAAATCCGTGGATCATGGGGAAAACTCGGTAATCAGGAAGTCAAAGCGAATGGTGACTTTCCTAGTGCGCCATACTACCCATACATCACCGTGATCAGTTCTGATCAAAACTATACGTTTGGCGGAGCCTCCCCTATTATAGCAACGGGCGTAGCTCCGACTAGTGGTGCCAATGCCGATCTGCGCTGGGAGAGCACGACAACTTATGGTGCAGGTATCGATGCGTCATTCTTCAAAGGAAAACTGGATCTGACGGTCGACTGGTTTAATCGGAAAACAAATGACATTATACTGAATGTACCCGTCAGTGGCGTATATGGATTAAAACCCCCAACGAGAAATGCTGGTGCTGTACAAAACAAAGGCTGGGAATTTGTACTTGGATACAAAGACAATAAGGGAGATTTTGCCTACAATGGTTCGTTCAACATCTCTTTTATCGATAATAAGATCACAGATCTGTATGGTACTGGTCCCTACCTAACAAATACTACGATACAAGAGGTAGGCTATCCTATCAATTCGCTATATGGCTATATTGCAGACGGAATTTTCCAAACGAAAGAAGAGGTAGAAAAGCATGCTGTTCAAAGCAATCGGACCGGAGCCGGGGATTTAAAATACCGTGATATTGACGGCAACAAAGTAATTGATAGCGACGATAAACAATATTTAGGCAATTACTACCCCAAGACCACTTTCGGACTAACATTGGGCGGTACATATAAGAATATCGATCTTATGCTGTTCTTTCAAGGGGCCGCTCGTGTAAAAACGTATCTGGAAGGAAAGCTAGGCGAAGTTGGCGACGCCGCAGGTAAGCCTACATCTGCGTTATTGGATACTTGGACCCCCGAAAATCCCGGAGCGTCACTTCCTAGGATACTTTATTCCCAAAATCAGAATAATGCAATAGACAATCCTTCTTCATTCTGGGTCAAAGATGCCTCCTATATCCGCCTAAAAAATCTACAGGTAGGATATAACTTCACCAGCTCAATCAAAAAATTGGGAATCAGCCGTGCCCGTATCTATTATAGCGGTCAAAATATATTGACTTTCAGCGGACTTCAAGACTGGATCGACCCGGAGGCCTCTTATAGCAGTGGCATATATTATTATCCTCAGGTCAAAGTACATACGCTGGGCCTAAATGTCACTTTTTAACTCTTATTCGCATTAGACATGAAAAAAACTTTAATATTATCTCTTTTTCTCAGTATAACATTTACGGCTTGCCAGAAAGATTTTCTGGACAGAAATCCCAAGGATGCCTACAGCAATTCTTCGCTCTGGTCTTCGGAGAATGATGCACTAGTAGCCCTTAATGGTTGTTATAACTCCTGGAGCGACGGATACCATGTGCTTTACATGGATGCTTTATCGGACAATGTGTACAGCCAATATTATTGGGAAGGTTATACAAGCTTGGGAAATGGGTCCGGGAGTCCTTCAGACACTTGGATCACTGATAGATGGTCTCCGTCATATAGCACGATCCAGAAATCCAACTGGTTTCTAGAAAACGTGGATAAAACCCCTATGGACGAAGCATTGAAAACCAGAATGAAAGCGGAAGCACGTTTCCTACGTGCTTATCAGTATTTTACCTTGTCCCAACTTTACGGTGATGTCCCACTTGTCACTAAAACACTTAGCCAAGATGAAGCAAATGCGGTAAGTCGTACAGCTGTCTCTGAGATCCAGAAATATATCCTCGATGAATTGAAGGCGATCACGCCAGAACTTCCTGTGAAATATTCTGCTAACGATGTGGGCAGAATTACCCGAGGAGCGGCCTTGTCGCTCAAAGCACGTTTAGAGCTGTATAGCGGTAAATACGCAGATTGTATCATTACCAGCAAGCAAGTCATGGAAATGGGCTACTCCCTTTTCTCCTCCTATCAAGACGTTTTCCGAATACAGAATGAGAATAACAATGAGATTATCCTTGACATACAATATAAGGAAAATGACTATTCCAACGGCAACATTGGCATTATGCCATCCTCAACTTTTGGTGGATGGGGCTCGATTGATCCGACGCAATCTTTGGTAGACGCTTATGAAATGGCCAATGGAAAAACGATCGATGATCCAGGTGCCAATTATAACAAAAACGATCCTTATAAAAATAGGGATCCTCGGCTTACAGCATCTATCGTCTATCCGGGACAGTTCTACGAAGGAAAATATTATAATCCAATTGAACGAAGTTCTGGAGACTACTATAACGGAAGTAATAATTCTAAAACGGGCTATTTATATAAAAAATACACGTCTAATCTATCTGACTATCCGGACTTATGGAATACGGGTTTAAATATGATTCTCATACGCTATGCGGAGATATTGCTGACATATGCTGAAGCAAAAATAGAAAGTGCAAGCATAGACAACAGTGTGTATGACGCTATTGATGCCGTAAGACAAAGGGCCGGAATGCCCAAAGTTGATAGATCTATTTATGCTAATCAAACTACTTTACGCGAATTGATAAGAAGAGAACGCCGCGTTGAACTTGCATTGGAAGGTTTACGTTGGTTTGATATAAAACGTTGGAAAATAGGACCGCAAGTACGTGAAGGAAAAGTATACGGTACACGACTAGGTATCGTCGATCCAACGAACGGAGCTTTAGTGCTTACGGGTGAACATGTGGAGGCTGAATCTCGGACTTTTTCCAGTGAAAGAGATTATCTTTGGCCAATCCCCCGAAAAGAAACTGATGTAAATCCTAATCTAACTCAAAATCCAGGTTATCCAAATTAATAAATCGTAGCCATCAGCTTAAAATATTTAGTGCTGATGGCTAATTTTTTATAAAGAAAAATAGACTAATCTTACATTTTTCGCCACTAATAAAGTGCTTTGCTGACAGCTTTTAGCAGAAACTAAAGTGGAACTATATTTTTTACATGAAAAAAACAAAGTACATCTTGCCTGCCTTAATATTATGGGGTATATGTTCACCGCTGTTTGCAATGAAAAAACAGTCTGCAAGAACACGACTTGATATGAATACCAACTGGGCATTTTATCGAGGAGATATGGACCAGGCGATGGAGATAGATTATGATGACAGCAAATGGGAAGCGGTAAGTATTCCGCATGTTATGCGTTTGGAGCCAAAACACAACGGCGGCGGCGTATTTCAAGGTACGGGATGGTATCGCCGTTATTTTCGTCTTTCCGGCGGACTGCAAAATAAAAGAACCGTACTTCAATTTGAAGGCGTCCAAACTAATTGTACAATCTTTCTTAACGGAAAAAAAATTGCAGAACATGCTGGCGGATACCTAGGCTTTGTGGTTGATATAACGCCGTACATCCAATATGATAAAGATAACGTGCTCGCAATACGCGTCAGCAATAAGGATGATGGGTCAACGCCCCCCGGCAAGCCTATGCAGAAACTAGATTTTAATTATTATGGAGGGATCTATCGGGAAGTAAAAATGATCATTACCGATAAAACCTATATTTCGGATCCTATGGAAACGGATATCATTGCTGGAGGTGGAATTCTGGTAAGCTTTCCGGCGGTTACTAAAGAAAAGGCAACAGTTAACTGCCGAACGCATATCGTAAACAGCAATACCCATTTGATATCCAAATTGCGTTTGGAGACAATACTATTAGATAATACCGGAAAAATCGTTTCAGAGACCAATAGCAGAACAAATATCTCTCCCGGTGATTCTACTTTTGTCCAAAAGCTCGAGGTTTTTAATCCACAGTTATGGTCTCCCGATCATCCATTCCGATACCAACTGGTTTCACGCATTTATGACAACGATATTTTAATTGATGAGGTAAATACATGGATAGGTATAAGGAGATTCAGCTTTCGTTCTCCTACCGGCAAAGCCGATGGCTTTTATTTAAACGGCGATAAACTTTACATTCGGGGTGCTAACAGGCACCAAGCATTCCCTTATGTAGGAGATGCGGCAAGCAATTCGATGCAATATCGCGATGTTATGCTTTTGAAGAAAGGAGGGTTCAATGCGGTAAGAGCCGCGCACTATCCACCATCGCCAGCATTTCTTGATGCTTGTGATTCTCTAGGTCTATTGGTGATCGAATGCCAACCGGGTTGGCAATATTTTAATGAAGATGATTTATTTATCGAACGTACATATCGTGATATTCGCAAAATGATCAGGAGAGACCGTAATCATCCTTCTATTTTTTTATGGGAAACATCGCTCAACGAGTCTCCTACTCCAGCGTCCTGGATGATGAAGGCGGTAAAGATCGCTCACGATGAGTTACCCGGTGATCAACTATTTACAGCCGATGACCTTAATAGTAGAAGCCAACCTTTCTACGACGTATTTTATAAGGTGGTTGATCCTGATGGAACTGACCCATTCCCCAAAAGCCCTTCATTGACAAGGGAATGGGGCGATGCATGGTTTGCAGATCCAAGTAAAGAAAATGGACTCCGTGCTTCGAGACTTTACGGCGATAAAGGATTAATCAACCAATCAATATTACGACAGAATGCACTCAATGGGGAAAAAGAAGAATCTCTCGGAGGCTATTGGGATCATGCAGGTCTGGACGCAAACCCTCGAATAAGTGGATATTTCCTTTGGAGTTTCAACGATTATACCCGCGGTTATGATCCAGTCACTGCGTTCAGTGGAGTAGTTGATTTGGATAGATACCCGAAATTTGGCTATTATCAAATGAAAGCGATGCAGGATGCCAGAAATCCCGCTTATGGTCCTGTTGTACATATCGCAAGTCACAATGCAAGGAAAGATCTGGATGCTAATATCATCGTATTCTCAAATTGTGACACCGTCAGGCTCTTTCGAAATAACAAACTTGTGGGCGAAAAAAACAGAGAAAACAATTCGGTAATAGCGCCATTTATCTACAAAAAGGGAGGCAGCTCGTATTTTCGTTTTGAACTAACAGATTACGAATCAGGAGAACTGGAAGCGGAGGGAATATTGGGCGGAAAAGTCGTTTGTACCCATCGTGTTTCAACTGCCAAGTCACCCCACCATCTACAAATAGAATTCGCTGATCAAGGCATCGTTCCTCATGCAGGAGGATCGGATATGATACCGGTTTATATTAAAATTTGTGATGAAAAAGGAAATTTGGTAAGTTCACCTGACCAAGCAGATACAATTCCAATTAAGTTGGTTGTCTCAGGAAAAGGTCGTCTGATAGGTGGAAATAATCCTCATACAAAGGTTTCTCCACAATTTACTGAAGGTGGCATAGCCTATGCACTTATTCGTACAACGACTGAAGCCGGTCAAATTATTATTAATGCAAGCAGTGAAGGATTACAATCCGCAACTGGAATAATAACAAGTATTCCTAAAAATAAGAATCAGGTCCCTGACGGCAAGCGGTATACCTGGGTGAATGAGTATGATAATCCTCATACTGAAAATAGAAATACCGCAACATTTGCGCACAAAAGAGAAAAGCTAAACCTTTCAACTGCCACCGTTAAAATAGATGGAATCCCAATCGACTCACTAAAGCTAATAACTGATGGAAACCTCACTAGTTTCTGGCGAGCAGATAAGCTAAAACTCCCGATTACAATTTCTATTGATCTGGGAGAGAAGTATGATTTAGATTCTTATCGGATTTATTGGGGGAAGGATAGTGACTGGTATCTTTATACCTTGGAATCGTCTATCGATGGGCTTATATGGTCACCAATAGACAGCCATTTATCCTCGTCGGGGCAAGATTACAATTCCAAGAGCATAAAACAACTAGGGGTTCGTTTCATGCGCCTCGTAATTGAAGGAATTCAACCTGAGAACAGTGTCGTTGCTGTGAGGGAACTTGAGTTTTCTGGATTAAAGTCTGATTGACTTTAATACTATAGCATCAATGCTGATGTAAAGAATCAACATTGATGCTATAAAAACTTAACACTTTATCAATAAAGACCTAGCTCGGCAATTGCTGCAAACTGTTCTCCGTCCCAAGCATCAATGGCTTTTATTTTAAGAAACCTAAATGACATTGGTGCCATAAAATCCAAATACTGTGGTCCATTGAGATTTGGAACCTCGTAATTTCCAACTTGGTTAAAGCTAACCCCATCGGTACTATAGGAAACTTCTATATTTTTAACTGCACGCGACAATCCATTGCGATGTGTGTAGCTGAGTCCATGGGCTGTTTTGATTGCTCCTAAATCTATGACTAATTCATGAGGAAAAGTAGTTTCGTTGGTCGACCAACGAGAATGCCAATAGCTCGAAGAACTGCCATCAATGAGATTTGATGCAGCTCCATCTTCTTCAGCTATTTCTTCAGAACTAAAAGAATGCACTTGCCAGCCTTGTTTGCTTAGTTCCGAACGGGTACTAAAATTTATTATCGGTATATTATTTATGAATTTATAGTTATAAGTAAAGGTGGAAATTATACCATTCTCATGGATAAATCTTAGCCTTAAATCGTACAATGAGTCTCCTTCGTATTGTAAATCCGAAGTTTTCATTTCAACATAAAAGCTATCTATACCAATTGTTTTTGATTCCCATGTTATCGCGTTATAGTCGCCTCCTCCTTCGGGATCATTATAATATGCAATACTATTAATCTTATTTGATGAATGAAACTTGCCTGACACAACAATAGCTTCTTTTGCAGCGTCATATTGGGCGTGAATGCGATCTATTTCCGCGTTCGCGGCTCCGTAATAAGTTTTACTATCTTTATTGAAAATTTGATTTGCATTCAAAATTGCTGCGTCTGCAGCAGTTAGCATTGTTCCCTCTTTACCCAAACTAAAATTGCCATACCCCATCAGGGCGGTACCGAGTGTTAATTTCTCCGAAACTTTCTCTGAATTGTGAGGAAGATTTAACCCGTGACCCAGTTCGTGAGCTAAACCACCAAACCAACCTGTAAATTGATTATTGGCCAAACCGATATTGGCGATATTAAAATCCTCATAGTCTAATGCATAACACCACTTCCCTGTCCCATAAAACGGCCCCCCGGTGGCTGTACCATCTTGTCTAAATTCATATCTAGGAATTATAATAAGGGTATGATCGCTCGTCTTATCAGAGGGATGAGTTTCAAACCATGCATTAACCTCCTCCGCTACAGCTCCACTCCCGCCCTCATAGGGATAGGCGCTCTTGGACTTACTACCCCTGATTGTTATAATCTTGACAAGACTGTCACTATTGACAAACATTCCAAAAGTTTTATTTGCATATCCATTTCGGGTCATCTCATCTTTATAAAATTGTCTGACCCATAACATGATATCACTGAGCCTTCGTTGATAGTCTGGTAACGTATCTAAATCATTAGGTACAAAATAAACAATATTTAAATTTCTTGTTCTATCACTACTAAAACCGTCGGGGGTATGTACTGTATTTGGATCTACCGGGTGTAAATCTTTTTTGCATGCAGTAAAAAAGAAAACTGTGATTAATATAAATGGGATTATTTTTTTCATCATTTTAAAATTTAATTTGGTTTATTTTTATGGGTTAGACATTTAAAAATCCTACATTTTTTTATTTATAGGGTCAATAAGCTTAGAGGAAAATATTATATCACCCAAAATCTCGATTTCTCAAAGGCTGGTCAGTATTGTTTTATTCAGCTTGAAAAACAATACTCTTATTTCTTGATCTGATCAAAATACCTCTTTCTTTTGAGTCTAATTGTATTTATTTTTTTAGGGAACCGACATATCCCTCCTTTCATTAAGGTTAAGCTCTTTATAATTTTTCAGCTGTGATAACAGAACCTTTAAAATGTTTTTGATAAGCTTAATTAGTTTACAAACGATCATATAGTGTATGTGCAAAAAAGGGTTGCATGCCCCTAATCGCTGCCAATTTTTATTATTAACTTCTATATATCAACCCAGTATACATGTTAATGCGTCCGCCTCCATAATATGCTCCTGCGGACTGGATGGAAGAAAGTGCGTCTCCTGCTTGTTACTAGTGTCAAAACCTTACACTTGAATAGAATCTAGCTTCGGAATTTCAAAAAAGAAAAAGCTAAATATTACAAAGACGGGTAAAACGCGTAGCCCTTACCTGATTATTCTTAACTTCAAGTAACATATCATCAATGGAGTACAATGGGCTTTGCTCCTGCTTGGTACTAGTACGCCTTTTCTCATAATTCTCTTTAAAATTTTATTATTTTTGAGCATGTGGGCACCGGCATCAATCAACAAATTAGAACTTCTTATTTTACATGCGGAACTGAAAATGGATTATAAAGCTTTAAACCTTTGGAATCTCATCAAAGTCATTCCTCAAAAGTGGCAAAAAAAATTATTTGGAGATGAAGATGGAGGGTTTTGGGTGGTTGAAATCTATGGCGTTATTGAGCAGTACATTTGTAACCAATCTGAATTGACCGACCCTATTAATTATTTAGTTTCACAGTTAAATCAAATCCCTGACAAAATTATTTAGGATAAGATAACCTGCTAAATAAAAATTATAAAAACAAAAAAAACCACATCTCACGACGTGGCCTTAAATAAACATATGATTCACTAATGGTCAGCCTTGAGTTGACTGGACTCACCACTAGTTATTGGATTCTATCTATAAGCGTTGACTGAACCGGACACTTTCCAGTCATTTCCCTCACGAACCAAAGTCACTAGATCTGTCTTGGTAAAGTCTTCAAATTTTAGGATCACTTTGGCGATCATATAATCCGCCGACTCTTCGATAATATCAGTACTTACTGTACAGTTTAGCTCCTCACCTTTTTGCTTTTTCAAGGATTTGACAACTGCATTACGGCCGTTAGATTGTGTACTGGAACCTTGGATCTTTTGGTTGAAATCTTCGGCGAATAACTGCTCAACACCTGCCGATTCTCCTTCGGTTGTTACCGCAACATAATGATCAAGTGCTAAGTCTGCAGTAGAAAGGTTAACGGTTGCTTTTGCTGATTTTGCTCCTGGTCCTTCAGCTGCCATAGCGAATGTGGATACTGCGATTAGGGCTGTTGCTGCTAATGTTTTTACTAATGAGTTCATAATGTCTTTATTTTATTGTGTTAGTTCTGTTGTTCTTATTTGTTGACTCAAAACTACAACACAATTCACCCCTAGCCTATGGGCTTTAGACCAACGGGCAGGAAAACTCGGTGAATGGTGGGAATGGGGAGGTAAATAATTTTTATTATATTGATGTCAAATCATTAGTCCAATCATTTATGAACGAACAATCAAACAGATCCGCTGGTGATCCGAATACAGCCACTAGCCAAGCAAAAAATAAAATATATGGAGCGTTGTTTGGTATTGCGGTTGGTGACGCTTTGGGTATTCCATTTGAATTCCGGTCGAAAGAAGACATGCTAAAAAATCCAGCTACTGAAATGATCGGTTTTGGAAGTCATAATCAACCCATGGTTACTTGGTCTGATGATACCTCATTAACCTTATGTCTTGCGCACTCGCTTTTGAATGGGTACAATATTGTAGATGTGTCCGAAAAATTTATAGCATGGAAGGAAGGTAAATTGTGGACAGCACGAGGAGATGTCTTTGATATCGGTATCACCACAGCTAAATCAATCAGTGAGCTTAAACATATTATCGAATCCGGCCAAATCAGGGAGCTACATTCTTTAAGATATCAGGCAAGAGAAAAGGACAACGGCAATGGTTCTTTGATGAGAATATTGCCACTTTTATTTGAAATCAAAGGACTTAAGCCAGTGGAACAATTTGAGAAAATTTGGAAGATTTCGGTCCTAACTCACAAGAACATACGCGCTGCGATGGCATGTTTTGTCTATCTCAAATTAGCCGAACTCATTTTGCTAGGCTTGGCCAAAGAGCAGGCTTATACTGAAATGCGAAATCAAGTTTGCATTATGCTTAAATCTTTCCAGAATTTGCCTATCCCCAGGGATATTCACCTCTCCTAATTCCATTCGCTTTCACTTTTACCGTTGTTTTTAGGCCCGATAGCCATCCGGATTTTATAAATATCAGTCTACTCTGCTTTGCCTGCTGTATGGCCTTCTCCCAATAAGCAAAAGGTGTCACCAAGTATGCAAAACTAAAAATCGAATAAGTCAGGGCGAATAATAGACCAGCCCTTACGAATACCAAACGGTCGAAATCATTTCATTTCCTTGCCCTACTTTTATTACCAGAGAATTAAAACATGCCCCATAGGCATGTATGGTTAAACAAAAAAACTTAAAAAAATGAAAAAATTAGTAATGAGTTTGGTAGCCATAGCTGCGCTATCAACTGCGGCCTTTGCCGGCACGGACGCAAAAGCACCAAAAGAAAATGCAAATGTAAAAACAACCACTGAAAAGCTAGCCAAAAGCAATGCCCCAGTTAAAGCTGCTGAAGCGGCAAAGGAAAGCAAAGCTATGTTGACAAAATGTGTTTACACGCTAAATGTCTACAATAGTAGTGGCCAAGTGATTGACACCTTCACTTCGCAGACCTATGTAGAAAATTCTTGTTCAGGATTCTTCAGCACTTGCAAAGCGGTTTATAGACATATGCTTGCTCATGGCGAATTAGGAATATAGTCTGAGAATATATTTCATTCTAATTACAAATGCGAAAATTTAAGCGGGGCGCAGGCCTCGCTTTTCCAAATCCAACGATCATGAACAAATACTTTTTATTCTTTCTATTGTCACTGACCACAACGGTTTCTCATGGCCAAAAGCTAAAGGCGGTGTACCAATACCTCCCATCGCCCATGGCTACTTTTCGGGAAGAGGTTTATTTTCAGGACGGGATAAAAACCTCCGTTCGCGATTCGCTGGCCCAACCTAAGCCGCAATCTACTGAAAATGACAACGATGAAGAGGTAAGCGGTAGCATGTCGGTGACGCTAGATATGGGCAAAGTCTACCGAAACATCGTTATCCAAAAAAACAATGCGCCCCAACTGGTCGAAACCCGCTCGCTCAAAGGCAGCAACTACCTCGTTAGCGACGAGTTTCCGACCTTAGTCTGGAATACTAACTACACCGATGTAGATACGCTGGGCAAACACATATGTCACAAGGCTACCGCCACTTACCGGGGTACGACCCTAGTGGCCTACTATACCAACGATATTCCGATACCCGCCGGGCCATACAAATTTGGTGGCCTGCCCGGTCTTATCGTCATGTTATACAACGAAGGGGCCAACCCGCACTATTGGCTGCTTAAGGAAATTGAATATCCTTACACAGGCGATGTACCCGTTAACGAAAAATACATAAATGGGCTGCCCAAACTCAGCCTGGAGAGCTACATAAAAAAAGATGATCTCGAAAACGAAGAGCAGATGCGCATAATGATGAGCAAAATGCCGATGATGGATGGTGTAAACGTAGAACATAAAAAAATTCGTGGCAGTGTAGAGCAAGTATATGAGTGGGAAAAAAATTAAGCATTTAATAGGATGGCTTGGGCTATGCCTGTTGCCCTTATTTGCACAGGCACAAGTCACTATACATGGCAAAGTCAGCGTCAAAGGTGAAGCTTTGGGCGGTGTGCGCATTGATTTGCGCCTTGCGACCGATTCCCGAATGCTGACCTACACCTTTAGTGATGGCCAGGGAAATTACCGCTTGCAAACCGCACAAAGCGGAAAATTCATTTTGCAGTTTAAATCACTTGGCTCCGAACCACTTATCCTAGCTATTGCGCCTGCCCAAGCCGACACCCTTATTGATGCGCAAATGCAACCCGGTGGTGTTCAGCGGTTACAAGAGGTCATTGTACACTCTAAACAGCCTTATCTACGGGGCCGGGATACTCTTGAACTGGCGGTAAGCTCTTTTTTGCAGGGCGATGAGCGCAACGTGGAAGATTTGCTGCGCAAAATTCCAGGGATTAACGTAGGTACTGATGGCAGCATCAAGATTGGCAACAAAGAAGTGGAAAAGGTCATGATCGAAGGTGACGATTTTTTTGAGAAGGGTTACCGCCTGCTTACGCAAAATATGAGCGTGCAGCCGCTGGAAAAAATTCAGGTACTGCAGCACTATTCCAACAACAAACAATTAAAAGGTATCGAAAACTCGGACAAGGTAGCCCTTAACCTGCAACTCAAAGCGGATAGCAAAAACCAGTGGCTGGGTTCAGTAGGGTTGCAGGGCTCACCAATTGGCCCAAAGTATTACCAAGCCAGCGCCAACCTCATGAATTTTGGCAAGCGCAACAAATATTACCTCCTGGCCAGCGCCAACAACAATGGCTATGATGCCGTAAGCAGCATCAACCACCTTATACAGTCCGGATCGGCCAACGAACCCGGGCAAATTGGCGTGGATGTAAGCACGCCTACCCTTATTGACAATACGCCCAACCTGCCCAACTTCGATTATCGGCGCACGAATTTCAATAACGACAAGCTCATCTCATTAAATACCATTTTAAATCCGAGAGCTGCATTCAAAATCAAATGGCTGGGTTTTGCCAACCCCACAAAGAAATCGTTTTACCGCAATACCGTGCAGAATTATACCCTAGAAGACATTCAATTTACCACCACCGAAAACTATGAATTTACGCGCAAAATCGACAATTATTTTACCAAACTGGAATTGCAGTACGAACCCAACCCCCATACCACATTGAACTATACTGGTACGCTGGGGTCTCTGAACAGCAACGAGATGGGCGCGCTGCTTTTTAATAGCGTAGCCAGCTTAGAAACCACCAAAAACAAAGGCTACCTCACCAACCACAACCTCACGTACAGCTACAAGCTGTCAGAACGGAAAGCACTGGTCAGCTCCATACGCTTCATCAATCAGCAGTCGCCGGTCGATTACAGCATCAATCAATATTATTACGAAGACCTCTTCGGTCCCAACTCGGTGAGCGAGGTACAACAGCATATAGATAACAACCTGCGCTATCTTGGGGCTACTGCGCATTATGTAAGCCGACAACAAAACGGCAATTTTTTCGAGCTGGGATTGAGCTCAACCTATCAACAGCAAGCGCTCAACAGCCAATTGCGGCTACTGCCTGGCCCCGAAGCGGAGCACAAAACAGTAGTATACCCACCAGAATTTGCCAATGAGATGATTCTCCGCTTGTTTCAGACTAATCTTATTTCTAAATACACGGTAAAACACCGCAGCTGGGAAGTGACTCCCCGCCTACAATTAGGCGTGGTACACAGCGGGCTGGTTAATTTTGAGATGCAAAAACGCAAAAACAACCTACAGCTCTCGCCCGGCTTATCAGGCAAATGGGCCGTACACCACAAAGGACGGCTGGAAACTGATTTGTTTTTCCAACAGCAGAACACCAAACTTACCGACCTGATACCCAATTACTATACTACCGGTGTACGCAATTTTGTAAAAGGAATGGATAACATAACTACCTTGAGCAGTTCGGGCGGAACACTCCTGTACACCTATGGTAATATGAGCGACCGTTTTTTTGCCAACATACAAATCGGGCATCAGATCCTGTTTGACTATATTGGAACGGAAAGCGACCTCAACCCCAATTTTAACCTCGTACAACAGCGCTTGCTCAAAGACAAAACCCTTACCCACTATAAAGGAGAACTAAATTATTATCTAAAACTCTTAAACGGAAATATTCGCCTGGATGTGGGCTTTAATACGGCCGATTACGAAACATTGGTGGCCGGCCTAGGACGCAGGCAAATCCACACAAATAGATACGACTATGGGCTTTCGTTCAGAAGTTCCTGGAAATCCAGCTTTAATATATATACAGGATATCTTCTGCAAACCAACAGCTACCGCTCGGAAGGCAGCACAAATACCCTGACCAATGGCCAGGCTTTTTTGAATCTCTTTTTGCGTTTTGGCGACAATCTGCAGTTCAGCCTCAAGAATGAATCCTATCGCTTTGGAGCCATACCCCAACAAAAAGCCCAAACTTATTATTTTTCTGATTTTTCAGTATTTTACGATCTCAAAAAATACAAAACCCGTTTTGACATAACAGCTAAAAACATATTCAACACCCGTTCTTTCAAAAACGCGCTGCTCACAGACATCTCGCGCTCCACCACCGAATACCGGCTCTTGCCCCGATACATAAGCTTTGGAATAGACTATAATTTTTAATTTTTTATTAGAACTCACTCATTATTGACCGCTCGAAGAAAGTTGATGCAATAAAAGTAAAAGCCACATCTTTCAATGTGGCTCTACAACATATATATTTACTTGAGATGCCCTTATTTATACGAATTGATCGATTTCGACACTTTCCAGTCATTACCTTCACGTACCAAAGTCACAAGATCAGTCATGCTGAAGTTGTCAAATTTTAGTGCTATTTTTGCAATCATATAATCTGCCGATTTTTCGACGATCTTGATATTCACTTTACAGTTCAGGATTTCTCCCTTTTGTTTTTTCAAAGATTTGATCACAGCATTGCGTCCGTAGGTCGATATATTGGAAGCCTGGATCTTTTGGCTGAAATCTTCGGCAAACAACTGCTCCACACCCGCTGATTCTCCCTTTGTCGTTACCGCAACATAATGCTCCAGGGCGAAGTCTGCCGTAGAAAGGTTAACGGCTACTTTTTCTGATTTAGAGCCCGGTCCCACAGCTGCCATTACGCATGTGGATACAGCCAGTAAGGCTACTGCTGTTAATGTTTTTACTAATCTTTTCATAATGTCTCTATTTCGTTGTTTTCGTTTTTCATCTATTTGCGATGAAGCTATCATGAGCTTTTTCATCTATGCTCATGATGATATATATTCTTGCTCGTTGATCTAAAAATCCGATTCAATATGCATTTAGCCTATGGACGTTAGGCCAATGATTAGTGAAACTCGGTGAATGGCAGAAATAAAAGGTAAAGAGTACATAAAGCATATAAAATCCGTTTTATCAACCGCGTGCCAAATACTATACCAGTTGCCGCAATGAGGCCATTTGTACCTCCTAAGCGCTACAATGGCCTTTTTAAGATCTTTTTCTTAAAAATAGATGTACGCATGCGAACAGTTTATATGCATATTGTCCGCATACGTACAGCATATCAAGAGTCTAACAAGAGATTTACTATTTGGTGAATGCTCCGGTATCTGCTCGCAAACCATCTCTTGCTTGAGATTACAGATCAGGGACTGGATATCGGTGATAAATACAAAACATTTATCTTATGGCAAGATATTACTGGGTTTAAAGAAATTTCGATCTATTCAAACCCAATTATTATTATACTGATAAAAAATAGTGATGCAATAATACAACAGGAGTCTAATAAGATTAAAAAGAAAATGATGCAGTTTAATATGAGTTATGGTTCACCTTATAGCGTTAGCAATGGCAATATGAATATAAGCCATAAAGAGCTTTTGAAACTTTTAAATGAAAATCTAATAAAATACAAGGACAACAATACTGTTTCCTGAGATCTTCATGCTCCGATTTCACTACCGGATGAATCAAAAGCGTAGGCAATAACTTCTACAAACTTGTATCATGCTTACGTTGACTTTTAGCAATCTTCTCAAGATACCACAAAGCCACATCGTGAGATGTGGCTTACAACTTATATATTTACTTGAGATGGCTTCTTATTTATAAGAATTGATAGATTTGGACACTTTCCAACTGTTACCTTCACGTACCAAAGTCACAAGATCAGTCTTCGTGAATTCTTCAAAAGCTAAAGTGACCTTGGCTACAATAAAATCCGCTGATTCTTCGATGATATCGCTAGTTACTGTACAGTTTAGCTTCTCACCTTTTTGTTTTTTCAAATATTTAACGACTTCTTCACGGCTATATGTTCCCCCATTGGAAGAAGATTGAACCTTTTGGCTGAAATCTTCTGCAAATAATTGCTCTACTCCTGCCGACTCTCCTTCGGTAGTGACCGCAACATAGTGTTCTAGGGCGAAGTCTCCAGTTGAAAGGTTAACGTTTGCTTTTGTTGATTTTGAACCTGGTCCTTCAGCTGCCATAGCAAAAGCGGATACTGCGATCAAGGCTGCTGCTGCGAATGTTTTTACTAATGAGTTCATAATGTCTTTATTTTATATTGTTAGTTTTTTAGTTTCTTTTCTTATTGTCGCAAGGATATTGATATTGTTGCATTATTTCCTTGTAGATTCTGAATCAAAACTACAACACAATAGGCCCATAGCGTACAGCCTTTAGACTAACATTACGAAAAACTCGGTGAATAGCGAAAATGGGGCGGTGAGCGCTCCAAACATAGCGCAAACTTTTAATAACCTTTTGCCAAAGAAACTTCGTTGAGTAAAGGTCGCCCTTCAGTCATTCTTCTATAATTATCCACTACCTGCAGGACCGAAGAACTAATGTTTGTCCTACTCGCAACATGTGGTGTTATAAAAACAGAACTGCAATTCCAGAACGGATGATCTCGAAGCAATGGTTCTTGATGAAATACATCGAGGTAGGCGTTAGCAATTTGCTTCTCAGCGATTGCTTCTAATAAATCTTCATCAACAAGATGTTCGCCTCTACCAACGTTAAGTAGAACTGTTCCCTTGGGACATAAATTGAAAAGATCATGATTTAGAATTCCTCTTGTCGCATCAGTCAATGGCAAAACATTCACAATAAAATCCGTATGCTCAACAGCCAAGCTTAGTTCCGCAATCCCCGTAAAAGAGTTTACCCCTTTTAGATTTTTAGCTGAATTCGACCACCCGTTTACCTTGAAACCCAACTGGGCTAACCTTTCAGCTACATAACCACCGATTTCACCCAATCCTAAAATCGTTACACAAGTTTGACCAATAGATTTATATACCAGGGGCTGCCAATGTTTTTTCGCTTTTTCTGTTGCATAAGCCGAAAAATTCTTCATCGAATGCATCAAACATGTCAAAACATGCTCAAACATATCGCTTTTTAACATGGGATCTACAATCCTGCAGGTATGGATATGTGAAGGTATTGATTTAGGAAATAAATGATCTATCCCAGCACCTCCAGATTGTATAACTTTTAAATTGGGAAAATGAGTATAATATTCTGCCTCAGGCTTCCAACAAAGTGCAAACTCGACCTCATCATAATTCTCAATCTCAGGATAGATCTCAACTTTTATTTTGGGTAAATGTTTATTGATTTCGAACTTCCATTCTTCAGCCCGACCACTATTCAATATCAATGCTATACTCATGTTGCTTTCATTTATACGAAAATAACATTTATCCTAAAAACAGCAATGTACTTATTCCTGAATAATTACTGTACAAATAAAAAACCACGCCTTATCATCTAATCTTAATTAAACATACTATTTACTCGGGGTATGTCATTTTTTTGATAATTTAGAGTTATCAAGAATCATTCAACTGACTTGTAAAAGCTTAGTTAGTAAAATGTAAATACAAACGATCATGAGAAGACTATTACAATTGGCACCTTTATTCTTATTATTGGTAAGTTGCTATACATCGAATAAAAAGACAGATTTATTACGGAATAGAATAGCTCAAATCGTTTCAGATAAAGATGCAATTGTTGGTGTTTCAATCATCGGAAATAATGGTCAGGACACCATCTCCTTAAACGGAGATCGGCGATTTCCAATGCAAAGTGTTTTTAAATTCCATATTGCATTAGCCGTACTGTCCGAAATTGACAAAGGAAACCTTTCTTTGGATAAAAAAATAGAGATAGGTAAGGATGAACTTCTACCAGCAGATTTTTGGAGTCCACTGAGAGATGAAAATCCCAATGGTGGAAGTTTTACAATTGAAAAATTAATTCAATATGCTGTTTCCCATAGCGACAATACCGCTTGCGATGTGCTGATACGACTGATCGGAACGCCTAAGACTGTTGAAGATTATTTCAAGAAGAACAATATCAAAGAAATACAAATCACATTTAATGAAGAAGATATGCAGGCCAAGTGGGAAAATATGTTTCAAAACTGGACTACTCCAAAAGCTGCAAGTGAGACGATAAAAATGTTTTATGAGAACAAGAACAATTTACTTTCAAAAAGCAGTTATGATTTTTTTTGGAAAACTAATATAGAAACAACAACTGGGGCAAATCGAATAAAAGGACAATTACCGAAAGGAACAATTGTGGCTCATAAAACCGGTTGGTCCGGAACAAATAAAACAACGGGTATTACTGCAGCTGTAAACAACATTGGTCTTGTCTTTTTACCAAATGGTGAGCATTTTATTATTAGTGTTTTTGTGAGTGAATCAAAGGAAAATTTCGATGTAAATGAGAAAATTATCGCCGACATTGCAAAAGCTACTTATGACTTTTACAGCAGGCAATAATCAATGAAAAACCGAAGATAAAGAACTTGCCAAACAACGTTAAACACGTATAGTCCCTGCCAACGACTATACGTTTAACAAATCCCAAACACGCTCAAGCCTACGAGTGCAATAAAGAAGCTCCTAAGCGATGGGTTTTGAATGAACAAACAGAAAAACGCGGTCGACGGTGGAAATCGGGAGATCAGCTATTTATTCTCGGAAACCAGATTTCACTGTTACATTTCCAAGTGTATCTACAGTTTCAAGAATTGCCTGATTATTTTTATCGACCATAATGCGGATTCGAGGCCTTCCCTGACTGTCATGTATAAATAAACCGATCTCATCCTTATAGTTTTTACCTAAAAACATACGGTCAGTCGCGAGAAGACCTTCATTACGCATAATTGTTACTGCTGAATCTCGTACTTGTTTTACGCCTGAAGTAGTCAGCTCTTTATATCTATCTTGTCGCTCCGCAAAGGCATCTTCTTTCCCATAACTCCATAATTGAAGCCCATATTTCCTTTTCTTGGTCTGGGTATCCTCCATATACTGTAACTGCATGATCTGATCATCCTGATATTTATCTATGGAATAAACCATTCCAGCGCTCTCTTTGTCATTATCGTATACAAGTCCGCCACATTCATCTCCATCGCGGTTAAAGAAAATCAATCCAGCCTCTCTTTCCCTTGGTTCGAGATCCTTTCCGATCATTCTTCCAGGATGCTGCCGAGCCTTATTACTCAATACCATTTTAATTGTACCATCGGCCTCCCGAATATTTATCCTTTCGACGTCAAGAACAGATCCTCTTCTATCATGGTTTAATACAATAAATACAGTTATTGCCATTCCCAGAAAAAGGACTAAGCATGCTCCTATCAGTAGCCTAACTTGTCTTTTCAATTTTAAAATCTCTGAATTCATAATGGATTAATTTAATGGATATCGTTGAGTTGCCCCGTAAGATTCATATATTTCCCATTCACTTGAAACAAAATCTATAACCTTAATAATCAAAGCTATAAAATAATATTCTTTCATTTTCATAAAAATCATAGCAAGTAATCTTATCACGCACAAAAAAGGCCACATCGCACAATGTGGCCTTAAATAGGTGATGATCCATACCTGATCAACCCTAATGATTTGTTTTGTTAAGTAATAAAACTGACAACAACACCTATAAAAGAAAATCTAATACCCAAATTTCGCTAAGCGGCCATACATCTCCACAAAAGCACATTGATCCAACAACCACTTGGATTTTTTGGGTTTCTCCAATGTCCAGTCGGCATCAAACAGTCCGTCCTGATCGCGCATCTTATGCCATGCCAGATCAAGATTCTTCGCAAAAATATCCATGTATTTCCGATTCCCATCCTGTTCGAACAAACTGATATATCCCCGCATCATGACAGCATGGAACCAGACATTACTGTTTTTTAAAATCGGAAAATCAATTCCATCTCTGGTCTGAAAAAAATAGCTTAAACAAGCTTCAGCCAGCTGCTGTGCATCCATCAGATACTTTTTTTCCTTCGTCAGTTTATAAAGCAAGGCCGCAGCCTGCAACATCTGGCCTGAATTATAGGAATATTTGGCTCTATCTACCTTACCATTTAGATGTATATTATCCCAATACAGCTTGTCATCTGGATCTTGCAAACCTGCTTTTGTCCATTCATATAGCCGTCGACCTTCATTTAGATAATTCTTCTGGTTGGTTGCTTCAAACAGTTTTAGGGCAAACACAGCTGCTGGAGCATTCGAACAGGCATTTTTAGATTCCTTTTTTTGCTCACACCAATAAATACCACCGCCAAGCTTGTTATCTTCACCACTCTTCACAAAAGCCCATATTTCTTTTGCATGTTTGAGGTAATCAGCTTTTTTGGTCTGGATATAGCTATCGGTAAAATCAATACCCAACCATATATTGTCATCGTAAAAACGGTCTGACGCTGGTGCAGAATTGATATATGACGCATAGCCCACAGGTACACGCTGTTCATCTCTGTATTCACGGAGCCCTACCAGTACCTTTTGATCCAATACTTTCTGATGGTCGGCTTTATCCTTTGACAGCTCCATCAATGCATTTACGGCCGAGAAACTGCAAGAGAAAGGCCAGAGATAGGCGTATTTTTTCTGCTGCCCTGCTTGTTCGTTATTATTCAGATAATCTGCTTTAAAATTTTCATCAAAAGGATATTTTTCGATCAATAATTTATTTTCAGCACCCCCGTATTTGTTATAGACCACATCTAGGGTCTTTTGCGCACGTTCGGAAAATTGATCTTTTTTAACTTGTGCCTGCGTTGTCAAATAGCATAATCCTGTCAAAAGTAATGTCGTCGTTATCTGGTTTATTTGTTTCATCTGCATCTATTCGTTTAATGAAGCCATCAGGAACTCATGTTCATCTAATGGCTCCGAGGTATCCAATCTGTTATTTTGACTTTATCTGATAGCGTGCCAGCCCTTCAAACAGCATGGCAGCACTGGCGTAGGCTGAAATTTCGCTGTTACCAATCGGCGGCTGAGACCAGGAAGAGCCAAATAATAGCGTTGGCAGGCTGGTTCCTTTGATCCAGGCAATTTTACCGTTGTTAACCAAAAACTTCTCAAACTTTGCGCGATAACCGGCATCGATTCCCTCCAGGTTCAAATATTCCACAAAATATCGGATGAATATACCCTTAAACAGCGCACCGTCACCATTACCTTCATCGCGCAAAATATTATTCCCCACATCTATACAGCGGGTAATGGTGTAATAACTAATTTTCTGCGCATCGACCAGATAGATCTGATCTTTGGTAATCTTAAAAAGTTCCACAGCCGTACCAAGAAAAGTTCCCTGATTATAGGTCAACGTGGTTACATCAACCGCATCTGTCTCTCCATTGATATTATCGTACACAGCCCCTGAAGATGGGTTATATAAGGTTGCTTTCTGCCATTCATAAATCTTTTTGGCCCAGGTCAGGTAGTTTTCATTTTTTGTTAAATTATAAAGTCTAGCCGCAAGAATGCTGGCGGGTCCGTTAGAACAGGCGTTCTTGCTGTATAACATATCCTTGCGCCAGGCCAATCCCCCGCCGGCATATTGTTCATTCCAGGCTTTCAAAATATCGGTCCATAAAAGCAGTACCGCATCGAGATATTTCTGCTCCTTGGTCGTCTCATATAGGCGCAGCATGGTCAGAGCATTCCACTCCATATCATCATAGAATACGTTATAATAAGTGTTGCCGTTTTTAACCTTGACACCTTCAAACCACTTGCTGAAATAGGCGCTGTATTTAGCGTCCTTCGTCCGTTGGTAGGCATCAATAACTACGTCCATCGCGTGGGCATTGGGCCAATATTGAAAGCCCTGATCCGATTGGTTGATGGCATTGTTGAAATATCCCGCTTCATTCCAGAAACCAGAGATCATTTTGTCGGACACCTGCGTAGCGACCGCTGTCCAAGGTTCCTGAATCGTATCATCGTATAGATAGGTATCCTCGACTTTTGTACACCCAAACAGTAAGAACAGCATGGATGAGATTATCACTATTTTCTTCATCATTTCCTCTTTTTAATTTGGAACTACGGCATGTGTATAATCTTTGTCCCCTTGTAAGATCATGGAGATTTTGGTCGGATGCCCATCTACTGCATCCACAAATTTCCATTTGTCATCCCATTGCGAAAGATTAGGTAATATACGGACAAAGTAATACGCTGGGGCGGAAGAGCTGTTTGGTGGGCTATCGGTACCCGTCTGAGTCCCTAATTGTACAGTCTCTGCCTTTCCGGCCTTGACCGTTTCCATTTGGAACTTATAGCGTTGGTCGCGCCCCCAGCTTTCCTGCTTAAAGTTGATGACACCTGTTGCCGACCAGATACCCTTGCCTTGATAAGGGAGATCCAGTACCACCGCACCTGAAGGTGAGAAATAAACACCCATGCTTTTGATTTCAGCATAGGTAATCGTCGAAACGTTGAAATCAATTCGAATTCGATACACCGCAGTCTTGGCAATGGTATTGCTTCCGGTCGCTTCTTCTTTTATCTTGGTTTGATCTTCGGAATAGAATACACGTCCATCCGCCGATTTGCGATCCGTAAAGATATATTTTTTACCGGCTTCCAATTTTGTAAAAACCTCATATTCACCATTACCTACAAGCTTAAATGGTATTGCCTGAGCAATGGCGGTACCGTTCTCAGCACCTTCACCGGTAATAAACAATTCGTCCGGAATATCTGCAAACCCTTCCAGCGTTTTGATATTCAGATTTTTTTTCACTTTACTCAGCACACGTTTCATGCCCCGTATGGAATACACGGACCAACTGATGTCACCACTTGCGCCAGGTTCTATCCCAGCTTTGGCCGCCACCTGATTCAATATTTTGTGACTGATATTCGCGCCGTTTGAATTTCCGTTATTGTCCGAAGTAACGGTATATAGTGGCTTGCTGAAATCGCCATTTACTTTATCAAAAACAACTTCATATTGGGCCGCTCCCCCATCGGCAACCAGTGCAGATTCCCATTCAAAATAGAGAGCCGCAGAGGTCGAGCTCAATAATTTGACTGCCTTCCCATCCGCAGGTGCATATAAATTCTCCACAGCGGATACATCCGCATCCGAGTATTTCATATCGTCTTTTTTGCAGGAAACGATGTTCGCAACCAATGCGAGCATTGCTATAACTTTAAAATACCATTTCATGTCTTTATCTTTAATTTTGTAGTTCAAAACGGACGTTGTTCACGCTATCGATTACAACGGTTAGTTTCGATTAAATTTTAGTTTGAATAGCCTTGATTATTGGGCAACAAATTTTTATTCAGGTCAATCTGTGTCCTTGGTACCGACCATAGATAATCTCTACTCTCGTCAAATCGTCTAATATCCAATTTGATATAGCTATTGTTGCCACCGTATTTAGCACCGGTCACCTGTCCGTCCAAAAAGGTTTTACCTGCTTTCCAACGGACGATATCATAGTAACGCAGCCCCTCTAAAGCGAGTTCGCTTCTTCGTTCATTTCGTACGATCGTTTTCAGATCACCAGTGACAGGAAAGTCCAGCGCTTTATCCACTACAAAGCCTGCTCTTTTGCGGATAGGTTTGATTGTCATATCCCAAATTGCGGCATCGAGTTGCCCCAGTGCCTCTTTTGCTTCGGCATACATCAGTAAGATATCAGCATATCTGAACATAATAATATTAAGCCCGGCATCGTATTTTACCGTCGCTGTCACATCGTAATATTTCTTTACATAATAGCCGGTTGCAGAAGCATTCGCACTTGCTCCCTGATACTCATCCAAGCGCTCTTTATCTGTACCTCCGGAGCCTGGCTTGATAAAAATCTTACGAACTGTCCCATCAAAGTCAGTCCATTGGCCACCATGAAAAACGAGAGTTGCCGCCATTCGTGGGTCACGGTTTATGTAAGGATTATCACTGTTGTAGTTAGGATCCGTGCTTATGGTATTTCCATCAAGGGTGATATAGTTGTCAACAAGGCTCTGCAAAGGGGCATAGCCGTTCAGTCGCGCCTGAGCAGAGATCGGGGCGGCATCATAGAGTTTATTCCAGGTTTTCAGCTGTGGCACATACCCGTAATCCAGAATAACCTCCGAATTGTATTCTTTTGCTGCAGTAAACAATTCCGGATAACTATCGAAAAGCGCATATGTCCCAAATTCCCCTTGTTTCTTGATCAAGTTCTCACAATACTGCAATACTTTGTTCCAGTTGCTCTCATAGAGAAAAGCCCGCGCCTGAAAAGCCGAAGCCGCGCCTTTTGTAATTCGACCTCTATCATCGGCAGGCAACACATCTTTGCTGGGCAGATCAGCCATACATTCATCCAATTCCTGATGGATAAATGCCATGACCGTTGCCTTGGCCGTTCTTGGAATGACTTTAGACTCCTCTAGGGATATGTCTTTGGTAAAGAAAGGGACATCGCCGTAAAAATTGACCAGTCTAAAATAGAGGAATGCACGGATAAAGCGTACCTCCGCAATCCGGCGTTTTTTGAGCGCAGCATCCATTCCGGGGACACGATCTACATTTTCAAGGTAGACGTGACAGGTCTTGATACCGCCATAGAGATCGGACCATTCCGAAGCGAAACGTCCCAAGGTAGGGTCAGCAGTTCCATTGCGGATAGCGCGTTGGTCGGTATTTGACCGCCCTTCAAAAATATTATCACTCAGCGCTTCATCATTCCATAACCGGTCGGCTGAGAAGAGCTGATTATAGGCCATATTGACCATTTTTTCTGCGTTTTCTGGGTAATCCCAAAAGTTCTCATCAGTAAATCTATCTGTTGGCAAGGTATCCAACTTATTGCAGGAAGTGAAATGAACAACAGCCATTAAACTCAAGCCTCCTATAAGTAATTTATATAGTCTCATCACATAAATGGTTAGAATTGAATATTTAATCCGCCGCCATAATATTTCAACGTTGGATAATTGCGGGCACTATTGGCTGAACCTCCCATGTTGGAATCAAATTCGGAAGACTCGGGGTCTATCCAGGAGTTTTTACTCAATGTCAGCAAATTTTGGGCATTAACAAAGAAGCGTACCCGCTGTAGACCCCATTTAGAAATGACATTCTTTGGTAATGAATATCCTATTTGGAGATTTTTCAGACGCGCATACTTCCCATTGAAAAGATAGAGATCAGAATCTTTCCCAAAGTTGTTTGTTGAGGCTGTAGATCCATTAGCTGTAAGTCGAGGCCACTGCCCATCAATATTTGTCGGTGTCCAGTAATCCAGTTGATGTTGATAAATAGCATACGAATAATTCTGGTGAAAGGGTTCGATCAGTTCACCGCGGATCATCATATCCCGTTTACCAACCCCCTGCCAGAACATGCTAAAATCAAAATCCTTATAACTGAGGTTATAGGTCAGGCCGAATGTAAATCGTGGGAAACCATTACCCAAGACAAACCTATCCCGTGCGTCGATCATTCCATCGTTATTTCGATCCACATATTTGACATCTCCTGGTCGCAGGTCCGCGGCAGTGATGCCACTTGGCAGGGCCGAAGTCTCTATATCCGAAATATTCTGGAAGAGTCCAGCCATTTTGTATCCATAATAGGAATTGTACGGCAAGCCGACACGTGTCAATTTGGTGATATTATCTACTGTTGAAATCCGGTCATCTCCCGGCATGGAGACAATCTTATTGTGGCTATCGCCTATATTGGCATTGATCTGGTGCTGAAACTCACCTGTTTTAGCGTGATAGGTCAGGTTGATCTCCCAGCCTTCATTGTTCATTTCGCCTAAATTCTGGTTTTTTAATGAGGTCCCAAACACGGATGGGATCTGTGGTGACATCAGAATATCTACTGTTCGCTTCTTAAAGTAATCAAAGCTTGCTGTCAGCTTATCCTGAAAGAAAGTTGCATCAAGGCCAACATTGAAATTATAGGTTTTCTCCCAGCGCAAATCCAAACTTGCATAGTTAAATCCCGCGGCAGCTACTGGCTTATTGTTAAATCCATAGCTGTTTGGATAAGATTCATAAGTAAAATAATACGAATAGTCATCTACGGCCTGATTTCCCAGTACACCATAGGTAGACCGAATCTTGAGGCTACCGACATGCTCCTTATACCAATTCATAAACTGCTCTTCCGATGCTCGCCATCCAAGTGATCCTGATGGAAAAAATCCCCAGCGGTTTGCCTTTGAAAACTTGGAAGATCCATCGTAGCGAAAGCTGAATTCGGCAAAATACTTACTTTCAAAGTCATATCCAGCACGACCGAAGATTGAGTTGATGCTATTCTGTAAAGTTCCATTTGGTGTGACACGGGCACTGGCAGGATCGATAACTGTTCCGGTAGTAGGTGTTCCCAGCACTGGATCGGTAAACTTCATTTTAAGTTCATTCTGTCTACGAGTATAGGACTCATTGGATGCACCAATCAAACCCGAAACGTGATGGCTCCCGAAGGTCTTATCGTAATCCAGCAGTAACTGGAAATTCAGCAAAGAGGCTTTTTCATTAAAATCTTCTGTATTACGATCCGAATTTACGAACACCTGTGGCTGCAGGGCATCTGGGTTGGAATACAAGGGTACTTGGATCCGTCGGATAAAACGGTGGTCTGCATAGATATCTGCGCCAAAAATACCGCGCAACTTCAAACCGTCGAACAGCTTTGCTTCGAGGTTCAGGTTGATGTTAAAATAATCATTGTCATTTTTGATATAACCGCCTTCATTTAGTTCCGCCAGGGGGTTCTGATCTGTCAATGCGCTGTTGACCAGGTATTTTCCATTATCGGCCCGCATGCGATAGTAATAATAAGAAGGGAGGCGGGAAGCATTGATAATGGCACTTCCGGCGGTATTGCTCATATTGTTGTTACGGGTATAAGCTAAAATCGAGGTCAGTTTAAAACGGCCGATCTCAGTACTGAGATTGGTCCGTAGATTATAGCGTTTTACCCCAAAATCCTGTCCAACAAAATTGCTGGGCTGATTATAAAAGCCTCCCGAAAATAAATAAGAGCTTTTTTCACCACCACCAGTGACACTGATATTATATTTTTGTTGAAACGAATTTTTCATAATTTCCGGCAAATTCCATTTCTCAATATCTTGGTGTGCGTACAGATCTGCAATCGCCGCCGGTGAAAATTGTGGATCCATTCCTGAGTTGGTGAGTGCAAGATTACGTAAGGTCGCGTTTTCATAGCCAGCAACTGGAGAAAACAAGATTTTGGGTTGTTGCACACCCCATTGCGTGCCAATTGTAACCGAGGGTTTCTGATTTTGGCGTCCCCTTTTTGTGGTTACCAAGATGACACCATTTGCTGACCGTGAGCCGTAAATAGCTGTGGAACCTGCATCTTTGAGTACAGATACTGTTTCGATATCGTCCGGATTGATCTTGTTCAGTGTTCCACCTTCGGTAATAATTCCGTCAATCACTACTAGTGGGGCATTACTATTTACCGTAGATATTCCGCGGATATTAATGTTCATTGAATTATCGTTCGGATCCATACTTTTCTGTTGAATGGTCAAACTTGGGGAAGCGCCCTGAAGGGCCTGTGTGACGTTACCGACCGGTCGGTCCTGAAAGGTCTTTGCACCGATCTGATCGACAGCACCGACAACGCGTTGCCGGGTCGTGGTTCCGTATCCAATAACGATAACTTCTTCCAGCTGACTATTGCTGCTTTTCATCAGCACATGCAACTGTCCCAATTCTTCTGTACGGATAGTAGCGAGTTCCACAAGCTGCTGATCGTACCCGACAGAGGAAAAAATCAGTGTAGATTTAGGAGAAAGATTACCGATCGTAAAACCACCATCAGCGGCAGTGGAAGTTCCAGCTGATTCATTGCCTTTTACGCGAACGGAAACATTGGCAAGCGGTTCACCACGCTCATTGGTCACCCGTCCCTTGATGATTGCCTGAACTGGCACCGTCTCTTGCTGTACTGATGGGCCTATGCTTGTAGACCGGGGCTTGTCCCGAATGACGATTGTCTTGCTGTCCATCTGATACGACAGCGGCTGATCTGCAAAAAGCTGAACCAGTACATCTGACAACATGCGGTCTTTTACTTTTATATTGACAGGTTTAGCCGCCGACATTTGCCGTTCTGTATAGAGAAAATTGTACCCTGTCTGTGACTTGAGGTCCTTAAATATTCTTTTAAGGCTCATATTAGAGTATTCCAATGTTACCTTTTGTGCAAAAGTCGAAGCGCTAACCTGCATAAAAGTAACCAAGATAATTATGGTCGTCAATCGCATAATAAGCCATAGTTTACGGAATAGCAAATATGCTATCGCCTTTTTTCTGATATAATTTTGATACATTTGCAAGGTTTGATTTGCAGTATATTCGAGTCGTCCAAAACAGAAATATAATGCAGATTGGATAGTTAAAATTTAATTGTCCCAAACAGCAACCGAGTCCTTCGGGATCTTGGTTGCTTTCTTATAGCCCACCGTGGTGACTATTCGTTTTGTATATTTCTATTCATCAGTTGCTTTTTTAGGTATTTATAATCAATTATTTATTAAATAATTACGGAAGAACATATAGGGTTTTCCCTTCAATCCTGAAATGGACTGCCCCCGTATTTTCAAGCAGATTTAAGACTTGCTTTACGTCATCAAAGCGCGATATCCCACCACCGAACTTCTCTGTTGTTTTTTTTCCCTGATAGATCACATCCACGTTATACCAGCGTGCTATTTTGCGCATTACACTTTCGATATCATCCCCATCAAACATAAATTCGTGACTGGTCCACGCAATTATTGGAGCTGTATCTACTTGCTGTAACTTAAGCACTCCGTTGGTGTTAAGACTCGACTGTTGTCCTGGAAGCAACCGAAGTTTTTGGTTGCTGGAAGATACTTCGACACTCCCTTCTAAAAGGGTAGTCCGTAATACTGGTTCGTCAGCGTAGCTATTTACATTAAAATGAGTACCCAGTACTTTGATCTGTTGACCGGATGTCTTGACGATAAAAGGGTGTTTGGGATCCTTTGCTACCTCAAAATAGGCTTCTCCTGTCAATTCCACTTCCCTTTTTCCCTCCAGGGCAAACCGCATTGGATATTTAAGGGCTGAAGCGGCATTGAGCCATACTTGTGTACCATCTGGTAGCTTAATCCGATAGGTTTCTCCTTTGGTTGTTGATAATATATGATTGCCGGCTCCAGCACCAACATTTCCCCCTACTTCGTAGATCAATTGTCCATCATTACTTTTAGATATCTTGATCCCCATTTCATCTGCAATCTGTCCATTCGTGGTCTCCTGTAAGCGAATCTGCTCGCCATTGGCGAGAGTTAAGGTCGCGGATTGTTTTCCTGGTGAAATCAACTCTTGCGCGGACGGTTGGTTTTGGGGATCACTTGCACCATCAAAAAACCACCAGCCAGCAAACATTACTCCAATGACGATAGCGGCAGCAGCAGCCACAGGTTTCCAGGACCACAATGATCTCACTTTCGGTTTATTTATCTGAAGATGTAATTGCTCCCATGTGTTATCCAATACGAGCAGGAGTTCGGGATCCTGAAGCAAGGCCTGATCGACAGGATCATCCAGTACCTCCTGGATCAGTTCCTGCAGCAGTATCCGGTCTTCCCCAGATTTTATATAAGACAGAAAAGCGCGGGAATTTTCCTCACTGAGTTCCCCATGTATATACTGCCTCAACGTATGTTGAAGTATTTTTTTCTCCACAATTGGTTATCTTCTTTTTAGCTAATACACTTCAAAAGCAATGATCATCTGCTCCCGTTGCAATTTTATTTTATATTTTTTCAGCCTAAAGAAAATAAGATGAATTAATGATGCTGGAGAAGTATAAAAGAGGCAATTAGCAGCGTGGACTTATCCAAAACACCGTGCCTTTCTTTGATGTATTTAGTAGCTTTTACAATATGATCATTGATAGTCGAAGTCGATATTCTTAATAAGGTACTTACTTCGGCGTAGCTTTTACCTTCGATCTTACAAAGCTTGTAGATCAGTCTGCGTTGGGGTGGAAGCTGTTCAATCGTCTGGGAGAGCCATTGTTCGTCCTGTTTTTCGTCTAATTGTTCCTCTACATGGCTATATAATTGTGTATTATGGAGACTAAGGTAGGCTTGAATCTGTTTCTCCAAATTATTTTTACGGATAAAGTTATATACGGTGTATTTTGCAATCTGAAACAGGTAGGATCGAAAAGACTGTTCGGGATCAATTAGCTCCCGCTTATCCCATACTTTTATAAAAACTTCCTGTAAAAGCTCAGCAGCATCCTGTTCGGACTTGACCATTTTACGAATGTTGAGATAGATTCGGCCACTGTAGAGGGTATAAATTTGACGAAAAGCTGTTTGGCAGCCCGAACGCAGGGCCAACAGGTTTTCCTTCTCTTCAATATGATCATATTTCGGTTTATACATTGTCACTCCGGTGAAAATATAAAAAATGGGTCACCAAATCTCGGACCTTTCGCTCATAGTGATGACAAAATAGCAAGAACTATCCCCTTCGTTGAAAAGTAAAAATGCTATAGCTTTATCATATTTTGGTTATCCCCTATCCGTCTTAGGTCACATTCAATAAATTTATTACCGCCATAAAATCTGATAATAAACTCGTGCTGGCATTCCGAAAAATTTTAGATTCCAGGACGTCTATCGCTTAGCTATTGATATATCCATAAGATTGAATAAAACAAATATAAAAAAACTAAAACGGTTTTGCTTATTTCAGAAGAAAATTAACAAATGATCAGGCAACAGCTTTTTTTGCTTCCCTATGGATTTTATAAACTGTCCTTTGTCTTAATATAACGAGGAAAAAAAGTAGGGATTAGCTCGTATTATCTTACCATTTAATAGGGACTTTATACGGACTTCATAGGGACCTCATTCGGACCTCATTCGGACCTCATTCGGACCTCATTCGGACCTCATTCGGATAAAAGCGTATAAAGTCCGTTTTAAACACGAATAATATACCTGTTAAATAAGTATTATTTAGAAAAGAATCTCCTACCTACTCCCTTAAAAACAGAAAAAGCCAGATCGCAGGATGGCACTGAATCTAACCGCATCTTCACGACTATGCGTTTTCACATTGGAAGATTGAGCCATTGAACAATATAAAATTGAACCGTACAGAAATACTTATAACATGCAAACTCATGTAATTTAGGCTAAACCATTTAGATTAAAAAAATGAGTAAAACAATATTAATAACAGGAGCTGCAAGCGGTTTTGGAAAAATTGCTGCATTTGATCTGGCAAGCAAGGGTTACAAAGTAATTGCCACTGCACAGGTTTATCCACAGGTGAGTGACTTAATACGTGAGGCTACCGAAAGAGGAATCGATCTTATCGTTGACAAATTAGATGTGACCAACCCCCGGGATCTGGCTTATATTCACAAGAAATATGATATAGATATCCTGATCAGCAACGCTGGCATCATGGAAGGTGGGCCAATCGCTGAACAGCCAATGGACTTAATCCGTGCCATGTTTGATGTCAATGTATTTGGAGGTCTCGAACTTGCACGAGGCTTTATCAAAAAATTTATTGCACAGAAAAAGCCAGGCAAGGTCGTGTTCACTACTTCGATGGGCGGTCTTTGGACAGTGCCTTATGTTGCAGCTTATTGCGCTTCAAAACACGCGATGGAAGCAATTGCAGAAGGGTTAAAAACCGAACTAGCAGACTTTAACATCAAGATCGCGACATGTAATCCCGGGGTGTATGGTACAGGATTTAATGACCGTGGCGTGGATAGCATATTCCGTTGGTACGATCCCGAGATCAATTTTACACCATCTGCTGTATTTGATGGCATTGCTGAATCGTTGAATAATCAATTAGATCCACAGGCTATGGCCAATTGCATTGTAGATGTAGCGCTGGACGAAAATTCTAATTTTAGGAATGTTTATCCTAAGGAAACCGAAGATTTTGTAAAACAGCTGCAGATTGAAGCTTGGACGGCAAAAAGTTAGTTGAAGAAACAATATCTTATGGGCACAGCTACCCTGCTGTGCTCTTTTTACAAAATAATGGACCAATATGATGAATATAAACTATAATCAAGCAACCCAAATATTGAATGCTTCTATTGTGAAAGCAAACGAATTAGGTATTTCTGTCTGCATAGTAGTCGTAGATAATGGCGGCCATTTAATGGCTTTAGCAAGACTTGACAGTGTCTTTGGTGTTATAGACTTCGCTATAAAAAAGGCAAAAACTGCGGTCATGTTTGGTGTAGACAGCGACACCATGGGGAGTATTATTGCTGGAGCTGATATCCATTCCTATGGAATGATCAACTCCAATGATGGTTTATTGACAATACCTGGCGGAATAGTCATTAAAGACGCGAAAGACAATATCGTTGGAGCTATTGGCTGCTCCGGAGGTACTCCAGAACAGGATAAGGAAATTGCAAGTACTGGTAGTCGGATAATTCTTTAATTTAGTGATATTTGTATAATGACTGCAACTCACGAGATCATATTCGATAGACTAGTGTATTCCTGTGCTTTTGAAAAACATAGGGGATCCGAGGAATTTTATCCGGATCATTTTCTAGGATTTCAGCTTTCCGGCGAGACACATGCTTTTCATGATCAGGGATTTACCATTATCCATGAAAATATGGTCGTTCTGGTCAAAAAAAATCAGCTTATCCGTACAATAAAATATCCTTCAAAATCTGGAAAGTATAATTTCATTGCGATAACATTGGACAAAGAAACCTTACAGCGTTACGCTTTTGAAAATAAAATTGTTATAGATACGCAATATAGCGGAAAGCAGAAATTATTCTTTGAACCTAATGAGTTCCTCAGCAGTTATTTTCTTTCGCTTGCTCCTTATATTAATAAAACAAAACAGGCAACACCAAGACTTGCAGATATAAAAGTCAGGGAGGCCATTGAGCTCTTGCTTGATAGTAACCCTGATTTAAAATATATTTTATTCGATTTCATTAAAACGTATAAAATTGATCTGGAAGAATTTATGAACAACAACTATATGTTTAATGTTCCACTAGGATCATTTGCAAAACTTACGGGACGCAGCATATCGTCTTTCAAGCGTGACTTTGCTGAGATCTTTAATTGCAGTCCAAAATTATGGCTCAAGAATAGACGTCTGGAAGAAGCCTACTATTTAATCAAACACAAACAACAAAAACCAACAAGTTTCTATCTGGATCTTGGTTTTGAAAACCTAAGTCATTTTTATTCATCTTTCAAAGAGAAATATGGCTTAACAACTTCAGAAATCTAGTATACTTTTTCTCTTATAATTTTTTAGCCGTATAGGAAAAGGAGCCTTTTTGGTCTATTTATAGCTGTTGACCACAGCCGAAATCGATTGAGGAAAATAGGTACTTGGCAGACCAATAAAATAACAATTTTTATTCATAAATTGAGTCAATTCATTACAAACAGACTTGATATGGGAACTAAAATTTCAACAGACAAACTATTATTGAAGCCCGTCGAACTGTCCGACCTCCAAAACATGTATAATCTCAGGACCAATCCTCAAGTCGCTAAGTATATTCAGCGAGATGTCAATAAAAATCTCGAAGACATCAGGCAGTTTATAGAATTAGTCATAAAAAATAATTTTTACTTTACGATCAATACCATAGATCCCAGTGAATTTATTGGAACGTTAACCTTATGGAATATCGACCGAAGTACGAATTATGCGGAGATAGGCTACGAGTTGCTTCCTCAATTTCAAGGGAAAGGATTAATGAGCGAAGCTGTAAAGGCAATACTGGATTATGCTTTCAACGAAGCAGGATTTGAATACATTGAAGCGTATACACATCGTGAAAATATAGCATCCAAAAAGCTCCTGGAGCGAGTTGGCTTTAAATTGGTCGTAGGTAAAATTGATGAGGATAACTCAGACATTATTGTTTATGGAATAAATAAAATAGCGGAAGAAAACTCAATTGATTATTAATAATACAATTTAGTAATTTCATAGCTGATACATACAGCATAACAAAATAACAGATGAAATTTAGCTTTTTAATTGTCATGTTACTGACTTATGGCTTTGGCCAGGCACAGGATACCGAAATTAACGCTTCAAAAAAAGCCAAGATCAATACTATGATCTCACTGTTCAAACAAAAGAACTTCGATGCGATTTCAACCATTATAAATTACCCCTTGAAGCGAGAAAATCCCATTCCAGATATTAAAACCCCAAAAGAATTTAAGCAACGGTCTCATGAGGTCTTTGATCAGGCACTCCTCGATCTGATTGCAGGTTCAAAAACTGAACAATGGACGGAAGTGGGGTGGCGAGGAATCATGCTCGATAATGGTACGATATGGATAGACAGTGATATGGGGAAAATAACCGCTATAAACTATCAGAGCCCTTTTGAAAAAAAACTAAAACAAACACTGATCCAACAACAAAAAAATAAGGTACACAGCTCTTTAAAGCAATTTAAAAATCCGGTATACAGAATAAGAACCGAAAAGTATCTGATTAGAGTAGATGAACTTGCTAACGGAAAGTATAGATATGCTTCTTGGAAGATTGGCAACAAAGAAAACGCGCGACCTGATATTGTGCTGAATAACGGTAAACTGGATTTTGCCGGAAGTGGGGGAAATCATGTCATTACATTCACAAACGGGGACTATACCTACAAAATATATCGGAATATTATTGCCAAAAAAAATGCGTCGGATATTACCCTTAATGTTGAGAAAGATAACCGAAAAATTTTGAGTCAACCGGGAACATTAATAGCAGATTAAAATACTGTTTGCTAAATTAGTATTCAAAACAAGCCATATTAATGCGATATCGATATGGTTTAATTGGGACTGCTGTTAATCCCCGATACCTTGGAAAGTTTATAAAGAGCAATTCAATTGTCGTAAAAAATTTGGATCTAGCAAGAAGAGGAATTACTCCTCTTCTTTATTAAACATCATTCTGAAAAATTCCAACGTTGATTTTTTACCTGCAGGTAAATATGAAAACCCATGTCCCCCATCTTCCACAGATTTTAACACCCAATTTTTAGTCTCTTTCTCTACCTGTTGGTACACTTTCATGAGGTCTCCATAGGTATAAAGATTATCGTCTTTGGCATGTAGTGAGTAGATTGGATGAGCAAGTTCTGAGATTCCGTTTTTGGATTCAAAATCAACAATCTTCGGCCGTGCCGAAATCGTATAAAATGCTCGGAACGGAGTATTTCGTTCCAGAGCAAACTGATAACAGACGTTTCCCCCCATTGATACTCCCCCCAAATAAATTGTTTTGGTATTCATATAATAGCGAAGCTTAACCTCCCCCAATATCCTCGCAATAATTGCAGAACAATTGTCGTAATTCTTCCATCCAGGATTTCCTTTTTGAAAGGGGTATATAACAATCGAATTGGTGCTATCAGCAATTGTAAAAATAGGTTCAAACCGTGTCTGAGGGTCTACTGTTAACGATGCGTCATGAGCACTCACACCTCCATGTAAGAAAAAAAGAGCCCTTGTTGGCGTATCGCACTGGTAACCCTTGGGAACAAATACAAGATATGGAATTTCAAGCCCATCTTGATTAATATGATACAACGCAAAACCTTGTCGTGCATTTTGATAGGAAGCCTGTTTTCTTGAGATCACATTCGATAGAATTTCATCTTGCCAAATTTTGTCTAGTTTATATTTTTCCTGAATTTGGACATCCATCTTCGCTAAGATTTTTTTGTATGTGTGGTCATGTAATATTGATTTAAATATGGAATCATTTTTAAAATAGGACAACTCTTGTTCATTATCGCCCAAGCCCAATTTAACGCCTTCATTTAACCATTCAATTGCCAAGTTGGTTTTACCACAGCGTAGCGCAATCACCAGCGCATTTGCATAATCATATTTGCCTTTATTATCTTGTTTTTTAAAAGCTTTTTGAAAAATCAGAAGAGCTTCATTGTATTTTTCCAATTTAATTTGTGTACTAGCCAGATCCATCAATTGTTCATAAGATTGAGCAACTGATTTCTGAAAAGAAAGCAAGACAAGCAATACAGTTAAAATCTTCATTTTTTAATTTGGATAATTGTGCAGGAATAAACCTATATAAATATGTTAAGCAAGAAAATAGATGTGATTTGAAGGGTACAGCTCGACTAAAAAGCCACATCTCGCGATGCGGCTCTTCAACATATATATTTATTTTAAACGACCTGCTTATTTATACGAGCTAATAGACTTGGATACTTTCCAGCTGTCGCCTTCGCGGACCAAAGTAACCAGATCCGTCATCGTGAAATTTTCAAATTTCATGGTTACTTTTGCGATCATATAGTCTGCTGACTTTTCGATGACCCGAGCACTCACATTACAATTCAACCTTTCTCCTTTTTGTTTTTTAAAAAAATTGACCACAGCATCACGGTTATTGATTGCTGCATGTGAAGATTGAATGTTTTGGCTGAAATCCTCAGCAAACAACTGCTCTATTCCTGCTGATTCACCTTTCGTTGTCACCGCCACATAATGGTCAAGGGCTAAGCCTGCTGTGGAAAGATTAACTGATGCTTTCTCTGTTTTTCCGACTATTTTTTCAGTTGCCATAGCGAAAGTAGATAATGCAATTAAAGCGACTGCTGCGAATGTTTTTATTAGCGTTTTCATAATGTCTTTATGCTATTGTATTAGTTCCGTTGTTCTTATTTGTTGATTCAAAACTACAACACAATACATCCGCAGCCTATTAACTTTAGACTAATGAATTGGAAAACTCGGTGAATGGCGGAAATGGGGAGGTAAAGCTACGACAGGAAATTCAAACTAAGTTGTCAATCTCCAGTTGAATATTTACACGGGCTTGTTTTTCATACCTATCGAAAAAGAGATCTGTTTTAAAGATCCTTTCCATATTCAGAAAACTCTGCAGAACTTGTTTCCTGCCACGATCAAAATAAATAGAATCAACATATTCTTTACGGATGCCAGCGGCATATTGAGCATAGGATACCCTGTCAGCACCTAGTATTGACATATCAGCATCTATAAAGTAATTGATATCAGACGAACTATTGCCCGCATGTGTCTTTGTTGCTAAGATCATTTCGCTACATACGCTGATCAAATCGGATGGATATTGTAGTCTATTTAGGTGATTCACAGCCACAAGTGCACTCTTTTCTTCATTAGTACCATCCATCATAAAATAGACGATGTCATGATAAATCATAGCTAGATAGGCTGTGGAATAATCTGATAATTTATTTTTGCAAAGATCTAATTGATTGCTAAAATGCTGCAAATGTACCAAGGTATGATATCCTCTTCGTTGATCGGAATAGGATACGATTACCTCACTCCAGCAGGACTCCAACAAGTCTAGATCCTCAGTATATGGTTTGAGGCACGAAAAATAAATCTCTTTCATCTGTAAAACATCAATGGTCATAAGTAAAGCTAATTATTTTTGTTATCATATTCGTTTTCAAACAAGTTATCTAATTAACTTTAAATACGAAATTAAAACCGAACAAGGAATGAAACCTGGTAGAATAATTGACACATTGGTACTGTGGATCATCTTAGCAATACCTTTTCTAGGCAATGGCCAACAATTGACACAGATCCCAAAGGGGTATTGGGTTGCCTGTGGAGATGACAAAGTACTTATTATTAATCCCGCAATTGGCTCAGATAGCTCAGCCATTGTCTGGAAATGGCAATTCGAAGAAAGTGCCAATCAAATACCGAAGGAATATAGTAACTATTTCAAGTCAATAGATGAATGCAAGCCCGTATTTTCGAATAAAAAAATCCTGATTACATCATCCACTGGTGCAACCTGCTTATTGAATATCGCCGATAAAAAAATTGAGTTCTATGCCAAGACACCCATGGCCCATTCAGCGGACCTACTCCCCGGAAACCTTGTAGCTGTGGCAAACTCGACTCATCCAAAAGGGAACTCTCTGGAGCTTTATCAGTTGAACCAACCGGAGAAACCCATCTACAAAGACACACTCTATTCGGGGCATGGTGTAGTCTGGAACAACAGATTACAGCAATTATTTGTACTTGGCTATGACGATCTGCGAACCTATAAATTAACTGATGCTAAAAAAAGCTTAACTCTCGTCAATACAATAAAAATTCCCGGACAAGGCGGACATGACCTCTCCCTGATAGACGAAAATCGTTTACTGGTTTCGTTTACAGATGGCGCGGCTATTTTTTCTATAAAAGAACACAAATTCGATCCATTCTCACCCTTAGCTGATGCTCATCATATAAAATCCATAAACTGGAATGCAAAAACAAACCGTCTGGTATACACAAAAGCAGAAGAAAGTTGGTGGACATTCAATATCTATGCGACCAACCCAAATCAGAAGGTATATATACCGACCTTGAAACTTTATAAAGTCCGTGTCTGTAATTAAGGCCCCATGCAAGTTGTTTGATTTATCTTGTTAAGTTAAATTAGCGTTATAAGTAAACTTATAAAAGACAGATAAGAAGATATTTTTTGAAACATAACTTATAACTAATATCTTAGTTAGACAAAACTAAAACATTAGTTATGAAAAGATATTTAGTATTAGTATTTATTTTGATTGGTCAGTGGGGATATGGTCAGATCACGACCGATAAATTACTTGAATTACATAATCAGATCGGTAAAAATCATACGGAAAACTACCAATTTGTAATACAGGAATTCAATAAATTTTCCGTGGACAGTATGGATGATAGGACTCGGGGGCTTTTCAATCAACTTTTATCCACTTATCACGCTGCCATAGGAAATTATAACAGATCACGATTCTATTGGGATCAGCAATATGTCAAATGGATCAAAGAATACAAAGTTGATTGCGATACTATCTTTTACAATCAGCACCAATTTGTCGACGCTAAAAACTACATTTTGCAACAATCAAAAAATGAAAAGGTTGTCATGATCAATGAAGCACACAATATTCCATATCACCGTGCTTTTGTATTACAATTATTAAATGGGTACCGTCAATTGGGTTTTAAATATCTCGCAATTGAAGCACTAATGGATAAAAATATCAACGAGACCAAACATATCACAGACACAGCAGGTTTCTATTGTCGTGAACCGCTCTTTGCAGAAATGATCCGCGAAGCCTTACGAGAACAATTTATATTAGTAAAATACGAAGCTGTGGGAAATACAACTAGTAATCGTATGCGGGATTCGTTACAGGCGGTCAACTTAGCCAAAATTTTGAAAACTGATCCTGATGCTAAAATACTCGTTTATGCAGGATATGACCATATCCACGAAGGATCTAAGACTGATTGGAAAAAAATGGCTCAATTCTTTAAGGACATGACCAATATTAACCCTCTGACCATATCACAGACCCAACATATCGAGCAATATCATCCTGAACTTGAGACCGGCCAATTTCGGATTGTAAACCAACTTGATTCATTCAGTGATCCTGTGATTGCTCTGAAAAATGACAGCGCATGGCATGATAAGTTTGTTGACATTTCAATAATTTATCCGCGCTATTTAAAACCTAACAAGCGGCCCGAATATCTAACTATTGGCGGACTCCGAAAAGCAACCCCATTAGAGACAAAAAAGAAAGAAAAGGGACTTTTTGTCCAAGCCTTTTATGCAAATGAACAAAAAGGGCACCGTATACCAGCGGATCAACTTTTCATAAAAAACACACAAGAGATACTTTATCTAAGACCGGGAAAGTATGTGCTCGAATTCAAAAATCCAAGTGATAAAGTTGTAAAAAAAGAACATATAAATGTTTCAAACTAAATGGCACAAAAAAGCCACATCTCACGACGTGGCTACTAAACTAAACTTATAAACTTATGATTCACTAATAGTCAGGCTATGAGCTAACTTGACTGACCACTGTTATTGATTCTTTGTTCTATTTAAATGCATTTACTGAACTGGATACTTTCCAGTTTCCGTTCTCATTGACCAAAGTCACGAGATCTGTCTTGGTAAAATCCGCAAATTGCATAGTTACCTTTGCGACCATATAATCTAACGATTCTTCGATAATCTGGGTATTTACCTTACAGTTGAGCTTCTCCCCTTTTTGCTTTTTCAAAAATTTGATTACTTCACTACGGTTATTTGTCGCTGCATTTCCAGATTGGATTTTTTGACTGAAATCAGCAGAAAATAATTGATCTACTCCTGCCGACTCTCCCTCAGTAATCACCGCAACATAATGATTAAGAGCAATATCTGCTGTGAATAGATTGACTATAGCTTTCTCCGACGTGAAGGATGGTTTATCCGCGGCCTTAGCGAAGGTACCTATTGCGATCAACGCTGATGCTACGAATATTTTTACTAATGTTTTCATAATATGCTTATTTTATTTATTAGTTTTTCATCTAAATAATTTGTTCTTTATTTGTGACAAGCTATCATGTGCATCTTTATCTATTCCCATGATCGCTTGTTGTTCTTATTTGTTGATTCAAAATTATAACACAACAGCTTCTTAGCATATGAACTTTAGGTCAATGGGTGTAAAAACTCGGTGAACACAGGAAATAGGGAGGTTAAATTTAAAATGCTTTTTAAAAATCTAAAAACAAAATATAGATGACTGATAATAACCACCCCTATATTCAAGCGATTAAAGTCCCCCTCGTTGCAGATCTAGTACTGAGTCTCACCGTTCTATACGACGACAATGGAACTTCTATCTGCTTTGAAACGGAGGATGAACAGTTTGGCAGAATCACCATTCAAAAAAATGGATGGAATCAGAATCTGCCGTGGGGAAATTCCACCTTATCACGATCCCAGAGAAAATTGGGAAGATTTTGAGGTAGGCACCTGGGTGTACCGGGTTGAAAGCTCAAGATGGCTGATGGAAAGAAATCATTATAAAAAAAGGTATTGCAGATCTTGCCGATTTGGAAATGGTTCTACCGTCCAAACCTTGATAGATTAAGTCGTAGATCTTATTTTTCTCGTAATATTGGATGTAATTTATCATAATCTGACCAATCACCAAAACCTTTAAATTGGACACCTCTGTCCCATGGAACCATCGCTTTGCAATCAAAGCAAATTTTGGCAAGTCCAATACATTTTTTATTCTTATAAAAAACCAAGATATCTCTAAATTCATGTATACAGGAACTATCTACATTATCTTGACGAGTTTTACGAAAAAATAATGAATCTATAACGCCAGAATGTGATCTATTGATCAACGCTTTAGTATAACCTACCCCCTCTACCCTATTAAGGATAGCAGTGTCAACCTCATTATCGCCTAAGACGGACAACAAAAAAACATCCTGTTCGGATTTAGTCTTCTTGTTTTCCAGTTCTCCTATTTGATAAAGATCGATCATTGTTGCATAGTGTACAAGCGAATCAAACCGAAAAGAACCAGAAATGGTATTATCTCGGGTTCCTTCCTCGCGCGAGCCATTATTGCCTACACAGCCCTGCAAGCAGACAGAGATGAATATCGCAAAAATTCCCACAGCTATAAATAATCCTCCTTTCATTTTAAAAAGCTCTTTTTTATTGCAAATTCATATAACAATGATAGCTAAAGAATCAATCCTTGCACAAAATTTATTGGTCAATATAATTGTAAAATAATAGATAAGGCTAAAGTATAATAAAAACATTGTTAAACAAATAAACGGGAGATTTTTTTAAAACCAATAATCAAGCAGTAGAAATATGACCACTACTAATAGAAGAAAATTGCTAGATCAAAGGTTATAGCTATCTTCAAGGCCTCGAAATTTTCGGAATCCCCAAGACAAATCTTATTCACCATAAGCAAATGAGCTATTGAAAAGAGAAACTGCTTTTTGGTGAACTAAATAAAAAGCTAATTCAATAGGCTAATATAAATTCCCAACAAACACATTGTGCAGTTGTAGCGATATCGCTACAGCAAAAAAAACCTTCTCTGAAATCGTTTCCCATCTACAATATTGCGATTAATTTTATTTCGTTATGTTTTTAATCGATCATTAAAAACTGAATATCGCACAAATATTATTTAGCTAACGAAATGAAAAAGTACAAAGAAAACTTATCCGGAGACAGTGTTGCACACACTTACGAAGCTCCCCTTATCAAAACACAAAAAGTAGAATTGGAATACAGTATTTCAACAGGTTCTGTACAGAGCTCGGTCACTGAATCTTGGGAAACTGAAACACAAACGAAGGACCTAAACTGGTAAGAGAAACATATTTTATGAATAAGTATAAAACAAATTTTATATCTGCCGTATCGTTAATTCTCATCTTACTCATCACTTCTTGCAGTAAGGATAATTCCGTTCCAACACAAGTAGGATCAACCGTACGATTAAATATTGGCCAGGCCTTTGCTGACACCGGGGCTAAAAAGAATACCGTAAAAGCAAGTAGTTCAGGAAACGGTAGCACTTCTATTCAGAAAAAAGAGATCTCTCTTCATCAAAAATATCAGTTAGTCGCAACCCTAACAGCAATCAATACCGTTCCTCTAGGAATAAAAGCTTCTACTTCATCAGCCAACACAGTAGCGGGAAGCGAACAGAGAGCGCTCAAAGAAGGTACTGTTTACCATGTAGCAATTTTTGATGCCACTGGTCATTACCAAGAGACAAAATCTTTTACTAAGGGAAAAGGAGAACAAGATTTTTCCATTGAAAAGGGCAAATATACATTTGTAATCTACGCCTCGGGGACAAACAAAAGCTTGCCTACGATAGACAAGGAAGCTACACTGAACACTGTAAATTTTATAGATCTGAAAGCCGATCAGGACTTTATGCTCGATCAGGTGCCTTTTGAAGTTAAAGAAGGTCAAAATATGTTAAACACAGATTTAAAGCATCTATTTAGCCAAATCACTTTCGATTTAACCACAAAATGGACTGGTGCAGAAGAGTTGATTTCAGGAATGGAGCTTGAAGACATCGCTCTCAATGGAGCATCAATAGATCCCGTCAGTGCAGCAGTAGATGTCGCTTTAGGAAATGGCTCACTTACCTTTAAAGGTGTGGGCAATCCTGTGGCAATCGGTTTAAAAAATACAATTGGAAAAATCATCTACTCAGAATCTGCGTTTATCATAACTGCACCAACAACAAACGGCACAATACTATTGTCTGGTTTTTCATTGGCCGGACTACCTCCCGAGGACCTCAGCATAGGTGGCTGGAATCTTAGACCTGGGGTAAAGTATCAGTTGAATATCACCTTAAAAATGCGTGTTGAAGCTGCGTAGGGTAATGGTAATCAAAGGATATTACAAAAAAAATCACAGGATATATAAAACAACTGTCCTGATAAACATTAAAAATGGGCCATTAATTATTGGCCCATTTCTGCACCAGCATGTTTTAAAACAAAAGTAGAGTCCAGGGCTCTCCTATTTCACCAACTCCAATCCTCCCCTTAATTGATTTCTATATCAAGCTGAAAATTGCATTTTCCTTTAGGATACCTATTTCTTTTCATATGATATACCATCATTTCCTGACCATCGAACAGGATAGCCCATGATGCATCTATCAAGTTTATTACGGATAATAGCGTATCATTCCGGATTTCCGGCCAAACCGATCGTCAAATATGAAACCATTTATAAAGACCCTGCTTCAAAAATTTGTAATAGTAGGATTTCTGTGTATCCTCTCACTTATGACCTATGCTCAAAAATTAAGCGTAATCGACCTCAAGGTAGAACACCTTAAAAATCCTATGGCAATCGAGACTGCTAATCCTCGATTTAGCTGGAAAATTAATTCGCCGATAAAAAACACTTTACAATCGTTTTATGAAATCAGAGTAGGTACAAATAAAACTTCGATAAACCTTGGAAAAGATCTCGTCTGGGAAGCTACTGTCTCCGGAGATCAATCTGTACTGATTAAATATAATGGAGCAGCACTACATTCAAAAAGAAGATATTTTTGGCAAGTTAGGGTAAAAGACAATCATGGCAATACCTCCGCCTGGTCTGATGCCCATTTCTTTCAGATGGGTATCGGCGCTATGGACTGGAGCGCGAAATGGATCAAGGTAGCAGAAACGGACACCTCAGCTCGAAGCCCCATTTTTAGAAAAGAATTCTCCATAAATAAAAAACTAAAGTCTGCAATGGTCTATGTCACAGCAAAAGGGCTATATGAAGCTCGTATCAATGGCCAGCGCATCAGCGATACTTATTTTGCTCCAGGATGGACCAGTTATAAAAATCATTTACAGTACCAAGTTTATGATGTGACCACTGTACTAAAAAATGGTACCAACGTATTCGGTGTCAGCCTCGGAGACGGCTGGTATAAAGGACGGATAGGCTTCGGAAATCAACGTAATTTTTATGGCGACACACGCGGATTGCTTCTGCAACTCCTCGTGGAATATACGGATGGTACAACAGAAACGATCAATTCCGATGAAAGCTGGAAATATGCTTATGGACCGATCATGGCATCTGATATTTATGACGGTGAAATTTATGATGCCAGGATGGAAATAGCCGGCTGGGACAATATCGGCTTTAAAGAGGACAATAAATGGAATAACGTTGGCATCATGGAGAAAGGGCCAGAAAAACTTGTTGCGATGGCCGGTCCACCAGTTAAGAAACATGAACAGTTTAAAGCCCTTAAGGTTTTCAAAACACCGGCAGGTGAGACAGTCGTGGATTTTGGGCAAAATCTGGTAGGCTGGGTCATGCTCAAAGCGAAAGGTGCAGCCGGAACCAAGATCACACTGAGTCATGCTGAAGTACTAACAAAAGAAGGCAATTTTTATACAACAAATCTCAGGTCCGCAAAGGCACAGGATATCTATATTTTAAAGGAAAACACAGCACAGATCTTTGAACCTCACTTTACATTTCAGGGCTTCAGGTATGTTAAGGTAGAAGGTTATCCTGGTGAATTGACGGCTGAGAACATTACGGCTGTCGCCTTATATTCAGCAATGGAGGTCACAGGAAAATTCTCTACTTCAAATGCGCTCTTGAATCAGTTGCAGCATAATATTCAATGGGGACAAAAAGGAAATTTTTTGGATGTACCAACAGATTGCCCACAACGCGATGAGCGCTTAGGCTGGACTGGTGATGCGCAAGCTTTTGCCAATACAGCGGCCTACAATATGGATGTGTCAGGATTTTTCACCAAATGGCTAAAGGATGTAAAGGCGGATCAACTCCCTAACGGTGCAATCCCCCACGTCATCCCTAATGTACTGGGGGCAAATGATGGTGCATCTGCCGGCTGGGCAGATGTAGCTACCATTATCCCATGGGATATGTATGTGGCCTATGGCGATCGACAGCTCTTGGAAAATCAATATGAGAGCATGCGAAAATGGGTAGATTATATCTCATCTACCGCCAAAAATAATCTTTGGAATTCAGGTTTCCATTTCGGAGACTGGCTTTTTTATCGCCCCAATGATGACAACGATGGAAGAGCTGCGGTAACGGATAAATATTTGATTGCGCAAACTTTTTATGCACATTCGACCCAACTATTGATCAATGCAGCAAATGTATTGGGTAGACAGGAAGACGTAATTAAATACAATACCCTACTAACAAACATTAAATCCGCTTTTGTAAGGGAATACATGACCCCAACGGGTAGGTTGGTTTCGGGAACACAAACAGCCTATGTACTCGCCCTACAATTTGATATGCTCCCCGAACAACTCAGAGCAGCCTGCGCGGATCGTCTTGTAGCCAATATCCGGGACTATGGAAATCACCTCACAACCGGATTCTTGGGTACCCCCTATTTATGTCATGTACTGACCAGGTTTGGTCACAATGATGTGGCGTACGACCTTTTGATGCAGGAGAGCTATCCCTCTTGGCTTTATCCCGTAAAGATGGGCGCAACAACAATATGGGAACGGTGGGACGGAATTAAACCCGATGGATCTTTTCAAACCCCAGATATGAACTCTTACAACCACTATGCATATGGAGCAATTGGGGACTGGATGTACAGAACGATTGCCGGAATCAATTCGGTCGCTGACGAACCGGGTTATAAAGCGATTGTCATCGCCCCCAAACCGAATGGAAAAATAACAAGTGCTTCTGCGGAATTAGAAACCGCATATGGCACGGTAAAATCTTCATGGACACTTGAAAATGGTCTATTGAAACTTGAGGTTACCATACCAGCAAACAGTAAGGCCAAAGTAGTCTTGCCTGATTCAACAAGAGAAATTGGTTCAGGTACATACTATTTTGAAAGTAAAATTTAATACGTAATCTATCTCAGATCTGGGTTAAGATAAAAATATAAATGGAGTAACAGTCTTATCTAAATTTTAGAAGAGAACAATATGCGCAACAAACAATTGTCATCTTAAACATTTTATTCATAGTCTAAAAACTTATCTATTTAACAGGTATTTTAAGAAGCCATCTTAGGCTGGAATATTATTTTTACGCCCCCAAATCATTCTTTGAAAGATTAATTCAAATCAATTTGTCATTCAAAAAGACCATAGTCAAATGAATTGTCCCCCTTTATACAATGAGGAAAGAGGAGGTTATTGTAAAGCGCTCGTATTACATTTGATTTTTGTAACTTTGCATAATCATGAGCGAAACACTGGAAACTTTACAGGATTACTATAAACGATTAAGCCATCTCCATACAAATAGCGGGGATATACTAGATATTGAACTCGGAAAATCACATTTTAATATTTCGCCACGCAAATACTGTGATTTTAAAACACCATATAACAGACGTGACTTTTACAAAATCAGCCTCATCTTAGGCAAAGGATGGTTCAAATATGGTCAACATGAATTATATATCGATCGGCCGGCCCTGTTTTTACCTGCATTAAATATTCCTTATACATGGGTATGTGACACGAGCAAACAAGAAGGATATTTTTGCCTTTTCAATCAAGAGTTCTTTTCCGGAAGCCAGACATTTGAGCCATTTAAAAAGACATCGCTATTTAAAGAATGGAGTAAACCCATCATCTTTTTAGATGAAGGACAGCTGCATTTGATCACAACATTATTCGATAACATGTTCCGGTTGAATAATTCCAGTTACCCTCTTCGTTGTAGTGCAATCAAAAGCAATTTGGCAGCAATCCTTCATCTGGCCTTAGAGTGGAGAATGGAAGATGTAGAGTTGCAAGATCAATCGGGTAGCGTCCGGATGTATCGTTTGTTTGATGAATTACTTCACAAACAATTTCCATTGGATTCTCCCGCCTACCCACTTGCATTACATACCGCAGCCGATTTTGCGGCAAAGCTCAATGTACATGTCAATCATCTCAATGCCTCTGTCAAATCGGTCACGAATCAGACAACTACACAGATTATCAAACAAAAAATCTATGAGGAGGCCAAAAATCTATTGATCTATACAGATTGGAATGTCGCTGAGATTGGTTATACCCTTGGGTTTGATGAACCAGCTCATTTCAACAACTTCTTTAAGAAAAATGCAGAGACATCTCCCCTCAAGTTTAGACAGAAAAACAAATGATATTTGATTTTCGTAATTTTTACTTTGTCAGATAGCATCGGTATTAGCCAAAAAGTCTCTAGTTTTGTTTAACAAAAAAGAGTAAAAATGTTAAAAGAAGCATCTTCGCAACGCATCAGGTTAGTAACATTCATGGCATTTGTATCCATGCCCCTTTCAGGATTTGTAACAGATATCTATCTACCTTCGTTTCCGGCAATGGCCAAAAGTCTACTTGTTCACGAACGAGATATTCAATTAACATTGACCAGTTACCTATTGAGCTATGGCATTTCCCAGTTATTTATAGGCAATATTCTTGACAGTATAGGCCGATATCTCCCGAAGCTTCTGGCATTAACGCTTCTGATAATAAGCAGCTTATTGATAACGCATACACACAGCGTGTTACTTATTTGTTTATTAAGAGTAGTGCAAGGTATAGCCATATCTATTTTGGTGGTGGCTACACGCGCACTTTTCGTCGATCTATATGCAGGTGATCGGTTAAAAAATTACCTAAGCTATTTTACCATCGTCTGGTCATGTGGCCCAATACTAGCGCCTTTTTTAGGAGGTTATCTTGAAAAACTATTCGATTGGCAGGCTAATTTTTATTTCCTCGCTTTCTACGCGGGGGCCTTATTATTGTTTGAAGTATTGTACAGTGGGGAAAGTATTGCCGAAAAGAAAAAGATTAACCTAAGGGACAATCTCAACCTATATAAAATGATGTTACAAAACAAGCTTTTTATATTGGGCATCCTGGTACTGGGGTTTAGTTACTCCATTGTCATGTTATTCAATATGACGGGGCCATTTATTATTGAAAATACATTTCACTTTTCATCCGTCACAATTGGTTATTGTACATTGATACTGGGTTTTTCATGGATGATTGGTGGGTTTGTTACGAAAAAGCGTATGCATCTTGATTTCGTCCCTCGGATCATAGCTCCTGTTCTATTCCAGGCATCACTTATTGTCGCTTTAATCGTAGTGAGTATGTTCCAGCAAAGCCTATATATCATGGTTGGCTTTGCATTTTTTATTCATATCATTTCAGGTGTTTTATTTACGAGCTTTTTTACCAATAGCATGTTATTTTTCCCAAAACATGCGGGCACCGCGGGTGGTCTAATGGGTGGAATGGTTTATATCGTGACATCACTGTCCAATTTTATCGTGGCCATTAGCGGTAAAGTAAGCACACAGAATGGATTAGCTTGGCGTTATTTTATTTTTTCTGTGTTATTGACTTTAATTATCATGTACATGTGGAAACTACAAAAAAATAACAGTGGACAAAACAGCTCATTACACTAAGTTTGGTCAAGCCAAAAGCGTCAGGAAAACTACTTAGAATAGGCTGTTTTTGGGTATAATCTCTTGAATGCATTATACACAGCTTGATGAATAACTGTTGAATGCAATTCTTCAGGTATATAATCAAAAATAACATCCATCTTCTTATTGTTACGGATAACTTTATAAAACGCTTCAGCATCCTGGTACATTCTAATATCTTCATCCCTATTGGGTACTCCCAAATATACGCGCACTTTTTTTCTCAAATTAGCCTCCAATAGCTTTTCGGTATTTTTCAATAGCTCCTGCTGTCCCCACCACAGACTCGGACTGACAATAATATAATTATCAAAGAGATCAGGTTGTTTAAGTAATAATTCTGCTGAGAAAAGCCCAGCTAGCGACTCTCCAATAACCGTTCGCTGCGTGCTTACCTTATAACTTTTACTGATGTAGGGCAGTAATTCATCCTTTAGAAAAGCCGTGTATTTTTCGGATCCGCCATAGGTAGGAAAACTGCTTTTTTGAAAACCTTCTTTCTCTAGGAAATCAACGTTTGGAACAGCGAAAGTAAAATCTCGTTTTCTGGTATTTCCTTCAATTCCAACAACAATACTATTGGGGAATCTTGCTATCCAAGGTTGCGTATCAAAACGAACGATCCCGGCAATATGAAAAAAATCTTCTTCCATACCACCGTCCAAGACATAAATGACAGGGTACGTTACCGTATCGTTTGCCTGATAATTATTAGGAAGAAAGATATTGATCGTCCGATTTTCATTTAAAATATTAGAATGAAGTACCTCTGATTGACAGCTAGAAAGTACATTCCTTTTGGTTTGCGCAAAAGAGATACAGCTATAAATTATGGCTATAAAAAGAATGATGTTTTTACAATATTTCATTTCGAACTCGATGTTATTAAAAAGTCTTCATCATAGAGAGCTTCATTTTGGTATAGAAGCTTCATCTGGAGGAAAGAGACTGGAATCGAAAGTAAGTGTAATAATTAACAAAAAAAATATTTTTTATTATTCTGCACAGAGATTCATTTATAGCTAAAATAATCCACTATCGTGGACGCTCATCGTTATTCTATACGTTCACATTGGTAGCCCCAATCGAGCATCTGTTTGACAATCCCACTTATCTCAATATCCGATTGTGAAGATTCAATTCTCAAAATTCGCTCTTCGTCGTCAAGATCAAAGTTAACTTTATAGGAGGAAAACAGCTGTAGAAGCGTCACAACGATTTGTTGCGCTTCCCTATATTTATTGACATTCGTTTTAAATATCTCAACCCTTTTCATTGCATTAGATCTCACTTAAATTTATAAAACTTTAGTTTTCCTTTCTAGACTTGAAGCATAAAATACCCCATCGTCTACCCCTTTAGACCATATCAGTGCTTATCGATTGATAAGCGTTGTAAATCGGTCAGTTCCCTCTTGTCAGATGTACCTACTGAATCTGTATGATAGACTTGTAGAGCATCAGTGAACACTTCATTATGTTTTTTTGTCTCGATATTCGAAAACAAAGTTAAAACCATAAAAAACAACAAAATGATCAACGCATTAAAGAAATGTACCATACCTATAGCAGTTAAATTATGATGGCCCAATTTCCCAAATAAGGAGCTCTTATCACATATATTTTCGGTAAAAAGCGGATTTCGGTCGGTAAACAATCTCTTTTTTCCTTTTAATACACATTAAGCATTAAAACAAAAAAGCCACATTTGACAAAATGTGGCTCAGTTAGTATATTGATTTAAATGGCTTCTTAAGAAAACTGTTCTGTAAGTATACGTGGATTTTCAGGAACAATCGCTACCACACAAAACTGCCTGTCATTATCTTCGATCTTTTGCTGGGCATCTTTTGGCAAATTGCCTAAAGCAAATTGTCGTCTCCAAACCGCTACCCCATCTGTAAATGCCAACGGAAGTTTCTTCGCAAATTCTCCAGGTTTTACAAAATCTATCTTGAAAAGATCCAGAATTTCCTTATCTATCTTGTCATTGGTATTCGTTGGAATAGCAAAAATCTTTTCAGCGATTTTATTAATAAAGGAGCTGTCATGTCTCGTCTCTCCAGTACTATAGATACAGTAGTAGATATTTTGCGCATCATTCCCGTAGACTTTCTTTGCGATACATACAGGCGCCGTCTTAGTCTCTTCATAAAGCTTTTTATGTGCAGAGCGATTAATAACTGCTACCAAAATAAAGCAGGCAACCACAATGGCGTACAAGATACTTATGACACCTATACCAATGGTTTCGACCAGTCCTTCAAAAATAGCAAATGCGAGAAAACAGAGTAAACCTATACCAATAATCAAAGGTGCATAGACAAGCCTGTTCTTCCCAAAGGCAGAACTTTTCACATACTTATCTATAATTGTACGGTCGTGCTCAAATTTGCCAAATTGTATCGTGTCCATATACTGGTTTTAGATTTTATATAATACTTATCTAATTGCAAAATAAATGTATATAAAATAATCCTTAGCGTAATCTCAGGTTTACAATTCGTCAGTGTTGATTTAATATTCGTTTGAATACGGAAAGGAACCGTCGACTATTGAAAATACTTTTTGTCAAGTTAAAGTGCTACTGAATTAAATGGTGATTGCAAAAATATACCAAGACTTTAAGATAAATAAGCCCTATTGTCAATGGGTAGATTTCCGCAGTTATAAAATCAACTTTTCTTCAAAATTCCCTTTTTTACACCATCATCAATTAAACTTTCGGCATATTCCCATAATACGCCCGAACCATCTTTGATCACACTCTTTTTTGCGTACACCTTATTATAGTTTACACCAGGTTCATTCCAGGTTCCCCCATTATTAGAACTATTCTGCAACAGTGGTTCCAATCGGTCCATTGCTTTCGCAAACCGTGCTTCGCGAGTCTCCCCAGCTTCAAACTCCTCCCAGATTGCAATGAGTTCCTCTGCTTGCTGCTCCGGCAGGATTCCAAATATTCGTTTGGCGGCTAATCGTTCTTCCTCAGTATTACAATGTGCTTTTTCGTTATCATAGATAAAGATATCGCCAGCATCAATTTCCACAATGTCATGTATCAATACCATCTTAATAACTTTCAAAAGATCAATAGACTCGTCAGCATGCTCAGCTAAAACAATAGCCATCAGCGCCAAATGCCAGCTGTGTTCAGCATCATTCTCACAACGATCGCTATTAAAAAGCTTAGTCCTTCGCTGGATGTATTTCAACTTATCAATCTCCTTGATAAAATCAATCTGTATCAACAATTTTTCGGGCGTCATAATCAATATATTATCGTACAAGCAATACACAAAGTTAGGTCTTTTATACTCCTTCCCAATTGCCAAATGGCAATTAGAGAACAACTATTCTAATTGTTATTTTATTGACATCTATAGGACAAACCAAGGGGCACAGGTCAGCATAGATTTATTAAATTTGATAAACATCAAATCTCTTCCCAACGAATGAAGAAAATAGGATTTTTATCTTTTGGACATTGGTCCAAACACCCTGCTTATAGCACCCAAACAGCAAGTGACACATTACTTCAGTCAATAGATTTAGCTGTTGCAGCAGAAGAAATAGGCATAGACGGAGCTTATTTTCGTGTACATCATTTTGCCAATCAGTTAGCATCTCCCTTTCCGTTATTGTCCGCCATTGGAGCGAAGACCAATACGATTGAAATAGGTACAGGAGTAATTGATATGCGCTATGAAAATCCACTTTATATGGTGGAAGATGCTGGAGCAGCCGATTTAATTTCGGAAGGCCGATTGCAATTGGGGATCAGTAGAGGATCGCCTGAACAGGTAATAGACGGATGGCGTTATTTTGGTTATGAGCTCGCTGAAGGTGAAACCGACGCTGATATGGGACGTAGAAAAGCGCTAGAATTTCTGGAAAAACTCAAAGGAGCAGGTTTTGCTGAACCAAACCCCTATCCGATGTTTCCGAACCCTCCTGGTTTACTTAGGTTAGAACCGCACGCTGAAGGGCTGCGTGACCGCATCTGGTGGGGGGCAGCATCAAATGCAACAGCGGTATGGGCGGCCCAAAACAAGATGCACTTACAGAGTTCGACATTAAAGTACGATGAAAATGGGAAGCCTTTTCATATACAACAGGCTGAACAAATACGTCTATATAAACAAACCTGGAAAGAAGCTGGACATCCGGGAGAGCCCAGGGTTTCTGTCAGTCGATCAATTTTTGCATTGGTTGATGATTTAGATAGGTATTATTTTGGACAAGAAGCAGACCGGACTGACAAGATAGGCTTCATTGAAGCAGACAAACGTGCTATTTTTGGCCGTAGTTATGCAGCGGAACCTGATCAACTCGTCAAGGAGTTGGCTCAGGATGAGGCTATCCAAGAAGCTGATACCGTTCTTTTGACTATTCCGAATACTTTGGGTGTAGATTACAATATTCATGTACTTTCGGCTATTTTGGAGCACGTTGCGCCTGAGTTAGGCTGGCGCTAGATATCCTAATTGATGATAAACAATATTCGTTACAAAACCAAAATTGCAATAATCGGTGCAGGACAAGCCGGGCTTTCTTCTGCTTATCATTTAAAGAAATTGGGATTGGAGATTAATCGGGACTTCATTATTTTGGATGAAGCCCCTGCTCCTGGTGGTGCTTGGCAATTTCGCTGGTCTTCGCTCACACTAAGTACAGTTAACAAAATCCATGACCTACCGGGTATGTCATTTGAAGAAACATTGACAAATAATGAGACCGAGGTGCAGGCGAATATAGCTGTTCCGCATTATTTCGATCTCTATGAAAAAAGGTATGGGCTAGAAGTTTATCGACCACTTAAAGTTGATAAGGTATCCTCGCATGGACAACGTTTTCATATAGATACTACTGAAACTTTGTTTTCTGCAGCGGGCATTATTAACGCCACGGGTACCTGGGAGAATCCTTATATTCCTTTCTACCCAGGGGCATCACTATTTCAAGGAGAGCAGCTTCATACAAAAGATTTCAAAACAGCAGACTACTTCAGAAATAAGCACGTTATTATAGTCGGTGGTGGTATATCTGCCATCCAATTGTTGGATCAGATTTCGGAAGTGACTACGACAACATGGGTCACACGACGTCCCCCGCTATTTCGTGAAGGCCCTTTTGATGATATGGCGGGTCACAATGCCGTTGCTATGGTGGAGGAACGTGTGCGGCAAGGCTTACCACCGCTATCAGTCGTATCCGTGACGGGACTGCCTTATTCAGCTGAAATCCGGGCGATGGAAAAACGAGGGGTACTCACACGGCTTCCCATGTTTAGTGAGATCACTGAAACTGGTGTAAAATGGGAAGATGGAAGAGAAGAAAAAGCAGATATTATCCTCTGGAATACAGGCTTCAAAAGCGCATTGGAACATTTAGATTCGGTATTGCCGAAAGAAGAAAATGGGGGCATCTTAATGGATGGAAGACTGGCCACAATGGTCGCCAAAGAACCCCGAATTCATCTGGTCGGTTACGGCCCTTCCGCCTCCACAATCGGAGCCAACCGTGCAGGAAGCGCAGCAGCAAGGGAGCTCGTAAAAACATTAAGCCTCTTGTAATGTTATCTAGGTCAAGATTAAAAATAAACTTACCACCAATGAAACTACAAGAAATCACTTTAGCTTCTGCTGTGATAACATCAGCATTAATATCCGGGCTCTTTTTTGCCTATACGTTTTCCGTCAATCTGGGGCTTCACAAACTGGATGACAGGGGTTATTTGATGGCAATGCAAAATATCAACCGAGAAATTTTAAATCCGATATTTTATTCCTGTTTTTTAGGAGCACCGTTATTGTTAATTGCTTCATCTGTGATGTATTTCGATTTATCTTCTCCAAAGTTCTATTTGATCGCAGTTGCATGTGCAAGTTATATTATCGGTGTATTTATTATTACAGCTGCAAAGAATGTTCCGCTTAACAATCAATTGGATACATTAGATATTACAGATGCAACGTCAGATGCTTTACATCGAATGCGTCTCCTTATCGAGGAACCTTGGGTATTCTGGAATAATCTGCGAACTACGTTCTCCTTCATAACCTTAGTCTGTTTAATTATCAGTCTTATATTTTTCAAATCCAAAGATTAACGACACACCAAAAAGGCATATGTTCTTCCATATTATTCCAAGCTACGTTGTAATTACTTGAAAGGGCTGCCTGATAAGGTAGCCCTTTTTATACATAAATATTCATACACCATCTCCCCTAATAAAAGTACTGATGTAGCGGACAACGAATCATGTAAAAGACGAAAAAAACAGAAGAGCATACGGATTTAAATTCATTGTCAACGGATTTAAATCCTGCGATAAAGCATAACAGATTCTATTGTATTTTTATAAAAAAATAAAGAAGAAAAGATCCGGATGAAATCATCTTGAGTATAAACTAATAAAAAGATCCAATGAAAACACAAAACATAATCCCCGCCCTACTATTGTCCGCCATAGGCTTAATGTCCTTATCATCATGTAATGGAACATCAGTAGATACTATTAAAGCAATGGAATCCAACTATGACAATCAGAATAAAACCATCGAATTAACCGGTGAATTTGATGCTCCCTCCTTTACCTTTTCATCAGGCAAATCGAAGACCATGGCGATGAATTTTGTTGTAAAACCTCATGCAATCAGTTCTGAGAAATTTACAGCATTCAGTGTCATATTACCTGTTGGGACAGAAAAAAACAGCGTTCTATTTGAACTCCCCGCAGATCAAAAAAACTATACACTAAAAAATTTCCATGTCATTGATAAAAATGGGGAGAAGATCAATCTCGACACGCATACCACATTTAAAATGACGGGCACCGTACATTACAGTGAATTGGAAAAACCTGAAGGTGAACAGGACAAAAACAATTTCAACTATAAAATAACTGACGTAACCTTTGAAAAGGACTAAAAAATCATCTTATAAACCCGATCAAACTCGTTAATAAAAACTAAAAACATGATCAATATTCAACTCGGAAACAGCTTCTCTTTTGGATGAGTCATTATTGGATTTGCCCTTATCATGGCACTGGGGATTTACATCGCCTATAGAAAACAACAGGCAATTAAAATAAAATATATTATTGCCGTTATCATTATGTTAGTTGTAGGCATAAAATGGCTTTTTGAAAAATAAAAGTCTTCTTCTACAATAGCTGTTTTTTGGATATAAAAAACGAAAGAGTGCGTAGGTACACAACAGAACCTTAATACTTGAATAAATTTATTTTTGTAAATTCAAGTATTAAGGTTCGAATCAATCGTCATCGATGCCATTGTTAAAAGTAAATTTATCATGAAATTTATTTTCACTTGTGTTCTCTTTTCCATACAACTATTTGTATTTGCTCAAGAACGACCCCAACTTATTCCGTTCAAATTTGACGATAAATTGGGTTTAATGGATGTATCCACAGCAGAACCTGTGTATCCGGAGGCTCTAGTGGATGGCCCGAACAGATATTATGTCATTGGAGACTTCTATAGTTATATTATCTCGAAAAATGAAAAGGAAGATGCTGTAGTTGATGCCTATTCGGGGCAGGAACAGCTTTCTGGGCATTTTGATAGTGCATGTGGCCGTTTGAAAATCAACAAAGACAGTTATTATCACTTTGAAGTGGATGGAAACTCAGCTCTCTTAAAGCCTGGAAGTCCTCTTATACAGCTAACAACTCGATACCAAAAAATTGAACCAAATCATGACGCTTGGGACAACGCAAGCTTGGATGGCAAGCAATATATCTGGGCGCTAAAAACGGATGAAACCTACGATGTTTTAAGTGCCGATAACAACTTTACTCACATAAATTCCTTACCGAATTTTGAAAGTTTTGATCTCGTATACCGAATAAATGAAGATGCCCCCATAACCTTGGTTGGCTTTGTTTTGGGCAACAAAAATGCGATCCAACGTACTTTCGGTCAAAAATATGGTATTCCAGAATCTAGCCAAATGGTCGAAGTCTATGATATACATTTTAAAAAATTAGGCAATACAGCTTACCAGAATGTAGCAATCAAAAAACTATTCAATCATGAAATTGAACTACAGGGTAGTATGATGCCTCCACCAAACCTAGAAAACCAGATAATCACCCCTCAAGATAAAACAATTATACTGAACGAGGAATTTAGCTTAATACCGGCAAAAGATGATCAGACACAATTGGTACTTGTCGATACACGGCAAGCAAACGCTCCTGTCTTAGGAAATGACCACTTCGACTACAGGTATATCAGTACACATCAAGGTCTAAAAGCACTTTTACAAATAAGACATGCGGAAACCGGAACTTTTTTTTACTTCGATTTTAACGAGCTTTATTTTCCAAAAGGGGTTCCTTTAATCCCCAAGAATTACAGAAAATGGAACTAAAGAAACAAAGAAAGATTTCAATAGAAAATAGACAGAATACGATCTCAAAAAACAGTTTTTAACAGATGATTATTTTGGTTTTAGTATTAAGCGCAATGTTGGCGACAGTAGCTTTTCTAGTCACCGAGAAAAATGCAGGCTCATCACTTTCTGGATACAACACACTTTCACCAACAGAAAAGCAGCAATTTGATATAAAGGCTTTCATCCTATATTTCAGAAAATTTCATGTATCACTGGCGGTTTCATATTTGCTGATTTCCCTCTTCCTTCTCTCCGCTATCAGTTCACATTGGCTGAAGATCTTTAGTATAGCTTATCCTTTACTTGCTTATATATTTTTTATTTGGAAAGCGAACAGCTTCTTCATAAAAAGGAATAAAAAACAGTATATCCTTTCAATTACTGTCATTTGCTTTCTTTTCATTGTGCTTTTAGTGATTATGGTTCAATTTCTAGGGAGCTGATCCTTTGATAGCAGTAATCAATTCTGATTAGATAGGAAGTATCAAAAAACTATTTCTAATTTTATAGGGTTATAATTGACTACATGGACAAGCGCTCAGAACATATACAACAATGGATTGATACCTATAGTGATACACTTCTCAATAGCGCTCTTTTTTTGCTTTCTGACCGACAAGATGCGGAAGATATAGTCCAAAATGTATTTATATCTGCATTCGAATCATACCATTCTTTTCAGGGGCGGAGCAGTGTAAAGACTTGGTTAATGGCTATTCTCAAAAATAAAGTCGCTGAGTTTTACCGTAAAAAGTACCGACATACAGGAAATATTCCACTAGATCATTATTTTGATAGAGAAGGATCATGGAAGCATGATGATATTCTACAAGACTGGAATGAAAAAGACGACAACCTCCTTGACAACAGCGATTTTAATAGCGTAATGGCTGAGTGTCTGGACAAATTACCCCTAAAATGGCTTATCCCAGTAAAGCTCTATTATTTAGAAGAAAAAAAAGCGGCTAGCGTTTGTCAGGAAACTGGCGTTACGACAACTAATTTATGGAAAATCCTCCAACGAAGTCGTATGCAGCTTCGGGAGTGCCTGGAATTTAATTGGTTTAATATCTCATGATTTCGTAAGCAATGATAAAACGACTCATTCATATATTGGTAATGCCCTGCAAACAAGCAACACTGCTTATCGAACAGCAAAATGCTGGTGAGATTCCATTTGTCCAAAAAATACGCTTAAGGGTACATCTTACAATCTGTAAGTGGTGCAGTGCCTATAACCGCAAAGTACATGCAATGGAAAGTATGATGAAAAATATATTCACACAAGATTCTCCTGAAAAATTCAGTAAAAATGAACTAGAGCTCTTTAAAGATAAATTAAAAGACAAGTTAAAATAAAAAGATTTTTTTGTCAGGATTTTGATGTGTATGCTACTAAAAGGGAAACAGTAAGCACAAATTAAAATTTTAGAAAAATGCATCTCATAACGCAAACAAAAAATTCCTCCCCATCGCAATGGGGCTTTTACATTTCCACATTTGGCGTAGTCTCCATTCTTCTTTGGCTTGGGATTTTCAAATTCACTCCAACTGAAGCGATGGCCATAAAGCCATTGATAGCGAATCACCCACTCTCTTCCTGGCTATACAAACTATGGAGTGAACAAACGGTGTCCAATATTGTTGGTGTTGTTGAAATAGCTGTTGCTATACTTCTTTTGCTGAGTTTAAAATTTAAGCAATTGAGACGATACGCCGGAATTGGGGTATGTATTATTTTTATGATGACTTTAAGTTATCTTTTTACAACACCAAATATGTTCAAACATGTGGACGGAATTCCTGTGACGGACTTCTTTATCCTCAAGGATATACTATTTCTTGGATTTGGAATCAATTTATTGCAATCCGCTAAAAAATAAAAGATCATGAAAATTATATGGACCATCACTATACTTGCCTTTATAGGCTTGGCAATAGTCAAAATAGGCTTTTCACAAGGAGAAGAAAAAGCATCAGCTCCAGAAAAGAACTCACCTCACAACAGTCAAACTAACGAAATCTACTTTGCAGGGGGCTGCTTTTGGGGGACAGAACATTACTTCAAACAAATAAGAGGTGTAATAGCTACCGAAGTTGGGTATGCGAATGGGAATCTTGCCAAACCGACCTATGAACAGGTCTCAACGGGCAATACGGGGTTTGTAGAAGCCGTAAAAGTCGATTATGATCCTACTGTAGTTGATTTGAAATTGTTGATCGGCTTATACTTTAAAACAATTGACCCGACAAGCATGGATAAACAAGGTAATGATATCGGCACACAATATCGGACAGGGATTTACTTTACAAAGAAAGAGGATGAAAAAACGATCCGGGAAGAGATTGGACAGCTTGCAAAGAACTACAGTTCAAAGCTTGTTGTAGAAATTGGCCCTCTACGGAATTTCTATACTGCTGAAAATTATCATCAAAATTATTTAGAGAAAAATCCTCAGGGTTACTGCCATATTCCTGCTGACCTATTTAAGAAAGCGCGACAGGCAAATCCTAAACCTGCTAAATACAATAAAGTGGACAAAAAAACACTGAAAAAGGAGCTGACTCCATTACAATATGATGTTACTCAAAACAATGCTACTGAAAGGGCTTTTGACAATGCTTATTGGAATGAATTTCGGGAAGGTATTTATGTTGACGTTACCACTGGCGAGCCCCTGTTTATTTCTACCGATAAGTTTGAATCCGATTGCGGATGGCCAAGCTTTTCTAAACCGATCAATGATCGCCTGGTTGCCGAAAAAAGCGATAGGTCTTTTGGGATGAATAGAACTGAAGTGAGAAGCAAAACAGGTGACGCTCATTTAGGTCATGTTTTTAATGATGGCCCAACTGAACAAGGCGGACTACGTTATTGTATCAACAGTGCTTCACTACGCTTTATCCCAAAAGATCAAATGAAAGCGGAAGGTTATGAGAAGTTTATTGCTCTGTTACAAACCAAAAACGACAAAACTAAGTAGCACAACATCTCATATCAGACTATTAATAAGTTTAATTACTGGCAGGATAAAATTTTATTAGTCCGTTCGCAGGGTTCCAGACAAGAATCTACAAAGATTATATAGCATATGGGCTCGTCCCCCTATTTTTCGCCAATTTTGTTTGCATCTCTCGATAAGCATTTTTCAATTGTTCAATTCTTGGAAGGTTCGCTTTTGCTATTTGGAGAGCTTATTTTATATTCATTTAAACACAAAAAGCCAGGTTCTTCAACCTGGCCTTAAAAATAAACATATGATGGATTAGTAAATGGCAACCCCTATGAACAGTCTATCTCCACGGTACGATCCTAGATCTATACTTGAAATTAGATTAAGTTCAAAATACCCTAATAAATTTACCTTCCAAGGCTCCCTCAGAAACATGGAGGATATCTTCGACCACTATTGTTGCAGAATCTTTGTTAAACTCCTCCAGAAATCTCCACAAATCATTTACTTTTATCGGAACAAAATACTGATTCGTATCTTCCACAGTATTCTCAGACTTAAGTATATTATAGCCTTTACATTTTAAGTCTTGAAGGATATCATTCGTCAATGGGACATTCATCTCTCTAAAGTTTCTATTTCTCGTATGCTCTACACACGCCGTATTTAACCACTTAGATTTATAGAAATTGAAAGCAATGAACATGTAAGAATAATGAGCAACCAATATCCTTTATATATGGTTGTTTGTCATAGCATATATTATATATACTGTTCGACGCTAAGACGCCATACATTAAACATGTTCATCTGCTTTCAATTCATATTCAAATATAGTAAATAAAACTAATTTAATTAGTTTTATTTACTATATTTTTTAGCTAAAAGACTAACAAGCTGTGAACCATAAGGTTTATATTTTCCGGACATAAAGAATCTCTTTATCATTCCAAACAGCGCTAGGACGAGAAAGCGGTGATACAAAAGGGCATATACAAGAGCTATATGCAGGAGCAACAGGAATCTTGTTTCCCAAATAAAAGCGGGTTCTATTTGGGAAACAAGGTTTGATTATGGTTGATCATTTCAAAGATCTCTAAGGGAAGATGGAATTCAACTCCCCATATTTATAGTGATCGACTGATATCAACAACATTAAAGATCTGATCTACATCATCCAAACTGACTTCAAAATCTGGATAAATAGCTTTGTCCGTGTTGAGTGAACGTAATGTAAGGATTCCATTGGCGACATCATGATGAGCAATTTCCTTAATAATCACCCCTTCATATCGATGTACAACAACCCAATACCTATATTTATGGGTATGAAATTTTGACTGCCACAATTCTCGTTTAATCAAACGTCCAGTAACAATATCACCATCAAGGACGCTGGCATCAGTTCCATCGGTCATACTATCACCACTAACTTCAAAAGAACGGTAAGCTCCTTTGTGAAATTCATTCACGGTAATAAAATGTGCAGGTAAATCATCCATGTACTCAGCGTCCGAAAAACCAGAAAGATAACCTGCTTTTGCCTTCTCGGTTACGAGCTTCGTTTGCATCAAATAGCGTCCAGGAGACACCTCAAAGAATATATTGTTCTTATTCTCGTCAATAAATTTGACATCACTGGAAAAATATCCAATAGATTTTCCGTTTCCTACATTGACCATGGAAACAGTATCAGGCTGAATGATTGCACCGGACTGATTTCGTTCTCCTTTTCCATAAAGCAGCCAATCGTATTGAACTTGGGGAAAAGCATTTTGAATACGGGTTTTCATGGTGAGACCGATCGGATATTCACCCTTCTTTATACGCGAATACACCTGTTCACGCACCCCCAATAAGCCTGCAAATTCCCGATTGGTAATTCCCATCTCCAAGCGTAAAATCTCAAAATTATTATCTGGATAAGTTTCCATGTTTTTATAGGATATTTAACAAATGTTACACTAATTCATAACAATCTGACACTAAGTTACACAAGATATTAAACCTAAACAAATAAATAAATAAAATAAACACATTAATAGCTCATTATCAATATATTATAATTAAACAAATAAGTTTAACAATTTTTACTAAAGACAAATTATTCAACATATTTTACATTAAAACCCTTGAATGATTAACAAATTTGTTTAACTTTGTTTAACAAACATTATTGATACTTAGCGCTTGCAGTCGGAAAATCATTAGAAGAAAAAGAACCCGTCAATGACTCTGAGTAACTGGTAACGAGAGGACAGAGCAAAAAATATACACTTTAAAAGAACATAAAAATGGAACGCTTCATCACAACAAATTCGCAGCTAGACAGATCAACTGGATTGAATCATGAGCATATCAGAAAATATGGTATTATTTCAAAAGAAACACAAAGTATGGAATTGATGACCGTGCTAATGCAACCAAAAAATTTAACAACAAATACAAGTCAACGAAATGATAAGACCAATTCCCAACGTATGAACACTTTATATTATTCTTTCATTATGAGTTTCTTAAAAGAGAACCATCCCGAAATTTTGAGATCAATTGACAAAATATACGAACCCGATCTTTCCAAGATCAGTCAGGTCATCGACTGTTATTGTGAATTTATGGGGATACCCTCGCAACAGATTATGGGTGAGTACATCAACTACAAAGATATCCAGCATCGTTACAAGGCAATCGCCGTTGTCTTGCGTATTTTTCAGCCCGAAAAACTGGATAACCTAAAGACTAAAGTAAAAAGCACGATATACAAGGAACTAGGTCCATATTTAAAGATAAATAGCGATACCTTACAAAAATCCATCATCTGCGCGTGTAACCAATTTGACATGTATAACGACTTTAAGAAAGATATCAAGCAAGCAACAAATTATTATTTCATTAATAAACGTTTCAATGATAAATAAGATTGGTTTCCCAAGAATTTATACCGATCATAAAACAAACGAGTACGAAGTTTTCCATGATCGGTATAATAATCTTTTATCCAATTATTACGCTCTCCTACGCAACCACCAGACCATAAGGCATATCACTACAAGTAAACCTATCAAAAAATAGAATATATTTGTTCCAGCCGGCTGCACCGTCCGTTTTGAAGTTCTTTCATCTATCCGCAGTTTATCTTCTTTGTACTGAACACGGTGAAAAAGCTGCTGACGCTGCTTGGAAAGATATTTCTCAACACCATTACTACTATCAGAATAATACGTTCGGCGTTTATATAACCGTCCCTTACCTATTCGCACAACTCCATTCGGGCTAATCTCAATCTCCTCACCTTCGATCTGCATCAGAGCCTCGCTCCGTGTCAAGAGTCGATTATATGATTGCTCAATCTCCAAGTGCCTTCTACTAGAATCCACGCTTGACAGTACGGCCATTTTTTCATTCACCTCCACTGTCCGCGACTCCTTTGTTTTAGTAATCTTTTTAAATAAACCGCAGCTACTAACGAGAAGTAGCATTACGGTCAATCGAAGTATATTTTTCATTTTTCACTCTTTTTAGTTCAATCTGCAATTCATTATAAAGCTTCATCAGATCATCATATTTGATCTGCAACTCAGCCAACGTCTTCGAGCAGGCTATACGATCCTCATTGGCGAGTTTTAGTCCTTCATTAAGATCTTCGATAATGGCTCTTAAATGTTCTATATCTTTTTCCAGCCGGTTTGCATAACCTTCCCACTTATCAATCACTTTCCCAGCATTCTCCACATTTGTAGCTTCCACTTCCGCCTGCTGCTTGGGACGACCAACAAAGTAACCTCCGATAGCAGTAACGATAGGAATAATCAGCTTTTCCAAAATTTCAAGTAGTTCCATAGTAATTATTTTTTATTAGTGGCTTAAACTTCATCCAAGGGAATTGTGCTCCCGGGTCCTCCTTTCTTCCAGGGGCAATATCACTGTGCCCCAAAATTTCCTGAATAGGATAATGGGCAATAATTGCCTGACAGACTTCAATGGCCGCATTGATCTGCTTTTCGGTATAAGATTCTGTCCCCCTATTTTGCAACTCAATCCCAATACTGTATCTGTTCAGATCTTTCAATCCATCCCAGGAACTCAGGCCTGCGTGCCAACATTTGACATTGAATGGCGCCAGTTGTGTTACAACACCGTCTCGACTGATGTGCACGTGAGCCGAAACTTTGCTTTTTGGATCTGACATCCAATAAATCGCACTAGTAGCATTAGATGCTCCATCATAATGCATGATGATATAAATAGGTTTGATATTACCGCTTTTATTAGGTGTATCTTTATAGGACACACCTATCAATTGATGTTCTTTAATGTTCATGTCTTCTTCTATTATTGATAATTTACTTTGATGTTAAGCTCCTCCTTTTTTTATCTGGATTCCAATTTTACTCCGATAAAGGCCGCCAGGATTTACTTCATTCATTATTTCTATACAAATTTAAGTGGGAATCAAACTTAAAAATTAGAATATCAAGGGTATGTAAGCGGTATGGAACAACTACCGAATATCAGCTCAAAATGAACATTTTTTATTGCCGGTCGGTTCATAACAAAAAGAAGATGCTCAAAAAATAAAAGCGCTTCCCGTCGAATAAAATATTTGAAAAGAGATTATCTGGGGGATGGGAATGAAAATGTAAATCTTTCGAAACTATATATTAATTTAGTATCCAAGACGTATTATTATGCCAATAACCAAAAACGCAGTATATTTTGAGAACAATGGGGACTCCATTTCATTTGTCATTAAAATGGTTCATCCTCGATTATATAAACTCGTATTCGCTAGTCTATGTGCCCTCTCCATTATTGGAACACTATCTCTGGTTATTATATTCGATATCTTCGCCCTGCTCGGTCCATCATCCTAAACTAGCTATCTATCTTTTTACTCCGCCAAACTCTTGCTCAGTTGATAAGCGAATGTGCTAAGTCGAGTTTTTAAACAAGCTTCATCAATTTAAAAATTAGAACTATGATTCATCGCTACGATTCCTTTCTTAAAATTGGATCCGCCTAGAAAAATAAAAAAAGTAAATTTACTTCGACTTGATTAGCTATTGAAAATGATTTATGAATAAAAAAGAAGTCGCAACTAGCAAATTTTTAAGCCTTATACTTCGGCATGTACCGGAGAGTATTGGTATCGAACTTGATGAGAATGGTTGGGCGGATACAGACTTGTTGATCCAAAAGATTAATGATCATAACCACGAATTGACTTTGGATATGCTTAAACATATTGTTGACACGAATCCGAAAAAGAGATTCGCTTTTGACGACAATTTTAAGAGAATCAGAGCAAATCAGGGGCATTCTATTACTATTGAACTCGGATTGTCTCCTGAGGTTCCACCTGAGGTCCTATACCATGGCACAGCGATACAACATGCAAATTCAATCATTGAGCAGGGAATAAAAAAACAGAATAGACTGCATGTACATCTAAGTAAGGACGTCGAAACTGCTAAATCTGTCGGACAACGACATGGAAAGCCTATTTTATTCGAAATAAATGCCTTAGCTATGTTTCAAGATAGATTTGATTTTTTCTTGTCCGAAAATGGTGTTTGGCTCACTGACCACGTGCCTGCACAATACTTACGTTTTGTCAATTTCAAAGGAAAATCTGCCAGACAGGGATCATAATGTATGAAGTTTTAGAATAACAACATCTACAATATCAAATAATAGCGATGCTTACATCCGAACAAATAACAATTAAAAAAAGCGAGATAAAAGAAGATGGTTTCACTGCCATCGAGAATGTCTTTAGCAGAAATGAAGTTCAGCAATTGATAACCTTGATTGAAAACGAAGATCATTCGAGAGATACATTCAGGCGTTCCTCTGATCTTTTTGCGATCCGCCAGGTAATTAAAGAAATACCAGCTTTATATGCTATAATTTTCAATGATAACCTTAAAGATATTATTTCTGAATTACTGGGAGCAGATCATTTTATTGTAAAAAGCATCTATTTCGACAAACCTGAAACATCAAATTGGTACGTATCATACCACCAAGACTTAACGATATCTGTACTCGAAAAAATTGATTCTGACGGTTTTTTGAACTGGACGGTCAAACATAATCAATATGCAGTACAGCCACCGCTTGAAATTTTGAAAAATATAGTTACGATAAGAATTCATCTTGATGACACGGATGCGGAGAATGGTGCGCTAAATACTATTCCAGGATCACATAACAGAGGAATATACCGTCCCGAAACCATCGATTGGACCATGGAACAGGAAAAAAACTGTCCTGTCCATGAAGGCGGAATTATGATCATGAAACCGCTATTACTCCATAGTTCCAAACGCACAAGCAACAACAAACGTAGAAGAGTTATCCATATTGAATTTTCAAGTATCGAACTACCCAATAACTTATGCTGGGCTGAAAGATTCTAATATAAAAGAGACTCCTGTTGGCTGCAAAAAAACTTTTCCGTTATTCCATTGTTATTTGATCGTTATAGCATAGGATGAGTTATATCGTGAAGGCTAGGAAATCGGTTCACCTAGCCTTTTTTATTGTTAGCGCCAATACAACCATCAGCACTAAAAAAACATGGCTGTGATGGCAGCATCAAAGAATGCACGACCTGTTCTATCACTCACGTAAATGTAGGTTTTAACTTTAAAGCTAGTTTATAATAAGGCTTCAAGGAATGGTGTAGCATCATTTCCTGCTATTCGGGCAGGTTAAATCCAGAACTAAGCCGCTGGGCTTCAACAACTGTAGCAACAAAAAACAGACAGCTAAATAACTAATATTTTATTATAATGTTATCTCTATTTGTGTAAATAAATTCAAAAAAATAATTTTCCAAATACAGTCAATACATGTCCAACAGCAATAGCTATGCCTTAATTATTTATTTTGTACTTTAGAAGAATATATCAAAAGGCGTTTTATGGACAGTAATCATTTTTCTAATTGTGACCAAGAACCAATACATCTTTGCGGTCAAATACAGCATTTTGGTTGTCTCATCCTATTTGATGCCACTCAAAATTGTATAGGCTGGAGTGAAAACTGGACAGAAATAGGTTTACCCAGACAAAGTGTATTCTTGGGACAAAGCTTGACCAAGTTTATCGATTGTTTAGATATTCAACATGCAATCGATCTTGATCAGATATTACACGATCATACTGATAGTTTCAAACACCGCTACGTAGCTGATATCTATCTGGAACAAATCCCATATTACCTAAGTATTTATCCTTTTGACAATAAGATATATATTGAAATCGAACAACATCGTTCGCAATCGCATCAATTTAAAAACACATTCTTTTATGCCAAGCATATCAATGACAGTGAGGACATCTGGAAGGCTCTGGCTGAGAATATTTTTACGGTGACGGATTATGATCGTGTTATGATCTATAAATTTTCAGAGAGTGGAGATGGCCAAGTCATTGCTGAACATGTCGTTGGCGACCTGGAACCATTACTAGGCTATCGTTATCCTGAGTTTGATATTCCCCAACAAGCGCGCCAACTCTATACTAAAATATTTGCCAGGGTAACACCCGATGTAGATGCTGTCCCAGTACCGATTTGGGGTCTTGAACCTGAGAAATTAGATCTCTCTATGACAGCGATACGCGCAATGTCCCCCGTGCACCTGCAATATCTTCGAAATGCCCAAGTAAAAGCAAGTGGTAGTTTCTCCATCATCATCAACGGAAAACTATGGGGATTGGTTGCTTGTCAAAATAGACTGCCCAAATACATTGATCTAGCACAAAGACATCTTTCCATTTTCATTGTTCAATATGCTGTAAATAGTTTTTTGGCCAATAAACATATTGAAGAGAATAACTTCAAACTTAAAACAAAGAGTGTCGCATTTGAAATCAGACAAAATCTATTTACAAAGAAAGATCTTTACAAAGTAATTAGTGCACTGACCACTAGCTTAATGGACATCCTTCGAACAGATGGGATTGCATTTAAATATCTCGACAAATGGCATATTGTTGGCCATGCGCCAAAAAAAGATATGTTATTAAATCTAGATAATCATTTCAGTAGAACAATTTCTGATCAATTGTTTTGGCAATCCGATTTCAAAGGACATCAAGATGAAAACGAGACTGCATTTCCATTTCCTGGTATTGCTGGAATAGATTTGGAAAATAAATTAGACTTCAAAATCTATTTCTTCCGAAAGGAAGTAAAAGTAGAGGAAACCTGGGCAGGGCAACCCGAAAAGCAGCTTATTTATGATCCAACAAAGACCATAAATTTCCCTTCTCCCCGCACATCCTTCAATGCCTGGAAGAAAATAGTCGAAGGGATAGCCCCGAAATGGAAAGAACGCGAAATTAATTTCCTAAAAAGCCTAAGTATTACAATTCAAGAAGCCTGCTTAAAGAAGATCATCGAAATCCAAGCACTCAACGAGAAATTGATTGAAATAAATAATGTTTTGGAAACGTTCAGTTACACGCTGAGTCATGACCTAAAAAATCCTTTGTCCGCACTACAGATGACAGCCCAGATGATCAGGGACAGACCTGGTTTAAGTCAGGAATTTCTTGGAAAAGCAGGTAAAAACATGATGGACGCTATCCTGTTGATGAATAACATGCTAGATAAAACAGTCGATTTCGCCCGCAGCAAAAGCTATGAGTTCGAATACGAAACTGTCTATCCAGAGCGGCTCATTGAAAATATCATTGATGATTGCAGTGTAAGATTTAATGTTCAAAATCTGCAATTCGAAAAAGGAAGAATTCTTCCAATTGATGGTGAAAAGACCTTAGTCTATCAACTATTTCTAAATCTTTTGGGCAATGCGATCAAGTATAGCAGTAATAAAACGGCTCCCTTAATAGGTATAAACAGCAAAATAGAAGAAGATTATGTTTTGTATAAAATATGGGATAATGGCATCGGAATGTCAGCGGAAGAAACTGAACGGATTTTCGAAATATTCCATCGTTTACCTAATGCGATGCAATTTGATGGATCAGGAGTCGGATTATCAATTGTGAAAAGAATTGCAGACCGACTCAACGCAAAAATCTCTGTCGAAAGTAAGTTGAATCAGGGTACAATTTTCGAGATCAAATTTCCAATAAGAAACTGATTTTTATAGTATAAAAATAAAAAAACGCACTATTCCCGACAAGAATGTTGGTCAAAAGAAGGTTTAGAGCAGGTGAAGGTGCAAAGCAATCTGCATCCGTTTCATCCATTCTTTTTTATTAAATTAGAGCCAGCCGATAGATTCAGATTCGTACTCAACAGGTATAAATTACAATGTGTACCGAATCATTTGATTTACCGGTCATAGCGGAAACCTTCAATAAGTATTAATTGTAAAATGGATAAATTCAGCTTGTTAGTTGGCAATGATATTAATAATATTTCTCCCGGAATCAGTTGGAGCGATTTGCTGACTAACATTAAAACAAAATATCATGTAACGGCATTGGAAAATGGACAAAAACCTTTTCCGATGTTGTATGAAGAGATTTTTCTAAATGCAATTAAGATCCAGCATCTTAATGAGAAAGAACTTAAAACGTATATCTCGGAGAGTGTTTCTCAGATAAATCAAAATGAAATTCACCAGTTGATCCGAGCCCTCCCCACTAAAAACATAATCACAACAAATTATGAATTTAGTTTGGAAGGATCTACTTCAAAGAAGAATACAAGCCTGATACGAGAAACAACATACAGCATTTTTCGCCGACATCAAACTGCAGACAAAACATTTTGGCATATTCATGGTGATTGTGCCAATCCCAGTTCTATCAATCTGGGTTACGAACATTACTGTGGGCAACTTCAAAAAATGAGAGATTATGTTGTAAATGGCACCAATTACACCTCAGATACAGTATTTAAGGCGGCTTTGATAAAAAGATTGAAACTGAAAAAAGATCTGCAGCTGCAATCATGGATAGACCTGTTCTTTACCCAAGATATTCATATCTTGGGACTCTCGCTGGATTTTGTAGAAATAGATCTCTGGTGGTTATTGACCTATCGTGCCCGAAATAAGTTTTATAGAAAAAGTGACTTCATTCAAAATCAGTTGTTTTACTATACGACAAAAAAATGGCATCAAATCGCTGTTGATAAAATGCAATTACTCAAAGCCAACGATGTGGAAATTATCGTTATTGATGAATCTGACAAAACAAAATATTACAAAAAAATATTGAAAGAGATCAGTAAACGATACCAGCTTCTTTCTAATAAATAGCCTACTATTCGATGTCATTGACAAAAAAAGAGTTTCGCTCATCAAAAAGAAATATACTTTCTCCATGTATTGAAAGCTTTTTAAATAGTTCCTTTCTAAAAGGAATAAAAAATATATTTCCGTCCCCATTTTCAAATGTAAAACTAAAGAGTGAAATCACCAATGTCGTTTATCTGAACTGGATGATACCTATTGAAAAAATTCGACACATGATCCCAGAAGGGCTACAAGTGAATGTTATTCAGGGGAAAGTATTATTTTCTATTTTGACCTATCGTCATGGTCATTTCGGGCCAGCTCAACCAATAGGACTGAGGTCATTTTATAGTTCGCCCCTACAAAGCAATTGGAGGTTTTATATTGCAACAGATACTAACCTATTTAAAGAACCAACGGTCTTATTTGTTTCCAATAGTATGAGCAGTTTCCTATACTGTTTAGGCAGTCGCCTATTTAGCAATATGATGTATACGCATCATCCTCTATCTTTTAGCCATCAATATATTGATGATCATATCCATACAAAAATAGATCCTGGGGCCAGCAATGCATCAGATTTGGAGATCATTTGCCATTCAGTTGAAGAATGGAGAATTCCTAACGATTTTCTGCATATTTCAACTCTTCCCCATGAACTTCTTGAAAGAATTATTGTCCAGAACCGCGCGTTAACATCACAGGATCTAAATTCGTCACATATTGCCAACATTTCACTCGCTTTTGATATAAAGGGGATCAAACCTTTAAAAATTGACTTTTTCAAAAGTCATACATTAGATGAAATTGTAAAAGAGGAAGAATGTTTGGCCTTTCAAATACCGTCATTGACATTTTTTATGAATAATGAAAAAAGAATAAATCAATGTTTTATATAGATTTTCTTATCGCTGTTTTGATAGCGAATGCCATACCGCACTTCATTTTTGGGATTGCCAAAATACGTTTTTTAGGGCTTTTTGGTTATTCACCAACAGGCAATATCTGCTATGCTCTTCTCCAGTTCATTATTGCAGTATCGCTCTTCTCTCATCAATATGGAATAACGAATATCTTTACAAATCCCGCTATACTGGGTGGTCTAGCTGTGCTTTTGCTATACTTTGTATTTGGCAGACTGCTCATCAACAAGTTCCATAAAAAATAATCTGAACAGTTTTATCGCAATATTAAGCTTATTTTTTTCTCCTCAGATCCTATTTGATTAGCATAATCAAATATCTATTATAAAACCTTGCTGAAGACATTCTCACCCTATTTCTATTGAAACAAAAAGACTATTCCATACCAGAGTCTCCTTATCCGGCAAACTTAGCAGAACATCATAGGAAGGAACTCGGTCAAAACAACCAACTCGCATGACAAAAGCCTTCTCTATTATCAACAGTTTACAAAAGTCAATAAAAAGAAAATATTTAAAACCAAAGTTAAAATAACAAACTAAACATAAATCTAAAGACCAATAAATTTAATTATTCCCGCTAAAAAATATATTTTGCGAAATAAAAAAAATACATCAATTTTGTCTTGGCTAAATTAAAATTAACAGGGAAAGTAATACCAAAAAATTACCGTATCTACATTTTCATATTTTTATTGTTCGACAATGTTTTTCAAGAGATCCACCTATTTCTTATTAGGTTTATTGTTGCTTATTGGATGTAAAAAAGATATTCCACCTGGTATAACTCCAGTAGATCCCAAACCAATTGATAGAATCAAAATGCCTATTCCAGCAGGATTTACAGATGATTTAGCTTCAATAAAGATTAATAGTATAGCAAATGCGAACGAGCCTGGATCTTCACGACCTGAATTGATCCAGGACATATCTGGTAAAAATGCGAGTTACTGTCATCCTGATGTTGAGTATTTCCCAAAAGGTTTCAACGGATATAAATATTGGATGGTCTTTACGCCCTATTTTGGTATATTAGGTTCTGATCGAGCTGCATCATTATACGAAAATCCTAGTATTGTGGTATCAAATGATGGCAAAGAATGGATCACCCCAACTGGATTATCAAATCCCATACAACGTCGTCCTGCTATAGAAGATTCTTATATCCCACCGAGTGGCATTCCTAACCAAGGCTATTGGTCTGATGTCGACTGGAACTTCAATGGAAAAGAATTCGAATTATATTATAGAGGATGTTTTTTCTCCAATAAAATCTTAAGACAGTGGGGTGCAAAGAGCGATAATAATACGAGAAAATTAAATCAGGAAGCCGAGCGTGTTATTGTAAGACAAACTTCAACCGATGGAATTCATTGGACTCCACTTGAAATTGTATACACGAGCAATGAACCAGCTTCTATTCAGGACAATCATATCATATCGCCTTCTTTTATCAGAAATGAAAATGGGATGTTTAGCTACGAAGTAGATTTTAAGCCGACCTATCAATCTCCTATCATGACAAGCATTTTGCTGCGCGCGTCATCCAATGGTCTTGACTTTACAGCCTACCGAAATAGCAAACAAGTTAAATTCATCAATAAACCTTGGCTTGAATTAAATAAAAATTATTCGACCTGGCATCTGCAAGCGGCCTATATTGACGGTTACTATTTTCTATGTCTTGCTATAGGAAATGTGGATAGATACTCCTCAGACTTGAATTATCTCGCCTATTCAAAGGATGGAATACATTTTCGTGTATTTGAAACACCTTTAGCTTCATCGAATGTATATCGCTCAGCTGTGTTTGCCAAATCTTCTTCAGCAAATGACATCGAATTTGGTGCTGTTATAGGCTATAAATCAGGCGCATTTGGTTATAGGGAATTTAAGTTAAACAAGAAGGCCTTGGAAGATGGGTTAAAATAAAATAATATGGACTGTAATACTTACTTTTATAGCTTGACCTTAACACGCTAAAAATGGCAATCAAAGATATTGAAATTTTAAAAACAGAGATTCTATCTGATAATTGGTATACCTTAAAAAAAGTCACCTATCAATATACAAAGCCGGACGGAACTGTACAACAACAAAGTCGAGAAGCTTATGATCGTGGAAATGGTGCTGTAATACTACTTTATAACACAATATCCAGAACCGTTATATTAACAAGACAGTTTAGAATTCCAACTTATATAAATGGGAATGAATCTGGTATGTTGATAGAGGCTTGCGCAGGTTTGTTAGATCAAGATTCGCCACAAGATTGTATCCGTAGAGAAACAGAAGAAGAAACTGGCTATCAAATTAAAGAAGCAACAAAAATATTTGAAGCGTATATGTCGCCCGGTTCCGTAACCGAAATTCTACATTTCTTTATCGCAGAGTATACCAACAATATGAAAGTTAGTGATGGAGGAGGTTTGCAGGAAGAGGAGGAAAATATCGAAATCTTAGAAATTAAAATCGATAATGCTTTGGCTATGATCGAAAGCGGAGAAATCAAGGATGGCAAGACAATTATGCTCCTACAATATATTAAGTTGAAAAGTATCTTGTAAGTCGTTACTTTCAGTCGGGTATCTTAACGGGCGACCTCCCTGAAAATAAATTTAGTCTGTTGGAAATTGATTGTCGATGGTATATAGTGAGGAATACCCATATATTCTTGTTCGGTACCAGTTCCTAAAATATATTGAGACCCTTTCTTAAGTAAAACAAAGGGTCTCCTTTTTTTCTGTCCCCAGCCGAATGGCGTATAGTAATAATCACCGCTCAGCGTATCGTTTTTGATATTCCCCCGAACCTCTCCCGAGTCAATTTCACCACCGGGTCTATAAAAACGTAACTTTCCATGAAAACGGCTTTCAAAGAGATCAAGTTCTAGTTGAGCACTATCGCGATTACTATAAGCAACATACTTCAATAACTCTGCATCCCGCCTCTTTTCTTCACAGCTTGCAAACGAGAGCACCAACAAGACACAATAAACGGCAATTGCTATTAAACGCATTCTTCCTATGAAATTTAAATACTACTAGAATGAGCTAAAAATAACCTATTCTGCTTAAAAACAACGAAATTGTGATAAAATAAATCTATCATTAAACTATTAGCCATTTCCCGCGTTAGTGACGACTTTATCTGCCAAATCTTTAAGCTGTTGCATATCTGAATAATCCAGTTTTAAAGCTTCAAAAATCTGCATCGGAATGCAGGCTGCTTTTTCTTTCAATTGCAAGCCCAGATCTGTGAGACGAATCTTTACCACTCGTTCATCCGTCTTACTTCGCGTGCGGGTAAGTAGCGCCTTGCTTTCCAATCGTTTCAGTAGTGGTGTAAGGGTACCATTATCCAAAAATAACTTCTCTCCCAATTGGTTTACAGTTTGTTCGTTATTTTCCCATAAAGCCATCATTGTGATATATTGTGGATAAGTCAAATCTATTTCTGCTAGAATAGCGCGATAATGCTGCATAATCTCGCGATGCAGAACATATACGGAAAAACATAACTGTTTGTCCAGTTTCAATAAATCATCCATCTTACAAAGATATTGTTTTCTTAAAGTTCGAAAAGTATATAATGTTTCTATTTATATTCAACAACAAATTCTTCTTTCGGCATTCTGACTTTTTTCATTGTAGAGATCCAGTCACGGGAAGTATCTGCAACACCTACATACATTAATGATACACTTTTCAATCCAAGTTTTTCCAATTGCAATACTTCATCCACTAGTTTGTTATCGAATCCTTCCGCCGGGGTAGAATCAACCCTGAGTTCTGCCGCTTGTGCCAGAGCTAAACCTAAAGCAATATAAGTTTGTCGTGCTGTATGTGCAAAATTACGTTCCGCAGCTTCATTTAGATAGATGGATTTCAACTTATCTGTATACGACCCAAAGCGGCCACGAGGTAAATCTCGCTCATCTGTAGTGAAATCATATACTTTATCAATACGCTCTTCGGTGTAGTTATCCCAAGCCGCAAAAACCAGCACATGGGAGCATTCTCGCATGCATTCCGGATTTAAGGCTCCTTTTGCTAATTCATCTTTCAAAGCTTGATTTTCAACTACCAATACTTTAAAAGGTTGCAAACCCGAAGATGTTGGCGCAAAACGAGCTGCCTCCAATATCTTATCTATATTTTCTTGTGTAACCGTTTTTGTCGGATCATACGCTTTCACAGCGTGTCTCCATTGTAAGTCTGTTATTAAGGACATTTAATTGTTTGTTTATTTTGAAAAAAGAACGAATAATATTGCTAGTAATGCTGGAATTCCCTGTACAAAGAAGATCTTTTTACTTGCAGTGATACCTCCGAAAATGCCAGCTAGAAGAACACAGCCTAGAAAGAATAGGCGAACATTGTCACTCCAAATCTGATCATTGATAAGAAATGACCAAGCCAAACCGGCGACCAAAAAGCCATTATATAGACCTTGATTGGCAGCAAGCCCTTTTGTAGGTTTAAATAGCTCAGCAGGTAGCGCTTTACCGAAACTACGTCTTCCAGCAGTTTCCCAAGCAAACATTTCCATCCACACAATATAAACATGTTCAATAAGTACAAGCATCGTGAGCACTGTGGCAATATGATTCATCTATTATTCGTTGTTTGATACTGTTAACTTCACTTCCATATTACCTCTCGTAGCATTTGAGTATGGACACACCTGATGCGCTTTTTCAATCAGTTGCTGTGCCACCTCCAAACTGACTGCAGGAATATTAGCATGTAATTCCGCGGCTAAACCAAAACCACCGTTCTCCAATTGTCCAATACTCACCTGAGCAGTAACCTTGGTCTCACCTGTTTTTATCCGTTCTTGCCTAATCACCAAATTCAAGGCACTATCAAAGCAGGCAGCATAACCAGCGGCGAAAAGCATTTCTGGGTTTGCATAATCATCGTTCGCACCTCCAAGACCCTTCGGCATACGAACCGCCAGATCCAATACAGCATTTTCACTTTTTACCTGACCGTTTCGTCCTCCTGTGGCTGTGGCGCCTATGGTATATAACGTTTTCATATTTTAATTTGTTTTTGTTTCAACAATACAAATGTAGATAGGAAAATTATATTGTGCAAAACATAATTGAACTATTGACATTAAAATGAAAATTGTAGCGGCATCTATAAGCGGATAGGTAGCACAAAACTCCAACGAAAGAATAAAAAAGGTAAATTTGATTATTGCAAATGTAATTGATATGAAAACAACTACAATCGAACAGTTCTACAATGAGATCAATGCTTCAATACCCGAGGAAATAGCACGTGAGATCGGACACTTCAATGTATTTAGCTTTGAGGAGCTCGCTGCAAAGCTGAAAGAGAAGCCCATCATGCCTTACAATAAGCGAACTTATTACAAAATCAGTTTAATCACAGGAAAGAATACAGCCGAATATGCTGATAAAGTAATCGAAATTGAGGGATCTGCATTGGTATTTGCAACACCGAAAGTCCCCTACCACTGGATACCCAAAGACGAACATCAACAAGGCTATTTTTGTGTTTTTACCGATGAATTTCTAGCGCGAAATAAAAGTGGTGTCGTACTGGATGATCTACCTATCTTTCAACCTGGTGGACTTCCTATTTTCCAGATTACAACCGAACAGTGCATCGAAATTGAGCGAATTTTCGAAAAGATGAACAAGGAATTATCTTCTGATTATATGTTTAAATATGATCTTTTACGGAATTATGTTCTTGAAATCATTCATTATGGACAAAAGCTACAACCGAAAAGTATCAGTAACCCCATGCACAATGCATCAACCAGAATTACCTCTCTTTTCATCGAATTATTGGAAAGGCAGTTTCCGATAGAATCACCGATGCAACGGTTGCAATTACGAACTGCCAATGATTTTGCCGAACGTCTCGCCGTTCATGTAAACCACCTCAATAAAATTCTCAAGGACAATACGGGTAAGACAACAACACATGTAATTAGCGCAAGAATTATACAAGAAGCAAAAATCCTCCTCCGGCAAACGGACTGGAATATCTCAGAGATTGCCTATTCACTCGGTTTTGAGGAAATAGCGCATTTTTCTAATTTCTTTAAAAAGCAGACCAAGCTTTCGCCAAACAATTATCGTTCTCAACGATTATAATTTGAATTTCGCAAATATTGATTTGCTTTTCACAAACTCAGCAGATACTTTTCATGCGAAATTTGTCTTATTAAATTTTAAAACAAAATAAAAATGGCTAAAAATAAAATCGCTTTAGTAACTGGCGGAAGCCGCGGTTTGGGAAGAAACATGGCAATTAATCTTGCTAAAAAAGGAATTGATGTCATACTGACTTACAATAGCAATAAAAAAGAAGCAGATCATGTTGTCTCTACGATTAAGGCTTTGGGACAACATGCAGTGGCATTTCAATTCAACGCCGGAGATACAAAATCCTTCGATCATTTTATAACACAAATAACCGAACATCTAAAAAATCAAACAGGTCAATCAAACTTTGATTTTCTAATCAATAATGCGGGTACGGCATTATACGCCCCATTTTCGGAGACCACAGAGGAGCAATTTGATGCAATATATAATATCCATTATAAAGGCGTCTTTTTTCTAACCCAGAAAGCACTTCCTTTTATAAACGATGGTGGACATATTATTAATATTTCTTCGGGTCTTGCCCGTTTCGCATTTCCGGGTTCTTCTGCTTATGGCTCGATGAAAGGTGCCATCGAAGTCTTGACAAGATATCTTGCCAAGGAACTAGGTTCTCGCAGTATTGCAGCGAACGTAGTCGCCCCAGGAGCTATTGAAACAGATTTTGGCGGGGGACATGTTCGTGACAACAAAGAAACCAATGCACATATCGCGAGTGTAACAGCCTTAGGTCGTGTTGGTGTGCCTGACGACATTGGTGGAGTTGTAGCCTTCTTGTGTACTGAGGATGCCCGATGGATCAATGGACAACGCATTGAAGTATCTGGCGGTATGAACCTTTAATTACTTTGATAGAAAATGAGTATATATCTTACTGTTATAACACGGGATATATACTTATTAAAATATTGTATATATTTTCGCTTCTATTACTCACGGTTCATCTTAATGAATATAATACCAATTTCATTTTCTTTTTAAAAACAATAACCATGCTATTAATTTGCGCTTCGAATGGCTAAGTTTGTAGGATAGATGAAGATACAACTTGCAATAATAAGTGATATACATGCCAATATTGTGGCATTGGACGAAGTATTAGCGGATATAAAAAAGAGCGGGATAACACAGATTTACTGTTTAGGTGATCTGGTCGATTTTGCCCCATGGGGAAATGAGGTTATCGCCCGAATACAGGAAAATAATATCCCCTGTTTACTCGGAAATCACGATCAGAGGGTTGCCTTCGACGAACCTATTATTCCCCTACCACACCACGATGTGATCGAAACAGTAAACCGTGACATCGCCATCAATCTCAGCAAGAACGAAATAACAGCTATTCACAAAAAATGGCTGGCAACATTACCATACAATATTGAATTAACGTTCAAAGTCAGTGATCATCTTAGAAAAATCCTACTTGTGCATGCCAGTCCGCATAGTAATGATCAATACATTTATGAATCAACACCTAAAGCGGACTTGTCAGTTCAATTGCGCGAAAGAGCCATCGATATCCTGGTCATGGGTCATACCCATCACTCCTATGTCCAACGGATTGAAGAAGTCCTGTTTATCAATTGTGGCTCTGTTGGCCGAAGCAAAGAGAAAGACAGAAAGGCTTCCTATGCCTTAATTACGCTGACAGAAGAAAACATAGAAGCCAAAATAGTTAAAGTAGATTATCCGATAGAGGAAGTCGCAGCAGCTATTTATCACAGTGATATTCCCGATTTCTATGGCAATTTTTTACACAGCATAGATAGCAATTAACAAAATCCCCGATGCTTATTTTATATCGTTTCAAAAAAGAACTTAACTTTCCGAGAACAATATTGATGCATCGGGGATATATAAGATTTTATTTTAGGAATAATTTCCGAATCGCTTTATTCGCCACATCCATAAGGTAAATATTGCCCTCTTTATCCACCACAACATCCTTTATCAATGTAAACTTGGCCGTCGCTAAAGTACCGTCCACATAACCATAGCCAGTCTTTATCAAGGTTGTTACTTCTCTGGTTGTCATATTGACTTCACGAATCGCATAATTATTATTATCAGCGACAATTAATCGGTTGTTCAGTCCAGGAGTAATTCCACCGATACCGCTAAAACGTGCGTAAGTTCCTATCCCATCTCCATATCCAGCATCTGAACTTCCAACAAACATCCCTCCCCGCGTATCACCGGGTTTCACTAACTCAATCCCATTGTTACTACTTGTATTCTGATCCGAATAGTATAGGTAACCCTGGCTATCCACAAAAGGTTTGGCCATCACCCAGGACGGTCCCGTTACCTTTGTATAATTTCCGGTAATATTGATTTTGTTTACCCCCTGCGCAAATCCAGCAACCGAAACATACAAATTGCCCGATAGGTCTATGCACATGGATGTAGGAGAAAATCCGCTTGCGTGTATCGTACGTTTGCCTGCTGGTGTAATTTTAAATATCTGGTTTGCCCGTTGGTCACTGACATAGACATTATTTTGCTGGTCAATTGCTATTCCTGAGGGATAGTCAAAAATCGCGTTGGCACCATCAACTTGCAGGATGGATACATTACCTGTTGGTGACACCTTCTTAACTTGTTTATTCTCTGTATCTGTAACGTAGATATATCCCTGTTGATCTATCGCCATTCCAGCCATATTACTGCCAAATGTGGTCATTCCAGGACCTCCAGCTAGGGTCATTATCCCTGCCCTGCGAAATTGTTGCGGTGCCAAAGCATCTTGGCTACCAACCACGACCTTCACCTGACCTGTCGTTACTCCCTGTGGCGCCTCTAATACCAATTTATTTTCGCTGGCACTGCTTACTGGCGTCAAAACACCATTAAAATAGACTAGATTTTCTGCTAAATTTGAGCTAAAACCAGTTCCCATAATCGTAACACTTGTCCCTGCCAGACCATTATCTGGGCTCATCGAACGTATACCCAAGGTCTGATCTTTAAACTGTGGTCCTTCAATCGATTGATCATTGACAACAACTTTTATCTTGCCCGATCCAGTTCCACCGGGAATGGTCAGTTTAATCTGATTTTCACTACTTGAAGAAATAGCGACCTGCTTTCCATTGATAAATACCTGATTTTCGTCCAGTATCTTACTAAATAATAGTCCACTGATCGTCATTTCGGATCCTTTAGGGCCACTTAAAGGTGAAACCGTTTCAATGACTGGTTTACCAACCACGATAAACGTCGGTCCTGAGATTTTCTGTTCGTTGATGTTGACGGACAACAGTCCCGTTCCCACCCCTGTCGGTGCAACAACAACAATTTTTTCAGGACTGGATTCCAAGACGACAGCAATTTTACCGTTAAAATCGACCACATTGCCCGAATTTAGTTTCTCGAAGCCTTCACCTGTCAATGTAACCCTTGTCCCTGCTCCACCGCTTGTTGGTTTGATGCTGCGAATAACCTGATAGGTGAAATTTTGACCTTGAGATTTTTTTCCGTCTACACGTACTTCTACAGCACCATACCCAGCATCTTCTGGTACTTCAGCAATGATGACCTTATCGGTAACACTCACAACCAATGCTTTTTTGCTATTCACGTAAACCTCCGCCGGCATATCTGTACTGCCAAACCCCTCACCATCAATCCGCAATTGGGTTCCACCGGTACCATTAGTCGGAAAAACTTTCGCTATAGACAAGTCCTGATACGTATACGTGCCGACCTCGAAGCTATTGCTCCCATACTTCAAGACAACTGTTCCGCTTTTATCACCTTTCGGCACGCGCAACACAACGGAGGTAGGAGTCGCGCTGATCACCTCCGCCGGATTCCCAGCAACTGTTGCTGTAAATTCAGCGATCGAACTGCCGAAGCCCTGTCCTTCAATCGTAACCAATGTCCCTACCTTGCCTGAATTAGGGTAATAGCTACTCACCTTCGCCACCTCCTTATCTATCAATTCCTCTTTTTTACCACAGCCGATTAATGCAATTATCATTGATATACATATCATCGTTAGTTTCACTATATTTTTCATGGGAATAAATTCTTTTTTGCGCCTTATTTCTTGAGCTTCATTGCTCGATTCATTGTTTCACTCCTTACGATCTTAACTATCATAATAGCGTATTTTAAATTAGAAAGTATAGCGAACGCCACATTGTATCTGCGCCCTTGAGTTAAAATAATCTATACTATAGGACTGACCCGGATCGCTGAATGTAAATACAGGCCAGTTATCTGCATTTTGCGTTGGTGGAAACAATGATGGTGTCAGCCCTACACTACTCGTTGAATTAAATGTATTTGGTGAGAAGTATTGAACGCCCCATTTTCTATAGATCAGATTTGTCAAATTCATGATATCCATCGAAAAGGTGATAAATTGTTTTTTTGACTTTTGAACAAAAAAATCATGCGCAACACGTAAATCAGCCTGTAGATTCCATGGCGTACGTCCCATATTTCGTTCTGTAAAATCACCTCTACGGGAGCTTAGGTACGCGTTACCATCAATAAATTTATTAAAAGCGTCTGCCTGTTGTTGAGCGGACATTCCACCAGTAATATCCTTAAAATAATGCATTGCCTCTGTCTGTCTCGGAATGTAAACCAAACTGACCTGTTGTGGTAACCCTTGGATACTATTGTTGACAATACCATAGGTAAATGGACTACCTGATTGTGCACTAAAATATAAGGTAAAACTTGTCCGCCCAGCACTGTGCCATACTTGTTCATAATTTATACTTGAAACGATACGATGACGTATATCAAAGTTACTGTAGGCTAATTTTGGGTTGTTTGGAATCAACGATTGGTTGAGCTGCCAATTACTTTCCATGGAGTTACGAACACCATTGCTCAAATCTTTGGATTGACCATAGGTGTAACTCAAAGTCGCATTCAACTTTTCTTTGATTGATTTCGCTATTGTACCGGTTAAGCTATATCGATAACCTTGATTGGTATTGCTCAATAAGTAAACATTTGAAAAACGATTATCTACAGTGCCACTATAAACCGGTTGCTGCTTGTTGACATCGTAACCATACCACAACGGATTGTCTTTATTGTTCAATTGCTGAAACAATACATCGTTTATATTTTTTGTATAAATGCCTTCCACTGTGAATTTCCAGCCTTCCGCCTGGTAATCTATGCCTAAGCTTGACCGGAGAACTTGTGGAAGCACAAAATCATTATCAACCAAATCTACCTGAGTTTTCCCGGTACTTGGATCATGGATTATAGCGCCATTTTGTGCAATAAAATCTCCTATTCCATTTGGACTAGGTTTAATGGGATCAGATCCCGGTGCAAAAGGTTTTTGATCAGCTTTTTGATCAAATGCACCATAGCTATCGCCTGTATTGTAATAGGCATAGGCAAGCCAAGCAAACGGTATACGTCCAGTAAATAACCCGGCTCCTCCTCTAATGACCAATTGTTTGTTGTCCATCGCTTCCCAACGAAATCCTATTCGGGGAGAAAGTTGAATTTTATTTAAAAATTCATTTTTCAGGCGATTGGCGGGGGTGTATGTATAGCTGGTTCCGAAACCAGGATCAGCCCACATGTCTTTGACTTTTTCGCTTAACGTTGGCATATCTGGTAGGCTCGTTAAATCTGCTCTAAGCCCAGGGATAATTTGGAAATGATCATTCACGCGGATCTCATCCTGCAAGTAGAGACTGTACATATTGACCGAGAAATCTGCAGCAGGGTGATCCAAGATATACGATCGACTATTGTCCGTATAATTATAGCTACCTCTTACACGATACGGTACATTGGCAACAAAATCCGCAATACTGTTATAATCTACACGACCATTCCAACCGTTGACAAAGCCATACCGGATACGATAAAGTTCGTTATGCGTGCCGATCAAAAACTTGTGCCTGCCTTTCGTCCAGTTCAGATTAGCCGTAATTTCCCAGGTCCCTTGTCGCATATTAAAAATACTGGCTTCACGATCGGTTCCAAGATAGATCGTCGTACCTGGTGTACGTCCCTGAATCTGCACCTGAGGCAAAGAAGGATCACTCAACGGATCGCGGCGGTCATTCACTTGCGTGTATCCCACTACAACATTGGAGGAAAGATTGTTACTAAATCTGCTCTTTAATTCTGCAACAGTACTCGTTTGATTATTCTCCTGTTCGAATGCCATTCCACTGAAACGAAAATCTTGTTGATCCCTGTCCATATGTGTCGCTTTGCTAAAGATGGTATTGTTACGAACTGCCAATTGGTGCTGTGCATTGATATTCCAGTCCAAACGATTGAAAAATTTTGTTGAACGTGACCAATTGGTATAATTGTCAGCTGTTCCGATATTAAAAATATCTCCATAACGCGACTGAGCTGCTGTTTTTATTGCCTCGACATCGGCTTGATCCAGAATATGTGCTGTTTCAGCCGTTCCTACACGCAGTTGTGTAGGATCTTGACGTCGTGTGATCTCTTCGTTACTGAAAAAGAACAATTTATCCTTGATCAATGGAAAACCAATTCGAAACCCTGTTTGATAATCATAAAAGTCCTTATCCATTTTTCCTAAAGTTCCCACACGATCCTTGCCTGTTAATGCAGCATTACGCCCGAAAGCATATACCGAACCTTCTATCTTATTCGTACCACTCCTTGTCACGGCATTGACCGATCCACCTGTAAAATTTCCAATTTTGACATCATAGGGAGCTAGATACACCTGCATATCCTGAATGGCATCGATCGAGATTGGATTGGTCCGAGTACTACTTCCTGCCATTCCGGAAGTACCGGTCTGTCCTCCTAGAGACGGGCTAAAACCTATTGCATCATTGTTGATGGCTCCGTCCACCGTCACGTTGTTATACCTAAAATTGGTTCCACCGAAGCTATTATCCCGGCTACCCTGAGGTGTTAGTCTAGTCACATCTGTAATCGAACGATTTGCTGTAGGCATATTCCGTACCTGCTCACTGCTGATATGATTTCCTGTTCCAACCGTCCCAACTCTAGTATCTCTTTTTCGGCCCGTTACAACCACCTCACCTAGTGTTTCGGTACGTTGCTCCAAGATAAAATCAACTTGTAAGGCCTCACCCAGGCGTACGAAGATATTTTCCCTGTGATCCGCTTGTAGCCCCACACTGCTTACATCCACTATATATGGTCCACCAATGCGAATATTGTTTAATGTAAAACGTCCATCTTTATCCGTGGACTGTACATAACGTGTTCCCGTAGGTGTATGTACAACAGTGACTGTTGCTTTCTCAACTCCGTTCCCTCCACTATTTTGCACCTTTCCTGTGATCGCACCTGAGGTTTCCTGCGCTGAGGAAACGAACCCCTGCAAAAGAAATAAAAAGAGGAAAATTAATTTGAGTGTTGACATTACTGTAAAGTTTATCTTGGTTGATCGCCCTATACAGATACTGCCATATTGATATCTATTCATTTCCGTTTTTCCTTAAATCGTGAGATAAAACTTTTTTTATTATTGTGTAATCCGCAAACATTGATCGACAATATGCAGTACCCCATCACCAGTTAATATATCCTGCTTTTGTAACAAGACATCACTGGTGTTGCCTAGACCACGAAGTGTTATACCAATAAATGCTCCCGGAGAATTTGCATTGGGGATCAATCTAATCTGTACGTTATTCCCATCCAGCATCGTTTGTTTAGATACATTTGTGTTACCCGTACTTAAGATATAATCGTACACAAAGCGGCGGTCACGAACGATATGGTAATTGACCACTTGCTTCAATTCAGCTACCCCGATCTTTTCGATTTCTTGTATTGAAGTAAATCCCATTTGTGCCATTGCTGCATTCGTCGGTGCAAAAATGGTATAAGGCCCTTGATTGACTTTATCCGATAGCACACCAGACCTTTTAATAGCCCTAGCAAATATGCTGATGCTTGCATCCGCATTGATTGCATCCACAATCTTATCATGGACATAAGGCGTCATTACACGATCAAGCACTTGTATCAATCCATTTGAAGCTGGTAAATTTTGAGTCAAAACACGGGCACCGTTTAATGTAAGTACTGTATCAGCACCCTTGACCCAATGTGTGGCATAGACCTTACCTTTACGTGTCTTTAATTCTTGATTAAATAGAAATGGAAGTTTATCCAATTCATATTTTCCGTCCAATATGTGATAATAGGCGATATTGGAAATTATTGCCGCACGCTCAGATAATATTTTGACCACACTAGGATAGCCTGCTTTGGAGAAAGCATCATCCGATGGTGCAAGCAATGTATAAGGTCCCTTTCCTGTCTTCAGCTCCTTATCCATGTTGCTTACACGCAACGCGGCATTAAATGCAGATAGATTAAAATTATCAGCAACAACAAAATTGACGCTGTTATTGTCAAAGCGAACCGCATTATCGTCCTTTTTACAGGCTAGTGCAAAGCTGCCTAGCAGCACAAGTATACAATTCCTGTAATAGCGAAATTTATATTGTCTCATCTTTTTATTTAAGTTTGAATCCCTTCGGGACTAACAAATTATCAAGTACGTGAATAGGTCCATTAAGGGTATTGATATCCGATTCCACAATATTGACTGGTAGCTGTTCGGCATTTTTGATCTTCATTTGTATCTGGTTAGAATTTCGAGAGAAAGCAAATGGCATCTTATAAGCATATTGAACTTGTCCCGAACCGCCGATATTGATATAATAGTCATTTAGCAACACCGGATCCAGATCATTACTATAGAATACGGTATTGTTAGATCCTGCGAGACCGTAGGCAGGGTCTTTTGTACCAAACAACCGTCCCCAATTGCGATGATAGTTAAACAGGGTATCTGTTGGATATGCTCCTCTAGGTTCAAAATATAAATCATCAAACCTGACATCACCTCTCTTGGTATTGAATGCTAGGATTTCCGCCACACTGTTAAAACCCGCACGTTTAAATGCATCATCCGTAGGTGCAAATAATGTTGTCAAGTTCATATTGGCCATTTCTTCATGACTTGGCTCCATGTCTACTTCCCAGTCCTTTTTATAGGAATATCTGATATCAGGGTAATAACTCAAAAATTCTTCTTTTGTCATTCGATAACCCCAAAGAGGCTCAATATCATTTAACATCTTCTCAAAAAAAGCATCATCAGCCAAACGTTGTGCTTCAATAAAAAAAGTAAATCTTCCATCGGCAGTTAAAGCTTCCAGTGTTGTCATTGTAGGTTTTTGAACAAATTTCTCCATGAAATAGATGCCACCATTTGTTGCCGGCTCATAGCTTAATTTGCCAACAGATTTACCATTGATAAGCAGATTTCCCTCTTTTACTGCCAAATAATGTCTATAATAATATAGGTCATAACGTCGTCCCACAGGTTCCTCGTTATCATAAAATGGAACCCGGTATTTTGAATTTTTTAACATTGAGCGAACCATCAGGCTATATTGACCAAGTTTAGTCTGATCAAACTCACCCCAAAAGCAGTAAAACTGAATAAAGTCAGTAAGCTCTTCCTTTGTCATTTTTTGAATCGTCTCCGCAGTTATCCCAGCTTGCTTCAGTGCATTATCAGTTGGAACCAAAATGGTAACTTTCGTATGAATGCCCTCAGCCTTAATGAGTGCTAGTATGCTGCTTTTTTGCCATGCTGCTAAAAACACTTTTGCATCACTACGCTTTGCCAACAATTGACTAAGGTCCTGTGTTGCCTCATTTTGATAAGGCACCTGTTCTCCGACAAGATCAGGCATAAATTCAGTCTTACTACAAGAGGACATGACAAGTAAACTTGTCGCCCAAATCAGTAAAAGATATTGAGTGACCCGGATTGATTTATTTTTCATTTTCTTCCTTTTTAATAGCCTGATCAGGGCTTACTAGCCCCTTATCTAAATCGTGTACCACACCGTTACTACATAGATAATCCATCTTGGCTCCTACCGAATAAATTATATCAGCAAGAATAATCGAATTAAACATATCGTTGCTTCTGAGCCTCATATTGTAACTCAATTTCCATGTTGGATAAGCTTCATTCGCAAAGTATTCCATGTAATGAACTTTATCTTTTAAGTAGTATTTGTAATAACCGTTCGAATTAATAATGGTGAATACCTGTGAATCCGATATAAAAAAATGTTTATCATACATGATATAGGCACCAAAGAGTACCTCGCCTATATATTGTTCAGGATTAGCTCCATCCAAAAAACTCGCTGTTACCCCTCGTTTTTCCAAAGCTTCATTTGTTGGCGCAAATACCGTAAATGGACCTTTTTGAGCCAGTTGATCCCACAGGCCAAACTTCTTCAGGCCGGCGACAAAGACGGTATATTCCTTCTTATCACTCAGCCATTCCTGAATATTTTTTTCAAACTGTGGCTTCATTAACTTATCGAGCACATGCAACACACCGTTAGATAAAACCACATCCTTACGGATTGCCTTTGCACCACTGAAAAACAACATGTTGGTCGGTGCAGTTGCTCCTGGTGCGAGCGAGCCTAAGGATGCATATAATTCCGATCCTTCACGTGTTGCATACCGAAAATCCACGGAGTTACTCGGAATATCGCTTAAGTAAAGACGTCGAGGAAGAATATGGTAGGCAATGATCCGCCGCAAACTGTCTTTATTCATCTTGTCAAAATCCGTCGGACGAAATATTCCTATTTCATTAAAGGCAAGATCATTGGGTACGAGGACAGTAAATGGTCCTTCTCCATTGAGTTCTGCAGTCAATCCTGTCTTTTGGAGTGCAGCATCAAAGAGACGCATTTCATAATTATTATGAATAAAATCCGCTGCTGGCCGTATATTTTCATTCGGGACAGGCATAGTAAGATTGTCATGTTTACAACTTTGTAGGTTAGAAATAAGCAGGGCTACAAAAAAGTAACCTAAGCACTTCATCCGGGACATCTTATATTTTATTTCGCAATTATTTGTTCGATTCATTTCAGCTTATGTTTAATAGATAGGCGGTGCATATTTTCGTTGTATCGTTGTTAAGTATACTCGTCCATTGACAACTTCAATCGTATTGACCGTCGCAAAAGTGTGCGGGTTGTCTTTTCCTGAATGCACATTGACCAGCAGGTTTGGAAGCAAGGTTCCATTCTCATTACTTGTTAATCCAACCTTTCCATTTAAAAGGCAGTTGAGTACCGCCCAATTGCTTCCTGTATTGCGATCGCTATCGTAAAAGGGATTCGTCACAGGATTCATTCCGGATGCAAAAAAATCAAATCGCTGCCATATATCAGTTCGAATACCGTTCGCTTTATTACTTGCCCATAGCGGAAAACTCACATAAGGGCTTACAGCATTCGTGCTTGTATTGAGTTTGACCGTCGTCATAAATTTACCACGGTAACCTTTTACTGTGGTGGCGTAATGGCTCAGCACTTCCTGGCTTTCATAAAGCGACATAAACACATTCATTTCATCCTTGATACCATGCCTAAAACTTGCTAGTTTGTAATCATCATCTTTTAAATTGGCATCAGCCTCCCAAAAGCCTTTGGCGCTCATATTATAGAAGTTGACATAAACCAATGAATCGGATAAGGGAAGTTTATAGAAGTTCTCCTGACGCAATAAAATTCCATGATCTTTTTTGACAAAATCTTTTTGCAGGAGATGCAACGTGTAGACTTCTTTGCTTTGTAGATTGATTACCGTATCTATCAGTATGTCATTTTTTAAGCGCTCTTCCAATTCAAAGAATGGGACTGTATTTTTGGGGCGATAAGCGAATACAACACGAACCTCTCCAGATGGAATCTGTGCCCAGCTACTCAGATCAAATCCGTTTAATATCGGACCAACCAATACATTTTCTTTTCCCGGATATTCCGGATTACTTAAACTATTGCTGTTACCAATATGTGAAGGATAGGGTGGCGCATAAGGATCCCGTTTGTCCAAAAAGTCACCGACAATTTCTGCTCCAGTAAACTTTCCATCAGCTCCAGTCTTCGGATTGATAAGCATACAGAAATAAGGAACCTTGTCATCTTTGCTTCCCATAGTCTGTACATAGTTGATGTTATTAAAAACCCGGAGGTAAGCGGGCTCAGCGATCTGTGTATAATCAATTTTGGTACAGGCCGTGAACAGGATGAGAAAAATACCCAACACACTTACACAATGTAGTATTCTCTGTCTTTTCATTATTTATTATGTTTGATAATGATCATTTTAGCTTTCTCTTTAGCGGATGCTCCAGCTCCGCTTTTTCCAATTAATGCTATAGTATAAATTCCCGGTTCGTGCGCAGGTAATGCTCTTTTGATTTTTGTATAAAGCGATTTATCTGCGATAAAGTCTGTTGATTTCAGTACATCGATATCTTCAGCCCACACACCGGGTACCACATCGGGCTTAGATCGGTAGGCCATAATCTCGTATGTATGCATCATGGTATTCATATTCGTATAGGGCATATTCAGCGAAGGAATGCCCGGTTGGAGATTCACATTCGAACTATTTCCAATAGGCTGCCCATTTGGAAGGGTAAACGTGATGTAGGGGTTCCCGATAGATAAATTTAAGAAACGATTGAAAAAGAAAAACTTAAAAGCGAGTCTGCTATAAGTACCATCATCTTCTGCCGGTAATGGAAGTGTACCACTAAGATCATTGGCAATCAGCAAGAGCTGAGCTTTTCCATTTTGATCAGGATGGAGCCAAACTGTATAGTTTTGGTTGCTCCGTAACTCCTGATTTAAGGAAGCAAGCACACTCCCTGAATTGTCAATTGCCTCAATCGTATACTGTTTTTGGGTAAAAACACCATAAGTACTCACTTTCCCAAAATCAAGCCCTGATGCAAGTGTTTTCCCATCGATCCTAAATCCGATGGACTGATCTTTGTAGGCATTGACTCCCTGTATCCGAAGATAACTTTGGTTTACTGGTGCCGCGATATCTGTAATAATTTGAAACGAATTTTGATAGACATTCACGGTTTCGTCCAATTCATTGGAGATGTAATTAAATTTCTGTGGAGCAACTACAATCGTATACACTCCACCAGGTTGAAAATTCTGAATTGGTGCATAGACCAGGTTCGTTGACTTCGCATGGTTTTCAGGAATAGTAGAAGTCGGTAAATCAATAAGGCTATATTCATGTCGTTCCGTACCTAATGCTGGAAGCGGTCTCCCATCCTGAAGCAATACCTTGAATTGATAAGTCCCATAAGGTAATTCGATATATTCTGAGGCCTTCTGGGCAACAGATATCGTGTTCGTCTTTGGGCTGACCAAAGCACCGTCAGCATAAGCCAATGATATCGCTCCAACCAAACTCTCCTGGGGCCCTGTCAATCCGCTGGGGGGATTTTTAATTGCTCCAGCTAGATTTACAATCCTAATCTTGAAATGATCGGGTTTACTTGGGCTAGTAGCAGTCCGCTCTAAGGTGACAACATCAGGTTGACCATTCATAAACATCGTCGGCAGCAAAAAATAGTCTTTGGGTATCTCATAACTATTATTTACGTTGACTTTGAGGTCATGATTTAAACCAAAACCTGCATAATAACGAGCAGAAAAACTCAATTCTGCTTCTTCTTTCTGGTTGAAAAGATCTTGTGGAATAGGCCATATTTTTCCTAAGCGTCCATCCGTTGGGAAATACGATGTCCCTGGGTATTTATGATTCCCCGGAAGCAACGGATGTAATACCACAAAATTAGTCAGGCTATCACCATTAGCGATAAGCTGATTGTAGTCGAATAAGTTAACAATTCTCGAATTCGAATTTGGTCTATTTTCAGTCACAGGGCGGTTGTCGATGATAACGTCCAACTTATCTTTTTTACAAGCGACAAAAGAAAACGAACATAATACTGTTATTCCTAAAAACCACCAGCATCTATTTTTAAACACATTTAATTCCATTAGATTAAAATAAGTTATAGGTAAAACCGATCATAATTTCCGCCCCACGTTTGTAGCTTCGGTTGATGTATTCATTTCCGTACCATTTCCCACCTGTTTGAGGATTTGCATAAACTGTTTTTATTGCAGGATTAATGATATTTTTGGCATAACCTTTAAACAAGATTCGTCTATTAAGCTTTTGTGAGAATACAAAATCAAGATAAGGTACGGGTTGCGTATATAGATCCGGTTCTCCTGTCAAGTTGATCTGTACCAGACGTTCTCCGACCATGTTGAAGGTCAAGGTCAAATCTGTTCCAGATTTGTCATTATCATAATTTAGCCAAGCATTGATGGAATAAGGAGCTTGCTCAAACAACGGACTATTTTTAGGCGTATATCGATCAAGGGAGCGATTCGCTTCATAGCGTTCAGCAGATTTTTTTATCTCACTTTGTGCCAACAAGAGATTGGTACCGAGAAACAGATTTTTCAAAGGATCATATAAAGTTCCGAGATTCTTCACAACTTCGAACTCCAGTCCCCACACTTTTCCGATATTACCATCATTTTGGAACTGAATTGTTGGAAATTCAGGATAAGTCGCAGCTAGACCCTCCGTTTTTAAATTAAAGACTTTGACCAATTGATTCTCGATACGTTTTCCAAAAGCAGAAATAGCGATAACCTCGCCCTTTTCGGGAAACCATTCCCAACGAAAATCCGCATTTTGCGTATATTGATTCTTCAGATTAGGATTACCCACGACCAATCCCATTTGAAAGGCATCAAATTCAAAGACATTCGTAATCTCTCTCAACTCAGGTCTTGCCAAGGTTGTATTGAAAGCTCCACGAAAATTCATATTATCGTTAAGTGTATAAGTAGCATTGACTGAATAAAAAGGTTTGTAACCTGTTTTGTATACAGAATTTGGATTAATTGGATCCAAGGGAATGCGCGTTCCATCTGGAGATGTTGCGGTAAGTGCTGGGTCTAAAAATACATTGGCTGTATCTACAGCAGATCCGATATTGGTCATCTCAAACCGTACACCGCCCGCCAGACGAAACCGCTCCGCAATTTTAAGATCCAACATACCATATAACGCATTAGTCTCAAAATAACCTTTGTAGTTGTTCGGTGATTTTTGGCTGTTATATAAGAAACCTCCAATTGGCATCATTCCTTCCCCCTGTCCCACCTTTGGTAGCACAACACCAACGATTTCGTTGCTGACCAAACGATCCAGATTTCCCTGAACATCATACAATGGAATGGATTTATTGCCTGTAAAATTTGATCCCGGCAGAAACAATTGGTTTTCCATGAATTTGCGGTCTCGGAACAAATAATTGAAGCCCGTCTTTAGCAATTGTTTCTCTCCAAATAACTTAAAAGGAAAATTTAAATCTGCCTTAGCATTAAAATTGTCTTCATTTAAATTTCGCCATCTCCGACCATTGGGTTCAGCTTGAATAATGCCATAATTTCCAAATCCGTTGACATAACCCGATGTAAGTGCATAAAGGTGTTCAGAATAAACATAATCATCAGCTCCGGCTTGTTCCCCAATAATCGGCCGTCTATACCATCCTCCACCTCTAGGTGCATAATCAACAAGGCTCACAAACCTAAAATCTGGATCATTTTGCGTGGATTTTGAAGTTGCCACGTTATAGCTCAATCGTGGAGAGAATTCATCTTTCAAAAATTTATGCTCTCCCTGTAAATTAAAGGTATTCAGATTCCGAAAAGTCTGTTTTAAGGAATGGATTGTACTTTTCACTTCTCCCGGTAATCCGGAATATTCATAACGTCCATTTAAATTGGTGGCTATGGACTCACCACCCCAGCTACCCAGATATTGCATGTTGATTTCATGCTGTGTACTGAAACGATAAGTAACACCTACAAGTGTACCATAATTGAGCGTTTCCGTTCCCGTATTCTCTTTATAGGTCTGATATTTCCCCATAAACAAACTATTGGGTGTGATATAATTGGGAATATTTCTAAAACTAAATATATCTGGACTGCCTGTCACGACACCTTGGTAGATGCTATATTGTGTTAACTCGCCTTGATAAGTATCAGAAATCCTTCGGTAATAATTTCCGCCGACAACAAGTCCTAATTTGTGTTTGCCAAAGACGTCGTAGCTATTTCCAAATGTGGCTGAATATAGCTGATTCATAGGTGCCCGGCGATATCGTGTAGTCATGACCGGATCAAAGCTTTTCATAATACCATTGATGCGGTTCACTTCCTGATATCCCGAAGAACTATAGTTACTGTTGGCAATCATGTCTTGAATGGAGCTCAGTCCATTGGGATATTGTTTCGCTAGATCCAGGAAATCAGGAGATAGATCCTTTTTGTTAATTCGGGTGCCCAATACTCCCATTTCACTGTTCCAGAAACTATTGTAATTACCACCTAGACCAATATTCGAATTTAGACCAGTCTGGGCGATAAGTTCGAATGTCATTTTATCCGGTACAGATTTCGTTTTCAGTTCAACAATACCTGAAGCAGCATCTGCGGGTTTATCTGGAGTAACTGTTTTATATACAGTAATATTGTCCAGAAGAGAAGCAGGAACGAGATCCAGCGGGATAGCACTACGATCAGGATCGGAAGATGCCAATCGTACGCCATTCAATTGCCCGATCACGGATCTATCTCCTAATCCCCTTACTGCAATATACTTATCGTCTGTTACGGTCACTCCAGTGACACGCTGTAAAGCTTGCGTAGTCGTGATACTTGCTGTACGTTCGATTAATTCGGCAGAAATCGCGTCCTGCACAATAGATGAACGCTTCCGTTCCTCTAGTACCGCAGTTTCGGTATTAGCCTTGCGCCTTGCCTGAACGGTGACCTCTTCCAGAGCTGTCGCAAGTGGTGCTAAACCGATAACAAGATTTGCCTGTCCTTCTTTGACTTCCAGTTCTCTTGTTTGATAGCCTAAATATGAAACTACCAATGTTGCAGGACTTTTAGAGACGGTCAAAGAGAAGTTACCATTGGCATCAGAATTTGTTCCGCCCGAAGTTCCCTTAACACGGATGGAAACACTTGCCAAAACCCGCTTGGTCTCCTGGTCTATTATCCATCCGGAAAGCAGTTGCTGTTGTGATACATAAGCTGGTTTTTCCTGACCTAAAGACGACGCCGTCACTACAACCAATTTATTTTTCACGACATAACCAAATGGTTGTCCGGCAAAACAGATATCTAACGCATCCTCAACAGTTGCATTTTTGAGACTGATATTAACGGGTTTTGCACGATTAAATAAGCCGTTATCATAAAAAAAATCATAGCCACTCTGCTGCCTTATTTCTTTTAAAATAGTTGGGATATTGCTATTTTGCCTGTTGAGTGTAATCCGTTGACCATAAGTAAACGCACTGACTTTCACCAACAAACAAGTTAAAAATACCATGGTGATTTTCATAACACGCATGCATTGATAAAAACTCATATATTTGTTGTAGTTAATATTATTTGATGATTATTGAATCGCAACGTTATCGATAAGCTTAACACATTGACCAAGGGTGTTACCAGCACCTTTGGTTGTTTTTATTCAGCTCATCGCATGATTAGATAGGTCAATCTATCACAATAAGCCTCCTTCCATTTAGTGTTAATTTTACCTTCCCAGTTGTCTGTAACATGTCCATGATGGTGGAGAGCGGTTGGGAACGCGACACCATACCGTCAAATTTGAGCTTATTGAGTCGTTGTGGACACTCCACATCTACATTGTACCACCTTGAAATCTTACGTAGTAAACTACCCAATTCTTCACCTTTGAATACAAAGTCCCCCGCTATCCATGCTACGTCCTGAGAAATATCAGCATCATCGATACGCAACCGCTCACTTAATAATGCCTTTTGCCCCGGCTTCAGTAGAACAGATTCATTCATTTTTAAAGAAGTCACACGTACGCTTCCCTCCAACAGTGTTGTTGTGGTATAGGGTTCATCCTGATAGGCATTGACATTAAAATGTGTTCCGAGTACTTCGATTTTTTGTTCTGCCGTTTCCACATAGAATGGGATTCGTTTCCCGTCCGTTCCCCTATCCATCTTTGCGACTTCAAAATAAACTTCGCCAGTCATACGCACACTTCGCGCATCATTTGCAAACTTCAATGGATAAGTCAACGTAGAATTTGCATTCAGAAAAGCCTTGGATCCATCAGGCAAAATCACTTGATATTGATTGCCCCGATTGGTTGTTATTTTATTGACCGCCGCTGTTGCAGCACCGCCCTGTTCTACTGCTTTATAAACCAACTCACCGTTTTTGCTCTTCTGAATTTCCACTCCTCCTTGAAGTGCAACGACACTCCCATTACGAATATCAGTTAAGGAAATTACCGAACCATCTTTTAGGGTCAACAGTGCAGCATCTTGTCCTGGAGAACCAATATGTTGGACAATTTCTATTGTTTCTTTAGAAGCTTGTTGTCGAAATAAAAACAGTGAAACAGTACCTACAACAATTACCGCAGCGGCAATTTTAAACCAGACGGTTTTACCAATTTCCTTAAAACGGTTCTGGTTAGAATGCTTTTTTATCTGCTGTTGTAAACGGAAGTAATTTGCCTGAACGGATACCTCTCCGGCATAATATCCCATCGCCAAAATAGTCTCCTTTAGCTCCGCAATGGATTGTTGATGTTCTGGATATTTTTGCAGCCATTTTTCCCATTTCTCGATATCCTCTTTCTCTGTTCTCCTGCAATAGTTGACAAAAGATTCATCTTGCAATAAGGCCTGTAAATTAAGTTCGTCCATTCCGCTCTGATTGTAATTTATCCAATAGAGCGAGGGACATCATTTTTTCACTACTTGTTTTTAAGAAAAAATCAATAAAAATGAAGAAAGTAGGCCTACGGCTACTTTAAGGAATATTTCTTGTTCACTAGACAGATTATTTTTGATCTTTTCCAGCGATTTATAGATCGTATTATAAATGGTATGAATAGAAACTTGATTGGCGTCCGCAATTTCCTGATAAGAGAGGTCAAGAAAAAAACGTTGATAAATTACCAAACGTTGCTTCGTTCCCAATTGCTCTAGATGTTCCTGAACCAATTGTGCGACAGTATTTGTTGTTGTGGTACGAATATACTGTTCTTCGACAGATTGATGGATAGCTGGATCGTGTACTTCTTCCGAAAAATCCAAATCTGTCAATTGAAGTGTTTCTTTACGAAAGAGCTTTCGGAAGAATATTGTAATAATATAATTATGATGATTGCGTATTTGTCGATTGCCGTTCTTTTTCTCCCAAAGATGTAAAAACACATCATTGACACTATCCTGAATACGTTGCATGGACATTTTCTTTTTCAGTCCCAAGTAGGAAAGATAATGGTAATAATGTTTGTATAAGGTATAAAAGGATTCCTCACATTCATCTTCTACAAATTGATCCCAAACATTTCTTAAATCTTTTCCGGTTAGTGCAAGCATGATATATTGGTAACAATGACTTTGCACAAAAAAACAAAAGTCTTATTAACAAGAGATTAACCCAAGATGAAGAATAAGAAAATTGTATGTAAATTAGAATTATAAAAATGATATAAACCTAACGATACTGACATTACTTTAAAAAATCTAATTTTATATCAAAAACAAAGGAATACTGATCAATAGAAAATTTTAACAGGAAATGGAAAAGCAGCTATTTATTGCAAACAGACTTAGAGAAGTTTTATTAAATGGTCATTGGATTGCAAATACCAACTACCAGGAACAACTAGGAGATATCAGTTGGGAACAGGCTATCCTGAAGATCAACAATTTAAATACCATTGCTGCACTCACCTATCACATCAATTATTACTTAAAGGGATTACTGGCCGCATTTGAAACTGGAAAGCTGGAAATTAATGATAAATACAGTTTTGATTTACCTGAAATAGTCAATAAGAATGATTGGGACAAACTTCGGTCTGATTTTTTATTAAATGCAGCACTTTTTACCGATAAAGTCGAGCAGCTTAATGCCGAAATTTTTGATAAACCTTTTTTTGATGAGAAATATGGTTCCTATCTACGAAACATTGAAGGCGTAGTTGAACATAGTTATTATCATCTGGGACAAATTGTATTGATCAAGAAAATAATCACACAATGAAAAAGAAAAACAGCCTTTCAGTAACCTGTCGGCGTATAGATCTTACTGAAGGACTATCCCATAATATGTACCCTAGCAGATTTATTTTGTATTACTAAAGCAATTTATCTAAGTTTGATCTCTATGCTAGCAGCTTACTTTCAGTCTTTGGGTCTCTTCGATGAGGAAGAAATTACCCAGATAGTTCAGCTTTTTGAATATAGAAGGCTAAACAAGAATGATTTTTTTGTTAAAGAAAATCAGCGCTGTAACGAGGTTGCCTTTATCACATCCGGAATCTTTCGTTCGTATTATACAACCTCAAGTGCAGAAGACGTCACCTATTGTTTTCGATTTCCAAATAGCCTAATCGCTGCCTACTCCTCTTTTATCACCGGCGGACCAAGTATTGAAACCATGCAGGCCCTCACCCCCGCCGAACTCTGGGTCATCAAAAAAAGTACCATTGACAAACTCGCGGCTGAAAGTCTAGTATGGACAAAATACCTCAGGATGATTGCTGAACAGCAATATCTGGAACTTGAAAAACGTATCTTTCAATTGCAGAAAGAAACAGCTTTGCAACGCTATACGGTCTTGCTCCGGGATCAACCCGAATTTGTCCGACAAATACCATTGCAGTATTTAGCGTCCTACCTGGGCATCACACAACGGCATTTAAGTCGGATCCGCAATGAGATTACTTTTTAGACATTTGTCCTATAATTCAAGTACCAACACCTCTACTTTTGTGTTATCAGAAGAATAACATGAAGAAGAAAATACTTATTATCAACGGTCACCCCAATAGGGAATCTTTCAATTTTGGTATTGTCGCAGCTTATAAAGAAGGTGCAAAAGAATCTGGAGCGGAAGTCCGTTCGATTAACATCGCAGAGCTGAATTTTAATCCCAATCTGCAGTTTGGATACCAGAAGCGAACAGAACTCGAACCAAATCTCCTGCAAGCTTGGGAAGATATCCTATGGGCCGAACATTTAGTTTGGGTGCATCCTGTATGGTGGGGTGGTCTTCCGGCTATTATGAAAGGTTTTATCGATAGACTCTTTCTACCCGGTTTTGCTTTCCAATACCGTGAAAACTCTCTTTTTTGGGACAAATTACTCAAAGGGAAATCCGCTCGGATTATAACAACCCTCGACCAGCCCGGTTGGTATTATGCCCTGGTCTATGGTAGACCGAGTGTAAATCAGCTCAAAAGATCCACCTTACTATTTTGCGGTATATCACCAGTAAAAGTCACTTACATCGGAATTATAAAGACTTCGGATCTAACAAAGCGGAATAAATGGTTATTTAAAATCAAACAACTCGGACAAAAACAAGGTTAGAAACTGATCTGGTTTCTCTTTGATCAATTTTCCAAGGAATAAACACCATCGCCTGTTTTTTTGTCAAATGGCAATTGTACCCTCCCTGTTATCCCCTAGCTTTGATCCGTAAATTCAAAACAATAGCAACATGGATATTTTAATCGGACTCCAGTGGGGAGATGAAGGAAAAGGAAAAATCATTGATCTGATCGGCCGTGATTATGACATTATTGCCCGGTTCAATGGCGGGGCAAATGCCGGGCATAGCATTTATCATAATGGCAAACGGATTACCCTTAAATTACTGCCCTCAGGAATCTTTTATCCTCATATCAAAAATATTATCGGTACTGCTGTGGTGATCGATCCTCTCGCTCTCCAAGCGGAGGTGGAACAACTTCAAACCATTATTTCTGACACAGAAATAATCAATCGAATCCTAATCTCAGAGAAAGCTCATCTTGTATTGCCCACTTACAAGTACTGGGATATTTATCTGGAAGAATCACAACAATACCGCACTATCGGAACGACTAAAAATGGTATTGCACCCACTTATTCCAATAAAATACTTCGGCAGAATGTGCGCGTGGGGGATATCTTTTCCAAGGATTTCGAAACCTATGTGTTCCAAATTTTGAATAAACAGTATACCGAATTACAGGTTTTGGGGCAGAATATGCCGGCAGTACAAGAATTATATGATAATTTTCTAGAGGCATGCAGTTTTTTAAAAAAATTACAAATTACGGATACAGAAATAATCATCAATGAAGCAATTAAGAACAATAAAAAAGTACTGGCAGAAGGTGCTCAGGCTACATTATTGGACATTGATCATGGCACCTATCCCTATGTAACCTCTTCAAATACCATCGCATCCGCAGCATGTGTGGGTTTGGGCGTATCGCCTAAGCTTATCGATAAGATTTATGGTGTTACCAAAGCCTATTGTACACGTGTTGGAAACGGTCTGTTTCCAACGGAGATCACGGACTCCCTTGCTGATGAGCTGCGTGAAAAAGGTGGTGAATTTGGATCCAATACCAAACGGCCGCGAAGAGTGGGCTGGCTTGACCTACCTGCATTAAAATATGCTGTCATGTTAAACGGTGTGACCGATCTTGTACTGACAAAGGTAGATATCTTAAATGGCATGCCCGAAGTGCCAATTTGCACAGCATATGAGATAGATGGTGAAACAAGGATCTTAATTGCTCCGACATTTGCAGACAATGCCCCAAAGCCAATCTGGAAATTTTTAGACGGATGGAATAGCACTTTGCTTAAAATCGATCAACAGGCACAAATTCCGAAAGAACTGAAGCTATTTGTATCCTTTTTGGAAGAAGAGTTAAATATACCTATCAAATACCTGTCTACAGGACCACAACGCGAAGAATTGATTATCTTAGGTAATTAATATAAGCAATATGGAACAGCTTCTAGCGTTTATCCGAAAATTTGGGCAGCTTGATCAGCGGGAGGAAGGTCTAATCAGGCAGGCATTCGAAAAGAAGAGCATTCCAAAAGCCAACTATTTTGTCACCTGTGGAAAGGTCAACAATAGTATTGCCTTCGTAGAAAGGGGTGTATTTCGCTCCCTTTATTATAATCATAAAGGAGATGATTTTACACGATACTTTATTTACGAAGGCCGCTTTATCGGAGATTTCCAAAGTTTTCTGGATCGTACCCCGTCCAATGACTATATCGAATCTGTAACAGATGCACAGCTATGGAGTCTCGATATCCATAATTTTCTGTTGTTAGAAAAAGAAATCAAAATCTGGCCCTTATTGATGGCCAAGCTGTATGGGTTTGTCATTGAAAGCAAGTTAAAAACAGCGAATACCATGATGAATCTTGATGCCAAGGAACGCTATCTGCTATTTCTAAAGCTCTATCCCGGACTGGCAAATCGAGTTCCCTTGACGATGCTGGCCTCCTATTTGGGGATTACAGCTTCGTCCTTAAGTCGTATCCGAAAAAATATCGTATAAGATTTTAGTCATATCGGGTCATTGTTCCGCGGGAGCTTGGTGAGTTGTCACGGAACCACTCATCAAATTGAGGTTTGGCGATAAAGAATGTAATTTTATTTTTTGCTGAATCTTTTAATTTGTCTTTAAACAAAGTAACAATCTGTTCTTTACTAAAAGTCTCTTTCGGTTCGATAGGATTACCATCGTCATCATAGGAAGGACTATACTCCTCATTGCTCCGGTCAAATCGCAGGGGTTCTATTTCGGGCACCACAAGTTGAAATACTCTATCCTTGGTATGCCAGATCAAGCGCAATCCAGAGGAAATACCCTCCAATTCCCGCGAATTCATTGTTGCCTCAGGATTATCTGATGCAATCTGGTCCACTAGTTTATTCACATCGTCTGCGGATACATCCTCCTGCTCGGCCATCCAGGCAAAAACTTCTTTTTCTGCTAGATCTGTTAGAAGTTCAAGTGTTTTAAATTTAAAACCACCATAATCCGCCAGATTGATATCATCCTTATTAGAGTTGACATTGTATTGTACATAATAGACTGTGCTGTCAGGAAGATCTTTTCGCTCAAGTACGATTTCATTTTCTTCCGCGTCGAGATTCACCATATCGACTTTACCTCGGAAAAGATCCTCATTGCCCAAAAACTTCTTGAGATCCACGTTCATGTCAACCCCTTTCAGCTGCAGTGGAGCTTCTGCGTATGGCTTGACAGACTGTTTACAGGCAGATATGCTAAGCGATAAGATTGCAATGCCTATAGTCCCTATCTTTGTATTTTTCATACGTTTTGATTTTTTAAGTTTCTAATCGTCCTATTAGTAGAGGTCATCAATAGAAACATTAACAACATTTCCGTCCTTGTCAAGAACAATCTCCCCCATGGTGAAATATCCTGTACCATCCTTTGAAAAGGCAACATCCAAGCGTTGAGAACCATCTGGAGAAGGAGGCAATACAATTTTTTTGAAGATACCATTGTTTTTATCGATCAGAAACAACTCCTCCTTTGCAGTGCGAACCAATGCATGCCCCCTGTAGAATTCGGTAATATTACTATATTGGGGCTGAATAACAATCTTTCCGTTCAGATCAATAAAACCATAGCCATCATAGTCAGAGAAAGGAATCATCCCTTCGGCACTCCGACTGATATCTACATATCTAAGGTTTGCAGGAATATCAACCCGTTTATTCATGTAATCTAGCAAAAAAGTCTCCCGACCTTTCGTGGCATACACCCAATTCGCAGTTTTCAATCCTTCAATTTTATCATATTCCATCGGAATGACTAATTTTCCGCTGGTATTTAAGACACCGAATTTATGCAACTTACTGCGTACCATAAAACTACTATCTGCAAGTATTTCAACGGCACTTAACAATGGAGTTTCGATAAGATCTCCTTGTAATGTATAGAGATCAAACGTCTCGCGTCCCCTTACTGTGTATTTTGCAACGAATAGCTTGCCCTGTCTTTCTATAGACGTATACTTAAAAGGCACTATTTCCTCTTGTCCATTACGAAGGACGCCCAAATATTCCTTTTTGTTTTTAAATATGGATAAGTTCGCCTCAAGCTTCCGTTCGAATCGGTAACCAGTTTTGACGGGCTCCAGCTTTTTATCTTTCACATTTAGGAAATAATCAATACTATCACTTGAGTCAAAGAAATAATCTTGACTACTACGTGTCAATTCTTTAAAACGAGGTTCAATAATGACATTACCTATGGAATCAACAATACCATATTTCTTCTCTTTTTGGTCTAAATAGGTCATATATCCATAAGAAGCAGCACGTGAAACAGGAATCCGGCGTTCTGCTTTAATTGTTTCGTTCGATTTTCCAAAATACAACAAGAATTGCTTTACAGGATAAGGGAATGAGATGGAGAGTCGCTGTTCAACAGGTCCTAGGTATTCCTCATTGGATTCGATATATTCTCTAAGTTGTTTGATAACGTCAAATACATCTGCATTTTTGTTATCGCCCAATAATACTTTAAGTTCTTTCTCAATAGCTGACTGGTAGTAATTCAGTTTTTTCAAACCTTGAAACATTCCCTCAGTAAACTGCGGTTCAAAGCGGTCAAGCATGGCATCCTCTACCGCTGCGGTTTGGAATTTTTGAAACAACTGCCCAGCCGAATTCGCCTGTTTCTGAATTCCTGGATGTAATCCATAAAGTGGCATCGCTGAATAAGAATTCGATTCCACCAGTTTATCATTTGGAATTTTCCCCCGATGACCAAGATAGTTGTAATATAAATCCAGCGGCAGATCGAGTTCTATTCCCTGTGGACTAATCGTATCGATCGTTAAATCGTAGCCCATATATTTCACCGTTTTAGCATCCGGAACGATTGCTAAAGAATCCAATTCATGTGGAAGTTGATATTTTATTTCCACAAGAGCCTGACTAACGGGCAAAAGGCCAACTTTGGATGAATCAAGGGATTTATTTCCTTGGAACAATTGTTTAAATGAGGTTGAGAGCTGTCCTGTTTCCGATATATTGTCATCAGCAGCATCTAGCTCAAATGATGAGTGTGGAACGCCAAAACGTTGTACAGCTTTAAGCGTGTTAGAATAGCTTTCAAATGCAGCTTTTAGTGTATCGGGATTAGGAATAACAAAGGCCTTATTTTGGATATCCATCCGATTCCAGTTTACCGTATCCCAATTAACTTCCTTAGGATCACCTGAAGATAATCCCATGGAAAAGCTAAAATAAATGGTTTGTTCTTTGACCTTCGCTAGGGCGGTATCAATCAATTGGACCTGCTGTTTAAAAAAGTTCGCCCGATCCTGAGGGGAAAGCTTACGGATATGAGCCAGCATCTCTGTCCGGCTATCGAATTGTCCAATGTCTTTTTTCCCTGTACAAGAAGCAAAAAACAAGAACAATAAAAATAGGAATGTTATTCTCATGCAATTTCTCTTTTCAAAACCTAAGTCATTTATTTCACCACATGATCAAATATCCTGCCTAAGTCGAAGAGTTTGCTTTAATTTTTAAACATTCAATAAAATTAACTGGTACATTTTACCAGCGGTATAACAATCGGGTCGTAAAAACATTGTCTTTCAGATCATCAGAAAAATTCTTCAAACTCGTCTTTTCATTGGTCACATGCTCATTATAGACGGTAAGTTTTAATCTATTACTGATCTGATAAGCGACGCCATAACCCAATGTACTAAATTTAACATCGCCGTCTGCAGTAAAATTATCCGGCATTCCAATGGTCATACCGCTCGCTTTTGTATTGGGGTCGTATACATCATAGGCCAATAAAGCTGTAACCCCTGTTTTAGCAATTTCCTGGGTAAACCAAAGATAATAACCGTTAAATTTCCGTTGGTATAAATCTGTAGCGGGCTGTGTCGTAAAACTTCTGCTCGCATATGGACCTTTGATATCCGCACCTCCAGCAACGCCAGGCTGATCACCGGCCACATATTCCGTCTTGAAGCTAGATTTTCCAAAGCTATTATCCAGTTCAATCTGTAAGTTTGCACCATAGTAATTTCGACCGATGGCTTTTCCTTCATTGTCATCACTGGTATGTGCAGTATAACCATTAGCGATCGCTGTGTAGTATGTTTTAGTGTCGTTGCGGACAGAACCTTTATAGAAGGAGCCACCAAATCCGAGCTGCAATCTTTTATCTGCAAGGCTATCGAATTTAAATCCTAGGTTACCGATCAGATCTTTTTTGGAATCGTAGTCTTTGGCCGAATGGCCGCTTCCGTTTACCAGAGCCAAGTCCAAGTTCAGGAATTTCATTTTGGCTCCAGGGTGGTAGCTGACCATTCCCCCAAGGTCACGTTCACGCGGCATTAGCGTCTGGAAAACACGCGCACGTTCAGGGAAATCACGGTAGCCAGAAGAATAAACAATAGAATATCCGAATGGTCTGTTGAAGAGACCTGCTGTCAGGCTCAGGCCTTTCTGACTAGGGTGGCGTAATTGAATAAAAGCATCCATTAACTGTACACCATCTTGTGTTGCATCGAGCTGGAATACAATACTTGAGTAAGTATCCACACGGTCAATCTTGAGGCGGCCACGTCGGATCATGAAACGATTATCGGAATTCTTAGAGAAATCACCACCGGAGAAAGAAGTTATTCCCGGCGATTGAGCCTTTTGAAACTGCGTCTGAAGGTATCCTGTGATTTTGATATCATGTGGATCATAACTTGATGGCGCATTGTTATTTTGCGCCATGGCCACTGCTGGACCGATCAGAGTTGCGAGTAAAAGTGCTTTTTTCATCTATTTAATTTATTTACAAGTGACCAGTCTCATCAATATAAATGAGCTCGTTTCACTCGGTTTGTTTTCAGCTGTGATGGAGCTATCAGCTTTATTCAATTCGTTGTTTAGCTCGAATGAAGCTCAATAGTTTCATTGGAATAAAATAATCTCTAATATAATGAATGAATTTTAAGCGCATTATAGGTTTTCATTAAATCGTATAAGCGCTCTTCTTTCAACGCCGTAAAAATAGATTCTCAACATTAAGTTAATGTTAATAAATTGTTAGACTATTAATTTATATACATAAAATTAATGATTTGGTAATAATAGTCATCAATGTAAAACACATATTTCAAAAAGGTAATAGAATTGTGGAGTAACAATTTCCAATTATTATGGTCCGTTGGCTGAATAGTTGTCGCGAATTTGCCTTGTTTATATTTTGCTTCCACTTCAATTAATAGCATTTTTGAAGATCTGAAATTATTTAGCTGGTCCTACTACAGGTATCCCCGTTGTGTTAAATTTTAATTGCATATAGGCATAAGCTGTTGAATTATATGGAATATCTTTATAAATATTTCTGATATATGCCAACGCGGCTTAATGTAACTGAATAAATTCACAAATGATTAAATATTAGATGAGCAAATTCTAGCTGATTGAGCCCATAATATTTAGTTTTCGAGAAAGAAAACCGCACTAATTCTCACATGAGCATGAGAACGAAAAAAGGAGTAGAAAATATTGATATTTCTACTCCTTTATATGATTAATCTCAAAGATTTATTTCACTAGTAACCTGGGTTTTGTACTAAATTAGGATTTCTCTGCGTTTCAGCATAAGGGAAGGGAAAAATTACCTTATTTGAGCCCCATGCTTGTTCATTAAAAATTCCATGAGCCGGAATATTTCTTCCTGTTCTTAAGTACTCATAGATTCCCTGGCCTTCAAAAGCCAATTCAAGTCTTCTCTCTTTTAAAATGGCTGCAATCAGTTCACTTTTATTTGATGCAGTAACTGATGTAGTTGCGTCTGAACGATGTCTAACTTGATTTACTAGAGCTAAAGCCTCCGCATTAACAGTGGTACCTACTTCCAAATTTGCCAGAGCCTCAGCTTTAGTTAATAATATTTCACTATATCTCAAAACTGGAGCCCAATCACCGATACTTGAATATTTACCATTCCAAAGCCCATCTTCATCAGCAATAAGAAGCTTTGTTCTTCTCGCGTCATTTTGTGACATTAAATTCTGAAATGCTGTACTCACCTGTATGTCAGCTCTTCCTCCGGGTGAATAATGCTGCGACAATGAATGGTTAGTATTTGGGTTATCACCTCCACTGTGAGCCACAGAAAATATACTTTCCGATGTTGTATACTCTGTAAATACTAGCTGAATATTAGTTGCCAAGCTATATTCATTTGACGACGTCACTTTGTTAGCATATTCTAGCGCTTTGGTATAATCCTGTTTATATAGATAAATTCTCGCCAATAAACCATTCACAGCACCTTGAGTTGCGCGCCCCACATTTGAAATACTACGTGCTCCTGAAACCTTAGGTAACATAGGCAAAGCCTCATTCAAATCTTTAATAATTTGATCGTAAACTTCCTTCACGGAATTTCTTGGTACTTGATGCGCAGTATCGAAAATATTGTTAGGATCAGTCGCAGTCAAAACAAGCGCAACACCAGGATGTGAGCCATCATTTGTAAATTTGTAAGGCTGTGCCCACGTATTTACCATATAAAAATAGGTTAAAGCGCGAATAAACTTAGCCTCCGCGATATATCTAGCCTCGTCTTCTGGTTTAGCCCTTCCTTTATATATCTCGATATTTTTCAAAAAATAATTTGCTTCATAGACTGTTCTATACCCAGCCACGAAAGCCGCCTGAACCATAGCATTATCCGACGTTAAATTCTCATAATTGGGCACAGAGCCAAAATATGGTCCTGCACTACAATCTATTCCACGAATATCTGCGTAAATTAATTCACGACCACCTAGAAAATCTCTGTTCTGAAGTGCATCATACATCCCGATAGCGGTTTTAGAAATACGATCGGCATTTAAAAAAGCTTCTTCGGGTTCTAGATAAGCATAAGGTTTCTCAAATGTCTGCTTTTGACAAGACGAAAACAGGGATGTCAAAGCAAGAGAACCTATTAATATATATTTTAATTTTAACATGTCAAAAATTATTAAAGTGAAACATTTAATCCAAATGTATAAGTCCTAGGTTGAGGAACAGCTCTATTATCTACACCAATGGCGATATTAGAGTTATTTCGATTCGAATTAACCTCTGGATCTTGCCCCTTATACCCCGTAATAATAAATGGATTGTAAACTTGAGCAAATAATCTCAGATTTTTTATACCTGCTCTATTCAAAGTTTCATTTGCAAAATTATACCCAAGACTTATTGTTCTAACACGAAGGAAATCGCCCTTCTCCAAGAATCTATCTGAAGCTCTAGAGTGTGTATTATCGGTTAAGAATAAACGAGGAATATCTGTTTTTTGTCCAGGAGTGGTCCAGCGATCAAGGATCTCTGTTGTATTATTTAGGAATTGGTTTGTCAACAAAGAACTTCTGGTTGTATTATAAATATAGAAACCGCCAGTATAAACTAAGGAAACCCCAAAATCAAATTTTTTATAGGTAATATTGTTGTCTAATCCACCATAATATTTAGGCAACCCGCTCTTATCAAGGTAAACAGCGTCATCTCCAACTAATCCGGCAATCTTTTTACCATCTTGAGTCCATGTTTGAGTATCAGGATTAAACATTTTAATGTTTCCATCTTTACCGTACCACATTGGATTTCCTGTCGCTTCATCAACTCCTGCCCATCTAATTAATTTATAAGTTCCCAATGATCGACCAACGCTTGCAACAGAGTTGCCATCAATAATATCAGTATTATCTGTTACTAACGATTTAACTTTATTACTAATTGCTGTAAAATTGAATGAGGTATTCCAAGTAAAATCTCCACGTTCCATTGTTTTCATATTGAACGTAAATTCTATACCTTTATTTGTCATCGCACCAATATTGGTAAAAACAGCACCTGGTGACCCTAGAACTGTTGACGGAACACCTGTTGTATAAAGAGGCTCAGCCTTCAAAACCAGACCGGAAATATTATTGTAGAAATAGTCGATTACAAAATTGAATCTATTATTAGCGATATTGAAATCCAAACCTACATCATATTTATCAGAAGTCTCCCATTTTAAGTTCGGATTTCCAATCTGATAAGCGGAGAATCCATTTAAAGATGCATAAGCTCCTCCTTGATATAAGTCCCTAGATGCATATGAATCAATTCCTCTTGAATTACCAACCCGGCCATAACTTGCTCTAAGTTTCAAATAAGAAAGCCAATCATATTGTTTAGCGAAATCCTCCTCAGATGCAACCCAACCAAGTGAAGCAGATGGGAAGTACCCCCATTTCGAGTTTCTACCAAAAGCTGAAAATGCATCAGCACGTATTGCTAAGTCAACTAAATATTTATTCTTATATCCATAGCCAACTCTTGAGAAATAAGATTCCAACCCATTAGAGAATAAACCACCACCAGACAGTAACATAATATCGGAAGTACCAGGTTCTGTACCAGTATAAGTATTATCAAGAATATCAGTAAAGTAGATATCACCAACATTGCTTGCTCCTGCATATACGTTCTTTTCTTTCGTAAATTGGTACTCAGATCCTAATGTAACCGAAAGACGATGATCTTCTGCAAAAGTTTTGTCATAATTTACATAGTTTTGCCACACCCATTGGTTTCGATTTCTAAAATTGTCTTGAATTAATGTATTATAAGCTGTTCCTAATCCACCTATATTTGGGTGACTATATTGATGTTCGTAATTATTTAAGTAATCAATACCAAATTTACTTGTAAATTTTAATCCAGTTATTGGTTGAACTTCGATATAACCATTTGCAAGAATTTGTTCAGGTGTATTTTGATTTAATTGGGACATCAAAGTTGCAACAGGGTTTGCCACATTTCCAATCAATCCTACAGGGGTATTATTCGCAACTAAACTGGAAGTATTATTTCCATTGCCAAGATATCCATTTCCACCCAAATTATATCCTATTATATTATTGGGATTATGGATAGCAACAATCGGGGAAGCATTAAGTGCGGCAACGGTTGCACCTGCAATATATCTATCTGTTAAGATACCATCATTGACGGTCTTAGAATACGATAAAGAAACACCGGCTTTCAACCATTTAGCAGGTTTAATATCACCATTTATCCTTACTTGTCCGGACTTAAGTTGATTTTTTAAAATAATACCTTTTTGATCTAAATATCTCGCTGAAGCATAAAAGTTTCCTTTTTCATTTCCTGAACTTAATGACACAGAATTATCATAACCTATTCCAGTGCGATAAACTTCGTCTAGCCAATTAGTTCGATCATTAACTCCATCTCCATCAATATCGCTTTCTTTTGCGATAATCTTCACCCCGCCAAATTTGGATGCAGCATTTCTAGCTTTCTCATTATTAATTTCAATAAATTGATCGCCATTTAATAAATCTAATAATTTTGAAGCTTTACTAGAGGTCACTTTAGATTCAAAACTAATACTGGACACCCCACTTTTTCCTCTTTTCGTATTTATTAGAATTACCCCATTGGCAGCTCTGGAACCATATAATACAGCAGCAGCAGCGTCTTTTAAAACTTCAATAGATTCGATATCGTTGCTATTGATTAAGGCCATTGGATTAAACCGAGTTCCATCACCACTATTAAATGTATTAACATTTTCAACAGCATTCATTGGAACGCCATCGATTACATACAAAGGGAGGGAACTTGAAGAAATTGAATTGACTCCTCGAATCCTAACAGACATACCATCACCTAAAGTACCCCCAGTCGAACCAATTTGTACACCTGCCATTTTACCTGACATGGCTTGTTCAAAACTTAAAGTCGGTTCAGCAGCAATTTTATCTCCTTTAATAGAACCTTGCGAACCAGTCAAATCTTTGATTTGTCTTTGACCATAACCAGTCACGACAACCTCTTCCAATTCTCTATTAGAATCATCCAAAGTTACATTAAAAGCAGACTGTCCTTCCTTAACGATTATTGTTTTATCTGCAAATCCTACCGAACGGAATACAATTACTTTACCTGTTGGCACAGATAATGAATAATTACCATTCGAATCTGTTTGAGTAGCTGTGCTCGATCCTTGTACTGCGATTGTAACACCCGCCAATGGCTTGCCATCAGCACCGGTTACACGACCACTTACTTTCTTCTCTTGCGCGAACGCTACTGAAGTCAGGATCATACTACCCACGAAAAAACTGAGTAATTTGTGTTTCATATGTTTACGTTTATTTAAATTAATATATTTACTTAGCTATGAAGAAAACACTTTGGATAGTTTTTTACTTTCCAATAATTTAAGTGTGATTTCTAGTTAGTCTCATATTGTTAATCATTGGGCGGCCCTAATGTTAAAAATATGTCAAACAAATATTAAAATATATTTTCACATTTGCAATGCATACATAATATTTTTAGAATAAAATTTCACAAAATAAAACATAATCAACACATAAACAAATAATTACACAATGAAAAAATAATTTTGAATTGTAACAGTAATACAAAATTGCTTTTTCATGATCGATTAGCAGTTCAAGTACACAAAATAATTAATAGCAGGAAAAGGTATAACCTGATAAAAAAATACAGATTTAAATATTCTATATTTCAAAAAAAAGCACAGTAATGAAACGTTACCATCATTACTGTGCTTGAAAAGGTAGAAAGTATAAAGTCTAAAAGATCAAATCCTTTTAATGCTCATCTTCCAAAAATCCTGTCCTTTTATAACCTGAAAGAATATACTCTGTTCCAGGATCATCTGAAAATTCAATTTTCATGTAAATGGAATCAGTAGGGGTTTTTGAGCCCGGCCCTTTAGCTGCTCCTTTAAGAATTTTACCATCAACATCGAAGGTAATATTATTATAAACTTCCTTCACTTTTGTTCCCTTAAAAGTGAGACTATTTAAATCCAATGTTACAAGGCCTTTCATTTCCCAAAAGGTCTTCAAATCATCTAACCAAAGCTCATCTGACTTGTTTGCCGCAGAATTATAAGTTGCAAAATGAAGGTAATCTGCATGGAACGTCTTTCCTCCATCATCGGAGTATCTGACAAACCAATCACCCGAAGCTTTCTGCGTAGCTGTTCCCCCAATCTCTTCTTCTTTCTGACAAGAAGCTATTACTCCTCCCAAGATAAGGAGGAAAAAAAACGTTATATTTTTGATTTTCATAATATTGCAATTTAATTTTTCACCCAAATTCTAGCTCTATTAGATATTCCCTGATCCAACAAATCAACCATCAAAGTCATTTCATTCCCTGCTATTTTTCCTGTACCCTGAACTCTTCCAAAGCCGCTTAGCTGAGATAGTGGTAATGTTAAATCAACGCCATTAGTAGACAATATATATGCGGGAATAACACTTGCCCCCCAAACATTGCCAAACGTATAAAATCCGGGAGCCAATTTAGTCATTGTCGTTGTAAACGTCGGATTGGCCTTATAGAAAAAACTTCCCGATATATCAACAGTTGGTGTAGATGGCAACACCGCAACATACCTCTTTACACTTCCAGGAAAATTATCGCTATTTATTGCCGAGTATGTTATTTCATAAACGCCAGCCTTAGACTCGTCAACAACTCCCTTAGTAATAATTTCTAGGCTCTTTTCGCCTTCTTTTGCTGACACACCTTGTTCAACATATTTCTGCCCAACGACCAAAGATTGATATTGGTTACCTTTCATATCAAAGTCGGCAAAAGTTGTCACAAACGATACATTTTCAGTATCTTTCTTACATGAGGTAAAAAGTACTGCAAACACGGTTATAATTATTAGATATCTTTTCATATAGAATTACTTTAGAATGTAATTATTTTTTATCCCACCAAATTTTGTTTGTAATTGGAACAATTGGAGGAGTATTAGTATTCGTTTTTCGCTCACTATCTGGAAGAACAATACGTTTAGGTAGCGCATTACCAATTTTACTTGTTTTAGAAACTACGAATTGTCCTGGTATATAATTCAAATCAGTAGAATATACTGTACTAGTCTTAGGATAACCAGTCCTATTTTTCTCGATAAAACCTTCGAGAGCCTGATTCCCAGGAAGAGAAGCCCATTTTTGAACAATAATCTGTTCGAGTTTCTCTTCGAAAGTTCCCCCTATTTTATACTTATAGTTTCCGGCCAACAAAGTAGGAGCAGCAGATTCAAAACCTGCATCTCTAAAAGCTGCAGTAACACCTGACTCATATGCGTCCTTTCCGCCATTACCTCCGAAATATCTTTCTCGTGCTTCTGCTTGTAAGAAATATGATTCGGCTGAAGAGATAAATTTAGCATCTGCATTTGCTGCAATCTTTGCTACGGAAACATTTGCTAAAGCAGGATCTGGATTAGCGTAATCACCTTGGTTATTGCCTAAAAATGGATTAGATCCAACTTTAGAAAAGTAAAAGTCAATCCGTGGATCTCCATTTGCCTGCAACCAGCTAATAAAAGTTTTACTTGCCCGCAAATTGGTATTAATATTTAATTTCCTGAAGTTAAACTCATACAACGGATTGCTTTTATTTTCAGCATTTTCGAAGCCTTTCATTGAAGCGTCGATAGTTAAAAACTTTGCGCCCGAAGAATAAAGCGCTTTAATACCAGCTTCGGCCTCCGCAGGTTGCACATAAGCCATTCTTAAGTAAAACTTTAGCTTAAGCGTATTGGCAAATGCTACCCATGAATCCATATTACTTTCCCAGCCTCTTGTTCTATCCCCAAAGACTAGATCCCCAACAGCAACTCCCCCTTGCGTGATATCGCCTGATAGAGCAGCATCAATTTCGGCAAGCAAGCCTTTATAAACAGTGTAACCATCTTCATACTTAGGCTGCAAATTATTTGCTCCTTGAAAGGCTTCAGAGTACGGCAATTGATCGTAAATATCTAATAGCATCTGATAAGTATAGGCTTTCATTACAGTTCCCATCAAGACAAATTTGGGCTTGTTCAATTCCTTTGCTTTATTAATAACGAAATTATAATCGTTCAATCCTCCAGCAAACGCTTCAGCAAAGGAATTATTAAAATCAGAAGAGTTGATTTCATAAGCGTCAATAGTTCTATATTGTGCAGCAACTGGGCTTTGCGTCCAATACTGCGACCAAATACCTCCTAATATCGCATATTCTGTACCAATCGACCCTGCCGTAGATGCTACTGCTGCCGGAAATACCAATTCAGGTGTTCCTTGCTCTAACGATCCATTGTTTGGATCCGTATTAATATCCAAAGCTTTGTCACAACTGGTAATTCCCACCCCTAAAAGGGTTACTAAAAGATATATCTTAGTTTTATTTAATATATTTGATTTCATAACGTCTAAATTTTAGAATGACACTTTTAAAGATGCGCCGTAGGAACGTGTCGTAGGTCCTGCACCAAATTCACCCAATTCGCCTCTTAAGTCATTATTGTATGTACTTGCATCAGGATCAATAACTGTATTAGATTTTGGTAACCATAAGAATAGATTTCTACCATATACACCTAATGATACACGATCAGCTTTAATCTTCGCTGCAACAGATTTTGGCAAGTTATACGATAGAGTTACATCTCTCAAACGAAGAGAAGTTTTATCTAATACCGAATTTCTTGAAACCGACTGTGTATTTTGTCCATTACTCCAATAATTAGCTATATCTCCATACGCAATTGGTGTAGTATTTTCTTGATATCCGACAACCTTATCTCCATCTTTAATCTCGTTTACAGAACCAGGAATAATGTAGGTATTACGATCATTGTATGTTGTACGTTGTGCGTTTCCAACAAAATAGTTCAATTGAGAAGTATAAGACCAGAACTGTCCACCTTTTCTAAAGTCGAAAGAGAATCCCAATGCCCAATCTTTATACTTAAATGTATTTACCAAGCCCATTGTATAATCTCTTTGACTCGTTCCATATTCCACTTTTTCATCGGCTTGCAAAGGAAGACCATTATCAGGATTTACGATGATGTTACCGTTCGGATCTGTTTTTTCAGTTGGACCTTTGAAAACTCCAAGCGGTCTGCCTTTGATGGCTACAAAATCAACGTCATATCCAGAAAAAATAGACACTTGTTCTAAACCATCGGGTAACTCAAGCACTTTATTCCTGTTTTGAGCGAAAGTATAAGTCATATCCCAACTAAACTTATCAGTTTTCACTGGAGTACCTGATAAGGTTAACTCATAGCCTCTATTACGGACCAACCCAAAGTTTGCAACCTGAAATGTATATCCTGAAGTCGCTGCGATTGGAATACTCAAAATTTGACCGTCGGTTTCTTTATTATAGAAAGTAAAATCAACTCCTAAACGATTATTAAGAAATTTTAATTCCGTTCCAAATTCATACTCTGTCGTCAATTCAGGTTCTAGATTATTATTTCCAATTGTATTTCCTAATTCAAAAGCTGTTACACCACCAATAGGAAATATAACATTTCCAAAGCCCATTGCCACGTTACCAGGCGTCAACACAGATTGCAAAAGATAAACATTCGCATCATTACCTGTCCTACCAATACTTGTTCTAAATTTCGCAAAACTCACACCGTAGGGCTTAAGATCCGTTAAATCGGATAAAACAAAACTTAGATTAGCCGCAGGATAGAAAAAAGTATTCTTCCCTATTGGAAGTGTTGAAGACCAATCTTTCCTTGCATTCAAGGTTAAGAACAAATAATTTCGATAACCAAAGTTCGCTTGTGCATAAGCCCCCATTAATCGCCTTTTGGTGATATTTACTGTTGTAACAGGTGCATTTGAAGAATTTGACAGGTAATAAAAATTAGGTATTGTTAAACCAGCAACTGATGAATTATGAAGTCGAGTCTCTCGCTGATTAAAATTATAGCCCAATAATCCATCGAAAGTAAGATCTTCTAAGATGTTTTTCTTGAAATTCAATAAGAAATCTCCGTTTATTTCCCCTAGGTAATTACTATCCTCTGTAACACCACCAACATCAGCTTGCCTAGATGAATTAGGACTAGTGGGATCTGGTCTGCTAATTGCCTGCCAATCCTTAATTCTCACATTGGTCAAATCTGCTCCAACACGAGCTGTCGCCGATAGCCAATCAGTAAACTCATAATTTAACTCTGTGTTTCCATAAAAACGATCACTGTTATAGTTGTTACCATTTTCATTTAAAACGAAATAAGGGTTTTGAGCATAAGGAGTAAAATAATTATCTAAATTATTAAAAATATACTTATAATCTTTAAAATCTATGATACTCATATCTCTCGGAATTTGAATCAATTCCTGAAACATTGTTGCGCCTGTATTCGACCCTTGACCAGTAGCAACAAATTTCTGATGGCGATTTACATAGTTCAATGAAGCGGACGCTTTAAACTTATTATAAACTGTACTTCCACGCAGACTTACCGAATTCCTTCCATAAGAATCAGCATCAGTTGGAACAATACCATCACTTGAAATATTGCCATATGATAAATAGAAAGTCGAGGCCTCAGTTCCGCCACTTACGGCTACGTTAGTATTATATTCACTTCCTGTTGTATAGAAATCACGAATATTATTTTTTAAACCAACATAAGGTTTTACTTGTTGTTGATTATTAACGACATTTCCCCAAAGTCGATCAATACCATCAAATTTTGGCCCCCACGAACCATTCTCTATATATGAAAACACACCGGACCAACCTTGGCCAAAAGTGTTTTGTAATTTCGGCAGCATTAGAATACTTGAATACGTTGCTGAAGTACCCAAATCAACTTTTATCTTGCCCGCTTTTCCTTTTTTTGTGGTTATTACAATTACACCATTTGCAGCACGAGAACCATATAAACTTGTTGCGCCAGCTCCTTTAAGAATATTAATGGATTCAATATCATCAGGGTTAATATCATTGGCTTGGTTTCCGTAATCAGCCGACCTCGTAGATCCTGCAGAGCCTAAAGAAGTATTATTGACTGGAACACCATCAATAACATACAATGGTTGATTATTTCCTCCAATAGAAGAGTATCCACGCAATATCACCTTAGTCGAAGCCCCAGGAGCACCGGATTGAGAAGTAATTGTTGCTCCAGCAATCTTCCCTTGAAGCCCATCAAACATACTCACAGGAGAAGTTCTTGTTATCTCTTCATTATTGATATTTGTGGTAGCATAACCTAAAGATTTACTCTTTCTTGAAATACCTACAGCAGTTACAACTACCTCATCAAGAGCATGATCATCATTACTAAGTGAAATATTAAAAGCTGATTGTCCTTCTTTAACGATTAATGTTTTATCGCTGTATCCGATTGAGCGAAAAACTAAAACCTTTCCATTAGGTACGGATATGGAATAATTTCCATTTGAATCCGTTTGGGTAGCAACATTTGATCCTTGAACTGCGATTGTCACTCCAGCTAGTGGTTTTCCATCCACTCCTGTAACGTGACCACTCACCTTCCTCTCTTGGGCGAATGCCACAGAAGTTAGGATCATACTACCCACGAATAAACTGAGTAATTTGTGTTTCATATGTTTATGTTTATTAAAAAATGTCTATTGTTCTTTGACAAATATTATGGTTAGTAATATGCTTTCCAATAATTTATATAAGTGTTTATAGTTAGTAACATGCTCTTCACCAGATTGTTTCCGTTTGTTAAAAAATGTTAAATACAAAATTATAACTTTTTTCAACTTTTACAATGCAAGCATAACTTTGTGATAACAATTAATTCACAAGACAGTATAACGATCTGAAAAACAGTTAATTATTTTTAAAACAAAATCATTTTAAAGTAACATTCCCCATTTAGTACAACCTAATGTAGTTTCGAAGAATACAATAATATTATGAAAATATTTGGCTTATACATATAGATGGGGAATATACCTTCAATGATTTAATCAATGGTAACAGCATTCATTCGGAAATTAACACTTGCGGTGACTAAAACCAAATATCTGTCGTATGGGAACTAGATAGCGATAGAACAATTTTAAAGATATTTGGGAACTATCCATCTCAGATTCCGACTTAATTGACTTTGGTACAGCTCCTTAAGCCACGCATTATCTCGACGATTTGGCACAGTGGAGTGTTGTTGCAGTCTCAGGAAAAAACCATTCTGCCTCCGATCGGTTTCATATTTCCTTGTAACGAAATAGAGTTATCAGACAGTCCATAGACTTTTCAATTTTGACCGCAGTATTTTTCATTTTCTCCTTCGTCGAAATAATTTCGCCAAAGTGCGACACCAACCAGACACAGCACAAAATGACACTACCAAAGCGAAAAACCGAACTATTGCTAGAAGACATCTATATTCACCCTACAACTGCTTCACTAAAAACCCTCAATAAACTCTTCGTTATGAACACACACATCCCCTTTGCCGCTACAGGAGGAGCGCCCGGCTTCGCTATTTCCTTCTATGCAGTCAACGCAATCCCTATAGTGGGGATAATCTTGACATACATCGAAAAGTCCCATTGTCCCTGATCTGGGCAAAACTAGCACCACTCATATCACTAGTTGTTATCCGTTTTATCTCAAAATGAGTTAAAACCCAAAAAGCGGCCTCTTTCGAAGCCGCTTTCCAATTTATAACCTTAAATCGATAGACTAGCGTGTACCACCTGCCCACCAAACATTTTCAGTGTAGACGTATTGTCCATTACCGTATGCTGCCTGAACATTTGGATTCGTTGTTGTATCATCGTTACCATATGGTAAACGTAATGGGAATTTACCAGGATTTTTCAATTCGATAAGGTTTTCACCATTTGCTTTCCAACGGCGGATGTCGTTGTACATCTCAGTTGACTCACCAGAAGCACCAAAGAAGGCTAAATATTTTTGGTTTGCAATCTCTTTCAATGCATTGGCTTGAAATAATGGTTTAACGTTATTATTGAAATAATCCGAAGCAGCTGCACTCGTAATTTTATCCGACGTTTCAACCATTGTACCGTTTGCCGCTACTGTTGGTGCAACCAGTGCTGCATTAACAGAAACTTCAGAATTAGCTATAGATGCTATTACCGCATCCTTCAACACAGCTTCTACCGTATTCACTCCCTGTCCTAAACGTTGCATAGCCTCCGCTTTCAAAAATAACAACTCATGATAACTCAAAAACTGAGTAGGAGCAGTTTGAGAAAACACAAATGTTGATGTTAAGTACTGATACTGTACTTGCTCACTTTCTCCATTTGGAGCCAATAGCTTATAGGATGCTGCATTTGACGCGATATCATTTACTTGTGTCCAGACACCAGTTTTTGAATTCTGCGGTGTAAAGAAATCTCTCACTAAACGTGGATCCTTACGTACAACCATCTTATCTGCTAGGCTTTTACTTGCAGCTAAACCATCTCTTGACCACTGAAAATCAAATAATGGATTTAAGTTTGTCTTGCTATACTGCGTAAATTTCGCTTCATCCGAAGCATTTGCGAACGATTTATCAACATTCGCGATAACCTCAGTTAATGCAGCCGACTTATTTGAAGAAACATTCAAAAGACGCATTCCGTAACGAGCTTTAAGCCCATATGCAAATTTCAGCCATTTAGCGCTGTTACCATTATATATTATATCTTGTCCACCGGCAGCACCCGACGCATGCGTATCTCCTTTAGGAAGATTAGCAATAGCCGCATCCAAATAAGCGATGACTTGTTTATATAATTCCTGCTGTTTATCTAATTTGGGATTCTTAATTTCCAAAGGTTTAAACCCTTCAGAATATGGCACGTCACCAAACATATCGGTCAACAAAGCTAAGTTGTAAGCCGCCATAACCTGGCCCATACCCAATGTGGTATAGTTGCCAGCTTGTGGACCACCTTCTGAACATTTCTCAATGACAATACGGGCATCACGAAGGGCAAAATACATATTCCCCCAAGTATTGTTAAACGTTGATGCTGCCGATGGTTCATTTGTACGATGTTCGGCATTCCATGTCTGATTGAATACCCCTACTTCATGCTCCACATAAGTAGAAAGATAAGTATTGAAGTCCCCACCGACATTATAAAAAGCAGTTCTTGTGATGACATCAGTCAACAAAAATTTAGCCTGCACATCTGTAGGTTTGTTTACATTTTCGTTGATCTTGTCCATCGCATCCTCTGAACAAGAAGTAAAAATTACTGGAGCAGCCAAGACACCCATAGCCAATAATCCTACTATATTTAATTTTAATTTCATTGTCTTAATCTTAGAATTTAACATTAACACCTAGTCCATAACTCGATGTACCCGGTAGAGAGAAACGCTCAAATGCACCCGACATATTTGTATTTCCTTGTGAAACCTCAGGATCAAAACCCTTTAATTCGGACCAAAGAATGATGTTACGTGCGAAGGCATTTACATCAACCTTGATTTTTGAATTTTGATATACAGGATACCCTACAGCAATTTCACGTAACTTCACGAATGAAGTTCCACGAATACCAGCTTCGGAAATATTGCTCAAAGTATTGAAATAATCGTATGCTTTTGAAGGATCAATCAGGATATCGTTAGTTTCATATTGACCTGGAGCTACCTCTTTTACAGCAGGTTGCTCAAATAAGAATCCTTTTCCATCACGAAAATCAACTGTTTTCTGTGTCACACCATAAACATCTAACGTGTTTGAAGTACCGTGATACATTTGTCCACCTTGTTTCCAATCCAATACCGCTGAAAGTCTTACTTTTTTATATTCAAAGTTGGTATTGAAACCTAAGTTGAAATCTGGAGAAACGCTACCGATTACTTTTTCTTCACCCGCTTGAGGAAGGCCATTTTTATCAACGACAATCTGTCCGGCGTCATTTCTCAAATAAGACACCCCGTAAATTACTGGGAATTTAGATCCAATACCTGCACGAACTTGCGGAGTAACAAAACCTCCCATGAAGATACTGTTTACACCTTCTGCCAATTCATCGACATAGTTATCTATTTTGGTAAAGTTGAACGCAAAATCCCATTTAAAATCTCCCTTACGATATGGTGCAACCGCTAAAGTAACCTCATGTGCATTGGTATGAATTCTACCACCATTTGTAACTAAGCTAGAGTAACCTGTAGAAGCTGCTAATGGCACTTCAAATATTTGGTCTTTTACGTTCTGACGTGAGAAAGTGTAATTCAAATTAATTAAACCATTCCAGAATGTTAAATCAGTACCGACTTCAATCGCTTGCGTGTTTTGCGGTTTTAGATTCGGGTCATAAACAATGGAGTATGGGGTATAAGAAGTTATACCGTCACTGTTGATTGGATAAATAATTGGTGTACCACTAGAAAAACCGCCACCATATGTTGGTTTGTCATAATAGCTCTCATAGTAATCTCCCGCTTGACCAACTTCAGCGTATGAAGCTCTCAATTTACCCATGGTCAATACCGAATTTTTAACACTTTCCAATTCTGTAAAGACAAAACCTGCCGAAACAGAAGGGTAGAAGAATGAGCGGTTGTTTCTAGGCATGGAAGAAACGATGTCATTACGGCCAGTGGCATTTAAAAACAACATGCTTTTGTACGCCAACGCTAAACTACCAAAAGTACCAAAAGTACGTGTGTGACGCAAAGTTTGCTCACCAGTTACACTTGAAGCATTATTGATATGATTCCATCCAGGAAAGTTAAAATTCATTCCATAAGCGTAATCTCTTCTACGAACACGGTTTACAATCTCGTTACCCACCATGGCATCAAAGACCAAATCATCATTAATCTTCCAATTGTAAGCAGCTGTTCCTAAGGAGTTCCACTCTGTAACAGAGACGTTGAAATTTTCGACTTCGCCAAAACCATTCGCATGACCATAACCCCAAAGATCAGTGTAGTTTGTTGTATATGAGTCAACACCTGCCTGATACTTCAACGTTAATTTTTGATTTTCGCCTAAGTTAGTGGCATATTGTCCAAAGCCATTACCGAAGAAACGTTGTGTATCCTCTGTAAACTTGTTATTCTCAACAGCCCAATAAGCACCGTCAAATCCCGATGTACCACGGTATGTGTTTTGGCTTGTAGGAGCGTTTAAATTATGTGATGGTATACCTTTTAAATCATAGGAAGCCGGAGCACCATACACAGTAGCTACAATTCCATTATTTGCACCTGTTTGTTTTGAGATATGGGAATTCACATAGTTACCCGTGAAACCAGTCGTCCATTTATCTGACAACTTAGCCTCACCCGATAATTTGGCCGTATAGCGGTCCATTCCTGTCGAAGGGACAATACCATTGGCATTGGTAGAACCTAAAGACAACGCATAACTTCCCTTTTCAAATCCTTGTACAATATTAAAAGAATTATTAAAGGTATTTCCAACATTAAAGAAATCCTTCGCATTGTTATATGCTTGCGGAGTTGCCCAAGGATCTAACCCTGCATTAGCACGTTGCGTAACGTAATACTGTCCCTGATGCTTACCATATTGCTTCGTATACTCATTATCAGTATTTCCGCCATAAGTCGCATCATTAGCCAATTGATCGATAGCAGGTCCCCAGGACATAGAAGACAGCGGTGAATACTTTCCACCTGTTCCTTGTGCATATTTTGTCTGAAAGTCTGGAAGAACTGAAACTTTATCGAAGGAAACATTGGAACTGTATGATATTTGTGGCTTACCTTGTTTTCCTTTACCGCTCTTTGTGGTAATAATAATTACACCATTAGAGGCACGCATACCATACAAAGCTGACGCTGCTTGTCCTTTTAGGATATTGATGCTTTCGATATCGTTTGGATCAATATCAAGCCCTCTGGATGAATAGTCTGCACCGGAAACAGAGTTACCTGTAGACTGATCTGAAGTCGAAGAAATTGGCAATCCGTCGACAATGTATAGCGGCGAGTTATTTCCTGTAAATGAACGTGCACCACGGATCGTAATATTCGCAGATGCTCCTGGCATACCTGATGAAGGTGTTACCTGAACCCCCGACACTTTACCTTGTAATGCTGTAGCCAAGTTGCTATTTGCAGCCTCAGTCAATTTATCGCCTTTTACTTCTTGTGTAGCATAACTCAATGCACGTTTTTGGCGCGATTGCCCCATCGCAGTCACAACAACCTCTTCCAATGCATTGTCATGATTCTCCATAGAAACATTGAATACAGTGCTATTGTTATTAACAATAATGGTTTTATCGTCAAAACCAACTGAACGGAAGACAACAACTTTGCCCGCAGGTACATTTAAGGAATAATTACCACTAGCATCTGTTTGTGTCGCTTGATTAGTTCCTTGTACGACTACTGTAACCCCCGGTAACCCCTTACCATCAGCAGATGTAACACGACCACTAATCTTTTTTTCTTGTGCGAATGCGACCGAAGTCAGGATCATTCCTCCAACAAGAAAACTTAGTAATGTTTGTTTCATGTTTTAGTTAGTTAATTTTATTATTTTTCTAGTCCTTTATATTGATATAAATTATATCCGTTAACATAACTGTCTAAACATACATTGCTTAGACAATAAATAGCAATAAGCAAAACAGCATATCGCCATTCAAGTGGTAACAGTTGAAAATATTATTGGAAAAAGTCAACCCTAGGTAGATGTAGAGTCAATCCGTTGAAAATACTCAGCTGTAAAATTTGCTCTTTTCAGCATTTACAGTATATAATAGTTAGTGCGATTTTTATTAGCGGTTCCAAATATATAAAGCCAAAGTTGCTTTTACAAGTTTTTTAACATTCGCTCGCAAAAACAAAAAATACTGCAACAAAGACAGTAGTATATTACAAATTCAAACAGGAGATTCATTTTAGAATAAAAACTCTACAAACAAATTCAAAACAGAATTTTATACGGAATCAACTATATTTAACAAAACATTAACAATGTAGTAAGAAAATATTAACATAAACGTTTCTGTATTTTTAGTGTTCAAAATAAAAGTAATTTATAACGATTCTAAAATCAATTCCAATCGAGTTATTCCAAAAAAAAGGGACTTTACCTGTTCAGGTAGAGTCCCTTTTCAATATAAATCCTGAAACAGGAATTTATTATTTAATTACATACATTAATCAATATATTCGAATTTGGTATAAGGTACCAAAACAGCAGGTATCCGAATGCCTTTATCCGTTTGATTATTCTCTAAAATAGCCGCAACAATACGTGGCAAGGCTAAAGCTGACCCATTTAATGTGTGAGCTAATTGCATTTTTCCTTCGGAATTTTTGAAACGTACTTTCAGGCGGTTGGCCTGATATGTTTCAAAATTAGATACGGAAGAAACCTCCAACCAGCGTTTTTGGGCTGAACTATACACCTCCATATCATAAGTCAATGCAGCAGTAAAACTCATATCACCACCACATAAACGCAACACGCGATAAGGTAGTTCCAATTTTTTAAGCAGACCTTGTACATACAGGCTCATTTCTTCCAACACATCATACGATTTTTCCGGATGAACAATCTGTACAGCCTCAACTTTATCAAATTGGTGCAGACGGTTCAAACCGCGTACATGAGCGCCATAAGAACCTGCTTCGCGACGGAAACATGGTGTATAGGCACAATGCTTAATCGGGAACTGCGCTTCCTTAACGATTACATCTCTGTAAATATTGGTTACCGGAACCTCTGCCGTAGGGATCAAGTATAGATTGTCATTGTTGACATAATACATCTGCCCCTCCTTATCCGGCAATTGTCCTGTAGCAAATGCAGAGTCTTCATTCACCAAGATCGGCACCTGTACTTCTTCATATCCTTGCTCAGCTGCCTGATCCAAAAAGAAATTGATCAATGCACGTTGCAATTTTGCTCCCTTACCTTTATAAATTGGAAATCCGGCTCCCGCAACTTTTACACCGAGCTCCAGATCCACAATATCATATTTGTTTAATAATTCCCAGTGTGGCAACGCGTCTTCTGATAAAACTGGAATCTCCCCATTCGTTAAAACGACTTCATTATCATCAGCGCTTACACCAACGGGAACAGATTGATGTGGTAAATTAGGCAATTGTACGATCTTATCATTCAACTCGATTTCGATAGCGCTCAATTTATCCAATAGTTGCTTCACCTGCTCTTTATATCCGGAGGATTGCGATTTAATGGCTTCAGCTTCTTCTTTTTTTCCTTGGCGCATCAGATCTCCAATCTGTTTTGCTGCCGCATTAGCTTCGCCCGAAAGTGCGTCCGATTCCGCTTGGATCTTACGGCGGTCTTCATCTAAACTGATGATTTCGTCGACCAATCCAATTTCCTTGAAATGCTTGACAGCCAATCTTTCGATAACCGTATCCCTGTTTTCACGGATATAATTCAATTGCAACATAATTATAAATGTATTATTTAAAAATAGTGAACAAACTTAGATAAATTTGCCTGCATATACAAGCAAATTTATTCAGTAATGCCTGTTTGTGGCGCTTTCATGCTCCTTTCGCTAGAGAGGTTCCTTACCACCTTTATGCATGATACACATGTCGATTCAATGGGAAAACTCGGCCCTGTTCAGAAGATACCCCTGCTGTTGTGATAGCTCGTGACATCCCCGGATGATTTAATCAGCGATCAGAATTAACACACTTTTATCATCAGGTAGTGAGACACTCAATAAGGATGAAAGAGGTATTCTTCACCTATTTTCATTCCGGTCCGATTAATATAAAAAACGTCCTCCAGAAAAACAGTTTTCCAAAGAACATTCCATGCGATATTTTTTCCTCTAAATGAATTGGCAATAAAGATCTTTTGTCAACGCCCTGATATTAAAGCGGATTTAAGCAATCGTAACTTCTTTACATAAATAGACATCCTGGATTGCATGTAGCAATTCTACCCCTTCGTTCATCGGTTTTTGAAAAGCTTTCCGACCGGATATCAAGCCTGTCCCGCCAGCTCTTTTATTGATCACAGCGGTTTTTACAGCTTCCTGTATATCATTTTGTCCCGATGCTCCGCCCGAATTGATCAGTCCCGCCCTACCGGCGAAGCAATTGAGTACCTGATAGCGACAAAGATCAATCGGATGATCCGATGATAACTGCGTATACATCCGTTCATCTAATTTACCATAGCTACTTTTACCCATATTCAGCGCCTTAAAACCACCGTTCAATTCCGGAAGTTTTTGTTTAATAATATCTGCTTTTATGGTTACGCCGAGATGGTTGGCCTGTCCTGTTAGATCTGCAGCTAAATGATAATCTTTGTCTCCTGTTTTAAATGCTGAATTTCGCAAATAGCACCACAATACAGTAGCCATACCAAGTGAATGTGCTTCTTCAAATGCCTTTGCTACTTCGATAATCTGACGATCGGACTCTTCCGAACCGAAATAAATGGTCGCTCCAACTGCTACCGCTCCCATGTTCCAGGCTTCGCGTATCGTTCCGTACAGAATTTGGTCAGCACGGTTGGGATAGGTCAACAATTCGTTGTGATTGATTTTGACCAGAAAAGGAATCTTGTGCGCATATTTTCGTGATACTGCCCCTAAAACGCCAAAAGTCGAGGCTACGGCATTACAGTTTCCTTCCAATGCTAATTTCACGATATTCTCCGGATCAAAATATTGGGGATTGGGAGCAAAAGAAGCACCTGCACTGTGTTCGATCCCCTGATCTACCGGCAATATGGACAGATACCCAGTATCGGAAAGCCGCCCGGTTCCGAAAAGTTGTCCCAGGCTACGCAATACCTGCGGCGTGCGATCACTGGCACCATATACCTGATCAATAAAAGTAGTTTCGGGAAGATGGAGCATCGTTTTGGAAACTGCTGGTTTGTCAAACGCTAATAGATAATCTGATTCTGCACCTAGATGTGCCTGTATTTTTTCAATGTTTTGCATAATTTATTATTGCATTTATATAGAAAATAACTCCAAAATAGACAGAATGTTTTAGCACATATTATATAGTAAAAAAAACTTAACTTTGACCATGTTATATTTAGTTCCAACACCTATTGGCAATCTGGAGGACATGACCTTTCGTGCAGTCAATATTCTGAAAGAAGTAGACATCATCTTAGCAGAGGATACAAGAACAAGTGCTCCCCTTTTAAAGCATTTTGGCATCGATAAAAAGGTATTTGCACATCATCAACATAATGAGCACAAAGCGGTTTCCGAAATCATCAAGTTTCTGAAAGAAGGCCAAAATATCGCCCTCATTTCAGATGCGGGGACACCAGCGATCTCTGATCCCGGTTTTTTATTGGTGCGGGCTGCTCTTAAAGAAGGATTGGAAGTGCAATGTCTACCCGGCGCCACCGCTTTTGTACCGGCACTTGTAAACTCAGGTTTACCAAATGACCGTTTCTGTTTTGAAGGATTCCTTCCTGTTAAAAAAGGTCGCCAAACTCGCCTCAAAGCTTTAGCTGAAGAAAAGAGAACAATGATTTTCTACGAATCACCACACCGCATCCTCAAGACAATCGAAGAGTTTATTACTGTCTTCGGTACAGAGAGACAAGCGTCGATTTCTAGAGAACTGAGCAAGTTGTATGAGGAAAATGTCCGCGGAACATTAACTGATTTAAAATTACACTTTGAAAACAATCCAATTAAAGGAGAATTTGTATTTTGTGTAGGTGGATTGGAATAAATTTTGACAATCTTTGATTAATAAAACGTATTTGACATGAACATGGAACAATTTGCACAAGATGGACAGGATATAAAAATCATTGAAAAATTGATTACTAAAGTCCAGGACATGCTCACTCCAGGAGAAAAAATAGATTATATCGCGGTACAGAAAAAACCTGCGGTGACAATTTTACCGGACAGTATCACCATTAGTAATAAGCGCATTTTTATGTGTGAATTTACCAAATTGGGCTTAGCGACTGATTTTGAAATTTTCGGATGGCAGGATATTAAAGATATTGCCTTCAAAGAAGAGATCTTTGGTTCAAAGGTCACCGTCATTCCTTTTACTGGAGAAAACTTAAGTATTGACTACATTCCAAAAGTTCAAGCCAGAAAACTTTACCAATATATTAAAGCTGCTCTTGAAAATTATAAAAAAGCAGAGCTAGCTGCTGAAAAGGAAAAGATTGTAATCGCCCCGAGCAGCCCGCGGGAGGTTATCGTTGAGAAAGTTGAAGACAATCAGCCGACTCCGGCACCAGTTTCGACAGCAGCACCGGTCGTTACCCCTCCGGCGCCAGCAGCACAACCTGTTTTCTCGGCACCAGTGGTTCCGCCAGCGCCGCCTGTTTCTGCTCCTGTAGCTCCAACCGTAGAAGAAGAGGAGGATGAAATTACCTTAAAACTAAAAAAACTAAAGACACTCTTTGACAAGCAACTCATCACACAAGATGAATACGAACAAAAGAAAAGAGAAGTTTTATCCAGTTTATAAAATAAGTGGGTATTGTGAAGAACAACTATTTATTGGCACTTTTAAGTGCCTTTTTATTGTGGTTGGGTTGGCCTCCCATCCCCTATTCAAGCGTATTGCTTTTTATCGGGTTTTTACCCTTATTGATTGCGCTGGAAAATATCATCCGTAATGATACAATTAAAAAGAAAGGTAAAAAGATCTTTCTAACAGCAGGTCTGACGGCAGTCATCTGGAATACCGCATCCATTTATTGGGTATACAATTCCATCTCTGCAGTTATGCCTCCTTTTGCAGCGATTTTGATCAGTTTGATCCCCTTCTGTCTGGGCGCTGCATTAATGGCTTTAGCGTTCACCTTATACTATCGATTAAGGCGTAAAACTTCACTACTGTTATCCCTTTTTGGATTAATGGGATTTTGGATCAGTTATGAATTTCTTCATGCTACTTGGGATCTTGCATTTCCATGGATGACTTTAGGCAATGGCTTTGCTAATTTTCATCAATTGATTCAATGGTACGACATCACCGGTGTATACGGCGGATCAATATGGATCTGGTTGGTCAATATTTTAGTATTTATGCTCTACCTCAATCGAAAAGATATCTACCAACTCAAAAATAGAATCGTTCCCATCCTTTGTCTAGTGCTGGTCTTATTCGTTCCAACGGTCTATTCACTGGTTCGTTACTTCAATTACGAGGAGCACCAAAACCCAGCCCAGGTGGTGGTGGTGCAACCAAATGTGAACCCTTACATCAAGTTTCAGCTTAGCCCTGAGGAGCAATTAAACACCTTGTTTTCACTGTCAAGTTCAGTAGCCAAACCAAATACGGAATTTTTTATCTGGCCTGAAACTGCCCTTTCCCAAAATGGTGATTTTGATGAAGAAAACCTGCGTGAAACGTATTCCTATCAACGGATCCTAAAATTTTTGGATCAATACAAAAATGGTAATATCTTATCGGGCATCGAAAGTTATCAATTATACAATTATGCAAAGACAGCAACTGCACGTGAAATTGCCCCAAATATTTACCAGGATAATTTTAACGCAGCAACATTGATCGATTACTCATCCAAGCTGCAATTTTACCATAAATCCAAATTGGTTCCTGGCGTAGAACAGATGCCCTTTGGTGCGGCGATGAATTTTTTGAAACCGCTTTTTAAAGCATTTGGAGGTACAACAGGTGGCTATGGAAAGCAAGCGGAACCTTCGGTTTTCTATGCACAAAGCGGTATTGGTGCGGCTCCTGTCATCTGCTATGAATCCATATGGGGGGATTATGTAGCGAAATATGTAAAAAAAGGAGCGCAGTTTATTGCGATCATTACCAATGATGGCTGGTGGGGTAATACTTCTGGAAAAGACCAACATTTGCAATATGCAAAATTAAGGGCCATCGAAAATCGGCGCTGGGTCGCCCGGTCTGCAAATACTGGAATCTCCGGTTTTATCAATCAACGGGGTGATATTATACAGCAGACAAAATGGTGGGAACCCGCAGCATTAAATCAGGAAATCAATCTGAACGAAGAGATCACAACATACACCAAAGTCGGCGATATCGCTGCCTATTCAGGTCTAGCGATCGCGCTAGCTGGATTTCTTATCATAATCGTACGCAAACGTCATCCAAGGTTACTATAAAAATACAGCTAGTTCCTCTACTCAAATAGATGTTTTGTTATAGGTGATGTGAACCCCAAATGTTAAATAAAAGCTTTTGGGGTTCACTTTAATCTCTGGACAAGCAGTTTGTCCCTATCTCCCCCCGCATTCCCTTGCTATTCCATATCAAATATCCGATTCGCTACGAATCCACTTTTATTTTTTTTGGCCTTCTGATTTCAATCGAAAAGCTCTCCATCCTTATTCAGCCCTCCAATAGAAAAAAACGACTAAATTATGATGAAAATAAGTCATTTAATGCATTTGATTTACTTTTGAGATTTGTAATTTTGCATCATGCAAGTATATTTTGACAATGCTGCGACTACAGCCTTAGATCCTGAAGTTATAAAAGTAATGGTAGATGTCATGGATAACAATTTTGGAAATCCATCTTCTATCCATAGTCACGGAAGACAAGTAAAAACAATCGTAGAAAAAGCACGGAAAACAATCGCCAACCTACTCCATGTATCTCCGGCAGAAATTTTCTTTACTTCGGGTGGAACCGAAGCCGATAATATGGCGATCGTACGTTCGATCACGGACTTCGGTATCACACATGCAATTACCTCACCGATAGAGCACCATGCTGTTCTACATACATTGGAGGAGCTTGAGAAGCAGGGAAAAGTTCATCTTGATCTGCTTCATGTGGACAACAAGGGAAATCTGGACCTGAATCAACTGGAGGAGCTCTTAAGTAGCAATCCCCGTACCTTTGTTTCCATTATGCACGCCAATAATGAAATTGGCAACCTGAATGATATCCAACGTATATCGGAATTATGCCAACAATACAATGCGATATTTCATTCCGATACCGTACAGACCATGGGCCATTACCCGCATGATCTAGGTCATCTTAAAATCGATTTCATTACAGGTGCAGCGCACAAGTTTCACGGACCAAAAGGTGTAGGTTTTCTCTATATCAATGCAAATAATAAAATCAAACCGTTGATTTACGGTGGAGCTCAGGAGCGGAATATGCGTGGCGGAACTGAGAATGTTTATGGTATAGCGGGACTAGCCAAAGCTTTAGAACTTGCCTATGAACATATGGAAGAACATCAAGCTTATATCCAAGCACTTAAATCGTATATGATTGAAGAGCTGCAAAAAGCGATTCCGGATATTGATTTCAATGGTGTTATCGAGCCCAGTAAATCGCTATATACGGTACTAAACGTATCCTTCCCTTGCAGTGATCTTGCTGATATGTTACTATTCAATCTAGACATTTCGGGCATATCCTGTTCCGGAGGAAGTGCCTGTAGTTCAGGAACCGATATTGGATCACATGTACTAGGGGCTATTAAAACAAATTCAGACCGTCCATCGGTCAGATTCTCCTTTTGCAAAAACAACACAAAAGAAGAAGTGGATTTTGTTGTGTCAACCTTAAAAGAACTTTGTACAAAAAATAAATAGCAATAAGTCTACTAAACAAAAAAAACCGAAGAGAATTCTCTTCGGTTTTTTTCTATATAGGTATTATATCGTTCAATAAATTTCAGTTTTTCGTCAGCACATAGTATTTGGAGATATCCCCTGTAATATCATTACCCGATAGATCCAACTGGCTTAAGAAATGGTTGCCTAATTTGAATTTGTAATCAACGCCGTCCAGTGTAATAATGTTTCCATCCAATTTCCATTTTCCTTCACGCACAAAAACATCATCACTTTTATTGAGATATTTGGACGAATATTTATAGGAGTTGTCTTTGTGTAATGATATCAATGTTTCTATGCCATCGCAGTCGGCACAGGGCATCACCCCTTTATATTCTCCGATCACAACTTCTGCTCTGTCCCTTCCCTTTAATTCTTGCAAATTATCTTTATAGGCAGCTACACTCTGTTTGGGATTATCACATCCCCCCAATACAATCATTACCAACAATCCCACTGTCCAAATAAACCTTTTCATCTCATTCCAAATTCTAAAAAATCAGCATCTAATAGTTACACCCTTAAAATTCATAACAAATTAGATACCAAAAATTTAGAATGGATTAAAAATCATCATCGTCATCCTCTACTAAAAATGACAAAGCTCCCTGTAACTCTCCCAATGCATGGAAATTACGGCTTTTGCGGGCTATTTCAATTCCATTTTTATATGTTGTAATTGCAGGTTCCTGTTTGTCCAGTTTTTCATATAATTTTCCCAGATGATAATATGTTCCCACATAATCGGGATGATTTTCTATCAGCTTTTCAAATCTGGACAGAGCTTCGTGCTCGTCATTCAGCTTCAGATACTCGGCAGCAATAGCATATTTTAAAAAAGGATCTTCGGGGCTCTCTTTCAAAAATTCGTTGAGTTGATCCAATCGTGTTGACATATCTTTTTTATTTCAAATTTAACTAAAATTGCGTTTATCTGTAAACAATTATTTTTAATTACCAGGTAGCTGCTATGCCATAAATCAACACACTGCGCTTGGATTAATCAAGTGAAGCGTACTCAATTTAATGTTCTAAATTTCTTCTATATCTCAGCAATGAAATCTAAATCATGGTCGCTTCATACACAATAGTAATAGTACCATATAGTACCTTGCTGAAAGTGATTATAAAAACGACTAACTTTTTAACCTCATCAAACAAATAACAAAGTTATATTGCTAGTTTGCTCCAAGCAATTGAACATTAAATGGGAGAGTCTGAGCAATTCGTTGAAGCAAAAATACTATGCTAGCATATAAAATGACACTATACTGACTTATAATCCTCATTAAAAAAAAGAATATTTAATCAATCAAAATTTAACAAACACAAACGAAACAGCTCAAAAAATTATAAATACAGCAAAAATAACAAGATTCAAGTAGTACAAATTAAAAATATCACAACGACACAAGTGAGCCATGAGACAAAATTTTAAGCGGTTCGGGGCTTTTTATTTGAGAGAAAATATAGTAAGTTTGGGTAAAACCAATCGTATATGAAAATATTAGTTTGTATAAGTAATGTCCCTGACACTACATCGAAGATCACTTTTACAAATGACAACACGGCCTTTAATACAGCTGGGGTGCAGTTTATTATAAACCCTTATGATGAGATTGCTCTTTCCAAGGCAGTTGAATTGGCTGAAGGAGGAAAAGGAACAGTGACTGTCATCAATGTTGGAGATGCATCCACCGATGCAACCATTCGCAAAGCATTGGCTATAGGCGCAGACAATGCCGTCCGTATTAATGCTATTCCCAGAGATGCCTGGTTTGTGGCCAATCAAATCGCAAATTACGCAAAGGACAATGCTTTTGATCTGATTTTAACCGGACGAGAATCCATCGATTATAATGGTGCTCAGGTCGGTGCAATTGTTGCCGAATTGCTGAATATACCATCCGTGTCAATTGCCAAAAAGGTCGATATAGCTGCTGATACCGTCAGTATTGAACGTGAAATAGAAGGCGGAAAAGAAGTTGTAACCGCCAAACTTCCCATTGTTATTGGCACAGCTGAAGGAGTAGCCGAGCCTAAGATACCCAATATGCGTGGTATTATGAGTGCACGTACCAAACCATTGGATGTGCTGGAACCATCCGCAGTTGATACACTTTCCCACATTGTTAATTATGAGACTCCAGCTCCACGCGGTACTGTAAAACTCGTTGATGCTGCAGAAGTTGAGAAACTGGTTTCTCTATTACATGATGAGGCCAAAGTTATTTAATCATTAAATTCCGAAAAAACTATGTCAATACTAGTATATGTAGAAAATACCGATGGAAAATTCAAAAAGTCTGCTTTTGAAGTAGTTTCTTATGCGAAAGCCATCGCTGATAATACAAACACTGATCTTGTTGCCATTTCTATTGGTAATGTTGCACAGGATGAACTTGCTGCTCTGGGCAGCTATGGTGCTTCCAAAGTACTCACCGTCAATAATGAACAACTCTCCTCTTTCGTCAATCAGGCCTATGCAAGCATTATCGCTGAGGCTGTCAAGAGCATAGGAGCTAACCTGCTTGTACTTTCCAATTCATTCTCGGGTAAAGGTCTTGCTCCCCGGATTGCTGCGAAACTCCATGCAGCTCTTGCGGATGGCGCGCTATCCCTACCAACTATCGAAGGCGAAAAATTAATTGTTAAAAAGACCGCATTTTCAAATAAAGCATTTGCCACAGTAGAATTGACCGCAGCAACCAAAGTCATTTCCCTTAGCCCCAATGCCTATGAAACCAAGGAAACCGGAGGCACTGCAGTGGTTGAATCATTTACGGCAAATGTTGCCCAAGCAGACTTCTCTACAATTGTTAAGGAGATTGTACGCGCGACAGATAAAGTTTCATTGCCTGAGGCAGAAATCGTTGTTTCCGCAGGCCGTGGACTAAAGGGCCCTGAAAACTGGGGAATGATCGAAGAGTTAGCAGATGTCCTTGGTGCCGCTACAGCATGTTCAAAACCTGTTTCTGATGCAGGATGGCGTCCCCATTCGGAACACGTTGGCCAAACGGGTATTGTTGTGAGTCCTAATCTCTACATCGCAATTGGTATCTCAGGAGCCATTCAACATTTGGCTGGAGTCAGCTCATCGAAAACTATCGTTGTCATCAACAAGGATCCTGAAGCACCGTTCTTCAAAGTTGCGGATTATGGTATCATTGGTGATGCCTTTGATATTGTACCCAAATTGACACAAGCATTAAAAGCTTACAAAGGTAGCTAAGCTTTTTATACCATATTTCCTCCCCATTCATAAAAAAATGAATGGGGAGTTTTCGTTTTGCCTTTAAATAATTGCATCTCCTCGTTCAAAAAGGTCTTAATTACTAAGGAGAAATCGATAAATTTGTTTCATACAGAACGTAATTATAATTGCATATAAAAGCAAATTTATCTAAGTTTGTAGACCGCTTTGGAATTAAAATGAAGAAAATCAGATTAGATATCGTTGGTTTATCCTATAGTCAAACACAGTCTGGGGCTTATGCCCTAGTATTGGGAGAAGTGGAGGGCAACAGAAGATTGCCCATCATTATTGGTAGCCATGAAGCCCAAGCTATTGCTATTCGGATAGAAAAAATGATTCCAAGCCGCCCCCTTACGCATGACCTATTTCAATCTTTCGCGGAATCTTTTGGTATTAAACTCGTTGAGGTACTCATCTATAACCTGATTGAGGGTATTTTTTATGCGAAGATTATTTGTTCTGACGGCAACAAAATGGTTGAAATTGATGCACGAACCTCCGATGCCGTTGCGCTAGCTGTACGATTTGAAGCACCAATTTACGCCTACGAATTTATCATGTCATCTGCGGGAATCATTATTGAGGGACATGAATTCGCATTTTTGGAAAACCTGGACAAAGCCAACAAAGTACAGGATCCCAATATGGTTGAGGTCGAAGAAAAGACTCCTTCCAAATCCCCTAACAACCCTTTTTCTTCGTTGACAGACGAACAATTGGAGCAAGCACTCAACCAAGCATTAACGGAAGAGAATTACGAGCAAGCAGCGTTGATTAGGGATGAAATTTCCAAAAGAAAATAACTCCTCTCTCTAAAGCGAAACAAAAACTCTAAATAATATCGTTTTATGTCTATTAAATTAAGATTGACCATTATGAGCTTCTTTCAGTTTTTTGTCTGGGGAGCATGGTTGATTACAATAGCGAACTATTGGTTTGGCACAAAGCAATGGGATGGCACACAGTTCGGCGCTATCTTCGCGACAATGGGAATAGCTTCGCTATTTATGCCAACACTAATGGGGATCATTGCAGACCGCTGGATAAATGCTGAAAGACTATATTTTATTCTTCATTTATGTTATGCTGCTGTTCTTTTTTATCTACCGCAGGTAAATGATCCCAACACCTTTTTTTATGCGATGCTCGCGGCGATGTGTTTCTACATGCCTACATTGGCACTGTCCAACTCTATTGCTTACACGGCGTTGAATGAAAACAACTACGATCTGGTCAAAGCATTTCCCCCTATCCGAGTTTTCGGTACCATCGGATTTATTGTAGCGATGTGGATTACAAATCTAACAGGCAATAAAGCTACAGCATATCAATTTTATATTGCCGGAACAGCGGCCCTAGCCTTGAGCTTATATGCCTTTACATTACCAAAATGTCCTCCCAAAAAATTACAACAGGAAAATGCGTCTTGGACACAACTATTAGGATTAGAAGCTTTTAAATTATTTGGAAACTATAAGATGGCTCTCTTCTTTATATTTTCCATGTTCTTAGGCGCTGCATTGCAATTAACTAATGCCTATGGAGATGTATTTCTGGACGAATTTAAATTCTACCCGAAGTTTGCGGAATCTTTTGTTGTGAAATACTCAACGATCATCATGTCGATTTCGCAGATATCAGAGACACTTTTTATTCTGGCAATCCCATTTTTCCTAAAAAGATTTGGTATTAAGAAAGTCATGTTGATATCTATGTTTGCTTGGGTATTACGTTTTGGACTATTCTCGTTCGGGGATCCGGCAGGTGGCTTATGGATGATTGTACTTTCTTGTATCGTCTATGGAATGGCATTTGACTTCTTCAATATTTCGGGTTCTTTATTTGTAGAAACATCTACGACTTCTAGAATTCGTAGTTCTGCCCAAGGTTTATTTATGATGATGACAAATGGGTTTGGTGCTGTATTTGGCAGTTTCGCTTCAGGGTGGATTATCGACCATTATTTCACCAAAAGCTTTCAAAATGGACAAGATCTTGCCCAATATCTGGATACCAATATCAATGATACGCATTTCCTTAATTTTCTGAAGGAAAAAAGTATCTCTTTATTACCTGACGGGACGCTGAACAATAGTCTCATGCTCAAGGATTGGCATGATATCTGGCTTGCCTTTGCCATCTACACGCTGATTATAGCAGTTCTCTTCGCAGTATTCTTTAGACATAAACATGAGCGTGAATCGCAAAATTAAAAATAACAAAAAGCCGCAAATGCGGCTTTTTGTATATTTGCAGGATGCAAAACACAGCAACAGAATTGTTGAAGGATTCTCAATCCCAAATTTATAACTGGACTTTTCAATGGATTAAAAATCTTGGTTTGGATAACCAAACCAACCATTTTATCAACTCAATTATTTTATTGTTGTTGGTTGTCTTATTTTTGATCATTGTTGATTATTTCAGCAAAAAAACACTCTTATTATTAACGATCAAAGCGATCCGAAAAAGCACCAACAGATTTGATGACTTATTGATTCGGAATAAAACGTTAAAACTGGTTGCCCATTTTGTCCCCATATTGGTCGCACAATATATCATACCCGTTATTTTCATGGGTTTCCCAAACTGGAAAGAAAACATCAACAAATTGTTGGCGATTGCCACTACGGTTGTCAGTTTGCTTATCGTACATTCCTTATTAAAAAGTATTCGGGATATATTAAGAACAAAAAAATCCTTTGCGGACAAACCATTAGAAAGCTATTTACAAGTCTGCCAGATCATCATGCTCTTTATTGGTGGTACCATCTGTTTTTCGATCTTAACAGGCAGTTCTCCATGGTCATTTCTTTTATCACTAGGTGCTGCCTCAGCGATCCTGATGCTGGTCTTCAAAGATACCATCCTAGGTTTTGTCGCCAGTATACAGGTCTCAGCCAATGATTCAATACGTGTAGGCGACTGGATAGAAATGCCTAAATACGGAGCCGACGGAACCGTAAAGGAAATCAATCTCAATAATGTTAAAGTGCAAAACTTCGACAAGACCATCACAACAATCCCAACACATACCTTATTATCGGATTCCTTTAAGAATTATAGGGGCATGCAGCAATCTGGAGGAAGGCGCCTAAAAAGAGCTATAAATATTAAAATTTCCACGATCCGGTTTTTAGATAATGAAGAGATCGAAGGACTAAAGAATATACAGATTCTCCGCCCATATATCGAAGACCGTGCAAGAACAATAGATGAATTTAACAGCATTCATCAGATTGATCCTTCCAATCCAATTAACGGTAGGAAAATGACCAATCTGGGTATGTTTCGTGCCTATGCACTTACTTACCTCCGTCAGAATCCCCATATCCATAAAACCATGCCCTTAATGGTACGGCAGTTGGCGTCGACCGAACATGGGGTACCAATCGAACTTTACTTTTTTGTCAATGATATACGCTGGGAATATTATGAAGGCATTGTATCCGATGTTTTTGACCATCTGTTTGCCGCCACAAAATATTTTGACCTCGAAATATTTGAAAATCCTGCTTCGGATGATTTTAGACAATTTATAAGAGCACAAAAAATCAGTATATTGAATTAGTGCCAATAACAAGTGTAATCCATAAAAACAGTGAAAGGTAATCCGGGGAGATTACCTTTTCACTTTAAAAACAAACTAAATTTTTAGACGTGTTTCACAACAGATCTACACATTAACCCTAACTCTTTATGAATCAAAAATTACTCTACACAAATATAGGACTGCTATGTTAAGTCCATCTTAAGCTAACTTTAAACTTAAAACAATTCGACAAATAGTTATTTAAATCATTTAATTCGCGTCTTTTATCAATAAATTATACTTCAATGAGCTTAAAATAAATGTTGGCTCGTCAACTGAACCAATCCCATAAGATTGTGAATCAAACCTGTTAGCATTGTTCTCCGATTAATTTCTTACCCCTATCGCAATAGGAATACTGCTGTGTTTCAAAAGAAAAGGCAATCCGAAGATTGCCTTTTCCTGAAATAGTAAATACTCAATTATTCTACCTCAATACTTTTCGTCGTGAAATGTTCTCTGTTGAACATATCTATTGCCCTAATTTCGATCTGATATTTTCCTGTTTTAAGTTTCGGCAAATTCGTTACCCACAGATGGCTGGATTTTTCTGGATTGGATGGGCGGCGAGTTGTCATCAGTTTTTCGGCGGTATCGTATTTCGCTAGCGACTTTAAGAAAGCGGGATCACTCTCATTAACATATTCCATCTCTTTCCAATCTCCTTGGTTAATTCTATAAGCCACTTTATCACCTTCCCTACCAATGAAGAAGTTTGCATAAATCGGGTATCTTTTCGTATACTTTTCTGGTACTACAGCAGCGCCATAAATATCGATCTGATAGCTTGCTGGCTTGCCTACCACTTTGTAATCGAAACTGTATTGATTACCTTCAATTTTCAAAACGGCATAACCCTTTGGCGTACCGTCCCGCATGGTAGAGACCGGAATTCCTTTGTCATTTAGCTCACCCGAATACCAATCCCCTGATGTGGTTCCGACATTATATTCGTGGTGCGCATGTTCCTGTTTCCAGCCATCTTTCTGTCCATAAAAATATTGACGTTGAAAATGTGTATGTGCCGACAGCGAGAGGGTGTGCTTAAAGGGAGCTAAAATATCAAAAAGACGCTGTCTGTCTTCATTGCGAAACACATTAGAGTTTTCATGATATAATGGGATATGGAACGAAAGGACAATCAATTTGTCTTTAGCTACTTGCTTTAGGTCATTCTCAACAAAATCCAATTGATCTTTCCGAAAACCACCTAAATAACCTTTTCCGGTACGTGGATTGGGATAGATAATATTGTCCAATACAATAAAGTGTGCATTCCCATAGTTAAAAGAGTAATTATTAGGGCCAAAAGTACGCTCAAAAGACTCATCAGAAAGGCTGTCGATTTTGGCATCATAATTCATATCGTGATTCCCCATGACATTATACCAAGGTAGTCCCATCGTAGAAATTACCGACTTGTATTTTGGCTGAAGAGACAAATCATCACCCACCAAATCTCCTAGACTGATTCCGAATTTCGCGACAGATTTGTCTGCGATTTCATTAATGATGCCATCCTTAAAAAATCCCAATTCTTCCTCAGTATATGCTTGTGGGTCACCAAAGACAAAGGCGGAAAAATTAGCTTGCTCTTCTTGTTGATATAAAGCGAAGTTCACGTTGGTCGGGATTTTACCCGTTGCAGTAACACCCGGATATTTTGATGTTGGGCTACCATTGACTTTGTGTATATAATAGAATTTTGGATGGTTATTTTCATCTACGGGTACTGCATATCCCGAAGGTTTGACGACAAAAATGATATTATCATTTCCAACTGGTAATTGATAGTTACCATCTTTATCTGTAGCAACAACTTCGCGACCGTTGCTGACCGAAACCGATGCTATCCCTTTCTCATTCTTATCTAATTTTCCGTTTCTGTTTACATCTAGAAAAACTTTTCCCTTTGCAAATTCTTGTGCTTGTACTGTCTGGGTCAGCGCTAAAGAAATCGCCAATGCCATAAATGTTTTCATATCGAACGTTATTTTTGCCGCTAAAGTACCTTATTCGCATTAAGACAATATCAATTGAATATAAAGGATTCGTAAATATAAACCCCTATCAAAGAGTGAGCAACTTAACAAATAATACTTAATTAGTTATTATATAGTAGGGATTTAAATCGGGCTTTATACGTGTTTATCCGAATGAGGTCCGAGTGAAGTCCGAATAAGGTCCGTATCAAATCCCTGTTAGTTTACTGTTTATTATGAATTTGCCCTCCACTTGATATAAGGTTTTCCAACATCATTGCATTCAAATTTTAGGATTATAATGGCACGAAATTATTTGAACAATTTGGTTTATCGATAAAGGATCTCATTTAATTATTATAAGAATCTCCAAGTCCATTTCCTCTAAAAACACCGTTTTTGTTGTACCTCCGAATTCGTTCATCAATCTGATCTTTCAATTAGTGGCGGTAGGTTAATGGGTTAACTCAATCAAGACAAAGCGGAATCGAATAAGCTCCCCATTAAAACGGAAAAAGAGCTAAAAAAAGAAGGAGAAACCAAATGCTTGATCTCTCCTTCTCTCAACAAATATACATATTGTTATTATCTTGCTTGGGCAGTCGCCAACATACGATTTACTTCGTCTATCATCGATTTGGCGGCATCATGCATCCGCGGGTTACCCGCAAAGTCTGCATCCAAAGTCACACGTTTCGATTTATCTTTGTAATTATATTCCAGATAAAAACGAGGTACTTTAGAATTTATGGAGTCCTTTTTCCATTCTGGACCTGTCATATCTGTATCCAAATTCCAAAACCCTAATTCCATTGCTTTGCGATGCAAATATAATAGATCATCTTTTGTGAACTTTACAGTATCCGTAATTAAAGAATCTTGTTTGTCCAAATATTTATAGATACGCGTTTTTGAATTATATTCATTGACCATATGATTCGGTTCGCCATATTTGAATTCAATTGATTCAAAATCAGCAAAACGGAATGGTGCGTTTTTAATCATATTGCTATAATAATAAACACAATACATTAAAAATGGCACAATAATACAAAGGCCTAAAAAAATCTTCTTACTCTTTATTGTCATTTCTATAAAATTTTGACAAAAATAAGGATTTATATAGGGTATAAAAGTTTATATCAAGATATGACATAAAACCTACATGGATTTCACCTTGTTAGATCTTTGGAGAACCTGCATCAACGAAAGTTTTGGCGTACCAGCTATCCGTCAGATCTGATATAATAACCCCTTTGCGTGTTGAGACATGAACAAATTTATTGTTGTGTAAGTATACACCCACATGGTCAATTCCATTTTTACCGAAAGAAAAAAACACCAAATCACCTTCTTCCAATTTCTCAGGCTTCTTTCTTTTCACAACTCCTTCCATATCTCGTGATGTCCGCGGAAGATTACCTTTGTAGACTTCGATATATAACAGATTAACAAAACCCGAACAATCCACTCCCTTTTTGGTCTGTCCCCCCATTCGATGCGGTATTCCCATCCAGTCGTCGATAAATGAATAGAGCTGTGGGTTTAGCTTCTTCGTATTTACATTCAGTAATGAGGCATAATTATCAAGACGAGATCCAGAAAATGTTTTTCCTCGCGCTGAACTTGCATCTGTCAACACCGAACCACTAGAGGAACGGGAACCAGAGGTAAGTACTTTTTTTTTCGTTGAACAACTGCTCAAGAATAGTAGTGCGCTTAAAAAGAAGATAAAATAAGATTTAGCAATCATTATGTTCGATTTACTTTCCTGTAAGACAAACTTAAATAAATTGCCCCTGATATACAACCTATTTACCCCCTTCATAACAAACAATTTATTCATTCTTCTTATTTTATTTATAAGCTATTCCTCATAAAGGATTATTTCCATGCACTGAGTAATTAGGATTGATTGATCTTCATTGAAGCTTTTAGTTCAACTATCCTGAATAGCTGCGGATTTATTCTTTTTCCCTACCAAGAACGTAGGATCGGAAAAAGAATTGTCCAGAAATCGTAACTTTGCCGCCTAGTTTATTTGAGAATGGAAAAATTAAAAGGTGCATTAGCCGTCTTTTTAGGTGCGAGTAGTTTTGGGATACTATCAACGTTTGTAAAAAAAGCATATGGTCAGGGGCTTACTTTAGGAGAGGTAACAGGGATTCAGGTATTATTTGGCATGCTTATGCTTTGGCTTATCTTTATCGTGATCAAACTATTTTCTGGAAAATCCTTTCAATCTTCAACTAAAAAATCATCTTGGGTCAAAATATTGATCAGTGGTACATCAACAGGGCTCGTGAGTGTCTTATACTATAAATGTGTACAGCTGGTGCCGGCATCTCTTGCTATTGTCCTACTGATGCAGTATATATGGATCGGCGTGGTCATTGAATTTATCTTTTTCAAAACAAAACCATCAAAAAACAACTTGATTGGTATTGGTATCGTATTGATTGCAACATTATTGGCAACAGGGCTCATTGAGAAAGGATTAGAGGATCTCAACTTAACTGGTCTATTTTTTGGGTTCTTGGCCGCTACCGCTTATTCGGTTTTTATGATCGTGAATGGCCGTGTGGGCAATGATTACCATCCAATACAAAAAAGTGCAATCATGGTAACTGGTTCCTGTATTTTGATTTTCACGTTATTTCCACCGAACTATTTATTTAATGGTCAATTTGATGCTAATTTTATGCATTTTGGACTGATCCTATCTTTATTTGGCACCGTCATTCCACCATTGCTATTCGCTTATGGTTTACCAAAAACAGGCTTCTCTTTAGGTGGAATATTAAGTTCTGCAGAATTACCTGTAGCTACCTGTATGTCTTATTTTATATTACATGAATCTGTTTCGTTTGTACAATGGATCGGTGTTCTTTTGATTTTAGGGACAGTGATCTGGTTAAATGCAGCAAAAAGCAGTACGCACTAATCAAAAACGTACATTTCAAAACATGATCTCTGATATGCTATACCATCATATTGAATAGAAAATCACCCATGATCGAAAGATCTTGGAATGGAACTTTTCATTAACAAAAAGGGCAATCTTCTAGAAGATTGCCCTTTTTGTTAATGTATAGTCTTAAAAAATTAATGTGCTAATGTTTCAGGAACCTCCTCGACTTCTACTTCACAAGTATCTGTTACTTCCATAAATTTGACAGGTACAACCTCGTTCACCAATAACGGATCATACAAAGTCCTCACCTTAACATAATTTTTGGAGAAACCATGCATATAACCATCTTTTTCATCTGCTTCGAAAAGGACATCTCCCTGAGCTCCAAGTTGTGATTCATAAAAAGCGCGACGTTTCTTCTCTGAAAGAATATGTAACATCTTACTTCTATCACTACGTTGTGCCCCCGGTACAGCTCCTTCCATTTGGGCTGCAATCGTATTTTCACGTTCCGAATAAGTAAAAACGTGCAAATAGGAAATATCCATATCGTTCAGAAAATTATAGGTATCTATAAAGTCCTCACGTGTTTCTCCAGGAAATCCAACAATCACGTCAACACCTATACAACAGTTCGGCATTAATGACTTGATAAATTCCACACGTTCTGTATACAACTCCCGTTTATATCTTCGGCGCATCAGCCCCAAAATCTTGTTGCTTCCTGACTGTAATGGCATGTGAAAATGTGGAACAAATCGTTTAGATTGTGCAACAAATTCGATGATGTCATTGGATAATAAGTTAGGTTCAATTGAAGATATACGTATTCTATCAATACCATCAACCTCATCCAGTGCTTTTACCAAATCCAGGAAGCGATCTTCCCGTTTCCCGTCCCGAATACCAAAATCACCAATATTAACCCCTGTCAGTACAATTTCTTTTACACCTGAAGCAGCGATTTCTTCCGCTTGCTTGACAATCTCTTCAATCTTTCCTGAGCGGCTTCCACCACGTGCCAAAGGGATTGTACAGAAAGTACATGAATAGTCACATCCATCCTGTACTTTTAAAAAGGTACGCGTACGGTCGCCGATGGAATAAGCGGACACAAATTGATTGGTTTCATCAATCGGGCCATTATAAACAATCGTTTTTTCTTGTTTGGTCAAGTCATTGATATGTTCAATGATATTAAATTTCTCAGCAGCTCCCAATACCATATCTACACCAGGAATCTCGGCGATTTCCCTAGGTTTTAGTTGGGCATAACAACCAACAATGGTAATATAGGCATTCGGAGAGTGCTTTAAAGCTTCTTTGACCACTTTTCTACACTTCTTGTCAGCATTGTCCGTTACAGAACATGTATTGATTACATAGACGTCCGCACGGCTATTGAACGCTGTGGTATCATAGCCCGCATCCTTAAATAAACGTCCTATGGATGATGTCTCCGAATAGTTCAGTTTACATCCAAGTGTATAAAAAGCTACTTTTTTATTCTCCATAATATTTTGCAAAATTACATTTTTTTTCAGTAACCCCTCTTATCATTTTAAGTTTTGACTTTCTCGTTATAAGGATTTTCCTTAGTTTTGACTATCTTGAAAGGTTGGATGCGCTAGAAGATTTAAATTTTATAGCTAAAGACAGATACAGCATCCACTGGTTATGGTTTTAATGCAATTTGGATATAGAAGGGCGTGTAAATTTTAATCTAAGCTAGATGCTTCTAGCAAGCGAAATTGTAGCTGAACAGCATAAATCCGGCGGCTCCAGTTAAAATCACACACCTATAATAGTAAGCAGTAGAACATACAGATACAGACCTCGGATATTAAGCATTTAATAAATAAAACTTACAGATGAAACAATATTTAGATTTACTCAGACACGTATATACGAATGGTGTTGTAAAAACGGATCGTACCGGGACAGGTACCAAAAGTGTCTTTGGATATCAGATGCGTTTCAACCTTCAGGAAGGATTCCCGCTAGTAACAACAAAGAAATTGCACTTGCGATCGATTCTTCATGAATTGATCTGGTTTTTGAAAGGTGAAACCAATATTCAGTATTTAAAAGAGAATGGGGTCAGTATCTGGGACGAATGGGCTGACGAACAAGGGAACCTAGGTCCAGTCTATGGTTCACAATGGCGCTCTTGGCCGACACCCGATGGTCGTCATATCGATCAGATCACACAGGTTATCAACCAGCTGAAAAATTCACCGGATTCCCGTCGCATTATTGTATCGGCATGGAATGTTGCTGAAATCGAAAACATGGCCTTACCTCCTTGTCATGCTTTCTTTCAATTTTATGTAGCACCAGCACAGCCTGAGAAGGGAATTATGAAGCCTCAATTGTCCTGTCAGCTTTATCAACGTAGCGCCGACATATTTTTAGGTGTGCCTTTCAATATTGCCTCTTATGCCCTTTTGACGATGATGGTGGCACAAGTCTGTGATATGGAAGCTGCTGAATTTATCCATACATTGGGCGATGCACATATCTATAGCAATCACTTTGAACAAACGGAACTACAGTTGAGCCGTGATCCAAAGCCATTGCCACAAATGAAGATAAACCCAGAGGTGAAAGATATTTTTGATTTCAAATTCGAAGATTTCGAATTGCTGAATTATGAATCACATGCTCATATCAAGGCGCCAGTTGCAGTTTAGGAAAACCGTTAAGAAGCCCTCTTTTACACAACATCACTTTACACAACACGACTAATCTACACGACACAAAAATGAGTAACCCAACGATCACATTAATCGTAGCTGCCTCGGAAAACAATGCGATCGGCATCAATAACCAGATGCCTTGGCATTTACCAAATGATTTTAAATATTTTAAAAGAAGTACCATTGAGCACTCTGTCCTGATGGGTAGAAAAACCTTTGAGGCCATAGGCAAGGCATTGCCGGATCGAAGAAATATCGTCATCACGCGTAATGCTAATTTTCAAGGAGAGGATATTGATGTTGCCAACAGTATCCAAGAGGCTCTTTTATATTGCCGTGACGAACGTGAGGTATTTATCATCGGTGGAGCAAACATCTATCAACAGGCTTTACTATTGGCAAACAAGATCCTTTTGACACGTGTACACACAACGATTCAGGGAGATGCGTTTTTTCCTGAACTATCATCGGAAGAATGGGAACTGATTTCTTCAGAATCACATCAGGCAGATGATAAGCATGCATTCGACTACACCTTTGAAGTGTATACAAGAAAATAACTATTGGAATGTTAAAATATTTATCTCTTGTTTTCATTATGCTGATGTCCAAGACTTATGCTCAAAAGATAGATACCGTATACTTGGAAAAATTACTTCAGAGTCGCCCTGATCTATTCCAACAAATATTAAATCATCCGATGAGGAATGAAGTGCAGATTTTGTACACCCAAATTGATCGTGATAAATCCAATATCCCACACTTCAGGTCTTATAGTTATCGACTGAATCCCAATTGGTATTTCTATCCAGCAAGCACCGTAAAACTGCCGACTGCGATTTTGGCTCTGGAAAAAATCAATGAACTACATATTAAAGGCCTTACAAAAGATACACCCCTACGCATTGACTCTGCTTTTGAAAAACAAACTAAAGTATCCGTGGATGAATCTGCGGTTAATGGTCTTCCGTCAATTGCTCAGTATGTAAAAAAAATATTATTGACCAGTGACAATGATGCCCAAAACAGGCTGTTCGAATTTATTGGCCGTGCTGAGCTAAATGCAAAACTCAAAAAATGTGGCACCAAATACAGCCGAATTGTCAACCGCCTTGCTATAGGTGACAAAGGAATCTGGGCGAAGCATACTAATCCTTTCACCTTCTATAATGGTGACCATATTATCTATCAGCAACAAGCACAATTTGACCCCAAAGACTATGATATCAAGTTAGCCAATACGCTTCAAGGAAAGGGTTACATGAATGATAAAGATGAACTCATCCACGAACCATGGAGTTTTGAAGGACTAAACGTTTATGCGCTAGCGGATCAACAGCTGATCTTGAAGAAATTACTTTTTCCAGAAGCATTCAAAAGCAAAGACAGGTTTAATTTACAAAAAGAGGATTATACACTACTCTATGATTATATGTCACGTTATCCATTTGAATCGGATTTCCCAAAATATGATACGACAGAATTTTGGCCAACATATAGCAAATTACTTTTCTATGGACGCGAAAAAAATGCAAAGCTAAACCCTAATATCCGTATTTTCAATAAGTATGGTGACTCCTATGGATATAATATTGATAATGCCTATATTGTAGATTTTGAACATGGAGTAGAGTTTCTTCTTGCCGTCGTTGTCCAGTCTAATGAAAACGGCATTTACAATGACGGTATTTATGAATACGAGACGGTCACCTATCCATTTCTGAAAAACATCGGACAGCTTATCTATCAGGAGGAATTAAAGAGAACAAAAAAAATCAAACCCGATTTATCCAAGTTTGATTTCAGAAAATAACAAAGGGGGCTTTCAAAAAATTGGAAGCCCCCTTTGTGTGAGAATTGATCTATTTTATTTAGCGGATAATAAAGCGCTTTCGATCAATTCACCATAGAACTCACCTTCTTTCATGCCAAAGGCGCGCACCTGCTGCGGGATAAAACTCTGTGCTGTCTGCCCAGGAATTGTATTGATCTCGATAAAGTAAAACTTATCTGTACCGTTTTCCAGGAAGAAGTCCACACGCACCATGCCTTTACAATTTAACCTAACATAAATTTCCCTCAGAATACGGGCAGCACGTTCTTGCTGCTCTGTCGTCAGGTCTGCCGGTGTAATTTCTTCGGTCAAGCCAGGGATATATTTCGCTTCAAAATCAAAAAATTCACGTGTCGTACGAACCTCTGTTGCAGGCAACACCACCAATTCGCCTTTCGCATTACGGAAAATTCCTTCGGAAAACTCACGTCCAGTCACAAATTCCTCAACGATCACTTGCTTCCCCGTATTCTCGGCATCGAATGCTTTGTCAATAGCTTCCTGCAGTTGAGCTGATTCTTTCACCTTTGTCATTCCGATACTACTTCCGCCAGCGTTAGGCTTCACAAAATATGGAAGGGAAAGGTTACTTTCTACAGTGCTTATTGCTTCCGCTCGTTGCGATTCAAACAATAAAACAGATTTGGCCAGATGCAATTCAGGAATATCACTTAATATTGCCTTTGTGTAACCCTTGTTCATCGTCAAAGCTGACGTCAATGCATCGCATGAAGTATAAGGAATATCCAGCAAATCAAAGTAGCTCTGTAGCCTTCCATCCTCCCCAGGCACACCATGAACCATAATAAAGGCTAAGTCAAAACTTATTGTCTCTCCATTTAATGGTAAGGTAAAGCTTTCGCGCAGAACCGGATACTGCCGACCATCTTTATCTGTATAAAACCATGCGTCTTTTGATATGGTAATCAGGTACACATCGTATTTGTCATGATCGAGTTGAGAATTGACAAAGGCAGAACTTTTAAAAGAAACTTCGGCCTCCCCTGTATAACCTCCAGTTATTAATGCTATTTTTGCTTTCATAAATTTTAGCGATTCGAATAGCAAATATAATTTGCTATACACGGAAAAACGAATAATTTTGTGAGGAATAATTTTATTTAACCATTCTGCAAAATTGGCTTCAATATTGCGGTTCTATGCAGAATTCATTTTTATCAAATACAGTAATGTCCAAAGTCGTACAATATCTTCAGACACCCACGTTCAGAAAAAATCTCATTGCCGCATTCATTGCGATAGTCTGCCTATTTCTTGCGGTATATGTGGGGCTGAAAATATATACTAAACATGATGAATCTATCGCAGTTCCGAAAATAAAGGGACTCCATATCAACGCAGCCATCCAAGCCCTGGAAGATGCTGGATTAGAATATCAAATTGACTCTGTTTATCAGATGGATGCCAAACCGGGCTTGGTGATCGAACAGGATCCCGAGCAAGGATTTCACGTGAAATCTGGTCGAACAATTTATCTGACCATTATCACCCAAGTGGCTCCAGAAGTCTCCTTTCCAAATATTAAAGATAAGACTTTGATTGAAGCAACAGCTATCTTGAAAAATCATAATCTTAAAATAGGTGACACTTCTTATGTTGCTGATATTGCTAGAGATATTGTTCTGGATGCCCAATTTGCGGGTCAGTCCATTCGAAATGGCCGAATGATTCCAAAAGGTTCACGGATAGATCTTGTCCTCGGCAATGGTCTTGGGGCGAATGAAGTTGAAATTCCCAATCTGATCGGGCTGCCTTTGAACGAAGCTAAATTTGCCCTTTCTGGTGCCGGACTTGGCTTGGGGACAGTAACCTACGACCCCAACGTAACCGACACAACAACAGCGGTGATCAGTGTGCAATCTCCAGGGGTAGAAAAGGGATTAACGAGCTTAGGCGCCAAAATAGACGTGACACTTTCGTTGACAGCGCCTTCACCGACAACAGGTACACCGGGGTCTACAACTGTACCCAAACCACAGGTAACTCCGACTCAGTCGAACCCACCTGCCGCGAAGCCCGTTGCAACGAAGCCCACTACTACGACAAAAACGACAACAAATACCCCTCCCGCCAAGTCTTCAAATACAGCGCCTACAGCGGGACAAAAAAAGGAAAATAAAGCAAATAGTCTAGGCTTCTAAAGCGATCATGAAACCTTCATAAGCCATGAATCATCTGTGTTCTATGTCCGTGAAGGTTTTATCACAGATATAAAAAAGTAATTCTGATGGAAAATAAAAAAGGAATACCAAGTTGGTTAAAAATTATTGCATTAATCGTCATCCTTGTCGGGGGGTATTTTGCATGGACATTTTATAAGGCTTTCTTTGCCTCAAACGTTTCTGGAGAGAAAAAATACCTTTACATCCATGAGGGTGCAAAGTATGAAGATGTCCTCAAATCGATTCAAGACTCTAGTCTTTTAGATGATATCGCTTCATTCGAGCGTGCTGCTCAGTATAAAAAATACGAACAAAGTGTAAAACCAGGTCGTTATTTATTAACTCCCGGAATGAACAATCGACGATTGATAGGCAATTTGATGGGCGGTTATCAGGAACCTGTGAAATTTAGATTTGCCAATGTAAGGCTAAAAGAAAATATGGCTGCATTATTGGGCAAAAGCTTTGAGGCTGATTCAGCACAATTTATTGCAGTATTGAATGATGAAACTACAGCGCAAAAGTTTGGATTTACCAAAGAGAACCTGATTTCAATTTTCATTCCAAATACGTACGAAATTTACTGGAATACGAGTCCAGAAAAGGTTATTGCTCGTTTTGATGATGAGTGGAAAAAATTCTGGAATACAGATCGCATTGCTAAGGCAAAAGCACTTAACCTAACTCCACAACAAGTTAGTACATTGGCGTCTATCGTTAAAGGAGAGGCTTTGCACCAAGACGAAATGCCCATGATCGCTGGCTTATATTTAAATCGTCTAAAAAAAGGCATGCTCTTACAAGCCGATCCAACGGTAATCTTTGCTAACAATGATTTTACGATCAGAAGGGTCTTAAATAAACATTTAAGAATGGACAACCCTTACAATACCTACATCTATAGAGGCTTGCCCCCAGGGCCTATTTCTATCCCGAGTATCGCTGCTATTGATGCAGTTCTGAATTTTAAGCAACATGATTATATCTATATGTGTGCAAAGGATGATTTCTCAGGTTACCATAATTTTGCAAAAACAGAAGTAGAACACCTGGTAAATGCGCGAAAATTCCAACAAGCGTTAGATGCCAGAAATATCAAGAAATAATGTTTGTATTTGACCATCAGATTCGTGTCCGCTACGCAGAAACAGACCAAATGGGTTATGTCTATTATGGTAATTACGCTGCTTTTTACGAAATAGCGAGAACTGAAATGCTGAGAAGTACAGGGATATCTTATAAAGAGCTGGAAGAAATGGGCGTTATGCTCCCTGTCACGGAGTTGAAAACAAAATATCTCAAACCGGGCAAGTATGATGATCTGATAACGATCCGGGTAACGATTCGTAAGAAACCTGCGGTCCGTATTATTTTTGAATATGAGCTTTTTAACGAAAGTGGCGAGTTACTCAATCAAGGAGAGACAACATTGGTATTTGTCAATATGGAAAAGAACAAACCTTGTATGCCGCCACAGATCTTTCAGGATAAGATGAGTAAATATTTTAATTGATATGGGGAAATTCCACCAATGGCTATTAAATTTTGAACCTTATTTTAGATTAATCGAATGGAGCAAACGGGTTGTGTTACCAGGATTTGGTTCACTTCCCCTTTATACTGTAGCGGTGTTTTTCTTCCAGGAGCTCGCCAGAGATTCAATCGTCAGTAAGGCCTCTTCATTATCATATAGTTTTTTGTTGGCCATATTTCCTGGCATCATCTTTCTATTTACATTAATTCCGTATATCCCAATCAACAACTTTCAGGAACAATTACTGGATTTTTTAGCGGTTGTCATTCCTAAAAATGCATTCCTTGTAGTTGAAACCACCCTCGAGGATATTATTAAAAACCAGAATGGTGGTCTCCTTTCCTTCGGTTTTCTTTTTGCAGCATATTTTGCGACCAATGGCATGGCCTCATTAATGAATGCTTTCAATAAAGCTTCCTTAATGACCGAGAAAAGACCTTGGATAAGAAAAAGGCTCATTGCGCTAACATTAGCCTTTCTGATTATTTTTGCTCTCACCGTCGGGATGACTGTATTTACCATTGCTGGTGTTACGATTGATTATCTAAAAGAAACTACAGGTATTAAATCCAGTATGTGGGCGACTTTGTTAAAACTCGCACGATGGATTATTATTTTCGCGATTTATTTCTTTACGGTGAGCTGTATCTATAAGTTTGGCCCATCTACATCGAACAAGTGGAAGCTGTTTAGCCCTGGGGCCTCCATGGCCACTATATTAGCGATTTTGACTTTCTCGATTTTCACATTCTATATTAATCATTTTGGTGCATATAATAAATTATATGGTTCGATCGGAACGTTAATCGTCATTATGCTCTGGATCTACCTCAATACCCTGATATTATTATTGGGCTATGAGTTAAATGCCGCAATAGCATTGTCCAAGCAAACTATTGTGATTGCCAAGCCGCGGATCTTCAACTCATTTAAAAAAGATAACGAATAGCACTACAAGACACAACGAACAGTCAAAAAGAATACTGTAAGGCCTAACCCCCTCCTATTCTGCCCAATGAAAGATCATGTCCTGAGCCCATTCAGACCCAGTTGTTCGACAGAAACCTATAACTAGGGGATAACTGAAAGTCTTTCAATAAAATAAGAAAAATAAAATTTTGCATTAAAAGTTTTTTTGTACCTTTGCAACTCCTACAACGTAGGAAAAAGGAGAAAATTAATTAATGGCAAAAAAACAAGAAGCAGAAAAAGAATTAGCAGCGAAAAACGCAGAGCTACAAGGTGCTGACACTAAAGTAGTGAAAGACACTGAAAAAATTGAATCAGAAGCTGATTCAAACTTAATCGACGAAATCAAATCAAACACTTGGATCACACCAGAAGGTGAATTTGACTGGGATGCAAATGATAAAGGTTTCGGAAATTATAGCGAAGCTGAACGCGCTAAACTTGAAGCACAATACGCAGATACTTTCAACCAAGTTAACCAAGGTGAAATTATTGAAGGTACTGTCGTTTCTATCAACAATAAAGACGTTGTCTTAAATGTTGGTTTCAAATCTGACGGTTTAGTTTCTTTATCCGAATTCCGTGACTTACCAGAATTAAAAATTGGTGACAAAGTTGACGTATTCGTTGAATCTCAAGAAGATGCTAACGGTCAATTAGTACTTTCTCGCAAACGTGCTAAAACTCAAAAATCTTGGGAAGCTATCAATGAGGCATTGGAAAATGATGCAATCATTACTGGTTTCGTTAAGAGCCGTACTAAAGGTGGTCTTATCGTTGACATCAAAGGTGTTGAAGCTTTCTTACCTGGATCTCAAATTGATATCAAACCTATCCGTGACTACGATATTTACGTAGGTAAAACAATGGAATTCAAAGTTGTTAAAATCAACCACGAATTCAAAAACGTTGTCGTATCACACAAAGTATTAATTGAGAACGACTTAGAAAACCAAAAATCTGAGATCGTTGCTAAATTAGAAAAAGGTCAAGTATTAGAAGGAACTGTTAAAAATATCACTGACTTCGGTGTATTCATCGACTTAGGTGGTGTTGACGGTTTGTTGCATATCACAGATATCTCTTGGGGTCGTATCGAGCATCCAAAAGAAGTTTTATCTTTAGATCAAACAATCAACGTTGTTGTATTAGACTTTGATGATGAGAAAAAACGTATCGCTTTAGGCTTGAAACAATTATCTGAGCACCCTTGGGAATCTTTAAATACAGCATTAGAAGTTGGTTCTAAAGTTAAAGGTAAAATCGTAACAGTTGCTGATTACGGTGCTTTCTTAGAAATCATCCCAGGTGTTGAAGGCTTGATCCACGTTTCTGAAATGTCTTGGTCTCAAAACTTACGTTCTCCACAAGAGTTCTTAAAAGTTGGTGACGAGATCGAAGCTCAAATCTTAACTTTAGATCGTGATGAGCGTAAAATGAGTTTAGGTATCAAACAATTGACTCCAGATCCTTGGAAAAACATCACTGAGCGTTATCCAGTAGGTTCTAAACAAACAGCTGTTGTTAAAAACATGACTAACTTCGGTGTGTTTGTTGAGCTAGAAGAAGGTATCGACGGTTTGATCCACATCTCTGATTTATCTTGGTCTAAAAAAATCAACCACCCTAACGAATTCACTAAAGTTGGTGAAACATTAGACGTAGTTGTATTAGAATTAGATGAAGAAAACCGTAAGTTATCTTTAGGTCACAAACAATTGGAAGAAAATCCTTGGGATACTTTCGAGACAATCTTCACTGAAGGTTCTATCCACGAAGGTACTGTGATCAAAGTTGGTGACAAAGGTGATATCGTCGCTCTACAATACGGTGTTGAAGGTTTCTGTCCTTCTAAACACTCTGTTAAAGAAGACGGTTCTTCATTGAAAGTTGATGAAGTAACTTCATTCAAAATCATCGAGTTCAACAAAGAGAACAAACGTTTGGTAATTTCTCACTCTCGTATCTGGGAAGAAGAGAAAGAAGAAGCTCGCAAAGAAGAGTCTAGCAACCGTAAAAAAGACGCTAAAGCTGAATCTTCAGCTGTTAAAAAAGTAAAAGATTCTGTTGAAAAATCTACTTTAGGCGACTTAGACGTGTTAGCTCAATTGAAAGAGCAAATGGAAAATGACAAAAACGCTAAGTAATTAGCATTTTCAATCCATAAAAAGAGGCTGTTCCAAAAGAACAGCCTCTTTGTTTTTAACGGTCTGCTTTGTAATTTTGTATACATAAGAACAATTGTTATGTCATTCAAATCAGCCTTAATTAGTCCATCCGAACTTCAGGATACATTGACAAGAGATGAAAATGTGATCCTACTAGACTGTACCATCGATAAGGTCGGTCAATCCTTAAAAGATTCAAAATTAGAATTACTGCCAAATTCACTATTTTTTGATATCGAGGGGAAATTTTCAGACCATGCTGCTAAATTGCCCCATACCTTGGTCTCTGAACAGCTGTTTGAGACAGAAGCGCAAGCATTGGGAATTGATCAGAATAGCATCATTGTTTTATATGATAGATGGGGGGTTTATTCCAGTCCACGTGCTTGGTGGATGTTTAAGGTAATGGGATTTGATCAGGTCTATATTTTAAATGGAGGAGTTCCTGCCTGGAAAAAAAACAAATTTGAACTAACAGACAATTATAAGCAGCAGCACAAAACGGGAAATCATAAGGCACATTTTCAAAAAAACCTTTACGCTGACAAAGAGTATATCTTAGCACATTATAAGGCGCCAGAAGTAAGTATTTTCGATGCTAGAAGTAAAGGAAGATTTACCGGCTTAGTTGCGGAACCCCGTAAAGGCCTTAATGGCGGACATATTCCCCATTCGAAAAACCTACCTTTCGAAGAATTGCTTGATGGTATTTATTATAAACAAGTTGACGAACTTAGGCAGCAATTCGATCAATTTAAAACAACAGAAAATGAATACATATTTTCCTGTGGTTCGGGGGTAACAGCTTCTATCCTTGCCTTTGCATCGTATATTTCAGGGCATACAAACATACGTGTATACGATGGTTCCTGGTCTGAATGGGGCAGAGAAGAACTTAACCTCCCAATAGAAAAATAATCAAAATAAAGTATTCCAGGAATAGAGCTTGTCCTCCAAACGAATTACTTCGGCATCCAGTAGGTCACGGACAATCTCTATTCTTCTTTTTTCAGTTCCGAGGGTCAAACTGTCAATCAGATCATGAAGACTTTTAGGTGCCAACAACAAGCTGTTTTTTATCTCTTCCTTAATTTTAGTTCGCTGGCTTTCTTTGTGTATACGCATTAAACATAGATCACATACCTGACAAAAACCCGCATTCTTTTCGCCAAAATAAAGCAGTAAGGACTGGCTGCGGCAATGGGATTTTTCGATATAATCTATCATTCCATTGACCTGTTCCCCTTTGACCTGATGGCGGTCGCGAATAAAGATATGATCGATGTACAGGTGTTTGTAGTCCACACGATTTTGCAAAAATGTCAACTGTGGTGCATCCGTAGAAGGGAGATAACTTGCAATTTCCAATGCTTCCAGTGATTTTAAAAGCTCCACCACCCGACCGTATTGAACTCCAAGCTTGTTTGCAAATTCATATTCATTAATTAGTATATAATTCTCAAAAACTCCACCATAGGTACGTAAAATTGCCTTAATCAATTTATCATATTTCACATATTGCACTTGAACCTTATATAATTCTGTGCTATCAATTTCAAATTTGAAACGTGAGGGTATCGTTACCGCTTCTGACAATGTCAACCAACCATCGCGTTCCAAAAATTTCAGTGCATTCATGACCGGTACCAAAGGCAATTGATATTTTTTGGCAAACGTAACCACATCAAAATCTATCGTAAGACCTTCGCCCGCTCCATAGGGAATCTGGAAATGATTACACAAATAATGATAAGTCTGTTGAATGAAAGGGACATCCGGAAAACTGGCCTCCAATGTATCAACGAGTTTTTTTTCATCATTCTTTTGATAAAGGATAACTGGATAAGCTTTTTTACCATCACGTCCAGCCCTACCAGCTTCCTGGTAATAAGCTTCCAGCGAATCAGGCAGATCAAGGTGAATTACAAAACGAACATCAGGTTTATCGATTCCCATACCAAAAGCATTTGTGGCAACGATAACACGAACAGCATTAGTCATCCAGCCATTCTGCTTCTGATCACGCTCTTGTCCAGGCAGTCCTGCATGATAGTAGTCTGATGATATCCCATTGTTGATTAAAATACGTGCTATTTCCTGCGTCTCTCTCCGATTTCGAACATACACGATACCTGATCCACCCAGTTTATGAATAATACGTACCATCCGCCCCATTTTGTCTTCTTCCTCAATAGCCATATAAGCTAAGTTATCTCGAAAAAAACTTTTGACAAATACATTCTCCTGCGGAAAATTGAGTTTCTTCTGTATATCGACAATCACCCGTTCAGTCGCGGTTGCGGTCAGTGCTAAAAATGGTACTTTAGGATGAAGCTCCTTCAGTTTCGATAACTCCAGATATGGCGGTCTAAAATCATAGCCCCATTGAGAAATACAATGCGCCTCATCGATAGCGAACAGATTGACGTTCATAAATCTGATCCGCTCCCTGACAAGATCATTATACAATCGCTCAGGAGATAAGTAAAGAAACTTTATTTTTCCATAGACACAATTATCCAAGGTAATATCCACTTCCCTCTTTTTCATTCCTGAATAAATAGCGACTGCCTGGATACCGTTTTTCCTCAAGTGTTCTACCTGATCTTTCATCAGCGCAATCAACGGTGTTACCACGATGCAGATTCCCTCCATCATCAATGCGGGCACCTGAAAACAAATGGATTTCCCCCCTCCTGTAGGTAATAAAGCGAGTGTATCTTTACCAGAAATAACTGACTGAATAATTTCTTCCTGCAATGGTCGAAATGATTCAAAACCCCAATATTGTCTTAAGATTGATATGCTATCTAAAATCATAAGCTCTCCTTATCCCAAACATACGCAAAATTATCTTTTATGATATAACTCTTTATCCTTAAACTGTCCAGTATGACCTGGGCTTGGAACGATTTCTTAAGGGAATTGGAGCCATCAAGGATAACCTGCTTGGGTGAAATTATACGCACTAAAGTAGATAGTTTATGAACAGCATTCTTCCTAATAACCAATAGATCTGCTTGTGGTAGCGTATCTTTAAAATGCTCCATAACGACTACTTTTCCTATCGGTAGCTCTATTAAATAATTATTCCTTGTAGCTTTACTATTTAATGGAATAAATTGAACATTATCTTTGGTGGCCAATACCCGGATTTCCCGACCACAAGCATATTGCAGGGCTTTATTATTTAACGAATCAAAAGTGCTGTAAATAACAGCATGTCTATTCCTAAAATAAGCTATGGTCAGCTCATTTCTTGTGTTATAAACCCGAAATCGCTCTGTATTTTTATTTATAACCTGATTGTGGATGTCTATGATGAGCATCCCTATAACACAAAGGAGTCCCAAATAATGATATTTTTTGTCTTTCCATTGATAGGCATATAAAAACGAAAAAATAGCGGCATACGAAAGGAAAAGAAGAACGTTATCAATGATATTGATATTGATAGTTGAAAAGGCCAAACGATCAATGGAATTCAGACAATAAAGCATAAATCTGATTAAATTTTCCAAGAGATTTCCCAAGATCTCATTTAACCAATCAATAGGATTGATCGTCATCACAAAACCCAGATACATTACTAATGTTGAAGGGAAGTCAACTAGTAGATTAGCCAGTAAAAAATAAGTAGGAAATTGTCCGAAATAATAGAGCGTAAGTGGTGTTGTCAAAATTTGTGCGGCAATAGAGATGCCAATAGTATCCCTAAAAAAACGCAGTACCGGATTTTTTGCAGCAATCATTTTTTCAAAAATTGGCAAAAATAATATCATGCCTAAAACCGCCAAAAATGAGAGCTGAAATCCCACATTCGTAATCGCTCTAGGAGACAAGAGCAAAATAACTGTTGCGGCAGCCACCAACGCATTTAAAGTCGAACTATTTCGTTTAAAATACTGTGCGGATAAAACAAAGCTTATCATAATCGCAGCACGAACAATAGGTGGATCTAAGCCCGTAATAAAAGCATATAACCAAATAATGGAAAATGTTATTACAACAGGCACCCAGTTCAACATTAACGGCCAGGGAATATATCTAAACACGAGTGATAAAAAACCGAAAAGCACTGCCACATGCATTCCAGAAACGCTCAATACATGTATCGTTCCCGTATTTGTAAATGTCCTTATGGTATCTTCATCAAGATTATTACGAAAACCATATATCAAAGCAGCTACAATAGAGAAGTGTTCCTCTTTCTCAAAATAATTCCGCAGTTTTTTTAAAAAATATCCCCGTATTTCTAGAGCTATACCAGTAATATCAGCGGATTGGGAAGCTCCTTTTTCGATTATGGTATGGCTATCCGTTCGTAAGAAAATTTGATGATAGATATCAGCTCTTTCCAAGTGTTCTTTATAGTCAAACTCGAGTGGATTCAATGGCGGTGGCACACTCACCATTTGACCCTTTAACCAAATCCGATCGGCGTATTGAAACCGGCTTTTCGCGATAGATTTTAAGGCGACCATGATTTTGCCTGTAGTTGCTATAAAACTTCCTTGGCTATAACCACCCACTACCTCAGCTGAAAACCGAATGACACCGGACTTAGCTTTAGGTTCCTCGATAATATCTAAAACATAGCTATCCAGATGAAAATGCGAAAAATGATTTTCAGTATAAAGCGGGTCGTTACGCCAAAATTGCCATACGCTAAATAACAGGACTAGCATATAATATCCGATAAGATAGCTATGTTTAGACAATCTTCCTTTGAGTATATAGCAACAAAGCGTTATTCCTGTTAACAAAACCAAGCTATGTTGCAGGTATTGAAACCATGTCAACGAGAGCTTCAGCATTGGAGCGACAAAGAGACCAATAGTGTAAACCAAAGCTATCTTTAGTATAGGAATTCGTTCCAGCTTTTGATAAAAACTCAGTTGCATCATAATTGCCATCTCAATTGTACCTTGATCTCGGACTTTCTGTTACCGCTGATCTCATCCAATCCTGCACCTATTGTGTCTTTATCGGGGTAATAGTAAATACCATACTTTGTCCATATATCGAGATTATGGTTTATTCTATATCTTAAGTTCAAATATGCTCGCCAACCTTTCATATTATACATTCCAAATCCTGAAGCATATAAGACATCGTTCTCATAAGCATAGATCCGATTGTCATAAGTATCGGCTTGAAAATAGGCTATCCGTGTATTTAATTGAATCTTTCCGACATCAGGCTTCCAGAAAACATCCTGATAAAATAGATAGCCAAGACTATTATCCTCATATTCTTTCTGGAACAGATTAGCCTCAGCTCGGGAACGAATAGTCCAGATACGATTCAATTTATATTGAAACTCTATACGTACCTGTTGCTTTGAGCTATTTATCAGTCCTGATTCAGTTTGCCCCTCTCCTATATAGTTTGTCTGTTTTAATCGATTTCTATACCTTAAAGCAAGTTGTCCTTTCTTGTACCATATATAACTGAGCTGACTAAAAAAGTCCGCACCTACAGATCCGGTATCAGCTTGAAATTTAGCTTCTGGGAAGCTAAATAAATCAATATAACTGGACCAAACTAACTTTCTTGCCAATTGATAGGTTAGTCCTGCATAAATTCCCTCTTCATTTGAGGTGTTACTCGATTCACCAAAACCCTGCCCATAAAGAGTATGGTAATTTTTCCTATAATTCCGAGCAAGAACAACAGTAGATAGTCGTGGGTGTAAGCTGACGATTGACCCCAATAGCATAGCCGAGCCACCATCTAGGCTACTGGCGTATTCTCCAAATAGATGAGCATTTCGGAACGTATAGTTGGTATACAGACTTATATTTTGCAGCACATCGCCTTCGAAATCATACTGCTGTCTTTTGCCCGTCCCTTTGAGCTTAATCGCATCCAATTGAGATTGATTGAAATTAACTCCTATTTTGAAACGATTGTATCGCCATAAAACATTCATTCCATAGGTCATTTGATGTGCAGCATTTCTATAGCGTTGCTCAGTTGCTGTTCGGTGTAATCCCGATTTCGCAATCGTCTTAATTACCCTAGATTCTATATCATCGGCTACATTGGCGTCGATGTTCTGATATGAAAAATATGGTGTGATCTCAAATCGCTGCAGCTGTAAGGTTCCAGTAATTCCACGCATAAAATTAACCTCATTTAATGACGTATATTGCTTCACCCCGATTCCCTGTCTGGCCGTATTTTGTACGAGTCCCCCCTTACCAAAGCTCAAACCATTCCACATGCTAAGTCCCTGACCAAATTGCAATGCATAATCTCCAAAGACAAGGTTGCGAACTGGACCAATAGACTTAACGAATAGACTTACTCCATAAAAATCAAATCCCAGTTTTTGCTTATCCTTAAAAAATGGCTCGCCAGCATCCTTTTCCATATTTATCGCTAAGCGAATTTTATCTTTTAGATTTGCCCGATATCGGATGGCATATCGGTTGGGGTCTCCCAGATACCGAGATCTTGTGGTATCTATAATTTGGTATCCTTTTGTTTTCTCTAAGGTCCGTCCGTATCGCAACATAAATTCGTGTGATACATCATTGAATTTGCTTCCCGCAAATGGACTAGCCTCTCCGACTTTAACGAAAGGCAACAATAAGCTCACAATCCGTGTATTAAATCCCTCAATGGACTGGATCTCCAGGACATTGATAAAGTTGCCAGAAACCTGACGATGCTCAATCAACCGCTGCAACAATAAAGGATCTATAAATTGTAATTCGATTAGTTCTGTCCCATCAGTCTTATTCAGATCAATTGGATTTTTTAAATAGTAGGTCCATTTTTCACTTAGTTCACTTAAATCGATGTCTTCGGGTAGTTCCTCCGATAAACTTTCAAATAGCTCTTCAAGGTTGATTTTTTCATTTGTTTGCGCCATACAGGTTATCCCAATAAAATAACCTATAAAGAGCAAAATTTTGCTACAATATTTCATAATAGGTTCTATTAAATATTGGCTATCCGTTGGTTGAAGAAGCACTTATCCCCGGCAGAAAAATGATTCCTCTGTATTAAGTTAGAAAATAAAATAGAATAAAAAAAGGTCTGATGAAATTTTTCATCAGACCTTCTTTTTTAGCTATAAAATTGTTATTAGATATCAATTTTTGCGTAGCGTGCATTTTTCTCAATAAATTCACGACGAGGTGCAACTTCATCTCCCATTAACATCGAGAAAATACGGTCACATTCGGCTGCGTTTTCAATAGTTACTTGACGCAATGTACGTGTTTCAGGGTTCATTGTTGTATCCCATAATTGCTCCGCATTCATCTCACCTAGACCTTTATAACGCTGTACATGTACACTATCTTCTTTACCTGTTCCTTTTAGGCGTTGAATAGCATTAATACGTTGGTCTTCATTCCATGCATACTCATGTTCTTTACCCTTTTTCACAAGGTACAAAGGAGGAGTAGCAATATACACATATCCTCTTTCGATCAATTCTTTCATATATCTAAAATAGAATGTCAGAATCAAAGTCGTAATGTGGGAACCATCCACATCGGCATCGGTCATGATAATGATACGGTGGTAGCGTAATTTATCAATATTCAACGCTTTGGCATCTTCAGCGGTACCAACGCTTACACCTAAAGCAGTAAACATATTTTTGATCTCTTCATTTTCATAGATCTTATGTTCCATTGCTTTTTCAACGTTCAGGATCTTACCTCGTAATGGCATAATGGCTTGGTGCTTCCGGTCACGGCCAGACTTAGCTGTACCGCCCGCAGAATCCCCCTCGACAAAATAAATCTCACATTTGGTAGGGTCATTATCTTGACAATCGGCCAATTTACCTGGAAGCCCGGAACCGCCCATTACAGTTTTGCGTTGTACCAAGTCACGAGCTTTACGTGCTGCTGCACGCGCTTGGGCTGCGATAACAACCTTTTGAACAATAGATTTCGCTTCACGTGGGTTTTCTTCAAGGTAAACACCTAAAATCTCACCAACAGCCACATCTACAGCTCCCATTACCTCGGAGTTACCTAACTTGGTTTTTGTTTGTCCTTCAAATTGAGGCTCAGCAACCTTCACCGAAATGACAGCAGTCAATCCCTCACGGAAATCATCACCAGTAATTTCGACTTTTAAGTTTTTAAGCAAACCTGATTTATCAGCATATGCTTTCAAGGTACGTGTCAAACCTCTGCGGAAACCCGCTACGTGTGAACCACCCTCGATCGTGTTGATATTATTTACATAAGAATGGACATTCTCAGAATAAGTATCGTTATATTGTAAAGCCAACTCCACAGGAATACCTTGTTTAATTCCCTCCACATAGATTGGCTCAGGAATCAATGCTTGACGTGTACCGTCCAAGAATTTGACAAATTCTTTCAAACCACCTTCAGAATGGAAAGTTTCTTTCTTTTCTGAACCGTCTTCGTTAGTTTCACGCTCGTCATCCAAAGTCAGGCTTACTCCTTTATTCAAGAATGCAAGCTCACGAAGTCGATTGGCCAAAGTATCGTAATTATATACTGTGGTCTGTGTGAATATTGTTGCATCCGGATGGAATGTTACAATTGTACCTGTCTTATCAGAGACACCAACTTCTTTTACATCGTATAAAGGTTTACCGATTTGATACTCTTGTTGGTATACTTTTCCATCACGGTGTACCTCAGCTTTCAAAAGTGTAGACAATGCGTTCACACAAGATACCCCCACACCATGTAGCCCCCCAGATACTTTGTATGTATCTTTGTCAAACTTACCACCAGCATGTAATACCGTCATAACGAGTTCCAACGCTGATTTATTCTCTTTTTTGTTGATTCCGGTAGGGATACCACGACCGTTATCCCGAACAGAAATTGAATTGTCTTTATGGATAGTAACAAAGATATCTGTACAGTACCCTGCTACAGCTTCGTCGATTGAATTGTCTACAACCTCGTATACCAAGTGGTGTAATCCTTTTACACCGGTATCACCAATATACATGGATGGACGCTTACGAACCGCCTCTAAACCCTCTAATACCTGAATATTATCGGCCGAGTAGGTGGATGCATTTTTCTTTTCTTCGCTCATTGAAAAACTGTTAAATGTAATATTCAAAAATACGAAATTTTGACCGATTTATCAAGTCTGCGGTGAAGTATTAAACGGATAATCCCAAACAATCAAATGGTCGATAATTTTACTTTTTTATGGTTAAAAATTAGAATTTCGATTTTTTTATGTTAGGTTTGTTTCAGTATTAATTCGCAAATAATAAAAAAATGAACACTATATTTTCAATTGTATCGAAAGTTTCCTTTGGTCTTTTATTGGCTGGAACAATCGTATCATGTAATCAAGGTGCGAAAACGCAAAATGAACCCTCCAAAAATGATTCAAACGCTGTAAGCAAAGAGAGTCAAGGCAGCAACAAGGATAAAATCGTTTATTTAAATTCTGATTCACTTTCGGAAAAATATCAATATTTTAAAGACATCAAATCAAAGCTTGAAAACAAAGTAAAAAAAGCGCAAGCTGATCTTCAAGCTAAAAGTGCTGCGTTTCAACGTGAGGTTGCTGACTATCAAAAAAATGCCGCTACAATGTCTGCTGCAGATAGACAAGCAACCGAACAAAAATTAGCGCGTAAACAAGATGAGTTGGCAAGATTAGATCAGACGGCTTCTTCATCCCTCGCCAAAGATGAGTCAGAAGAATTCAACAACGTGTACAATAAAATCACTGAGTTTTTGAAAAAACATGCTTCAGATAACGGTTATAAACTTGTACTGACTTATTCTAAATCTAATCCTACTGTATTATATGCTGATCCTTCTCTGGAAATCACCAATGAAGTAATCAAACAGTTAAATGACGAATACAAATCTTCCAACAAATAAGAAGACTAAGATAAATATCAGGAAAGCCATCATAACATTTGATGGCTTTTTTAATTTATTAAGCTTCCGAGCCTACTGATTAAAAAGCCCCCCCTTTCTGCAAGTATTGGCAACAAACAAAATTGTTTAGTATCTTGTCTTTGTATAAATTAGATTTATGATCAAAACGATTGTTGAAAAAGAAATCGCAAATTACGAATGGATTGATATCTCCGAGCCTACCTCAGAAGATTTTGCGTTCATCAAGGAAAGATATAATCTAAATGATGCCTCCATTAAGGATTCCAAGGAACCGGATCATCTCCCTAAAATTGAAGAATTTGAAAACTACACGTTTGTTATTCTCCGGGTCATGTCCGATAATTTCAAAGAGAATTCGGACAGTATCGGTGAAGTAACAGATCGCCTAACAATCTTCTATGGAAGTGATTTTGTAATCACTGTACACAAACGTCGTATTGAGTTTTTAGAGAAGCTCAAAAACATTGAGTTTACGAGCGTAAAGACAAAAAATAGCCGAAAACTAGCTGTATTTATTACTACAGCTGCGGTTTTCACTTTTAGCAAGACATTGGAACAATTATCCACACGCATTGATTCTTACGAAGAACTGATCTTTCTGAAACGCATGAAGCAACAGCCTGTACTGAAAAATCTATATTTCATCAAACGGCAAATAGATGTCGCCAGAAAGGTTATTTTCTTGTATAAGGAGGTCATCGAACATTTTCATTCGTCCTCCAAAAAAGACGTATACACGCGAGACTTAAAAGATCTTCAGATACGCACCTCGACATTGTATGAAAACTTATCTGAGAATGTTGCGCAATTATTGAATGTATTTTTTAATATATCATCAAATCACACGAACGAAATCATGCGTATTTTGACGATTTTCTCGGTCTTTTTTATGCCAATTACATTTGTGGCTGGAGTATATGGAATGAATTTTAAAAATATGCCAGAACTGGAATGGTATTATGGTTACCCCATTGCTATGGCAATCATGGTTGCTATTTCGATGGCCATTTACTTATGGTTCAAAAGAAAAGGTTGGCTATAAGCCAACCTTTTTCTTTGTCATTACCACAAAGTCTTTCAGATAGAAAGGCTCAAAATAGGCAACATCCTCGAATTCTTTATTTTGAAATTTATCAAACGCCAATTGCGATAAAAATGCAGCCGAATCTTTAAACCCCAACTGCACATTTACCCGTTCGTTAGTATCAAACAGTGTATCAAATTTATCAGCACCTGAGCCAAATAGATTAACACGATTGTATGTAGTCAACAGTTCTTCATAATAATCAGCGTCAATTATTTCTGCCGAAGTAGGTTTTACAAGGTCACGCTTATGGTCATAAATTGCAGAATATACTTCCATGCGACGTGCATCCAACATTGGTATAAAAGCTTCGTTTTCTTGCAGTCCAAATTGCTCTTGATATCCAAAAAACAATGCTTCAAGCGTATTGATCGCAATCAAAGGTATATCTAAACCATAACAAAGACCTTTTGCTGTAGACACCCCAATACGCAGCCCTGTATAAGATCCCGGTCCCATGCTCACCGCTATCGCGGCCAGTTCTTTCATAGAACGCTCTGTTTCAGACAAAATTTGTTCGATCAAAACAGTCAGTTTAGCAGCATGCGCATTAGGTTCATCAAGATCTATAACAGCCAATGTCTGTCCATTTTCACTTAAGGCAACCGAACAAACGGTGGTTGAGGTATCAATTTGTAAAATTAAATTATTCATCGTTTATATTGAGATCAAGGTACAGGATCATGACCATGGCCGCCCCAAGGATTACAACGTCCAATTCGCTTCAAAGCCATCCACCCACCTTTAAAAGGCCCATATTTTAGAATAGCCTCCTTGCCATATTGAGAACAAGTAGGTGTATACCGACAATTGGCGCCCAAAAATGGTGAAATAAACAATTGATAGAAACGAATAATAGTTAAGAAAATAAAACTAAAGAAAGGTTTAATTCCCTTTTTCCAAATAAGCATCAGCACATTCATCCTGTAATTTTTTCAGCATTTTATTCATCGCGGTATGGAACACATCATATGCTAAGATTTGTTTGCCCACGTATTGAATAGCTAAATACAAAGTTACATTATGTTTCAACAAAAAAGGAATCAAATCATTCGATTTCTGGAGACGATAGCCTTCACGCATCATACGCTTTATCGCATTGCGATCTACTGCTCTTTTGAACCTACGTTTGGAAACGGATATAATAGACTGACAGGGGGGGGAATTTTCAGTCTCACTGTTTTTTTCGAATACAAAAACAATTCTAAAAGGGTACAAAACAAAAGAAGAACCGCTTTTAAAAAGCGTATCAATACGCCTTTTCGCACATAACCGTTCTTCTTTTGTAAATGTATTTCTCATACGATGACTTAATCTTATCAGAAAAAGCTCTTATAAGCGGCCACCGATCCTTGTCAAAGATTAACCTTTGTGACGGTATTCGTCAGACACTGTAAGACGTTTTCTACCTTTAGCTCTACGTGAAGCTAATACTCTTCTACCGTTTGCAGAGCTCATGCGCTCTCTAAAACCGTGTTTGTTTCTTCTTTTTCTTTGCGATGGCTGAAATGTTCTTTTCATGACGCTATTATGCTAATTTGTTCTTACTTCAATTAATACAAAACTCCCCAAGAGGAATGCAAAAGTAAAGTTTATTTTAGACAAAAACAAACAATATTGAGAACATTTAGACTTTAAGTAAAAAGTCATCTCTAATTTATTCATTGACAGCCTAAAAAACCAATTTACAAATTGCACAAGAATAAAAAACAGAGAAGTGGTACTCCTCTGTTTTATTCGAAATCAAATAAAATTTGAAATTATTTAGTTTTCAGAATATCTCTGATCTCTGTCAACAATGTTTCTTCTTTTGTTGGCGCAGCCGGAGCAGCAGGAGCAGCCTCCTCTTTGCGTTTTAACGAATTTAATGCTTTAATAACAGTAAAAATACATAATGCAACAATTATAAACTGGATGACCACATTGATAAAATTCCCATAGTTAATAGAAACTTCAGCTTGTTTGGTGGCCTCGTCAGCAACTTTAAGTATAATTTTCTTGGATGCAAAATCTACGCCACCTGTTAAATAACCTATGGGCGGCATGATAATATCGTCAACCAATGAGGTAACAATTTTACCAAATGCCCCACCGATAACAACACCGACAGCCAAATCAACAACGCTTCCGCGCATTGCGAACTCTTTAAATTCTTTTAAAAATCCCATATTAAAACCATTTAATCTTTTAAAATTTTACCAAAACTAGTAATTGTCACATAAATCTAATTAAAATAAACCATTTTTTTATCGCGAGTCTTTATTGTTCTATATTTTTCTATCTTAAATCCTATTTTTAAAATTATGACCTAAAACGATATGCTCAAGTTTTTTATTAACTTAATTTGCTATATTTGCTCGTTAACTAGGGCAAAATATCAAGATATATTGTATATTGATAGTACTTTAAATTTCGCACGGTAATTAAAGCCCAGAATAATATAAAGTATCTATGAAGAAGATTCTTATTGCAGACGACCACGGTATTGTACGACTCGGAGCTTCCGTTATTATTAAGGAGACCCTTAAAAAAGCGGAAATATTTCAAGCCGAAAATTTCGACGAGGTACTAGAAAAGATAAAACTGGAAGATTTCGATCTATTATTACTGGACATCAATATGCCAGGAGGAAATAATATTAGAGTTGTTGAAGAAATCCTACAGATTCAACCTACTATAAAAATTCTAATTTTCTCATCTTATGATGAATCATTATATGCTTTACGCTATATTGAAGCTGGAGCAGTAGGCTATCTCAATAAAACTACCGCGATGGCAGAATTGAGTCACGCTATATTAGCTATCCAAGAAAGAGGTAAGTATATGTCGAGCAATGTACAGGATTTATATGTCCAAAAATTGACTCAGAGTAAATCCGAACTCACGAAATTAAATCCATTGGCACGCTTGTCAAACAGAGAGGTAGATGTGGCAAAACAACTGATCAAAGGTCTAGGAATTATTGAAGTATCAGGTCTACTTGAGCTGAGCCCATCAACTGTAAGCACCTATAAAAGCAGAATATTTGAGAAATTAAATGTTTCCAATATTCCTGAGCTAATTGAACTTTTCAGAATACACTCCAACAATTAGAATGTTGTTGGAGTGTATTTTTTTTTAGATTAGATCATCCATCGTAATAACCGGAATATCTTTTGCATTGATATCTTTTAAAGGTTCAGATTTTTTATAAGCGTAACCAACCTCAGCTTCCAAATCCCATAACATAGGAGCTAAGAAATTAAGACAAGTCGTAAATCCCTGTACTGTTGCTGAGAAATCACCCGTATCTTTTGAATTTTTTGCCTCATTTTCAATTTCAAATGGCCCTTTGAATCCACGTTCCTGAAGTAGATCAACAAAACCACGCCAATCCATGCTATCTGATCCACCAAATCCCGGAAGCATCGCTTCATAGTGATGTCTATCCCAGTCATGCCCCGGAATACTCACATTTGCTTTTTTTGCTAGTTCAGCATCGACATGTTGCATGGGATACATTCCACCCCAGTCTACACGAGCAGTTGTTTGCAGATTTCGCGTAGTTTTCACATGTATACGCTGCAATCTACTGATATCAGTATTACGAATGACGTCAATTGGGTTTGTATTTTGCCAAACATCATGTGAAGGATCGTAAATTTCACCATGTGCTTTACTAGGCACCATTGCATACATCAATTTACGTGCTGCCAAGACGGCAGGTAAGTTGTTGTAGGTAGAACTATACCTTGAAGAACGCCAGCCCTCCATAGGACAGTTTTCATATAGTATTGTTACCCCAAGACTCTCAGCGTAATTAACAATTGGTGCAAATACGCGTTTATATTCATCCAGGTTTTTCTGAAATCCATCTAGCTGATTTCCCAATTCGTGATTATAACCGACGAAAGTACCAACTTTGACATTATTCTCATCGCCACCCAGCAAATGGGCAATCCGGATCAATTTTAATAGGTGATTCTGGTTTTTCACACGCTGTTCGGGATCTCCTCCAATCATATTCTCAAAGGCTCCAAGCGAAAGCTTTAAATCGGCCTGATTAAACAATTCTAGCGTCTCTTTAGCTTTTACTGGTGTAAATCCCTCATAGTCCAAATGTGTAGCTGTATGGTCCTCACGCGTGCCATCTTTTCTAAAAACACAAAGGTCAATTCCACCGGCGCCAATTCTTTTTGTTGTTTGAATCAATTCTGGTAGTGACAATTTATCAAAGGCAGAACTCATCACCCATACAGGGTTATTTAATTTTGTAGTCATAGCTTGTATAATTGTATTATATCGGTATTTAAAGATACTAAAAAAGCCATCCGATTGGATGGCTTTTTTAGTATTTTATGTCAATTCGATTAATCTACATTGTCGTGTAAAAATGAATTATTTGGTCGAATCTCGGTATTTCCATCCTCAAATGACAATGTAAAGCGAGAGACTTGTGACTGCGAAGAATGTGGTGTATCCTCCAATGACATTTGCTTTCTTTTGTAAGCTGGCTCATTTTCCAACTCATGAAGACCATTCGAAGATTTCAATTTCATGCTTAGTTCTTTCAAGCGCAGGATACGCTCTTTTGTACGTACCAATTGATCCTCAAACGAAACCTGCTCTTCTTCGACCTGAGGCACTTCGATCTGCTCATTGGTTGTGCTAGAAGAAAACGTAGGTCTTTCATCATAGTCTGATGATGATGGAGCAGCATATGAATCAAATACTGTCGGCATTTGAAACTGAAAAACAGAAGGTGAAGTTTTCAATTGAAAGTCACTTTCAGCAAATGGAGTTTCCTCTTCATAAGCGCCATCAAACCCCAAATCATGACGTATTACCTGTGGTTCTTCAATCACTACTTGCTGTTGTTGCACAACATTTTTAGGAGAAGTAAATAAGTCAGACTGCAGATTATTCGGCGTCGGTGTATTTGTTGAAGGAGCTGGTGTATCCACACGTTGAACCGGAGTGACAAAACTATTGGCAACTGGCGCTTCCTTTGGAGCCACCTGAGAAACAGGTTTAACAAAAGAATTTACCGGTTCAGGTGTCAAGGGCATAGATACTTTTGTATTTTCGCGCTCTTTATCACGTTCTTCCGAAGTCTGAAAACCTGTTGCGATAATTGTTACTGACAATTCATCTTCAAAGTTTTCGTCAATACAATTACCCCAGATCAAATCGGCAGACAAGCCTGCTTTTTCTTGAATATAATCTGTGATGATTGCAACTTCATCCATAGTTACCTCTTTTGTTCCAGAAGTAATATTCAATAAAATATAACGAGCCCCTTCGATCTCATTGTCTTTCAACAATGGAGAAGCCAAAGCACCTTCTACTGCACGTAATGCACGATCTTCGCCTTCGGCAATCGCATTACCCATAATCGCTACACCACTATCGTTCATAACCGTACGAACATCTTTAAAATCGACGTTTACATAACCAGGGATAGTGATAATTTCAGCGATACCTTTTGCTGCCGTCGTCAATATATCATCAGCTTTTGCGAAAGCTGCTGTCATCGTTAGATTTCCAAAGATTTCGCGCAAGCGATCATTGGAGATAACAAGATAAGAGTCTACATATTTACGTAATTCCGAAAGTCCCTCTTCCGCTTGTGAGCGACGACGTTTACCTTCGAACGTAAATGGTGTGGTAATGATCGCAACAGTAAGAATACCCAATTCCTTAGCGGCCTTAGCCAAAACGGGGCTTGCTCCAGTACCTGTACCACCACCCATACCAGCAGTAATAAACAACATTTTGGTATTGGTGCCCAACATGCGTTTGATATCTTCAATACTTTCGATAGCGGAATTTTCACCTACATCAGGATCTGCTCCAGCACCCATACCTTCGGTTAGACTTATTCCCAATTGAACTTTATTTGGGATCGGGCTTAACTCCAATGCCTGCGCATCAGTATTACACACGATAAAATCTACCCCACTAATTCCTTGTTTATACATGTGGTTTACGGCATTGCCGCCACCACCACCAACCCCAATAACCTTGATTATTGAAGATTGCTCTTTTAACATTTCAAACTGTATTGACATAACTTATCCCTATTTAACTTATAATGAACACGATATCAAAATGAACCAAACCCACTATATGTAATGTAATAATAATATAATTTCAACAAAAGTTTTCCACATTTGTGAAATTGTGGAAAACTTCAACCATTGTGGAAAACTTACTTTTTATCTAAAAAACTTGCGTCATCAATTTCGTTGCCATCCTTAATAAATCGTTTGAACCATGACAACAATCCTTGCTCTTTTTGCTGTTGTTCCGAAACTTCTTTCGTCGTCGTGGTCGCCTGTACTTTTTTAGCAGGAGCATGCACTTCTCTACGACTATCCTCCTCTTCTTCATGCGATTGAATCCCTTTGATCAACAAGCCAATACTTGTTGCATATAATGGGCTTTTCAATTCTTCAAATAGTGGTTTCGGTAATACCTCATTCTTCGAAAGATACTCGTTAGGAAAACCGACACGACAATCTATTCCGGTAATGTACTCAACGAGTTGTACCAAATGCTTCAATTGAGCTCCACCTCCTGTGATAACGATACCACCTATCAGTTTATTTTCATAACCAGAAGATTTGATCTCGTAATACACGTGCTCGATAATCTCTTCCATTCTAGCTTGAATAATATAAGCTAAGTTTTTCACCGAAATTTCTTTCGGTTCACGACCTTTCAATCCCGGCACACAAATTACCTCATTTTCTTTATTTTCATCTGCAAGAGCAGATCCAAATCGAGTTTTCAGCAATTCCGCCTGCGAACGCAATACAGAACAACCTTGGCGAATATCTTCAGTCACAATATTACCGCCCAATGGGATTACAGCAGTATGACGAATAATTCCTTCATGGAAGATTGCAACATCTGTCGTTCCACCACCAATATCAACTAATACAACACCAGCATTTTTTTCATCTTCATCCAATACAGCTTCTGAAGATGCCAAAGGCTCAAGGATCAGTTCAGCAACTTCCAGGTTGGAATTATCAATACATTTTTTAATATTTTTGATATCGGTAACTCTTCCCGAAATAATATGGAAATTTGCTTCTATACGACGTCCAGCCATGCCAATAGGTTCGCGGATACCCGGTTCATTATCTACTGTAAACTCTTGAGGTAAAACATGTATAATTTCTTCTCCTGGAGGCAGTACCAGTTTATACATATCCGAAATCAATCGTTCGATATCTCTTCGAATGATTTCATCATCACCATCTGTTTTGGTAAATATTCCACGGTGTTGGATGCTCTTAATGTGCTGACCAGCGATCCCCACATTGACAACCTTAATATCGACATTAGATTGTGCTTCGGCAATTTCTACCGCCTCCAAAATACTTCCCACAGTCTTTTGGATATTGGCAACTACTCCCCTGCTTACACCAGCAGAGTCGGCTTTGCCCACACCTAATAATTCGATTTTGTCCCCTGAGCTACGTCTCCCAACCGTAACACAAATTTTGGTAGTACCAATATCGAGTCCCACGATAATTGGATTCTCTCTTTCAATTTCTGCTGCCTTTGAGTTCATAATTTCCTGTATTGTTGCTGTATTACTATAATGTATTATTTGCTATTTTTTTCGTTTGATCATCTGAAAAGCTCCAATTTCCCCGCTTTTCACAAATGATCTGTCCTCCGTATTTTACATTCACCACACCATAGGCATTGATACCTACTTTTGGCATAATCTGCGTATAAAATGTTTTTAATAATTCAAACTTTTGTTCCAACGAATCGGCAGATCCAACAATCAATTGTTGTGTTCCGACACGGGGCACAAGTTCTATGTCATGGTCGGCATTCACATAAATCTGTACAACCTGGTTACTCCACAATTCATCCTTTCCAATAAACTCTGCCACCTTCACCAAATCTTTCACCAACGAAGTTGAGATTGTATCCAATGCCTCGTTGTATCCTTCGGCTATATTGCCAGTTGCAACCATGATGTGCGGGATATACTTTAATGTAGTCGGTATCTTTAAACCTTTGGGATCAACATAGAACTCACGTCCATTTTTATTGATAATCCGCATGACCGCTTCGCGCTGATCTATATTAATCTTTACTGTACCGTTCATATCGGCATGAATGCTTGCATTCGATACATAGGGCAATTTTTTCAGTGTCTTCTCCACGCGCTGAAAAGGAATACCATTGACCTTCTTCCCTACAAAACTTCCATAGTTTTGCTCAATCAATTTTGAAATATCTGCTTGATCAATAAAAGCCTCTGTACCTTCGATGACTATTTTCACGTCCTTACAAAGCTGTTGTTCATCACGTTTGCCCACAATGTTCATGATCACAACAACTACAATAACCCCAATAAAAAATAAGGTAAAGTAGAGTACACGATTCCATTGTATGTCACGTAATTTTTTAAGCATGTTCTAAAATCGCTTGTAATGGTTTTACCAATTTATCTATATCCCCTGCTCCTACTGTCACGATTAAATCCGGTTTTTCATTCCGTGCAAAATCTAATACCTCTTCGGCTGTAACAATCTGTTTATGCTGCGCTGTAATTTTATCCAACAACCAACTTGAGTTAACGCCTTCTATCGGAAGTTCCCGTGCTGGATATATTTCCATTAAGAGTAGATTATCCGCAGTAGACAACACCTCAGCAAACCCATCCACAAAATCTCTGGTACGCGTAAACAAATGTGGTTGAAATACAACATTTAGTTTCTTTGTTGGATACAATTTCCGCATTGAAGTCAAAAATGCCCGTAACTCTTCAGGATGGTGTGCATAATCGTCAATGTAAACCACCTCCGGTGTGCGGACAATATATTCAAATCGCCTTTTGACGCCCTTAAATGTTGTCAAAGCAGTCTTAATCGCCTCGGTCGAAATTCCCAACAGACGTGCTACCGTAATTGCTGCAACAGCATTTTCAACATTGTGAATCCCAGGAATACCCAAATGAATATCTTCAATTTTTCCATTGGCATCCTGATAGTCGAAAAAGAACTCGCCTTCTCTTACGTGAACATTAGACGCATAAGCATCTGCCACTTCCTGACCAGAATAACTAATCTGACCCTTGAATTCCAGTCCTTTCCTTATTATACGTGTGCCACCATCAACAACCTTGTCCAAAAACAACTGGAAAGATTCAAGCAAATGGCTCTTATCACCATAGATATCCAAATGATCTGCATCCGAAGAAGTTACGATCGCGATATTCGGATGAAGTGTCAAAAATGAACGATCAAATTCATCCGCTTCAACAACTACGGTATTATTGTTTCCATAAAGCACATTGGTATCGTAATTAGAGCTGATACCGCCTAAAAAAGCAGAACAATCGTATCCCGAATCTTTTAACAAATGTGCTACCATCGTTGAGGTAGTCGTTTTACCATGTGTTCCAGCTACCGCAATTGTAAACCTGCTTTCACTAATGATACCGAGTACTTGTGATCTTTTATACAATACATGACCGTGAGATTCAAAAAACGCTTTAATCTTAGAATCCTTAGGAATCGCGGGTGTAAATATCACCAATGTAGCAGTTATAGGCTGATGGAAAATAGAATCAATAGAATTCACATCATCCTGATATGTGACCGAAATACCCTCTTTGACCAATGTTTTGGTCAATTCGGTTTCCGTACGGTCATATCCATTCACCTCACAGCCCAAATGCTTAAAATAGCGTGCAAGGCCACTCATGCCAATTCCGCCAATCCCGATCAAGTAAACTTGTTTTATCGCATCTAGATTCATACGCATTATCTATTTCTTATTTGCCAATTTATACACTTGCTCTGCAATCTGAATATCAGCATCCAGCTTACCAAGTATTTTTATATTTTCACTCAACTGCGCCACTTGATCCGGATTCCCGAATAAATCCAAGGCTGTTGGCATCAAAGTCTTTGCGGCATCTACATCTTTCACCAACAGTGCTGCATGCTTATTGACCAATGCCATTGCATTTTTTGTCTGATGATCTTCCGCAACATTTGGCGAAGGAACCAGAATAACGGGTTTCCCAACAACACACAGTTCTGAGATCGTTCCTGCTCCTGCTCGGCTAATAATCAAATCAGCCGCGGCATAGGCATAATCCATTTTTTGAAGAAATGCCATCATCTTCACATTCGCTGGAAGTTTTCCTTCCAAGTCCGTCCGAAGGGTATCGATATAAAAGCTACCACATTGCCAAATCACCTGTACCTCTTCATTACGCAGAGCATCCAAATAGGCAACGACGCTTTCATTCAATGTTCTAGCACCCAAACTTCCTCCTAGTACCAAGATTGTCTTCTTTTGTTGATCCAATCCAAAGAACTCCAAAGCCTCAGCCTTTTTTCCCTCGATCGCAACAGACTCTCTTCGTATCGGATTCCCTGTCAACAATACCTTATCAGCTGGAAAAAATTGTTCCATTCCCTCATAGGCCACACAAATCTTTGCTGCTTTAGCACCAACCTTTTTATTTGTTACGCCAGCGTAAGAATTCTGCTCCTGAACAACTGTAGGAATTCCCAATTTATTCGCCATCATCAATAAAGGGCCCGAAGCAAAACCACCAACACCTACTGCAACATCGGGTTTAAAGTCCCGGATTATCTTTTTTGCCTTACGAAGACTCTTCATTAATTTAAACGGTAATAAGATATTCTTCCAAAGCTGTTTTCTATTGATTCCCTGAATATCAAGCCCAACAATAGTGTAACCTGCAGCAGGTACCTTATCCATTTCCATCCGACCATTAGCACCTACAAATAAAATTTCATTTGCAGGATCCATCGTCTTCAATGCATTAGCAATTGAAATCGCCGGAAAAATATGTCCTCCGGTACCACCCCCACTTATTATTATTCGAATTGCCATGCTCAATATATTGTTTAAGCTGGAATGGAGCCGATAACCACTTTTTTGGGTTTCGGTTTTTCATCCAACTGTTCTTTTCCTTTTAATTCCTCAATATTTCTACTCACGCTCAGGATAATTCCTAAGGCTACACTTGTAAACAAAATCGAAGTTCCTCCCATACTCACTAATGGTAATGGCACCCCAGTTACTGGCCCAAGCCCTACTGCTACCGCCATGTTTGCTAGCGCCTGTATGGTAAGACTGAAACCTAAACCAGCAGCCAAGAACGTCCCAAACGCTTTGGGACTCATCGTGACAATACGTATACATCGATACATAAAAGCCAAGTATAGAAATAGCAGGATCACCCCACCAACTGTACCATACTCCTCAATAATAATTGCATAAATAAAATCGGAATATGGGTGCGGCAATACATTCCGCTGAACGCTATTTCCCGGACCTTTACCAAAAAGTCCACCAGTAGCAATTGCGATCTTTGCGTTATTTGCCTGATAGTTCTTATCATCCTGGAATGAAACTGTTTTATCAACTTTTTCGGTATTAAAGAACGATTTCACCCGACTAATGTATGTTGTTTTACGTGGACCAAAAAAGATGACTAACATCAATAGCACTCCTCCGCCACAGCAAACAATAGCGATCTGTTTAAACGATATCCGACCAATTAGCAGCAGCAACACACTAACACCAAATAACATGAGTGCTGTAGACAAATTCGCCAAGGCGATGAGAATAAACACCCCACAAACTGAACCCATTATTGGCAAAAAGGACTTTTTAACATCCTTAATTTCTTCCTGTTTACGCGATAACATCCGTGCAAGAAAAACAATCAATGAAAGCTTGGCTAAATCCGAAGTTTGAAAGGTCAAGCCTATACCCGGAATAGTCAACCAACGACTAGCTTCATTGACCTTACTTCCAAACAACAAGGTAAACAACAATAGAGGAATTGTAATTCCCATCATGATCTTGGATATACCAGCGTAATAGCGATAATCCAATTTGTGAGAAAGGTACATCAAAATAAATCCCACTGCGATGATAGAAAAATGTTTCAACAGATACATTTCTGTCCCCCTTCCTTCTTTATAGGCCAGGGTTCCGACCGAACTGTATACAGCCAAAAGTGACCATCCCGATAAGATCATCACAATGATCCATATCCATCGATCACCTTTTAATTTAGACATTATGTTCTGTAGCATATCCTTCTCCCTTTATGGTTGTACCATTTATTTATAATTCCATTACAGCTGCTTTAAATTTATCACCCCGATCTTCGTAGTTTTTAAACCAATCAAAGCTCGCACAGGCTGGCGACAATAACACCGTATCACCCTTTTTTGCTAAATGTGAAGACAATATAACAGCATCCTGCATGGATGTGCTGTTAACAATAATTTCAACATCCTGCTCAAAGGCCTTATGAATTGCCGCAGTATCTTTTCCTAAACAAACTATAGCATGCACTTTGTCTTTCACCAAATCAGCAAGCATCGTATAGTCATTTCCTTTATCTACACCCCCCAATAACAACACGATCGGTGTCGAAAAGCTCTCCAAAGCGTACCATACCGAATTAACATTCGTCGCCTTTGAATCATTGATGTAGTTTACACCACCAATACAGGCAACGTGTTCAAGACGATGTGGAATATTCACATACGATCCCATACTTTCTTTCATCGCTTGATTTCTCAACTCCTGCACTTTTGCAATCAATCCAGAAGCCATACTATTATAAATATTATGCTTCCCCTGCAATGACAATTCCTCAGTTCTCATAGTGAATGTATCGTTATTTGGTGTATTAATAATCATTGTTTTATTGGCAGTTAAATAGGCTCCCAATTCAACAAGCTGTTCTTGTGTAAAAGGTAAATAAGTCCCCTTACTATGATGTCTCTCCAATCCTTTGATCGTCTCAGGATCGTCTAAACAGTATATAAAATAATCTTTCTCCGTCTGATTTTGAATCATTCTGAATTTGGAATCCACATAATTCTCCATTTTATGGTCGTAACGATCCAAATGATCTGGCGTGATATTTAGAATTACAGCAATATCTGCTCTAAAATGGTACATATCATCCAACATAAAGCTTGAAATTTCCAATACGTAACAATCAAAATTTTCACGCGCGACCTGAAGTGCAAAACTTTTTCCAATATTACCAGCCAAACCAACATTAAGACCACCATGCTTTAGCATTTCGTATGTCAACATGGTTGTCGTAGACTTCCCATTTGATCCTGTGATACAAATTAATTTAGCAGCAGTATATTGGGCTGCAAATTCTATTTCGGCAATTACCGGAATATTTTTTTTCTTTAAGGCGACCACCAAGGGCACTGTCTCCGGAATTCCGGGGCTCTTGACAACAAGAGCAGCATTCAATATGCGAGATTCATCATGGTTCCCCTCTTCGAAAGCAATGCCTTCCGTTTTCAATTGCTCCTTATAATGATCTGCTATCAGTCCTTTATCCGATACAAAAACATCATAGCCCTTTTCCTTTCCCAGGATTGCTGTACCCACACCGCTTTCACCTGCGCCTAAAACGACCAAGCTTCCTGATTGAGGGTAATATGCTGTTGATATATTTGACATCGTTATCTAATTTTTAATGTTACAATTGTCAGAATGGCTAAAATTATTCCCACAATGACAAAACGTGTTACAATTTTTGCTTCATGGTACCCCTTCTTTTGGAAGTGGTGATGCAAAGGGGACATTAAAAATATCCTTCTTCCTTCACCGTATTTCTTTTTGGTGTATTTGAAATAGGAAACCTGTAGGATTACGGAGAGATTTTCCAACAAAAACACACCGCATAAAATTGGAATCAACAATTCTTTACGGATCAAAATGGCAAATGCTGCAATGATACCACCAATTGCCAAGCTACCTGTATCACCCATAAAAACCTGTGCAGGATAGGTATTATACCATAGAAAACCGACACAAGCTCCCACAAATGCTCCTGCAAAAATCACAAGCTCACCAGAGTTGGGGATATACATAATATTGAGATAGTCTGAAAAAATCACGTTACCAGACACATAAGCCAAAATTGCCAAGGTAACCCCAATTATTGCGGACGTACTAGTGGCCAGACCATCGATACCATCGGTAATATTAGCACCGTTGGATACTGCAGTAACGATAAAAATGACAACAATTAAAAAGACTACAAAAGTCAAATAGTCACTTTGCAAGCCAAACATCTTGAACACCTTGGCGTAGTCAAATTCATTATTCTTATAAAACGGTATATTTGTTTTAGAAGATTTTACATTTTCAGCATATGTTTTTTCTCCTGTCCCTTCGTTAATAACCACTTCCACCGGTTTAGTTGAAGTTGGCTTATCCACACCTTTACGTACCACAATATCTGGGTGAAAATACATCGTGCAGGCAATAATAGCCCCCAATCCGACTTGGCCAACCACCTTAAATTTCCCAGCTAACCCTTCTTTATTATGTCTAAAAACTTTAATATAATCATCCAGAAAACCTATTGCCCCCATCCAAAGTGTCGTTACAATCATAATGATCACATAGATATTTGTCAACTTGGCAAATAATAACGTAGGAATCAAAATCCCGGCGATGATAATTATCCCCCCCATTGTCGGCGTACCAGCTTTCTTTTTTTCACCTTCTAGCCCTAAATCACGAATTGTCTCCCCAACTTGTTTATTATGCAAGAACTGGATCAATTTCCCCCCAAAAACCGTGGTAATAATTAATGAAGCGATAACAGCCATAGATGTTCTAAAGGAGATGTATTGAAACAAACCTCCTCCTGGTATATGGATATATTCGCTAAGCCACGTAAATAGATGGTACAACATATTCTATTTTTCGTTAAATGTATTCTCTAAAATTTCTTTATCATTAAAATGATGCTTTACACCATTCACATCTTGATATTTTTCATGTCCTTTTCCGGCGACCAGGATAATATCTCCAGGGTTTGCCAATTGATACGCTGTACGTATCGCTTCTTTACGATCTGCAATAGAAAGTGTTTTCGCCTTTTGTTCAGCTCCTACACCAGCTTCAATATCTTTAATAATCTGATATGGATCCTCTGTGCGTGGATTATCAGATGTAATCAAGAAACGATCGCTATAGCGTAATGCTGCTTCTGCCATCTCAGGTCTTTTGGTTTTGTCACGGTCACCACCACAACCTAAAACAGTAATGATCTTTTGCTCTGGACGTCTCAAAGAACTAATGGTTTTTAAGACATTTTCAACAGCATCAGGTGTATGTGCATAATCCACAATACCAAAGACACCTGAAGTGGATTTCATCGTTTCAAAGCGCCCTTCTGCCCCTTTCAATGTACTTAAGGCCGTCAATACCTTTACTGTTTCTTGCTCCAATAGGATTGCTGCCGTATACACCGCTAAAAGATTATAAGCATTAAAATCACCGATCAATTTGACCCATACTTCCTGCCCATCAATACTCATCAACATCCCATCAAAATGGCTTTCGATAACTTTAGCTTTAAAATCAGCGCCCGAACGCAAGCCATAGCTTTTTTTATGGGCAACTGTATTTTGCAACATGATCTGACCATTTCGATCATCCGCATTTGTTAAAGCAAACGCATGTACATCTAGATCATCAAAGAACTTCTTCTTTGCTTTAATATAGTTATCAAAAGTTTTATGAAAATCCAGATGGTCGTGTGTAATATTCGTAAATATAGCACCAGCAAAAACCAGCCCTGCTATACGCTCTTGTACCACCGCATGTGAACTGACTTCCATAAAAGCATAATCACAGCCATCGTCTACCATATCCCTCAACAGCTGGTTCAACTGGATTGGATCTGGAGTAGTGTGCGTTGCAGGAATTATCTTTGGACCAATTTGATTCTGTACTGTTGACAGCAAACCAACATGATATCCCAGCTCTGTAAACAACTGGAATAACAATGTCGCTACAGTTGTTTTTCCATTGGTTCCCGTCACTCCAACCAACTTGAGTTGCTCGGATGGATTACCATAGAAATTGGCAGAAGCGACTCCTAAGGCATATGCCGAGTCTGCCACTAAAATGTAAGCCACAGAGTCTAATGTTTCCACAGGAAGTTCTTCAACAATAACTGCTCTTGCTCCAGAAGTGATTGCTTTATCGATAAATAAATGTCCATCTGTCTGAACACCACGCACAGCGATAAACAAACTTCCCAGCTCCACCTTTCTGGAATCAAAGCACAAAGAGTGCACATCGACCTCTTCGAGGTTTCCCACCACCTGTTGAACAGGGATAGCATGCAATACTTTTTTTAAATCCATCATTACTTAAGTTCTAAATTTATCGCTGTTCCAAATGGGAGTTTTTGACCTGCAGTCAGAGATTGTGCTCCCACTCTTCCCTTTCCAAATACATGCGTTTTAAATCCCGCATTCTCCATCACATACAAAGCATCCATCAATCCCATTCCCACTACATTTGGAACAATTCCTTCTTTATATTTCAAATCCACAAATGGCACACCTCTATTCGATGTATCTACTTCACCTCTCGCCACCATATCCCAATTCACTGTATTAATTCCCAACTTATCATATACTTTCTTACTCGCTTCTCTTGACCCTTGCAAGGTCAATGGCATTCTTCCGCCAACGTTAACTGCCTTAAATGATTTTTTTCCCTGCATCTCCATATCATTAGCATAAACCATATCCGCAAGCTCTTTAAAAACAGGTCCGGCCACCGATCCACCATAATAACCATTTCTCGGATTTCGGATCACCACAATAATCGAATATTTCGGATCTTCAGCTGGGAAATAGCCTGCAAAAGATGACTGGTATCTCCTAGCTCCATAACCTCTCGAGCCATCAGCCATCTGCGCTGTTCCCGTCTTACCTCCCGATGTATACAATGGGCTAGCAACACTTCTTCCTGTGCCCTCTGTCATGACACCCTCCATCATTCCCCTTACCTCTGCCAATGCATGATCCGAAGCGATCTTTTCATTGATTACCTTTGCTTGAAAGGTTTGAATCGTATTACCTAGATGCCTAATCTCTTTGACAAATAATGGGGCGATCAATTTACCGTTATTTGCAACAGCGTTATAAAATGTCAAGGTCTGTAATGGTGTAATCTTCATCTCATAACCATAAGCCATCTGAACCAGAGACAATCCACTCCAAGATTTACTTTTCGATGTTTTCACCAATGGAACTCCCTCTCCTGGAATCTGTAGATCTAACGTCTTACCGAATCCAAAAGAATGCAGTTTCGACGTAAACTGATCTGGGTTATCTTTATAAGCTTGATAGACAAATTTTGTAACCCCAACATTCGACGACTCTTCAAAAGCTCTTTTAGCCGAGACTATAGATTTTTTTGGTGCATGCGAATCGCGGATTGTATGCTTGTAAATCGGCCAGTTACCATTTCCGATATTAATGGTCGTACTTGAATCGATTTTCTTATCATCAATCAATGCTAGATAAGAGGCAAGTTTAAAAGTTGAACCCGGATCCGCGCTTTGCGCAATTGCAAGATTGAACTTCTCACGATAAACACCATCTTTATCCCGCATGAAGTTTGCAACAGCCCGCACTTCACCTGTTTTCACTTCCATCATCACAACACATCCTTCATCAGCATTACTCACAATCATTTGTTTCTCCAGCGCTCTTTGAGCCATATCCTGCATATTCACATCAATTGTAGATATGATGTCAGAACCATCAACTGGTGCAACCTCAATATCTCTATTGACAGGGATCCAAACCCCTCCTGCAATACGTTGCATCAATCTCTTACCACTTTTCCCATCGATATACTCACCGTATGCGCCCTCTAATCCCACGTGGATATTTTCTTTTACGTTTTTATAGCCAATAGTTCTTGCCGCCAGATTAACGAATGGCAAAATCCGCTTATTCTGTCTATCGGTAATCAAACCACTAGGAAAACGTTCCTTTTCAACACGAGCAGATTTAAATAAAGGAAATTGCTTCACTTTCTTTAAATCCTGATGCGACACATTTCGTTTGATCAGTAGATAGCGCTGCTTTTTATTCCGCGCCTGTTTTAGTAATGTCAAATATTGCCGGGATGATTTATCCTTAAAAAAATCAGCCAATTTAATCGCGAGAGAATCAACTTTGAGATTGAAATATTCATTTTCTTCTTCGGGAATGGCCATAGCATCAAAACGAAGTTCATACTCAGGAACAGAAGTCGCTAATAAGCTCCCGTCGTTGGAATAGATATTCCCCCGTGCAGCTTCAACCTCACGCTCTTGAATAGAAAGACTATCCGCCAAAGCCTTCCAATGTTGCCCATCCACATATTGCAACTTCAGCATTTTCCCAAATACCATAAATGCAAGAAGCACAATAAGTCCAAAGGCAAAATAGACGCGAACAAGAATCGTGTTTCTGATACTCATAACTCTCTCTATTTATCTTCTTTTTTCTCTACAACTTCAATCTTGATCGGCGGCTCCACCCGTTCTTTCAAACCCAATGAGTCCACGCGCTTTGCGATCTCCGTTTGCGTGGACATTTTCATAAGTTCAGCAGATAGCGACTTATGATCCCAGCCCAATTCTTTTACTTCTTTGCTTACTTTATCGATACCTCGAATAGTTCGCTCAGCGAAGTGACGGTTAGAGATATACAACAGCATCAAAAAGGCGATGAAAGCCCCAAAAGGGAGATACTCCAATATTTTGTTTAAGGAAAGGTCTCCAACGGTAAAAAGCGTTTTAATAAACGCTTCTGTTTCTTCCGCCTTTTCCTCGACAGTTTCTTGTAGTTCTTCCTGAACTTCTTCACTCAATTCTTTCTGTCTTATTGTATTCCTGCTCATCTTTTCGCTCCATTTTTAAGACAAATCCAACCTTTCAGCAATACGCAGTTTCGCACTGCGCGATCTATTATTTACAGCCAATTCCTGCGACGATGCGGTAATCGCTTTACGGCTCAACACATGGAACGGCTTGATTTCATTTCCAAAAAAATCTTTCTCAACATCCCCTTTAAATTTCCCTTTGGCCATAAAATTTTTCACCAAACGATCTTCTAAGGAATGATAAGACATCACCACCAATCTCCCCTCACTTTTCAATACATCAACAGTTTGCAACAAAAACTCTTGCAAAGCCTCCAATTCACGGTTAACCTCAATACGCAAAGCTTGAAAAACTTGCGCATGATATTTATGTTCTTTTCCCTTTGGAACCATTCGCTGAATAACTTCTTTCAATTCAGCAACCGTATGTATCGGCTGTGCCAAACGAGCTGTTACAATTGTTTTCGCCAAGGACTTTGCATTCATAATCTCGCCATACATACCAAAAATCCGATGAAGATCTTCTTCCGCATAAGTTGCCAACACGGCTTTTGCATCCAAATCTCCCACTTGATCCATACGCATATCCAAATCAGCATCAAATCGGATTGAAAAGCCACGATCTGCTGCATCAAACTGATGCGATGAAACGCCCAAATCAGCTAAAATGCCATCCACTGTACGTACACCATGCAGACGAAGACTATTCTTTAAAAACCTGAAATTTTGATGAATCAATATAAAACGAGGATCATCAATCACATTTCCCAAAGCATCTGGATCCTGATCAAAAGCAAATAGCTTTCCCTCTGGCCCCAGCCTCTTCAGTATTTCACGAGAGTGACCACCTCCACCAAAAGTTACATCCACATACACACCATTCGGCTTGATCGCCAAAGCATCCATGCATTCTTGCAACATTACCGGAACATGATACACATTCTCCATATTACTATATTCCAAAATTAATATCCCCCATTACCTCTGCCGCTAAAGACGATATATCTTCCACACCTCCGTCACCCATCAAATCATCATACCCCTCTTTAGACCAAACTTCTATCTTGTTAAACTGACAAGCCAAAACCAACTCTGTTGTTATTCCTGCAAATTCAAGCAAGCTTTTTGGCAACAAAACACGACCAGCCGCGTCCAAAGTCAGCTCTGTAGCTCCACGAGTAAAAGCACGCACAAAAGCACGCACTTTCGGATCAAATTGATTTAACTTAGCCAGTTTAGCTGTCATCAAATCCCACTCCTCACGTGGATAAAAAACCAAATGCTTCTCAAAACCGCGATTCACAACAAGCCCATCGCGCTCAACATGAGGCATCTGCCTCTTGAGCGCCGCTGGCAACACCATTCTTCCTTTGGCGTCTAGCTTGCATTCGAATTCTCCGATCAACTGAGTCATATCGTCAATTATCCTATTCTAATTTAAATGTAAAAGTATACACTTTCTCCCACTTTCCCCCACTTTACAACATAAAAAAGTTTTCCACATCGAAAAATAGCTACAAGAAAAAATAACATCCATTTTCACCATAAAGCATAAAACCTTATTTACAAACAGTTAAAGACGTATTTCAATCAAATATACCTTCAAAACACGGTCAGATATTTTTCGGTTTTTTTTCAAAAAAACCGAAATGAATTGTAAAAATTTCCTCTTTAGAAATTTAATTTTGCTCCCTTTTTCCGGAAAAATGGGAGAAAGTGGAGAACTGAAAAACAGATAATCTCTAGTGTGGTTGAAAGTGGGAGAACAGCATTCAAATAAGAACAGTAGAATTCGTTATTGTCGAGTAAAACCAATAATTTTGCATAAATTTTATTTTTATTAAGATATGCACAGAACACACACTTGTGGAGAATTAACATTAGCTGACTTAGGGAAAACGGTTACCCTAAGTGGATGGGTTCAAAAATCCCGCGATTTGGGCGGTATGACTTTCATCGATGTTAGAGACCGATATGGTATCACACAATTAACGTTCAATGCAGATGATGACGCGTCTTTACGTGCTAGTGCCCGTGAACTGGGAAGAGAATATGTCATAAAGGTAACCGGAGAGGTTATTGAACGTTCCAATAAGAATGCTAAAATCTCTACTGGAGATATCGAAATCAAGGTTTCAAATCTTGAAATATTAAATGCAGCGAAATTACCTCCTTTTACAATAGAAGATGAAACGGATGGTGGCGATGATATCAGAATGAAATTCAGATATTTGGATTTACGTCGTAATCCGGTACGTGAGAATCTTATTTTACGACATAAAACTTCGCAGGAAGTACGTCGTTATCTTGACTCTCAGAATTTCCTAGAAGTGGAAACACCTTATCTTATCAAATCTACTCCGGAGGGAGCACGAGATTTTGTGGTTCCTTCCCGCATGAATCCAGGTGAATTTTATGCATTGCCTCAGTCACCACAGACATTCAAACAACTATTGATGGTATCAGGATTTGATCGCTATTTTCAAATTGTCAAATGTTTCCGCGATGAGGACTTGCGTGCTGACCGTCAGCCAGAGTTCACACAAATCGATTGTGAAATGTCCTTCGTAGAACAGGAAGATGTGCTGAATATTTTTGAAGGATTGGCAAAACACATCTTCAAAACGATCAAAGGCATAGACCTTGGAGCGGTGCCACGTATGACTTATGCTGATGCCATGCGTCTCTATGGATCCGACAAACCTGATATCCGTTTCGGAATGCAGTTTGTTGAATTAAATGATGTAGCCAAAGAAAAGGGATTCCCTGTATTTGATGCTGCGGAGCTGGTTGTCGGTATCAATGCCGAGAATTGCGCGGATTATACCAGAAAACAACTGGATGCCTTAACAGATTTTATTAAACGTCCTCAAATCGGCGCTACAGGTTTAGTTTATGCCCGTGTGAATGAAGATGGCTCAGTAAAATCTTCTGTTGATAAATTTTTTACTCCGGAACAACTAACGGCCATTGCTGCTAAGTTCCACGCGAAACCCGGGGACCTCTTATTAATTATGGCGGGTGGCAAGGATAAAGTTCGTAAACAATTAAACGAATTGCGTCTAGAAGTTGCCTCACAGCTTGGTCTTCGCGACAAAAACACCTTTGCTCCGTTATGGGTTATTGATTTCCCTTTATTGGAATGGGATGAGGACAACGCTCGCTACCATGCAATGCACCATCCTTTCACCTCTCCAAAACCGGAAGATATTCCGTTACTGGATACAAAGCCTGGTGAAGTAAGAGCAAATGCTTATGACTTTGTATTAAACGGTGTCGAAGTGGGCGGTGGATCTATCCGTATTCATGACAGAGACCTCCAGTCACTCATGTTTAAACACCTCGGATTTAGTCCCGAAGAAGCACAGAAACAATTTGGTTTCTTGATGGAAGCGTTCACCTATGGAGCTCCTCCACATGGTGGTTTAGCGTTTGGTTTTGACAGACTCGTATCGCTATTAGCTGGTCTAGATTCCATCCGTGATGTGATTGCCTTTCCAAAAAACAATTCGGGAAGAGATATCATGATTGATGCTCCATCAACTATTCACCAGGAACAATTGGATGAATTAAGCTTAAATATTAATATAAAAGAATAAATTTCAAGCTCGATTTTCGAGAAACAATTTATTAACACTATATTTAAAAGTTGGTAGGAAACGACCAACTTTTTTTGTGAAAAATCAGCAGATTAGATGTCAGAGAGTACGGCAAATACGTTTTTAAAGGAAAGTGCACAGAAAGCATTTGACACCAAACATCGCGATATTATAAATTACAATATCGACAAATACAGTATTGCTTTCGAAAAGGGGAAAAGCAAATTTGCAAATCTCGAAAACTCCAAAATAAAAGCAAATTTGATCAAATGGAAAGTAATGGAAAATCTCGATCGATATCTATTACAATTTGAAGCAAATTTTACCGCACGTGGTGGGAAAGTAATTTGGGCTAATGATGCCGATGAAGCGCGGGAGGAGATTTATAAGATCATCGAACGAAAAAGAACACGGTCGATTGTAAAATCTAAATCTATGGCTACAGAAGAAATTGAGTTAAATCATTTTCTGGAGTCCAAAAACATAGAAGCCATCGAGACTGATCTTGGAGAATATATTATTCAGCTGCTAGACCAGAAACCCTACCACTTTGTCACTCCTGCTATGCATTTAAGCTTGGAAGATATCGCTAAGCTTTTTCATGAAAAATTTGACACTCCCTTGGATGCATCTGCAGAACAGTTAACACTTAAAGCCCGCGAATTATTAAGAGACAAATACTTAGCAGCAGAAGTCGGTATTACAGGAGCTAATTTCTTAGTCGCTGAAACAGGAAGTATAGCGATTACCGAAAATGAAGGAAATGCACGTCTGACCTCCACATTTCCAAAAACACATATTGCTGTGGTGGGCATTGAGAAGATTATTCCCACACTACAAGATCTGGAAGTATTTTGGCCACTTTTATCCACACATGGTACAGGTCAAAACTTAACAGTTTACAACACCTTACTCACAGGACCAAAACAGTCTTACGAGTCTGATGGACCCGAAGAAATGTATGTTATCCTACTTGACAATGGACGTAGTAATCTCCTTGCACAGAAAGAACAACGTCAGGGACTATATTGTATCCGCTGTGGTGCCTGCTTAAATGTATGTCCTATTTATCAAAATATAGGCGGACATACATATGAAACAACCTATCAAGGACCAATCGGATCTTTAATCTCTCCACATTTAAATGGGATGAAGGAATTTAAACATCTGAGTTATGCATCTACCCTTTGTGGCAAATGTACCGAAGTTTGTCCTGTAGGCATCGATATTCAACGTATGCTTCTTGTCAACAGAAAAGACGCTGTGGAGCAGGGTTTATCAACTAAAACAGAACAAAAAGTCTGGAGCTGGTTTACATATGGTATCCAACGTCGAAAATTAATTGATTTCTTTGGCGGAAAATTCAAGAACTTCTTCCTCCGAAAGTTTTTTAAGAAAACTTGGGGAGATCAAAGGGAATTGCCCAAGCTAGCAGAAAAATCCTTTTCCAAACAATGGAAGGAACAGCAAAAAAACAAAGAATAACAAAAAAGTGGCATTAGCTTATCAAACTAATGCCACTTTTTTTATTAGCTTCACTCCAAACCTGCTGCAAATGACCTCTAAAAATATAAAAACATATCTTCCTTGGATAGACTTTCTCCGCATTTTGGCTTGCTTTATGGTCTTAATATCGCACAGCTGCGATGCCTTTGTTGGAACATTTGACAATAGCAGCACATTTCATCAAGGTGTATTTTGGGGCAGCATTGTTCGTGCCTGTGTACCATTATTTGCAATGATGTCAGGTATATTACTATTTCCTGTACAAACCGATGTGGCAACTTTCTACAAAAAGAGAATAGGTCGAATACTTGTTCCTTTATTCTTTTGGTCAATCGTCCTACCTCTCACTTTTTTTATCTATCTGAGCTTTATTAAGAGTAGTTCGAGTGCTTTGATAGATATGAATAATTTTACGGTGCAAGCAACCTTAACAAAAATCTACACGGCAGCCTTCAACTTCAATTATGATACAACGCCTCTATGGTACATGTATATGCTGGTCGGTTTATATCTCATCATTCCAATTATCGGAAGCTGGTTGAGTCAAGCCAGTAAAAAAGATATTCAATATTTTCTCGGCTTTTGGGGAATTACACTTATAGCACCTTACATCAAAATGGCCGCTCCAACTTTAGGTTATACGGGCAATTACGGACAGATGGGGTTATGGGGTGTCTGTAATTGGAATGAATTTGGCACATTCTATTATTTCTCAGGTTTCCTGGGGTATATCATATTAGCATACTATTTAGTAAAATACCCTATTCAATGGTCACTAACTAAAACTATTTCAATTGCCGTTCCACTTTTTGCAGTAGGATTTATCATCACCTTTTCAGGCTTTCTACTAACCCAAAAACATTATCCAGGAAATTACGCTAATTTAGAGATCGTCTGGTATTTCTGTAATATCAATGTCGCAATGATGTCTGTCGCTATATTTCTTATCGTGCAAAAATTAAATATCCGCGAATCCAAGTGGATAAAAAATATAGCAGGCGCCACATTTGGCATCTATTTATGCCATTTTGTTATTGTACAGGCGATGACAGATACATTTCTGAATATTGATTACCTGCCCGCTTCCCTAAAAATTCTGTCGATTGCCCTTCTAAGTTTCGGTTTAAGCTATTTGGTTACGAAGATTTTTGATACAAACTCAATTACACGAAGATTTATTCGCTAAAACAACGGCTCAGAAACAGAACAGCGGGTATATGCACACAATAAAAAATAAAAAGGGGATCAATGATCCCCTTTTCAACTAACACTCACCAATTATTAATATGAAAACTACTCTTTTTATTAACCTTATGTTGTTTTTGCTTCAGCATCAACGGTTTTTTCACTCTCGTTTTTCTTAAAATCTCCTTTTCGCATTTGTCGATGTTTTCTCCAATTTTCTTTGTGCATTTTATGGTTCTCAGCGTAAGAATCTTTCAATGTCTTTTGTTGCTCCGGAGTCAATAAACCCATCATTTTTTCTTGATCAGTAGCCCGTTGTTTTCTCATTTTTTCGCGATATAATTTGCGCTCTGCCGCGATTTTTTTATGATCCTGTGCTTGCTTCAAATGAAATGCATACACCTCTTTACGTTGTTGATCTGTAAACTTCAACTTTTGGTCCATACGATCTGTTTTGATCTTAGCTAATTCTTCAGGGTTTTTATTTTTTAAGCCATCGTGCTTTCTATCCTTTGAATGCTTGTGCAATGGAGCGTTCATTTCTTTGGTATCTGATTTAAGATCCTTTTTCTCCTGTGCGAAACCTGTCAACATTAATCCGGATAACGCCAAACTTAACATCAATTTTTTCATCTCTCTATTTTTAAATCAACAATCTTTCAATTTTTATAGATTGACTTTCCAACCTATTTATCTATAAGAGTATTATTGACCATCAAAAGTTTAAATTCGCATCTGTTAAATAAAGTTAAGATTGGCTTTATTGAGATACCGCACTTAAACGGATAGGTAAAGTATAAGCCACCCGCACAGTTCGTCCATTCTGAACACCAGCTTTCCATTTTTTTGCCTTTTTTAATAAATTAATTGCGGCTTCTCCAGTTCCAAAATTCATATCCCGTTTTACCGCAATATCTGTCAAAGATCCATCTCGCTCCACCACAAAAGATACTTCGATAACCCCCGATACACCCTGATCCAAAGCTGATTGTGGAAAATTATAATTTTCCGACACCCATTTCATGAAAGCCGGCATACCACCTTCTGGACGTGGCATTACTTCAACAGCCTCAAACACTGTACTTGCATTGTTATCAGTACCTCCCCCTGACACTACTCCTACTTTACTGCCTGTAATACTACCATCCTTCTTAGAGGGGCCAAATTCACCTCGTGCGATATGCGTTCCCGCGGCATTCGCTTTCAACGTGATACGTGCAGTCATTGTATTGGGTTTATTCAGTTCATCCTGTGTAGCAACATCCTCAGTTACTTCATTTGCCTTGGTAATCTTAGGTTCTGGCATACGCACCAAATCAAACTTCGACACATCCTGTGCGATCTGCTGTGGCGCTTTCTCCTGCATTAAAATAGGCTCTTCTTTCACCTCATCTTTTTTCTCAGCTTCTTTCTGAATCGCGTCTAGATCCTCAGGCATCATATCCGCAATCGTAGTGGTCACTACAGGTACAGCTTTCTTAAAATATCTATTATACCCATAAGAACCCACGATCAAAAGGAAAGCAAGGGAAACAACAATAGCTAGCCCCACATTTGTTGCTTTATTTGACAAATTCCGCAACTCATATGCACCATACATCTTGTTGCGACCTGCAAAGATAACATCCAGCCATTCCTTGCGATAGATATTCAATTTTGAGTTCATCATAACATTAAAGTTTAAATCTTTTCATTATGATGCGCGAAAGCCTTATATTTCATAAAAATTTTACGCACTCTTATGAAATCACTTTTTTTAGCTATTCTTCTACTTACATTATACGGTTGTGACAACAGTCAAAATCAATCCAAACCTCCGGTTAAGAGTGAAAATAAAGAGCAATTAATTTCACCTTATTTTGGCTTTTTGAATCAGCAAAAAGATTCATTAATTGCCCTTCCAATGGATCAGGCCATGGAGAGTCCCGAAAAATACAACTATGTCATTATAGAAAATCAAGTTAGCCCATTGGGATTTATACAGAATAAAACAGACAATAAGGAAAGCAACGGAAGGCAGACAGCACAAAACTTTGCCAATAGCGAAGGCTCATTGTTTACAATAAAGAATGAAATTAAATCCGGAGATTTTGGAATGTTAGTCAATCAGGCATTCTTAAATCAATATAAAATAGAATCTTTTACAAAAGTTCAGCGCGAGACAACTCAGGAGGTAAAGGAAAAACTGGAAAAAAAATATAAAAGGAAAATAAACAAAAGCACTACAGTCGCTGTCCTAAAAGATCAAGCTGAATTCAATCTCACGGTTTTTGAAAACCAACAAGATTCGGCACTGGCGGTTTTTTCGTATATCAAAGAAGACCAATTAATTAATTTGGATTTTCCGGCCACCTATGATGATATTAGTACTTGGCGAGTCGATGATGGTGGTCAATTTGACAATGAGGCATTCCAGGTTCTCACTGTACTGCGTTCGGAAGCAGGAATTAGTTTTATTAGCATTTTTTGGGGAGCAGAAGGTTATGAATTGAACTTCTATCAGCCTAAAAAAGATAAGTTTACTTCAGCAGCACAGGCCTACGGTTACAGTTCTCCTTTATAAGGAAATTATCGTTTCCCTAGTTAGATTATTAGGGAAACGTTCTTTAATAATATTTTATAAATGCATTCTCGCCATCGGAGCTACATCCTGACCAACAAAGTCCCCTTTTAAATATTTATGATATCCAGCAATGGCGATCATCGCTGCATTATCTGTACAATATTCTAATTTAGGAATAAAGACATTCCAATGGTATTGCTCCCCCATTTCAATCAATCCCTTTCTTAGTCCAGAATTCGCAGAAACACCGCCCGCAATCGCGATATCTTTCACACCCGTTTGCTTTGCGGCTTTCTTCAATTTATTTAATAAGATAGAGACAATACGGGATTGCACACTAGCACAGAGATCTGCGATATTTTCTGTCAAGAAATCAGGATTCTGCTTTAACTGATCTTGAACAAGGTAGAGTATTGCTGTCTTTAACCCTGAAAAGCTAAAATTAAGTCCCGGAATTTGAGGTTCTGGTAATTTGTACGTATTGGAATTACCCTGACTTGCATATTTATCAATAAGCGGTCCACCGGGGTAAGGCAGATTGAGGATCTTAGCCGTCTTATCAAAGGCTTCCCCTGCAGCATCGTCCAGAGTTTCACCCAATAATTCCATTTCGAAGTAATCTTTTACCAGGACAATTTGTGTATGCCCACCTGAAACAGTTAGACATAAAAAAGGAAAACTCGGTTTCGGTTCTTCAATAAAATGGGCCAAAATATGCGCCTGCATATGATTTATATCGATTAACGGAATATTCTGAGCAAGTGCAAATGATTTTGCAAAAGAAGTTCCGACCAAAAGAGCACCTAATAATCCAGGTCCGCGCGTAAAACTCACTGCATCTATTTGATTTTTGCTTATTTTTGCTTGACGAATGGCTTCGTCCACCGTAGGAATAATATTTTGTTGATGAGCACGTGAGGCTAACTCGGGAACAACTCCACCATATTTTGCGTGGATTGCCTGAGTAGCAATAACATTTGAATGAATTTCACCGTTAATACAAATAGAAGCGGAGGTTTCATCACAAGAGGATTCAATCCCTAAAATAATAGCCATAGCTGGAGTTATAAATTAGAATACAAAAGTATCAAAAAAATAATAAAAATAATGTCAATAGTCCTGGGTAGTATATTCATTATACTGCTTGCATTGGCATTATCGCTACAGCTGAAACCTGTGCAAAATTTTGTTGCACAAAAGGCCATCAAGTATTTATCCAATGAGCTGGACACTAAAATCAGTTTAAAAAGTATTTATTTTAAACCCTTTAAATCTGTTGTGATAGAGGGCTTCGAAATTTATACCCCAGAAGGTCAAAAAATCATAAAATCCGAAAAAATAGAGGCAATTGTAAATCTATCCCAACTAATAGAATTGAACAGGGTTGTCATTAATAAGTTGAAGATTGAAAATACGGAAAGTAATTTTGAACAATTTAAGGATAGCAGCAACATCTCATTTTTAATCCGATATTTCAACCCGCCAAAGAAAGAGAAAAAGAAAAGTTCAAAAAAAATAATCTTTGACATTAAAGAACTTATTATCAACAACAACTCATTCAACTATGTTAACCACAGGCAAAAACACTATAACAAAGTTGTTGATTTTGGCGATTTAGGCATATCAAAATTAAATGCACACTTTAGTAATATAAAAATTGACTCCAATCGAATCTCAGCAGACATCAAAGGTTTCGATCTTAATGAGAAAAAAGGATTGGTTATTAAGGGACTCCTCGCACGTGCTTCAGTAAGTAGCAAAAGCATTGAACTGACAGATCTCATGCTTACAACCAATCGTTCCACAGTCAAAAATTATATAAAATTAAGCTACAATAATTTCTCAGATTTTTCAGACTTTATTCATAAAGTCAATGTCGAGATTCGCGCACGCGATTCGCGCATACACTCCGAGGATATTGCTCTCTTTTCCTCTCCTATGCATCAGGTCAAGTTTGATGTAAAGATCAAAAAATCAAATCTGAGAGGTACAGTAGCAGCCATCGATGCTTCACAAGTAGATCTGACCATCGGAAAAAACACCAAATTAGCGGGTGATCTAAAAATTATAGGTCTACCTGATATAGACAAGACAAACTTTATTGTTCCCCATGTTTTTATTTCCTCTGAACATAGCGATCTCAAAAATATTATTAGTGAACTTGGCAATTTAAAAAACTTCAAACTTCCGGAGATTGTCAAACTCTTCAATAAATTCACATTCAAAGGCAGTTTACTTGGACAGTACAATAAGTTTAAAACCATTGGTGCCTTCGCCACTGATATTGGTAACGTAGAAGCTGTTGGAACACTAGACTTGCGAAAAGAGATAAAATATGCCGGCAAATTTCAGTCTAAAAAATTTGATCTTGGTAAAGCTACCAAATTAAAAGATTTAGGCAGTTCTGGCTTCGATCTACAGCTCGATGGAACAGGTACTGATCCCAAGTATTTAAAACTTAATATAGCAGGTAATCTAACTAATTTCAGTTTTAAACAATATACCTATCAGCAGATTCAGGTTAAAGGCGATATAGACAAACAATTATTTCTCGGTTCGGGAACAATACATGACCCCAATCTTAGATTACAGTTTACGACAGATGTAGACTGGTCCTCTCGCCCCAACTACCACTTGGATGCTGACATACAACAGGCAAATTTAAAAAAGCTCAATTTCTTTCAAGGTGACTCAATCAATATTATAGACACTAAATTACATACGAGCTTAATTGGGGATAACATCAATAATATCACAGGGGAATTTAAATCTGATAGTGTAAGTTTTACTTCCTCCAAAGGAAAGTTTGTGATCAAAAATATCAATTTCCTCGCAGAAGGAGATCAAGAAGCTCGGTCGTTAACACTGCAGTCCGCTATTGGCCATATTGACCTCAAAGGAAGAATTGATCTAAACACGATTGTCCCCTATTTTAAGGCCCTCGCGATGCGGTACGCCCCTGCAATTGGATTTGAAAAGAATGACTTTAACCGTCAGGACTTTGACCTCAATATCAATATAAAATCATTCAGACCTATCGCAACGTTCTTTAGAAAAGACATCGCCCTGGATAGTGGAGCAACATTGAATGCAAAATTTGCCAGCGAAAAGCAGACAGCAAATTTTAATTTTTATGCGCCTGAATTCAAATACAATGGCATACGTCTCACCCATTTGATTATTGACCAAAATGCCAATCTTAAAAATATGGAACTACAGACTTCCATAGACCAGATCAATTTTACGGATAGCACTTACATCAAGAATGTAAATATTTCAAATACCTTAGTCAACGACAGCCTACAGTTCAACATCAAAATGTCAGAACTGGAAGCCAGCAATAGCTTAGATCTCAATGGGGTTATCCGTTTTGCCCACGCAAAGCCAGCTTTCATCAATTTTTACCCGTCCAATATACTTATCAACAAAGAACAGTGGCTTGTCAACAATGATGCACAATTAAAAATTTCAAAGGGCAAATGGTATTTTGAGAAACTCACATTGAGTCATGCAGAGCAGAAAGTGCATATTGATGGCATATTATCAAATGACCTTTCAGATCAAATCAATTTAAGATTCCAGGATTTTAATCTCAGCTCGCTCAATGGTATCACAAAACCACACGGAATCAATTTGTTAGGAAACTTAAATGGACGGATCGAGGTCAATTCTGTTTTTAAGTCTCCTTTTATCGTTGCGAATATCAAGACATCTCCTATCCTTTATAATAATATTCCTATAGGATCATTAGCGCTTAGTGCCAATTATGATCCTGAAAACCAATTGGTAAAATTAGACAGTAAAATAGAAGAAGGTGATAAATTAATTCAGTTAAGAGGTTCTTACAACCACCTAAGTGAAAGCAACAAGCTCAACCTTAGGGCAACTTTAGTGAATACAGATGTATTTGTTTTTCAACCGTTTCTGCGAAGTCTAGTTTCTAACATTAAAGGTAAGGTAAATGCAGACCTGGACATTGAAGGTGATATCCTAAACCCCAAAATTAGTGGATCAGGAAAGCTTGACAACGCTTCCATGGTTATCAATTACCTCAAAACTCCCTATCGTCTTTCCGAAGAAGTCAACGTGACCAACAATAGAATTTTCCTTACTGGTCTCAAAATATACGATCAAAAAAACAATGTAGCGACAATCGATGGTATTGTCGATCTCAACAAGTTAAGTGACCCCGATATAGATGTGACAGCCGAAGCGAAAAATTTCATGGTATTGAATACAACAATAAAAGATAATAATACCTATTACGGTACCGCTTATGCTTCTGGAACCTTTCAGTTCAAGGGATTGACATCAGCAATGAATATCAATATACGCGCTAAATCAGAAGAAAACACAGTCATCAATATACCCTTTAATAGCGCAAGTACAATTTCCGATAGTGATTTCATCTACTTTATAGAAAAAGATTCCACCAAAATCAAGAAAAATCAAAAGAAACGGGATTTTAATGGTTTGACGATGAATATGGATCTACTGATCACACCAAATGCTGAAATCAACCTTTTTTCAAGTATGGGGGAACTATCGGGCAAAGGAAATAGTAACCTGAATATGCGAATATCTTCACTGGGAGATTTTGAAATGTTCGGTGATTTCATTGTTAACAGTGGCAAGTTTAATTTCACTGCACAGGATTATATCAACAAAATATTTGACTTAAAGGAAGGTGGAACTGTACGATGGGCTGGAAATCCGACTGAAGCCAATATCAATATCAACGCAATCTACCAACAAAGAACAAGCTTAGCTCCACTGTACAATGCCGCTGGAAGAGAAGAAAACCCTGAGCGTGTATTAGCACAAGCAGACATGATTTTAAAAGGTCAGTTGAGCCAGCCCGATATTACATTTGACATCAATTTCCCGCAGAATCCAGGTGTTAAGGACGAACTGCAAGGGTATTTCTCTGATGCCAACAATGTTAACCAACAAGCGCTCAGTTTAATTGTCAGACGTAGCTTCACCCCCGGAACACAAAGCGATTTTGGGAAAGAAGTTAATAATACATTGCTATCAGCAGGCACCGAAATTGCTTTCAATCAGATCAACAATATAATCGCGCAATCACTTAATATCAATTTCTTTGATATCAATATCAAATCACTTAATGACGCCTCTGCATCCCTTCGTTTATTTAATGATAGGTTAGTTCTCACAGGCGGTATTTCGGATCGCAGGAGTCAGGCGTTAACAGATTTGAATGTATTCTCAGATCGTGTTTCAACGGATGCTGAAGCTATGTTTTATTTGCGCAAAGATGGTCGCCTTGTACTTAGGGCTTCCAACCGCCTAAACACAAGAAACTTTCTTCTTAGTCCAAACGATGGGGAATATATCAGCGCCTTTGGATTATTATATCGGCAGGAGTTTAACACCTTCTCTGAATTTCTGAAAAGGCTATTTCCATTGGGAAAAAAGAATAATTTCTTTATTCCAACCCAAACAGATGTAAAGAAAAACCAACCCAACTAACAATAGGCTACTAAAATAATAGTAAAAGCTAGTCCAGTTATCCCATCACAATCAAAAAACTGAATGAATCAATAACTACCAAATGGTAAGATCAGAGCAAGGGATATATCTAGGTCGCTTCTATAAATCAAAACGATCAACAGTATAAAGGAGACTTCATTGAAGGCATAAAAAAAGCCTTCCAAGATATTTGGAAGGCCTTCTTATAATAATGTTAAAAACCGCTTACGCTAATTTTTCGAATTCTTTAAATTCAATATCACTACTGTTCAATTTAACCAAACCTTTTAAGTGATCAAATACTTTCAAAGCTTTAGCTTCTTCGAACAAACGGTTACCTTGCTCTCTGTCTTGTAACAATTGAATTGCAAACTGATTCAATTGCTCATCAGAAGGCTCTTCATTGATATTGTACATTTTGATTTGTGCGTAGATACGTTCTTTCGCTAAATTGATTACCTCATCATATTTAACTTCAAGACCGTTTTCAGTAACGACACGGTTTTCGATGATTGTCCATTTCAAGTTGTTCAAGAAATCAGCAAATCCTTCGTTAAGCTCTTCTTCAGAAATACTAGGGTTAGTCGCTTTCAACCATCTTTTCAAAAACTCTTCAGGGAATTTTACGTCAACTTTATCCATACCAAAAGTATACATATCGTTACGTAATTTTTGATCTGAGTTTTGCTTGAACAAGTTTTCTACTTCTTCTTTTACTTTTTCAGTAAATTGAGCTTCTTCAGTTACTTCACCTTCTGCAAACAATTTATCGAAAAATTCTTGGTTAAGATCAGCTTCTTCTAAACGGTTGATGTTTTTAACAGTCAATTCGAATTTTGTAACATCCAAAGCTGTAGCTTCTTCTTCAGTGATACCTAAGATACGTGCTAAATCTTCTGTTTTGAAAGCTTTCTTAACATCGATTTTAACAGCATCGTCTTTTTTAAGACCTACTAAAGATTTCTTGATTTTTGCATCTTCAACGATATCAGTACGGATCGAAGTTGTTTTCTCAAGACCTTCCTCTTTATCTTGTTTCAAGGTAGCATACAATACATCACCTTCTTCTGATACTTCTGGATTAGTCATCTTTCCATAGCTACGACGCAAGTTTTTGATACGATCTGCCAAGGTCTCTTGATCAGCTTTGATATCGTAAACAGCAAACTCAGTCTCAGCAGTAAAAGGCAATTCAAAAGCAGGAGCTAAACCAATCTCATATTTAAAATTGAAATTGTCTTTATAATCCCAGCTATATTGTGCGTCATCTTCCAAAGGAAGTGGCTGACCTAAAACTTCTAATTTATTTTCTGAAATATAATTCGTGATTTTATCGTTCACCAATTTATTGATCTCATCAAATAAGATAGATTTACCATAAGTACGTCTGATATGTCCCACTGGAACCTGACCCGGACGGAAACCTGGTAATTTTGCCTTTTTAGCTTGCGCTTTAATCTCTTTGTCGACTTGAGGATTATAATCTTCAGGTGCTAATGCGACGTTGACGACCGCATTGATTGCATCTACATTCTCGTGTGAAATATTCATACTCTTTTTAGCTATATCGCATTCATAAAAAAATCCTCCCGAGGTTTTAAGTTCGGGAGGACATCAAGTGCGGAAGAAGGGACTCGAACCCCCACGCCTTGCGGCGCCAGATCCTAAGTCTGGTGCGGCTACCAATTACGCCACTTCCGCATTAGGATTTCTTTTGATGCCACAAAGATAGAAACCAAACCTATATCTTGCAAGTATTTTTCACTCTTTTTTTTATTTTTTTTCAATATTCTTTCTACCTCTTGCATAATTCATTATTATTCATTTACTTTGAATATCAAAGTACTTTTATGGAACAAAAAGATTTATTTAAAGAGCTTGGAGAGATCAGATTATTGATGGAGAAATCCTCCAAATTTGTTTCGATAAGCGGTTTGTCAGGTGTTCTTATTGGCTGCTATGCGTTATTAGGAACTTTATTTGGCTACTATACGATAGCAATTCCCGACACTGCGATCAATCGGTTCGCGTCTGGTCTGGCTATTCCTACACTCTTTTTAATAGTTGCTATATTGATTCTAACGCTCTCATTATTGACCGGATGGTTAATGGCTCGCAAGAAAGCAAAGAAAAATAAGCAGTCGATTTGGAACATTACCAGCAAATCTCTTTTATTTGCAGTTTCAATTCCTTTGATAACTGGAGGAGTTTTAGCATTAGTCCTACTTTCTCAAGGTTATTATCATTTGATTGCTGGGATACTGCTAATTTTCTATGGTTTGGCTTTAGCTGCTGGTAGCATTTATACCTTCACAGAGGTGAAATGGTTAGGCATACTAGAAATATGCTTAGGTTTAATGGCAGTATGTCTTCCAGACCACGGACTGATGTTATGGGGATTAGGATTTGGTGTGTTACATATCATCTATGGTTTTATCGTTTACAAAAAGTACGAATCGTGAAATTAGATCTTTCTTTATATGACAAAATATTCGAAAATAGAGTCCGCTTACAAATTATGAGCGTACTTGCAGTGAATGAAGAATATGATTTCAATTCGTTCAAAGAAGTATTGGAAGTAACCGATGGAAATCTAGCGTCCAACCTCAAAACATTGGAGAAAGAAGAATATATTGTCGTGGAAAAAAGTTTTGTCGACCGCAAATCCAACACCAAATATAAAAGGACGACAAAAGGATTAAAAGCATTTGAAAATCACCTTATTGCATTAGAAAATTTAATAAAACAACAATATAAATAATTTTTTTATCTATATACTTTGAAATTCAAAGTACTTTTAAAATCATAAAAATATGAAAGGAATTCGATTAAAACTCATGCTCCATCTCTACAATTGGTCTTCCAAAGTATATGCGGATATTTTCAAATGGAACAAAAAAGCATGGGGAATTAGCAAAGAGGAATTTTTAACCTACCCAGTTGGGAGCATTGGCCATAGTTTGGGTCTCTTTTACGCAAGTAAGGGATTTGATGTTATGCCAAAATTGGAAAATCATGATGTCTTCCATATTATAACAGGAACAGGAACCGAAATCCAAGATGAAATTGCCATGCAATACCTTTTGTTGGGCAACGGAAAAGTCAGTCTGTATTTAATGGGAATGATCGCGATTGGTGGCATCCTTTTTCCAGAACATTTTAAATATTACAAGAAAACCTTTCAGAAAGGTCGATCCCTGCAGAAGTTCCATCATATAGAATTCAAAGAGATACTTCATTACCAGCTTACCGAACTCCAAATTGCATTATACAGTAAAAATATTCAGGTTGATTTAAACAAATGAAATCATGGAAAACCAAAATACACCCAAAAGCTCATTTGCAGCGGAACAGTATTCGCTCTTTGACAAAATTAGCAACTCAACAGTCCTAAAATTATTTGTCATCTTATTTCTTTCACTACTATTGCTCATACCACTGACATTAATCAGTGATCTAATTGAAGAACGTAAAACTCGCGAGCAAAGCGTATCCGAAGGTATTGCGCTTAATTGGGGCCAGGAGCAGGTTATTTCCGGTCCAGTCGTAGCAATCCCATACAGCGAAATTATTCAGAAGTCCGCTGAAAAAAGTAAAAACTCAGCAACATTAGAATACAAACAAACAAAGTGGATTTTTATTCTGCCTCAAAGCTCGAACATCAACACAGACATCAGCCCACAGCATCTTTCCAGGGGGATCTATAATACTGTGGTATATAATAGTCATATCTCTATCGAAGGTAGCTTTAATAAAATCGATCTAACAAAGCTGGAAATTCCAATTGAGAAGATTGATTGGAAAGGAAGTCGATTAGTATTTGGTATACAAGATTTTAAGGGACTGGGTAAACGCCCTGTTCTCAAATGGAATGGTATAGAATCAACTTTCGATCCCGATTTTAACAACCTCAAACTATTCAATCAAAATCTAGTCTGTCCCATTTCTATCAATCCCCAAAGCGAAAACATTTTCAAAATCACATTAGACCTAAAAGGTTCAAAATCATTAAATTTTGTCCCGCTCGGTGATCAAACGAATATTTCTGCAAAAGGAAATTGGGCTAATCCGAGTTTTGCCGGTGCATTCTTACCAAGTAAACGAACAGTCGACAATGCCAATTTTTCAGCATCTTGGGAGATCCCTTCCTTTAGCCGCAAGCTGCCCCAACAATGGTCAGGAGATATTTATCCAATCTATCTCTTCGAAAAAAACAGGGGCAACCTGACAGATGAATCTGAGCCTCCACAGCCTACAGCCCGTGCTGCATCAGACTCAAACGTATCCAGTGACATGTTAGTCAACTCGGATATGATCACCATCAATTTCCTGCCAGACATCAATAACTATCAAAAAACGACGCGGGTTGCTAAATATGGTATTTTGATCATCCTCTTGACATTCACTTCACTCTTATTCACTGAGATTATCAAGAAAAAAAGAATCCATATTATCCAATATGTACTAATCGGAGCAGCCATGGTACTTTTTTATACATTGTTATTAGCATTATCAGAACATATCGGATTTAATACAGCCTATTTAATCGCTTCAGTTGCCACCGTAATCCTCATCGGAAGTTTTATAAAAGCGATTACAAAAGATCTTAAATCTGCGCTCTTACTTGGGGCAATTTTAGGTACATTCTATTTATTCATCTATGTACTCATGCAACTTAGAGATTACTCTCTCATTGCCGGAACGATCGGTATCTTTATCATCTTGGCAATCCTGATGCGTGTTTCCACAAAAATCAATTGGTATCAATTTGACAACAATCATGCTGATCAATAAGCAACATCTCAAAATCTATTGGGTAATTATCGGCATATTGCTAAAGAAATAAACTTATCCGAGCAGATAGCCGTCTTTTTGCTAAATAAGACGGCTATTTTCATCCTTTGCTCAGCTTTTAGCTGCAAAATCTGTAACTTGCAGCGACATTTTTCAGTATTATATATATGAAACCATCATGATTTATTCAATCACACTGAAGAGTGAATAACCGAGCAAAGCGAGTTCATAAATGCCGCTTAAAACATACACTCGATGAATAAATCTGATAGCTTCATCACAATTGAAACCGACGAAGGCAGCATGAATACCTTAAAGGGAAAATGCAATAATGAATAAACAAATTTATGCGGATGAAAAAACTTACAATATTTACATTAGCGATTATGGCATGCAACCTCAGCAATGCGCAAGAAAGCAAAGGTGGAAAATCCAGTTTTAAAATGGTTACGGAAACACCACAACCTATTAGCCCTAGCACCCTATGGGATCTCGGACGTGTATCGGCTGAAGGACTTTCTTCAGACGGTAAAACATTGCTGTACAGTGTTTCTAATTACAACCTGGAAAGCAATACGAGTGAGAAGAATCTTTATACCATCTCATTGGCCAATGGTGCCGGTGGTCAATTTACGGATCAAAAAGGAGGCGAAGCAGTAGTCCAGATCGAACAAAATGGTGATGTGATTTATTTATCAAAAGGTCACTTGTGGAAAAAAAATCTGACAAAGGGAGAGGCAACTCAGCTGACATCCGGTGAGATGGCTTTGGAAAATGTCAAATTTTCTCCCGACGGAACACATATCCTTTTTAGCCAATCCGTATTAATCAAAAAATACCATAGCACAGATAAATATCCAGAATTGCCGAAATCAGATGCCTATATTTATGACAACTTAGATTACAGACATTGGGATACATTCAATGATGGAAAATTCAATCACCCTTTTGTTGCCAGCTATAGTAATGGAAAAATAGGAAATCCTGTTGATCTGCTGAAGGATCAACCTTACTACAGTCCCCAGGCACCTTTCGGTGGTGCAGAAGATTTCATTTGGTCTCCCGATAGCAAGGCGATATTATATGTTTGCAAGAAAAAATTCGGGACAGATTATGCCGTGAGTACCAACACAGATATTTATCGTTATGAATTATCTTCTGGTACGACCACCAATCTGACCGAGGGCATGAACGGCTATGACATCGCACCAGCTTATTCTCCAGATGGTAAAAGCTTAACTTGGCTCAGTATGAAAACCGATGGTTATGAGTCCGACAAAAATGACATCATCCTATTTGATAAAAGCAGTTCAATTCGATTAAATTTAACAGCACACTGGGATGGTACCGTCAACAGTTTTATCTGGAGCAATGATAATCGCAAAATATACTTTACTGCTGCCACAAAAGGTACTGTGCAGCTATTTGAATTAGAGGTACCTTCGAATATAAAGTCAAAAAGTCTTCCAAAGATCCAACAAATTTCAACAGGGGACTTTGATATTACGGGTATTGTTGGTCAAACCGGAGATAAGCTGATTGTTACTTTGACCAAATTCACGCGTGCGACTGAAGTCTTTAGCTTTGATCTCAAAAGCAAATCTTTGACAGCAGTCACCAAGGTCAATGACGGCAAGTATGCAGCAATTGCGGAAAACAAAATTGAAAGACGTATTACAAAAGCCTCCGACGGTGCTGATTTATTTTCATGGGTAATTTACCCTCCAAATTTTGATCCTGCAAAAAAATACCCAACTATACTCTACTGTGAAGGTGGTCCACAATCTGCGCTCACGCAGTTTTATTCTTTCCGTTGGAACCTTCAGTTAATTGCTTCACAAGGTTACATTGTGATCGCACCAAATCGTAGAGGCATGCCCGGTTGGGGGGTAAAATGGAATGAGGCGATTTCCCAAGATTGGGGCGGACAACCGATCAAAGATTACTTGTCTGCTATAGATGACATATCCAAAGAAACATATGTCGACACAGCGCGTCGGGCAGCAATTGGTGCTAGCTATGGTGGTTATTCCGTTTACCAGTTAGCCGGAGTCCATCAAAATCGTTTCAAAACATTCATTGCACATAACGGCTTATTCGATATGAGAAGTTGGTATGGTACGACGGAAGAATTGTTCTTTGCCAATCATGAATTGGGAGGTGCCTATTGGGATAGCAAAAACGAAAAATCATATACCCAGTTTAATCCGATTGAAAAAGCAAACAACTGGCATACGCCTATTCTGATTTTTCAAGGCGGAAAAGATTATCGTGTTCCCATAGGACAGGGTTTAGCAGCCTTTCAACTTGCTCAGTTGAAGAAAATAAAAAGCAGACTTGTTTATCTCCCTGATGAAAACCATTGGGTACTATCAGGGCACAATGCTCAGGTCTGGCAAAGAGAATTCTTTACATGGCTTAAAGAAACCTTATAAAACCGCTATAAAATCAGATAGTGAGATAATATACTTACACTACTGATAAAATCGCTAGTAAAATATTGCAATTACCAAAATTAACGCCACTTATTGAGTGGCGTTAATTTTGGTTTAATGGCTGACTATAAAGTAAACCCGATATTTCCGGATTCAGGATTATTGATTTCCCTTGCAAATTGACCATCCGCAGGGGATGTAATCTATTTCATTCCATCTTTTTCGATCATTTCAGACAATAAAAGAGCAAGTTAACTATTGATTAATACCTGCTTATGTATTAAAAGGGGTATTACAGGGTATTAACAAGGGTATAACAGGGGGTTAACTGGGGTATATCCCTATTAACCCTCTGTTAATACCGTATAAAAAGAGTGTTAATATAGTTTTAATATTGGAAATGGTATCAATCTGGTAATAAGTTAAGTACCGGCAGAGCTAGCCAACTTCAGTCGCTAAAGAAGTCTTAAATACAAAAAGCCTGCAAATTGCAGGCTTTTTGTATTATTAACTATATCCAATAAACGAAATCTATTTCTCTCCTTTTTTTCCAAAAATAGAAAGCTTGATATATTTACCGGGTTTCTCCTTGACATCCTTCATCAGATTATCCATTTCTTTAGATGCATTATTCAGATTACGGTATAATTCTTCATCATTAAGCAATAAACCGATTGATCCTTTACCACTATTGATCTTACTCGTAATATTTTGAAAATCGGACATTGCCGCATTTACCTTGTTCATGGTTTGTTCAAAATCCAATCGTGCCGCTTTATCCGTTATATTGTTTAGATTGGACATTATAGCGTTGATTTTCTCACCATTTTGTGAGAAATTGGATGTAATCGATTCCAGATTGGCCATAATTCTATTTAGCCTTCCCTTTTCATTTCCCACAAGTCCTTCTACATCTTTTGTGATTCCCTCAACATTTTTCAGGGAAGTCGATATGCTATGGATACTATTCTTAAAATCATCTTGAAATTGCTTATCTAGCACCGTATTAACCACTGTCAATGTAGAATCCAATTTGATCGTAATAGTTTCAATACGCTTTTGGATTGGTTCAACTTTATCCATAATATTCGCTTGGATACCTGAATTTAGAAAATCGCCATCTTTGGCCATTTCCGTGCTATTGCCCATCTCAAAAACAATTGCCTTGCTACCCAACAAATCTGTACTCGAAATCCGAGCAATAGTATTTTTAGGGATTTTATAATGGGAATGGATCTTAAATTCCGTTTTTATTTTACCATCCGGTTGTAAGATCATTTTTGATACCCGTCCAATCTGATAACCGTTAACTAAAACCGGTTTAGAAGAAGTCAAACCGTCGACTGTATGGTAAGTGGTATAAAATGTATTATCGCTACTGAAGACGTCGTTTCCTTTTAAAAAACTATACCCTATAAATAATAGAGCAATTGCAACTGTTGCTAATATGCCGACTTTTGTTTCATTTGATATTTTCACAAATCATTTTTTTTGTAATGCATCATTAATATAACTTTAAAACAGCATAAAAGCAAATCTGTTTAGCGTTCAACAGAATTTTTATAAATTTTTAAAGCCGAAACCAGATTATTGACAATTTCTTGTTGCCCTTCATCTGATAAAAGATAGCTTTCCTCTTCCCTATTGCTGATAAATCCTATTTCTGTCAAAACAGCTGGCATTCCCGCTTCTGCTAGTACAGCTAATCCTTTTTCCCAGAACCCACGGCTATGTCTTCCGGATTTCACGTACTCTCCTTCAATCATCTGCGCCAAACGAATACTCTTTTCACGGAATCTGTTTTTCATCAATGAAAAAATAATAGCACTTTCGGGGTCTTTAGGATCAAATCCCTGGTAATTTTCTTTATAATTTGATTCGAGCAATAACGATGCATTCTCGCGGACAGCAGCATCCTGTTGCCCTAAACGATGCGAACCAGAAACCAAGCTTTCCGTACCATGGGCACTAGAACCACCTGAATTACAGTGAATGGAAATAAATAAATCCGCTTTGTTAGCATTCGCCAAACGAATACGTTTATACAATTCCACAAATTCATCAGAAGTCCGTGTGTAGATAATCTTAACTCCCGGAATATCTTTTTGAATTTGTCGTCCGAGCTTTAACGCCACGTCCAACGCTACATTCTTTTCTAGGGATCGACGGCCCTGTGCACCGGTATCTTTTCCACCATGCCCAGCATCAATAACGATGGTTTTAATCTGATAGTCGGGTGGTTCGGGTTGGCCGTTGTTTAATTTGAAAGAATTCAATAAAAAAAATCCCAAAGTAGCAAACATAATGCTACACCATTTTCTAATTCTTAAATCTGATTTCATTGAATAATTATTTGCTCTACTATAAACGATACAAAATGAGTCAATATTATTTCTTTAATAGATAACGATATTTAACATATTTTCTATTTGTTTTTTGACTAATTTTGTCCTTCGAAGTTTAACATTATTTCACAAAAATAACATTTGTCTTTAATTTTGAAGTCGTTAATCAACATTTTAACACTATTTATCATTCTTGCAATGAGCAATTCAACATTCGCTCAGAGCAATATTCCATTAAAACAGAACGGACTTCAAAGTAAGGACCCTGTCTCGGCGACCAGTAAACTGCAGGATACAACAAAAATAAAACCTGCTGATTCCACTAAATCCAGACAGGATACCACTAAGAAAAAAGGCAGTGGATTGCAGGCCGAAGTCAGCATTATCGCCGTCGATTCCCAAAAATCGGAAGTAGCAAAGAATATTAGCCATTTATATCGTGGTGCAAAAGTAAAGTATCAGGATTTTGAACTTTCCGCTGATTACATCCGACTCGACCGCAATCAAAAAAAGATTTTTGCATCAGGCATCTATGATAAAAGCGGCAAATATGTAGGTCGTCCTATTGTTATTATGGGAAATGGCGAATCTCCTAAAACAGTAGATTCCCTCTATTATGATTACGAAAAGCAGGAAGGGAATACCTATGGTATTATGACCGAGGTAGATGGAGGCTTTATCCAAGCCAATATCGTCCGAAAGAATATCTATGATGAGATGTCAATCTACAAGGGACTCTATAGTACTTGTAATTTACCAGAGCCACACACCCATTTTGGTATACATATATCCAAAGGGATTGTAACTAAAAATCAGATCATTTCCGGTCCTGCCTATTTAGTCGTGATGGGTGTCCCTATGCCTGTAGCCTTTCCTTTTGCATTTTTCCCTAAACCTGATAAAAGAGCCTCGGGATTTCTTTTCCCATCTTTTGGTGAAGATTATACGCGAGGTTTCTCCATGCGTGACATTGGTTGGTATCTCGCTTTCAACGATTACTGGGATAGTGAAATTAGGGGTTCATTGTATTCAAAAGGTTCATGGGAAGTCTCCATGAACACACGTTATACCGTTAATTATAAATTTAATGGTGGATTTAATATACGTTATGCAAATACGAAAACAGGAGTGGAAGGAACGAAAGATTACGGATCCAATAAAGACTTCAATGTAACCTGGAATCATACCCAACGTCAAGAAGCTAACCCGGGAACATCTTTTTCTGCTAGTGTAAACTTTGGTACCGCATCCTATTTCCGCAATACAGGTACAGGAAGCAACCTAACCACCTATGAAAATCTGGCCCAGAACAGAATGGGGTCATCTATCAGTTATGGGAAAGTGTTTGCCGATGGAAAAGTAAATCTAACAGCAAGTTTAACCCATAGTCAGAATATGGCTGACAGAAGTATTCAGTTAAGCTTACCCAATATTAGCTTAAACGTTTCTTCGTTCAATCCCTTTGACAGCAAAGATCGTGTCGGCGAACAAAAATGGTATCAACGTATCAATGTTGGTTATAGTTTTCAGGCACAAAATACAGTCAATACCAAAGACAGCTTGTTATTTAGTTCTGGAGGTTTCAAAAGGTTCCAGAATGGTTTCCAGCATAACATTCCGATCAGCTTATCTCTTAACGCATTTAAATACTTCCAATTCAATACCAGTGTAAACTACACCGAACGTTGGTACTTACAAAGTACCAGGCAACGTATTGATAACACACCGGCAGGTTATAAACAACGGCTTGATACACTACAGGGATTTAATCGTGCTTACGATTATTCTGTATCTACTGGTCTTTCGACCAAGATATACGGTATGTATCCAAAGATCGGAAAGATCGAAGCGATCAGACATGTGGTTACTCCATCAATCAATTTTAACTACAGACCAGATTTCTCAGACCCACGTTATGGGTTCTATCAACAATATAATGATCAATATGGCAATCGTAATGTATACTCCATCTTTTCGCAGGGAGTATATGGCTCACCTTCTGCAGGAAAATCTGCAGGCATAGGCTTCTCAATTGACAACAATATCGAGGCCAAGGTGAAGAGCAAATCTGACACTACCGACGGTGGCTTCAAAAAGATACCAATTCTTCAAGGTTTAACCTTCAGTGGAAATTACAATTTTGTTGCAGATTCATTAAAACTATCACCGATAACTTTCTCCGGTCGGACAGCATTTTTCGACCAGAAGATGAATGTAAACTTCAACGGTACATTTGACCCTTATTCGGTAAATGAGAATGGTGTCCGCGTCAACAGATATGCGATTAAAGATGGAAGTTTGGCCCGTCTGACAAATTTTGGTTTATCCTTTGACTATAGCCTAAATCCGAAAGCGGCCAAATCGCGGGGTGACAACATCGATTCACTAAGAAAGCAAATGTCCAATGCTGGAATGACCCCAGAGCAAGCACAAGCTTTAGCCCGAATCAGTTCAGACCCCAATGCTTTTGTAGACTTTAATATTCCCTGGAACCTAGCGGCTTCGTTCAGTTTTAATATGTCCAAGTTCTTTAATACGAGTACACGACGCATGGACAATCAGATTACTAGTACGCTGAATTTACATGGGGATTTTAGTGTTACGCCTAAATGGAAAGTAACATTTCAATCTGGCTACGATTTCAAACAAAAAGAAGTTGTCATGACTTCCTTCAATATTTATCGAGATTTACACTGCTGGGATATGTCCTTTGGATGGATGCCATTTGGACGATATCGAAGTTATAATGTCACCATTCGAGCAAAGGCATCAATATTGCAAGATCTCAAATTGACAAAAAGAGCAAGTTCTGGAGGCAGTTATTTTTAAAATAACTGCTTTTTTTATATAATTAATCCGGTATACACCCAAAAATTCAAACCCGGTTACTACGCGAAAAGGACCATCTTTAAATTCTTTTAATCAAAACAATTTTAGCGTATAGTTGATCCGTAATTTTATGTAAGTTTATACTATGAAAGCAGAAATTATAACGATTGGAGATGAGATTCTGATAGGCCAGATTATCGATACCAACTCCGGCTGGATTGCACAACAATTAGGAAAATTCGAGATAGATATTGTCCAGATGACATCCATTCCCGACACGGAGGAAGCTATTTTCAATACTTTAAAAGACGCATCCACGAGAGCCGATTTAATTTTAATTACTGGAGGGCTTGGTCCAACTAAAGACGATGTTACAAAAAAAACCGCGGCAAAATATTTTGGCACTACATTAATCCGTGACGAAAAAGTGCTTCAACACGTAACAAGTTTCTTTGAATCCCGCAATATGGAAATGCTAGAGATTAATCGACAGCAAGCCGATGTTTTGGCAAACTGTGAAATATTATTCAACGATTATGGTACGGCACCAGGTATGTTGGTTTCCGATGCACAAAAACACTATATTTTTATGCCCGGTGTACCATTTGAAATGAAGCATCTAATGGAACATCGTGTCTTCCCTTTGATCGAACAACAAAATAAAGATATCTTCATCCACCACGAAACCTTACTTGTAGGTGGCATTGGAGAGTCTTATCTTGCTGAAGAAATAAAGGATATTGAAGAAGAACTTCCTTCAACTATTAAATTGGCCTATTTACCCACATTAGCTTTTATTCGCCTACGGCTTTCCGGAAAAAGTAAAAACAAAGCTGATATTATTCAAGAAGTAAAGCTCTTTAAGAGCAAACTTTTGAATCGCTTAAAAAATTATGTAATTGCGGATTACGACACCACTATTGAAGCATATTTAATTACGCAGTTTACTCAACAGCGACTTACCTTGACTACAGCTGAAAGCTGTACAGGCGGAAGTCTGGCGGCTTCATTAACAGCAAATCCCGGAAGTAGCGAAATCTTCGTCGGAGGAACAATCCCCTACTCCAATAGACTAAAACAGCAATTGCTAAATGTCAATGAAACAACGTTGGAGCAATTTGGCGCTGTCAGTGAGCAGACGGCCATAGAAATGGCTGCAGGCGCAAAAGCAAAATTTAACACGGACTATGCCATTGCGACAACAGGAATAGCCGGTCCGGGCGGCGGTTCTGTTGAGAAACCTGTCGGGACAGTCTGGGTGGCGGTAGCTGGAAAAAAAGAAGTGATCACAAAGAAGTTTCAATTCAACAATGATAGGCGCATAAACATCGAACGTACGCGCATGAATGCGCTTCTCCTGCTCTGGAAACTACTGGTAAAAGAAGAAGGGTCAAAATTCGAGTAACTTAAAATAAAATTTTAATAAAATCGTTTTTTAAGGAATAATATTTCAAATTGTTGAAAGTAAACCACAATTTAATTAACTTCGTTTTTCTATAACGAGATTGCTAAAAAATATGGCTTTATATAAACTCTTACTTCCAAAAATGGGAGAAAGTGTATCGGAGGCAACAATTACCAAATGGTTGAAACAACCTGGTGACCTGATTGAAGAAGATGACACTTTATTGGAAATCGCAACAGATAAAGTTGATTCAGAGGTACCTTCTCCTGTAAAGGGAATTTTGAAGGAACAACTTTATACTGCAGACCAAATTGTTCAGGTTGGTGATGTTGTTGCAATTATAGAAATAGAAGGAGATACCGAAACAAGCGAACCCACTGTTCAATCGCAGGAGAGCCTAGCTGATCAACCTACATTTTCAAGTGAAACTACCAATCTCGAAATACCAGGTATAGCGCAATTGAGTAGTCCGGTCGAAGAAACAACATATACACATTACGAACAAGGTGTCCGCTTTTATTCGCCGCTAGTAAAAAACATCGCGCGTCATGAGGGATTATCTCAGGAAGAACTTGATCGTATCCAAGGCACAGGAGCCGAGGGTAGAGTTACGAAAGAGGACATCCTGTTGTACGTAGCCAATAGAGGTACTCAGCAAAACACAGACCATGCGAAACCGACAAATGTTCCAATGATCAAAAATGAACCTACTCAAGTTACGCCGACTCCAACAGTCCACACCGTTGTAAATGGTAGCGACGAAATTATTGAAATGGATCGTATGCGACGCTTGATTTCAGATCATATGGTCAAGAGTGTCCAAGTATCCCCGCATGTTTGTTCTTTTGTGGAAGCAGATGTAACCAACCTAGTTCTATGGCGCAATAAAGTAAAAGATGCGTATAAGAAACGTGAAGGAGAAAATATTACGTTCACACCACTATTTATAGAGGCCATTACCAAGGCTTTAAAAGACTTTCCTTTGGTTAATATATCAATAGATGGTTATAATATTATTAAAAAGAAAAATATCAATATCGGTATGGCTGCAGCGCTGCCAAACGGCAATCTCATCGTACCGGTAATAAAGAATGCCGATCAGTTGAGTCTAGTAGGGCTAAGCAAATCAGTGAACGACCTTGCACAGCGTTCACGGGCAAATAAATTAAAACCCGATGATACCCAAGATGGGACATTCACATTCACCAACATTGGTGCTTTTGGTAATATTATGGGAACCCCTATTATCAATCAGCCCCAAGCGGCGATATTGGCAGTCGGTACAATAACAAAGAAACCCGCAGTAATCGAAACAGAATACGGTGATATGATCGGAATCCGACATATGATGTATCTGTCCCTGTCCTACGATCACCGTGCAATAGATGGCGCCCTAGGCGGTACATTCTTGAAACGGGTTGCAGACTATCTCGAAAACTGGGATAGCAACAGAGAAATTTAACGGCAACAGTATAGTTATAAAAAAGTTGCTATCCTTTTGGACAGCAACTTTTTTATTTAACTCCATATATATTCTCACCGGAATATACTTCAGCTATATTAAGGTGTGTTTATCTTCCACAGCTCTTATAATATGCTATTTTCAAATTGAAGCTTCTTTCTTTTGATCACTAATTGGAACCGTAAATAGAGCAGCACCGATGAAGTCAATAAACCCAGGGTCAAGCCGTACCAGATTCCTTTAATACCCCAATCAAAAAGTATTCCCATCACATAACCACTTGGCAGCCCGATAATCCAATAAGCAATAAAAGTGATGATTGTAGGGATATTCACATCACCCATACCTCTCAAAACGCCTAGTCCAACGACCTGTGTGCCATCAAATAATTGAAAAAGACCCGCAATGATCAGTAATTGAGCAGCAATAACGACCACCGCCTTATCAGAAGTAAAAATATAAGGCAGATAATTATTGAAAATCGCAAACAATGACGCCGTAATCAACATAAAGATCAAAACCAACTGATAGGAAGTTATGGCAAAACGCTCCAAGCGGAACAGGTTTCTATTTCCATAGCTATTGCCTACTTTAATCGTTGCTGCTGCGGCAATACCACTAGCCATCATATAGGTCATGGCAGCCAATTGGATCGCTACCTGATGGGAAGCTTGTGCCGTAGCGCTGATCGTTCCGGCCAGTAAAGATGCCCCGGCAAACGCACCAATTTCAAAAACATATTGCATTGCAACAGGTGCGCCGATCCGCAATATTTTCCCTAGTCTTACCTTGTCTATTACTGTAATTTTAAAATGTTGTATATAGCCCTTAAACTTTTGCGATCGCAACACATAGGTCATCATCACCGCCATCATCAAGATACGATCAATCAGCGTACTATATCCAACCCCTTTTACACCCATCGGCGTAATTCCGAACATCCCCTTGACAAATATAATTGCCAATATAATATTGAGTACATTTCCCCAGATAGTTACATTCATCGCTTGCTTGGTAAAGCCCAGACCTTCGGCAAATTGCTTAAATGTACTGAATACCATCAGCGGTAACATAGAAAGACTTAAAATCAGTAAATAAGGTTTCGCCTCCTTTACAACAGCCGGATCCTGATTCAGATGATCAATTGCAAGCATAGAACCAAAATAGACCAAGCAGAACAACAATATGCCTGTAATGATGTTCAACCAAAAGCTATTTGATAATAATACAGCGCACTCCTCCTTATTATCGCGACCATTTTCCTGTGCAATCAATGGTGTGATCCCATAGGCAATTCCCAATCCGACCACCATAACGATCATAAATACAGCGTTTACCAATGACACCGCGGCCAATGGAATCGTTCCAGCAAAATGTCCGACTATAACGCTATCCGCGGTATGTACCAATGTATGTCCCAATTGTGAAATAACAACTGGACCGGCCAATACGATCGTACTTTTATAATACGGCTTGAATGTTTTAAATTTTCCCAACATAATCAATTCCTCAAAAAAATAGGCACAAAAATACAAAGATATTTCCGCTCTATCGTCATATTAAAAAATATTTAGCAAAAATATAACAAAATTTACTCACCAAATACAGCTTCTTTGTTAAGTAATTTTTATGTTTCAAATACCTTAAAATTATCTTAAATTTACCTGTTAGTCTAAGAACTATAGAAATATAAGTGTAACTTAGCATCTAGTTAGTAATCAAAAGAAGAGGAAAAGAGTATGTACAATCCAGTAATAGCATTTCTAAACATCGGAACACAGGAGATGATTTTAATCGTGTTTGCGATCTTGCTACTTTTTGGTGGCAAGAAGCTTCCCGAATTGGCAAGAGGTTTAGGAAGAGGGATACGAGAATTCAAAGATGCATCCGAAGGCATCAAGCGTGAGATTTCAGATCAGATCAATAATTTTGAAAAAGACATAGACGTTAAGACAGAAGTCAAAGAGGAAACCGTTCCAAATGATGTAAAAGTTGCGGAAGAACAAGCCAAAGCTGAGCAAGAATCCCCGTCAGTAGAAACTGCCGAAAGCTCAGAATCTGAACCAGCGAAGAAAAAATATGAATTTACAACTCCTGCGGGAGTCGTGGAACACAATCCACATAAGCAATTAGATTACGGAGAGGAACCTTCTCATATCACTTACGGATACAATGACCACTTTGCTGAGGCCAAAAACAACGAAGGAGAAGAAAAGAAACCTACAGAACAAGAGGAAAACACAAACAAACCTGCGTAACTCCATTGCATTAATTTATAATCAGATATTTCATAGAGCTGTTGAATAACCATTCAACAGCTTTCCTTTTTAAAGTAAAATCTACAATGAGCTTATTATCACACGAAATTACTATTGCTAACGAGCTATCCATAAGCGAAAAACAGGTTCGCACGACAATCCAACTATTAGAAGAAGGCGCTACTGTTCCATTTATCTCCCGTTACCGGAAAGAAATGACAGGGAGTCTGGATGAGGTCCAGATTACAAATATCAGAGATCGTTCTCAACAACTGAAGGATCTGGATAAACGTAAAGAAGCTGTTTTAAAATCCATCAATGATCAGGGTAAATTGACACCTGAACTTGAACAACAGATCATGACAGCCGAGACGATGGCGAATCTGGAAGACATCTATCTGCCTTACAAACCCAAACGTAAAACAAGAGCTAGTGTTGCACGTGAAAAAGGATTGCAGCCACTAGCAGATCTTCTTTTAGCGCAGGACAAAACAGATTATCTGGAACTTGCAAGTTCGTTAATAGATGCAGAAAAAGGAGTCAATACGAGCGACGAAGCTCTAGCCGGAGCAAGAGACATCATTGCTGAAATCATTGCCGAAGACGCGACAGTACGATCCAAATCAAGAGCGATATTCCTAGAAAAGGCTGAATTCGTGTCCAGAGTGATTCCGGGAAAGGAAGAAGCCGCTATTAAATACAAAGATTATTACGAATGGTCCGAGTCGCTAAAAGACGCCCCCTCGCACCGCGTTTTAGCAATGCGTCGTGGCGAAAAAGAAGAATTACTTTATCTGGATATCGACATCAATGAAGAAAATATCCTTCCGACCATTGAATCACTTTATATCAAAGCATCCAACGATGCTGCCGCACAAGTGAAATTGGCCTTGACAGATAGCTATAAGCGATTATTGAAACCTTCTATGGAAACAGAAATCCGTGTATTGACCCGTCAAAAAGCGGATGAGGAGGCAATCAAAGTTTTTGCGGACAATGTTCGTCAGCTACTTTTAGCAGCTCCATTGGGACAAAAAAGATTACTTGCAATAGACCCCGGTTTCCGAACTGGATGTAAAACTGTTGTATTGGACGAGCAAGGCCAGCTGAAAGAAAATACGGCAATTTTCCCACATAATGGAGCAAATGGACTTGCCGAAGCACAAAAAACGATTACATATTTAGTCTCAAAACACGATATTCAGGCCATTGCGATTGGTAATGGAACGGCAGGTCGTGAAACTGAAGACTTTATAAAAAAACTAGGCCTCAACAACGTGACTATCGTTATGGTCAATGAAAGTGGCGCTTCGATCTATTCTGCATCAGAAACAGCACGCGAAGAGTTTCCGGATCACGATATCACCGTACGTGGTGCAGTATCGATCGGAAGAAGATTAATGGACCCATTGGCCGAGTTAGTTAAAATTGACCCAAAATCAATTGGTGTTGGCCAATATCAACATGATGTAGACCAAAACAAGTTACAAACATCGTTGGATGATACCGTCATCAGCTGTGTAAATGCGGTAGGTGTAGAACTGAATACCGCCTCAAAACAGATATTATCATACGTCTCTGGATTAGGACCATCTCTAGCGCAGCAGATCATTAAATATAGAAATGAAAACGGCCCATTTTCCTCACGCCGAGAATTGAAAAAAGTACCTCGACTTGGAGACAAAGCATATGAACAAGCTGCAGGTTTCCTTCGGATAAGACATGCTGCCAATCCATTGGATTCCTCTGCTGTACACCCCGAGCGTTATGCATTGGTCGAGCAAATGGCAAAAGATCTGGGTAAAAAAGTAGAAGATTTACTCAAAGATGCTGAATTAAGAAAATCCATCCCGTTAAAAAATTATATCTCTGCGGAAGTAGGCCTACCAACTTTAAATGATATTCTTAATGAACTAGCCAAACCTGGTCTTGACCCAAGGGAAAAGTTCGAAGCCTTTTCATTCACTGAAGGTGTCAATAGCATTGGCGATTTACGTATTGGAATGAAACTTCCCGGTATTGTGACCAACATAACCAACTTTGGCGCTTTTGTTGATATTGGTGTACATCAAGATGGCCTAGTACACCTGAGCCAACTATCCAATCGTTATATCTCCGACCCACATGAAGTGGTCAAAGTACAACAACATGTCACAGTCACTGTTACAGAGGTGGATGAGAAACGTAACCGCATCGCTTTATCTATGAAAACAGATGAAAAACCTGTTCTTCCAAAGAATAAGAGAAATGAGGGCAAAAGACAGCCAGAACCGGAAACAGATATGGCAAGTAAACTTGCTGCATTAGCTAGTAAATTCAAATAAATCATATTATACCGTTAAAAAAGCTGATTCTTTAATAAAGAATCAGCTTTTTTATTAGTCTACAATCCCCAGTATACTATTCAACATTTTTATTTTGTATCTTTAAAAGACAACATGCTTTGATTTGTTATGAGAAACTGTATTTTACTATTGTGCTTATCGCTTGTAGCTGTACATTTCCAAGCTAAGGCACAACTTGCTGATGGCGCATATATTTCCACGGCAGGAACCACCAAAAACCTAATTTTGATCAAGGATCACTACCTTTCTTTCATACAATATGATGATACCAATAAGCATTTTGGTTCTACTTGGGGCGGCGCAATCCAGCAGCAAGACAACACGATCAGTGTAGTTATCGAATATGATACGAAAGACAGTACCGATATCGGTAAATCAACCAACTTGTATGTTAAAAAGGAAAAAGGTAACATCCAGATAAAGTTGCCCGATTCCAGCAAGATCTTTGTCAAGCAGAAAACCATCGCCCAAGATTTAGATGCATTGTGGAGAATTACGGGGAGACAACAAGAAGCAAAGATGCACGAGATTCCAAAAGCAGATCGCAAAACAATAAAAATTCTGGTCGACGGTTACTTCCAATGGATTGCCATTAATCCGGTCCAAAAAGGATTTTATGGAACCGGTGGCGGACGTTACAGTTACAAAAACAATCGTTATACAGAGACAATACAATTCTTTTCAAGAGACAATAATAAGGTGGGACAAGAACTGAATTTTAATGGAAAGCTGGAAGATAACAAATGGCATCACAGTGGAAAAAGCTCTAAAGGAGATGATATTTATGAAATCTGGAGCAAAGAATTAACAAAATGACAATAGAAGAATTTCAATTATTAGACAGTCCTATTCATCACTGGTCTGCTGTACAAAAATCATTGTGGTATGACAAAAAGGGGGATTGGAAAACCGCACACGACCTCATCGATCAGTTAGATGGTGTTGAAGCCGCTCACGTACATGCTTACCTTCACCGCAAGGAAGGGGATCCCTGGAATGCCCGCTATTGGTATAATCGAGCTCGACAGACTGTGTATACAGGCAGTCTAGATGCCGAATGGAACGAATTGTTTCGATTATATTTCTAACCAATCTAACCATCCTTGTTTTTTTATTAAACAGGGATTTATTTTTTAGTCCGAAGTTCTTCCCGCTCTTATAAACCCTTCTTTCTAAAATACTCCAATTCTATTTGACATGAATTTTATTTGCAGCTGGTTTACGGAGGTAAACCAAAATATTCTATTAATTATCACAAAACAACAAAGTATAGTATATTCATATTGCCAGGACAAATTGAAGACGCTATTTGAGTAACAAAAATAACACAAAAGAAAAACAGCAGTAGACCTGAACGCAAAATGGCATGAATATTGAATATAATTTTCTATACTTCAAAAAGTATACTTTTCATAAATTTAGGTTAATAATTGGTTAGGTTAAACACCTGAGGTTCCCCACTTCAGGTGTTTTTTTATCTCCTACCGATGAACACATCAACTAAATAAAGGCTATATTTATTCCTGAATCAATAAACCAAACATCTTTTTTTATTATGAAGTTCAGATTTATCACTATGGGACTAGTTTTACTGGGAATGTATAGTCAGGCCCTTGCGCAAAATAAGCCCAATGTGGTTATCATCATATCAGATGATCACGCTTATCAAACCATTGGGGCCTATGGTTCAAAGTATGGAAAAACGCCGCAAATTGATCGTATTGCTTCCGAAGGTGCGATTTTCAACCATGCATACGTCAACAATTCCATTTGCGGTCCTTCCCGCGCGACTTTATTAACCGGAAAATACAGCCATAAAAATGGTTTCAAGGACAATGAAACCTCTGAATTTGATTTCAATCAGGATTTATTCGTCAAACAGCTGCAACAGGTGGGATATCAAACGGCTTGGGTAGGTAAAATACACTTAGGTGATAAATTACAGGGTTTTAATTACTATGATATATTAGTAGGACAGGGCACTTATTTTAATCCAGATTTCATCAGTAAAGAAGGACGGAGGAATACGGAGGGATATGTATCGGATATCGTCACCGATAAGGCTATAAACTGGTTGGACAACCTGGATAAAAAAGATCCATTTTGTTTAGTCATCGGTCATAAAGCAACCCATCGAACATGGATGCCCGACCCGAAGGATTTCGGCAGTTATGACAGTATCAGATTTGATATACCGCCTACTTTCTATGACAACTATGACAGTCGCGACGCAGCCAAGCTACAAGAAATGTCAATCGACAAGGATATGAAGATGGGCTATGACCTCAAAATGTTCAACTCATTAGAAGAAATGATGAATGATGGTAATTTCAAACGAATGAACCAAGATCAGAAAAACAAGTATATCGCCTATTATCGACCAATTTATGAGCAGTTAAAGCAATCCAATCTGAGTCAAAAAGATCTTGCAAAGTGGAAATATAACAGGTATATGATTGATTACCTCAATACCGCTCAATCTATGGATCGCAATATAGGTAGAGTACTAGACTACCTGGACCAGAGATCTCTCCGCCAAAATACCATCGTGATCTATCTTTCAGATCAGGGATTCTATATGGGCGAACACGGTTGGTTTGATAAACGATGGATGTACGAAGAGTCATTCCGGACACCGATGTTAATGCGTTATCCCCCAATGATTAAACCTGCGACAAAAATCGAAGCAAAATTGGTGAATGCTGATATCGCTCCCACCCTACTCGAGTTGGCGGCAATCAAAACGCCTGTTGACATGCAGGGAAAATCCTTTGTTCATGTCCTAAAAAACACAAAAGAAGAGCATCGCAAAGACCTATATTATCATTATTTCGAAAATGGAGAGCATGCTGTGAGTCCTCATTTTGGTGTCAGAGATGATCGCTACAAGCTGATTCGTTATTATAAACGTATTGAAAACTGGGAGCTTTTCGACCTCCAAAAAGATCCAAATGAACTTCGAAATGTTTATAAAGACCCAACCTATCAGCCCGTCGTCACTAAGATGAAACAAAAACTCATTGCGCAAATCCGACAATTTGATGATAGGGAAGCCGAGACAATCTATAAAGTAAACATTGACCATTAAAACAAAAAACAGGGTATCCATAACCGAGATACCCTGTTTTATTTCAGACCTTCATCCCATTCTTGTTAATCCGCAAGGAAATCCCCTCTTCCAATGTATTTTTCCATAAATTAGCCATAGTCTCCATCTTATAAACACTCTTCCGGCAAAAATAAGTTACTAGCTAAACATTAGCTTATATACCCATAGCGACACTTCATTCATACGTTATGAATACTTAAACTATACTGTATCTATAAGACAAAGGTGCCTTGTTGGTATTCCATTAGTACTATGAGAGTAATTGCATCGAGCCAACAAGTATATTTTATGGCAAAGATATCGCTCAGTATTCCATTGAAGTTACAATTGTAGTCTCAGCTAGCCAGCGAGTTTATTATGAACATTCTGACATCGTATTTACGAAAAAAACAAAAAATAAAGTATAGTTATTAGATGGATTTTATATATTTGCATTAACATTTTTTAACACATGAAAATCAGTGCAATACATATACCTGTAAAACGAATGCTTCTAGGAGATGTTTTCCAGTTCGATTCAAACGATCTCCTATAACCACAAACAAAAAAATCCACTCATTATCATTAAATTAATATGGCAAAAAACAACATAGATTTTGTCGTACTGGCGGCGCTTTGCTTAAGCACCGGCACGCTATACGCTCAATCTACCATAAAAGGAAAAGTAGTCGACAACAACAACGCCCCTATTCAAGGTGCAACGATTACAGAAACAATAAGCAAAAAACAGGTGCAAACGGATGCAAATGGCCTATTCGAATTACCATCAAGTGGTAATTCCATCAGTATCCAGGTTCAATATATTGGTTTTGATTCCAAAACTGTCCAAACCAATCCAGGCGGACTCACAACAATCCAGCTTTCACCAACGAGTTCCCAATTGGATGAAGTTGTTGTAACAGCCTTGGGTATTTCGCGCGAAAAGAAATCATTAGGATATGCAGTCCAAGAAGTCAAATCTGTTGAACTTCAAACACGTCCCACTAACGCGCTCAGTGCGCTTTCCGGGAAAGTAGCAGGTCTTCAGGTGACTACTTCAGGAGGCAATATGGGGGGATCCTCCCACGTGTTGCTTCGGGGTATCAATTCAATTGCTGGAAATAACCAACCGTTGTATGTTGTTGATGGTACTCCAATTGATAACACCGATTTAAACTCCTCATCTACAATAAACGGAAGCGCAGGCAAAGACGTCGGTAATATGATACAAGATATCAATCCTGACGATATCGATAACATCTCCGTATTAAAAGGTCCGTCGGCTGCTGCCTTGTATGGTTCGAGAGCCGCTAATGGTGTTATATTAATTACCACAAAGCGTGCATCAAAGGGAGAAAAGATAGATATTTCGTTAAACACTGGTGTTGATTTTGAGAATATTGTTCGACTTCCAAAAAGACAACATTTATACGGTCAGGGTTACTCTACTGCTTTTCAAACGCAAAATATCAATGGTACAGACTACAAAATCGTAGATTATGCTGCAGATGAAAGCTGGGGTCCCAAACTCGATGGTACACCTGTCTTACAGTGGTATAATTTAAACCCTGAAGACGAATCCAATTACCTGAATCCGTCGCCATGGCTTTATCCAAAAAATGATGTCAGCTATTTCTTTCGGACTGGTGTAGCCAATACCAATAATTTTGCTATCGCCGGCAATAGTGGAAACACAAATTACCGATTTTCCTACACGAACAAAAATGTAAAAGGAACAACTCCAAATTCTAGTTTAGGTCGTAATACGTTTAACTTTTCCGGAGGAACACAGCTAGGCAAATTGAAAATCAATTCTAATTTCAACTACATCCGTAACGCATCCGTAGGCCGCCCATGGACAGGTGCATCCAACAGAAATATTATCCTCGAGGCATTCCAATGGGGAGCAGTACAAGTGGATTACAAGTTATTGGAAAATTATAAACGTGAGGATGGAACTCCATTAGCATGGAACCGTACTGGATGGCAAAATACACCTACAGCAGAAGCAACGCGCTTTATCGATAACCCCTATTGGTCTGCTTACGAGTCCTATATGGAAGATAATAGAGACCGCTTTTATGGAAATATTGGCTTACAATATGACTTGAATAGCTGGCTTTCCTTAGGAGCTAAAGTACATGGCGATATTTATTCGTTCCAATCTCAGGACCGTATCGCTGTATACTCTCGCAGCACTTCACAATATGAAGAGACAAGCAATAAACTAAACGAATATAATTATGAATTTTTAGCTACAGCAAAAAAAAACTGGGATAAATTCTCACTCATTGGAAATATCGGAGCCAATCTTCGTGACCAGCAGCGCAAGCAAGATTATGCTATTACACAAGGAGGTCTAATTATTCCAAATTATTACAATCTAAAAAATGCGAATTCAGTCAAAATCGACAACTTTAAATATCACAGACGCATTGCATCTGTTTATGGAAGCTTTTCTTTAGGATATAATGATTTGCTTTACTTAGATGGAACAGTGCGCAATGACTGGTCTTCAACATTACCAACAGATAACAACTCTTTTATATATCCTTCCCTAACAGGTAGTTTTGTCTTTAGTCAATTAGAAGCACTCAAACAATTGGATTGGCTAAGTTTCGGAAAAATACGTTTAGGATGGGCCCAAGTCGGGAATGACACAGATCCTTATCAACTGTATAAGGTCTATGAACCCGAGCAATCGTATGAAGGGCAAGCTTCATATGGCCTCCCGAGTATTAAACCAAATGCTAATTTAAAACCTGAAATTACCAGTTCTTGGGAGACAGGTCTGAACGTGCAATTGTTCAAAAATCGCTTAGGATTTGATATAACCTACTACAACAATAATTCTAGAAATCAAATCCTTCCTGTTCCTGTTTCTTCGTCTTTTGGATACGCAAGCAAAGTATTTAATGCAGGAAAAATTAATAACAAAGGTCTCGAAATTGTTCTTAATGGTACGCCAATCAAAAATGAAAACTTTACTTGGGACGCTACAATTAACTGGGCCAAAAACAAAAACAAAGTGATCAAATTAGACGATCAGGTAAATACATTGAGTTTAAGTAATTCGTTAGTTGAATTAGTCGCACGTGAAGGCGAGTCCTATGGACAATTTTTAGGCTATGACTTTGTATATGCAGCAGATGGACAACGCGTTGTTCAGGCGGATGGAACTTACATGAAAACCTCCCAATTGGTACCCCTGGGATCTATTCTTCCTGATTTCACCTTTGGTTTTCAAAATAGCTTCCGCTACAAGAACTTTAGCTTAGGATTTTTGGTTTCAGGTCGTGTTGGCGGAAAATTTTTCTCCCAAACCTATAAAGTTGGTATGTATTCAGGCATCCTGGACAAAACAGCGGCTAATAATATCCGTGAAACGGGTGTTATTTTGGATGGTGTCAAAGGCGATGTAACATTCCACAGCGACGGTACATATGCCGTTGAGAACGTTCAACAAAATACCACCAATATTACAGCGCAGCAATGGGCGCGCAATGAGTACAATGGTCCGACTACTTTTTCCATTTTTGATGCCACTTATGTTAAACTGAGAGAAGTGACACTGGGTTATAATTTCAAATTAGCCAATGCCAAAGTCATTAAAAATATTGGGGTCAATGTCTATGGCCGTAATCTTTGGAATATCTATACCAAGAGTAAATACATTGATCCTGAATTCACCTCCAGTGGCGGTAATGTACAGGGTATTGAAGGTGGTAACATCCCTGTTCCTGTTACTTACGGTTTTAATGTAAACCTTAAATTCTAAAAAAATGAAAATATCAACTATATTATATGCTTCAGTAATCGGTGCATCACTTATTGTTACATCATGCTCTAAGTCTACGTTTAACGATATAAATACAGATCCTAACCGTCCCGCCACCGTCACAACACCAACAATTTTGGTAACGGCCGAAAAGCAATTGATTAATGCCCTACGAAGCGAAGAGGTCAGTTTACGTGGAGCACAATTATTTGCACAATATTTTGCCCAAAATATTTACACTGATCAATCGCGTTATCAAATACCAACGAGTTATTCCGATAATTACTGGACGGCAACTTACAAATCGCTCAATAATCTGAATGAAATTATAAAACTCAATTCAAATGAAAAGACTAAGGCCATCGCCGCAGCAGGAACAGCAGGTTCCAATGCGAACCAGATTGCGATTGCAAGAATTCTTAAATCTTATGCTTTTCAATCATTAACCGATGTCTTTGGCAATATTCCCTATGAGTCCTATGGCAATAAAGACGCTGATTTTGAAGCCCTACAACAGGACCCAGACAACTTAACGCCTAAATATGCAAGTCAGGAGAAAATCTATAAAGATATTCTAAACGAACTGCAACAAGCGGCAGATACCCTAACGAAATATACAACAGCAACCACATTTGGCACCGCTGATATTATCTACAAGGGATCCAATGCCAGCTGGGCAAAATTTGCCAATTCACTACGGTTACGGATAGCCAATCGCATTAAGGCAAAAGATGCTGCATTGGCAGCAACGCATATTGCCGATGCGATAAAGAAAGGCGTATTTACCGCTAACAGCGATAATGCCGTATTTAAATATTCTAAAACTCCACCCAACGAAGCACCACTATTCCGGGCCACAGTGACAGCCAACCGAAAAGATTTTGCCATTTCAAATGTACTTATAGAAGCCCTTCAGGGTACACGTGGCCCCTTTAAAACTGTAGACCCTCGCTTGTCTAAATTCGCAAAACCAACATCCTCAGGAAATGCCTATTTCGGCCAGCCGTACGGTCTTCCCTTAGCCGCCGGAAATCTATTCCCTGTGGATAAGATATCTTTACCAAGTGACGCGATCAACGCGGCTGACTATAGCGAAGTTCTCCTGGAATACGCCGAAGTAGCATTTCTTCTGTCGGAAAATAACAATTGGGATCAAACTAACTATGAGAAAGGAACCCGCGCTTCGCTGGAAAAATGGGGGGTATCACAAGAAGATCTAAACAGCTATATCAGCAAACTACCAGCTGCCAATAAAGAACATGTGCTTTCTCAAAAATATCTGGCACTTTTCAATCAGAGCATAGAAGCTTGGTCAGAAATCAGAAGAACAGGCTATCCACTATTTCTCATCAAAAAAGGAGATGTTACCTGGAGTGGCACTATCGATGGCAAACCCGTCACCTATACCTTTAATCCCGAAGTTGGCGATGCCATACCAAGTCGTTTGGTGTATCCATTGAAAGAACAAAGTACAAATAGATCAAATTATCAAGCAGCCCTGGCACAACAAGGAGATGATGTGATCAACACCAAAGTATGGTGGAATAAATAAAAAAGTATTTTCTACCCATTTGAACACCTGAAGTTTAAGATTTCAGGTGTTTTTTTTTCCAATTATTTCCTAACTTCGTAAAAGACCATTAAGAAAGAATGCCATGGATGATCAAATATTAGATAAAATCGACCAACTGAGTGAAGAGGGTAATGCCTATTGTGATGAAGAGAACTTTCGCGAAGCAATTAGGGTATGGACTGAGGCGCTCAATTTAATCCCTAGCCCACAAAATGTCCACGCTGAAAGTCTTTGGCTAGAAGCCTCCATTGGGGATGCTTATTTCTTAGAGGACGACTTCGAAAATGCACTTACCCACTTTGAAAATGCCAAAGGCAATATCATCGAAAATGCCTATGAAAATCCCTTTATCATGCTACGATTAGGACAGTGTTACCTGGAAACAGCCAATACCGAATCTGCACAAGAATACCTTCTTCGCGCCTATATGATGGAAGGAAAAGAGATTTTTGAAGAGGAATCACCAAACTATTTTAATTTTCTGGCCGATAACGTCGAATTGGATTAATCTATTGCATCTGCGACTTCCATGGGTAAATCAGATTCGAGAATAGATGCACCCTGGGCGAATATCGCCCTATATTTTTCCTTTCTTTCTTCTTTCTTTGTTAGCTTGTCATAAGTTGGCGCCGAAGAAATCATGCACATCACTCCCTTTTTATTAAAAAAGCGATACATTTCTGCATTCGATTCTTTTAACTCAGGGCCTATATAGACGATCATCCGATCATAAGGCAATCCCGAATCTCTAAATTTAGCTAAGGCTGTCTGATCTTTGATATGCATGGACATATACTGATCCGGATTTTGAGCCAAATAGTAGGCAGCCTGCTCAACGTTATGTACGGTTACCCAAACCCAGCTATATGCATTATGCTTTCGCAATATAGCTGCGGTCGCTGACAGCGGTAAATCTTTCTTATCAAGATTTAAAATGGTTTTCCCTTTTGCCCATTCAATCACTTCATCTAGGGTATTTATAGGATATTCGGTGACATTTCCAGCATGGTCTTTCAGACGAAGTGTACGCAATTCAGCCCAAGTATAATCCGATACCCGACCAACCCCATTTGTCACACGCTCCAAGTTTGCATCATGAAGTAATACCGCAACACTATCTTTCGTATAGCGTGGATCTATTTCAAAAATTGCTTGAGTTTTACGTAACACAGCCTCAAAAGCCGCAATAGAATTTTCAGGAAGACCATCTTCTATCGTCCCACGGTGACCGCTTATGATTTTCTTTCCTTCAGCATACTTAAAGTATGCGCGCATGGCTTCCACAGATTCAAACTTCAGCCTCTGATTGCTCTGGGCAAAAACTTTCGCATATAATAAACTTGAGAAAAATAATAATAGAAATACAGAAATCGTTTTCAACCGTATAGCATTATGATCTGAAGCAGCCATCTACTTATTTTATTATAGAAATATGAATTGCTAAAATAGCAATCCTATATCAATAAATCGTAAACAAAATATGTACTCAAAATAAAGAAAATAAAACGAGCAGCTTAACAACATCGAATAGTTTTTCTGCTACAGCCCCTATACGATAGCAAAACATTCCTCTATTCCTTAATATTCATGGTGATCAAGAAAGCCCCTCCAAGTTGTATTCCTATTTATCTTCGGGGACTTTGTGAATAAGACAGCTGCTAGATAAGCATATTAAGCAAAAAAATAGCAGTTCTTTTTGATGAAGAAAAATTAAATATTCTATATTTGCATCAATTTATATTTGATCTAAATAAACTACCATGAAGAATAGAACACGATATATGATGTTCGCAGCAGGAACCCTTGTCCTTCTCGGGACTCAGTTACATGCACAAGAGTTATCTATCCTCGTAAAAAACACAGAAAATCAACCTGTGGCTCAAGCCAATATCAAACTCAATGGGAAAAACATTGGTTACTCAAATCAGCAGGGGCAATTTAATCTCCCTAAAGCACCGACAAATACCCTGCTTCAATTTCGTGTTTCATATACCGGTTTCTCAGCCCTTGAAAAAATGGTGAGTTTAGATACAGTCAGCGGTCCTATCCTATTTCAATTAAATCCAGCACAGACTTTAGACGAGATTATTGTTACCGCTGGTCGTAAAGCTGAAAGTATCTCTACAGTGCCTTCGTCGGTATCTATTTTAACAACAAAAGAGATCGAAGCACAGAGCCAGATCAGCACTAATCTTTCAACCATACTTGGCAATACAATTCCAGGACTGGGTACAGCTACCAATAAAGCAACCAATTCAGGTCAGACTTTACGCGGGCGATCTGTACTGGTTTTAATAGATGGGATCCCACAATCTACACCATTAATGAATGGACAGCGCGATCTACGCACCATAGATCCAAGTGTTATTGAACGCGTGGAAGTTATTAAAGGAGCAACCTCCATCTATGGCAATGGCTCTGCCGGTGGGATTATCAATTACATCACACGTACTCCATCCAAAGACTCCGCTCCTATTCAGGGAATTACCAGTCTGAGGACGACTTTTAATCCCATCAATGGATCCGGAACCCTCGGCTATCGTGCTGCCCAGACATTGTATGGTCGAAAAAACAACTGGGATTACACTGTCAGTGGATCAGCAGATTATGTGGGTCTTCAACGCGATGGGGATGGGACGCCGGTTGGTCAAACAGATGGTCTTTCAAATACCTATCAGTACAATGCATTCCTCAAACTTGGCTACACCATCGATAACAGTTCCAATCTGTCCGCTGTATATAATTTTTATCGAAGCAACCAGCACAACAGATACATCAGTCAGACGGGTATCTACGGACAATCCCCGACCATCGGAGTAAAAGGAGATGACCCTGGCAAACCTGCCGGTACTCCATACAACCACAATGCGATGCTGACTTATACGAAAAATAATCTTTTTGCCTCCACTTCTCTCGTTGCATCGGCTTATTACAACACCTTTCGATCCATGAATCGTTATGTTGAAAAAGCATCGGCATGGTATGGTCCTGGTCAAACACAGATCAACTCTGAAAAAAAAGGATTGCGTATCAATCTCAACACGCCTTTTCAAGTATTTGGCTCTAACGCGGATGTCACTTATGGAATTGATCTCCTAAATGATGTCACGGATCAAAACCTAACGGATGGTAGAGTCTATATTCCTTATATGAATATGCTCAACGTGGCACCTTATGCACAAGTAAAGATTGATTTCCTAGAAAATCTAATTTTCAAAGGTGGAGTCCGCTATGAAAATGCAACCGTCAAAATAAAAGATTTCAACACCATTGCTACCGGACCGGAAAACGCGGGTAGCATCGCTGTTAAAGGCGGCGAAATACCTTATAAAGGGGCCACCTTCAATGCTGGCCTCCGTTATAATAAATATTCGTTCTTTAACCCTTTCATAAGCTTTTCACAGGGTTTTGCCATCAACGAACTTGGCCGTATTGTCCGTAGGGCAACGGACAACGACTTGGATAGTCTAAAAACAGATCCCATCATCACCAATAACTATGAAATCGGGTTTTCTAGCAGCTATAGTATTTTCCAATTATCTGCTTCCTACTATTATAGTACTTCAAAAATGGGAGTAGAACTTGTAGACATTGGCGGCTATCTAATGCCACAACGACTTCCTGAGGATGTTTATGGATATGAAGTAGCCCTAAGTGCGACAATTAGTCCTCAACTCACGATAGGTGGAACTTATGCTTATGTTGAAGGAAAATCGAAAAAAGAAGATGGCACGAAATCCTACCTCAATGGCTCACGTATCGCTCCAATCAAAGCCACTGGATATGTCTATTATACACCGATCAAGCCATTAACCTTCCAATTATTTTGGGTACATACCGGCGCGCGCGATCGTTTCATGCCTAACGAAAAAGGTATTTATAAAAATAGCGAGGGGCCTGTTAAACCAGTAGATCTTTTTAACTTGAATGGCAATTATCAGATCAACAAACAATGGTCATTGGGACTAGGCGTCGAAAATCTTTTCAATAAGAACTACTATCCGGTTGTAAGTCAATACCGTGCACTAAATGAGGAATATGTAAGAGGTCAGGGAATGATGGCTTCCTTTAATATCAATTACAAATTTTAGATGATCAAGTCGAGCATACTTTGGCTACATAAATGGCTCGGGATAGTCACCGGTGTCATTGTACTCATTTTAAGTATAACAGGATGTATATATACCTTTCAGGATGAGCTCAAACTATGGGCTTATCCCGAAAAGTATTTTATAGCGCCCGTTGACAGCTCCTTAGATCCACTCCCTTTAAGCACCTTACTAAACAATGCGCAAAGTAACCTGGAAAACGGGCAGAAAATCTCTCGTGTAGACCTCTATCCAGCAAAAGATCGAACCTGGGTATTTCGTGCCATGAAAACAGATGAGACAGCCTTTGGCCATTGGAATTATTTTCGCTACTATAAAAGGGTATTCATCAATCCTTATACAGGTAAGTTGCAACAGGTTGAAAACACAAAGACAGAATTTTTTCAACTGGTATTACAACTCCATCTCAATTTGTTGCTAGGAAAAAAATATGGTCATGCCTTAGTCAGTTGGTCTACGGCCCTATTTATTGTCATTCTATTGAGCGGAATCGTATTGTGGTGGCCAAAAAAATGGAAGGGAAAAAATCTCCGCAGGAGCTTTTGGATAGACACGAAGGTTAAATGGAAACGGTTAAATCACGATCTGCACAATGTGATTGGCTTCTATAGCCTTTTTATTGCACTGGCTTTTGCGATTACAGGTTTGGCATTTGCATTTCCGGGATTCAAAAAGACATATATCGCTACATTTAATCTTTTTCAACAGGAAGCGGCATCTACAGCTCTACCGGTCCCAACACAGATCCCCCTAGCTTACGAAAAATTTCAGGACAATGCACTCTACTATAGCCTCAAAAACTATCCGCAGGCCGAAATGCTTTCCATCCGGTTGAAAAAAGAAACAGAGCAAGAAGTCGCTATTCAAATCAGACGGTACGAAAAACGAAGCGGTGTCTTTAACTGGTTATATTTTGACAGAAAAGAGGCCAGTTTGAAGCAAATCAAAACCGGTGACAACTTGCGATTCGGAGATAAACTTGGCTCGCTCAATTATGATATCCACACAGGCAGCATCGGCGGCTTGGGAACAAAGATTATTGCTTTTATCGCCAGTCTTTTTTGTGCTTCCCTGCCAATCACAGGTTATATTATCTGGTTGAACAAAAGTAAGAAGACAAAGAAGAAGAAAGGTTATCAACATTATGTTAATAAGTACTGTTAATAACAGCATCTTTTATTCTAAACATGTTATTAACACAGTTGTTAACATAATGTGGAAAAGTATACTATCAGTAACTTCTATCAAGAACCTATCGGAGCAAATCAACTTTCCGAATAGATACGGATTCAGGAACTATGGAAAAAAGCAGTGCAAGGTTACTATATCAAAAGGCTATTTTAAAAGCATAAATACCAAAAAGCCGATACAGAGATGCATCGGCTTTTATATGAATAAGCAGCTTGCGCCTCCTACAAGTTTGGATTTCGATCAGTTTCCAAAAATGGGATCGAGAATAAATAATAAGGGCTATTTTCCACAAATTTGGTATCGTTAGGAAACTGGATAACACGATGTCCTTTGCCGGTCACTTTTTTGACGACCCCATCTTCGCCAACGACATCTACCATAATCGCATTTCCTTTAGCATCGACATACGCTTTCCGATCCACCTTTCCTTGTGTACGAATAATATCCGACAGCGCAAATCCCTCTCCCCAAAGCTCTTTTCTACGCTCAATTAAAATCTCTGAAATCAACTTAGCATTATCATCTCCAACAAATAAAGCTGCATTCCGTGCTTTCCGCAATGTATTCAAGGCATTTATCGCTTTTTCTTTTTCTCCGGCACGCGCATAGCCCTCTGCTTCGATCAAAAGCATCTCAGCTGAACGCATATATACGATATCACCGATCAAATTTGATTTAAATTTAAATTTCTTATAACGTAAAAAACCCTCTCTTCCCTTTAGACCATCCCACTCAAATAAACCTGAACGAATATCATCACGATCAAATAACTCCTTGAAATAGGGATCGGCCATAAAGCTATAATAATAAGATCCTGCAGAGGATACATCCAGATAATGGAATGTATAACTCGCTCCACTTTGTTCGTTCGTCTGTAAGTGTCCCCATATCCATTCCGAATTGCCAAGATCATTAAACCCTTCGTTATAGGCCGCAGCACTCATCAACGGGTAATTTTGAGCTGCTTTGTCTGCATATTCAGCAGCAAGTTTCCACGCTCCGGTCTGTAGGTATGTCCGAGCTAACAGCCCGTTCACCACATCAATATTAATGTCGTACTTCGCCTCTCGTTTAGCTGTTGCTAAAAGCGCTTCACTATCCTTCAAATCCTGCACGATAAGTTTATAGATTTCTTCTAGTGTGGCTTTCGGATGCCCCTGGGTCTCTAACGTACTGGGTTCAGTATAAATTGGAACTGATTTTGCATTTTTATCTTTTAAGTAGCTAAACTGATAAAAAGAAGCCAAATTAAGATAGGAAAAAGCCCGTAACACTTTGGCCTGTCCCTTCAAAACATTTTTAGCTTCCTGTGATCCGGCAGCGCCATCAACTTTAGTGATTACATTATTCGCGTTATCGATCACCTTGTACAACAAGGTCCAAAAGAAGGACGAGCGCCCCGAACGGCTATTGCTCAATTCGGTGAATGCATACGCATCCCGATACCCATATTTTGTTGTCACAGCAACATCACTTCCCATGGCATCACTCGTTCGCATCACAGCAGTATATCCCGGATTGGCATAGGTGGAATATTGCTCATTCAGGTATCCCCAGGTTCCGTTGATCACCGTAGCAATGTTGTCTGTATTTTTATAAATCTCACCTGCCGGTACCGACGTTGTCGGAGACGTCTCCAAAGTATCTTTACAAGCAGTGTTCGCCAATGAAAGCGCCAATAATATATAAGCAATTTTTAGTTTCATGATTCTCATTTGATTTTCTTAACATTAACAATCCAATTGTTTTAAAAAGCGAGTTGGAGGCCACCTGAAACGGTACGCATTGCCGGATAGCGGAAATAAGTAGCTCCATTCACAGTTTGCTCCGGATCCATACCTTGATGACCATAAAAAGTCAATAAATTTTCGCCGGTGACAAAAACGCGTAATTTTTCGATACCAATTCTTTTGGTCAATACTGCTGGCAGACTATATCCCAAACTCACATTTTTAAGACGTGCATAGGTACCACTGTATAAAAAACGTGTAGATGCCGATGTCCAGCTCAAGTTGTCTGTTGTCAACTTCGGCACATCTGTCTGTGTATTTTCAGGTGTCCAACGCTCCAATATCTCCTTAGACCAAGCTCTGCCAGGATTGCTACCATTATGCATTACCTGGACATAATCGCTATCCAATACCTTTCCGCCTAAACTGAAACTGACAAATGCAGAAAGATCAAAATTTCTGTAGTTAAAACTGTTTTGAATACCTCCAGTCAAATCCGGTAGGGAACTTGAACCAATAACATTCCCGGCCTTTCCATATTCAGATGTTTTATTTTCGGTTCTCTGGCCATTGGCATCAGCCACATACCATTCCGGTAAGCCTGTTTTTTGATTCACCCCTGCCCATTCAGGAATATAGAAATCATACAAACTTCCACCGACACGCATTAGCTTATTGCCTGTGCTGATCGATTTGTTATTATTAGGTAAAGACGTGATCTTGTTTTTGAAATGAGAAAAATTAACATCAAGATTCCACCTAAAATTATCATTACGTACAGGTATCGTATGGATGTCGACATCTATTCCTGTATTTTGCATTGCCCCTGCATTAGCACTGAATCCACTATAACCGGTAGAAGGCGCCATTGGCATGGTGAACAAAAGATCTTTACTCTTCCGAATATAATATTCGACATTTAGGGCAACTCTATTATTAAAAGCGGAAACATCAAGTCCGATATTCATATTAAGATTGGACTCCCATTGTAGACCCGGCGTCCCCAACCTACTGGTGTATGTCCCTCCCTTACCGTTGTTATTGGCAATAGCATAGAGTTCTTGATACTCATAATAAGTAGACAAATTATCGTTCCCCTGCCCACCGTAACTTGCTCTTAAAGTCAGTTGATCCAATATAGTCTTATCTTTCAAAAAGTCTTCCTGTGCTATTTTCCATGAACCACCAACAGACCAAAAGGTCCCCCAGCGGGTATTTTTAGAAAAACGAGCGGAACCGTCTGTCCGCAATGAAGCGGATAAATAATATTTACTATTGTAGTTATATTCCGCTCTTCCTAAAAAGCTCAATAACCTATATTCATCACTATACCCGGTAAAATCGTTTAACTGTGAGGCAGCAGCAGGCTCATAAAACCCGGGTAACACAAAGCGATTACGGCTTCCACTGATATTACTGCTATTAAAGGCATAGTATTCCTGCCCACCCAACACATTGATGTAATTCAGTCCGAACTGCTTCTCATAGGTCAATAGATTGTTCCAGGTCTGTGATACAGTACGAACATTTGAACGGGATACAGAACCACCTGTATTCACTCCATCGCCAAGCAATGGGTTTGTATAATCATGTGTATTCCCATTAATGTAATCAACACTATAAGTCGATTTCAATTTAAGATTACTGGTCAATAGAGCCTCTAGATAAGCCCTGGCTGAGAGGTTATCTCTGCGGATATCATTTTTATCCAATGGTAATGAAGCTGCTAGGTTATTTCGCGGAGTAGCACCACTTGGTCGATATTCGCCAAAATCATACACTTTATTACCATTGGCATCAAGCACAAAAGAGCCATCCGGGTTCCTTTCATAATACGGATAAAAGGATGGAACAAGTCGCGTAAAATTTATGATATTGGCAGTATTGCTATCTTCGGATTGCGGATATTTTTGCAACGTACTGCTACCACCGATATTTACCCCAACATTTAACCAGGATTTCACTTTGCTATCAAGATTTGCACGTAAATTGTAGCGTTTAAATCCCGATTCAATTGCAATCCCCTGATCATTAAGATACCCTCCAGAAATATAATAGGTACTTTTTGCTCCGCCGCCGCTAAAGCCCAAGTCTGCCTGTGTTCGCACACCGGTACGCTGTAATACATCAGTCCAAGGATCATCCCAGAGGGTTTTTGCTCCCGCCACAAGCTTTCCATCCAACCCGACAGGTTGTGGAAATTGACTGCCATAAGGATTGATATTTAAATCTTCCAATACGAATGCACTCGCATTTTTAGCAGCCTGCTCTGCGGTTCTTCCATTGGACAATTCCTTGTTGCGCACAGCTTCCCAATACAATTGAAAATATTCATCTGTTGTAACTTGATCATAATCTCGAACTGCCCGCGTTGAATATCCCTGTGTGAAATTAAGATTGATCTTGGTATCACTCGAGGCTGTACCAGATTTCGTTGTAATAATGATAACGCCATTTGCTCCACGTGAACCGTAAAGTGCGCTGGAAGCGGCGTCCTTTAACACCGATATTGATTGAATATCATTTGGATTCAATGAATTGATATCCCCCATATATGGGCTTCCATCCACGACAAACAAAGGTGCGCTGGAAGCATTAATAGATCCTATTCCTCTAATTCGTATACTAGCCCCTGTACCCGGTTGCCCCGAAGATGCCACCGATTGTAATCCCGGGACCTGTCCTTCTAATGCTTTTGTAATATTCGATACCTGTCTATTCTCAATTGCTTTGCTACTCACCGTACTCACCGACCCCGTGATGTTGGACCGTTTAGATGTACCATAAGCCACTACGACCACCTCTTCCAAATCGGTACTTGACGGCTTCAATGCCAAAGAGATTGTACTTCCCGTGGCTCTCAGTTGTTGCGATTCGTAGCCTATAAAAGAAAACTCCAGGAACGGGTCATCTTTACCTGTGATACTGATCGTAAACTCCCCGTTAGCGTTGGTCAGCGTCGATTTATTTTGATCAGATACCCGCACACTAACGCCAGGAAGTACCTGCCCGGTATTGGCATCGGTCACTTTCCCCTGAATGGAACGTTGCTGTGCATACAGTTTATTCATACTGGCACTAGACAGCGCTAATGCTACAATAGGAATGTATTTGAATGTTGAGTGCATATGAAGGATATTTAATAAATGAGTTAAGTATAATAAATATATAGAAAATAAATAAATTAAATGTAATTATTTTACCAAAAAAAGGTGGTAAAACTTACCGTTTTTAAAAATCTACTAAATTGATAGATTTTATTAGATCGCAAATATAATACAATCTATACTAATTTACTATACATTTTTATAAAAAAATAAATTAATGAAAATCAACCAATTACAAAAACAACTCATGACAATAAGTTGATAGTAAGCAAGCTAACAAACAGCTATTGATCCAGCCAACGCTGAAAATTTGGAGAACGCTCTTCGCTAACTATAACATCAATCCCCTTTGGAGTTTGGGGAATTAGTTCCAATTTAATTCTATTCCGACTTATTTTTAACATAGACTGAATGGAATCAACACGAATAAGAAATTTCCGATTAATTTGAAAAAAAACGAATGGATCTACCTGAGTCACCAAGTGGATAAGACTATCTTCAATGATATAGGCTACGCCTGACTCTTTTTCCACCGCATACAGTTCTTTATCTTCCGCCATAAAATAAGCAATATCAGCAATCGCCAAGGACTTTAAGAAGTTGCCATATTTTACCAGAAAGCGCTGCTTTAGACGCAACTCTGTTTTGGGCAACAGCGGCTCGATACGTTTCATGACTTGTGCCAACTCTTCGCTATCGAAAGGTTTTAACAGATAGGCATAACCTTGATTCTGGAAAGCTTCCAAGGCATATTGTTCGTAAGCCGTCGTAAAAATAAGTGGTACATCAATAGACACCTGCTTAAATATTTCGAAACTCAGTCCATCCATCAGATGGATATCCATAAAAATCAGGTCAAAATGATGCTTATTGATGGCCTTCACCGCTTCTTGAATCTCCTTTGCATTGGTAAAAGTCAATGTGCTATGCCCGTAGAGGTCTGTCAACATCTCCTTTAAGCCTACAAAAGCCCAATCTTCGTCTTCGACAATCAATATATTCCATCCCATGGGTTGAATGTAATAAAAAATCCATTTCCTAAGAAAGAAAATGGATTAATATATAAAGGATTAAAAAAAATTGACCTTATTTCAATAGATCGGGGTTATTATTGATCGCTTCCTGTGGATAACGGATCACATACCGCGGATCGTTTTGCTGCAAAGTCATTGTTCTCCCAAAACTAGTATGTGTTATGGCTGGTCTTGTCGTACGCTTTAAATCATACCAACGTAAACCCTCCAGCGCAAGTTCACGTTTGCGTTCAAGCAACACTGCATCCAGCAATTGTTCTTTGGACAAACTCGCGTCAGCTTTGGTTTCTTTGGCGTAAGCATCGACCGTAAACCTGTTTTTCTTTAGTGCGGTCAGATATTTTAAAGCTTCCGCTGTATTGCCCAGACGAGCATAACATTCAGCCACGGTCAGATAAAGATCTGCATTTCTGAAGCTCACGTTGAAACGGTTTTCTCCACCTTTAAGGGAAACATAGTCAGCACCCCTTTTTTGGAAGTAACGACCCTTTCTCAAATCACCTTCTGAATAAGACGATAATAAAGCGGGCGAAATAAATGAACTTGAACGTACTTCTGGAATGGATACTTTCTCCAGCGCCATAATCGTCTCTTCTGATTCAAAATCATTCGGCAACTTACTTCCTGTAGCGTTTAGGTCAACTAATTTATTATTTATCGCCAACGCTTTTTGAGCAGCTTCAGCTGCCACTTGCCATTCGCCACGATACAAATGGAGACGCGATTCCATCGCGTAAGCACCACGTTTGCTAAAGCGGTAATTGACACCCTTGGCCTGATCCTCTACCGTAAGCAGTGCCGTTCCCTTTTCCATATCTGATAACACCTGCGCATACGATTCACCTAGGGTTGCAGGAACAAACCGTTGTTCCAGATCAATTTTCGTGGACAACGGAACACCACGGAGCCCCACATTGCTTGCGGCATAGACCTCGCTATAGAGATTTAACAGTTCAAAATGTGCATAAGCGCGCATGAGATAGGCTTCCCCTTTAATCTGATCCACCGTTGCGTTGCTTGTCAATTTCTCATCGATGGTACTGATGATCTGATTGGTATAAAAAATACTCTTGTAAAAAGCCAGATAAGGATACGCGGTAGTTGTTGGATCGGGATTCTGGTCATTCCACAGGTAGATATCTTTGGTCCTCGCCGCATCGGTCGAACTTTCGTCCAGAAGTAATTCATCCGTACGTAAGGACAGATAAGATTTATGGGCAGGGAAACCAGTATAGCTGCTTGTCATTAAGCCTCTAAAATCACTTTCCGAAGCTGGGATCACAGTACCTACAGGTTTTATATCTAAATATTTATTGCAGGATGTCAATGCACTAGTAGTCATGATCATTCCAAAATAAATTATTTTTCTCATGTTATAGTCAATTAAAAGAATTAAAAACTTGCTGAAAGACCAAAGGCAAAAGATTTGCTGATTGGTTGTGCATAATAGCTGCCGTAGGTCTCCGGGTCAAAGTATCCTTCGTAATTCGCGCCGAAAACAAATAGGTTGCGTCCTTCAACGTTGAAACGCAAATTACTTGCGCCAATTTTTTTACTCACCGCTGCCGGGAGCGTATAACCTAAACGAATGCTATTAATACGGACATAACTCATTTTCTTGGCCCAGATATCATACTGATTAAATGAATTGATTGGGTCATTGCTTTCCATCCAGCCATAGGCCATCCAACGCTCATTTAATTCCGAACTGATACTTCCCAATGCCGGCAACGCAGCTTTGCCCTGTAGAGCCGCCAACAGATCCTTCGTATAATTTTGCCCACGATCTACTTTAGCTGGATTATAAGTCGGTGTACGGCTTACCCAACGCTCTAAATTGAACACAGCTGAAATTGCCAGATCAAAATTCGCATACCGGAAACGGTTGGTCATACCACCAATAAACTTCGGATCCTTGCTGCCCAAATATTTAAATTTGGAACGATAGGTGGCAGCTGTCATGTCTGTTTGAGACATATATCCTGGCAAGAAATCTGCCCAAGGATCATATAAGCCGTAAAATTCTTCAAAGCTCGAAACTGATCCATCCTGATTTCTGAACTGCATCACACCATCCTTATCCAATCCCGCCGTTTCAAGTACATACATACCATTGATCGGACGGCCTTCCTGTGTATCTGGCGCATAGGCTTTGGGATTATTCATGACCTTCAATAATTTATTATTATTGTGTGCAATATTAAAATCCGTAGACCAGGAGAATTTTTCGGTCTGAATCTGACGGCTCGAGATCGTCAACTCCACTCCCTGATTTCGCGCTGAAGCCCAGTTGACCTGAACGTCCTGGAAGCCATTTTCCATAGGTAATGCGCTATTTGCAATAAGGTCTGTGCTTGTTCTATTGTAGTAATCAACCGTAATATTCAGTCGATTTTTCCATAGACCTAAGTCAATCCCCGCATTATAAGATTTTGTGCGTTCCCAGCGTAATTTATCATTTGCAGGCATATCAACCACAACTGAGCCTTCAGGATAACCTGGAAGTATAGTCGAATTTTCGTACTTTCCAACAATAAACGGATAGGTATTGCGATCCACATTCCCCTGAATACCATACGAGGCACGCACACGGAGATCAGACAAGACTGTTTTTCCCTTGATGAATTCCTCCTCCAGCACATTCCATGATCCAGACAAAGACCAGATCGGCAAGAAACGATACTTCGGATCTACCCCGAACATATTGGACCCATCATAACGTATGCTACCGTATACATTGTACTTGCGGTCAAATGTATAGGTCGCATTCCCGTAGAAGGAGGCGTAGGAGTTTTCGATCAATCCTTTTTTATATTGCACAAATCTAGCGTCATCCTGATAGTTGCTGTTCGGAAAAACAATATTCTGTGTTGTCAACGTTGCCGGATTATATCCAAAACCTTTGGTCGCGGTCATTTTATTTGTACTGCGACGCAGTTCTGTCCCGCCCATCAGTTCCAGCTCATGCTTATCATTCCAGGTTTTAGCGTACTTGAGGTACGTTTTCCAGTTGTATTGGAAGACACTGTTGTTTGTATTTTCGATCTTACCTCCTGTTGGCAAAAAGTATTTGTACGTTTTGGTTGTCGAATCATAATACCTTGTTGCAGCGCGCAATTTACGGGTATTATAGCTTTCCTGATCGGCAAATCTTTCCGTGCTATTTTCGTCAAACTGCAAGCCAAATTCGCTGCGTAAAGACAATTGCGGAATAATGGTATACTCCAGGTAACCAATGGCCTTTAAAGCTTTGTTTGTTAATGCATATCTGGTATTTTCCCGTTCTTCTACGGCGTTAAAAGGAATATAAGTATCTTTTTCATAGCCTTCGATATCCGGATCATAATTATATTTACCCGATTGGTCACGTACGGTCAAATAAGGATTGACCAAGCGCATATAGTTACTTGGATTGGTAAAGGCGTCATCATCCTGGATCGGATTCTGTCTATTTGAAACTGCCCCCAATAGATTGATTCCCGCTTTAAACCGGTCATTGATATTGAAATCATTATTTAGCGTCAATGAATAACGACGTAGATCCGTTCCTTTTGTTGCTCCTTTCTCATCGTAAAATCCACTTGACAAGTAGTAACGATGCCCATCATTTCCCCCGGAGATTGATGCTGAATACTGCTGATTGAGTGCTTGACGATAGAGTTCTTTTCCCCAGTCAGTCTGTTGCGTACGCAATTGGCTGATAGATTGCTGCACTTCCGGTGACAGGGCCGCTAATCCACCGGAGCGATAGGCATCCAGTGCGTTGGCTTTGTCCAGGATGCGCATCACCGCTCCCTTGTCCGTCCGGTAATTTAAATCGGTCCGGTTAGCCATCAGCAGCTCAAAGTCTACTTTCTCATTGGCATTCATCAGATTGAGATGACTAAAATCAGGGCGTTCCGTCACAAAGGTATTCGCTGAGACCTGCAATTTTGCCGGTCCGGATTTCCCTCTTTTAGTGGTAATTACAATAACTCCATTAGCGGCGCGTGCACCATAAATCGAAGTTGCTGCCGCATCTTTTAATACGGTGATGTCTGCAATATCATCGGGATTGATTCCTGCGATCGGAAGATTATTCAGACTATTCAGATTATCCTTATCAATTCGATTCGGCAATTCTGTCCCTTCTATGGGTAATCCATCAATAACCCACAATGGATCCTGTGTACCATTGAGTGATACCGTACCGCGGATACGGATCTGCGGAGCACTATTGGGGCCACCGTTAAAATTACTCAACTGTAGACCAGCCACCTGCCCCGCCAGCATTTCATCAATAGATGCAACACCTGTCTGCTTGATGTCAGCGACATTAATTTTATTATATGCTGTTGTATTTTTACGTTTTTTGATGTCGGTATACCCTGTTACGATTACTTCATCCAGTGATTCACCACTCGGTTGCAGCAAAATCGTCTTGTGATCCTGAAATACCGGTACTTGAATACGTTGGTATCCCACATAACTAATGGTGACGTATTTTAAGTTTCCCGGAACTTTTAAGCGAAATTCGCCCGATGCATCAGTTAATGAGCCCAATGCAGACTGTTGGACCTGATTGGGTACACCGATGTCTTCGGCTACTGCCGAACTTTCGACTACAACTGTCGCCCCCACGACTGGCTTTAATGTGACCGCATCCAGTACCTTTCCTTTCAGCTCCTTGGATTCCTGTGCATGTGCCATTTGCACACACATGAAGGTCAGCGGTATTAAAAACTTATTCATTTTGGTAGATGTTGATATAATAGATGTTAATATATTAGTTCAATTCTAGGGTATTTGCAATACGCAATTGCAGATCCATATAATGTGCTTTTGTTGTGGCGTCTCCAGTCCGTTGTTTCTGTTTCAACAATTGGTATATCTCATACAATTCAGCACGTTTATACGTCAGCATATCCGATGTACGGATCATTCCCGTTACATGTACATTACGTAAACCCGTTTGAGCAGAAGCTGTATGATGCGGATGCAAGCACAAATTAGGCTGAGTTCCTTCGATCAATTGTTCGACACCTGCTAATTTCTTGGCATTTAATTTCTCCATGGACTTATTCGTAGAAACCATCAGTACATCCACATAATTCTGTTGCAACATGCGTGTTTTAAGATCCAACGCCTGTCCACTGAGCGTTTTTGCAAAAATCTCTTTGCGTACCGATGCCAAAAATGCAGGTGCACTCCATGCCTTCCTGTCGCCAAAGAGGTTTTCCATTTCGACCATACGCAATAGACGCTCATCGTTGACCAATTTGTAGAGCATGGCATATTGAAATTCGCGCTGTAGATTATAAGGTGCATATTCAAACGGTCCCATAGGTGAATCTCTTAAAGGGAAAGTTTTCGCCATCAGTTCCGGAACAAATAACCACTCCGGCATATAAAACACATTTTTCTTTAAATATTCCAGCGCAGCTACCTGTTTCTCTTTGGGTACTGGGCTATATGCATTTTTTTGGTCGCCCAAAACAGCATTTTCAAGATAAATACCACCAATATTATTGAGCACATGGTCAGCGTAAGCATACCATTGACCAACGACGCCCATGTATAATTTACCGGCACGATAATAGTCATCCCCCGTATTTGTGGTCCAGTTGATGATATTCGGCATCATGCGACGCAAATTTTTCATCCCATATTCACCAGCTTTCATTGCATCATCACCCAGATCTTCAGATTGTGCCCTTGGGTCCACAATATTTTTGGAATCTTGTTGTTCACCGTAATGATAAATCGGGTCATGTACATGGGCATCAATTTCTTTCCGCAACAAAGGTATTTCATCCCAAGGCTGCGGCTTGCCGTACCAACGGTAAGCCCATCCAATAGCATATTTGTCATAGGTTCCGATCACGGGTGTAATCTGTTCAACACCATCTTCAGGTTGCGCCACGTAGTTGAAGCGCGCATAATCCATGATCGATGGTGCCGTACCGCCCATTTTTGCGGTAAAGCTTTTGCTACGGAGTGAATCTACCGGAAAACTTGCCGACGAACCCATATTGTGCATCAGACCCAAAGTATGTCCAATCTCATGCGAAGAAACAAAACGAATAGCATGGGCCATTTTTTCATCCGAGAACACATTCGATCGCACTGAAGTATCCACGATACCTGTTTGTATCCGCATCCAGCTATTTAGGATCGTCATCACGTTATGCCACCAGATAACATCCGCCTCCAAAATTTCTCCGGAGCGAGGATCCACTACAGATGGTCCCATTGCATTGGCCTGCGCTGACGCAGCGTATACAATAGAAGATACATTTGCATCATCTGGATCAAATTTGATACTATCCGGTTGTTGTTTTGCCAAAATCGCGTTTTTAAAACCTGCTGCCTCAAATGCTTCCTGCCAGTCATGAACCCCATCGATGATGGCTTGTCGCCATTGTTTTGGCGTGGCCGGATCCAGATAAAAAACAATAGGTTTCTTCGGTTCTACCAATTCACCTTTCAGGTAACGAGCTTTGTCCTCATCTTTCGGTTCCAGTCGCCAACGGTTAACCAGATTTTTTTTATCCAGTTCCTGTTGTTTGTCGTTAAAGTACCAACGTGGCGATGTAAAAAAGCCAATACGGGGATCCGCAAAACGCGCCACCATAGGCGTTTCAGGCAGTTCATAAAGGTTACTTGTAACCTCTAATGAAACCGGCACCGATTCATTTCCTTCCGTTACTTTTGTTGACAACACCGACTTCACAACAATATTATTGGAATACGATTTAATTTCTTCGATCGTGGATATACTGGTTTTAGGAGAAGTACCTAAACCCAAAGAGGTGAAAACATCTGTAAAGCTCTTTTCCGATCCGTCAAACACTTTATTGACTTTGATCACCACAGCACTTGAGTCTTTTGAATAACTCTCGACTTTAAACGATTCGATGTAAGAAGGACGATAATTATCGTAGACTGATGCGGCAATCGCATCAGCTTTAGGCACTTCTACCTGAGGTTTAATCTCCGAAACCCATACTTCTTTCTTCTCTTTGCGCAGGGTAAATCGAATGACTTTATTTTCATAGTTCATTCCCTTATTTACACCAGCCTCATTCAGCGCCAAAGGAACGGAAGACAATTTTTGGATCAGGAGAATGTCCTGTCCCATTTTTTTCAATGGAATTTCAAAGTAATAATTATTTTCCTTTCGGATCACACCAAACATGCCGCTATCCACGCGCGCGTCTTTAAACAGTTTGTCATAGGCAATCGTCGTATCTTTCTTGGTGGTAGAATCTTTCGCAGAGGTAACAGTCTCTTTTTTTCGTAAACCTACAGTTTGCAATACAGAACAAGATTGCATGAGGCCTGCTGAAAACAAGAGGCTAAGGGCTAGCTTGGTATAAGTGTTGTTCATTTAGAATAATTATTTCTGAGTGCTGTTTTTCAATAGCATACATGCATTTGTTGCACCCCGTGTGTTTTTCAATGGCATCGAAGCGATCATCTACTCATGATAGGTCTCTTGTCAAGCGCTATTGAGCTGAAGATCATTTCATCCGAATAAGATTAGGTTAATCTTGCAATTAAATTCCTAGATCAGGAGCCAAATTTGTTAAAAATATTGTACAGAATCACCTCAAAAGGGACGAGCCCGCATTTCTAACGTATGAACACGTGCATCGAAACTATGAACACGTGCTTAACAGACTTTTCCCTATGCTATTTTAACGATCCAACAAGGGTAAGTTGACAAAAAAATGTCCTTCTTCTGTTCCAAAGTCAAAGCCATCCAACGTATAGTGGGCATACATAGATACCAAGTAATTAAGTCCATATCCTTCACCTTCCACCTCCGTCCCCTGTCGTGCCTGCCAATTGTTGCTTACTTTGATGATGTTGGCGTCCGATAAATAAACAATATGGATCTGAAGTGGATTTTCCGTCGAAATCCGTGTATGTTTGATCGCATTTTCCACCAGCATCTGCAGGGCCAGACGGGGTAGCTTAGCTCCCATCACATCTATTGGAATGGAGATCTCCATATCCTTCAACGCTATTCCAAAACGCACCTGCTGCAAAAAGAAATAAGCTTTTGCCAGTTCCAGTTCCTCTTGTAGCGAAGACCAGTCCGACTCGTCCGTACGCAGCATTTTACGATAAACCTTGGTCATCTTACCGACGAATGACTTGGCTAGATCATTATCTTTACCGATCAGATATTGGAGTGAACCAAACGTATTGAACAAAAAATGTGGATTGATCTGTTGCCGCAATTGAACCAAGCGCATCTGCGTATATTCATTTTCCTGCTGCAAAGCCATTAATTTGAGCTGCTGAATTTTGCGCCGCTCAAGCACATTAAAATAGATAAGTGCTAGTGCAACAAGCATCAAACCAACACCAAGTAAAATACTATAGGTCATCACCTCCTGGACTTCCTCCTCAATAGTCAATAACAAGACGCTTACCCGAATTTCACCACCCACAAAAATAATGGAACAGGGGTAGGAAGTAACCATCACATCCAGCTTTAGGTAATCCGACTTGACGATCTTGCCCTGTGTAATAATATCACTATCCTTCGGGCGCCCCCATTTTCGATTTTCAGGTGAAACAATGCAGATCCCCTTATCACTATATATTTCAAAATAAGCCCTTCTTCCAAAATAGAGATTGGCGAAATAAGCATTTAATTTTTCAATATCGACATAGACATGGTATAAACGATGTTGTATTGTACGCGTTTTAAGCAGTATCCACATCCTATTATCGACACGGTCCAAGTGACTAGCCGGAATGAGGATAAGTAAGGAATCGCGACGGATATCCCCTGATGGTACGGCATCAACCAATCTTTTCTCAGACGTGTATAGCTCCTGTTGTAACAATTCCAGCTGCTTATTCACCAGCAACATGTTTTCATCGGCAAAATCTACCAATATTCTTTTATTCAGTCGATCTATTTTATGGTGGATAATACCGAGCAGCCCCCCACCTATCAACAGCAACAAAAGCAAACAGAAAATGAGGATGGTACTGTTTTTCTGTTCCCCATTTTTAAATCGAAAATTCACCCTGCAAAAATACAGGAAAATTTTCGAGCAATACAAAACTACCTGATAAGAAAGGACTTTGCCCACTCATTTGTCAATAAAAAATCACATATTTTTTTAGTAGTATCAAAATAAATCAGTCTATCAATGGACTTTAGCAATAATTTTCGGACTTTTGTAGCCACAAAAAAACAACACTGTGTCAAAAGCAACATTTCTAAAGCTTGCCAAACGAATCTCTATCGGGTTAGTAAGCTTCATAGCACTATTCATTCTTTGTATATTATCCATTCCCTACGTCTTCGAAAAAGAAGTAAACGACAAAGTTAAGTCGCTGGCAAACGAGCATATCAATGGGGAGCTCAATTATACAAAGGTCAGATTGACCTTCTTCGACCAATTCCCGCTATTGACAGCGTCGATGGATGACGTGTTGTTAAAGGGCTCTGAGCCATTCAAAAAAGACACCTTGCTTGCCGCCAAACAAGTAAGCTTTGGAATTGACCTCATGAGCTTGCTCAAATCAAAAATCATCATTGACAAGTTTATCGTTAACCAGGGGAAGATCAATATTTTGGTCGATTCCTTAGGTAACGCCAACTACAACATATACAAGTCTACACCAACAGATTCCACGAAGGCAAAAGATAATTCCGAGAGCAGTGCACTGGCCTTTCAGCTGATTAAATTTGAAAAGACCAATCTGCATTACGAAGACCAATCTATTCCACTGTGGATTGATGCAAAAGATCTGGACTACGAGGGTAAAGGTGACCTCATGTCGAATATCTTTGATTTGAATACCAGAGCCAAGATTGCTGCATTTTCCTTTTCCTTTGACAATGAACTCTATGTCGACAAAAAATCAATTGATGCCAACTTATTGACGCGTATCAACACCGATAACTTATCATTTATCTTCGAACGAAATGATATCAAGATTAACCAACTACCAGTAAGATTCCGGGGCTTATTATCCTTTATATCGCACGGTTACCACCTGGACTTCAAGTTAAAATCCCAGGAGAGTACCCTGAGTGAATTGTTGTCACTGGTTCCCAATAGTTATGCATCATGGATAAAAGATCTATCGGTTAAGGGCACTTCCGAAGTATTTGTGAATTTAGTTGGTGACTATATTGTTGACAATAATGAGATGCCCGATTTATCCCTGGGATTGACCATCAACAACGGATATCTTGCGTATAAACAGTCCGGGAATCCACTAACAGACTGGAATGCAAAATTAAGGATAGATCTCCCCGCATTGAATCTCGATTCCCTCAAGGTAGATCTTCATCAATTTGATTTTAAAGTCGCTTCCGGTTATTTCAATGCAAAAGGTCAGATCGCCGGACTACATCCAGTTACGGTGCACGCAGATATGCAAAGTGACCTGGACCTGGGCATCCTCCATTCCTCTTTGCAATTCCCGGGATTCTCCTTCGGAGGTCGCTGGAATCTCGACGCAAAGATCCATGGAACCTATGCCAAAGCCATACGCAAAGTCGGTCTTCAAAAGCGCGAACAGGAGTACATTGCTTCCATACCGACATTTGACATTAAAAATACCCTCACAGATGGACATTTCAAATTGGCCGATCTCCCTAAAGGACTTGAAAAAATCGCGTATCGCTTAGAAGCGAAAGATCCGGATGGAAAAATGAAAAGTGCGTCCATTTCTATTCACGACATCTCGATTCAAGCACTCAGCAACTATATTAAAGGTTATGTTTCGATAACAGATTTCAACAAAATTGCGGTACAGTCTGATCTCAAAGCCTTATTCAATTTGGCCGATATCAAAAGCTTCTACCCGATCAAAGATATCGAACTGGCAGGGCTGATCGATGTAAACCTCAATGCAAAAGGTTATGTTGATCTCAAACGGAATATTTTTCCAGAGACCAATACCTCCATTGTGATGAAAGATGGCTTTATCAAATCCAAAGAGTATCCTATTCCAATGGAAAATATACATGTTGAAGCATTCGTAAATAGCGAGAAAGGATCTTTACGTGATTTGAGCGTCAAGATACTACCCGTTTCATTTACCTTCGCCGGGGAACCATTTTTCCTAAATGCAGATCTGCGCAATTTCAATAACATCAACTATAATATTCAGTCCAAAGGAAAACTCAACCTTGGTCCTATCTATAAGTTTTTTGCTTTGGACGGAACCAATGTTGATGGCTTTATCCACACAGATTTCAGTCTCAAAGGTCTCCAGAGCGATGCGACAAGTGGCCGTTATGCCAGACTCCACAATAGTGGACGCATCAACATCGGTAAGATCCAGGTACAGACAGATCTACTCCCTCAACCTATTGCGATCAAGAGTGGTGATTTTAGCTTCCATCAGGAGAAAATGAACTTTGACAGATTCCTGGTCAACTATGGTAGAAATTCGATCTCCGTAAAAGGTTATATGAATAATATCATCAACTACCTGACAAATAGCAACGCCGCTTTACAGGGACAGTTCACGCTCAACAGTAAAAAAATCACTGTTGATGACTTCATGGTTTTTGCAGATACTCCTTCAGCAGCATCCTCCTCTTCGGAGACAGGTGTGGTCCTTTTGCCTAAAAATCTTGATGTTCAGGTACTGGGTCTGGTTAACAATGTGTTCTACAACAACATGAACATCAAAGATTTCAAGGGGGACCTACAGATCAAAGAAGGCAAACTGGCGCTCAACAACACCTCTTTTGAACTCGCAGGACTAAAAGCAGCTATGAATGGAAATTATAGACCAATAAATCCCCGTAGAGCCACATTCGATTATGCTGTAAAAGCGGACAGCTTTGATATTCAACGTGCCTATAAAGAAATTCCAATGTTCAGAGAGATGGTCACTGCCGCCAAAAACGCACATGGCCTTGTATCACTGGATTATAAATTAGGCGGTTTATTAAATGGTAATATGCAGCCTGTCATGCCCTCCATAGTCGGTGAGGGTAGCCTGACATTGAACCAGATTAAATTCAGGGGATTCAAATTACTGAATGGCATCAGCGAATCCACCTCAAAAGAAAAACTGAAAGACGGCGAAGTGAAAAAAGTCGTCATCAAATCCCATATCAAGAACAATGTCATGACCATCGAGCGTACCAAAATGAAGATGATGGGATTCAGACCACGATTTGAAGGCCAGGTTACATTAGATGGACGGATGAATCTAGGGTTCAGACTTGGACTGCCTCCATTTGGAATCTTCGGAATACCGATGCGCATCACCGGTACTGCCGATAATTTTCAACTTAAAATGGGAAAATACAAAGAGGAGGACCTCGATATGGACATGGACGATGAGGATAGCAAAGTATACAAAGAATCCCAAAAAGAAAAAACAGAGGCTTCAAAATAAGTTGCGCTTCGGATAAATATAGCCCCCTATCACTGATCTTGTTTAATGAGATAATATCAGTGATAGGGGGCTACGCATTTACAGAAGGTTGGAACACTAAGGCTCATAAAATAAAGACTATAAACAAAAAGACAACAAACGTAATACAGATTTAATATTACGTTTATCCAAATAATAGTTGAATCATTTAGTTTCGCAATTAGCATACAAACTATTTGCTATTCGGATTGTATACGATTATATAAACCTACAACGATGGTTCAAAGACAAACACTTGGATTGATTTTTATGCTTGCAGTGACAAGCAGCTGTCAGAAAAATGAAATAGCTACAGCGCCCATACAAACTGAAACAACTTCGAAACTTAAAGCGAGCACAACTGCTGCAGCTGTCAGTGTCAACAATTATGTCAATACCAGTACCTATATCAATTCAGGATTCAGTTTTCTAAATCCTTCACAGGTAAACAAAAACCGTCAGGCCATTGGTGGGAGTGCTTACACCGAGGTATATGGGTTCAATATTCCCGAAGAAAATCGTGTTCGGGGTATCCGGTGGAATAGTGATGATGAAACCACATCCATCTGGCGGCCACAAGGGATTGCCGGATTCACAAAAGATGGAGTCCGTTATCTTTTGGTCAGCTGGTATGCTCGGAATAATGCTGAGCACAAAGGTTCCCGCATTACCCTGATCGACATTAGCCCAAGTTCGAGTACCTATCTGACCTACCGCCATATCCTTCTGGTTCAACCCGATATTCCTAGCGGAACGACAAGCCATACACAATATGGCACTTATGCTCCACTTAAAGTACATGCCGGTGGAATCGCCTACTTCAAAGGAAAAATATACCTGAGTAGCACAAATCTGGGCGTCAGGGTGTTCGATCTTGATAAAATTAGTGAAGTCAGCACGGGTGATAATACCAGTGAAAAATGCGGAAAAGATGCCAATGGCAATTTATATGCATTCAACTATCGGTATATACTACCACAAATAGGATATCAAAAGATCAATAATGCCAGTCCCTTTTCAACTATTCAAGTCAATGATGAAGGAACCCAATTTTGGACTGGGCAATACTATGCCGGCAGCGCTGATGCCGCAATCGTACCCCAAGTTTTTGGCTTTCCCATTGATGCGGATGGTAAGCTCCAAAATTCAGGGATTGTTACAGTCACACCAAAAAACAGCCTATTTACTGATAATCATGCACATGGAATCCAAGGGGTATTCCGAAAAGGAAACCGGACATGGCTATCCTGCACAGGATCTCCGAGCAATTCCTACGGATCCAATGCAAGATTGGCACGCTACAGCGATGGCGCAGATGACACCGTCCGTTACAGATGGCCCTATGGTGCCGAATCCCTATATTATGAAGCAACTTATGGTTATCTCTGGAGTCTGACCGAATTTGAACCCAATGCCGGGGCACAGAATGGCAGTCAAGTCAATCGCTGTATATTTGCCGTAGATTTTTCCAAGTATGAATAGTCCCTCTTAACAGGTTAATGAGCAAAATATAAATATCGTAATTTAAGAATGCAACGAGATTTATTATCTTTAATACTGTAATTAAATCAATCGAAGCTATGCGTTATTTAACAAGTATACTATTTGCATTATTGGCCATCTGCAGTTGGTCAAGTTTTAACACGGTTCAAAATCAGAAAAATCCATTATATGGAAAAATATTTCGGGAGATTAATGAAATTCCGGGATTGGCCAGCTATGCCCATGCATCAGGTGCAGTAATAGACGCAAACAAAAGTGCAAGTGGTGACTATCGCTTTGCTGCGGGATATTATACCAGCGATAAAAACGGGATCTGTATTTTAAATGAACTGCTTGATGACAAGGAGAATGGAAAGGGCCAGGTGAAATATAAGATCTTGGATACAATCAATATTCGTAAGCTCAAAGCCAACGAACAACTTAGCCTTTGCAACTGTAGGATAGGCAACAAATTTGACAGTGAAATCGTTGCTATTAGCGTTGTCGAGGAGGACAAAGAATATTTCAACAAGATCCTCAAAGCCTGGCGATTGAATACCAAGACTGGAAAGATAGATCCAATACAAAATACCAAAACAATCAATTGTGCCAATGAGGGCTATGGTATTTAAGCATAGTTATGGCCTTTAACTTAAATCAGGCCATCTGTTTTCAACCTATCAAAAACATGCAACACACCGATAACCTGAATAGGTTCGCGTAAATAATCTTCATGGGAGAAGTACTTCACTTCTCCTATTTCGTTACTTGGTTGTATCGTTTCCGTAAGTGGATATAGAAAACAATCCTGCTCCATGATCACCTCAGGGATCATACCATAGGCTGGAGCAGTAATATGGCAATAGTACGAAATCTTTTGGGGGTCAAGATCTATGTTCAATTCCTCTGAAATCTCACGACGGAGTGATTGTAAAGAATCCTCCCCCGCATCTATTTTACCACCTGGCAGGTACCAAGCTTTTTTATTATTACTATAGGCCAGTAATATTTTGTTGTCCGCTATACTAATCAATCCGGCTGTTGGTAAACCCTTTGTAATTGTCGACATCTGTTTCCGTGTATCTATCTAATTAAAGTATCTGTTGTGAAATTACTTTTTTGACGTCATTAATACAAGAAAAAAGCTAAACTCACTCATTCAAAAAATATCCCCTCAGACACGATTCATTAATAGAATACCGACCTGGAATGCGACATGCAGTTCTTCACTAATTACAACTGATAGGCAACTTCCTTTATTCGCATAAAAGGCTACAGTATACAGTTCTTCATTAACTATCCGATGTGATAAGAACGGTTTTGGAAATAACGGCTATTTTTTTCAAGCAATTTCTTTAAGCTCCTTAAAAAAATCTGTGCATGTTCCATTGTAAAGCTTAACGGTGGCAGCAGCCTTAATGTATAAGCACCGGCATACCCAGTAAAGATCTTCTCGTCAAACAGCAGCTGCTGTCGCAGTTGTTGTATATCGGCATCAAACTCTACACCGATCATCAACCCTTTACCCCTAACCTCAGCCACAGCATCGATATCCTTCAATTCACGCATTAAAAAACCACCTACCTGCGCCGCATTATCAATCAGCTTTTCATCGCGGATAACCTCCAATACCGCTATTGCAGTAGCGCAGGCCAGATGATTACCACCAAAAGTCGTCCCCAATTGCCCCATGTGTGGATTGACAGCAGGAGAAATAATAGTCGCAGCCATGGGGAAACCGTTGGCTATTCCCTTCGCCACGGTAATCAGATCTCCCTTTATTCCGGCATGCTGGTGCGCAAAAAACTTTCCGGTGCGGCCATATCCCGATTGGATTTCATCGAGAATAAGCAATGTACCTGTGTTTGTACAGATCGCTCTGACTTCCTGTAGAAATTCATCTGTTGCTACCTGAATTCCGCCTACTCCTTGGATCGGTTCCATAATCACTGCACAATATGCCTCGGTTTCCAGCTGTTTTCTCAAACTGGACAACTCATTGAAGGGGCTGAAAAAGTAATGACTATTGTCATTTACAGCAGCTCGGAGCTTTGTGTTATCAGTCGCTGATACGGCACCAGAGGTTCTGCCATGAAAGGCATTAGATAACGATAGCACCCGTTTTCTACCAGTGAAAAACGAGGCTAGCTTCAGGGCATTTTCATTTGCTTCGGCACCAGAATTCGAAAAAAACACCGCATAGTCGGTGTATCCGCTCATCAGGCCCAATTGATGCGCCAGTTGATGCTGCAAATCATTAAATATCGTATTCGAATAGAAGCCAATGTTGTTCAGTTGCTGCAAGGTGCTATTGACAACATGCGGATGTGTATGTCCCACAGCGACAACAGCATGTCCGCCATACATATCCAAATAGGCCTCTTGCTGATGGTCATATACGAAACAGCCAGCCGCACGTTCAATCTGGATATCTAATTTTTCAAATACAGGAAATGGTTTCATCAAATGGTCGAGATTTAGTTAAACCCAAAAATCGGATTAAATCCTGCCTTACAGGTAGTCCAGGATCAATTTAAAGCAAATAGTCCAGCTGCCATCCGTAGAAGTAAACATCTCATCTCAAACCCAATACCCGGAGAGCAAATCTAATCGAATCATCGTAAAGGGTTTCAATCCAAAAGAACAATTGTATCTTTGGGTGGATTACCCAATAAAATTGACCCATGCTCAGACCCTGGAATTTGACAATGGAGATAGACCGATCTTCCACAAAAGCGATTTATTTACAACTAGCCGATAGTATTGCCGCTGATATACAGTCGGGCAGACTAGCCCGTGGTACTGCCTTACCGAGCAGTAGAGTGCTTGCCACACAGTTGAAGCTAAACCGTAATACGGTTGTTGAAGCTATCCAACAGCTCCTGAGCGAAGGATGGGTCGTGAGCCAACAGCGTCGTGGGATTTTTGTGGCCCAGCAGCTTCCGCCGTTGCTTTCCAAAGCTGAAAGTTCCACCCAAAGTATAGCCGTATCGACTCTTCAGGCACCATTGCGCATTATCTTTGATGATGGTAATCCAGACAGCAAGATTGCTCCGATCGACCAGCTCGGACGCGCCTATCGACAGATTTTCAAACGGAGTGCCCGTTGGAAGATGATGGGCTACGCCGACCCAAGAGGACATATTGATTTTAGGCAAGCCATCGCCGACATGCTCAACCTGGAACGCAATATGAATATCACCTTGGACAACTTATGTATCAGTAGAGGAAGCCAAATGGCTATGTATCTTATTGCTCAATGTCTACTGGAAAAGGATGACTATATTTTCGTTGAGTCTCCCGGCTACCACTCTGCCTGGAAGATATTCGAGCATACCGGAGCAAAACTTATACAAATCCCTGTTGATATTGAGGGTATCATTGTCGAAGAAATGATATCCCATCTAAAGGATAAAAAAAATATCAAAGCTCTTTACATTACACCGCATCGACAATATCCGACAACGGCTACGTTAAGCCCCGCCCGCAGGTCAGAGCTGATCCAATTATCCAATGAATATGGATTCACGATTATTGAGGATGACTATGACTACGAATTTCATTTCGACCACACACCATACCATCCACTGGCTTCGGCTGCCGAATTACAACATTCGATCTACATCGGAACATTGAGCAAAGTCGTAGCTCCTGCACTTCGTATAGGCTATCTTGTCAGCAAAAATGAACATTTATTGCAAGCTATTGCCCAACTACGTTACCTCATCGATATACAAGGCGATAATATTATGGAGCAGGCTGTTTTGGAACTTATTCAGGACGGCACAGTAAGAAGACATATACGCAAAGCAACCAACTATTATCGAAGCAAGCGTGACTTTATGATCAAGCAACTAGATCTCCATTTAGCAGAGCATGTAAGTTACCATTGTCCCCAAGGTGGATTAGCGGTCTGGCTTGCTTTCAAACATCAAGTAGACTGGACATTGCTCTTCAAAAAACTGAAAGAAAAATCAATCCATATTCCACATCCCGATAACTATCATAAAGACAATAGTTACGACGGCTTGCGCCTAGGTTATGGGTCCATTTCCGAAGAGCTGATTGAAGAGGGAATCAGGACCCTGGCAGAGCTGCTCAAATTTGCACGGATTTCCGAATAAGTGCTCTAATACGCCAAAAATTGCTAGACCGTTTTGACCTTTTGAAAAAACTGAAAAGATTAAAATTTCGACAAACACACTGCCAACAGCATATAATTTCGCCTGATCAAGACCGATTAAAAGAATAGTATAGGATAAAAGTTAAAAACGGTTAATTTTATTCAAAAACGTAATTATTTTGTCAAAAACCTATCTTTTCAGCGTTTAGTTGTACAAATTAACCGTAGTTTTACGGCGCAAAATCACAACTTGACTAATTTGTAAGATTTGGCTGTAGAAAAAGAGAGAAAAGAGTACATTATTTTATGACTGAAAGAATACCGAGCAGGCCGTATGCAGCAATAACTGGGGTTGGTGGATATATCCCACCAAACAGAAGATCCAACACCGATTTAGAGCAGTTTTGCGAGACCTCCGATGAATGGATTATCAAACGTACGGGAATTAAAGAGCGAAGGATATTGGATGAAAATCTTGCCACATCGGACATGGCCGTCAAAGCTATTCAGGATTTAGCAAAACAATATAATAAAGATTTGCGGGAAGTAGATGCGCTTATCGTAGCAACATCTACACCAGATATGCCCATGCCAGCAACGGCTAATATTATTCTCGAAAAATTAGGGCTGACCAATGTATGGGCATTTGATGTCAATGCCGCTTGTTCAGGTTTCCTCTATGCTTTGGATATGGCTTCGTCGCTTGTGGAGACACAACGTTACAAAAATGTGCTTGTTGTCGGTGCAGATAACATCAGTACCTATGTCGATCTAAAAGATCGTTCCACTAATATTCTATTCGGAGATGGCGCTGGCGTAATTTGGCTTGAACCTTCAATTGAAGGTGGCGTTATGGATGCCTACTTGCGTAGCAATGGTGCTGGACGTGAATTTTTGAAGATCGAAGCCGGAGGTTCCCTCTATCCGATCGACAGCAGCCTTCCAATAAATGACAACCGTTTTCTCAAACAAGATGGTAAAACAGTCTTCAAACACGCTGTTCAATCGATGAGTGATGCCTGCAATACCGTTTTACAGCGCAATAACTTACAGATTGAAGATATCAACTGGTTAATTCCACATCAAGCCAATCAACGTATCATCGACGCAGTTGGTCGTAGCCTCAATATTCCTGAAGATAGGGCACTTAGTAATATCGAATATCTAGGTAATACCATTGCAGCGACGATCCCTTTGTGTATCTGGCAGAACATTAAAAAACTAAATACCGGTGACTTAGTGATGCTGACTGCTTTTGGGGCAGGATTCTCTTGGGGAGCGAGTCTATTTAAATGGATGATTTAAACGATCAAAACCTGGTCTGTTAAAAGAACCGGAAAACATAAAAAAGCGCCAGAAATTTAACGATTTCTGGCGATTTCTTTTGTGCTGTCCACGATAGAGAAAATCTGCTTAAAAACATGGGATTTCCAGAAAACAAAGGGCCTACAAATTCATATCAACAAGTATATTAATAGCGAACTAATAGGGACATTATACGGATCTCATTCGGATAAAAGCGTATAAAGTCCGGGTAAAATCCGAATAATTTAACAATCAGATCTATATTATTTAAGGAAATAGTCCCAACCTGCCCCTTATTAACCAGTAACGGAGAAAAATAAAATCCATGGGTGAGATTATTTGCACACCGCATTAAGAAATTCCGTTCGTTAATAATTCAACGATAGTCCCACACCAAATCCCATATCACTATCGTAATGTGTTCTGAAGGCCATATTCTTCGTGATGATATAATTCAGTCCGGCCATATACTCAAGATCCGAGTTGACCATAAAATCGCCACGTATTCTTCGTGAAATCGGGATATCCTCCCGCATCATTTGCAATCGGACAATACCGTCATGATACACTTCGGCCTGAAAATTCACCAGCATCGGTAGCGTATACATAAAACCCAGACTCACCGCTTTGCGGCTATCTTTTTTATTTGCCTGACCGAAGATATTCTTTTCATGTTCATCGTCGCCCATTCGGCGGTAACGGTAATCAAAACCTACAAAAGGCATAAACCACTGCATCTTTCCGAAAAATCGTCCCAAGTGTGTCTCCACCTCGTAACCATGCATGTCGTTGTACCCCAATCGCCATTCCGATCCCAGTTGCCAGCGTGCATTCTGGAACATCGCCTGGCCATCATTTCCGTTGGTCGCAAAATCATTCTGCGCCATAAAATGTGTCATATTGCTTTCATGTTGCAGCTCCTTATATGCTTTGGCTTTATCGGGTAGATATGGATTTTTATAGTCATCCACAGCAAACACCCGGTTCATTCCGGCCATCATATGGTATAAAATATGGCAATGAAAAAACCAATCACCTTCTTCATTTGCCAAAAACTCAATGATATCTGTTTCCATTGGCATGATATCGACCACATTTTTCAATGGAGCTTTTGCTCCTTTGCCATTCAGCAGTCTAAAGTCAAAGCCATGTAAATGAATCGGGTGGCGCATCATTGAGTTGTTGTAGATAGTAATCCGTAGCACTTCCCCTTTCTTCACCGGAATCTTATCGGTCTCCGAAAGAATTTTATTATCCATGCTCCACACATAGCGGCTCATATTTCCTGTAAGGGTAAATTTAAGATCCCGCACAGGAGCGTTCTTCGGCAATTCGGTCTCATGGGGAGATTCCAGCATCGCATAATTCAATGTGACGATATCAGCCAGTGCATTCGCATTGTAACGGTTTGGATCCTCATCGGCCTTCATCTTCCCGTTATCCATACCACTATGCTTGCTGTGATCTTCCTTTTTCTTTCCATCTCCGGTGATTTCAGAATACATGACGACATTCATATCCATCTGATTCAGGCTCATATTCATGCCCATATCATTCAGATTACCGTCCATCTTCATCATGTCATTCATCATCTTCATTCCCTCAAAATATTTGAGACGAGGGAGTGGAGAAATCAATTGCTTGATGCCATTACCAACAAAATAACTTGCCGATTGCGTCCGATCCTCCGTTGTCGCCATAAACTCGTAGGCTGTTCCTTCATTCGGAATCGTCACGACCACATCGTAGGTCTCCGATACAGCGATCATCAGCCTATCCACTTCCACAGGTAGCACATCATTACCGTCATTAGCAACCACGGTAATTTTCCCACCCGCATAGCGTAGCCAAAAATAAGATGAAGCACCACCATTGGAAATCCGTAAACGTACCTTATCTCCCGCTTTCAATTTTTTCCCATCCACCTCTTTTAAATCCGTAGAATGAGCACCGTTCAACAGTATCTTGTCGTAATACACATCACTGACATCCATGGCGAGCTGACGCTTCCATTCATTGGTGATTTTCGTTCCAAACTTGCCCTCTTTGATCGCCTCCGCATAAGATTGGGTAGCCCCTTTTTTAATGGCGGCCCAGTCATTTCCCGTATGTAACATCCGCTGGATATTATCCGGATTATAATTTGTCCATTCACTTATGATTAACGGAATGGTAGGTAAATCATCTATTCCTTTGCGAAAAGTCTTATCATCCGCACGTTTGTTCAAAATAAGGCTGCCGTACATACCGATCTGTTCCTGCAAGCCTGAGTGCGAATGATACCAGTGAGTTCCATGTTGAATAATTGGGAAACGATAGGTATAAGTCGAGTTCGGCTTAATCGGCTCCTGCGTCAGATGCGGTACACCATCCTCTTTGTTCGGAAGAAAGATACCATGCCAGTGCAGTGATGTACTTTCTTTCAGTTCATTGTGAACCACAATTTCCACTGTATCTCCTTCGGTAAATGTCAACGTCGGCATAGGAATCTGCCCATTTACGGAAATGGCCCGTTTTGCTTTGCCTGCATAATTCACAATGGTATCCCGAACATACAGTTCGTGACGCACCACCTTCTGTGCAAACACAGCGGCCTGGGTCATCAATAGTAAAACAATTATTAATATATTTCTCTTATTACTCATTTTCATGCGATTACTTCATTAAAACTCCATTATTTTTAGGTCCCACACCATACTGATAGACCAGCCGTGCGCCATGGTGTCCCGTGATAAATAGTGTCACAGACAAACTTATCAACAAAACCACGATCAAATAGTTTGTCCAGATGACTTTACTCCATCGCAGTGCTACCAAACGTACAACGGTGCTTATCCCCGCCAGCCAGAAGCTGATCCAGGCATAACGTTGGTGGATATCAAAAACGGCAAAGACTTCTTCATCAGCATCCCCCGAAATATGGGATGCTGTCTGAATTGCTGCAAAAGCCCCTATTGTTCCCAAAAACAACAGAATAAAAGTCAAGATATTTAGCTCCAGCCGATATCGACTATAGCATACGGCCACCACCTGACTGAGCAAGGCTAAAAGCAGCAGCACTATAGGGAAATGAACCACCAAAGGATGCAAGTTGGGAAATCCTTCAAACAACTTTTCCATCACTCTATTGAATAGTCTCTACAGTAGATCCACAGGTAGGCATTGATTTACCCAGATAAGGATTGTCGATTGCCTTTTGTTTGCTCAACCAATGCGCACCTTTACCCTCATTGTACATCGGGCAATGCTGGTAATAGATCGGAGCATCCGGCCGCACTACTTTTAGCAATGCGTACATATTTTTGGATAGCGTCACGAAGTGCTCACGTTGATGTCCATTTTCATCAATCCCCGCGATATGTTCTGTATCAAAGGCCAATTTCCGTTGATACTGTTTCCAGGCAGCAGCAGTAGCGGTCTCCAGCTTGGCGGCATCGATCTTCGCAACCACAGCCTCCATCTTTTTTGCAGCCTGCTGCGCCGTCTGTCCATTATCTCTCGCCAGCGCATCTTTTAATTCAAAGTAAGCACTGTAGACCTCATCAAGAGACCTGTCTTTTGCGACTGGAGCATCGGCCTTTGTCTTAGCAGCAGTTTCAGTAACCTCGGCTTTTGCTGTTGTATCTGCTATCCCAGCTGTATCCTCTTTCGCTTTATCTATAGCAGCCCCCGTCTCCTCTGCTTCCTTTGCCGTATCTGCGGCATGTGTATGATTCGATTTTGAGTTGTTGCAAGCAGCAAGTGTCATTGCTGCAACTACAATCAGTATCATTCTTTTCATTTTAAGTCTATTTATTGGTTTATATTTTCGACGTATTTCCGATAATTTTCTTCGTTTTCAAAATAAGAAACCTCACCCTGATCACCCGTTATGGCAATAGCTGCATTGGCCTTATCAACCTCTTTCTTGGACCAGGGATCAATAGCAACACGAACAGCGGCTTCTTTAGGGATTCGTTCCTTACACATTTCACAGCAGCCATAATAAGCCTTGCCCTCATGTTTGACCAGCAGTTGTTTCTTGGCCATAAAAGCATCGTTGACCATACATACCTCTTCAGTAGGTACGAGATCTCCTTTTTTGTACTGCTTTGCAGCAGCCGCCACATACCTCGTTGCATCCCTTTCTGAACTCGTAAGCGCTGCTTTTGAATTGCTTTGTGGATTGGTGCATGCCGTCAATATGAGGACAAACACCGCTATAATAGCAACTAAATATTTCATTGGGCTTGCTATTTAATTAAGCGTTTCAACTGTACTTCCACAAGTAATCATTTGCGATCCGTAGAATGGATTTTTAACGGCCTTTTCCTTGCTCAACCAATTTGCACCTTTCCCCTCGTTAAACATCGGACAATGTTGATAGTAGACAGGACTTCCGAAAGACCCCACTTTGACCAGTTCATAAAGCTTCGTCGAAAGCGAGGCAAATGCCACACGTTGTTTGGTCACATCCTTACTCTTCGCAATGGTTGCAGCATCAGCAGTCAAATTGTTCATCACCTTCATCCAGACAGTATGTTCAGCGGATACAAGCTTATTCATATCCACGGCCTTGATCGCTTCCTGCAATGCAGCGGCCTTGGTCGCTGCTGCCTGGGCATCTGTCTTGACCAGCGCATCTTTTAAAGCAAAGTATTGATCGACCACATTTGTCAATTGTGTAACTTTTCCGGTTACCGCAACAGCAGCTGTAGTATTTTGATGAGCTGAATGGTTTGTTTGCCCTGACTGAAGTTGTCCCCCATGTTCTATAGTTGTTGCAGTCTGCGATTTTGAAACAGGTTTTAATGTTCTTGTGTATTGATCTGCTTTGGGCAATTTGGCATAAGCATCGTCAGGTGCCAGAAACTTCTCACTGTCAAATCCTGCTAAGGCAATACGTTTTAAAACCTCATCTTCGCTTGTTTTTGAAGCATCATAAGTGATCGTCGCGATTTTAGTTTCCTGATTCCAGTCTACTTGGGCGGTCTTTCCGGCCCTGCCTTCCTGCTCGATGACAGTTTTTGCCGCGGGGGTATTTCCGAAAACTTTTACAGTTGCTGTTTTCGCATTTTTGATCTGTGCCTGTATAGTGCTATTGGTCAGTAATACTAGGGTTACTAAGCCAATTATTGAAATGGATTTCATCTATAAATATTTATTGATAGTGTTTGTTTTCATTGGTCTCAATGAACTCGTTACACTCGGTTTATATTTTAATAACTATAGGATATCCCCCTAAAATTTGATTCGTATTTATACTTTTCAAATAAGCATATTTTATAACGAATAAATTTTAAATAAATGATAATAAAAACTTCGTCAGCAGCCAGCTATTCATCACTAAAAACTGTAGACCATCACTAGATCATGTTATCCAATGGGTGTTTTCATTTCACGCATTAAAAGGGGTTTTGAACGCCGATGGCGATCCAAAAAGACGTAGCATAGGCTACCATCGATGATTAGGCTATTTTGGGAGGCTGCCAGATCGAAAAATAAGCATCCGAGCAAAAAGGTTGCTTGTACAACGTATACAATTTGAGATGATCTGTATCTGATGGCAAAATAAGATCTACTTCAGAAAAAGAGATCATCGGATTACATTGCATAGAAGTACGACATGATTTTTCGGCACAGTGTTTACCACAGTCATCGCCGTGATCACTTGAAGTTCCTGAATCCTGCTTTTTATCTTTACAGCAATCTTTCGTATCGGTATCCCTCACATCTTGCGCTTTGTCAGTATGCTTTGGATCTTGATCGCTATCCTTTACATCTGCACCTTTTTCCGTACAACAGGATTTCTCCTCCTGCTTCGGTTTTTCGGGTGCTAAATGGCAGGCAAAACCCAGACTTGGTGCTAAAAATAGCCCCAAAATACAGATGACCAACAAGATGTTGACTTTTGCCCACATACGGATTGCAATTTATATTGTTTATGCTATGATACCTTAATTTACAGGAAACACTCCTGTATGTATATATAACGGGATAAAGATCGTTACTATTTCCCAAACCGTTGTTGTAATATTTTCACTTTATTTTATAAAATTTTTGACTGGGAATTCAGTCAGTTCATGCCTTAACGCTATTGCTCTATTTTTGTAAAGGACTAGTTTCATTTTTCCAATTCCTTGATCCAGTTAAGCAGCAGCAAGCAGCCTGGTGCATAGACGGCCCCATGATCAAAGCCCTGTAATTGGTATAAAGAGGTTTTTGCATGACCAACCTGCTTTAATATTGCTGCAAGATGCGCATTCTCTTCATATCGCGCGGGCAGCTCCAATCGCGCATCACCTGTGATCAATACAATAGGTGGCGCATCCTTCCGAGCAAAGGTTATTGGCGCATAGCGATCGATTTGTGGGATGACCATGGACTGTCCCCGTTCCTTTTTAATGGTGTAATGTGTATTGGTCTGACCACTGATGGGCGCCAGGCCTTTTATCCGATTCGCATCGACACCGTATTTGTGTAGATAGCTGCTATCCAGTCCCACCATTAAAGCGAGATACCCCCCAGCGGAGTGCCCTGACACATAGATTTTTGTCGGATCGCCACCATAGGAAGCAATATGGGAGAATGCCCAGGCAACAGCTTCTGCGGCATCGTCAATATAACCCGGTGCTTCCTCCTTAGGGCTCAACCGATAATTAACCGCGACCACAGCCACGCCTTTCTCTTTAAGCTCCAATGGAATAAATTTGTTTCCCCCTTCCAATCCACCACCATGAAACCAAACAATCGTGGAAAAATCTTTTCGGTCGGTCGGAATATAAAGATCCAGCTTGCATCGTTCCTTTTTATACGCATCGGTATCGGTATTTTTACAATAACTGATATCTGCTATATTGCGGTATTTTTGTGCAAGGATCCTGTTCGAAGAAATCAATAAAAAGAATATAATGAGGAGTTTCGGAGACATAATAAATTGGTTTAAGTATTCACATTCATAAAGTTAACAAAAAGCCCACGAATTCCCAGCCTCTTAACGCAAAATTGTCTTTCCCCAAGAACAACCCACCAAGCTGACATCCCTTAATAATCTATTTAGGAGAATATGAATAATTATCTTACAAGGGACATAACAAAAAATAAATTTTCCTGTTATTATTAAGGAAACTGTAATTACTTTAGAAAAAATTATTAACGTAATATGGAGCAGATAAAAATACAAGCGCATATTGATGTGCGTGTGGAGATCATCTGGAATGCATATACCTCAGCAGAAGATATTATGCAATGGAATCAAGCTTCTGATGACTGGCATTGTACAGGTGCAATCAATGATTTACGTATTGGGGGAAAATTCAAAAATCGGATGGAGGCGAAAGACGGCTCCATGGGTTTTGACTTTATAGGAACCTATACAGCACTTGAACCTTTCAAAAAAATAGCCTATACTATGCCTGATGGCCGTCAGGTCACCATAAATTTCAACTCGAAAAAATCCACGACTGAGATTACCGTTATTTTTGATGCTGAATTCGAAAACCCTGTAGAGATGCAACGTCAGGGATGGCAAGCCATTCTAGACAATTTCAAAGCTTATGTAGAAAAGACATATGGTACCTCATCATAGAGACACATCCTTTAAATGCGGTAATTGCAGCATATTTAGCTGAAAACAATCCGTTAAAATAGTACACATATTATAACAGACATACTTGGATTGCTAACGACAATGGTTATCTTTAGCCAAAATTTGATATTCCTGTATGTAACCTACGGAGCAAATTCCAACAAAAAGCGATAAAGACATAACATATGACAATAATTAACAATTATGAAGAGTACAAAGCCTTTGAAGGAAAGTCATTAGGCGAATCTCAATGGCATACAATCGACCAAAAACAGATTAACCTGTTTGCCGATGCAACCTTAGATCATCAGTGGATCCATCTCGATAGCGAAAAAGCCAAAACAGAGAGTCCATTTAAATCGACCATTGCACATGGCTATCTGACCTTATCCCTTATTCCTTATCTGTGGAAGCAGATTGCGGAAGTAAGGAATGTCAAAATGGAAATCAATTATGGCATCGAAAATCTACGTTTTGCACAACCGGTCCTGGTCGATAATGAAGTACAATTACATACACATGTTAAATCGGTTGCCAATCTCAGGGGAGTGATCAAAGTAACCATTGAAGCGACTTTAAAAATTAAGGATAGTGTCAAACCTGCTTATGTTGGGGATGTTATCTTTTTATACCACTTCAATTAAACCAATCTGAATAGGATTCATTTTAACAACTTCAGAAAGGCTATTTACATGTTAGCTGAATTCGAAATAAAACAGATCACAAATCATAAGGACTATCCTTATGATTTGTTGCTTCTGGCCGACGAGACTGTCGCCGCAATCAATAAGTACCTTTTTGATTCCAATGTCTTTGTTGTCCACGAACAGCAACAGCCCATTGCGGTATTTTGCTTATATCCCATCGACGGCGAGACGCTGGAGATCAAAAATATTGCCGTCGCTGCTTCACATCAGAACAAAGGACTTGGGAGCGAAATATTACAATATATCCAGGAGACTTATCGTGTACAATATCCCAATCTGATTGTTGGCACTGCAGATTGTGGCTTAGATCAGATCCGATTTTATGAACGTAATGGATTTGTTCAATATGGTGTCCGTGCGGATTTTTTTATAGACAATTACGAACAGCCTATCTATGAAAACGGTCAATTGTTAAGAGATATGGTTTTACTGAAATATCAACCCTAACTCCCCTAGCAACAGTAGGCCACTATTTCTATTTGATACAGCACGTTTTTTTATAGACAGAAATAAATATAGAGTAACACAGGGATTGCAAGGCACAACCACAATAACAGCCCTTGTAGAATCGCTTTATAACCTACCGACAGTAACACATCTCTTGAAAGACTAGCTCCGATTAAAAAGAGCGTCAATGTAAGGCCAACTTTGGAGATATGAACTACATAAGTTCCTATCCCTTGGAAAAATGGAACATAACTATTCAAGATGATAGCCAGTATAAATAATCCGATAAAATAAGGAATTTTAATCCGTGTTCCCTTGGTATTAAAAGCAAGCGCACTCAGCAAAGAAATAGGAATAATCCATAGCGCCCGCGTTAATTTAACAGTCGTTGCTACCTGGAGGGCCTCTGTGCCGTATTTACTTGCCGCACCTACCACAGAACTCGTATCCTGTATCGCAACTGCACACCATAGTCCAAATTGTGTCTGTGAGAGATCCAGGAAACGACCGATAACCGGGAATACAAACAAGGCTATCGCATTCAAGACAAAAATGGTACCCAGAGCGACACTGATCTGCTTTTCATTGGCTTTGACTGTGGGCGAAACCGCCGCAATTGCACTCCCGCCGCAGATGGCCGTTCCTACGGTGATGAAATAAGCTGTCAATTTTTCTAGTTTTAATAATTTTCCCAATATATACCCCAGGGACAATGTCCCAATAATAGAAATAACGGTCAGTAAAAAACCATCTTTGCCTGTCTGAATAGCGGAGTCAATATGCATACCGAATCCCAAACCAACAACAGAAAGCTGTAAAAGAATTTCTGTGGCTTTGTGATTAACAGCCAAAAAGGGGTGCCCGATCCATTGGGCAACAATAATCCCTAGCAGCAGCGCCAAAGGAGCTGATACGACTGGTGTCAGACATAAAATAAGCAAGAGGATAAAGATGATTTCCCGAATAGTAATCTTTTTGTTGAGTATATGCTTGTATCGCATGATGGGAGTCACTTTTTTGTACATGATTTTGTGTTTTGATCTGGTACAAAATTGAATAACTTTTATTTATCAATAAAACTACAAAAACTAATAAGTTATAACCATACATTATACATAATAAACTATTGCAGAAGAGTTCAACCTGTAATTGTAGATTGCATAGATATCCGGATCAAATGCTTCAGCGGTATTTGCTTAAAGAATATGTGGATCAAATATGAAGAATAAAAATCAATCCTTATTTAAGTATGGGTATCGTACTGGAAAAACAACAGGAATATGCGTTATAAAGAACAAGGATAAATCACTATATTTCAATAAGATTCAAATAAAATAAATAAGCGATGAGACTAACTGCAATACATCCCAAATTACCCATGCGTGATAAAGTTATCACAAGCGACTTTTACATCGGTCATCTTGGTTTTATTCTATGTGGAACCGAAGATTACGAAGGTTACCTGATGGTCAAAAAAGATCAGATTGAAATCCATTTTTTTGAATTTAAAGATTTACCTCCTGAAGAAAACTATGGTATGGTCTATATCCGTACCGATGCTATTGAACAACTTTATCAATCATTTTTAGAAAAAAATATTGCGATCCATCCCAATGGTAAACTGGAGACCAAACCCTGGGGACAACGTGAGTTTTCGATTCTGGATCCCGACAATAACCTGTTGACGTTTGGAGAGGGGGTATAGCACCGAAAGTTTGTATATAAAAGCAGATCTTGTCGCTAAAGTGAGTGTTGATAGACGTAGGTCAGTCAGATTCGATAAGAAAATTGCAATAAAGAAGGTAGTCTTTATTACAAAAAGCCTGTCTTTGTTATACTAAAACCAAGTATAACAAAGACAGGCTCTATAGTTTATATTACGAGTCTATTTGACTTGGCTTAGACTAACCAAAAAGGTCTGAGCTTAAGTAACGGTCGCCCCTATCGCATGCGATAAAGACAATGATACCTTCCTCAATTTCGCTAGCAATTTTCAGCGCGCCAGCAAATGCTCCGCCTGTACTCATACCTGCAAATACCCCTTCGCGTTTCACCAGCTCGCGCGCCAATTCGGTGGCTTCCTGTTGTGAAATATCAATCACACGATCCACACGGCTCGGATCAAATATCTTTGGCAGATAGGCTTCTGGCCAGCGTCTGATTCCGGGTATAGATGACTCGGGTGTAGGTTGACAACCGACGATCTGTATCTCTGGATTTTTCTCCTTAAGGTAAATGGAATTCCCCATAATCGTTCCCGTCGTCCCCATTGCACTCACAAAATGGGTAATTTTCCCATCCGTATCGCGCCATATTTCTGGCCCGGTTGTTTTGATATGGGCTTTATAGTTATCCGGATTGGCAAATTGGTTTAAGATATAATAGCCTTCTTTCAACGCTTTCTCCTCTGCATAGTCACGACATATTTCCATAGATTCTAAGAGCGTAACCTTCGCGCCATAAGCCTCCATGGTCAACGTTCGCTCGCGGGTAGACGATGCGGGCATAACTAGTTCCAAACTTAAACCATATATTCCGGCAATCATTGCCAGGGCTATGCCTGTATTGCCACTTGTCGCTTCAATAAGCTTGCTTTCCTTCGAAATTTCACCACGCTCCATCGCCGAGCGTATCATATTTAACGCCGCGCGATCTTTGACTGAGCCGGCAGGATTATTCCCCTCCATCTTTGCAAAGATCCGTACCCTGGGATTCGCATGAAATTGGGTGATCTCCACCAGGGGTGTATTGCCTATGGTATCTATAATATTTCCCATAAATGTATCTATATGATTGGTTTTGAATCTATAAATTTTGCAGTCGCCTGGTGGTATACTGTAGTATAAGGTTCGACCGAACTCGTCAGCCAAACATTACCACCAATAACCGAATGATGACCTATACGCGTCTCACCACCCAAAATAGTCGCTCCGGAATAGATGATGACATGGTCCTCGATCGTTGGATGCCGTTTGACATTCGAAAAGACCTTGTCCACACTCAAGGCGCCCAACGTAACACCTTGATAGAGTTTAACGTAATTACCGATCGTACAAGTCTCTCCGATGACTAATCCTGTACCATGATCTATGTGAAGATGATGACCAATGGTCGCCCCCGGATGAATATCAATACCTGTCTTGGAATGGGCATGTTCAGTCAATATCCTTGGAATCAGAGGCACACCTAGCCGGTGAAGCTCATTTGCCATCCTGAAAATACAAATCGCAAAAAAACCGGGATAGGTGCGTACAACCTCACGCTTATTCTGCGCAGCCGGATCTCCATCCATCAACGCATCAGCATCCCAACACATCAACTCGTAGAGCGCCGGAATACGTTCAAAAAACTGATGGGCCACTTGTGCATGATTGCAATGACCACAGGCTTTTGACTTGCTCAGAAGCTGTTCCAACTCCAGTTCAAATTGTTCAAAAGCAAGTTTTACATCTTCTACCGATTTCATTTCGCCAGAATTTCGCTCCGGAAAAAGCACATCCAAAATTTTGGTTGCCCAGCCGCAGATCTTCTTATTGGAAGGCATTTCTAAAACAGCTAATTGCTGCTCATAGATATGTTGATAAAAATCATGCATCTTCAAAAGTAAATATTAAAACAAATATACTATACAATATTGATAGATTAAGCCTTATTACCAATAAGGCTACGATTAAATCATTTTTTTCTTTCTATTTGAGTTCCAGCCCCGCCCCAAACTTATTACCTAAGACATCGTTGCAACAAGCATTTTTCATCTTTTTGGCACAAGTTCCGTTTGGCGGCCTGACAATGTCTACTAAAGCACCAGGCGCTCAAACAGATTTTGCAATGTTGCTTCGGGATCTTCGCAGAGTCCGGGATGTGAAGCCGAACACTGGATGACCGTGCTCCGTTTAGCTGTAAGCCAACGAAAACGCTCCGTGATATCCAGTGCTGCTAGTTTTCCGGCATCTTTATCGCCATTACAGATCCGTTGAAAGGAAGACAAGTGGTTTTCGATTAGTTCCAATTCAATTTTAGGACAGAGCGCACGCACTTTTTGCTCGTCAATGGCATAGACCATCTTGGCAAAGCGATATTTACGACAGTAGAGCGCAATACCAACATTGATAAATTCCTCACGCTCTACACGCGGCACCAGTCGTACCACAGCATATTCATATAAGGTTCTTTCTGGCATCTTCTATCTGTTTTACAAAAATTGACGAACTCGCCACACGTTGTTTCAAGAATGAAACGTACACTTCTCTCGCATCCGCCGCTGACAATTCACGTTCGGAATCAACCAACCATTCGTCTGGCACAACGGCCAATATCTTACGAAAAACTTCCTCCGTAAAAATAGGGCTAAATTCAGCATCTATTTTTTCGACAATGGTCGCATTTTTTAACAATACATGATCTTTAATCTGCACAAAAGGTTTGACCGATTGTTCTTCCCAATTGTCCCAGCTGTGGTGAAAATACAAGGACGCGCCATGGTCGATCAACCACAGTTCTTTGTGCCAGATCAACATATTGGTATTCCGGACTGTGCGGTCAACATTCATCAACAAGGCATCCAGCCACACAATCTTCGAAGCCTCTTCCGCACCGATCACATCAACATTGGCATCAAAAGTAATAGCCCCACTCAGAAAATGGAGCCCAAGGTTTTTTCCCACACTAAATTTGAGTAGATCTTGTATTTCTTCATCTGGTTCTGAGCGCCCAAAAGATTCATCCAGATGTGCAAAGACGATTTCAGGCACTCTTAATTTTAACAGTCTGGCTAGCTCACCACCGATCAGTTCAGCAATCAGTGCCTTCCGCCCTTGTCCTGCTCCTCTAAATTTGATGACATAACTAAAGCCATCATCAGCATCGACTAGCGCCGGCAAAGATCCACCTTCCCGAAATGGCTGAACATATCGGGTAATCTCTACTTCGCGAATAATAGGTTGTTGAAAATTCATGAATTTCTATTTTCTTGCTGTTCAAAGTTGGCAATCAACTCTGCGCATAATATCAAATTAAAATAAAGTTAGTTTTAAAACCTTTAATGGCCGAAAATTCTCAAATATTTATTTAAATTTCAGCAAAATAACGCAAATTGTACATTCATTTGACCATCAGAAGTACTATTTTCTAATTATATTTGTCCTATAATCTCGACTTGTTTAATCAAGTTCTTTTCAAAAGCGATATGGATACTATTCAGGAATATAACAGTGTGATCAAGCACTGTCAAGATTTATTTATAAAAAAAACAAAAGATTATGGCACAGCATGGCGGATCATGCGTCTGTCTTCCATTACCGATCAGATTTATATCAAGGCACAACGCATACGTACGCTCGAGGTCAAAAAAGTATCCAAGGTTGGAGAGGGTGTCGTGGACGAATACATCGGTATTATTAATTATTGTATTATGGCTATGATCCAGATTGATCTGGGTGAAGATGGGGAGGAAAACCTTGATCCCACCTTTGTCAATCAAAAATATACCGAAAAAGTAACGGAAACCAGAGACCTCATGCTGGCCAAAAATCATGATTACGGTGAGGCTTGGCGTGATATGCGTGTTTCTTCAATGACAGATTTGATCCTAATGAAAATTCATCGGGTTAAACAGATCGAGGACAATGATGGCCAAACCATTGTTTCCGAAGGCATTCACGCCAATTATCAGGATATGCTCAACTACGCAGTTTTTGCGTTAATTAAATTAGGACTAGCACAACAATAATCGGATAATGACAGCAGCACAACAGACAACAAAGACAAATTACCTTTTAGGTTTTTGCCGCATTTTCACTGGACTTCTTTTTATTTTCTCTGGATTTATCAAAGCCAATGACCCTACTGGTTTCGGCTATAAACTGCAGGAATATTTTGAGGTATTCCACTTGACTGCGTTCAATGAATACGCGACCGCTATTGCTGTAGTGATCTGTGGTTTTGAAATCCTTTTAGGTGCCCTATTGTTGTTTGGTGTCTATGCCAATTTAGTGGCTTGGGGATTACTGTTATTGATCCTATTTTTCACCTTTTTGACATTTTATTCCGCGTTTTTCGAAGTTGTCACCTCCTGTGGATGTTTCGGCGACGCCATTCCACTGACCCCTTGGCAATCTTTTTCCAAAGATCTGGTGTTATTGGTCTTGATTCTGATCATCTTTTTTTATCGCAAACAGATCCGGCCTATTATCAAAGGTTCCGGCAATCAATTTGTCGTCACATTGATTACAGCTGTTGTTTCCTTGGGTATCGGAGTATATACGGTCAACTATCTTCCTTTTATAGATTTCTTACCCTATAAAATTGGTAATAACCTCCCTTCGCTGATGGTTCTTCCAGAGGGAAAAGAAGCTGATGTCTTTGAGCAGCTCTATACCATGAAAAACAAAAAGACAGGTGAGACCAAGAAAGTCAATGACAAAATCTATATGGCAGATAAGCTATGGGAGGACGAATCATGGGAAATCATTGGGGAGCCGGAAAGCAGACTTGTCAAAAAAGGATATGATATTCCTATTCCCGACTTATTGATCACGGACGCCGACGGTGCTGATCATACACAGGAGATCATCGCCAACCCCTATTATAATGTTATCATCGTCGCGAAGGATCTTTCGTCTACAAATATAGATGCTCTCCAGAGAATCAATCAGACAGTGACACAGATGACCAAAGATTACAATGGTCTTCGTGTTGTCCTACTGACTGCCTCTGCATCCAAAGATGCACAATACTTGAGTGACAAGATGCAATTGATTGCTGAAATATACTATGCGGATTTAATTCCATTAAAAAGCATGGTTAGAGCTAATCCGGGGGTGATCTTATTAAAAGGTGGAAATGTAATGGGCAAATGGCATTACAATAATTTCCCGGATGCAAAAACGATTGAAGACAATTTTTTAAGTAAGGACAAATAGAATAATATGCCTAAACCTATATTTTTGATTGGCTATATGGGCAGTGGAAAGACCACACTGGGAAAAAAGTTGGCCAACAAATTAGATTTACCTTTTATCGACACTGACGAAGAAATCGTGAAGCAGATCGGCATGAGCATTACCGAATATTTCGGCGAACATGGTGAAGCAGCCTTTCGAGAACTTGAGCGTGAGCAGATCCGTAAATTTGCAGACAACTATGCCGTGATATCCACGGGTGGTGGCGCTCCATGTTTTTTTGACAACATGGATTGGATCAAAGCTAATGGCTATGCGGTATATCTGCAAATGAGCCCCAAAGCCTTATTTGATCGTCTGTCGCAATCAAAATTATACAAAAGACCTATTCTAATCGGCAAATCACCGGAAGAACTACGGGCCTTTATCGAAGAGAAATTAACAGAACGCGAGCCCTACTACAACCAAGCCCATTTGACAATAGATCAGCTCAACACAACAGTAGAGACTTTAGTTGCCCTGATCAATCAGCATAATACCTAATCGTACAATAGTTAATAATGAGCATACGCCCACACTTCTTTTTTTCACTCTTGAGCTGTATACTACTTGTCAGCAGCTGTTTTCGACACAGCGGTGATACCGAAGGCTTACCTGTGGGCAAGCGCATTCAGCTGACGACCGTAGAAGATCTCTATCAATTTCTGACTTATGATGATAATCGTTATCCATTAGTCAGCCTGCATCGTGGTGGCCCCACTTCCGGTTATCCAGAAAATGCATTAGAGACCTTTGCTTACAATGCTGGGCTACAACCCGTTATCGTGGAGTGTGATGTTCGATTGAGCAAAGATTCTGCACTGGTACTCATGCATGACAATACGCTCAACCGCACCACCACAGGCCGTGGATCTGTCAGTGAACGCACATTGGCCGAGCTCAAAAAACTGCGTTTGGTAGACAACAACAAGAAAATAACACCTTACAAGATCCCCACACTCGACGAAGCACTCGCTTGGGGAAAAGGAAAGGTCATTTTTACGCTAGACATAAAAAATGATGTTCCCTACGAATCGGTGATCAATGTCATCCGTCAGCAACGTGCCGAATCCAGTGTTGTTATCATCACTTATAGTGCTGGTCAGGCTGGCAAAGTGCATAACCTAGCCGGGGATCTAATGATATCCGCTTCTGTGAAGAACCTCGATGACCTCGCCCGCCTCAACGAAAAAGATATCCCTGACAATAAGCTGTTAGCCTTCGTGGGCACACGTGAAGCCGATCCACAGCTGACCAAAGTATTGCATGATCATGGGATTATGTGTATCCTAGGCACCCAAGGTAATCTTGACAAACAAGCCGCTAAGAAAGGATTTCAACTGTATGCCAGTTTTATTGAACGTGGTGCAGATATCCTGAGTACCGACCAGCCAAAGGAGGCTGGACGGGCATTAAATTTCTATATCAAAAAAAGAGGAATAACTTCCAAATTTGTGCAATAAATCAGGTTACTCTCAAATAAGACACCTTTCTAAAAAAAATCCGCAGCCATCTATTGAAGAAGAAAGCTACAGATTTCATTAGATTTACGCTGTTATCGTAGATTTATGCTATTGTCTTGGAGCAATTATCCCTTTCTTGCGAGTTCGATCTTCGTTGAGATTTCATGAACAATTTTTTCCACGTCAGCCCCTCCACCCGAAGATTGAAAACGGATGAAACCGTCTTTATCGATAATAACCTTAGTAGGGATACCTTTGACGCCATATGCGGTAACAACAGACTTATCCCGCTCTTTCATTTCATCAAATAAAACATGGAAACTATATTTATTTTCGCTGATAAAATTATTGACCAACTCTTTATAGTTCTCCTCTTTCTGCCATGTGTTGATAAATAAAAAGGCTACATCAGGATCATTTGCATATTTGTTTACCGCAGCTTGCATTCCAGGAAAGGACATTTTGCAAGGACCACACCAGGTTGCCCAGAAATCAAGTACTACAACCTTACCTTTCATACTTGCCAAGGAAACTTCTTTACCAGAACGATCTACAAGTGAGAATTGTGCGGCCTCTTTTTTGACCATCTCAGATTTCAATTTTGAAACCAGCATTTCATCAATGCGCCCGTTTAAGTCTCTAAGATAAGTAGTCGTATCCGATAGGCTATTGTTCAATTTGCTATACAAGGGCAGCAATTCGGCCATTAATTCGGGTTCTTTTCCATTCTTAATAACTTCGGTCTCCAGAAGCTGAAAAGCATCTAAAGTCCTTCCTTTCGCGGCCAAAGCTTTGGCATAAGCTATGGTCGCCGTTTCTGATGGTAATTCTCGCTGCACTTTCGCCAATATCTCCAGCGCTTTGTCCACTTGTTGATTGCCTAACAAGGCCTCCGCATATTGTAGACTAATACCACCCAGATATTGCCGTCCTGTATTTCCTTTTTGACCTTCAGTTTTTTGTTGGCTGAGATTAAGATAAAATGGTTCCAGTGTTTTTTGCGCGAAGGCATATTCCTTTTGCTGGTTTAACTCTCGGCCAATGGCGAAAACAGCATTTGTATAATTGGATGTGGATTTCAGCTGATCTAAGTAACTGTTCACCTTATCAAGGTTTTTCTCCTTTGCATACTGTTGAGCGACGGTCCCCATGGCAAATCCGTATACTCCCCTGTTTTTCTCATCGTAACTGCTTTCGGGAAATTGCTTGCTTAAACGAATATACTCCGCCTCTGCTTGCGCAGCTGTCAGTTCATTTTTTTCAAACAGCTTGCCAAAGGCTTCGTTTCGAGCCGTTATTCCTTTGGGAAATTTTTTGTTGATGCCTTTTTTTATGGCTTCTGCCTTATCATTTTTTTCCAGGCCAGTATAGATTCGTCCAGCGAGCAGCTGGTCTTCTTCCTGTTTCGATTTCGCTAAAAAATCGGCCTCTTTCAAAACCTCTGCTTTTGACTCCTCTGTATTCTTTTGGAATAATTCATTCAGATGTTTGTACAGCTCGTCCTGCGTAATCCCCTTTTTTGCTGCCAGTTGTCCGAAAGTAGCTTGACTTCCCAAAAGCAACAGGGGAATCGCCATTGTTATTAACTTTATGTTCATATTTTTTTGATTTATTTGTTTTTTATCCATTATATAGGGACTTATATTTTGCCCTTTAACTCATTATTCTACCAGTATGCCTAAATGCAGATCGACGATTTCATCAATAACATGCTTGTGAGTCTGTTCCAATACCATGGTATTGGCATTGTAGATGTAGATCGAGCCAGGTTTATCAGCAGCTGGATCGTTTGTAGCAATCATTAATTTCCCATCCAGGATCTTAAACTTGACGATATTCCCACTTGCATCCGATGGCAGTTGCACATATTTTTGGAATTCTACACCCAGGTAAGAGGCCATATAAATCGTCTTGCCCGCCGCCATATACCATCGGCTTGTACGCCCGTCAAAATAAACATAACCGATTTGACTGGTTGTGGGCACTGCGGCAGTTCCCAACTGACTGAAAGCTTTTGGTTTATAATCCGCACCATAATCCAAACGATAGGAATACAATTGATTATCCTGTCTGAAGAGATAAATATGGTTGATCGACGGGATGTTGGCATAGCTACAGGCCAGGAATGTTTTCCCGTTCATCAATTCCTGACCCGAGATTTCCTTATAGTCATTTACATAAGCATATTCATTCCCGGTCACCCCATTATCCCATACACGCACTCTTTTATTATTTTCGTCGTATATACTCATAAAATAACTGCCGTTCCCAAGCGGTGTAGCAACCCCATTTGGAGCTATTTTATAATCCGTGGGATCATTGATAAATGCCGGAAGCGCGATTGTACCTTTCCTTAACACATGGAATTTACCTTTATTGACCGCGTAGACCACCTCATTATATAGATCCGTCTGTACCTGAGTGGGGCGGAACACAAAATCCCCACCCCCCACATAACTTGACGAATTGTACAATAAAGTGGGAACAAACTCGCGGGAATCAATGACCACCACGGGATTGACTGCATCCTGAATACCAATAGTCAATACATTATAGAAATCCGAAGACGAAGCACCGTATTTTTTCGTTCCGCTGATGGACAAAGGATTTTTTCCCAACTTATCCAATTTGGACAATAGGACCTGATCAAAAGAGGATTTTTTAGTAATACTGGATAGGCAATAGAGCGAAGCATCTTTCGCTTTATTCTGGGTCAAAACATAGTAGCCCCATTTATAGGGGTTCACAATATTCAAAAAGCAATTGTAGCTTGTTGTGGTACCCGTTGATTTATCTGTGACATGAAACTCGGCTGAAATCTTCCCATAGCGTTTGTTCGCTACATAGAAAAGATTTTTCGTCTTGCTCACCGTTACGGAATCTACCTTCCATTCAAAAATCAGTGCACTGGTATCATTGCCTGATAGTGAGCCCGAGACCGTAGGATTCAATCGAACGGTATCGTTAAAAGGAACTTCATAGATCCGTCCCGTAGGATGACTATTATCCAATAAACCGGCGATCGCAATGGTGTTCACATCTTTGTAATCATAATTGCCCAAATCCTTGGAGCAGCCTTCAAATAGAAGAATCGCCAGGAATAGAATATAGGTTAGATTTTTTAAGTTCATCTGCTTGAGCGTTAAGGTAATTGAATTCGTTCTTTCGTAATATCGCCATCCGGATAAACCTGATGGTCGATAAAATACTGCTTGAGCACCTGGATATAGTTAAATGTCACTGGATACCAACTGGCATAAGCCGAGGTAGGCATATTGTTCCAATAATATATTGGTCCCGGTGCTGCCGTAGTAAGGTCTGGTGATGGATCCGCTCCGAGATAGTATATCTGCATCCATTGCTGAAATATTTCTTTTTGATAGGGTCCGAAATAATTCTTCCAGGTATTCCACCATTTAGGCTCATTCAGAATGTCATCAACGACAACTTTTATTTTCTGATTGTACAGGTTACCCGGAACAAATTCATTATTTCCCGCCAACCGCAAATAGAGTACTGTAGGTTTGGTCTTCATCTTAATGGAGCGCTGGAATGTGATAAACAGTGTATCCACAAAGTTATTTGCATTAATCACTGGGGAAGAGAATTTCACCGTATTGGGTTCATAGCTGGAAGAGTCTTCCACGATGTAAGCATAGGTACGGTTATTGGAGCTTGACTCCCCGCCCACAGCAATAGGCACCGCAATTGTTTTTTCCTTACGCTGCAGATCGGCATCCAGCGCAAAACCATAATAAATACTGTCAATGTATTTTTCTGCTGCCCGGGTATTGGCATTTGGATAGGCAAAATAAATGTAACTCTGCGCAGCATCAAACTGAAGCATGTTGTCATTTTTGTTACATGCACTCAATATCACAGTAGCACAAAAAAGCAAAATATATCTTTTCATTTTGATTAATTTTGAGGATTATACAACAATTCATCTGCTGGGATCGGTAGTCTGAAAATTTCATTTTTAGGCTGTACCACTGTGGCCCGGTCTATCGGCCGAAAGAGACGTTTATACTCTGTGAATAAATATCCCTCGCCAATATTTTCCTTACGCATTTCGTCAAACAATAGATCCCTAATCTTTTGTGTGGTCATATCCGCGCTCAGTGCAAGATCCGTGGTAATATTTCTTGTGTTACGAACAAGGTTTAGATATTCCATTGCTTTGGCTGGGTTAGTTGAAGCATAGTTTTCAGCGGCGATCATATAGATTGTATGTAAGCCGATTACTTTGCTTTCATACAAAGGTCTGTAATTCGCATCTGAAGGCAGCTTAGTCTGATCAAATAGGTACTTGGACAACTTCCAGGGATAGGATGTATTGGGTTGTACAAACCAGCCTGCGAGACGTGCATCGTTCAATGAGCCATGGACTGTGCTATTGTAGAGATTTGTTCGCAACCAAGTATAGTTGGGAAATAAAAGCGGTGAAGTTGAGCTTGTTGTTGTCGCGTCCGCCTGAGCAAAAACAGTACTCACCTTCGCACCTAACCTACTGGAGAACAAGGCAAAAATATTTTCCATGGGCATACGTGTATTTCCTACAGATCCAATTTCACCAGAGAGTGCCATTCGAATACTTTGTGTTGTCTTCAGTTCAGTAATAATCTCTTCCGCATATTTTCCGGCGCTGACCAGATCACCTTTCCACTGTGCCACCATGGACTGTAACGCAACAATAGCGTAATAATTCATTCGGATCCCCCTGTAATCAATCAGACTATTGTATTGCTCATAGGCAAATTGGTTTAAATTGGCATCACGCGCATTTGACCGAATAGGATCTTTATCCAGTAAAGCACGGGCCTCGGACAGATCTTTTTCCAATAAAGCGATCACCTCTGCTGCGGAAGAAAATTTAGTAGCCGAATAGACGACCGCAGTCCGATAAGGAATCGCTTTCGCCTCAACCCCTTCACTCGGAATGGATGGTCCAAACAATTTTAACAGCTGAAAATGACAGAAGGCCCGCAGTCCAATAGCCTCACCACGCACGAGGTTGTAGTAGGGGTCATTTTTTATACGGTCTACATTTCCCAGAATAATATTCGTCTGATTGATACACTGATAAAATCTCGCCCAGATGTTATCGATCATTTTCTTGGGCTCATCGTAATTATACTCATAACGAAAGGGTCGATAATATTTATGGGCCGAATTGGTCACATTATATGATCCCACCAGACTTTCCATAAAACCATATTTCATCTCCCGACCATACAACGTATCCGTATTTAATGTTTCGTATACACCCGCCAGCGCCGCATTGAAACCTGAACGATCAGTGAGCAGATCTTCTTCATAGGCCTTATCCGTAGGGTTTACATTTAAGAACTTTTCGCAGCTTGACAATATGCCGAGCATCACGATGGCAATTAGTAACTTTTTCATACTTTAAAATTGAACCATTACACCAAAATTAAATTCACGGGCATAGGGATAGCTTATACCCCGTTCCATGCGTACCGTGCTCCAGCGAAACATATCGTTCATGGAGAAGTTCAGCCTTAGCCTCTCCAACTTATACCGTTTCAGGATTTCATTACTGAATGAATAATTGATATTGATCGTCGAAAACCGGAGGTAAGACTCCGTCTGTATAAAACGGCTGGAAGGCTGTGTAAAAGACTGATCACCAATAGCCTTGTATTTCGTCAGATCACCAGGCTGTTTCCATCGTTCTTCCAATACACGGCGGTCCGCATTTTGATAAGCGATATTATTTTCGATCTTATCCATAAGTGTCTGATTGTAAATATCCCCGCCTAAGGAATAGTTACCAATAATTTGCACTGATAGTCCTTTGAAGTTGACCGAAGTACCAACATTACCGTATAAGGTTGCCTCGGTATTACCAACGACCTGTTGATTATTGGCATCCCAAACATAGGTAACATTACCATTCCGATCCCGGTACAATTCACGTCCATTGGCCGGATCTATCCCTAGGGAAGGTACCGCACGGATAACGCCGAGGGACTGTCCTTGCTGATAATATTGCGACGGCTGTATGACGTTTCCTTTGCCGTCTTTCTTGACCAACGACTCATTTAGTGTGCGCAGTTCGTTGGATATTTCTTTCAATTTACTCCTATTCTGTACAGCGCCGAGCGAAAGGTACCAGCTAAAATCTTTTGCAGGATTACTGAGTAGCAGCATGTTGGCCATGACCTCAAAACCTTTGTTCTGTACCTTTCCGAGGTTCTGAAAAAATTTATTCTGATAGAACCCGAAAGAAGGGGCCACGTTGACCGTGGAAATCATCCGGTTGGTAACCCGGTCATAAAATGAAACATCAATTTTCAGAAAATCACCTTTGATGCCAAATTCCGCCCCTACGCTCCTTTGCTGCTGTTCAGGCCAACGAACTGCCGGATTTCCCTGACCGCTATAGATTGCGGCATATTGATTGTAATAATTACGACCCGACAAAAAGTTGTACGATGTGCTCACCATGCCTACATTAAAATCACTGACTGTACTCGAGGTACCCGCATTCAGATACCAGCGTAATCTTGTCAAAAAATCATTTTTAAACCATTCCTCGTTATGCATATTATAGGAAAATCCTGCGCTCCAAAAAGTTCCAAAACGATTTTGACTGCCATAGATCGAGGCACCATCTGAACGCAGTGTACCACTGACATTATATTTATTGTCGTATGTATAGAACAAGGAACCCAAAAATCCGACAGACCGCACAGGCAACGACGTTGACTCAGGCAGTGACCCGGTCGCATATTGCAAAGCCATTTGCGGCGTCATAAAACGATCATCCACATAGCCTGTCACTGTATTCAGATTTCCGACGGTATTCTGCTTTCGAATCTCAGCGACGGCATTGGCCACCAATTGATGTTTGCCGAATTTATTGGAATATTGCAGATCTACTTTTCCTTCGTATTTGGTGAAATTCTGGTTTCCAAAAGTATAGGCACCTTTCAGATTAGCATCTGTAATATTGGTGTAATCCGTATGAAATGGTGATTTATACTTGTCTATATCGGCGCTTATCCTGACAATAGTCCCAGAAGCCCTCACAATCAATTTGGGCAACGCAAACCATTCAATAGACATATTGTTCTGCAAGGTTTGGCTTACTTGATCACTGCGGAAACCAAGCCCCGCGTTATAGAGCGGGTTAAACATTGTTTCCCCCCAACTATACCACCGCCCCAGTTCCCCAAAGCGGATGTTGTACTTTCCCTGCTCATCATAAATTTTCTCATAGGGATTGAGTTTGGTGTAGGTATCGAAATTCCCGTACGGACTATCGTATGCTTTCGTATAAAGATAAGTAGCCACATTGCGGAACGTAATGACATTTGGTATCCGATAAATCAGCGTAAAACCCGCATTTCCTCGTGTTCTCCCCGACTCTTTCATAACGCCTTTGTTATCAAAATAACCACCTTCAAGGCTATAACGCACGCCATTTCCCCCGCCTTCCATCCGCAGGCTATGATTGATGGAGAGTGTATTTCGCACCGGCTGCTTCAACCAATAGGTATTCACTCCGCCCAACACGTCCTGTTCCCGTTTGGTCAGTAGATTATTATAATGCTCCTGCTGAATCAGGTCCCATGCTGCATCGCCGCTTTTTGATGTATATAAATCCGCCAGCTTTTCATACTGCAGTTTCTCCGCGGCATTCATGAGGTTATAATCCGAAAGGTCGACCATGGACACTGATGGTTTCATATCATAAGTCACGGTAAATTTACCGTCTTTGGGCAATCTGGTTTCAATAACAACCACCCCATTCCCGCCACGGGAGCCATACAAACTCGTGGAACTCGCATCCTTTAAAATGGAAATTGTTTCAATGCGGTTAACATCAATGTCGTACAAAGTAGTAATCGGCACTTCAAAACCATCCATGATAATCAATGGTGCATTGACGGCATATTCCCCTACACTGGAGACCCCCCGAATATTAATCTGTGGCATCACGTTGGGATTGGAACCCGCATTTACTCGTTCGTCTACCTTAAAAGAAGGATCCAAAGCCTGCAGTACCGTAAAGATGTTTGTGGAATTGAACTTTTCCAGTTCCTGTCGGGTCACCATCGTCGCCGCTCCTGTAAAATTATCGCGGCGCACCCGCGTGTATCCCGTCACTACCGTTTCATCAATTTTATTCTCGACCTGACGCATAATCACTTGTAGCGGCGCACCCGATGCTACTTTGACCTGCTGAGTTTCATAGCCTATCATCGAAAATATCAGTTCCAGCGGTTCATTGACAACAACATAAAACTGGCCATTTTCTCCAGATAAAATACCATTACGCGTACCTCCCAAAATTTTAATGGAGACCCCGGCCAAAGGCTTCCCCCCCACATCCCGTACACGCCCTTCTACCCGTATCTGGCGCTGTTCTGTTGCTTGATGTCTGTGTTTGCCGTATTGGTCATTGTTTGTTTTATTTGGCAATGATTCTTTCCTACGTACCACAATGGTATTGTTGCGAAAAATTAAATCGACATCCTGCCCTGCAGCAATTTCCCGTAACACCTGCTCGATATCTTTGTCTTTCACCTGAATACTGATCGGCTTACTGCCTTTAAGTAAGGCCAAATCACCGATCAGATCGACATTCGCCTGTTTCCGGATCTTCTCTAGGACCGAATACATGGAGCTTTTGCTTTCTTTGAGTGTAATACGCTGCGCCACGGCCGTCCCCACAAAGCTCGATAAAAGTAATCCGCTCAGCATCAATCTCGACAAACATTTACCGACATCTTTGGGCAAACCGGTAGCCGCCATTCTTTTTTCAAAATGGTAAACTTTCATTTTCATAAGGTTAGTTTTTGTTAGTTCGTCGTTCCTCTATTTGATGTATATGTAATTATTTTTCATAGTATAGTTCATAGGACGTACCTGTCCCATCAGGTCCAACACCTCTTTAAGACTTTTGTCACGTCGCACACGTCCGAAAAGCTGTACTTGTGCCAAACTATTGTCTACCTTGATCTCCACCCCATACCAGGCGCTTAATTTTCGGGACAGCTGCTCTACATTCAGGTCGTTCAGATCAAAATACCCCTCTTTCCAGTCGATATAACGGGTAATATCACTGGCCTCGATAATCTTCTTTCCATCGTATACCTGATTAGGCCTGATTCGTACGGAAAACTGGTCCTTTCTGCGCTGTTCCAAATTTGATCCCTGATTGGAGAAAGCCACTGCACCTTCAAGCAATGCCGTTTCATTGTTAGTTGTAAAATCCGCATTGAATTTCGTTCCCAATACTTGGATTGTCTGCTTATTACCACGTACAAAAAATGGAACTCTTCTACCCGTTCGCTCTTGTTTGGCAACTTCAAAATAACCCTCACCCCGTAACGCTACCTCTCGAATATCACCTGTAAAACAAATCGGATATCGCAGTTCACTATTGGTATTTAGCCAGACTTTAGTGCCGTCGGCGAGTTGTACATGGGCCGTCCCGCCTGTTTTCGTACGAATTGTATTGTACACGATTTTTGATTTCTGGGCAGGATCAGTTAAATAGATAATCTGATCGTCATTCGTCCGCACGATGCGGTAGCCGCCGGCATTTAAGGTGTCATTACGTTTTAACTTATCCAAGTCGTATTCCGTATTATTTTCCAGTACGACAATGGCATCGGATTTTATAGGTGCCTTGATATCTTCAATGTTTGCATACTGGAAATGAGCAGCCCGTTTGCTCCAATATATAGAGACCGTTGTTGACAACAAAATAAGGATACTTGCAGCAGCCAGCCACTTCCATCTGGATTGTTTTTTGCGTTTTTTGATAAAAGGCATTTTGTTGTCCAGATTTTCCAAAAGCATTAACATCTTTCGATCCTGTGGTTCAGGAAAACGATCCAACTGATCCAACCAACGCTCAACCAAAGCTATTTCCTCCGTAGAACATTCCCCAGCTTGATACTTTGCGCAAAGTGAATCGTCGATCTTCATAGTAATAATTGTTAGTTCAGCTCTAATGCTGCTATACTAAGGTAAACGGCGCTCCCAGACGATTGTCCCTCAAAAAAATAAAAAAAGTAAAAAAGACGAAAAATTAGAGCGTATGATTTTTAAAGTAGATGAATATTGATTGCGTACAGTCTTTTCAGAAAGCCCTAGCATAACTGCTATTTCGGGATTGGAATAACCTTGCAAGCGCAATTTTAGAACCGCTTGATATTGCGGACCATAGCTATGAAGTACAGCGAAGATGGAATCACGAAAGGACTGCGCGCGGATATGCGCATCAGCCTCGTCAAATGCGAATTCACTGGCATAAGATTTTAAATCTTCTAAATAACCCTGTGCGTTATTTTCCTTTGCAAAATAATCTATAATACGACGTCGGAGTGCCGTAAAAAGATAAGCCTTAAAATCATTTTGGTAGTCGATGGAGTACCTGTTGTTCCAGGTGCGAATAAACACATCCTGTACCAGATCTTCACCAGCTTCTTCGCCTACCCGCTTGATTGCATAGACCAATAAGGCCGCTTTATACCTTTCATACAACATATGAAATGCCCCATCTTGGTTCTTGGAAACCAAAAGAAATAGTTCCTCATCGCTCAGACTTTCCAACTTAGGCATGATGTATTGATTTGAACAAATATAGTTTTTAGATTTTTTTTATCCAAGAAGATCATAAGACGTAAACAGCTATTTTTTACCATGCATTCATTTAGTTACCTGAATTATTTATAATTATAGATGCCACACACACATTCCATCATCTATATATCATGCCATAACATTTCTACAAAAATAGGAAAACCATAATAAAAACTACTAAATAAGTAGACTTTATTTTAAGCTGCCTAAGAAATCCAGAAGGCGGATTATCGCAGATTTCCAACCTTGCTATTATAAGGTTTCATTTCGAAAATTAATATGCGATAATATCTCTATTTGAAGCCGACTTATTATTTATTGCAATTCGACTAAACTATTCCCAATTAAACAGTTAGATTGGTACGTTTCGTTAAAAAAAGTTAAAAACCAATTTGTCAATTCTGTGGATATGATTACCTTTGCGCAAATTTCACCTTATTTAGATCAAAACTAAATAAAGAAAAACAGTCTATAAAAATCATATGTATCAATTTTTTACTTTTTTGAGCATCACTTTGCTTTCCTGTTTTGCCCTTCAAGCACAAAATATCCAGGGTATCGTGCATGACAAGAGCACGGGTACGATCGTACCAGGAGCGAGTATAATCATCAAGGAGCGACCACAAAGCGGAACCGTCGCCGACGCCAACGGAAAATTCAATCTTGTTCTTCACAATGGGGAGACCTTGCTGGTTAAAATGGTTGGTTATAAAAGCTTCGAACGCTATTTTTCAAAAGTACAGGACGGACAGCAAGTTGAGATTAACCTTGAATCGGGAGTTGCACTGGACGAAGTATTAGTCACAGCAAGTTTGGCCAATTCACGGAGCAAACGGGCAATTGGTACCAATGTCGATCATATTGATGCTGCAGATATTGTCGCTAAAAGTAATCCCTCTTCTCTAGCGGAACTGGTAAACGGAAGAATTAGCGGTGCTCAGGTATACAATACCAATGGAAAAGTGGGTATGCCCATCCGTTTTGATATTCGTTCAGCAGCAACCTTCAGTATGGAACGTGATCCCCTGATCTTTATCGATGGGGTACGTTACGGTAGCAGTAATACTGCTGATGTAAACTCCTCACAGGAAGCTATGAGTGCACTGAATGACTTACCGATGAACGATATTGCTTCTATCGATGTGATCAAAGGACCTGCAGCAGCAGCTTCGTATGGTGCAGAGGCAGCTAACGGTGTCGTTATTATCCAGACCAAGCGTGGTCTGAGTGGCAAAAAAGGCGTGGGTGTAAACGTAAAATATACAGGCGGTTTCAGCGAACTCGCCAATAAATACACAAAATATGTCAACAACGATGCCCTGAACAACTTCTTTGATCGCGGTCATCAAAATCAGTACTATGCCAATTTATCGGCACAATTTGACCAGTCAAACAGCCTATTCTTTTCGGCCAACTCCAATACCACTTCAGGTATTGTTCCGGGCAACAAAGACAACAGACAGACCTTTCGTGCCGGATACGATTTGACCAAAAACAATTTCAAACTGGGTTTCACCGCTGGCTATGTCAAAGGGAAACTGAGCATCCCACAGTCTGCCTCAGGACGTGATGATGCCATCTGGAATCTGATGCGCGATCAGACGCCCTGGCCTTTTATTTCCGAAGAAACCTGGCGTGCTATTGAGAAAAGTTATTCCAATGACCGCTTTACAGGAAGTGTCAAATTAAACTATACGCTTCCTTTTAATATTAAGCTGGAAAGTCTTGTGGGGCTTGACCTCAATCGGATCGATGGGTTGAACTATCTTCCCTATGGTTACCTACAGGGCACAAACAGTACCGGTGCCAAACAGGTCAGTGACCGTAAAAACCAGAATATCAACTGGGATGTCAAGTTGTCGCGCAACTTCGCCCTAGCGGATAAATGGCAACTGAATCTAGCCTTATTATCACAGTTGACGAAATCTACAGAAACCGTCAGTGGTATCAGCGTACGCAATTTTGCTGTACCGGGGATTAGTAACATCTCCTCGGCAGCTGAAATTTTAGGTACAACCGATACTTATTTCGAAAAACGTACCCATGGTATCTATGGTGAGGCATTTTTAAGCTACAACAATCAGTTGTTTATCAATACCGGGGTCAGAAGAGACGTATCTAATATGATCGGTCGGAATGTAGCCAGTATCTGGTATCCGACAGTGAGTGTTGCCTACAATGTGAAACCGTTTGAATTTATGCAAGGTAAGATAGACGAATGGAAAATAAGGGCCGCTTATGGTGAGTCTGGTCGTTTACCATATCCAAATGATGCGCAGACAGCCTATCTTATTGAAAACTCTTCGTTTGGCACCTTGGTCAGACCATTGCGTAAAGGCAATCCTGATATCAAACCAGAGCGCACCGGTGAGTTTGAGATCGGTACAGATATCAGCTTTTTCAAACAACGTTTGGGCTTTACCTACTATATGCAAAACACACGCGATGCGATTGTATATACCACATTATTGCCTTCTTTGGGCTGGCCCTCCAGTTTGAGTGGAGACTATCCCGAAAATGTGGGTAAAATTCGCGGTAAGGGGATTGAAGTGAATTATAATAGCCGTGTTTTTACCAGCAGTAATCAGAAAAACAGTCTGGATCTCTTCGTGATTTTCAATCACCAGTCCAATAAAGTAATCAGCTCAGGTGGAAATGACATTATCAACACGGTCAATCTGATCCGTCCGGGACTCCCAGCATTCTCGTTCTATACAGGTGTATCCGAAGGTGCCAATTTCAATAGCAACGGCGTTTATACAGGGCCTAAAGAAAGCGCACCACAGGTATTGGGTAAACCTTTCCCTACCTATAATGGATCATTTGGGTTCAATCTTCAATTGGTCAATAACCTCCGTATCCAATCTTTGTTTAACTATTCAAAAGGCGCTAAAGTCTATAATATCTCCAATAGAAATGTTGCCAGCCAAGGGAATAACTTCAAGGCAGGCGAGGATCTCAAAGCACTGCTTGCCACGCAGACACCAGGCACGCCGGAGTATATTGCGACAGCAAATGAACTTGCCCAATATGCTGGCCCTCGTGGTAATTTTATTGAGAAAGCCGATTTCATCCGTTTGAGCAATGTCACCATCTCCTATGATTTAGGTGCCTGGGCCAAGAAACAAACCAATGGCCTATTCAAAAGCTGCGTGCTATCATTAACAGGAAACAACCTGTGGCTAACGACCAACTATGGTGGTATCGAACCACAAATAGATTCACAGGGCGGTAGCAAACGTACGCGTGGCATCAGCTATCTATCATCCGACTGGACTGCGGTGCCGGCTCCACGTAGCTATGCCATGAGTGTAAATATTGGTTTTTAAAAATGATAATTATGTCTATCAAAATAAAAGATATTTGGAAAGCAGGATTCGTCTGTATGGCAGTACTTTCCCTTTCCTCCTGTGACAAGTGGGTGAACGACACCAAGTTGCCGGACAACACCATTGACGAATCACAGCTAAACAACATCGCTATGCTTGGCCGTATCGAAAAAGGTGCTTATGTCTATGGTCCTGTCATCGCCGGTGTATGGCGCGCGGGTGCAACATCCGCGTCAGACCTGTTGGTCGCTTCCGGTGCTATTGTGGATGAAATTGTCCCTACCGCAGTTCCAAACTCTCCTTTTTACAAGGAATTGGATGAAGATAAATTAACTCCGGACAACACTTCACTCTTTAGTGTATGGTCCAATGTGCAAAACTACCGTGCCCGTGCCGAAGATGCTATTGCCAACGCAGAATCTTTAAATCCAACGGATGAAGATGGCATCAAGATCAAACAAGCGGCTTTGGTCAATGCAAGGCTACATGCCGGTTATGCCTGGTTATTGATGGCAGATTATTTCAGTGTCAGCAATACCAGCCACTCTGTCTATGCTGACCACAAAGAGGTCAGCCATCAGGAAGCCTATACCAAAGCACAGACATACTGGCAACAGGCACTTCCTGCCGCTAGTGATGCTGAGAAACGATTGCTTCACGCCCTACTGACAAAACTGGGAATCCATACAGGCAATTACCCCTTGGCTGTGCAGCATATCAACCAGTCGTTTACTGCAACGGAAAACTTCAGCTTTCTTAATACGGTAGGAAATGTAAGCAACGGTTTCTTTAATGCGTTAAATATCAACTCAAGAGATGCGGCCGTTGATCCAAGTTTGGTTGCCGTATCAAAAACAACAGCTGACAAAGCCCGTGTACCGGTTGTAAAAGCAGCCAAAGGACATTGGTCACTGACCTTGTTTAAGGAAAGAGATCCCTTGCTTGTTAGCGATTTTGATGAAATGCAATTGATCCGTGCCGAATTGATTGTTCGCGGACTGATCGCGGGTAATGCCGTGGAACTTGTTAATTCGGTTATTTCAAAATATGATACCTCCGGAGCATCCAATTATACGCCATCCACAACCCTAACGCTGAATGACATCGTTGTTGTCCGCCGGATATTTTTATCCTGGCGTGGTACACGTATCATCGATCTGAGAAGGTTTAAAATTGATGGTGATGTCAGTCCAGGTTTCACCCAGCGCAAATGGCAATGGATTGGTATACCCGAAATTGAAACACAGTTTTAAGATCATCCTTCCCAGGTAGATCATATCCGAATTGCACTTAAATCTGTGCCATCGTTGGTACATCGGCTTTAGCAAAACCAAAAAACGAAAAGGCCGTGAGAATGAGATATTCTACACGGCCTTTAACATTTATGGGAAATGATGGTATCGTTGATCTTTGGAAAAAGTAATTACAGGGAAGGAGAAATACCGTTATCGCTATGCTGAACAGATCGGATAAAGCTGTGGATTATCATCTGGACAGTAAAAAGTTTCAAATTTCTCCGAATACCAAAGTACGTGATCTTTGGATAAAGAAGGATTTGGGAAGACTGGGCGACATCAAAACATTACGCATTCCGCCTCATGGTATTGTGGTGCTAAAAACGAAATAAACATCATGTATATAGACAGTCTCCAAACACTTAGCCCATTTCGTTGAGAGGTTGAACTACCGTGTTTGGAGACTGCTTATTATTGAGGCTCTTACTAGGAAATAGTATACGTCTTTTCTGTCGTAACGGTATAGTTATCTGAAATGACATTATCCACAAATCTCCATTCTGCATGCGACGCGGCAGCCGTAAATTTCACATGTAGATATCCTCTCTTGTAAAGATTGGCATATTCTAGGTCATCAATTAATACAGAAAAAGCCTGAGCAAGTTCCATTGCTTTTTTAGTATCTGTGGTAATTCCCAAGTAACTCTCTAATCCAGGTGACGAGACCGAACTACAGGCCAATTCTGTTCCAATAAATCTACCCTGAGCATCTGTCAATTTTCCCAGCCATCCATTGTGTGTATCGCCAGCCAATACTACGATTTTCTTACCTGCTAAAATAGAATACAAACGTTCTCTTTCCATAAAATAGCCATCCCATGCATCTAGATTATAGGGCAGAACCGTTGTAATTCTTGCAATGTCCTGCTGTGTCAGTGTAGGATCTTTTTGCAGGTATCTCGTTTTTAGGATAACCAACTGTCCAATCGCAGCTGAAAGTGCAGCCATTGTAGATGGCTGAGCATTCCCAAAATGTGCTATTTCAGTCATCACTCGGTTCAGCAACATTAAGAGTTCCGCAGGAATCAGCATCTTGGTCATCAGGATCTGTTGCCCCAATACTTTCCATGTTGTCGTATCAGCGTTAATCTGAGTCCCTAACCAAGTCATTTGTTCATTGCCAATCAACTTTCTATTGTTACTGAGCAGATCAGTCTGAAATTGTGTTTGTTTAAAGTTTCCGCTTCCATCTATATAGTTTGTGTAATCCAATTGTTTATCCCGTGCGATTATCCGGGTATCCAGCATATAGAGTGAGATAAGATTACCAAAGGTAAAACTCCTATAAATACGTTGGTCCTTGCCTGTCTTTAGAGGAATATATTCACTATAGGCTTGAAAAGCGGCCATTTTACGGGTATCAAAGCTTCCCTCGTCTGGCTGATGATTTTCAGCGCCAGATCGGTATGCATTATCGGCAAGTTCATGATCATCCCACACACAGATAAATGGTTTTTTCTGATGAAGAAGCTGCAAATTTTTGTCACTTCTATATTGTCTGTATCTTTCTCTGTAATCTGCGAGGTTTACGATCTCTTTAGAAGGTTTGTGCGCTCTACCGAGTTCATTGGTATAAGGATTGGTGCCATATTGACCAGGAGCATACTCATAAATGTAGTCTCCGAGGTGTACAACAACATCAGCCTCTGATTTTGCAATCGCTCCATATACGTTGAAAAGTCCAGCTGGAAAATTAGAGCAAGATACCACAGCCATTTTTACTTCATTGACATTATCTGTTTTAGCAGGAAGCGTCAATGTTTCACCAACAACACTTGCTTCCTTAGTCTTGGCATTATAAAATCTATAGTAATATTTTGTATTGGAAGCTATATTCTGAACATCAATGGCTAAAGTAAAATCATTGGTAGCATCAGCCTTCACCTTTCCCCTTCGAAGAATCTCTGAAAAGCTATTCTCTTTACTTATTTCCCAGGTAATTTCAGCATCTGTCTCTACAGAATATCTCGTCCAGATGATTATCCCGGTTGCCGAGGGATCAAAGCTTGCAACACCAGATTCAAATCCACCATTTTTAAGGTTGTCTGGTGCACTATCAATATCTGTGGGGTCATCCGAACAGCTTTCAATAAGCGGTGCTATAAAAACCCCTCCCGCTGCAATTAATGAATTTTTAAGGAATCTCCTCCGGTTGATTTGCTCATTGTTTTTCATCTCTATTTTTTTAGGTGAAAATACGGCACCACCGGAAACTACATGTTAAGCGAATTTTATTTATTCTTTATGTTTCTAATTATATACAAACAGATTCATTATACAGGTTCTGTTTTAGCTGAATTTAAAATCTTAAATTAGCGTATCGAAAATAATAATTGACATGCTTAATTTTTTTAAGAATAGTTCCAATTTCCCAAAAGAAAATGATAAAGACCGCATCTGGCTGGATAGCGATCGCTTACGCTACCTTGATCATGGCAACGAAGAAGAGATCAACTTATCTCAATTGCGCTATGCATACGTTCAATTATTGGCTGGAGATCCCTACTTATTTCTATTTGACGATCATCAGCATTATATTCCCGCAAGTTCGCAAGGTTTTTCGAAAGTCTATCCCAAGTTGTCCGAACAATTTGGATTTGATGATACATTATTCTTCCATACCATTAAGCAAAAACAGGATTGCAAGGCCAAAATCTGGATCCAGCAACAAACCCGCAACTATAATATTCTATCCGGTGACTTTGAAGATGACCATATTGGTTTTGAAGTTTATACCCAACCAACGCAATTTATTTCTTGGGATATCTGCTATGCCGACATCGAAAAACTCGGTATTGGACACCAATATGCAAGCGAATATGGGACAATCTATTTCAAAATAGATTACCCGGTTCGTATTGGTAACCTATGGCTGAAAGAACTGGAAATTTACTGCGATGAGATCCCACCGCATGTACCTATTCAAGAATATTTTACGACCATTTATGACGAGTCCAATACAGATAAAAGCTACAAAGACCTCCGCGATCTATGGTTAGATGATGAAGACTATGACGTGGAGGATTATGGCTATGAAAGAGAAGACCAATGCTATTTATCTTTTGATTTTGGCGATCACATCTCCTCCTCCATCTGTTATACCTACGATGATGAGAGCAACTACGACGATGGCGGCACCTCGCTCCATTTTTACAACCAGCGTGATTATCCTTCTCTTTTGGAAAACTCAGTATACGATCAACTCATTGAGGTGACCGAACTTGTCACATTGAAAAACAAATGGGACATTAAGGAGGATTCCCGCAAAAATACTGCTGTAAAAAATATTCCCACAAGCATAACACAACAACTAGGAAAGTCAAGTGGCATCTGGTTGGACAAGAAAAATAATAAAATTGGTTTTGCTGGAAGGAAAACAAGCCTAATTTACGATATCGAAGATATTGATTTCTTCGAAATTGAGAATGCCCTACCTGCAAAAGGTCCTGGCTATGCCCTACTGCGTGCGAACTTAATCAATGGTAGCTATAACTATATTTTTGAAACCGATACCTACGAACTGGATCCTTATGCAATCACATTGGAAAATTGGACGCATAAAAAAGTCTCAATACCTGAAGCTTATTATAATTGTTAGTGCTAATAAGCTCCTACTTTCCTTCAATCATTTTGAGATTATCTACTACCCGAAATCACCAAACATCTCGACCAGAAGTATTTAGGCTATCTCTGATGTAGTTTAGTACTTCATCATTTTCATCCGACTGCTTTAACCGTTTCCGAAGGTTTACTAACCAATCTTCCAATGCCTCAGCGGGTGATTCACCATTTCCAAAAACACCCTGATGCGGATCTGGCCCTAATAAGCACCAATAAGACGTTTCTTCAATGAATACCACGGGACGCAACTCCCTGATTTCTTTGGGTAGTTTTGGCGCCTCATAATCGATCGGAACGATCTTTTCTTGCGCTATTCTCATTTGTTTCATTTTCCTTTACAATTTTTTAAGCTCCGCTTCCGGCCAAGTAATTAACTCCTTTAGCAGATAGGTCTTCGGCTCGGTCTCGTCAGCGAATTGCTCCAAGAACTCCGGTAGATCTCCTTCGACTTTTAAAAGCTTCCCATCCTGCAAGACATCATAGCCTTCTGCCAACCATTGCTCTATTTTCTTTCTATTGATTTGAGTATGTTCCATAGTAAAATATTTAAGCTTATGCTATCGTAAATATGTTTCCAATAAGTTCTTCAATCCTGTATTTATCAAATGAACAATGTTCAAGCGGATATCGTTTCACCAAGTTAGGTTGAATCCCCAAGAATTCGATTTTAATATAATAAGGAGCCAAAATATTATCATCAAGGATTAAGAGCAGCATAAAACAAAAATAATTCACTTATAATAAAATAGTTAATAAAAAAAACCATTTTTAACCAATGAAACACCGCCACTTGGCAAAGTATTTGTTGTAACAGCGAAAGTTTTCAAATCGAAAACTTAACACTAACATTTTTTAAAATATCATGAAAAAAGTACTTCTACCTATTCTGACACTTTTTACATTCTTATTTGTCATCAATGGAGAGGCAAATGCACAAACACCTTATCGTACAGCTCTTGGTCTCGGTATAGACCTTGGCGATGGCCAGACACTATTCGGTCCACAGATAAAACACAGTTTTGGCAGAAATGATGCCGTAAATGCACAAGTATTGTTCGGAGATAACATTACTGTTGTTGGTGTAGACTATTCGTACAACGAACGTATACGGGGAACCCGTGGTCTATCTTGGTATGTTGGTGTAGGTCCTCAGGCATCGTTTATCGACTATGGTAAATGGCATGGCGACTGGGATGATGACTACCACTGGAAAGACGGAAACACACATACTCATTTTGCAATCCGTCCTGCTTTGGGTTTAGAGTTTAGAATTCCTTCAGCGCCATTGGCAATGCATTTTGACTGGAAACCTTGGTGGAACTTATCTCACGGATCGAATTTCGAGGCTTCCCGTTTCTCATTGGGATTCAAATTCGTTTTAAAATAAAAATAGGATATTCAGAAACAAAAAATCCTGCAGGCACTACGTCCATGCAGGATTTTTATTTTTAAGGTACTTCGACCTATACTTCTCCACCCACAATCTAACCTGCGTTTATCTGCAACGATAACACAAGAAGATTCATTTTTTACATCGTCTGCTTTTTCATATAATCAGTAGCCAGTTGGATATATACTGGAGTTGCTTCTTTTACAGCTTGGCTAAGCTGGTCGAAAGTAATGATCTCCGGGATTCCCAAGACTTTGGCAAAATCAATCACCAAAGGAACATCGGGTTTGATACCTTCTCCTATTCCGTAGAGCTTTCCTGTACGGTCTTTAATGACACTGGTTGTCAAATTGATCATGTAGTTATTTCCAACAGCAAACTGATCATTACCGGAAGTCTGACCATTTGTCTTATGACCCATAATAGCCGCATTTTTCTGGCCTTTAAAATGGGCCGCAAAAAACTCGCCCGAACTCGATGTAAACCTACTGACCAATAAGACAATAGGTACATTTTTATTTTTTATAACAATCGGTGGCACCTTATCATATTCCAGGTCAAATAACTTGGCCCATTTTTGATCCTGATCATTCATTCGTACTTTTTGTTTGGATTCAACACCGGTTCTATCCACAACCGAATAAGTGCTGTCGACATCTATCAAATCCGCAAAATGCCAGATCATCGGAAAAATGCTCCCGCCATTATTTTCTGTCAGGTCAATGATCCAGCCTTTTGGCTGCTGCGCGTCCAATATTTTTAGCTGTGCTCCAATCGTATCCACATATTTCCGTTGTTCGTAAAGCACCCCTGGGATCCGAATATAAGCATATTGGTCTTTAGTCATAAAGTGACTGAAAACTTTGGGTGGAAAACCGGCGTCCTTATCGGTCATGCCCGCCATTCTTACAAATAATTCCTGTTCAGCCTCCTGATTTTGATCAACTTTCTCAAAATAAAGATCGGAATGACCATCCTTTAATTGACTTAAGATCTTTTTAAAATGAGGTTCCAATGCATTAATATCCGACATTGTCTTTGTCTGTTCAATAAAAAGGGGCCGAATAGAATCCCATTTGATCAACGCCCCATTATATGCATGCCGCAGGACAGTATCTAAAAATGCATTGGCAAGTTGACTCACCGATGAGACCTGGGCATAGGACCGGACAAAAAAACCGGTTAAAATCAGTAAAAAAAGGACTATTTTCTTTTGCATCTGGTTAATAATTATCCCTCTAATGAGATAGTACTAAATTAGTTTAAAAATATTTCTTTAAGCGTAACTAGATTGAAATATTTTGCACAGATCCAATATTACACTCTTATCAATCTACTTAAGGTGTCTTTATCTTTAACCCAACAAAGAAAGTTCGGGGCATATTAGGACCGTAAATGTAATTGCTATCCCTATTTTTACCTGTATCAAAATCATGCTGGTAAGCGTTAAAAATATTCTTCACCCCAGCATAGATTTCGATCACATTTTTAAATTTTGACAGACTAAAAGTATGTGACACTTTACTATTTACCTCTGAAAATGCTTTTGTATGAACCATTTGATCTTCCGGAAAATTGTCCGCACCACCGACATGAGCGATCTTCATCTTACCCGTATACACATAATTCAGATTGATTGTCCAACGTTTATCCGGTGTAATATTGAAGTTTGCAAAACCATATTCATCTGGTGTTCTCAAGAATGATCTAGTAGCTTCTATACCCTCCAGGTAAGATACAGGATTTTCATATTTGCTCTGTTGCAAGGTAAATCCAGTCTCCAGTTGCACCTTTTTATTATAATTGGCACGCAATTCAAGTGTAGTCCCTGCTACCTTCGCGTTATTTCCATTGCGTTTTTCAAACACCTTACCAAAGTCGTCCGTACCTATTTCTTCAAGTACAAAGGCATTTTTCAGTTGTGTATAGAATCCCTCCAATGTAAAACCCGCAATCCATTTCTCCGTGGCTTTATCATAGTTTACCGAGCCGCTGAAACTTTTTGATCGTTCCGCCCGAAGATCTGGAGCTAATTGAACACGTGAAACACCTCCACCCGCAAAAGCAATATGAAGATCTGTATCAAAAGCCTGTGGCGCCCGAAAACCGGTTCCATAGCTTAGGCGAAACTGCGTATTAGCCGCATGTTTATATAACAGTGCCACACGTGGACTGACGATCACTTTGTCCAATAGATTATGCTTATCCACACGAACACCAGATAACAAGTTAAATTTCTCCGCAAAGTCCCAGTCACTCTGAAAAAAACTCCCCCAATCTTTCGTATGCTGATCCACCAAATAGTTATAACTTGGAATTTCATCGTAAACCTTATCGGACACATATTCAGATCCAATCGTCAGCACATTCCGATGGTTCAAAAAGTTGCTGATTTCGTGGTTCAATTGAAAACCGCCCTGTAATGTTGTTGTCTTTGAATCGCCATAAGGTGGATTTTTGAGATGATTTTCAATCTCTTCTGGACTATCCGGGAATATTCCGGTATAGTGCTTCCTATTGGTGTTTTGAAAAGCGGTATAGAAGATCAATGAAGATTTATCCTGATTAAAATTAATTTGATAATCCGCGCTTCCCATCCATATTTTATGGGTACGTTCTTCGGACTGAAGTGTAAGGTAGGCGGGCTTTTTCGTCATCTCCCCCCCAAATCTATATTCGTTCAGATTGCTCAAGGAGACTTCCAATTTTTGATTGTCTGAAAACCGATAGAATGAGTTCATACCGAAGGAGGTATTTTCAATTTTAGGTATTTCAGAAAAATTATCACCATTTGCATCGTAAAAACCGCGATCACGCTTATTGAAGAAAAAAGATGTTCCAGCATTTCCCTTTTCATTGACCAAGGTGGCATTTCCGCCAAGATTAAAATCGTTTGTCTTTCCATCAATACTTTGGTAAAAAGAATTGACTTCATAACCACTCTGCTTCGGTAATTTGGTGATCACATTGACAGTGCCCCCTATGGCACTTGAACCATATAACGAAGAACCTCCGCCTCGAACCACCTCAATCTTTTCGATCATATTGACAGGCAGTTGCTCCATCCCATAAAGTCCCATCAAAGGACTGAAAATAGGTCGCCCATTGATCAGTATCTGCGAATATCCCCCCTGGAGTCCATTCATCCGCAATTGAGTGTAGTTACAGGTCTGACAGTCTGTTTCCACCCGCAAGCCCGGTTGAAATTTCAGTCCCTCCGAAAGATTACATACCTGTAGGTTGTCCAGGGTTTTACTATCCAAAATATTGACGATCACCGGACTTTCAGTTTTTCGTTTAAATGTCTTCGTTCCAGTGACCACAATTTCATCCAGTAAAAAGATGGAACCATTTAAACGGATATCCCTGGTCTCAGATACATGCTCGATCCTGATCGAATCGCGATAAGTATTAAAACCAATATGCTTCACTTCCACTTCCCAAGTACCATAGGGAATCTTTTCCAATGCGAATTTTCCAAGCTCATTGGATTTGGTGCTCATCTTAAGAAGAGGGATAGCCACAGATACCGACTTCAGCGGAAGTCCATTGCTATCATAAATTTTACCTACTACCTTACCTGTCTGCCCAAAGGAAATAAATCCGATCAGCATGAATACTGTTGTCAAGAGAACTCTGGATCCCGTCATCATTGTTTTGTTTTGATTAATTATAAATTTAGAAATACAAATCTAATAAGTTAGATTATACTAACAAAATATTTTCTAACATTGCTATTAGACACAACTAATATTTGGTAAATTTGAACTATGATATCACAGACTGAAGAGAACTATCTAAAAGCATTATACAATCTGACCTACCTCAAAGGTGAGGCCAGCGTCAATGAGATCAGTAAACGGCTGGAAATCAAAATGCCAACGGTAAATAGTATGATGAAAAAGCTATCCGAAAAAGGTTTTGTCCATTACGAAAGCTATAAACCTCTCAAGCTCACAGAAGAAGGAAAGAAAGAAGCTGCGCTTATCATTCGCAAGCATCGACTTACCGAAATGTATCTCGTTGAAAAAATGGGTTTTGCATGGGACGAAGTTCACCAGATTGCAGAACAGATCGAGCACATCCATTCGCCAGAATTTTTCACCAAGATGGATCAATTATTGGGTTACCCCACAGTAGACCCCCATGGCTCACCAATCCCTGACCATAACGGCGTGATGCGTTCGGAAAGCTATATCTTTCTCGATACATGCAAAACTGGAGATGTAGTGACTTTAATGGCTGTACAACCCTCTTCCAAAGAATTGTTACAATACCTGAGCGCCAAAGATCTCGAATTGGGCACAACATTAACCATCCTTTCCATTGAGCCCTTCGACAACAGTATAACAGTCAGTTATGGCGATCGAACTTCAGAAGTACTCAGTAGTAAAGTAACCGCTACACTACTTGTACGCCCCATTTCGTAATAATAACGCTTCCGTATTTTCGGGTCACCCATCCATACTTGCCAGGAGTCTGAACATAGGACTCCCATTTTTTTTAATAGTCCTAAAACCTCTTCGGCACATCACCCATTTGCATCTTTTGACTAAAATATAACGCTACATTTTGTTAGTCTAATCTAATTTTATAATTTAGTAAAACTAAAAACAAAATAAGTAATGATAAACAATCAGGTGATCACATTGGGGCTATTAAAAAAAGGAGAGCTTGCAAGCATCGCTGGAATAGCGACAGACTGTCGCCAGGAAATCCGGCAGCGATTACTTGATCTAGGCTTCGTCAAAGGCGCTGAAATAAGCATCCAGAATATAAGTCCGCTAGGTGATCCGATCGCCTATAATATACACGGTACCCAGATTTCACTTCGCAAAGAAGATGCCTTACATGTATTGATTACCCATAAATAGATGATAATGAAAAACCATACAGCATGCGAAACCTGCCAGCTGAATCCCATTTCAGATCTAAAACAATGGGGAACAAATTTGGGAAATTCCACCTACACCATAGCTTTAGCCGGAAATCCAAATACAGGCAAGAGTTCTATTTTTAACGCACTAACTGGATTAAAACAGCATACGGGAAACTGGCCAGGCAAAACTGTTACACGAGCAGAAGGAAGTTATTCGCATAAAGGCGATAAATTTAAAATCATTGATCTCCCCGGCACCTACTCCTTACTTTCTACATCCGAAGATGAAGAGGTCGCCCGAGATTTTATCCTATTTGGCCAACCCGATGTCACGGTCATTGTCGTCGATGCCAGCAGGTTGCAACGCAATTTCAGTCTGGTTCTGCAAATCCTCGAAATTAGCAACAAAGCGGTTCTATGTCTTAACCTGATGGATGAGGCACGGCGTCATCGGATAGCGATTGATGTACGAACCCTGTCAAAGGATCTCGGCATTCCCGTTATCGCTACCAGCGCCCGTACCAAAGAAGGCCTTTCCGACCTTTTGGCGGCCATCCATCAAGTGGCTGACGGTAGTTTCCTCCCCACAAAAACGACCTCTTTTCAGTTGACAAAGCAAACCAGCACCGCAGTTGCGACAATAGCTAAAGATCTCCATGCACTGGACACTAAGCTAACCCCTATAAATTGGCTGGTTATGCGCCTGATCGAAGATGATAAACATATTATTGATGCCTTACAAAAGGGGCAATTATCCTCCGCCATTGACAGCGAGAACTTAACCCCCATATTGCATCGCGCCACAGCATATCGGTTTAAATTAGGTGATAATTATCGAAATGAGCTGGTTGAAGCCATCTATGCAAAAGCAAGCAAACTGGTAAAAGACCATGTTTCTACAGATTCGAGCAGCTACTCGTTTCGACTGGACCGCAGTATTGACCATATCGTCACCCACCGAATCTGGGGATTTCCGATTATGTTCATGCTGCTCGGATTGATCCTGTGGCTCACTATCACAGGGGCAAATTATCCATCACAAATATTATCAACACTATTGTTGGATGATGTTTATCCGTTTTTAAAGGAAAGGTCAATAGACATTGGTACCCCTATTTGGCTCAGTGGTTTTCTTATTGACGGGATCTATCTGGCTACTGCCTGGGTCATATCGGTCATGCTCCCACCCATGGCGATCTTCTTTCCATTATTTACATTGTTGGAGGATTTTGGTTATCTCCCTAGGGTTGCATTCAATCTAGACCGGATATTCAAAAAAGCCGGTGCCCATGGCAAACAGGCACTGACCATGAGTATGGGTTTTGGCTGCAATGCTGCAGGTGTTGTTGCGACAAGGATCATCAACAGCCCACGCGAAAAATTGATTGCTATTATCACCAATAACTTCTCACTGTGTAATGGAAGATGGCCCACACAGATTTTGATCGCCAGTCTTTTTTTAGGTATTTTAGTTCCTGCCAAATGGTCTGGTTCCGTCGCCATGTTAGCTGTAATTTTCATTGCAATACTTGGTATTGCATTTACATTTTTCACCTCTTGGCTCTTGTCAAAAACATTGCTCAAGGGAGAATCCTCCTTCTTTACGCTGGAACTCCCTCCTTATCGGCCACCGAGATTCTTTCAGACATTATACAGCTCATTTATCGACCGCACATTAATCGTTTTATGGCGTGCGATCATCTTTGCTGCACCCGCTGGTGCCATTATTTGGTTGATCTGCAACATTCATATCGCTGATCAAAATATAGCGCTCTGGCTCATTCATGGCCTCGACCCGATGGGCTTATTTATAGGTCTAAATGGTGTTATTTTATTGGCTTATATCGTTGCCATTCCAGCGAATGAAATTGTTATCCCGACCATACTCATGTTAACTGCGCTCACGGTAGGGAGTACCGGAGCAGGTACGGGTGTATTGTTTGAAGGCTCAGCAAATGAGGTGTCCACCCTGTTACATGCAGGTGGGTGGACAACATTGACCGCCATTAATTTGATGCTGTTCAGTCTCCTACACAATCCCTGCAGCACGACAATATACACTATTTATAAGGAAACAGGAAGTCGCAAATGGACCGCAGTAGCGACATTACTACCCGTATTTTATGGCCTGATTGTATGCTTCCTGGTAACAAAAGTTTGGTACTTTTTTGCCTAATGTTTTGACCTATGATGCCTGTCCATATACCGTGCTGATTGTTTGCAAACAGTTAAGTCTATTCGAACTAAACCTTAGCGACAAAATCCGACTATTATATGATTTTATTATTGTGATCCCATTGATAAGTGATGGGATCTCCAGTCGCTATTTCTCGCTCAAGGATCTGTGCCGGGGTGAGATGTTCCAGATACATAATGAGCGCTCTTAAGCTGTTACCATGTGCGACAATAAGAACATTTTTACCTGCGTCCAACTCTGGCTGTATGAAATTCTCAAAATAAGGTATTACCCTATCGTAGGTATCTTTTAAGCTTTCACCGCCCGGAGGAGCTACATCAAAAGATCTTCGCCAGATATGGACTTGTTCCACACCATATTTTTCAGCGGTTTCATCCTTATTTAGTCCTTCTAAGTTTCCGTAGCTCCGCTCGTTCAGTGCAGCATCAACGATAATTGGAATATTGGGCTTTCCGATTTCCTCAAGAATAATCTGCAAAGTATGCTGGGCACGGATTAGTGTAGAAGTAAACGCGATATCGATTGATTCTTTCATTAACGCTTTCCCAGCTTGTCGCGCTTCCTGTTGTCCCAAGGCTGTGATATCAATATTTTGCCAACCGGTAAAACGGTTCTCAAGATTCCATTGCGATTGTCCGTGACGGACTAAAAATAATTTTACCATTACTCGTATTATTTATTGTTTTAGCGGATAGCTAACCGAAGCAAACTTAGAACCAGCACATCGATGAGATTTATGAGGGAGTACTGCACAGACAATCAGCTACCAGATCATTTCTATTTATAACTATCTATAAACAAAATAATACTTTGCGGTCTTTTGTTTTAAAGGTATCGCTAATCTACGCTGCACAACCTAAATTTAATTTATTATTCGCGTTCAAATAATTGTTCCTTGAATAAATCAAAAAAAAGTGCTCTCTTATGCTTCTCCATATTTGTTTTTTCAGCAAATTGCTGATAGGCTGATGTCGCTCTTTTCAGTTCGGATTGAATCTCATTTTGATCGAGTTAAGCATGAACAACAAGATGTAACAAATAATATAACACACGCTTAAGCATACGATCAGCCTGCTCGAAATCGCCTAAAGCAATATAAGTATTTGCGAGATTATTGCATGAGATAATATAGACCTGCATAACAGGAACTTCCACGCAAATACAGTCTGTAAGATGGTTATTTAATAGCTCCGCACTAGCCAAAGCACACTGATAGCTCAACAAGGCCTCCTCAAATTTATCAGCATTATAAAGCACATTGCTTGAAAGTGTTAAGGTTTGCCAATACTGCTCTATAGCACGTAGATCACTATTGACCATAGCTTTTTGCTTTCTGTTTTAAAATTTTTATCGCTCGTTTCAATTGACCAATCTGCTGCATTTCTTTGGTTGCCAATTGAATATCAGCCTTCATGAGATTGGCATCACGAACATGACGTTCTAGCCTTTTTCTATTTTCCTCCAATAGTATGATGACATATTCCATTATCGTTTTTGTTATTTTATAAATAAAAATAATAAGTTAGCTTCATCTAACAAAATTATTAACAATAAATAACATTAAGAAAAACAACCTAGAGGAAGGATTAAACACGATCAAAAAGCGTCCTCTTTTAGTTGGCATTTTAAAAATTCAAATTCGCCCACTAATAAATATTGCCCACAAAAAAAGCCTCTGGAATTATTCCAAAGGCTTTTTTATAATCAATAGAAAAGCGTTATGCTTTTTCTTCTTTTAGTGTCGATGTTTCTTTTTTGGGCTCTTTTTCTTCGAAACCTGAACGTAATATTTCATCCCATAATGACGAGCTCACACCAAATCCTTTTTCAGGATCCGAATAGTGATGTAACATATGATGCTGTTTAATGCGTTTGAAAATTCCACTCTTAAAGTTAGCATGGTGCATGGCATAGTGACATTCATCATAGATCAGGTATCCAATCATAAATCCGGAGAAAAAGCAAGCCAGGATAAACTCATTTGAAAAGAACAATGTAAATCCAAAATATACCAGCGCTGCCAAAGGGATACTTGCCGATAAAGGCATCACCAAGCGCATCCGGTCTCTGGGATAGTCATGATGTACACCGTGAAAAATGAAAGCGATCCGTTTCCCCCACTCTGAGGTCGGATGAAAGTGGAATACCCAGCGGTGGAGTGCATATTCAAATGCTGTCCAAAATGCCAAACCAAAAACAAAGTACCCAAGATATGTCATTAGGGAAATCTCTCCCCAAACCAGAGCTTTATACGAAAAGAAAACAACTACGGGTACATAGAAAATCAAAGGTACACTCCAGTGCACTTTCGTCAAAGACTCCAAAAAGTCATTTTTGAACATGCGCGTAGATTCCGTAGAATTTGAAACATAATTACGCTTTGCCATAATACTATTTTTATTATTCCCTCACAAAAATACGTATTTTAAGCACAAATGAAGAAGGTTCAAGACTAGAAAAACAAAATATTTGACCTTTTCAACAAAAAGGTTAAACACATAGTTAGGAAAATCTTAGTCTAAAACCTTTTATTTGATCTTTTAACTTAAACTTTCTTTAAATTTTGTCAATTTTGATCAAAAATACGCACGATCAAAATTGACAAAATCAAGACAGTTTCTTATTTGAAGTTGACTGTTCCACCCGCCATTTTCTTTTCTACACGCTGTTCTGGCTTGCCATATACATCTATTGTACCACCACCACGCGTTTTTGTTTCGATAGAATCGACCACATTGACTTCAGCTTTTCCGCCGCCGTTCACTGTTACTATAGTGGTTTTAGTTTTAAAATCTTTCCCTTCATATTTACCACCAAAATTAGAAATAATTTCCTGTCTATCTGCTTTACCATAGAGTGCTATCGTTGCTCCTGAGGTCACTTTCACTTCAGCATTTTTTACATCAGCATAAAGGTCCAACAACCCACCCTCTGATGCATAGAGTTTTAGCTGCTCAGATGACACGACATTATTTGATGTGGCAAATACCTTAGCTCCTTTTTTAGCCTCAATATTTTTCAAGCTTTTATAATACACTTTTACAGAGATATTGCCCCCTTGCAACATATTCAAGGTATTCATTTTTAGGACCAAGGCACCATTTGTATTGACTACCTTTACATTCTCGTGGTTCTGCCCTTCAAAGGTCACCAGAGATTCATTGGATTTGATCAGTTCTACCTGTATTTTATCTGTAGCAACAACTGAACTAAAATCGCCTACATTTTGTTTCGCCTGTCCGAAACCGACTTGGGTCATTAATAAAAGAAATGCACTGATGCCTAAAAATTTCATAGCTGTTTTATCTATATTTTCACCTTTTTGATATACTTCTCCGCCGTATCGCGACTTATATTGTCCACAGGGATTGCATATTCATCCTGACTTATTCGAATTTCTTAATGTCAAAAAACACGCCAATCATGACTATTAAGCCCCTTTTTTAACCTATTTTGACAAAAAAAGGTGTCCTATAATCCAGGACACCTCATATTATCATATATTTTTTTCAGCTTACAATTTGCTGTTTACGTCTACTGCATTCAAATCAGCAAACGCTTCTTTCAAGCGAGCAACAAATGTTTCTTCACCTTTACGCAACCATACACGTGGATCGTAATATTTCTTGTTTGGAGAATCTGCACCTTCAGGGTTTCCGATCTGTCCTTGCAAATAATCGTGGTTTTTAGCTTCGTAACCTCTTACACCATCCCAAAATGCCCATTGCATATCTGTATCGATGTTCATTTTGATCGCACCATAAGAGATTGCCTCAGCAATTTCCTCTGGAGAAGAACCAGATCCACCGTGGAATACAAAGTTCACTGGTTTTTCAGCAGCAAGCTTGTATTTTTCGCGGATATATTCTTGAGAATTGTGTAAGATCACCGGTTGTAATTTTACATTACCTGGTTTGTAGACACCATGTACGTTACCGAATGCTGCAGCAACTGTAAATTTGTCAGATACTTTAGACAATTCTTCGTATGCGTAAGCAACCTCTTCTGGTTGTGTGTATAATTTAGAGCTGTCCACATCTGAGTTGTCAACACCATCTTCTTCTCCCCCTGTAACACCTAATTCGATCTCTACAGTCATACCTAGTGGTTTCATACGTGCTAAGTATTTTGCAGAAATTTCGATATTCTCTTCAATTGGTTCTTCAGATAGATCCAACATATGTGAAGAGAACAATGGTTTACCGTGTTGTGCAAAGAATTTCTCACCAGCGTCCAACAAACCGTCGATCCAAGGTAAAAGTTTTTTAGCAGCGTGGTCGGTGTGTAAAATTACCGCAACACCGTAGTGCTCTGCCAATAAATGCACGTGTTGTGCTGCAGATACCGCACCCAATACACAAGCTTGCAAGTTGTCATTATTTAATGTTTTACCCGCATAGAATTGTGCACCACCATTTGACAATTGAATAATTACAGGAGAGTTTACTGCTTTAGCAGTTTCCATTACCGCATTGATAGAATTTGTTCCGATAATGTTTACCGCAGGCAAAGCAAATTTGTGTTTCTTTGCAACTTCAAACAACTCTTGTACTTGATCTCCCGTCAATACACCTTTAAAATCTTTTAGGCTCATATTACTGTTATTGATTTATTTTAATCTTTATTAACTCTTGAAGCTACTAAATTATTAAAAATAATTATCACTTCCTAATTTTTAAAGTGTACTAAATACACTATCAATTATTTGTTACCATAATCCTTGTACGGTAATAAAGCAGACAGCTTTCGTCATCCAATATGTAGTTTATCCAGCAAGGCCAATTCAAGCCAAATCAGATAGATTGACATGCAAACGCTCACAAACGCCCTAAACTGTCTAACTATTCAACAAAAAAACTGGTCTGATAAGGCGTGAAATGCATCATGGATTATTTAAATTTGAGCTCACTAATATTGTAATCATTATGCTACAGGTATACGGTATCAAAAATTGTAACACAGTAAAAAAAGCCTTGACATGGTTAGAAGACAATCAGATTGCCTATCAATTTCACGACTTCAAAAAAGAAGGTGTCAGTGATGAAAAACTACAAGAATGGGAGAAAAAGGTTGACTGGCAATCACTGGTCAACAAAAAGGGTACTACCTGGAAAAAACTGAGCGCAGAAGAACAAGCAGGGGTCATTGACGCAAACAGTGCCAATAATGTATTAAAAGCAAATACCAGTATGATCAAACGTCCTGTGATCGAACATGGTAAGGGTATATTACTCGGATTCAGTGAAGACGATTACAACAGCAACTTAAAATAATTGTTACAAGCTCCCTAAAAAGGAGCTTTTTTTTGCCTTATGTACTTTTCATTGTATATTGTGACCAATAAACATAATTTAATACGAACAGATATGATGAAAAGACTTGCATTGGCTTCTTTGAGCCTTGTTGCCTTAAGCTATGCTTTGCCGTCCTTTTCCCAGGAAAAAACATCCAACTATAGTTATACTGAAGCTTTTGCACCCTTGTTTTTCAATAACAATGGAAATGATTATCGTTCTGCGGCCGGTAAGCCCGGGCCCGGATATTGGCAAAATGCTGCGGACTACAAGATACAGGCATCACTAAACGACCAAAATGATCAGGTAACTGGTGCAGTGGAGATTACCTATAGTAACAATAGTCCTGACAATATGGATTACCTTTGGCTTCAATTAGACCAAAACATGTTTTCACAACATGGTCGTGGCCAGTTGATTTCCCCATTGACCAATAGCCGATATGGTGATGGAAACTCCAAATTTGATGGCGGTTACCAGATCCAGTCTGTCACCGATGTCAACGGAAAAACCATAGAGCATATTATTGATGATACACGCATGCAGCTGCGACTACCAGCCGCGCTGAAAAGTAAGGGTGGAAAAATTACATTCAAGATTACTTACCAATATACCGTGCCACAATATGGTGCTGACCGTACGGGTATCCTTGACACCAAAAATGGAAAAATCTATGCTATTGCGCAATGGTTTCCCCGACTTTGTGTATATGATGACATTAGAGGATGGAATACATTGCCTTATACAGGACCCGGAGAATTCTATCGCGAATTTGGCAATTATCAGGTAGAAATCACAGCACCTGCTAATCATATCGTTGTTCTAGGAGGTGAGCTCTTAAATCCACAGGAGGTATTTACAGCAGACCAATTCAAAAGATATCAACTGGCGTTGCGCAGTGATGAAACGGTATTGATTCGCTCAGCGGAAGAAGTGACCGCAAAAAGTTCCAGACCAAGCAAAAAAGCGTTGACCTGGAAATATCAGCTCAACAATGCACAGGATATTGCATGGGCATCCTCTACTGCCTTTATATTAGACGGCGCCAAGATCAATCTACCAAGTGGCAAAAAGGCTCTTGCGCTGTCAGCTTATCCTGTAGAAAGTAACAGCAACAATGCTTGGGAGCGTTCAACAGAATACACCAAAGCTGCCATCGAAATTTATTCCAAAAACTGGTTTGAATACCCCTATCCTGTAGCCGTAAATGTTGCATCCAACGTAGGCGGTATGGAATATCCAGCCCTTTCATTCTGTGGCAATCAAGCCAAGGCAGGCTCACTCTGGGGGGTGACCAATCACGAGTTTGGCCACAACTGGTTTCCAATGATTGTCGCGTCCAACGAACGTGAACATGGCTGGATGGATGAAGGGTTCAATACTTTTATCAATGAGTTAGCGACACAAGAATTTAATAAAGGTGAATATCATCGTCCTCAGGCTAGCCGCTCGTATATTTTCACATCACAGAATCTCGAGCCAATTATGAGTACACCGCAAAATATGAAAGAGCGTAATATCGGTGCTCTTGTGTATTACAAACCGGCCTATGGACTAAAATTATTGCGCAATGAGATTATTGGCAAAGAGCGCTTCGATTACGCCTTTAAAAAATACATCCAGGAGTGGGCTTTTAAACACCCGACACCAGAAGATTTCTTTAAAGCGATCGAAAACGGAACCGGTGAAAACCTCAATTGGTTTTGGCGGGGATGGTTTGTCAACAACTGGCAAATGGATCAAGCGATCAAGACTGTTTCCTATGTCAACAATCAGCCTATGCTCGGCGCACTAGTTACTGTGGAAAATCTGGAAAAATTGCCAATGCCTATTATCGTGGAGGCAACCACCGTATCGGGTAAAAAAATAAGAAAAAAACTACCCGTGGAAATCTGGGAAAGAAACAATGTATGGCAATTTAAAATTGCAACAAACGAAGCTTTACAGTCTGTCCAATTAGATCCCGATGATGTGATGCCAGACAAGAATCCGGACAATAATACATGGAAGGCAAATTAGCGCGATAATTCAAAATCTATTCGTTATTTTTGATAAGGAAATGCTATGTTATGAAACCATTGTGATCAAAAAAACTGTTCATAATGGTTTTATTGCGATAAACGAATAAAAACGGAAGGTAACAAGCTCATTTATGTATATAATATATATCCCCATGAAAGTAATACAAACGATTCTAAGCTGCTTATTGATTACATTGGTCTCCGGACAACTATTTGCGCAGGAAAAAACCAAAGGTATTATTATGGAGCTTGTCAGCGGAGAAAAGATAGAAGCTGCGCAGATCCAGAATTTAAGGAGCAAAGTAGAAGTTCAGACCAACAGGGATGGATCATTTGCCATCGATGCCAATATCAATGATCTCTTATTGATTAAAGCGAACGGGTACGAACAAGATACTGTATTTATTTATGATACAAGTCTACGGAGAGTCTATTTGAACAGGATAAATACCCCTATCGAATTGAGCCAGGTTATCGTCGAACGGATGACTGACAGTAGACTTGCAGCTGAAATTCAACGGGAAAAAGAAGCCGGAAAATATTCGGATGCTAGCAAAAACCGCGGCGGGATCCGCATCTCTCCCAGTCGCATATTTAGCAAGGAAGGTAAACAAGCACGTTCAAACTACAAACTTCTCGTAGCGGAAATGGAAAAAAGAGCCGTTGACCGGAAGTTTACTGATAATCTCATCAAAGAGCTGACGCCTCTGAACGCTTCCGAACTAGCATTATTTAAAGAAAGATTTAGACCTTCATATCAGTTTATCCAAAACAGCAGCATAGAAACACTGCGGGTCTATATCATGGATAGTTACAAGAAATTTAACGAGAAAAAATAAAAAACAATACTTTTTATCATGTGATTGTCAGAAGGTTTTAAACTGTAATATTTTTTATATCAGTTTAAAACCTTTTGCATTACCTTTGTGTTATCAAAATTAAAAAAATCAGCAACAGGATGTTACACAACTTGAGATTTGCAACAGCTTTACATATTATGGTCTTAGCACAATTGGAGGAGTCCGAACAGTGGCTCTCTTCCGAATACATCGCGTCAAGCATCCAGGTAAATGCTGTTGTAGTCCGCAAGGAGATCGCTTCACTGAAAGCAGCAGCTTTACTAGTCAGTAAAGAGGGCAAAGGCGGAGGGATTCGCATAAACAAGGAAAAAGAGCGCATCAGCCTTGCTGACATTTATCAAAGTACAAAACAAAATGAGCTATTGGGTAAATTCAACAATCCCAATCCAGCTTGTATTGTAGGTAAAAACATCAATGCCAAATTGCAGGATCTTTATCAGGAAGTCGACACTGATATTGTAGCGCGTTTGGGAAAAATGACGCTGGTAGATTTTAGTAAAACATTTAATTAAAAACACACATGAAAGTAGCAGTAATTGGATCCACAGGATACGTAGGAACACATCTTATCAAAGAATTGGTTGACCGCAACTACCAAGTCGTAGCACTTGCTCGTCATACAGATAGCATTCCATCAAACGACAAAATAACGAAAGTACAAGTTGACATCAACAATCATGAAAAGTTGGTAAATGCTTTAACAGGCGCCGATGTAGTTATTTCCGCGTTTAATGCGGGCTGGACTAACCCTAACCTTTACGAAGATTTTACCAAGGGCGCTTTAGCAATTCAACAAGCCGTTAAGGATGCAGGCATTGAACGATTTATTGTTGTTGGTGGAGCTGGAAGCTTATTAATTGATGGCAATCGTCTGGTCGATTCACCAGATTTCCCTCAGGAAATCAAACCCGGAGCTTTGGCTGCCGCAGATTATCTTGATACCATTCGCAAGGAAGAACAACTAAACTGGACCATGATCAGCCCTGCCATCGAGATGAATCCGCATGCTGGCGGTACACGCACTGGCAATTATCGCACGGGGTTGGATGCACCAGTATTTGATCAAGAAGGGCGCTCGAGACTATCAGTTGAAGATCTTGCCGTCGCCATCGTGGACGAGATCGAGAACAAACAGTTTACAAACAAACGTTTTACAGCTGCCTACTAATAGTGCTACAATCGTTTGATTTAGATTTTATACAAAATTTTATTACAAAAGGGAAGCGCAATCTTCCCTTTTGTCGTTGATATCATTTATATTTGACATTAATTAAACAATTAAAAAGCTAAATAATCGAAAAAGAATTAATCCTATGCTATTTAAAAAATCGATTCCTAAACTGATTGCTGAGGCAAATGAAAATGGTGAACATACACTGAAACGAACATTAACAAGTGGCGGATTAATTGCGCTAGGCGTTGGAGCTATCATTGGAGCAGGACTATTTTCCCTAACCGGAATTGCTGCTGCAGAGAATGCTGGTCCCGCTGTTATCCTATCTTTTATTATCGCTGCCGTTGGTTGTGCTTTTGCAGGTCTCTGTTACGCCGAATTTGCATCCATGATTCCGGTCGCTGGAAGCGCCTACACCTATTCTTATGCAACGATGGGTGAATTCGTTGCCTGGATCATCGGATGGGATCTTGTATTGGAGTATGCACTAGCGGGTGCTACTGTAGCCGTCAGTTGGTCGCAATACTTTAATCAGCTCCTGATGATTTTCCACATCCATTTACCCGACGCGCTGCTAAAAGGCCCCTGGGAAGGTGGTATGGTTAATTTACCAGCCATCATTATTGTATGTTTGCTTTCTCTGCTATTAATGCGTGGAACACAGGAATCATCGCGCGTAAACAATATCCTGGTAATCTTAAAGGTAGGCGTTGTATTGATTTTTATTGCATTGGGATGGAGCTTTATCAACCCTGCAAACCACGATCCTTTTATCCCGGTAAATGCTGGTGAGGAAATGGTCAAAAATGGACAGCAAGGCTTTTGGGCTTTTCTAAAGAGCGATGACTTCGGTCATTTTGGAATCAGCGGTGTATTGCGAGCAGCGGGTGTTGTATTCTTTGCTTTCATTGGTTTTGATGCTGTAAGTACGGCTGCTCAAGAGGCGAAAAATCCGAAAAAAGGAATGCCAATTGGTATCATCGGATCATTGATTATCTGTACCCTTCTTTATGTATTGTTCTCCTATGTAATGACAGGTATTGAAAATTATACCATGTTTAAAGGCGACGCCAAACCAGTAGCCACAGCATTTGCGAAAACAGGATATCATTTTCTGAATACAGCATTAATTATTACGATTATTGCAGGTTATACATCTGTTATTCTTGTCATGTTACTTGGACAAAGCCGGGTATTCTACTCCATGAGTAAAGATGGCTTGCTTCCAAAAATATTTTCTGATCTTTCCAAAAGACAGACCCCTTGGAAAACAAATGCAATCTTTATGGTATTCGTAAGTATCTTCGCTGGATTTGTTCCTGTCTCCGACCTTGGTCACATGGTGAGTATCGGTACCTTATTTGCCTTTACATTGGTTTGTGTAGGTATATTGGTACTCCGCAAAACCGATCCCAATCTAGAACGTCCATTCAAAACACCTTTAGTGCCTTTTGTTCCAGTTATGGGTATCATTGTCTGTGTACTGATGATGGCCTCACTACCTATCGAAAGCTGGGAACGTCTGGCAATCTGGTTAGCCCTAGGTCTATTGATTTACTTTGTGTACGGTAAAAAGCATAGTGTTATCCGCAAACAACACCGAGATCAACAAGGTATAGAATAATAGAGACAAACACGATCTATTGATACTTGTCTCCATATAAACAAATCGGGCTTCCTAAAAAAGAAGCCCGATTTGTTTATATCTAAGTATATATTTTTGAGTTCGCCCGCCAAATTAAACTATAATGCGCTCAACTTAAAATAGCCATTTGCAACTACATCTTCTTTCAACCCGGTTTTGGGAACAATCTGAATATGATATTTTACTTTATCCGCATCAAGCAACAGATCTTCTATTTCATAAATATCATCCACATCCAACCCATATTTATCATCAATGTGAGCTGTACTATGGTGCTTCCAAAAAACTGTGCGCTTGGCCTTCTCTGTTGCTTTAGCCAAATTGGGGGCAACAATCAGTTCCTTGTAATGAAATTCATCAAACTCATTTGGCTTATAGCCACCCAGGTTGACAAAAAATAATTTTAACTCAGTATCCGGCACCATAGAATTATTTTTTTCTACCACCTTAATTTCATACTCTCCGATTTTATTAACCACACGGTAAGCATCAATATGAATTTTACCATCAGCATCAGGCCAGAAATCTTTAATTGGCTCTATAAAATCCTTCAGTTCATTACCGATTCCAAAAAAGATATCATGCTGTTCTGTACGCCTATTTTTCGGTTTACAACCGATCAAAATCATAAATAATTTCATATGCAAATAATCTGTCTTTGAAAGGCTATATGGAATATCCAGGTTATTTTCATCAATGTTTGTGCTTTCCAATCATGGATATTTCATAACTTAAGCCCATTAAACAATAAAAATAACGATTATCCACCACATTTAATACAGATAAAGACCTGACTATGAGTAAAATTTTCCTATCATTTACGTTACTATTCCTGTCTTTGTGTTCTTTCGGGCAAAAACGAAGTACAGATAAAAAACTTGAAAAACAGATAAAACAGCTTATTCAGGATTTTCAGGGAGAAGTAGGCATCTATGTACATGACCTCAAGAAACACAAGGAAGTTAACATCGGAGCCGATAGTATCTTTCCTACAGCAAGTGTTGTCAAGATCCCAATTTTAGTGGGCGTCTTTGATAAAATTGAAAAAGGACAGCTGCAATTGGACCAAGAGTATGTCTATCGTGAAAGTCAAAAGTATGGTGGCTCGGGTCTGATGCAATTTTTTAAGGACAGTAGCAAAGTTGATCTCAAAACACTTGTCGCTCTCATGCTCTCCTATAGTGACAATGTAACAAGCATCTGGAATCAAAAGCTCGCTGGTGGTGGAATAGCAATCAACAAGTTGATGAGCGACCTTCAATTACAGCATACCCGTGTCAATTCACAAACGGAAGGAAGAAAAGCTGATTGGGAAAAATACGGTTGGGGACAGACCACACCCAAAGAGATGGCAGATCTCCTAACCTTGATACGTCAGGGAAAAGTAGTCTCCGTAAAATCTTCTGATCGGATGTATCGTTTTCTGGGCAATATGTTCTATGATGAAAGAGGGCTTTCCCAGATTCCAGCTACAGTCAAGGCAGCCTCTAAAACTGGCTCCCTGGATGATGTACGTAACGAAGTAATTTTGGTCAATGCACCTAAGGGTGACTATGTATTCAGTATATTCACCAAAAACAATCAGGATAAGAGCTGGGGTAAAACCAATGCTGCGGAAGTGTTGACACGCAATCTCTCCAAATTACTATGGGATTACTACAACAAATAATTTGTTCTCTGCGATTGGATTTAGCCCGCCCGCAGCACAACGATGATATAGTCATTCGTTAGCGTTAAATCGTATCCAAATGAGAGCATACCTGTAGGCCGATTGCTGTTTCTATTTCCATGCAGATTAGTGCATTCAGCATGTAAACCACCTAGAATGATATTGAGTATCCTGCTGTAATGTTGATGAACCCTCCTCCTACGATACATCGGTGATATTGAGCCCAAAGAACATAAAGAACGGAGGCTGAATCAGTCTCCGTTCTTTATGTTTTTAAATAAGCGAATTAGTTTTTAAACGCTTCATCAACATTTTTGGTTTTGCGGCCGCTATGTCATTTACTTTTTAAAAGCATCTTTCACATCTTTTGCAGCCTCTTTTGTACCGGAAGCAACATCTTTCGCTACATCCTTGGTTTTATCAGCAACATCATTGGCTACTTTTTTAGTACCGTCCGCTACATCTTTAGCCACATCTTTCGTTTTGTCAGCAGCTTTATTCGCTGCATCTACCGTAGCATCTTTCGCGTCTTTCAAACCTTCTTTTACGTCCTGACCAGCATCACGCAATGCAGTTTTAGTTTTCTCCCAAGCTGTGTTAGCCTCTTCCGAAGCCGCACGAGCTTTCTCTTCTGCAGCCTTATCACCTTTGGCAATTGCTTCATCTAAAGCTTTCTTAGCTTCCTCAGCTTTCAAACGCGCAGTTTCTTCCGCGTTCTTTAAGTCTGCTATTGCTGCATCTACATGTTCACCTACTGTTTGTGCAGTATCTGTTGTATCTGATGCTTTTTTTTCTGAATTGTTGCAAGAAGACATTACCAATGCTCCCGCTACTACTGCTAAAAGTGCAATTTTTTTCATTAGAATATTTGTTTTTTAATGGCAAGAAGTCATCAAGAGCTTATATTTATCCATTTTGGAGCCTATCAACTGCATGATGTTTTCATGTAAGTTTGTAATGATATGATTAACTAATCTTCAATTTACAACTTCTATGCCAAATAGAAAAACTTATTGTTTTGGGTAAATTGTTCCCTTCGCCGCTTCCAATGTATTTTTCAATAATCCAACGATGGTCATCAACCCCACACCGCCCGGTACCGGAGTAATCCAGGAAGCCTTAGGTGCCACATGCTCAAAGTCCACGTCACCATATAATTTAAATCCAGATTTAGTTTCAGTAGATGTCTCTCTATTGATACCCACATCAATTACCACAGCGCCTTCTTTGACCATATCTGCAGTAACAAAATTCTTTCTACCGATAGCAGCCACGACGATATCACCACGCAAGACCTCAGTTTTAAGATCTTTAGTACGGCTATGTGTTAACGTGACAGTACAGTTTCCAGGATTGGCATTACGAGCCAGTAAGATACTCATTGGCGAACCAACAATATTGCTTCGGCCTACAACCACAGCATGTTTACCCGCTGTCTCGATCTTGTAATAGTCAAGCATCAACATAATACCATAAGGTGTCGCAGGGATAAAACAAGGAAGATTACGTTGCATACGACCTAAGTTGATCGGGTGAAATCCATCCACATCTTTGCGATAATCAATTGCTTCGGTAATTTTGTCCGGGTCAATATGTTTAGGCAGAGGCAATTGAACGATCAGACCGTCGATTGTATCATCTTTGTTGATTTCTTTGACCTTAGCGATCAATTCCTCTTCGCTGATACTTTCATCGTAACGGATATTTGTAGATTCAAAGCCGACCAATTGACAATTGCGCATTTTGCTGGCCACATAGGTCTCACTACCACCATCATTACCGACAAGGATAGCCACCAAATGCGGTTTACGGCCAGTTTGCGTTGTAAATTCGGCTGCGTCCAGCGCAATTTGCTCTTTGATTTTTTCGGAAACTAGTTTACCATCTAATAGATTCATGTTTAGGAGATTTGATTGTATTTAAAAGGAGCCCAAGAGCTCCTTTATTTTATATAATTTAAAATGTTATTAATCCAATTTCAATACCGCCATAAATGCAGATTGCGGAATTTCTACGTTCCCAACCTGACGCATGCGTTTTTTACCTTTTTTCTGTTTTTCCAACAATTTACGTTTACGCGAGATATCTCCACCATAACATTTTGCAGTTACATCCTTACGCAAAGCGGAGATTGTTTCACGTGCGATGATCTTCGCACCGATAGAAGCCTGGATACGGATCTCAAATTGCTGGCGAGGCAGCAGTTCTTTCAATTTCTCACAGATTTTCTTACCAAAATCGTAGGCATTGCTTCGGTGAATCAAGGAAGACAAGGCGTCCACAGGTTCATCGTTCAATCGGATATCCAATTTAACCAAATCCGAAGTACGGTAACCGATCTGATGATAGTCAAATGAAGCATAACCTTTGGAAATAGTTTTCAACTTATCATAGAAGTCAAATACTATCTCACCCATAGGCATTTCAAAAACCAACTCCACACGATCCGAAGTCAGGTAATGCTGATTCATGATTGTACCACGTTTTTGAATACACAAAGACATGATCGGCCCCACGAAATCCGATTTCGTAATAATATTTGCTTTGATATAAGGTTCTTCAATTGAATCCAATTTACTTGGATCAGGCAAGTCTGAAGGATTGTGTACGATCACTTCTTCCTTATCCTTTGTCATATAGGCTTTATAAGATACGTTGGGCACGGTAGTAATTACCGTCATATCAAACTCTCTTTCCAAGCGTTCCTGAATAATCTCCATGTGGAGCATACCCAAGAAACCACAACGGAAACCAAAACCTAAAGCTGCTGAAGATTCCGGTTCGAATACCAAAGAAGCATCATTCAGTTGCAGACGGTGCATGGATTCACGCAATTCCTCGTAGTCTTCTGTATCCACAGGATAGATACCAGCAAAGACCATTGGTTTCACCTCTTCAAATCCTTGGATAGCCGCACCGCAAGGGCGGTCTTTATGGGTAATGGTATCCCCTACTTTCACCTCACGAGCTTCCTTGATACCAGAAATAATATAACCTACATCCCCTGTCTTGATGACTTCTTTTGGCACTTGATTGAGCTTCAGCGTACCGATCTCATCCGCAAAGTACTCTTTGCCAGTCGCTACGAATTTTACTCTGTCCCCTTTACGGATTTCGCCATTTTCAACTTTGAAATAGGCCATGATACCACGGAATGAGTTGAATACAGAGTCAAAGATTAACGCTTGTAGCGGTGCATCAGCATCACCTACAGGGTGTGGAATCCGTGCAACAATAGCTTCCAGGATATCTGGAACCCCAAGGCCTGTCTTTCCAGAAGCAGGAATAATTGCATCACGTTCACCACCGATCAAATCGACGATCTGATCTTTTACCTCTTCAGGCATCGCGCCCGGAAGATCCATCTTATTTAAGATCGGGATAATTTCCAAGTCATGCTCTAAAGCCAAATATAAGTTTGAGATTGTTTGCGCCTGAATCCCCTGTGATGCATCCACAATTAACAACGCCCCTTCACAGGCAGCGATAGAACGCGATACTTCATAGGAAAAATCGACGTGCCCAGGAGTATCAATTAGATTCAAGATATATTCCTGGCCATCTTTTGTATAATTCATTTGGATGGCGTGACTCTTGATCGTAATACCACGTTCACGTTCCAAATCCATATTATCAAGTAATTGTGCCTGTGCTTCGCGTTGACTGATGGTATTGGTATACTCTAAAAGGCGATCTGCCAAAGTACTTTTGCCATGGTCAATATGCGCAATAATACAGAAATTACGAATGTGCTTCATATAGGATTTTTAAACTCTTTTGCTAAAAGGCAAAGATACCTTTTTTTATACATATTTATAGAATCAAGTATATTTCATTTTTAATCCGCCACTGCGTAGGAAAAATGCTTTTGGTTGCGGGTCACCTTATCCATATCCCAGGAGATCTTACCTTTAAATTGTTCCGAACGTATTGGACAGTCCGTCACCTGGCAATAACGGCAACATTGTGGGAGACAAGGGTCCGCATGTACAAAAAACTCAGTGCGAACAGACATTTCCTTATTGACAATCTTATCGACAGCCGAAATTTCATCGTGTACCTTCACTAAATCAAGGTAACTGGGCAAGGTCAGATGGCAATCCACATGCAGTTCGTTGCCATAGCGCTGCACCCGAAGATTATGCACATCAATCCACTCCGCTTTACGGTTACGTTCCAAAATAGCCACCACATCCTGCACAAGTTCGGTATCCGATTCATCCATCAGGCCACCGATAGACTGCCGAAGCAATTTGTAGCCATTGAATAAGATAAAAAGTCCCAATATAATAGAGATTACCACGTCGATCCATTGGAATCCCGTTAGCTTCATCAGAATTAAGCCCAATATCAAGCCGATTGTACTGTAAGCATCCACCTGCAGGTGTTTGCCATCCGCCACCAAAGTAATGGATCCCAAGGCACGCCCTCTTTTCATGATATAAAGTCCCACAGCAAAATTGATCAGCGAGGTAATTCCGATCAAATAGATCCCTTGTTCGAGATGCGTAATTTCTGCTGGGAAAAAGATATTGTAACAGGCTTTGGCCAAAATAATCGCACCAGCGATAAAGATCAGCCCGCCCTCAAGGAAAACAGAGAAAAACTCAACTTTACCATGTCCATAAGGATGGTTTTCATCTTTAGGTTGCGCAGCAAGATAGATGCTATAAAATGCGAAACCTGAGGCCACAACATTGACGATACTCTCGGCAGCATCTGTAAAGATGGCGCTGGAATCTGTTAAAAAATAGGCAACAAACTTAATGATCATTAAGCCTATTCCCGTAAACAGCGATAATAAAACCAATCTTGTTTGTCTCGACATGACCTGTATTTTGTAGGGCAAAGGTAAAGATATAACGCCAAATCAAATTGATTAGTTTTACACATCAATAGCACAAAGATGTCAATATTTGTAGGCTAAATCGCTTCAAGCGCTTTTTGTTACCAAAGCACCAATAAAAACAGCCGTTTTCTTTGTAAATTTTCAAAAATAAAGACAATTATTTGCAACCTATATAATATCTTTGTCTTACCATGAGCACATCATCATACTTATCAGACAGGATAAATAATTTGTCCGAATCGGCTACACTTAAAATGACCAAGTTGGGCCGCGAATTAGCAGCAAAAGGCGTTAATGTAATTAGCCTTAGCGTAGGTGAACCTGATTTTAACACGCCTGAACATGTAAAAGATGCAGCAAAGAAGGCCCTGGATGAAAACTGGACACGTTATTCGCCAGTACCCGGATACCCTGAATTGCGTCAGGCGATTGTGAATAAATTGAAGACAGAGAATAATCTGGACTATGATATTTCGCAGATCGTTGTTTCAACAGGTGCAAAACAATCCCTGTCTAATGTGATCTTAACATTGATCAATCCAGGTGATGAAGTAGTTATTCCTACACCATATTGGGTGTCCTACTCAGAGATGGTTGTTTTAGCAGAAGGAAAATCAGTATTTATCAATACCGAGATCGAAAATAACTTTAAGATTACACCTGCACAATTGGAAGCGGCTATTACGCCAAAAACCAAACTTTTTATGTTCTCTTCACCAAACAATCCAACTGGAACAGTTTATAGTAAAGATGAGCTAGCTGCATTGGCTGAAGTTTTCGAGAAGCATCCACAGATATTCATTCTATCTGATGAGATCTATGAGCACATCAACTTTGTGGACAAACACGAATCCATTGCACAGTTTGACAGCATCAAAGATCGTGTTATTATCATCAATGGTTTCTCAAAAGCCTTTGCGATGACGGGTTGGCGTTTGGGCTATATTGCAGCCAACAAAACTATTGCGGCAGCAAATGATAAATTGCAGGGCCAGACAACATCAGGAACTTGCTCGATTTCACAACGTGCAGGTATTGTTGCATACGAACAAGGATTAGCGTCAGTCAACAAGATGAAAGAAGCCTTTGCGCGTCGTCGTCAATTGGTATTTGATCTATTGAGCGATATCCCGGGGGTACGCACCAACCTTCCAGAAGGCGCTTTCTATTTCTTCCCTGAAATTTCATCCTTCTTTGGCAAAAAAGACCAAGATGGCAATATCATTAAAAATTCATCCGATCTAGCTTTATATTTATTGAATGTTGGTCACGTTGCAACGGTAGGCGGTGACTCTTTTGGTAATGACAACTACATTCGTTTATCTTATGCAGCTTCTGACGAAAGTCTGATCGAAGCATTAAAGCGAATCAAAGAAGCATTAGGCAAATTAGCATAATTAATACACAGTATACTGAATGGGCTATCCAAGAAAATTGAATAGCCCATTTTTTTCAATCCCGGTTGTATCAATCCCCCTGTATTTTCCACAACGGTATATTCAAATACGCCCCTTTATTTAATATGCTCCATCACCTCGATGAATTTCTTAGCCTTATTCTTGGGATCAAAAAGCATTTTTTCTACTTTATCCAGCTCAAGAGCCTCTAGATGACTTGGTAACACACTCTCTTTCATTAACTTCAGCAATTGATTCCAGTCCGCACGATTGATCCTGTGCTGAATCAATTCCATCATCTGCACGGCATTGCGGTACTCCTTACCTGTTTTCAGTTCCACCACCATATCCATCCAATCACCGTAAGTGAAAAGCCTACTTTTTTCCTTTTGCAATTGTAGAGCTTTCATCTTTACCATATCATAGCCCAGCAGCATCTCCGTAACAGAATCAATTTCCATACAGGCAGCGATTTTAGCATAATCTTTTGGGAACTCCATCCGTGCATCGTCATCCAGAAGTTTACAGAACGCTGGTACCTCCCTTTTCAGGGAATCACAGTTCTGCTGCGCATGCAGTTCCAGTGTCATGATCAGGACTAGTCCAATTGCTAATATCCGCAGATAAATAGATTTCAATTTCATGCTTCGAAGATACCCATTTTTGGGAAATATCATCCATAGCACATAATTCACAATGATTTTGGCGCTTCAGCCAAATATTTATTACATTTACCTTTATGAGTATTTTAACAGAAAAATTCAAAACGAAGCACGATACGGCTCCGTTTTCACAGATAAAAAACGAAGATTATATCCCTGCATTTGATGCAGCAATTCAAAAGACAAAAGATGAAGTTGACGCTATTGTCAACAATCCTGACGCAGCTACATTTGACAATACCATAGCAGCGATGTCCTATTCCGGACAGACCTTAGACAGATTGTCCAGTATCTTTTTCAACCTCCATTCTGCAGAGACCAATGATGAACTCGAAAAGATAGCACAGGATGTTGCCCCTAAATTATCCGCTTTAGGCAATGACATTACGCTAAACTTTGACTTGTTCAAACGCGTAAAAGCAGTTTACGATCAGAAAGATCAACTGTCACTTACCACAGAACAAACAACGTTATTGGAAAAATCCTACAAAGATTTTGTCCGCAATGGAGCACTGTTGAACGATGAGCAGAAAGAACAGTTGCGTGCGATTGATTCCGAACTATCGCTTTTAAAATTAAAATTCGGTGAGAATGTTCTTGCAGAGACCAATGCCTACCAGCTCCTGGTTAGCGAAGAAAAAGATCTGGCGGGACTTCCAGAGGGAGCCATTGAGGCAGCCCAGGCATTAGCTAATGCCAACGAAAAAGAGGGCTGGTTATTTACTCTGGATTTCCCAAGTTATCTGCCCTTCGTCACCTATGCCGATAACCGCGAATTGCGTCGAGAGATCACACTGGCAGCAGGGCGCAAGGCCTTTCAAGACAATGAATACAACAATGTTCAAAATGTGTTGAAAATCGTAAAACTACGTTTTGAACGTGCTAAATTATTAGGTTATGCCACCCATGCAGATTTTGTGTTGGCCGAGCGTATGGCGCAAAATCCAACAAAAGTAACCGAATTTCTGAAAGATCTGCTTGGAAAAGCAAAACCCGCAGCACAGCATGAGTTTGCTGAATTAGGTGCTTTCGCCAAGAAACTGGACGGTATCGAGCAGCTTGAGAAATGGGATGGCGCTTACTATGCAGAGAAATTAAAACAGGAACGGTTTAATCTAGATGACGAAAAGCTGAAGCCCTATTTTAAGCTCGAGAATGTGTTGCATGGTGCATTTGAGGTTGCCCACCGACTATTTGGTATCAATTTCAAAGAAGTCAACGACATTGAAACCTATCACGAAGAGGTTCAGACTTTTGAGGTCACAAAAGATAATGGTGAATTGGTAGCGATCTTCTACGCCGATTTCTTTCCACGTAAAGGGAAGCGAAATGGTGCTTGGATGACATCTTTCAAGCCACAGTATGTGCAAGATGGCAAACAAGAACGTCCGCATGTATCTATCGTATGCAATTTCACCCGTCCAACAGCGACTAAGCCTTCCCTATTAACCTTTCAGGAAGTAACAACCCTATTTCATGAATTCGGTCACGCCCTACATGGCATGTTAGCGGATACCATCTATCCGACGCTATCCGGTACATCTGTCTATTGGGATTTTGTTGAGTTACCAAGTCAAGTCATGGAAAACTGGTGTTACGAAAAAGAAGCCTTGGAATTGTTTGCCAAACATTATGAAACAGGTGAAGTGATCCCAATGGAGTTGGTGGAAAAAATCCGTGAGAGTGCATCTTTCCTAGAAGGAATGGCCACGATGCGCCAATTAAGCTTTGGTCTGTTGGATATGGGCTGGCACGGACAAGACCCAAGTGCCATTGCTGACCTGAAAGCATTTGAAGATGAGCAATTCGCATCCACCAAGTTGTATCCCGATGTGAAAGAGAATGCGATGAGCACAGCCTTTTCCCATATTTTCAATGGCGGCTACTCATCAGGCTACTACAGTTACAAATGGGCCGAAGTATTGGATGCAGATGCGTTTGATTATTTCAAACAAAATGGCATTTTCAACACCGATATTGCCCATAAATTTCAGAACAATATCTTATCCAAAGGGGGAACAGAACATCCAATGGTGCTCTATAAGCGATTTAGAGGGCAGGAGCCGTCTGTTGAACCCCTACTCAAACGAGCAGGATTACTAAAATAAAAGGCGGTATCAAAAGTCAATCTTTGTGATTGACGTCAATAATAATTTTTTGAAACTCCCTACAATGATTATATAAGGCCCAAGTTCGATTACGAATTTGGGCCTTATTCTTTTCTAATCACAGGGAATATGGAGTACCTTCCAATTTGCTTTTGATTTGTAATCAAAGATTTTCCGTGCCATTTTTTGATAATCATAAAATTTAAAAACATCAAACAATATTGAACACTATTTCCGAATTCTAGTCCAGCCAAATGACAAACTACACAAATCTGCTCCAATACCCCCTACTTTGTTCCTAAAAGATCCCTTTTCACCTCAATAATATTGACCTATCTGACTACAAAAAATCGTAAAGAATTTGCTATATTCACCATTTATTAATTCTTCAAAAAGATAGAAATTAGGGATCAATCCAAACAGCCTCATATCATGAGTGAAATCAACTTCTTATTACGCGATAAAAACCGGCGCAAATTTTTCTTCAAATGCATTTTAATCGGTCTCCCCCTATTGATCGGTCTGGCATTATTGATCAATTATATGGAAGATAGTTCAGCTTCCAAAGGTACTCCGAACGCCAAAGGTGGGATGGACTATTACTTTAGGGACGCCGTTACCGAAACCGCTCCGGATGTATTGTGCAAACTGATTCCCATGTATCCTAATGGTAAAATCACCTACTACAACTTTTCCACCGATCAAACCAATAATCCAGCCGGAGATCTATTTCTGTTTACACCCGATTCTTTTGAAAAGGTAAAAGCATTCTATCAAGAAAAAGGAAAGATAATTGATGATGGGACAGATACATTTGTCTGTAATATTGGTGGAAAGAAAATAACCTTAAGCAAATTCACAACGAAAGAAGACGACCCAGTCCAAGGCGAAAATAAGATCAATATTTCATTTTAAATTTTGCAGTAGCAGGCTCTATAACATCAAATTTATCACTAAACAATAAATAGGTATAAAGTCTCAGTACAGTCCATTATTCCTGCTACAGTTTGAGTACACGACACCATTGAGCTATTTTTAACAGAAGATCCCACAAATAAAAGCTGTCTGTATTGATTTATCATCAAAAAAGCCGTATCTTTGTAAGACATAATTGGGGTTGACCGGAATTGACAGGATGGAGACGGTTATGTAAGCATGTAGTGCGTTGTTAGTAGAGCACTTTAATCTGAACTTTCAGAATTACAACTGGCGAAGAAAACTACGCCTTAGCTGCTTAAGTTAGACTTAACATAGCTATTTGTCCCGTTAGATCCTGTTCTTTGGTTTAACATTCGGGGCATCGAACGATAGAACTGGCAAGTGTGATGTTGCTAAGCACTTGTGAGAAACAGCAACTACGGCGTACGGTATAGGTAAGCGACTCACCTTCCCTCGCTCGACAATCAAAGAGAAGCTAAACATGTAGAAAGCGTATACAGTACCATGACTGGACGAGAGTTCGAATCTCTCCAGCTCCACTAGAAAAGCCATATTCAACATTGAATGTGGCTTTTCTTTTTAAGCCCTACCCCGTACGAAACTGTTTCCTATATTTTAGCGGGGATGCCTTTGTCACCACCTTAAATTGTTTGCTAAAATGTGCCCAGCTGTTATAGCCACTATTATAGCAGATGTCCAAAATAGGCCGATCTGTATCGCGTAATAATTTGCAGGCATGACCGATCCGGAGTTCTTTGATAACATCAAAATAACTCTTTTTTATGTTCTTTTTGAAAAAACGACAAAATGCCGAAACAGACATATTGGTGCTGGAAGCAACCTCTTCGAGTGAAATCGGATTTAAAAAATTCTTAAAAGAATAGTCTATTATGGCTTCTATAACAATGTTTTCTTCTCTACCGGCAATCGTATCAAAAGCCATCGTAATCACCTTATGCTCTTCGGACGACCCAATCCGTTCCATACAGTTTAGTAATAACTGAATACGTTCAAGCCCCTCTGTGTTTTCTATTTTGCGGATCATGAAATCAATTTCCGCTGAAAGATTTCCCATAAGCTGGATTCCTGTGCTGTCATTTTTCAACAAACCAGCGATCACATGCATCTCGGGCAGCGCCAGAAATCCCGCCCCCCAAAAGTCCTTGAGGAAATGAACAACAATAGCACTACCAACCGCATCCTGCTTGGATTTACGGAACCAATGTGGCAGATCCGAACCGAGGAAGAACACATCTCCCTGCTTATAATCGCCGATATAATCGCCAATAAGCGCTGTTCCATTACCTTCCGTGATCACAATCAGCTCACACTCGGGATGCCTATGCCAAGCCGTTTCAAAAGTGGGCGTCCTGTACGTTCGACAGGCGAAAGAATACTGTTCTTCGACATGTATTTTCTGGATCAGTGTTTTCATGATAAATTATTGCTAGCGAATACATCTGCTATCTGAACACATAATATACGATTATAAACACAACAAATAACAAGATAGCATATTTTTTCACCCAAATAGCAGTTGAAAGATGCGCAACTGATGCTGTAAATTTATCTTACGACAAGGGAACCACATGTAGATGTATGCGGCTATCGCATAAAAATAAACCGAAATAAAATTATGAACTCAATTTCAACGATAACCAAGTATGGAAAGTAATACCTATGATGCCATCGTTGTTGGCTCTGGCATCAGTGGCGGATGGGCCGCAAAAGAGCTTTGTGAAAAGGGCTTAAAGGTTCTGATGCTGGAACGCGGTAGCCCCTACGAGCATGTCAAAGATTATAAATCTGCCTTACGCGAACCTTGGGATCTCCCACACCGCGGACGCACGACTGTAGAACAGAAAAAGAAATATCCCGTTATCCACCGTGGCTGGGCAGCCTCCGAAGCGGTCATGGATGGTTGGGCAAATGAAGAAGATTGCCCCTATACCGAATTGAAACCCTTTACATGGTGGCGCAGCTACCGGATGGGAGGACGATCCACCTTATGGGGTAGACAATCCTATAGGCTAAGCCAAATGGACTTCGAAGCCAATGAACGAGATGGGGTTGCCGTACCATGGCCCATAGGTTACAATGATATCGCCCCTTGGTATGACCATGTCGAAAAATTTGCCGGAATCAGCGGATCCCTAGAAAATATTGGACATCTTCCGGATGGACAGTTCCTACCCCCCATGGAGTTGAACTGCGTAGAAAAAGATGTAGCCAAACGCATTAAACAAGAATATGGGGACAAGCGGCACCTGATTATTGGACGGGTTGCAAACCTTACAGCTCTGATCCCTGGGCGCTCAAAATGTCAATTTCGGAACCGATGCTGGGAAGGATGCCCCTTTGGAGGCTATTTCAGCACCCAGTCCTCCACCCTCCCTGCCGCAATGGAAACAGGCAACTTAACTGTCAGGCCTTATTCGCTGGTTCGGCAGGTCCTGTATGACAAAAATACCAAAAAGGCCACTGGTGTTGAGGTCTTAGATACCGAGACCAACCAAACCTATGAGTTCAAGAGTAAAGTGGTTTTTCTATGTGCCTCGACTCTCAACAGTACTTGGGTCTTATTTAACTCCGCAACAGACATCTGGCCTGAAGGTTTGGGGAGCAGCAGTGGCGAGTTGGGCCATAATGTAATGGACCATCATTACAACATCGGTGCTTCTGGAATAGTTGAAGGCTACGAAGACCGCTATATATTCGGCAAAAGGGCCAATGGGTTTTATATTCCCCGATTTGTCAATATTGGCAGTGACAAAAGAGATTACCTACGTGGCTTCGGCTATCAGGGCGGTGCCAGCCGTGAAGGCTGGGGCAAGGAGGTTGCCGAACTCAATATAGGTGGTGATTTTAAAGATGCACTTACGGAGCCCGGTCAGTGGACTATCGGTGCAACAGGCTTTGGAGAGATACTCCCCTATCACGAAAATAAAATCTCACTGGATAAAGATCGCAAGGACAAATGGGGATTGCCTGTATTAGCCATGGACGCTGAACTGAAAGATAATGAGTTGAAGATGCGAAAGGATATGCAGGAAGAGATGAAAGCAATGCTTACTATCGCTGGTGTAAAAAATATAAGCACCTGGGACAGTGGCCATGCCATGGGACATGGTATCCATGAAATGGGAACCGCGAGAATGGGACACGATCCCAAAACCTCGGTGCTCAACAAGTGGAATCAGGTTTGGGATTGTCCCAACGTATATGTTACCGATGGCGCCTGCATGACCTCATCGGGTTGCCAAAATCCATCATTGACCTATATGGCGCTGACGGCACGGGCGGTTGACCATGCTGTCAATGAACTCAAAAAAAATAATAGCTAAGCCCATGGAAAGAAGAACACTTTTAAAGATGATTGCCCTGCTTACTGGTGGAGCCGTGATTGGTGGCAATGCTTTTTTGACGGGATGCAGTTCCAGCAAAGAAAGCGACCTCAAGGAACGCCTCAATTTAACTCCCCAGCAAATTGCATTCCTGGACGAAGTAGCAGACACCATACTCCCAACTACCCCAAAAAGCCCGGGTGCCAAAGCAGCCAAAGTGGGTTCGTTTATGAAGGTTATGGTGAACGATTGCTATGAAGCTCCGGATCAACAGATCTTTCTTGAAGGAATGGACAACTTGGATGCAGCCTGTAATAAGATGCATCGCCTGGGATTCGTGGAAGCCACGGCTGAGCAAAGGCTTAGCCTACTCACAGCAATCGATAAAGAGGCAAAAGAGTATATGTCCAAAAAAGGAGATTTACCCAACCATTACTATACCATGTTTAAGCAATTGACACTCCTAGGCTATTTCTCTTCGGAAATTGGTCATAAACAGGCGTTGCGATACAACCAGGTACCAGGTCGATACGAAGGAGATGTGCCTTATAAAAAAGGGGATCGTTCCTGGGCTTAAAATAACGAACTTACGGATATATGGTTCCACAAAAGGAACCTTTTCACCTAAAAAAAGATTTATGACAACAATTAAAGGACCTGCTATTTTTTTGGCGCAATTTGCCGGTGACAATGCACCCTACAATACCTTAGAAGGTATCTGCCAATGGGCAGCCTCCTTGGGCTACAAAGGCATCCAGATACCTACTTGGGATGCGCGCTTAATAGATCTTCAAAGAGCTGCTGAAGACAAAGGTTATGCGCAGCAGCTCCAGTCTACCGTACAATCCTATGGACTGGAGATCACCGAATTATCAACACATCTACAAGGGCAACTGATCGCTGTACATCCGTCTTTTGACCCATTATTTGATGCATTTGCGCCACAAGCGCTGCATAATAATCCCAAAGAGCGACAACAATGGGCTATACAGCAGCTCCACTATGCGATTAAAGCCTCCCATAATCTCGGTTTGAAAGCCCTCGCAACCTTTAGCGGTGCATTTCTCTGGCCTTATGTTTACCCCTGGCCACAACGTCCCGCAAATCTGATCGAAACAGGCTTCACTGAACTCGCCAAAATGTGGCTCCCCATATTGGATACCTGTGAACAGTACGATGTCGATCTTTGCTATGAGCTTCATCCGGGTGAAGATCTGCACGATGGTGTTACCTTTGACCTGTTTTTAGAAAAAGTAAATTACCATAAACGGGCAAATATTCTATACGATCCATCGCATTTCATTCTGCAATGCCTCGATTACCTGGAATTCATCGACATCTACCATGAGCGTATCAAAATGTTCCATGTAAAAGATGCTGAATTCAACCCATCTGGTCGTCAAGGTGTTTATGGTGGATACCAAGATTGGCAAGCAAGAGCTGGTCGTTTTCGCTCTATTGGTGATGGACAGGTCAATTTCAAAGCAATTTTCACCAAGTTGACACAATATAATTTTCAGGGCTGGGCAGTCCTGGAATGGGAATGTGCTTTTAAAAATTCAGAAGATGGCGCTCGCGAGGGTGCACAGCATATCAAAGAGTACATTATCCGGGTAAGCGATCGCGCATTCGACAATTTTGCTGCTGCTGGTAGCGATGATGACTTGAATAGAAAATTGATTGGTTTATCAGAATAATAGCCTAAAATAAAGTTATTATGGAAATCAGAAAAATCAGAATGGGCATGATAGGCGGTGGCAAGAATGCCTTTATTGGTGCTGTGCACCGTATGGCTGCAGGGATAGATGGACAGGTCGAACTATGCTGCGGCGCATTAAGTTCGGACCCCATTAAAGCACAGGAGTCCGGAGAGCTGCTTTCACTCCCTACGGATCGAATCTATACAAATTTCAGGGAAATGATCCTGTGCGAAAGTCAGTTGCCCGCTGACGAACGGATGCATTTTGTTAGTATTGTCACTCCCAATGTTGCCCATTTTGAACCCGCCATGCTTGCACTTGAACATGGATTTCATGTACTTCTGGAAAAACCCATGACCTTCTCCCTGCAAGAGGCCCAATTATTACAGCAGAAAGTCAATGAATTGGGATTGCTACTTTGCGTCACCTATACCTATTCGGCCTATCCGATGGTCAAACAAGCACGCCAGCTGGTCCGTGAAGGCAAGCTCGGCAATATCCGTAAAATCATGGTCGAATATCCACAGGGCTGGCTCAGTACATTGATCGAAAACGAATCGCCACTTGCCGCCTGGCGGACAGACCCTGAAAGAGGTGGACTAAGCAGCTGTATGGGCGATATCGGAACACATGCCGCTCATTTGGCTGAATATATTTCCGATTTAAAAATAACCAAGGTATGTGCTGATCTTCGTACGGTCGTAGCAGGAAGGCGACTGGAAGATGACGGTAATGTCCTGCTGGGATTTGAAAATGATGCAACTGGCGTACTCTCTGCCTCACAGGTAGCGGCAGGCGAAGAGAATGCTTTAAAAATAAGGATATATGGAGAAAAAGCAGGTTTGGAATGGAACCAGCAAGAGCCCAATAGCCTCCTATTGAAACCGCTTAACGAACCGACACAACTGTTTCGTGCAGGACAACAATATCTCAGTCCTCTGGCCCAGCACAATAGCCGCTTACCCGCTGGGCATCCGGAAGGCTACATCGAAGCATTTGCCAATATCTATCGGAATTTTTCAGCTACAATTCTTACAAAAATAAACGGCACCAGTCCCTCGGAGGCGATGCTGGATTTCCCCACCGTCGCAGATGGAACTAGGGGCATGAAATTTATCGAAACGGTAATAGCTTCTGGACAGTCCAGTCAAAAATGGACACCACTATGATCAAGCCTATAAGGACATCGGCATGAAAGAAGATTCAATACCCGAAATTACTGCATCATCAAGTAAGGAGTCTAGTGACAGCTCAGTAATTTCGGTATTTTAGGTTCTTTTTTGGAAGGCTTTATATTGGAACGCCCTATATCAACGTACAATTCCCTTATACACTGCATCCCGTAACACCCCACCTTCGGTATCACCGGCATATTCCCAATACATTGCTCCCAATAAGCCCTGTGCATACACATAATCGCATTTCAATGCAATAGATTCTGGAGTTTCAAAAGTCAGTACCAATTCTCCCTGTGCATTGACCAGATAGTGGGCCTTCGCTTCATTGTCCCATTTTTGTTCAAAGCCCTGTAAATTCAGAAGATCCTTATAGTCTATAAACCCCTTGATGTCCGTTTTATTTCCCCGTCCGTAAAACGGAATACCGAGCACCAATTTTTCGGCAGGCATTCCAGCGGCAATATGCGCCTTGACAGCTTCAGCACAAGTCGTGCGCCCCGATAAGGGAGAACGATGCAAACTCGCATGGTGATACGGTGGATTGCCCGAGTCGTAAGTCATGATGTTCACAAAGTCTACATCGTTTTTAATCTGATCAAAAGCAATATACTGACCACTTGATACCGAAGCAAGTGTCAATAGTTTTTTCCTACCAATAGTTTTCCGGATATCCCGCATCAATAAGGTAAAATTCTCGGTATCCGATTCCGCCGCAGAAATACCGGCAGAAGAGTTGGTTGGATATTCCCAATCAATATCAATACCGTCAAGTTTAAACTCTTTTACAACCCGTTCACAATCCTTGGCAAATTTTTCCCGATTAACGACATCAGCAGCCATTTCACTAAAGCGACCACTTCCCCATCCACCAATGGATAACAATACCTTCAAATGAGGATGTGCCTTCTTCAACTCAATAATACTTTTTAATCTTGCTTCATTGTCGATACGCACGCCGTCAAAATTGTCATTTACATGCCCGAATGCATAATTGATATGGGTCAGGTAAGTCGGATCCGGCATCACTGTTGACCAGGATGTAACGTAGGCAATCACCACTTTTTTATTTTTTCCCTGTGCACAACTCCGTTGTGGACTACCTGTCATTAACAATAAGGCTATCGCTGTAAAGCCAAGGGTTATTAACTTGAGGGGATTTATACTATTTTTAGATTTCATACACATCATAATATTAAAGATTCGAATTAAACTGAACTGATCCAAAGTCGCTTGACTAAATTCCGTTCTCTATTGAGCCATATAATAAGCGGACAACGATCCGTCTTCTATTAAAGTTTTAAATAGATATTTATCTTTTTCAGTAAAATAGCATACCACAGCATGGCGAAAGCCCATAGCAGCGAACCAGCAACAGCAAGGAGCATGTTACCCGATTGTTTATAGAAAAACAAAGGAATCTGCAATCCCCAACAGATGAAATAAATTAAATCCGGTGCGAGATAGGTCGTCAAAGAATTCTTTCCGGCTTCCTCGAAGACGAATATTCCTTTATGATATTTCCGAATATCTATTACATAGTAGATAACAAGCAGTAAGAGCAGGCTGATACCACAACAGAGCAATGCCCAGCTCGGCGTGCCGTGAATTTTGGATAATATAAACCAGGGGCGCAGTGCAAAGCCACCCACTAACCATAGTATTCCAATAATTAGCATCCAACCTAAAAGTAGCTTCGGTGTAGCGGCATACCGTTTGATCAATATGCCAATGATTGTTCCGGCCAATACAATGCAAGGTACATTACCCGATAACAGCACATTCAGGTAGCTCCCAACAATTGGAATATGCAATTTGTATTCCGTTTGAGAGAGGATATTCAGGAGAAGAAACAATAGCCAAAAGCATGCTACAATAGCGAGCCTTCCCCGGCTTAACACAAAAGTAGTGGCCGCAGCAAAATAACCCCATCCGATTAAGCCCAAGATTCCCCACCAACCGATCTCCAAGCCTTTACCCTCTGCAGCTTTAAAGCAATAAACCAAATAACAGCCCCCCAGGACCCCAAGCAGACGCATCCCTTTAAATAAGGTCTGATTCCCTGATGTAGCAGGATACCTATTCCAGATCAGAAATACGCAGAGGTACAACAACCCTAGCCACAAAAAACCAGACATACCCGTCAATGAAGCATCCACACGTCCACCGTTCAGAATCAAGACACCAATCAGGATTAAACTCGCGGTACGGGTAACAATATGCGCAAAAATCAGAGGAGATGATTCTCCCAGTTTCTCCCGGGCAGCCACCGCATAGGGTACAGCCATGCCGACCATAAAAAGAAATCCCGGAAAAACCCAATCTGCCAATCCCATACCGTCGACATCCGCTTTGGTATGCAGCAGCCATTCTGGAACACCGGGTGCAAATAAATCGTTAACAAATAACATGAGAAATAGGGTCATACCCCGCATGACATCCATTGAGCGAATTCGAATTGATTGTTTAGGTTGTTGTTGATCCATAATGATATGATAAATCCAAAGAAAATCAGCTGTCACAGCCCAAAACGTCCCGTTTACTCAATTCTGCCACGGACTACTCAGCTACTTTAAGGAATTGTAAAATGCAGGGCTCGATCGCTTAAAATACGCTTACACGATTCCGTTTGCATTCAGGTTTATAATTTTCAGCAAACAGAACAACTATTTGCTTACCCTAAGATGAGCATATTATATCATATTCAAGAGAAATAATTGTTCAAATTAGTGTAATTTTTGCTTTTATCATACAGGTATCTTGGAATTATGCCTTCATCTTATCCCTATTGAAAAGCACGTCGCTCACAAACGTTTGCTTTAGCCCCTTTTTGCCAGCGGGTCGGAAATGGTCGGGAGTCCGATGTTATATATCCGCTGTTGCATAAAAAAAATCGCGTTGATGCAAAAAAGCGGCAGCCGAATAAACAGTATAAAAACTTGATCAAAAAGTATCAACTATAGCGTAAAACTGATACTTTTGACTTTAGTTCCAAAACAACAAGTAACATGAGCCAGTTAATATTTCGTGACGCCGGACAAGAAGATTTACCTCGTATCGTAGCCATATACAATACCACCATTGCTTCAAGAATGGTCACAGCAGACACCAGTCCTGTAACCGTAGAAAGCAGACAGAAATGGTTTGATGAACACAGCCCGTCAAAGAGACCATTATGGTTGGTAGAGGAAAAAAATAATATCCTCGGCTGGGTCAGCTTCCAGTCTTTTTACGGTCGACCGGCATACGATGCCACAGTAGAGATAAGCATCTACCTGGATGAACAACAGCGAGGCCGGGGATTGGGGAAGCAAATTCTCCAATACTGCATCGACAAAGCCCCCAGTCTTGGCGTACATACCTTATTGGGTTTCATCTTTGCACACAATGTCCCTAGCATCACCTTATTTGAAAAAATGGGATTTCAGGAATGGGCCAACCTGCCCAATATTGCTAGGCTAGATGGGGTGGAACGAAGCCTAAAAATATTGGGTAAAAGAGTAAGTTAGGTCACGCAATTGGCTTTAAAGAGAAAAATCATTAGCTTTAAGTAATTATTTTATACTCTTAAATCCACTGGTATGACTCTACGACCACATACATTGCTATTGTCGATTCTTTCTATATTCTTTTGGATCAATGCCGCCACCGCGCAAAATCCCGAGCGGACCAAGACCATTATGATTCCAGCCGATTCAGCCTATACGAAAATTGTACAGGCACTTCATGAAAGCGGCTATTATATTGCCAAATTAGACCGTCCTTCGGGTTTTATTCAAACCGACATATATCTTAAAGATAAATCAATCATTGGCTTCAAAGATGGTGAGAAAAGAATTTTCAACTTTTTAGTTAGTCCCTTGTCCGATAAGACAGCTAAAATTGTCCTCAATATATTCCGGATCGAACGCCATAGAGGTGGAAGCTTTGATGCTCCGAATTATTACGACGAAAATAAAGGCATCATTCGGGATGATAAGATATATCAACAGATCTGGGATAAAATTTTGCCGCTTCTACAATAAAAATTTATAAAAGAAAGCCTGTCAACTTACTGTTGACAGGCTTTCTTTTATTTCAATTGTACAAATAATTTATTCGACTATTCAATCTCAACCTTTAATCCTTCTTGCCAATCTTTCAGTTCTTCGGTATAATATAAATAACCCGAAGATGCCGCTCCCTGATATTTTCCCGGTACCTGCGCTTTGAAATCTATGGACAATTCTTTCGTTTCTTTGGCATCAATTCCACGCCAATATAAGACCAGGTAATTTCCAAAAATTTCATAGTAATCCACAAAACCTTTTTCCATTAAATCCCTTAATTGCTGTGGTTCTGGTGTTAGTCCTCCCGGAATACCGATCTTGGCCAATGGCATAGACGCTGCTTTATCCCCTTTATTGTATAACTGTACCTTGAGTACCGTATTGTCGCCCAGACGGACACGATTGCTGGATAAAGATGTTGACAGATCCAGTGTCCTATCTTTTGCACTTGGCGGTTCTGTTGTCAAATAATTGAACCGGTAGGAAGCTACGGCGTAATCCAAATTTTCCAAACGGATGGAGACCCGATGCTTGCCAGCGGGAAGTTCCGACAGAAACGACCTGCTCAAAGAATCCGTTTGGAGTGTGGTATCACGAACCAGCAGTTGGCCGTCCAGCCACAATTCCATCTTTTTCCCTTTTTTTGCTTTCATATTGCTATCAAATAGTTGATAGTATCCTGTCGCAGCTTTCAATGCAAGACCAGTTGCCTGTGTTGAGCCATAGTACCCCTGATTAGCAGATTGAATAAGCGCCTCCATGCAAGTAGTCAATTCTCGGGATGCCTTTTTGTCCAATTGAAAAACAAGAGCTATCCAAGCTAAGGTTTCATTTCTTAGCGACCGTCCATCCGATTCTGTAATACTTCCTTCTGCCTTACCTTTCTGATCTGCAATCACTGCCGGAAGCAATTCCTTTAATTGCAACTTCAGGCTTTCCAATTGCTCCATTTTTTTGAGGTTACTTGCCGTAAGCGCAGCGAGGGCCATACGATAAGGATCTTTTGACAGTAATACTTCCTGATAGGCTTTTTGAAACTCCGCTTCAATTTCATCCTTCACCTCCGCAATACTCAACGCATAGGTGATATAAGCATTGTTTATCAACGTACGGTTTCCGGAAAAGGCATACCTTCCGGTCCCCTGGTGATAGCCCCCTCGACCATCTTTTTTAGATAAAAGCCATTCGCGGGTTCGGTCGATCATCTTTTGATCGACAGCAATAAATGGTCTCATTTCAATAAATTCAATTAAACCAAAGGCTGAAAGAACCTCATGTGCCGGCGGTTTACCGTACCAATCAAAGCCGCCACCTTTAATTTCGTAGGCCGCTAATTTTTTATAACCGCTTTCCAAAAACTCTTTTGTCTTGCGTTGCAAGGATTCATCCTCCCTAATCTGGCGCATAAGCGAGAGCGCGTAAATATTGGGATAAACCGAAGAAGAGACCTGTTCAAAACAGCCGTATGGTTCCCGGACTATACGCGCCAGTCCCTGCGTAATCTGCTTCAATGGATTAAGATATAGCTCCACCGAAAGCCGTTGCGACCCCTGGATAGCATTTTTTACTTCAAATTCATGTTCCAGGTAGTTAGATGTAGAATGCCCGAACTCCACAGGAAAGCCTTTATTAAATAATTTGATGTCTTTTATCATTCCCAATACCATGGAATCCGTACGGATCGAAAAACGTATCTTGTCCTTTTCGTTCGAAGGGCGTTTTACTTCAAGTGGGACAAGCAGCTGGCTTTGTTTCTGTGCCCCTACTTTCAGGGTACTACCCTCAGATTTCCATTCAAGGTTGTCCCCTACCAAGTCCACCTGGCTGCTGACGGATAGTGGCAGCTTCCCGGTATTATCAACCAGCAATTGCGCATTGATCAAGTCACCCTGAGACGCATACAAAGGCAACTTGACGTCCAGGCCAATTTCGTCTTTTACCTGATAAGTCGCTTGCTGATTATGTCCTATCATACCATTTGCAGCTATCCCTTCCATTATGATCCGATAAGAGGTATTTTCATCAGCATTGGAAAAAGTAACCTGGGCACGGCCCCGGACATCGGTCTCAATATGATAATTCCAATAAATATTATCCCTAAAATCATCTTTGATCATAGCCTGTTTATTTTGATATTTAGGCACATAAAACTCCTCTGGTTGATCAAAACGGATTTTCGGATATATCATATTTAAATTCAGGTATTCCTGACTGCCAACCAGATGGCTTTTGTTCAAAACATTATTGGTCATTTGTTCTGCACCTTTTCCACCTTTTGTCGTGATCAGGACAACACCATTGGTTCCACGGGAACCGTAAATCGCAGTTGCCGAGGCACCTTTTAAGATGCTGACACTCTCAATGAGCTCTGCAGAAAATCGACTAAAGTCGGAAAAGCTGGCTTCATTATACGGTACACCATCCACGACAAACAGCGGGCCACCATTGCCACCAATGGAGCTCATCCCCCGGATAACAATTGGCGCAGTCGACCTTTCAATAGAGGGCCTGACATTGATTCCCGCTTCCCTGCCTGACAATGCCGATACTAAGTTTGCGTGCGCATACAAGGCTTCGACATTGATTCTAATCATCGAAGCCGTAAGTGACGTCTTTCTATCTTCTCCATACCCGATCACTACAATTTCCTCCAGGTTCGTATCCTGATTGAAAGTTGGGGATACCGTCTCCATCGTTGGCGGAACAGATTCCGTCACCGCTCGAGACTGGATTGAGACGCCTGTTCCCTGCCGTCCAAAAAAGAGCCCAGTATCGCTCCTTCGGGGCCCAGTGGGTTTATCCATTCCCAGATCATTCTGCAACGAAGAAATATAATAACTTTCATTTATCCGATGTTTCGGTATATAAATCTGCCAGGCAGCACAAGGAATAGTCCTGACCGAAAAACGTCCGTTTTTATCTGGTTTTACAGTATATAACAAGCTGTCAGCAATCACATATATTGTTGATGAATAAGGTGTTTCCCTTCTATTGACCTGCTTATAAACTATACCTGACAGCATATTGTACACACGTGCCGGAACAATTTTTAGTTCAATATTGCTCAAGACCTTATCCCATTGATAATTCCGCCAGCCTTGTGTCAACAGAAGCATATCGAGCGCTTGGGTACGTTTTTCCTTCGTTTGATCAAAATAGAATGCAGGTTGATAGATATCACCTTGTAATGTCGTTCCAAGCCACATCCAAGAGAGCATGTGATGCTGTTTATCGTCCAGATAACTTAAAAGCTTATCATCGACAACACTCAGCGATAATGCTGCCGGAATGGATTTCCCGCTTGCATCGCGCGTTTCAATCGTCAACCTGACATCCTCCCGCGTCTTGTAGATGGCCTTATCAGTCGTTACCTGAATCTGCAATCCCTCATCAATAGTATTAAAGAACAAACGCTCACTCAAAATTTGTTCACCTTGCAACACAGAGATACTCAATACCCCTTGTGGTAGACCATCTTTTGCTACCGTCAGCGAATTTATTCCCTTTGTTACAGCCAGGTCTGCCGTACGAAATATTTTATCTTCTTTTCGGATCAAATAGGTCACCCGAGTATCCATGCTACTGATGACCTGCAATTTCAATTTATCTTTTGACTGCTCTTCCAACTGTACTTTCACACCGGCATTTTTTATTGCAGGCAATGTAATCCGTTCATTTGTTCGGTAGGGCTTTTCCAGTTTCGCATAGTAGGACTGTCCCATTTTTGGAGTAAATGAAAACTTACCCATCCCCTGATGGAAGGATGAAAATTTCACAACCTCTTTTCCTGCATCATCATAAATGATCCCCTCAATATCAGCCGGAAATCCCTCTGCATTCAGGGCCTTGACCGCAACCGTATTCGGAAAACCTTCCAGAAGATAACCACCTTCGGGCATAAATTTAACATCTATATCTTCAAGGATAATAGGAACATTTCTGGATATCGACTCCATCAGCTGTTGGTGTACAAATCGGACATTCAGGCTTACATGTTTGTCTTTCAAGGTTACCGGCAATGCAAATGCGATGCGGGATTTACCCAGGTGATCCGTTTTACCCGTTTGTGAAAGAAACAGTTGCCCCCCAATGTTCACCTCATAGTCAAAAGTCTGATTTGAAAGCGGATGGTTTCCCAGATCTTTGACAGCAAAGTCTGCCACGGCAGTTTCTCCCTTCCCATAAGATTCCTTTTCCAGCTGTAGCTGCATTAACAACCGTGGTGGATTGGTCCGCATCAATGTAATTTCTTTTTCATAGGCTAAATTTGGGAAATTTGCCATCCAAGGTGTCTGCACTTTCAATTTGTAACGACCTCCGACCAGCGATCTGTTCAATTTTACACTCCCCTTCGCATAGATTGATTGTGTTGCAAATTGTTGATGTGAGATCACCTGTCCATTGGGTGCAATCAGATCGACGATGACCATATCGCTTTGAGTGGAAACACCAAAAGCAGAGTTACATAGATATGTGGTAAAATAGATCGACTCTCCGGGTGCAAAAATAGTTTTATTCGTATGTGCGTACACACGTTCTAAAGGCAGCAGACCAGCATATTCATCTATTTTTTTATTTACGGCATCTACCTGACCAAATGCATTCATTGTAAATAGCAGATATAATATTGCAAAAAAAGAACGCAACAACTGGTTGTTGCTGCCCGCCGCATGTACAAGATTTATTTGTTTATATCGCATTGATTTATTTTCAATAGTATAGGGATTCCCATTTGTGGGGATATCTGACAGGAGACTTTCATAACCTGATTTATTTCCGGCAGTGTTTAAGTTATCTATATTCATGGCGGTCAGATTAAAATTTCAGCATTACATTAAACCCAAAAGTCCGCATCAGAGGCGAGTTAAAATAATCCAGACCAACGGCACTGTTCTGCCCTAGCAAAGAGGATCCAGGAAAGTTGCCCTTGTATTTACTCCAGTAGGCTAAATTTTCCGCGTAAAGGCCTACATTAATTTTTTGCAGGTAGCGCCATGATATGTCAAAATTACGTGAAACGTTTACTCTGGAGAGACGTAGATAACTTGCATCTTCGATGACATCTTCGGCAACACCTATTAAACCATAACGTACCCACCTATTATTGTCTGTTCCCACTGCGGGATCATAATAGTCTACCGTTTTGTTATTTCTATTTCCCTGTGGATCAATTCCCGGAAATAGTTGGTCTTTTAGCGTTCGTTCACCAGCAGTTTCTAACGAGCGTCCCATATAATTAAGCATTTGCCGTGTTCCATTCCAGACCTTACCACCCTTGCTCCATTCGAGATCAATCTCCAGAGAAAATCCCTTATATTTCAACTCATTAGCAAAAACAAGCGAAAAATCCGGATTGGGGTTGCCTAAAATCTTTTGTTCGTTAGCAACGACAGGATATCCCGCAGCATCAATACGTAACTGGCCGTCAGGAGTCCGCTCATATCCAGTTCCCATAATTACCCCGATCGGTTGGCCTACCCTATAGTTTTTACTGATTTCCTGCATACCGGCTATTTGGATAGGGTCACCCGCGGCAGAGATCTTATCCACCTTATTGAGGTATCGATGGAAATCCAGTCTTGGAGTCCAAGATAATCGCTCATCATTGATACCAAAACGAGAAAACAATGAGATCCGAAATCCTTTCTGCTGATAATCCACCGCATTTGTCAGACGATACTGTCCATTTTCCAGTAATGGTGCATAACCATTCTTCACATAAAATTGATAAAAACTTCCTTCCAGGTTCCAATGGTATAAATTGAACGAAGATCCAATTTCGTAATTGATTTTCCGTTGCAACTTATCTACGGGATCCCGCAACAACAGTTCATCCACAGGTAGGAAGGATTGAAAATCACGGATGGAGTACCGCATCAGACTAAACTGTATATCATTATTGATCTGATTAGGCTCAAGATGTGAAAGGTCGAATTTCCCCCATACATTGGTTATTATATTTCCCCAATCAAACAGATCAAAATTAAACTTATGGACGACCTGTCCCACGAAATTGACGGCAGCCTTATTTTTACTTTTGTTGCTTATCAGCATTCCCGGCAATAGGTCAAAAGTCCAGTTCTTGTTATATCCCCCTAACCCTTTCCCGACCAATCCTACCTGAAACTCCGAAGACTGGTGTGACAAGGATACCAGGGTAAAATCCAGCGCAGAACGATCTAGAGACATCTGTTGATTTCTATACCAAAAATCCCCCTGCAATTGCAGTTTTTTATCTTCAGCCAAATAATATTTACCCTGTATATTGGTATTGAACAGATTCGTTCTCAATCTACGATTGACAAATATATCCTGATTCATTCCAGCCATGTCCCCCACTAGGCCATAGTTTAGTTTATCCTGATGATATTGATAGTTTAGATTTGCTGCCAGAAAAAACTTCGGATGACTCCAGTCATATTTCAGCGCACCTATGTACTTTAAATTAGATTGATTGTCCCGATTATTCTGCAATAAAAACCACGGATTAGCATATTTCCTAGATGCAGTAGCAGTAGGCTCTGATCTAGCATCGAAGTTAATCGGTGAGAGATAAGCCCCCATAAGGACATTCGCATAGTTATTACCTATCATAGGCATATCCTCATCCGATTGATTAAATTTGTTCATGACCTGGAAGTGATGTTCATTTCCGATATAACGCGAATAAGTCAACTGGGAGTTCCAGGATTTACCACGATTCGGATCAAATATCCCCTGCTTCTTTGCATATTCGATTTCGCCATAAAATTTCCCCAAGCCATCGTTATAATAGGTCATATCTACCGCCGTGGATGTGTGGTATCCAGTCCGGTAGATATTTTTGTTGTTATAAACTGTCGATGGATCAATCTGGGCAACCAAAGGTCCCCAGCTGTAGGGAACATTATTGGAAGCGAGCAATTTCCCTCCAACAGCATGTCCCTGTACATAATCAGTTTGTAATTTTACGCGATCATTCGCCCTACTGATAGATCCACCGAGCGCCAGATTGATATCTAATAGTCCATATACCGGCTTCGGGTTCTGATAGATAAACACACGATTTTTCTTCTCCTCCATGCTGTAGTAGGAACCACCATTATTTCTCAAGACGACAGGTCTGGCCGAACCTCTTGTAATCGAGGTATCCATTGGAAATAAATTCATATCAGTATGTTGTTCTTTCGCTGCCACAAGTTCCACAAGATAACCTCCGGCCTTCTCAAAGGGATCCGATCGAAACTCATATAACTGGTAAGTTCGAGGTAACTGAACGGGATATTTCCATAGCTGTATTTTATCACGGTCACTGAGGTAAATCCCGAAGACCCCATTGGCATCAGTACGTACAATTCCCTTCTTATATGGACCATCATTCAATTCGGTAAAACTAAACATCACTTTGTCAGGAACTCTGATCACAGCAGCATCTTTAAGAGGCTTTCCACTGGCATCTATAATCTTGCCTTCGTAGTGGCTCACCTGACCAAAAAGCGTCTGGGTAGTACAAACAAATAGGAACAAACAGGTATACTTTATCATCTTTTTAAGCAATAATTTGAACAGGGATGCGGCGGGCGGCAGAATTCCATAACACATATTGTTTTTTTTGAGATTTTTCACAAGATCCAGTTAAATAACTCTATAGATAAAAATAGAATAAAAATACGATATCGACAGATCTACTCCACGAATATTTTATTCCTGAACGAAATTTCATGAATTTCGTTCAGGAATAAAACCAGTTCTATTAAAATCAAAATTAGACTTACTGAATATTACGACCCGAGCAGTCAACAAGGGATGAGAACATTGATGCAACCATTAAAAACGAGGGGACTCATTTTACCTATTGCAAAAGACAAAAAGAGGGAACTCTATCTACAAACAGACAGTTTTTTTAAGAACAAAACACGATCCCTCAGAATGCTTCTACAATAAATTTTACAGGTACTATAATTAATCGCCCGGTATTGAGCTATATTGATATTGTTAGCAATGGAACATCGAGACCAGAGGCCATCATCCGTGTTTTGCTGCGATGTGTCAATGAGCTCCAGAAGCCATACTTATAAGGAATCATAACCAATAGATCCGTATGGCTTTCTTTGACCTCATCACGAATGGCCTTCACCACCTCATTTGAAGTTACATTTTTATAGTAATAGCTGACGATCCCCATCACATTATTGATGGCTTCGCGGGTAGCGCTACCTTTTTCCTCGTTTAGCTGTTCGACGGTTTTACGGATATTGAACACCTCTAAGACAGCATTAAAGTCAGCTGCAAAATCTTTAACTTTTTCTAGAATTTCCTTTTGAACACCACGAACAATGTCGCAGGCAAATAGAATATGTTTTAGGCCAGTAAATTGTGCTCCCAATGGTACGGAGAGAATAGGAATTTTTAGTCTACTGATGGCTGCGGTCGTCGTATTGCCCAACATATCCTGGTCAAACGAACGTTTGGCCATACCCATGACCAATAGATCGGCATCTGTTTCCTGAATACATTTTGTAATTTGATCATAGAACAAACCCGTAGCCAGATAAGGGACCGTGGGCACCCCACTCTGCTGGGTAATAGCTTCCGCTTTATGTTTTAAAATCTTGTTTTGATGTTCAAAAATTTTGAACATAGAATCGGGAGAAAGACGTGCATTCATCGCATGGATGGAAGGGTTCTGGAGAGAAAATAAGACTAGCTCATATTCTTTACCAGCAAAAACTTCCAGTATAAAATTCAAGGCATGTTCTGCCTCTTCAGCATAGTCTGTAGCAACAATAATCCGTTTCATGTGATCCGATTTAATACGATTAAACAATTCCTTATTAATACGATCAAGTTACCGAAAAATAATAAATTTGTCAACCGGACAATTGTCTCAGCATCGTCAATTTTCTCCCGATTTTACCGCTATTTTGAATAGCTATCTTTTACAAAAGAAGCCTTTTTCAGGTAGTCAATGCTTTGCTCAAGACCAGTATAAATATCATTGCGTGTATCTTCCAATTCAACGAACAGATATTTCAGTCCACCTGTTTTAGCATTGTTAAAGATCGCATCAAATCCGACCATTCCACTTTGACCGATTTCACGGTGGTCTTTGATATGTAAAGCTTTAAATCTGCCTGCGTACTTATTGAAATAATCCACAGGGCTCACATCTCCAATTACTGCCCAGTAAACATCCATTTCAAAAAACACATTTTCAGGATTAGTATGCTCCAACATGTAATCGAACATCACTTTATCCTCCACCTTTTTAAATTCGTGTGCGTGGTTGTGATATCCATACAATATTCCCTGTTGGCGGCATTTTGCACCCACAGCGTCCAAATAGCGGCATTGCGTTTCAAGATCTTTGAGCGTCTTAGGCACATCCATCCAAGGCGTTACAATGTATTTCATACCAGCGGCTTTGTGTGCAGCGATACATTCGTCCCACCATTTCAAGGACTCGGAGAAATCGCCGGAAGCAAGTTCCTGCGCAGACAATGTTTTTGTCGCATGTGAAGACAAAACCTTCATTCCTGTTTTTTCCACTTTGGCTTTAAATTCCTGTGGGCTTAGGTTGTACAGTTTACCATCTTTATAGCCAGCAGCTTCTACGCCTGTATAACCGAGTGAAGCGATCTTTTGCAGAATCTGATCGAAATTCGGGTTTTTGCTGATTTCTTCACGTACAGAGTACAACTGTAGACCAATTTCTTTTTTTGCGGCTTTTTGTTGCGCAAAAGTCGGATTGACAGCCAATAGCATGCAGCCGGCCATTAAAGATCCGATAAGTGTTCTTCTTTTCATATGTTTTTATTTACTCATACAGACCTACCCAACACGAAAGCTATGGTAAACATCAGTTTACGGGTTGTTTAGGTTTATTCGTGTTAAGTGCAGCTGCAATGTATGCAAATCCATTAAAAAACACAACGTTTTGGTTTTTTATTTATTCACATTCCTTCGTTTTTGAAGGTTATCGGAAGTCTTCTTTCAACTCGAAAATCGAACATTTTAAACGATTTGCAGTTCAAACTTGTTCTATTGGTAGAGACAACAATTTAAAAAGATGGAAAATCAATTCAACACCCCAGAGCATAGCAATGAGAAGCAGGAGGAAAAATTACCTCCTATAGCCGTTGAAGAAAAAGATGATGCACCTGCCGGTCGCAATATCAAACGAACGATTATTATTGCCGTTTGTGTGCTGATCGTATTTTATTTGATCTATTATTTTATGAGTGCACATTAATTGGCAGGAAGTACATAAATTATCAAATTGACAGTTATCCAACCGGAATAATTCAGTTTTATCATTCTACGGACTGATAAAACTGAAACAATCATTATATTTAGTTATCGGACATAGTTATTACACCGATAATTTTAAAAAAATACAAACACAAATATATTTATTAAACTAAATACAATTTTTTTTGCACAAATACACTATCATTATTACTTATGAATGATCCCAACAGAAATCGGTCGTGTCTAAGGATATGTCCCAGACATCGAAATTACCACCAATCAAATGTTGAAAATAAAAAGAGGATAGCTTTTTTATAACTTATGAATTTGAGATCTATTGCTATTCAATAAATTGATTCTAACTTGGTTCCATTTCGTTCCCTACCCAAAAGATCTGATCTCGCAAAAATGGCAAATTCCAGTCCTCGATATAGATATTATTTTCAAATTCTGCGGACCAGCCATCTGTAACAACGTCTTCCTCCCCTTTTTCTTTCCGGCTAACGATATATTTTCCGGTAATGAAATTGATAGATTTTGTAATGAAGACTGCGTCTTTCCGATAACTCAGATCATAGCCTATGATTTGAATCCTACGGTTTTCAATATTAAATCTATATTTTATTCTTTCAATCAAATCTTTCCTTTCTCCAGATATATTCGGCACTGATTTCTGATCTGGATATTCAACTCTTATTTCAAGGATCTTATTGTTTATAAATTTAAAAAAGGTCCAATAATCGACACCCTCTCTATTATATAAAATACTATTATTCAGAATATTTATATTGACTTCTCTTTTTATCGCGGATAGATTAGCTGAAAGAACAGATTGGACGATTTCATGTTCATTTTTTACGATTTTGAAATAATCAGGAATAGTATCATCATCAAATTTCGATGATAAGCATCCTGCGATTTCCTCATCCTTTATTCTTTCTTCGTCCATTTCTATTTTTTTATAACCGCTATCCTTTTGAACTTGTCTGTTTCCGGCTTTCAACTTTTTTTGTGCTCCGTTCACGATTATTTTTTGCACGCTGTTTTCACAGGACTGCACGATAAAAACTAGGAACAGCAATAGACGTATGTTTTTCATTCGTTATTTTATTGGATAGTTTATTAAATCGTAGATCAACTCATCAATATTTCTTATTTTTTGCATTCAAAGCATAAATCCATCTTAAATCTAGTTTTTTTTCTAACATGTATAATGCTTCATTTTATATTCGACAATCCCTATTTATAATTCGTTTTAAAGGAATATTCATTCGATATGTTGAATAACTTTTACAGCTCAGCTATTTATAAACAAACGGAGGCATCGAATTTATGAATATTACATAATGACGACTATACAACATGAAGCCCCTAAAAAAAATTTTGTATTTTACTGCAATGACGTCTTCACTTATTCACGTTGGAATCCCGGAGATCCTGTCAACACAGTTGGAATTGACAGAACCATTCTACTTCATTATTTTGATGGAACAAGAACTTCATTTTTCGATAGATCTGGTGCCTTATCAATCTACTGCAAAAAGTATTTTATTTCTATCTCCTTTTCAACTGTTTTCAGTTCAAGAAAAATTACCTGAACATACGAAGGTTTTAAAATTTCATGGCGATTTCTATTGCATCGAGTATCATAAGGATGAGGTAGCTTGTAATGGTTTATTATTCAACAATATTTACCAGCAACCACATGTCGCATTGACGCAAGAGGCATTTCAGGAGATTGCTGCGATTATAGACAAAATAGATCATTTAAAATATTCGTCCGCTTCCTTTGATCAAGCTATTACAAAGACCTACCTGCAGCTTATCCTCGCCATTGCAAGCAAACAGAAGATATTGACCAACAAACTATCCTTACCAACCACATCACGTAAGGATCCTATCGATGGTTTTGAACAGCTTTTGGAAAATGAGTACAAAAAACATAAAAGTGTCTCTTTTTACGCTGAATACTATAATCTGAGTTCTGCCGCTTTCACGAAAAAAGTGAAACAGAAATGGGGTAAATCCCCCTCCACACTTATTCAGGAACGTATTGTGCTTGAAAGCAAAAGGCTTCTCCACTTGACCCCAAAGAGCATCAAAGAAATTGCGGCCGAACTACAGTACCTTGATGAGTTTTATTTCAGTAGATTTTTCAAAAAGATGACTGGTGTATCTCCTAAGGTCTTCCGCGAACTGGTTGGAGTATCTATTGTTGCCAAAAAGTCCATGTTATAACCTTATTTGTCCATGTTTTGACTACCTATTCCTGTCTAATTTTGCTTTATCCTTTAATCAGACAAAGTAAGATGGAAAAAATAATAAACATGTTCGCGAGAAGCCAAAACAGCTTTATCAATTTTACCCGCATCGCGATATTTATTGTCATGGCCTGGATAGGTGGTTTAAAAGTGTATCAATACGAAGCAGATGGTATTGTACCATTTGTCATCAATAGTCCCTTTATGAATTTCTTTTACCACAACACCGGAAAATATGCCGAGGATAAAAATGGAAAACTGGTTCCCGAATATCAGCTATTCAAAAATCCAGAAGGCTTGATGGTGAAGAAAAACATGAGCTGGCATCAGCAAAATGGGACATATACCTTTGCTTATTTGTTGGGTTTTGTGATTGTTGTTATCGGTTCGATGACTTTATTGGGAATCTGGTTTCCAAAAATAGGTTTATGGGGCGCCATTTTTACGATAGGGATGTCCATCGTGACACTAACTTTTCTCATAACCACACCTGAGACCTTTGTACCAAAACTAGATGGTGATTTCCCTTCGCCAAATGTTGGCTTTCCTTACCTATCCGCAGCAGGCCGTTTGGTAATAAAAGATGTTATTATGCTAGCAACAGGGATGCTCATTGCTTCCGATAGCGCAAAGCGCATACTGGCCAATAAATCCACCTTCTAACTTGATGGTTCTGGCGTAAAAGGAACACTTGAATACGAAAAATAAGAAAATTATAAGCATTACTAAAAGAGAAAAAAGTAACTTACCGCAGCCTCGGCGGAACTTGTCGGATTCTGTGGAAAACCGAAGCCGGGCAAGTCGACTTCTATCTTATTTATTTTTCATTGGTATGCTCTAGATCACCACTAGAACTTGAATATAGGGCTATTTTGCAATTTTTTTAAACATATCTCTAAAGAAATCACAACATCAATAAAACATCACTTAAAGAACAAATACTTATATAAACATAAAGATTAAATAATATATAAGATAAATTAAAACATGACATACTCTTTTAATGCTATATTATAACGAATATAAACAAAAAAAATATAAAAGCAAATTTTTAAACAAAATAATAATCTATTTTTTGCGCAAATTGTTGTTCAATTCGTTTCATGACGGATAATAACAAACACAGACTGGAATGGATTGGTTTACGCTTTCGCGCAAGGCGTAATGAACTCTATTATTCTTTGAGAGATGTATCAAACCTGACAGGAATTTCCACTGGGACGTTAAATGGCATAGAAAAGGGCCGAGATCTCACCATGACCAACTTCCTCCTACTTTGTCATAGTCTTGAGATCCAACCCAAAGTTTTCTTTCAGGACGATATTACATTCAATCCGCCTTATTCACTCTCTCCTGACGTACAAGAAAGAATCTCGATCAATAAGAAACTAGATCAGCTGGTTTACCACTCTGATTTCTTTCATCATCCCAAACGCGTATCGGAGGTTCTAAATGAATTGGGGGTTGACAAAAGTCAAAGCAACAAGTTCTCCGTATATCTTTCCGCTTATTGCGAAGAAGGTGCACTTACATATGAACAACAAGGCAACTATAAAGAATACCGAAAGAAAGGTGACGTTACTTGGAAAATTCCCGAAAACGGTTAGCCCTTTTAAAAGTGCCCAGATCATTAAATCGAACACCGTACTTTTTCAGCACTTCCTGTGCTTTCTTGCGACCGATATGACGCACATAGAAGGTTTCATTGACGACAAAGTGATGAATACTATGTGTCCAGCCAAAAAAGAAACAGAATAATTGCATCGGATATGTCCACCAGATGTTCAGAACCTGCGTCTGCTCGATCACATTCCCCTCTTCCACATCACCGAAATAATGCATATTGGAAGTGATAAAATGCAAGCAGAACTGCCGCAGTAAATTAGGCAACAGGATCGTATAAATAATCACATTTAGACTTATCAACATGTTATCCACATAGTGTGGAAAACTCAAATCCACGACAGAATATCCATTCAACCAATCCAATAAAGCATCCACAAAGAAGAAATATAAGATGGCATGTGCAAAAATCGTCACAGGTACAATACTCAAAAACATGATCTGTTTCAATTTTGACGATGTCTCCACTTTCAGGTTTCCATTCTTGACTTCCCGATCCATATCACTAAACATACGATGTAAACGCAGTAGTCCACCCAAAACTACATCAGGCGTTGTCAACAGACGTTTAATTGTCCAACGTTCGCCATTGGTCACACTACGCTCCTCCACATCATGTAATGTCCCTGAAAATTTATGATGATGGTGGTGTAAGGTACGTCGGATCCAAGGGTTGACTGTCAGCGGACGTAAGATCCAAACGGTGAAAAGCATAAGATGATGCACAGTCTTCTGCTTTTTAAAATAAAGCCAATGAATAAGATCATGCTCGATTTCATGAAGAACCCCCATAAAAAAAGCATTCGCAACAATCATCAACCAGGTAGGAACAAGTGTTTTGTACCAACCTATCGATACAGCAAGGATAGCAATAATAGCAATTAAAAATATAGCCAATCCGATACTATTCTGAAGTTTTAATAGAGGATAAGCCCTTTTAAGCTGTTGATAGGAAAGATTTATCTCCTTTCTGATCTGACTCGACTTTTGCTGATGTGTCAATGTAATGTGATTTTGTATGCAAAAGTACTGATTTTTTTATTAGATGTACCTGCTACCCTTCCTGTTACAATAGGAAGGGGCACAAAAAATATTTATTCTATTTTTTTTCAAAAATCTGTAACATACTTCCCTGACCTCATACTAATTTGAAAAATAAACATATTAAACTAGACCATTATGGAAAAGAGATCTATTTACAACTGGAAAAACAACTTATTGGGAAACAAATCAAAGTTGTACAACAACGATACCCTGATCGGCTCATTGGAATCCAATGACTGGACACTGGATGCCAATGTTTCTATCCGTTCGGATCAATACAGTTTTAAAAACAAAGGCCTTTTTAATCCATACACCGAAATACGCAATAAACACGGTGAATTGATCGGTGACATCGAATACAACAACTGGACAGGCGGGGCAACCATTAGTCTAATTGGCAAAAAATACAAATGGAGCACACGGAATATGTGGATGTCAGCCTGGAAAATTGAGGATGAACAAGGACAAATTGTTGAAGTAAGTCCCTCTGTTATGGGCAATGGAGGAACAATAGAAAGCATTGAAAACAGTGAGCTATTACTATCAATCAGTCTATATCTCCAAAAAAGAGTCGCGGTGATGTATTCGATGGTCGCACTTATTCCCATCTTCGCGCTACTCCTATTTTAACTGAAATCTCAACGATATTCATTACGATTTCATATCGTATAAAACAGGCGAAATGCCTGTTTTTTTTGCACTGATCACAAGCCGCAGACCTCCCCCATTCAATACTAAAACTTGTCTTCAACTAGGATTCAATTAGGGATCATATTTTCATTTAATAGGGACTTAATACGGACCTAATTCGGACCTAATTCGGATTAAAGCGTTTAATATCCCTATGATCTCCCTGTTTTGTATCAGTTAATTTACAATAAGTATACTACTTGAGGCAAACTTTTCCCCTATTCATCCGTTAAAAGAATCAAACAAATTATAAATGAATTTATGGCACGAGTAAATAATGGAGCAAATGGTGCTCCATCCGGAAAGGTTGGCGCTGTCGTGTTTTGCAAATGGAAGGATATCACCTATGTACGTTCGCTTCCTAAAGTCAAGAAAGGAAGAAAACTATCTGACATTGAGAATAAAAACAGAAGTAAATTTGCCTTTACACAAACCTTTCTGGGGAAATTCACAAAATTTTTCCGCTTAGGTTTTCAGCGATATAGAGAAAATATGACCGCATTTAATGCGGCGATGTCTTATCATCTTGAACATGCAGTCCTCCTCGGTGAACAGGGACCTGCAATCAACTATGAAAAATTTGCTATTAGCAGAGGACTGGAAAACATGATCATTTCCACATCCACTGAGATCGTAGACGACAAACTCGAAATAAAATGGGAGCCCAAAGTGACCAAGGAATTGCTGAACCATGAGTTAATTGACTTTAGAACCATGGTGCTCTTATTACCGGAAGATCCGATGCACACATCCGCCGGACTGCTGTTGGGAAACAGCATCGAACAGCGATCCCAGATAATTGAACTGCCTAAAGTCAATAGCAGTTCCATGTTTCACCTCTATCTTGGTTTCGCGGCAACAGATGGTAGCAATCGCAGCATGAATAGCGTTTATCTGGGTATAGTAACAGTAGAAAAAGAATAATTTCTGAAACAGCAAGCATTCCTTTTCTAACTGCTGGTACTATATGCCCAATACCTTAGACAATAAACAGATTTGCTATTCTCGTTTCGCAGTAAATGATTCATAGCTTCTTTGTATATAAAGGTACAGATTATAAGTATTCCAGGATTGTACCTGCTCGGCAGTGGGTCTATAGCTCTCCATAAAAGATAAAATTTCTTCATCTTTTATAGCTGTGACTATTTTGATCGTATGCCTATTAAAGGTGCTATCAACCTTGTTTTCCAATATCGTATGTTGGATATCTTTCTCCATTGCTCTTGCTCGTTTTCCATTCTTGCTAAAAAGCTCGTAGAAGAAAGTGATCGGTTTCCCTCCAAAGGGATTCAGTAGTGCAATAGGTGGCTTTCCACCATAATAGATACCGCCCTTCCTGTTCTTCTCCTTTTCTATTTCTTTTAAATCATTTATTTCGTTGTTATGTCGGTTCCTTGTTATCACAATTTCATCGAGAACGATAGACCGTTTCTTTAGAAAGACAGAATCCTTTAGCTTGTCTCCATAAACCAGCTTCGTTTCCCAGTGATCATGTCTGAATTCAATGGTATCACCGAATCTATAGTCAAGGACAAAATTCCCATAAACATCCGAAACAGTATGGTTTTTTGAATTCAAATTTAAAAGGTTAATTCCCCGGAGGAACAACATGGTATCAGCAGACAAAATTATCCCCCTATATTCATTTACTTTTTGGCCATAAACTGGACGCAAGTAGCTAAATAAACAAATAATGATTAACAGCAAGAAAAACTTAACGGAGACGATCATATCAAGGCTACTATGAAAAATTATTACAATCTATCAAATCATTTCAGTTTATAAAAGTGCTTTAACACTATTTAGCTGTCTGCTGAATGGATTATCCAAATAGATTAAAGTCGATACGAGGTAATGTGTTTACAAAATATTAATTCACAATAAGATAACACAAACCTAACACAAAATCATTCCTCTTGTGTTTAACTTAGTAAGAATGAATGATATGGCTTTCAATCGTCTTATTTCTACTGTCCTTCTTGGTTTCAGTACCCTGTTATGGTCCTGCGGTAATACCGATCATACGATCAAAATGAAAGGTTCGGATACCGAAGTGAATCTTGCTGTTAATCTAGCCGAAGCGTACAATAAGACAGACCCTACATTCAGTATGGCTATCTCCGGCGGGGGGTCGGGACTTGGTATTACTTCCCTATTGAATGGGCAGGCAGATATCGCCAACTCATCGCGTCCATTGACCGAAGAAGAACAGACACTCTTCAAAAAGAAGAACATGCTCCTGAAAACCGTTGTCTTTGCCGAAGATGCCACCGCTTTTGTTGTTCACAGCGACAATCCGATCACAGAAATCGATGTGAAAACGCTTTCAAAAATAATGAGCGGTCAGGTGGAAAACTGGAAATCTGTTTCCGGACAGGATGTTCCGATCAATATCTATGGTAGACAGAGCAGTTCGGGAACCTATTCATTTATTCGTAAGAAGCTAAAAACAGCCTATAGCCAAAAGGCCAAAGAAATGACCGGAAATGCACAAATTCTGGAAGCCATCAAAATTGACAAGTCTGGTATCGGTTATGTCGGTGCCGGTTATATTTCCAAAAAGATTCAGGACAACAAAGGTATCAAAGTATTGAAAATTAAAAATGATGCAGATTCCAATGCCATATCACCCTTAGATCCTACAGCAATAAAAAATAGATTATATTTTTTTCAACGTCCCCTCTATCAGTTTATTCCCGAAAAATCATGGGCCAAAGTGCTGTCATTTATTCAATTTGAAACCAAAGGAGAAGGGACTAAGATCATTGAAAACTCAGGTTATTACCTTATTCAATAAAATAACATGCAGTACAAAAAACGAGTCGCCATCGATAAGATCGCCAAAATCATATTCAAGTCCACCGGGTATTTGGTACTTGCACTTTTGGGCGGCATTTTCTTTATGTTGCTCTACAATGCAATTGCCTTCTTTCTGGATGTTTCGCCTTTGGATTTTATCACCGGAAGCCAATGGAATCCCACAGCAGCAGAACCAGCCTACGGCATTCTGCCATTAATTGTAAGTACCTCAATTGTTTCTCTGGGTGCGATGCTGATTGCCATTCCACTGGGGGTGGGTACCGCAGCTTTTATTTCCGAATATGCAAGTCCCAAACTCAAGACGATCTTAAAACCAGCCATTGAGATGCTTGCAGCAATTCCTTCGGTCGTGATCGGATTTTTGGGAATCGTATTGGTTGGTCCCGGAATAGCAGATCTAAACAACCTCCCCAATGGGCTTAATGCATTAAATGGAGCAATCTTACTGGCCATTATGGCCCTTCCCACCATCATTACAATTTCCGAAGACGCCATCCATGCTGTACCGCAAACTTACCGTGAGGCAAGCTATGGTCTCGGTGCATCCCGTTGGCAAACGCTGCGCAAGATTACGATTCCTGCTGCAGCACCAGGAATCATTGCCGCCGTTATGCTGGGACTGGGAAGAGCAATCGGTGAAACCATGACTGTATTGATGGCCACGGGGAATGCCGCGATATTTCCTAAAGGATTTTTTGACTCTGTCAAAACCATTACCGCAACAATTGCGATCGAAATGGGTGAAGTCCCCTATCAGACCACACATTACTATGCTTTGTTTGCCATAGCGATTGTCTTATTCTTTATGACCTTGGTGGCCAATCTAATTGGTGAATATTTTATTAACCGTTTTAGAAAATATCATGCTGCATAAATTAAAAAAACTGGCACCGATCGTCGAATGGGGCACACTTCTCCTTTCCACAGGACTTGTATGCTTCTTTTTGTGCGTAATCCTATACGATATTTTTACGAAAGGCTCACATGTGCTATCCTGGGATTTCATCGCCAAACTACCTTCCGATGGTATGACACGGGGAGGTATTCTTACGCCGATTATAGGTACGGTATTTCTGACCTTGATAACAGCATTATTTTCCATTCCTTTTGGAATCTGTTGTGCCATTTACCTCAACGAATACGCAGAGAATACCTGGCTGACCCGCACGATCCGAGCTTCCATCCGTAATTTATCCGGTGTTCCCTCGATTATCTATGGCCTGTTTGGTCTGGCACTCTTTGTTCAGGCCCTGAATTTCGGCACGTCGATTTTGTCTGCCGGATTGACCTTGGGCTTGCTGTCCCTTCCCTATATCATTACCACAACGGAGGAGGCCCTGCTCCGTATTCCACGAAGCATGCGGGAGGCAGCACTAGCTGTAGGGGCCACTAAATTCGAATCGATCAAAGATGTGGTACTGCCCGCCTCTCTACCGGGGATACTCACAGGTATCGTCCTGACGCTTTCCCGAGCGGCCGGCGAAACAGCACCCATACTATTTACAGGAGCCGCATTCTATATCACGAATTCCTTTGGTAACCTCAATCAGGAGTTTATGGCACTGCCCTATCACCTATACATGTTATCAACGCAGCATCAGTCGATTGAGGAGGTCAGACCTATTGCATACGGAACAGCATTGGTGCTTATCATTGTGGTCTTCCTCATGAATTTAACAGCTTTCTATATTCGATATAAGTTTAGAAATAATGAAAAGTAAATTGGTCACTGAAAATCTCAACCTATGGTTTGGGAGCAAACAGGTGTTGAAAAATATCAATATCGAATTTGAGGAAAATAAAGTTACGGCGCTGATCGGACCATCAGGATGTGGCAAAAGTACCCTTTTGCGAAGTTTTAACCGTATGCATGATCTCTATCCGGAAGCCAAAATAGAGGGACATATCAAATTGGATGGTCGCGAGATCTATCAAAAAGATATCGAGGTTACGGATCTACGTAAGCGTGTGGGTATGGTATTCCAAAAAGCCAATCCATTTCCCAAAAGCATATACGAAAACATCAGCTATGGTCTCAAGATCAACAATCTAATAGCAGATAAGACAACCGTACAAAAGGCATTGGAAGAAGCGTATATCTGGGAGGAGGTAAAAGATGATCTGAAAAAACCAGCTACCCGACTTTCCGGGGGACAGCAACAAAGGCTCTGTATCGCCCGTGCGGTAGCCTTACGTCCCGAAATTATTTTGATGGATGAACCTTGCTCGGCATTGGACCCTGTGAGTACCCTAAAGATCGAGGAACTTATTCACCATCTGAAAAAAAAATATACGATAGTTATTGTCACCCATAATATGCAACAGGCACAACGTGTCGCCGACAAAACCGTCTTTATGTATCTTGGGGAGATTATTGAACAAGGCGATACGCATCAGATTTTTAACAACCCACAACACGAAACCACGCGTAATTATATCAGCGGGCATTTTGGTTAACCCCTTCAGCAATCCGAATCGCACATCCTGTGTATGCCCCAGACTTTCTCTTATGTTCGGCGAGTTCGTGTCTTGCCGAACATTATTGCTGAAAAAAGTTTAGCTCAAGTACGACAAGGCGATGTTAACTTCCAAAAGGATCAGTCCTCTTTTCTGTTTTTAGTAAACCGATCAAATGCTGTAGCGCGTTTTGTAAACGTTTGGCATCATCTTCGGTTTGGATGGCCCACAAAATTTCCTCCGTATTGGCCGCGGATTTATATCGAATCTGATAACCGGATTTTACTCGTGCAATGATAAGGGGTTCAGATTTCGAGATATCACTTCGATAATGCTGACCCGTTGACAGAAAAACAGTCAAGGTCTTCCCATCCACTGTAACTGTGTCAATTTTGGTTTCTTTATAACGATAGGCAACCTTATACAGCTTGTTGATATAAGCTATTGTCTGCTGTTTGTTGAGCGCCTTATTCTGACCTTGTGACTGTATCCCTATTCCTATTAAAAGAAAACAACATAAAAGGAAATTTTTCATTCAAAATTGTATTATTTGTCTATTCTTTATTAGCCTGCACCAGCATCAATTTTGGCACACAGCACAATAAGCAATTATTTGTCCCTAAAAATATCTATTTATTTATGATTTTCAGTTGTCTATTTTCCAAAATCTATTTATTCAAACTTAATACCAACCAAACGACAAGTGTTATTTCGAAATAAGCCATAAAAATAAAACAACCTGGAGCAGCGATTTTTTTTATCAACTGCCCCAAGCTGTTTCTCCACCTTTTCCCCAACACTTGAATGTCAATGCGACTTAGCTTGTATTTTAAGCTCCCTACATTTTCGTTTTCGATAAGTCCCGTGCATTTTCTGCCATTCGGATAAATTCGGCACGATAGCCCTCATCATCTGCTCCCTTTGCAGCCTTCGCTCGGACGATCAAACGATCAAAATTAGCCTCCTGTTTAAAGTCCGAATCACGAAGTAACAGCCCCAGTTCGGCCACAGCAGTTGCAAAGCGTAAATCTTCACTGACCTTATTCAACTCGGTTACCTTAGCCTGTACCACCTGTTGCTGCAATTTACTTTTTTCACCATCAGGTTCTTTGTAACGGAATTTGACTGTTGCCAGTTCCCCATTTCCTTTGACCGCGCTATTTTTGGTTGAGTTCTGCTGGTATTTCAACGGATCGACTGTCCCCACCATCGTCGAGTTGACACCGACAGGAACGATCTCATACAGGGCGGTAACAACATGACCTACGCCCATATCGCCGCCCATCTTTTGGTCGTTGTTGAAATCTTCCGCTTCAAGCAAACGGTTTTCATAGCCGACCAAGCGGTAGGCCTGTACATAATTCGGATTGAACTCTACCTGAATCTTCACATCTTTAGCCACTGTAAATAATGTTCCTCCAAATTCGGTGACCATGGCTTTCCGAGCCTCGGAAATATTGTCGATATATGCGTAGTTACCATGCCCTTTATCTGCTAGGATCTCCATCTTACTATCTTTCAAATTTCCCATACCATAGCCAAGCACGGTCAGAAAAACACCAGATTTACTCTCTTTACTGATCAGTTCCTCCATAGACTCATCGCTACTCTCTCCTACATTGAAATCACCATCGGAAGCCAAGATAATCCGATTGTTTCCACCCTTAACCAAATTTTGGCGGGCAATGGCATAGGCTTTTTTGATCCCTGCAGCACCGGCAGTACTTCCTCCAGCCTCAAGTTCATCTATGGCTGTTTTTATTTTCATTTTCTGACTACCGCTTGTACTCTCCAATTTCACTCCCGCCGAACCTGCATAGGTTACAATAGCAACACGGTCAATATCACGCAGCTGATCCACCAACATTTTCAAGGAAGATTTCACCAAAGGCAATCGCCCTGGCCCCATCATCGATCCTGAGACATCGATCAAAAAAACCAGGTTGGAGGCTTTGAGTTTGTCCGTCGGGATATCTTTGGCTTTTAACGTCACCCGCATCAATTGATGTGCATCGTTCCACGGTGCTTTAGTTAATTCGGTTACGATATTCACTGGTTCGCCATTTTTTGGTCCTGCTACCTTATACTGAAAATAATTGATCATCTCCTCAACACGTATGGCATCCTTATCGGGTAAATTGCCCGCATTGATAAACCGACGGATATTGCTATATGAAGCAGCATCCACATCTGCAGCAAATGTTGACAACGGCTCCTTCATTGGATTGATAAACTTGTTTTCCTTGATTTTCTGATATGATTCCTGATTTTGATCGGATATATAGCCTCCACGAATATAGAGTCCCTGAGTCTGACCTGCTAAGGCCGTAGAGGCAATCATCATATTTGCTGTATTTCTTTTCGCAACTTTACGATCCCCCATAACGACAACTTCATCAAGTGTACGGTTATCCTGTACCATTGCGACATCGACTTTACCCTTTCTTTTTACCTCGACACGCTGTGCAATATAACCGAGGTAACTGAATTCCAAAGTTGTCTTACCGGGAGTGACCTGAATCTGATAATTTCCATCACGGTCAGTGGATTTGCGTTCGTTGGTCTGCACATTTGTTACCACCACACCGCTTAACGCTAATTTGGTCATTGCATCCGTCACCTTTCCTTTCACTTCGTATTGTTGGCTTGCATATCCACCAATGGATAGCAGCATGCTCATTAAAAAAAGTATTGTTCTCATATCGTTCAATTTTTTGTCAAGGGATGCAGCAAATATTAAATTTCCATAAACCAGAAAAAAAAAATATTTTTAGCAAATAAAATGTTCGCATACAAGTCGTCAAAAAAGGATTCAACGCAAGACCAGAAGCTCTTGCAACAATATCAGGAGGCATCTGATCTCAAGGTATTGGGGGACCTTTATCAACGACATACCGAAATGGTCTATTATGTCTGCTTACGGTATCTTCAAGATCCAGAATTGAGTAAAGATGCCGTGATGAATATTTTTGAAGAGCTCATCTACAAAGTTAATAAGCAAGAAATCAAAGACTTTCCGAGATGGCTCTATGTGTTGAGCAAAAATCATTGCCTGATGTATTTAAGGTCGCAAAAGAACAAATCACAAATTTCTTTGGATGAATTTGTGAAATATCCCGAAGATCTGCATCAGTATGAACAACAGGATGAAAAAGAGGAACAATTGACTGCAATGGAAGGCTGTCTGGAAAAACTACCGGACAAACAGCAACAGTCCGTCAAACTCTTTTTTCTGGAGGAAAAATGTTACAAAGAGATCAGCGACTCGACAGGATATAGCTTAAATGAAGTTAAAAGTTATATCCAAAATGGGAAGCGGAATTTAAAAAATTGCATGGAGGCTTGGAATGAGCGACAGTAATTATGACATAGCGTACTTAAAGAAATACGTCAATGGCCAACTTTCTCCCAAAGAGATGTACGCCATTGAACGTGAGGCCCAACGTGATCCCATGTTGGCAGACATTCTTATGGGTATAGAAATGGATCAAAACCGTACTGTTCCTTCCGAACTCAACGCGCGTATCGCACAACGCATCGAACATAAAAAAGAAGCTAAAATAAAAGTCTTTGACTGGAAAAGACTGGCCATTGCCGCTACAGTAGTCGCGATTTTAAGTGCGGGGATTCTCTATTTCCAGCAACAGAAAAGCCCTTCGGAGGCAAAGCGTACAGCAGATGCCGCTATGCCGGCTGATGTCCCTTCGTCAAAATCGATTCCTCAGCATGACACAGCGGCCTCATCTACTATTGACCCTAGTATAAAAGAGCAGGACAGTCCTCGCTTGGCGGACAACAGTAAATCTTCCGATCTAGGCCAATATAAACAGGGGGAGGCAACTCCAATACATCAGGAGCCATCGGTACGTTTAGCTCCGATTGAAAAAATGAATAATGGCATCCACAGGGACCGAGCTATAGCTGATTCAAAAATGTTAGACAGTGTGGAGGTATTTGGTTATACCCCCCAAGCGAAAAAGAGTATCACCGGAAGTTCAGTTGTGATCCGAGGTCAACAGGTCAATCAAAGCAATGCGCTCGCTGGCCGGATAGCTGGCGTCAATGTGACCCCGCAAACCTTTGGTAGCCCATTACAGGTCACTGTACGTGATAAAGAAACTGGCTTACCGATATCAGGTGTTACCATCATGCAGCCCAATAGCAAGCTGGCAACAAATACAGATGCTCAGGGCAAGGCCACCATTCAACCAAGCACGGTTGACTCCCTGGTTGATATCATGGCTGTAGGTTATAACACAGTTGCATTAAATATGCGTCGCAACAAAAACCTGAATATAAAATTACAACCTTCCAGTGCGACACTTGACGAGGTAGTAGTTACAACCATGTCCTCCCGGAAAACAAAAAGTGCTGAACCCGTTTGGGGATGGAAGTCATTTAATAATTACGTTAAAAAGAAAACAGCTAACAGTCGATATGAAGGTACTGTACGCTTGAATTTCTATATCGATAAAGATGGTTTCCCGTCCAATATCAATATCTTACAAAGTGCCAATGATTATCTGGACAACAAGGCCAAGGAGATTTTACTTTCAGGACCAAAATGGAAGGGTGAGGACAACCGATATGTAACGCTGACCTTTGATTTCACGTATTAAAACCCATCAAAAAAGGGCTTTAACTCGCTAAAAAACACTCTTTTTGAGATCATGGTGTCAAAACACATGGCTAGATTCCACACTTCAATCAGCTTGACTAAGTTCAGCAAGTATTTGAAAAATTAAAGACTACGTAATAACCCATGTAAGGGCCGTTCAACAACAACTTAAACGGATTTTTTTTTACTTATAAAATTTAATATTATTTCATACATTAGCACTATAATTCTTAACCATATAGTGACTTTTTATGAAAGGTTTTTTCACCAGCCTGCTTATTCTCGGCAGTTTTTGGGCTCATGCCCAAGATTTTTCATTCGGTAAAGTAAAAAAAGAGGATTTCGCGATCGATATTGGCAAATTGGACACTGCAGCCAACGCATTTGTCATTCGGGAATACGGCTCTGCACAGGTCAACTACACCAAACATACCGGCCTGGTCGTCGAGTTCGTCAAACATGTTCGGATCAAAATATTGAACAAGGAAGGCTACAACCATGCAAACTTCACCATTCCACTTTACAAAAGCGGAAATGAACGCGAGGTTGTCACCGACATCAAAGGAGCTTCCTATCACCTCCAGGGGGATAAAGTCGTCGAAACTGAAATGACAAAGGCAAACATCTTTAACGAAAACTCTTCGGAAAATATCTCCTTAACCAAGGCTGCCATTCCGCAGGTTCAGGAGGGAACAATTATTGAATATCGCTACAAAACGGAATCGCCTTTTATTTTCAACCTCAATGCTTGGGAATTTCAGGAAGAACTCCCCAAGCTCTATAGTGAGTATGTCACGCGCATACCGGAAATCTGTCATTATAAGTCCAATTTAAAGGGGGGATTTCCCATCAAAGATCGCAAAACTGATAATTACAACACTGGGCTACAAAGTTCAATCGGTGATATTCTGGGCAGCAAAACGACCTATATCATGGAGAATATTCCGGCCTTCCACAGTGAAGACTATATGACCTCCTCTAAAAACTTTCGGTCCATTCTCTTTTTTGAACTCGGACGATACAGTGTCCCTATGGGCCCCACAAATGACTTCTCCCTAACCTGGGAGAACGTACGGGAAAAATTGGTCGCAGATGAAAGTTTTGGTGGTCAGGTCAAGCGAAAAGGAGCCTTAAAAGAATTTATCGAACCTGTACTACAAGGGGCAAATAATGATATCACAAAAGCCTCCCGCCTCTATGCTTATTTTCAGAAACGGATCAAATGGAACAATAAGCACTCGATCTATGCGAAAAATATCAAAGAAGCGCTTGAAAAAAGAACAGGCAATAGTGCCGACATCAATCTCGGATTGGTCAATGCACTACGTTATGCCCAATTAGAGGCTATTCCTGTTATTTTATCGACACGCGACAATGGTTATGCTGGACTGTATGCCCCTGCGATATCAGAATTCAACCATGTTGTTGCTCAGGTAAAACTTGGTGAGGAATACTATTTATTGGATGCAACCTCTCCCTATGAACCCTTCGGCAACATTCCTTTAAAATGCGTCAACTATCAAGGCCGTTCTATTCCCTTAACTGGTGAGTCTGACTGGGTGAAACTCGAGTCAAAACTCCCCTCTTCACAAAGTAATTTCTTCTATGGTGAACTCATGGAAAACGGTACATTAAAAGGAAAATGGGTAACCTCCCGCAATGGCTATCTTGCATCAAGAATGCGCGAACGTTTACAGGGTAGCAATTCAGAAGAGGAATTTTACGAAAAATGGGATGAAGAAAACAACCGTATCAAAATCAATAGCTTTAAGGTTTCCAACAGGGACTCCTTAGACAAACCACTCGCCGAAGAGTTTGAAATCGAGATTGAAAATTTTGCCAACCTACAAAACGACCAACTCGCTTTCAATCCTTACATTGAAAGCAAAACCACCAAAAATCCTTTTAATCTGACCGAACGAAATTACCCAATTGATTTTGGATCCTTGATCCAGGAAGAAAGCTATATGGAAATCAAATTGCCAAAAGGGTATACGTACGCCCCCGAGACAAAATTAAAAAATATCAGTATGGCACTACCCGAGCGGGCAGCCCGCTATATTTTTAAAGTCAGCAATTCAGATCCAAACATTCTACTTATTGAGAGCGCAACACAATTTAATAAACCGCTGTTTCTACCCGAAGAGTATTTTGATCTAAAAGAGTTTTTTAGCCGGATTATCCAGGCGCAAAAACTGGATATTTCCCTAAAAAAAATATAATCGTCGCCTTAACAAAAACTTCATGTTATATTGACGATAAACTTAAATAGGGATGATAAATTTGAATATCAAAAAATAAGAAATAAAATGATTAAAGATTCAGAATTATTCGAACTAGAGCATACCTTCCTTGGTGAAGGTTTCGAGTTAGATGGTGATGACATTATCACCGATGAAGACTAAGTCTTCACTTTTTTTTGCAAGTATTATTCCCCTTATATAATCTCTAAGCCCGGTTGATTCCTCTCCGGGCTTTTTCTTTTCTTTTGTCTACATTTTTTAATTTAACTATATTTGGGCATCCTTAAAAACACAGGGATCCCCCCATAATTCACCACTCCTGCCCAAAATCCGCACGACAAATTATTATAGGGTTTGGGTAAGGGAAAACCACTATTCGAAAAATCTATCTGAACGATTGCAAATCAGGTGTCGTACAGTTAATCTACAACGCTGACACAAAATAGAAACTACTAGCCAGTACCAAAATAGCAGCTAGGATATAGTGTTGTTAGGCGTTTCGTGACAACCATAAATTCAAAAAAAGAGAAAAAGTATTAGCATACATGATTAAAGAACTAAAACAACTGGGAGAGATCCTATCCAAAAGTATAACGAACCTGACTGATGATCTAGAATGTGCTGGTTATTTCGGCTTTAATTTTCAACTTGATGAGCGAAATATCAAATTTCGAAAAGCCAAAATAACGCCCATAAAGGTCGGACAATTCGTCACCCTCTGGAAACGTGACGCTCGGGGTCAAACGACAGCATTTACAGCCGATGATGCTATTGACTATTACATTATTGCTGCGGAACAGGAACCACATGCTGGTTTCTTTGTTTTCCCAAAACAGGTTCTGATCGACAGACAAATCTTAACAACAGCGCAAAAGGAGGGCAAACGTGGGTTTCGTGTATATCCAGACTGGAGTATCACAGAAAGCAAGCAGGCAGCACAAAGCAAAAGTTGGCAGGGACAGTACTTTATTGACCTTAGGATTCCCTCTCAGGAGATAAAGGAAAAATTGACAACTATCCTGCAGATTAGTTGACCACAATTCCAACCATATCCTAAAAGATCATACGCTGCAGACGGATCACACCTATCTTTCTCTTCGAGATAGGAAAACCTAAGCGCAAGGCTGTCATAGCTCTACTTAGCACCGACAGTCTCTTGATAGGCTTCATGCAACAAACGGACTGCATTACCCCTATCTTTCTCTTCGAGATCGGCAAAACCCAAGCGCAAGGCTGTCATAGCTCTATTTAGCCCCGACAGTCTCTTGATAGGCTTCATGCAACAAACGGACTGCATCACACATATCTTTCTCATCAAAATGAGCAAAACCCAAGCGCAAGGCTGTCACTGTTCTATTCTGGTAAAGGCAGTTACTCGGCAGTAACACTCCCTTTTCTTTTGCTTTTTCCTGTAAGATGGTCAGTGAAAAGCTGAAATTGAATCGGACCCAAAAAGCTAACCCTGAAACTGGAACATCAAATGTGATCTTGTTTTCAAAATTGGTATGCAGCAATTGCGCAAATAAGTCTTTCCGTTCAGCAACTATTTTGTGAAACTTCCGCTGATACCGAAAAATATCGCCCTGATGGATAATTTCGCCCAATGTTTTTTCGATCATAAAATTGGGCTTACCAAAGAGATTTAGGTATTTTTTTCCCTCCTCCAGGAGATCTTGAGGAGCAATCAAAAAATTCATCTGAAAACCAGGATCCAAAAAACGACCAAATGTCCCTGTATAGATCACCCTATTCCCCGCATTTTTACGAAAAAGAGATTCCCCCTTGTCTTTGACCAGCGAAGACTCAAAATCAACATCATCTTCGATCACAATAAAATTATACTGTTCGGCCAGTTGTAGCAGCTGCATTTTCCTTTTTTCAGAAAGGCTTACTGTAGTAGGATATTGGCATTTTGTATTGATGTAAACACACCTGATCTCACCGGGCGCAAAATGATCTGCGATATAATCAATATCCATTCCCATCGCATCTACAGGAACCGTTTTCAGTTTGGCTCCGGCTTGGCTAAAGATCATGTTCGGCAAAAAATAGCTTAGATTTTCGACCAGTACAATATCCCCTTGTTGAATCAATAAGCGTGATAAAATAGAAAAGATCTGCTCACGGCTGGCAATGGGCAATAGAAAGTTCCGGGAGAGATGGAAACCACGTGTCAAATTGAGATAATAGCTCAATTGATCCCTAAAAAATAGATTTCCATCAGTCGTAGCCGGAAATTCATCACTCTTCTTTTTCCGTTTTACCATTGAGGCATAAAAACGTACCAGCTCTTCCGTTTCGATAATACGGTAGTCTGGGCTACCATCCGTAAAATAATACTTTTCCAGAATTTCAAATACTGGCGTATCCAGGATCAATTCCTTTCTAAAATGATACGGAGCCCGATCCGGTGGTTGCCGAAAAGCTTCGATTGCCGAAACCGCAGTAGTCACACGCTCGGGATTTTTCACAAAGGTACCCCTATTTGGTAGAATCTCCACCCAGCCTTGCTCCTGTAGTTCCGCTAGCGCGGCGACCACTGTTTTTCGGTGCACTTTCAATTCCGTCGCGATCTTTCGGCTTCCCGGAAGAAGGTCTCCATCCTCCAGCAGGTTGCGCTTGACAGCATTGATAAATTGATAGACGATCTGTATATAAACAGCATCCTCCTTGCGGCGGTCTATCTTGATAATCGAATGAAAACCTATACTAACCGGACTACTCATTATGTTTATTTCGGACTACCAAAGTTAGGGTTTAAACTGTAATCTTTGCAATTCAACTGAAAAAACAGGCGCATGGAAACTTGATATCTACCGCATTTTTTGTGATAGAGACCTGATTTCCAAACGATCAAACACAAAGAACATGAGCACAGAAAAGAATTGGACACAGGCAGAAGTTGTTGCCTTATATAACAAACCGATCATGGAACTGTTGTACGAAGCGGCTACAGTTCACCGTACTTATCATGATCCCAATAAAGTACAGGTATCTACCTTGATTTCCATAAAAACTGGTGGATGTCCCGAAGATTGCGCCTACTGTCCGCAAGCAGCACGCTATCATACTGACGTTAAGGCCCAACGACTGATGAGTGTAGAACAGGTAAAAGCGCAGGCTTTGGCAGCCAAGGCTGGCGGCAGTTCACGGATATGCATGGGTGCCGCCTGGCGCAATGTCAAAGACGGACCGGAGTTTGACCAAGTATTGGATATGGTCCGTACATTGAACAGACTCGATATGGAAGTCTGCTGCACCTTGGGTATGCTGACCGAAAATCAAGCACTCCGATTATCCGAGGCAGGTCTCTATGCCTATAATCACAACCTGGACTCCTCAGCTGAATATTATGAAGAAATTATCTCAACCAGAAGTTACGATGACCGCTTGCAGACCATCGAAAATGTACGTAAGACAAATATCACGGTATGCAGTGGCGGTATTATTGGTATGGGGGAAAGCATAGCCAACCGGGCGGATATGCTGATTACACTCGCTTCGCTCATTCCACAACCTGAGTCGGTACCGATCAATGCACTGGTTCCGGTCGCAGGCACCCCGATGGAAGCGATGGAAACAGTATCCATCTGGGAAATGGTGCGCATGGTTGCCACCGCGCGAATTTTATTACCACAAACACAAGTTCGCTTATCAGCGGGTCGCAGCAATATGAGTCGCGAGGGACAAACATTATGCTTTTTTGCTGGCGCAAATTCCATTTTTGCAGGTGATAAGCTACTGACAACGCCCAACCCAGCTATAAATGAGGATATGGAGCTTTTCAAAACGTTGGGGCTGATACCCCAACAGCCTTTTGAGAAAAAAAGCCAACCTGAAACCATCGCAATGGAGGATAGTCAATACCAGGCACTAGGTGAAAAACCACAATGGTCACGACCTGACCACAAAATTCAACGCAATCTGGACAAACAGCATCAGGAAAAATAGATCAGGAACAGAAAATCAGGGATTGAAAAAAATAACATTATGACAGCGCAGCATACGATCGACGATTTCGACAGACAGCACCTATGGCACCCCTATACCAGCATCAGCGACCCGCTGCCAGCCTACAAAGTGACGCGGGCGGACGGTTGTATGATTGAACTGGAAAATGGGCAGCAGCTGATCGACGGCATGTCGTCCTGGTGGTGTACCATCCATGGGTATAACCATCCGGTATTAAATGCTGCGGTAAAGGAGCAGCTCGACAAGATGTCGCATGTGATGTTTGGTGGTTTGACACACGAACCGGCAATTGCTCTTGGTAAAATGCTCCTTGAAATCACACCGCCTTCACTCAACAAAATATTTTATGCCGATTCCGGTTCCGTTGCAGTGGAAGTGGCACTCAAAATGGCTGTACAATACTGGGTGGCACAAAAGAAGGTCAACAAGACCAACTTTGTTACCGTTCGTTCGGGATACCACGGTGACACTTGGAATGCCATGTCTGTATGCGATCCTGTGACCGGTATGCACCGTATTTTCGGCAATACCCTCCCCCTTCGTTACTTCGCAGCGGCCCCTCAAATTGGGTTTGATGACGAATGGGATGCCAGCGACATTGCTCCTCTGGCCGCACTTATCAGAACACATCAGGACGAATTGGCGGGTCTGATCCTTGAACCTATCGTTCAGGGAGCCGGAGGAATGCGCTTTTATCATCCCGAATACCTTCGTCAGGCGGCACAACTCTGTAAGGAGAATAACATCTTACTGATTTCTGACGAAATCGCTACTGGATTCGGCCGCACAGGTAAGCTTTTCGCCTGTGAACATGCGGATGTAGCGCCAGATATTCTATGCCTTGGTAAGGCCTTAACAGGCGGATACATGACCTTATCTGCAGTAATCACTTCCACTGCTGTCGCAGAAACGATTTCCAATGGCAGCCCGGGTATGTTTATGCACGGTCCGACTTTTATGGCAAACCCGCTGGCCTGCGCCGTAGCGCTTGCCTCGATCAAATTATTATTGTCAACGGACTGGAAAGCAAAGGTAAAATCTATTGAAGAGCAACTGAAACAAGCACTTACCCCAGCAAAAGACTACCCCCAGGTAGAAGATGTCCGAATTTTGGGAGCCATTGCTGTCATCGAGATGAAGAATCCAGTATCCATGACCAGTATACAAAAACGATTTGTTGAAGAGGGTGTCTGGATCAGACCTTTTGGCAAATTGGTTTATATCATGCCGCCTTTTATCATTGGTACTGAAGAGTTAAACAAACTGACACAGGCTCTACTCAAGGTCATCAAAGAAATCAATTAATGGGGAGCAGTCTACACCATAGCTTTGTGGCTGAAATCAGAAGGCTAGAACGAGCTCTACTCAAGGTCGTTAAAAAGATCTACTAATGAAAAACAATTTACTCGACAGTTTTGTGGATGAGCTTCACAAACTCGAAAAACAAGGAAATAGCAGAACACTCCCCCTGATTACCCAGCAAGGAAACCGCATCCAATACAAAGAGAAAAACGGCTATAACCTCTCCTCAAATGATTATCTGGATCTGGCTACGGACCTGACATTGCGTGAAGAATTTTTACAATCGGTCAACAGCGATAATGCGCTTTTCAGCGCTTCATCTTCACGCCTATTAACTGGAAATCATCTAGTGTACACGCAACTGGAAAACCAGCTGAGCACTATGTTCGGTACCGAAAGTGCCCTGGTCTTTAACAGTGGTTATCACATGAACACAGGTATACTTCCAGCCATCTGTCATGGGCGTACCCTCATCCTGGCCGATAAATGGGTGCACGCCAGTCTGATTGATGGCATCCGGCTTTCAGCAGCACAGCATTTCCGGTATCGACATGCCGACTATGCCCATCTGGAAGAATTACTGGCAAAACACGCTTCCCGCTTTGAACGCGTCATTATCGTCACTGAAAGCATTTTCAGCATGGATGGGGATTGTACAGACCTCCGTTACCTGGTTCGTCTCAAACGCCGGTATTCCAATGTCATGTTGTATGTGGATGAGGCCCATGCGGTGGGGATACGTGGCGAAAGAGGACTTGGTTGCGCAGAAGAGCAGGGATGCATTGCTGCTATTGATTTCCTAACAGGTACTTTTGGAAAAGCACTGGCATCCCTAGGCGGCTACCTCGTCTGTCGACAGCCGATCCGCGATTACTTGATCAATAAAATGCGGACATTGCTATTCACAACTGCACTCCCGCCGATCAACCTCCGCTGGAGTTTATTTATTCTGGAACGCTTGGACAGTTTTTCAGATCGACGTCAGCAATTGCGCGAAAACAGTGCGTGGCTCAAACAACAGATCATCGCAAAGGGTTACAAATGCTGCTCACAAAGCCATATTCTACCCCTTATAATAGGCGATAGTAACGCGGCAGTACTGAAAGCAGAAGACCTGCAGCGAAAAGGATTTTATGTCCTTCCGATCCGTCCACCTACTGTACCGGAAGGAACTTCGAGAATACGTATTTCATTAACAGCAGGGATCCCAACATCGCTGATTCATCAACTTGTAGCAAGCCTATGATATTCAAAAAAATTACGCCCGCACATCATCCGGCTAACCCCAATAATTCGGTACCACTGAATAATCCGATACCATCCAACAAAAAACTTGTTTTATTCTTTGCGGGATGGGGAATGGATGAGCATCTGTTTTCGGGTTATGCCCGATCCGGACAGGATCTAATTATCGCCTACGACTATTCTTCCTTAACACTGGACGAAAACCTCCTAAGAGGCTACGAAGAAATCCAGGTTTTCGCTTGGTCCATGGGCGTATGGGCAGCCTCACAGGTATTACCGAAACTGCAGATGCAGCATTATCCGATCGGTACCTGTACAGCAATCAATGGCACGCCATTTCCGATTGATGACAGCAGAGGAATTCCAGTCCAGGTATTCAGGGCCACCTTGAACACGTTAAGCGAAAAAACGCTTGATAAATTCAGACTACGGATGTGCGGTTCAAGAGAGATGTTAAACCATTTTCTTGCTAAAGCCCCCAGGCGGGACATAGCGAGTCTTCAAAAAGAACTAACTGCAATTGAAGAGCAGGTGACAGTACAATCAACAACAGCTTTTCAATGGGATGAGGCCTATATCGGAAAGGATGACCGCATTTTTAGTCTGGAAAACCAACAACGGGCATGGGCACACACCCCACATAAATTTGTCGATACAGCCCACTATCCCGAAAAATTATTTAAACAGCTTTTGCAGGAGATCTAAAATGCTTAACATCGTAGACAAACAACGGATCAAATCCCGCTTTTCGAAAGCCGCACAGAGTTACCACGTAGCGGCGGTTGTGCAGGGTCAAATTGCCGAAAAAATGATTAACCTGCTCAGGAATATTTTTCTCATCAGACCAGATAGGCTGCTCGAAATAGGCTGTGGAACCGGACTTTTTTCCCGTTTGTTGCTCCAGTACCTTTCTCCGAAGCATACGATCTTCAACGATATCTGTCCAGAAATGATCAAAAGTGTGAAGAGTATTGTCTTGTCGCAGCAGTCCTTGACAGCGTATAGTTCGGCGCTGCATGATCCGCAACATTACAGCTTTATCTGTGCCGATGCCGAAACCTGTAACTTACCTGACGGACTGGAGCTCATTACCTCCTGTTCCACTATTCAATGGTTTGAAGACCTTAGCGCCTTCTTTGCGCGCTGCCATACCGCACTTCATGCAAATGGTATCCTAGCATTCAGCACATTTGGCGAAGAAAATATGCGCGAGATTAGCAGCACAACAGGAATCGGCTTAACCTATCCTACCCAATCGGCACTGGTAGCGGAACTGCTGGCATTGGACTATGAAATTCTCTTGGTAGAAGAAGAACTCTTGAGTTTAACCTTTGAAAGCCCTTTACAGGTGCTCACCCACCTGAAAAAAACTGGGGTGACAGGTATAAAAAATCATCGCTGGACAAAAAGTAAACTTCAGGCTTATTGTACCGAATATATCGATCGTTATGCCGTTGGCACACAGGTTCCGTTAACCTATCACCCCATCTATATCATTGCAAAGAAAAAATGAATAACTAAACAAGAACACAAATCGGGAAGTGCACTTGTACGCCTCCTCTAACGCAAAGCAAACCTAAGGTCACAAACTAATAAGCATAAAATTGCCGAAACACCACAACGGAGACAGATCTTTGGAAAATCTCAACAGCACATCGCACTGAATTGGCAATCGAATAAGCAGCAAAAAAACATAGAAATGAAAAACAACATTTATTTTGTATCTGGCATAGATACCGGAATAGGAAAAAGTTACGCAACTGGCCTAATTGCAAAGCAATGGAATGCAAAAGGTATACGTACAATAACTCAGAAACTGGTACAAACCGGAAATGCAGCTATTTCCGAAGATATTATCTTACACCGTGAACTGATGGGTATCCCTTTCACCCAAGATGACCAGGAGAAAACAACCATGCCTGAAATTTTCAGCTACCCCGCATCACCGCACCTGGCGGCACATATAGATAAACGAGATATTGATTTCGAAAAAATCCGGCAAGCGACAGCGCAGTTAAGCCAGCGTTATGATGCTGTATTGGTAGAGGGTGCCGGTGGCCTCATGGTGCCGCTCACTGAGGATTACTTGATCATAGATTATATCAAAGAAATGGGTTATCCCTTGCTTTTTGTAACCTCTGGCAAATTGGGCAGTATCAATCATACCCTATTAAGCCTGGAAGCCATTGCCGCACGCGGGATCAATCTACATACGGTAATTTACAACACGTTCCCCGTACTTGAAGACAGCACCATCAGTACAGAAACACAGCGTTATCTCCTCAATTATATTCAAAAGCATTTTCCCGAAACCAAATTTATCACCTTGTAAATGCGTTTAGGCAAATAATGATATTTAGGTATCTATTGTGTGTAGGTCACTAAATCAAGTTTAGTAAGTGAACCTCCGACCTTATTTCAGCTCACAATAGATCCAAATTAGTGCGTTCTTCTCATTGTAAGCGAAATAGCTGCAATGGGAAGAACGTCTAATTGCAGTTTCAAATAACGCTAGTTAAGCTGCACCAGTCAAATTACTGTATTGCCTAAATCCTTCAGTAAAAGCTCGAACCCACTGTCACAGTCAGACTGCTAATACAGACAGCCTTGCTTGCAAAACACTAGGCCAATAAGGGATCAGTCGTGGTTTCCACTCCCGTCTCCAATCGTCCCGCAAGCTGTAGTTCAAAATTAGCATTGCCCAGTCCCTTGATGACAAGATCGTACCAATTGCCCTGCGCGGCAATATCTAAGGTAAGGATAAGTTCTTTACCGGCTCCAATTTCCTTTGTCGCTGTATAATGCTGATAATTCAAACTTTTCACCTCCACCTGAACAGTCTTTGCATCCAGATTTTTGAGTGTGAGTTGCAGTTTACCTGTTGGTGCTTTGGTCAGTGATTTAAGTTCCGGAGACACCACGGCCAACAACGTTGCCGCATTTTTTTGTCCGGCAAACTTTCGGTAGAAACCATTTGGACCATGCAGCTCAAAGGCATATTGCTGTCCTTCAAATTTCTGTAGATCCCATTGATAGTTGAGGCGATCTCCGGCCTTGACCGCAAAATTCCAGTTTCGATAGGTTTCGATTTGGCCCTCTTCGTCTGTATAGGCAAGTGGACTATAGACATTGAAAGGCACTCCATTCGTTTTTTCACCAAATATGGCTGTATCCACCTGCATATTCAGGTTAAATTGACCATTCTGCACATAGCCAACGGCATCATGTCCATAGGGCAAGGCTGGTGATTTACGGGTTCCTTTTTCCTGAACACGATTGAATTTCGAAGTCCAAACCTGCTGCTTAGCCTGATTCAGGTCAGTAATTTCAATAAACCCGCCCGGATTATCCTTGAATTGAGCATTGTATATGGTTTCGATATATTGGTTTCGCTCTAGAAAAGGGAGCTGCTCCTGCGCTTGAACAAAGGGTGTGAATGCTGCTGTCAGATTACCGCAGATCGTCCGCCGCCAGGCACTGATATGATCCAGATGAATATTTTTGTTGTATTTATGGTTAAAGAAGTATTCCAGGAACTGTAAAGTCGACGTATGGTCAAACACCTGGGAGCAGACTTTTCCTCCCCTTGACCAAGGCGATGCGATATACATCGGCACACGGAATCCCAACCCAACCGCTCCCTCACGGGCCTGTTTCTTTGGAATGCCCTGTTTGAGCTCATTGTCCAGACGCACCATTTCCACTTCGCTGTCAATTCCTGCCGAACAGGCCCCTGTATCTTTCAGCATCAGATCCGGTACGAGAAAAGGTTTCACATGGTCGTAATAGCCATCATTCTCATCGTAAGTGATGATAAAAATGGTCTTTTTCCAGACCTCCGGATTTTTGGTCAGGATATCCAATACTTCCGACACATACCAGGCCCCATACCAAGGGGCGCTGGGATGATCCGAGAAATTTTTGGGACCAGCCAACCAGGATACCGCGGGTAATTTACCGCCGTCGACATCTTTTCGAAACTGATCCAGCACATCCCCTTTAGGTACTTCCAAATTCCGCTTTTTACCCTGTTCCTTAAATTGCAATGTCTCCAGCTTACGGTAATTATTATCCCCTTTATTGATCGTAAAGGCGCGTTGATGTAAAGATTTCGTAAGATCAGACAGTTTATTATAATTGTCGGCATTGAACGCTTTCAATTCAGCTTCAGCCCGCTCAAGGGCTTCACTTTTCTTACGGATGTCAACACGAATTTTCTCGGCCTGCTCCTCGGATTCGGGCGAACGCTCTTCGAGCTTGGAAATCTGTCCCGGCAGATCACGTACCTGTGTTGCGAGGTTGCTGACATAGGTATCTTTAAATTTGACCTGATAGGCCTGAAAAAATTCCAATAGATTACAGCCAAAATTGGACAACCAAGCGCGCTCTTCACCCGATAGGCCTCCACCACAGCTTGTTTCATTTTGATAAAAACGCCAGTCTATATTGTTCTTTTCCAACAACTCCGGAAAGGTTTCCCAGGTCATTTTGCCATAGCCGAAATCATCGTTACGAATATTGACCTTCTGCAATCCATCTTTTACTTCTGTGATTTTACCGGTCCAAAAGAAAGAACGATTGGGAGTTGTACTGGTCATGCCCGAGCAGAAATTCTGATCACATACAGTAAAAGCATCCGCCAGCGCATAGTGGAAAGGTAAATCTTCACGCGTGAAATAACCCAAGGTCAGCGGCATTGACGCATATTGCTTGTTACCCGATTGCTTAGCGGTCAACCATTGGTCGTATTTCCCCTGGTTATAAGCGTCCACCTGACTCGCTCTGCTATGGGGAAGTGAGCCCATCCAAGTCACCTTGCTCTCTTTGAGATTTAGTCGAAAAGGAGCAAATACCTTCCCCGCCTTATCTGTCTGATACCATACCGGCAGGTCGTTGGGTAACCGCACCGCACGTGGATCATTGAAACCACGTACACCGGAAAGACTCCCCAACGTATGATCAAAGGAACGATTTTCCTGCATCAGGATCACGATATGTTCTGCATCCAGAAAACTGCTTCCCGGCACCGGATCTATTGCAAAGGCTTTTTGAATGGAGGCCGGCATAAAACTAGCAATACCAGCAGCTCCAGAAAATAACAAGGTTTTTCGAAGAAATTCTCTTCTGCTTTCCATAATGTTTATCTATAATTTCGATTTGAATCTACTTAGATTTCTTTTTGTTTCATATTTCTTCGTGTAAATCTTGTGTTACTAAATTATTTCCACCAAAAGAACAGCCCAAAAGGGTCCCATTGATGAGGTTTGCAAAATTTGCTTACTTTTACAAAACGACAATGCATACATTTATGGTGGACATTTTGCTACTCGAAGATGACAGGGTTCTTTCTACTGAAATCAAATCCTTTTTACTAAGTCAGGGCTTCTCTTGTGACCAGGCCTTTGATGGCATTGAATTTTTGGCACGGACACATCAAAAAAAATACGGCTTTTACCTGCTAGACATCAATGTTCCCAAGATAAACGGTTTAGAAATCTGCAAGAAAATACGAAGTCATGATGCGCTGACCCCGATTATCATTCTCTCTGCCTATGATGACATCGACGACAAAAAGGAAGCTTTTCTCCGTGCCGCAGATGATTATTTAGTCAAGCCTTTTGTGTTGGATGAGTTGTTGATGCGCATCAATTCACTTCTTCGCCGACATCAGCACAATGAGAGCAATAGCCCCAAGACATTGGTCATCGATGATCTGATTATTTATCCTGAAGAGGCCAGGGTACTGCGGTCAAATGAAGAAATCAACCTGACGCAGAAGGAATTTCAGTTGCTGTTGATCTTGGCACAGGCCAATGGACGTACCTTATCTAAACAACATATTTCTGAAGAAGTATGGCAGAATCAATTTCAGACAACACAAAATACCATCGAAGTTTACATCAATTTTTTACGTAAAAAAATTGATAAGAATTTTGAAAATAAGCTTATCCACACCAGACCTGGATTTGGCTATTACCTCGCTGCGGATAAATGACTTTAAAAAAGAAAATAGCGATCAGTTTTAGTATTGCGTTCTCCATCCTATTCGGAATCGCGATGCTCATCATCTATTATGCCAGCGTTGATTTCAGAAATGATCAATTCCGTCAGCGGCTGGTCGATAAACTGGATTATATTTCACACTATATTGCCAATACGCCCTCTTTTGACCGCGAATCGTATAAAACTTATTTTCAGGATATTGAAGATGGACTCTTTTATGAGGATGTCATTATTCTGGACAAGCATAAAAAACTTATTTTCAGCACGGTAAAAGACAAAACAATTACCTGGAATCAGGCGATTATTAATCGTCTGGACAATGAAAAACGAATCTTCTACAAACAGGACCAATATGAAATATTGGGCAAATACTACCTGATCAACAAACAGACTTACTACCTTTTGGTTAAAGCCCAGGATTATTCTGGGAACGAGAAACTAGATCACCTGGCCATCGTCTTAACGATCTTATTCTTACTGAGCACTTTGCTAATCTGGATCTTTAGCTACAATCTTATTCTTCGTTTATTACATCCTTTGGATAGACTCAAAAAAGACATCACCCAAATCAATGCCAGTAAGTTGACCAACCCGGTTAAATATGCCGGAAATACGGATGAGATCGCGGTATTAACCCAAGCATTCAATACCATGCTGAAACGGCTGTCCAGTGCTTTTGAATCCCAAAAAGAATTTAACTCGAGTGCTTCCCATGAGCTGCGCACACCACTGGCCAGAATGTCATTCCAATTGGAAAACCTCCGGCATCAACAACAGCTTGATGAAGATGTCAGCCACGTACTTGACAATATCGCAAAAGAAACACAGCATCTTTCTGAAGTCACAAGCTCGCTAATGCTCCTTTCAAAATTTGATTCGGCCACACTCCAAACCACTTATCAGGAAGAACGGATTGACGAGATCATTTTTACGGCATACGAAAAGGTCGCAAAAGCCTTCCCCGATCTTCAGCTTGATTTTTCTATTAAAGGCATCGCAGATCCTAAATTGACCCTCGTTTGTTCGGCGCAGTTGATTGAAATCGCTTTTGTCAATCTATTCAAAAATGCAGCGCTGTATTCCTATCACCCTGAAGTAAGTGTTGTTATCCATGAATCTCCGACGCAACTGAAAGTATTGGTAACCAATCATGGAGCTGCGCTGAGCACCACTGATCAAAAGCGTATTTTCGATGCGTTCAGCCGTGGCGAGAATGCCTCAGAAACCACCGGATCGGGCTTAGGGCTGCGGATCGTCAAACGCATTATGGATTCACATCAGGCCAGCGTCGAATACAAAGCCAATACACAGCAGTCGGCTCATACATTTACACTCCGATTCCCTAAGTCAACCACCGAAAACAGCGATTTCCTACCCCTCCAATAGGCAGCTGAGGTAAAGAAAGATCACATTTTAAGCTTTTTTTAAGTATTTATTAAGGGACTTTTAATCTGTGCCCGCGTTCTTTGTTGCATAAGATTCGATCATGATGACAAAGAAATCCTTGCTATTTTTGCTGTTTTTAAATTCCGTTGCATTCGCGCAACAGCAACCTGCGATAACCTACGATGCTATGCATTCGGAAAATACAACTGCCCATTCTGAAAATACAACTGGCAAAACAATACAGCAGTCTTCTGGCCGGAAAATGACGCTTCTTGAATGTGAAGAAGCCTTCCGAAAAAACAACCTCTCCTTATTGGCGCAACAATATGATATCAGTCAGGCCGAAGCAGATGTCATTCAGGCCAAAATCTGGGAGCTTCCGCAATTGGAAGTCGCCGTCAATGCTTATGATCCACAAAATAAAAAGGCATTCCATGTGGGGGGATCAAAAGATGCCAGCGTATCCCAATTGCTTTATCTAGGTGGAAAAAAGAAAAATGAGGTTGAGTTTGCCAAATCAAATGTCGAGCTTTCAAAACTTCAATTCAGCCAGTTGCTGGCCAGTCTACGGGCACAACTAAGGACAATATTCTATTCTCTTTATTTCGAACAGCATAAACTGGCAGACATCAATGTGCAATTGGATTACCTCAACAGCCTGTTGACAGCCTATAAGGAAGAAGGCAAAAAGGGAAACGTTTCACTTCGGGACCAAGTTCGTCTGCAAACCATGGCCATCGATCTCACCAACGAAAAAACGAGTGCCACCAATATCATTATCGGTATGCAACAACAATTAAGGGTACTGCTCTCCAATCAGGAAGATGTGCTCCCCAATCTATCGGATACGGAGGCAGATCGGGAATTGGCAATCAGACCTACAATGAGCATGGACAAGATATTTGACCTCGCACTTGAAAATAATGCCGACTATCAATTTGCGTTAAAAACTGCCGAAAGCTCACAGCTTTTTACCAAATGGCAAAAATCCCTGAATACACCCGATATCAATTTAGGTATAGAATACAGCCAAAACGGAGGAACATTTCACAATGAGGTGAATCTCAAAGCAGCGATTCCACTTCCACTATGGAAACAAAACAAGGGAAATATCATCAAGGCCAAATATGCCGAAGAAGAAGCCAAAAAGAATATCGAAGTACAGCGACAGCTATTGGAATCGCAGATCCGTTCCAACTATCAGTCTTGGGAAAATCAATACAACCAATATTTCACTATTACGGCTGACGACCTACACAATATTGCTGTAGTCTACGATGGTGTATTCAGCAATTTCAGAAAAGGAAATATCTCCCTAGTTGAGTTCACCGATTTTATGGATAGTTATCGGATATCTATCCTCAAACTTTATGATATGAAAAAAGAAATTATCCTCAATGCCGAGCAGCTTAACTACTTGGCGCAAACCCCTATATTCAATTCAAGCCATGTCAACTAAACAACTTCTCCTAAGCACTGTGGCCATCGTATGCTTATACGCCTGCCAGAATCATAAAAAAAACGACAATTCAGCGATTGTCAAAGGTTTTGAAATCAGCGAAACGATGCTCAAATCGACAAGTTTTGCCACGGTAAAAAAAGAAAATGTAACTGAGGAACTAAATTTCTTCGGTAAGATATCAGCCGATCAGAACAATTACATTGACATCTTTCCACTCGTTGGAGGGAATGTTGTATCCGTCAATGTATCCTTGGGTGATTATGTACATAAAGGTCAGGTACTCGCAACAATCAGAAGTACAGAGGTTGCGGGCATACAAAAAGATCTATCCGATGCGAAAACGGATGTGCTGCTTGCCGAAAAGAATTACCGTGTCGCAGAGGATATGTATAACGGTAAATTGAGTACTGACAAAGATATGCTTGAGGCTAAAGGGCAATTGACCAAAGCCAAGGAGCAACTGCGCCGTTCAGAGGCCGTCAGTCAGATTTACAATGTTCGTACGGGTAATATTTACTCCGTTGTATCCCCTATTGACGGATATATCGTCCAAAAAAACATCAATAAAGATATGCAATTGCGTAGTGACCGCAGCGACAATATCTTTGATGTCGCCAACACCAAAGACGTCTGGGCAATACTCAATGTCAATGAAACGGATATCGAAAAGATTAGCATGGGCATGCCTGCCGTTGTCTCCACATTGAGCTATCCCGACAAAAAATTCGAGGGAAGTATCGACAAAATCTTTAAAATCATTGATCCACAAACCAACGCCATGCAGGCGCGCGTCGTCCTGGATAACAAAGATGGCCTACTTATTCCGGATAGTAAAGCCACGATCAAGCTACTCCATCACTCCAATACACAGGCACTGGCCATCCCTTCGGATGCGGTCATTTTTGATCAGAACAAGTATTTCGTGTTAATCTACAAATCACAGAATGACATCAAGATCCACGAGATCCAACCCATGAAACAAAATGTAGAAACCACCTATGTTAGTACTGGGTTGCAGGAGGGAGAGCAAGTGATTGTCAACAACAAGCTTTTGATCTATAGAGCATTGAATAATTAACCCGTGTTAGCTTTTTACGAGAATGAACAAATTCATTAAAAATATCATTGCCTTTTCCATAAAAAATAAAGCGTTCACCTTTATTTGGGTTGGTATTTTGGCTATTGCTGGCTTTATTAGTTTCAAAAGTATGCCTATTGAGGCATTTCCAGATGTAACCAATACACAGATTACCATCATCACCCAATGGAATGGCCGTAGTGCTGAAGAGGTAGAACGCTTTGTGACCACACCTATTGAATTGGGCATGAGTCCCGTTCAGAAGAGAACCAGTATCCGCAGTACGACCATGTTTGGGCTTTCCATTGTCAAAATCATCTTTGATGACGGGGTAGATGATACTTTTGCACGCAATCAGGTCAACAACTTGCTGCGTTCGGTCAGTCTCCCTGAAGATATAGACCCTGAGGTGCAACCGCCATACGGTCCGACAGGAGAAATATTCCGGTATACCTTGCATAGCGACCAACGAAATTCCAGGGATCTATTGACATTACAAACTTGGGTTATTGACCGGGCATTGAGAGGTGTTCCGGGCGTTGCTGACATCAATGTGTTCGGTGGCCAGGATCTTGTTTATGAGATCAGTACCGATCCCATCAAATTGGACAAATATAATCTTACGCCCCTACAGGTTTACGATGCAGTCAGCAAGAGTAACCTCAATGTCGGTGGTGATGTAATTGAAAAAAGTGGACAGTCCTATGTCGTCCGTGGCATCGGTTTGGTCAACTCCATCAATGACATCGAAAACATTACGGTGATCAACGAACGTGGAAACCCTGTATTCGTCAAAAATGTAGCGGAGGTCAAAGAAAGTTCCATGCCCCGGGTAGGGCAAGCCGGTTTTGGCAAAAGCGATGATGTTGTTGCCGGTACGGTGGTGATGCGTAAGGGAGAAAACCCTAGGGAGGTACTGACTGCCGTAAAAGCAAAAACTGCGGAACTCAACGACAAGATATTGCCCAAGGACGTCAAAATGCAAACCTTCTATGACCGCGACAACCTGATGGATTTCACGACCCACACGGTCATGCACAATTTGATCGAGGGTATTGTACTGGTCACCCTGATGGTATTGCTTTTCATGGCCGACTGGCGGACGACAGTAATCGTTTCCATCGTCATTCCGCTTGCCTTGTTATTCGCATTTCTATGTCTTAAACTGGCGGGTATGAGCGCCAATCTGCTCTCTTTGGGGGCTGTGGATTTCGGAATTATTATCGATGGTGCCGTAGTCATGGTCGAGGGTATATTTGTCATGCTGGATCATAAGGCCCATAAATTGGGGATGGAAAAATTCAACAAAATGGCCAAGGCAGGATGGATCAAACAGACCGGTACCGGGTTGGGAAAAGCCATTTTCTTCTCCAAACTAATTATCATCACCTCCTTGATCCCTATATTTTCCTTCCAAAAGGTGGAAGGCAAGATGTTCTCTCCTCTCGCATTTACCCTCGGTTTTGCCCTATTAGGTGCACTGTTATTTACACTGACCCTGGTGCCGGCACTATCCCATATCCTGTTAAACAAAAATGTCAAAGAACGGCGTAATCCCTTTGTGGAGTTTTGGAACAGAATCGTAGCCAAGAGTTTTGGTTTTACCTTTAGAAATAAACGTCTGAGTTTAATTGTATCACTGGTCATACTGGGCACGGTGCTATTTTCTGCTAAATTTCTAGGAACTGAGTTCCTGCCTACATTGAATGAGGGTTCACTTTGGGTGACCGCCGAAATGCCGATGAGTACTTCCCTAAAGGAATCCATCAAAACGACCAAAGTATTAAAAACGACATTGGAATCCTTTCCAGAAGTAACAGGTGTATTATCGCAAACCGGACGGAGCAACGATGGAACAGATCCAAATGGTTTCGGTTTTGTGCAATTTGCTGTAGCACTGAAACCTAAGGAAGAATGGACACGAAAGATTAACATGGATCAACTGATCGAAGAAATGGATCATAAGCTCAAGCAGTATCAGGGCATCACCTACAACTATTCACAGCCCATTTCGGACAATGTCGCGGAAGCTGTCGCGGGATTTAAGGCCGAGAATGGGATTAAGATCTTTGGTGACAACCTCGCTACACTGGACCGTCTATCGAAAGAGGTCTTTGCACAGATCAAGGATATACAAGGGATCAAGGAGCCCGGTATTATCCTGAATATTGGTCAGCCGGAGGTCAGTGTTATCCTAGACAGAACACGCATGGCGGCATTTAATGTGCTACCAGCCGATGCCCAGGCGGTATTGGAAATGGCTTTTGGAGGAAAGACAGCTTCAGTATTATACGATGGGGAGCGCAAGTTTAACATTCGCCTGCGTTATGCACCAGAATACCGGAAGACAGAAAAAGATATTGCTCAGCTGATGGTTCCCTGTGGTGATGGTACCTTGATCCCCCTAAAAAGTATCGCAACAATAGAAAAGGACAATGGCGCAGCCTTTATTTATCGGGATAATATCAAACGCTATATCGGTATTAAATTTTCCATCCGGGATCGTGACCTGGGGAGTACCATTGCCGAAGCACAGCAGAAAGTCAGCAAGATCAAATTACCCGATGGTTATTCCATTGGCTGGACCGGTCAGTTCGAGAATCAGCAACGGGCGACACATCGCCTGGCGCAGGTGGTGCCGATCAGCTTGGTTTTGATCTTCTTCTTATTGTTTATCTTATTCGGCAATATCAAAGATTCTTTGCTCGTTCTAGCCAACGTTCCTTTTGCACTGATCGGCGGAATTATTGCGCTGCATGTGACCGGCATGAATTTCGGTATCTCCGCGGGTGTGGGCATGATTGCTTTATTCGGGATATGTATCCAAAATGGTGTTATCCTGATTTCCGAATTCCATCAGAACAAAAAAGATGGCCTGCCCAACGATCAATCTATTTACAAAGGGGTCAAATCACGTACCCGGCCTGTGGTCATGACGGCATTAATGGCTTCAATTGGATTGTTGCCAGCCGCACTCTCTACTGGTATAGGTTCGGAATCGCAAAAACCGCTAGCGATCGTCATTATCGGTGGACTGATATCCGCCACCATCTTGACTTTGCTCGTGTTCCCAATCATCTATGCTATCTTCAATCGGACTGAAAAAGTACAACGAAGAGTCGGGGTTTAGACCGTTAACGGTTATCGATACTGCTTACATCATGAGGTGTAAGGCAGTATTTCTTTTCGGGATACATGTTGGTGTAACATTTGTATCTATTCAGGGCATAAAGTTTCAAAAACAACAAAAAGCCCTTAATTTTACAACAAATTATCGTCCAGTTGGTATTATTCCATACTGGATCAATAAACAAAATATATGACTATTCTCACCTTTACACTCATCCTCCTTTTGGGTGCTTTTGTTGCGGGACTCTTAGGATCGCTGACAGGCTTGGGGGGAGGGGTCGTCGTCATTCCATTGCTGACCCTTTTATTTCATGTCGATATCCGTTATGCCATTGGGGCCGCATTGCTGGCTTCCATTGCCACCTCATCGGGGGCTGCTACAGCCTATGTCAAAGAAGGGATTACCAATATCCGGCTCGGCATGTTTTTGGAAATTGCGACCACAATCGGTGCTGTCATTGGTGCCGTTATTGCAATCTATATGCCGACCAATACGATTGCCATTATCTTTGGTGTGGTACTTATCTTTTCAGCCGCAATGACGATACGCAAGAAAAATGAACATGCCTTTTCCGGCGGTTCAGCTTTAGCCGAAAAGCTAAAATTGAACAGTACTTATCCAATGGATGGCAAACTCGTTCCCTACAAACTGACCAATGTGGTGGGCGGTTTTTCATTGATGGGTGTCGCAGGTATTCTATCTGGTTTGCTGGGTATTGGTTCGGGTTCCCTTAAAGTACTCGCTATGGATAGCATGATGAAAATTCCCTTTAAGGTCAGTACCACAACAAGTAATTTTATGATCGGGGTGACGGCCGCGGCTTCAGCCGTGGTCTATCTACAACGGGGTTATATGGATCCGGGAATTGCCTTTCCAGTGATTCTGGGTGTGCTTTGTGGTGCTATTACGGGTTCAAAGCTTTTGAAAAGAATGAATCCCAAGACCCTACGTATTATTTTTGCCGTCGCCATCACATTGGTCGCACTGGAAATGATTTTTAATGGATTTCAACATAAATTTTAGGCGAATAAGCTTTACACATTTGATATTCGCCAGTATCACACAGTCGAATATCAGTTTTGAACAGTGTAAGTTCAATTGTACAGAAAAATTAATGCGCTCGTTTATGCCCTTGGCAATAGACATTTAATAATTAATTATTTGCAGATGAAACAGGTATTTTCAAAAAACTATTGGAGCGATAAGGACATCTCACTTTTGGTCGGACAGATTTTACGGACAGGTGTTATCTTGGCCTCCTCCGTGTTAGTGATCGGTGGGATCTGGTATTTGATCGTCCACGGACAGGATGCAGTACCCAACTATAAAGATTTCGTCGGTGAGGGCAAATCCAATACAACTATTATCGGTATTATCGTCGGAGCATTCAACAAAAATATTCCCCAAATTATACAACTCGGGGTTTTGCTTTTGATCTGCACACCGATTGTACGGGTGATCGGCTCCCTTTTTGGTTTCGTTATCGAAAAAGATAAGCTCTATATCGTCATCACATTGATTGTGTTGACGGTTATTATAGGCAGTATATTGAGCGGAGTCAAGGGATAATACAGTTCGGATTTCACTCCCTTACCGCTTGGCTCTAAGCCAGGTCGATTTCTCCAGTGCATATTCAAAATTCCTCCGTTCGGGTTCGTTGACATAAGACACCATTTTTTCGGCTACTTTACTTGCCCCTAGACGTTCGACAGCTTTCTGCGAACGGAAATTTTCGGCACCTACGTGTAAATAGATCTTATCCACAAAATTAAAGGCAAAGTCAAACATCATTTCTTTGACCAAAGGATTGATCCCCGCCCCCCAATAAGCCCTTGCATAGAAGGTAAAGCCAACAAAAATAGATTTTTCGGCCTCATTTAAACCATAATATCGCGTGCTTCCAATGCATTCCCCCGTCGTTTTATCCAAAATAAGATAAGCTGCTTTGCTCTCCAATGCAGCATCAAAAAAAGACCGAAAAACCTCCTCTTTCCAGCGGTCTTTGTTGGGGTGCTGCTCCCATATCAACGGATCTTTAGCTACTTGATAAAGCGTATCAAAATCACTGGGGTCTATCAACTTTAATACGACCTTATCATTTTCAAGTTTATTCGGTGCTACAAACTTCATTAGAACATGTTTAACGTTGGACTTCTACCAAAATTTTAAATTTCATTAAAAGATACCAATTATTGATGGAACTAAGTTGAATTACGTTTCCTGTTATTCAAATATTACACCAAAATGTCCAATTGACAGATTAGGATAACATATCTTTAATATTACCATCGATAACAGCTTTACCGACAATGAACAACGAACGATACAATGGATAAAAGATGTCTAGTTTTTTTGATTTTCATCATTTTGTAATTGTATCACCACTGGAGATACAAATTCGACTTGGGTATAAGTTTCGTAAAATTGTATCCTTCTAACTGCTAATTCTACTTTATAAAGCGCAATTTTTCGTATTTTACACCCTAATGGAACAGTTCAAGGAATTTGTAAAACAACGCATCAATGTCAGCGAAGAAGAATTAAATGATATTGTATCACGTTATCATGTCAGAAAAATCAAGAAGAAGGAATATTTTTTAAGGGCAGGTGAAGTCTGTCATTATGAAGCTTATGTCGTCAGTGGGCTGTTTAAGTCATTCTATGTCACGGCTGATGGGATAGAACATATCCTTCAATTTGCCATAGAAGACTGGTGGGTGGGTGATATTGCCAGTTTCAACTATCAGGAACCGGCTTTACAAAATATTCAGGCACTCGAAGATTCAGTTGTACTCACACTGTCGAAAACAGATAAGGATAAACTTTACGAAGACCATCCGATTTATGAAAAGCTTTCCAGAATTATGGCCCAGCGTGCACAGATCGCATCCCAGCACCGTATTATCTCCAGTATAGGTTTTACGGCTCAGGAACGCTATCTGGATTTTATCAAGCGCTATCCTAAAATATATCCCAGAATATCCAATATGCAGCTGGCCTCCTACCTTGGGGTGACACAGGAGTTTTTGAGCCGCTTAAAAAGACAAATTTTAAAGCCTAATCGAAATTCTTGACCTACATCAATTTTTTCTATTCAAGTTTATCCCACCTTTGCAAAAGTTTGTTCAAACAAACATTTTTAATAATTAAACGTTTGATAAATAAACAAATAGAAAATAACATGAATAGATTTTTCCAATTTTTAGCAGTGGCAGCGTTAATGGTTAATGTTGCTGTAGCGCAGGTAAAATGGTCTGCTGATCCGGGACATACCAATGCAAGATTTGATGTAAAACACCTTGGTATCAGTTTTGTCGATGGTCAATTTACCAAAGTGGAGGGAACAGTGGAAACTGCAACCGGTACAAGTTTCAACAATGCAAAAGTAAACTTTTCCATTGATGTCAATAGTGTTGATACACGTATTGAAGCACGTGATAATCATTTAAAAACAGATGATTTCTTCGCTGCAGACAAATTTCCAAAGATGACCTTAAAATCTGTCACCTTCAAAAATGCGAAAGTGAAAGGTAAATATATTATGGTGGCAGATCTGACCATCCGCGACGTAACTAAAAAAGTAACTTTTGATGTCACTCAAAATGGTGGTGTTATTACCGATCCTTGGGGAAAAACACGTGCAGGCTTTACAGCAAAAACAAAAATTAACCGTCAGGATTTTGGCATCAAATACAATGATAAATTACCTTCAGGTGTAGAAGCAGTTGCTTCTGATGTGGACATTACTGTCAATACCGAATTGGTTTTGAACTAGGTAAAGATTTTTAAATCACACAAACTGAAAGTGGCTACCCAAGATTTGGATAGCCACTTTTTTTTGGCTTATTACTACTCAGCCATAAGCTCGCCTTTCTCATTCTCGGGCGAATTTCTTTTTACCTTACAAGCCTTTCAATAGACCACCATCCAGCGGAATATTGGCTCCGGTAAGATAGTTGGCGTAGGTCGAGCAAATAAAAGCGACCAGGTACCCATATTCCTCAGGCTCACCCAAACGAGCCGCCGGCACCTGTTTTAACCGCAATTGCAAAGCCTCATCATAGGATACCACCAAGCGCTGTGCATCCATATTGGTCAAAGACTGAATTCTTTCGGTATCAAACAGCCCTGTTAATATACTATTGACAGTCACGCCGTCCTTTGCAACATCATCTGAAAGCGATTTGCTCCAGCTTATCAGGGCGGTACGGATGGTATTTGATAAAACCAGATTAGATACGGGCTCTTTTACAGTGGAAGACGATACATTGATAATGCGTCCATAACCGTTTGCCAACATATAAGGTAAGGCACAAGAAGTCGTATAACAATGATTCTGAAATAAGAGTTCAAAGGCATGCTGGTAGTCCGCCAGATTTTTCTGATCAATCGTTCCCGCCTGGGGTCCGTTGGAGTTATTGACCAGGATATCCACCTTGTTTGATTCAAAATAACGATCTATTTGTACTTTATAGTCTTCATGATCATTGTAATCGACCAGAATATATTGATGTACCTGCCCTTTTGAGCTGTCCAGGCTTTCCAAAGTATGCTTCAATTTCCCCTCACTACGTGATGCTAGGGTAACCGAGGCACCACAGGATGCCAAAACTTTGGCAATCCCGGCACCGATACCGGCAGAACTTGCGCCAATCAGGGCTTTTTTTCCAATTAGATTGATTTCCATAACTATTTCGTATGCTATTAACTTATACCAGCTAATTCGTTGTGTGTATGATTCAAAAATATAGATAAACTAGGGAAGGTCATTTAATCATTATCTTTTGCCCGGATCATGGCAATAAATAAATAGACCGCAAAGACCCATGCCGAGCCCAGGCATATCCAGGCAAAAACGGGAATGCCCCACCATTGCGGTTCAATACGTGCGACAATTACCATTCCCCCCAATAAATTGAGTGACATAAACATGATTCCGATCACAATACGGTTGACCCCTTTACGGAGTATGGCATTGAAGGAACGGGCACTGATCAGACGATGATTCAAGGTGAAATTTCCCGTACGGAATAGCCGTACTAAAGCCCGCATATCCTCCGGAAGTTTTTCGACATCCCGGGCGAAAGATTCTATCTTATGTTTTCCCTTCTTGAAAATAGCTTCTGGCGATAACCGTTCCATCATGATCCGTCGGGCAAAAGGCTTAATACTCTCCATGATATTCAGATCAGGATAAAGTTGGCGACCGATTCCCTCCATCAAAGAAATACCTCGCATGAGCTGATAGATATATTCCGGGAAATACAAGCGATTGTCACCAATGATCTTCCAGAGTTTATTGAACAGCAGATCGAGGCTGAGATCACCTAGGGAAACATTATCGATCATGTCAAATATTTCATATAGGGATCGTTCAAACTGATTTCGGTCAGGGATATGACTCACTACAGCCACGTCCTCAATGACATCGGCCAGTCGGACTGCATCCTCGGAAATCGCTGATTGGATAAACTCCTCGAGCTGTCGTCGGTCAATTCCGAGCAATTTGCCCATGTTGCCAAAGTCCAGAAAGGCAATACGCCCATCGGGCATTACCATCATATTACCAGGGTGCGGATCACCGTGAAAAAAACCGTGGATAATCACCTGTTCCAGATACAGATTGATCCCATTTTTCACCAAGGTTTCCACATCCATTCCCCGTCGTTTAATTTCCACAACATCTGTCACTTTGAAACCATCGAGATACTCCATACAGAGCACGCGATCAGAGGAGAGATCAGGGTAAACTTTGGGCACCTTGATCAGTTTGTTGCCTTTAAAATTTTTAGCAAAGCGTTCGATGTTATGGCGCTCAATGACCAAAGACATTTCCTCTTGCAGGGTCATTGCAAAAGACTCTACAATCAGGGAAAGGTTGAGATTTTCCAGTGCGTCATTGTACATGGTCAGAATCTTGGCGATATCACGCATGAGCGCAAGATCTACACGCATGACCTCATCTATTCCCGGTCGACGGACTTTTAAGACAACATTTGTGCCGTCTTTTAATGTCGCCCGATAGACTTGAGCAATAGACGCTGCGGCAAAGGGCTCCGACGCGATGGTCTCAAATTGTTCGGTGATATCTAATCCGAGTTCTTCAGCGAGATATTCCTGAATGTCGACTTCAAAGGGTGGGACATTATCTTCGAGTTTTTTGAGTTCCTCGACAAGATCTTTTGGGAGCAAACCTTCGCGGGTGGAAGCCGATTGCCCCAACTTGATAAAGGCCGGCCCGAGCTCTTCCAAAGCCATACGGATACGCGTATATACACTGATTTTATCAACATCTATATTACGCTCTAAGCTCGCTCTTGCCCCTTTCCATGGCAAACGGGCAATGGCATCTTTGAAACCATATTTTGCTAATATGCTTAAGATTTGGGAACTACGTTGTAACTTCTTGGTCGGATTGTACATCATGGACAAGGATTTTCGATAACAAGATACGAAATATCCAAGTTCAAAAAACACAAAGACTTTACCTTTTTCGCATCAACACCCCTATTCCGCTTCCATCTGATCCAGGTTTTCTCTGATCTGTTTGACATAATCCCCATAATAGGCACGGATCATAAATTCGGTAATCAACACGATAATAACGATCGAAATAAGTGCAGAAAGGATCATCCATAGTATAAAATTGGGATCTTGCTGGAGGGTCTGTCTGAAGTGATATAATTTCTCAAACCAGGTGATTGCTCTATTTTGGCCAATCATAATGAGGTAAAGAAACAAGGCTTGCGGAATCATCACATAGGCAACGATACGATACGTCTCCACGGCATATTTGAGATCATAATAAAGCTTGAGAAGATGCTCACGGGATGCCAAAAGATCAATCTGCTTGGCACTTTTGATCAGGTAATAGAACCTACGGTAATATAGCAAGCTCGACAGCGAGATCTGCACAATAAAAAAGTAATACGCAAAAGCTGCATACCCCGAGATTTTATAAATAGGTAGCATGGGTACAGCAATCAGAAAAAACATGCACACCACCCAGGAAACAAATTCACGTTTGATATTGCGTCTCAGTTTGGCCATGATATTGCCGACCTCCTTATAATGTTTTAGATTTGGATTTTGTAGATCCTCATCTGTTGGCTGTTCCTGCCAAGATTTTTTTAATTCATCAAAATTCATAATTGTATTTTTTAATGATTTGTTGAATCCGTTCTTTTGTACGATTTAATTTGACCCGTGCATTGACTTCAGATATACCAAGATGCGCCGCAATTTCACGATGGCTCTGGCCTTCCAAAAACAAAAAGATCAATGCTTTTTCTACAGCATTCAGTTCATGCACCGCCTGATAGAATATTTTTAGCTGTTCGTCTTTATCCGGATTATAAGATTCGTCGGGAAAATCATGCCGTTCTTCCAGGCTATCGTAAATCTGATGTTTTTTCTCTTTCTTTAAAAATACCATCGCGGTATTCAATGCAACACGATACATCCATGTTGAAAATTTACTTTGCTGCTTAAACGTTGCGTAGGATTTCCAGAGCTGATACACAATTTCCTGATAAAGATCTTGCCGTCCATCATGGTCATCCATATACATACGGCTCACCTTGACGATAATTCCTTTATTTTCGTCAATCAACTGAAGAAATTCTGTTTCCGAATGAGCCAATGGTAAATTTTCTTTTAAGATCTTTTCAGGTAATAAGTATAGCAAACAAACAAAGTGTTACAGCTTAATTTAAAAATATGTAAATTGTTCATAAAAAGGAGGCAAATCACAATAATAATTATGGAAAATATATTTTATGAGGGACAGGTCATCTGGGCACAAATAGATGCCAATCGGCACATGCGCCATTCTGCCTATGCCGATATCTGTGCGCAGGCACGGAGTAATATGTTGAACAAAATGGGCTTTTCTTTGGACAAGTTCGCCCAGTTTCAGATCGGACCGATCCTATTTCGGGAAGAATTGATCTACGCGAAGGAGGTTCATCTGGATGAATACGTTCAGGTAAAAGTGGAACTGACCAAATACAATAAAATCAATAGTCGATTTTCTTTTGTTCATAAGGTCTATCGTAAGGATGGCATATTATGCTGTACAGTAAACGTTGATGGCGCCTGGCTTGACTTAAAACTGCGAAAATTGACCAAGTTACCGGAAGAAATGGAGCCCTATCTAGCCAAAGTACCGCGTGCAGTGGGATATGAAGAGATTGGATAAAAAAATCCCTCGGAATATTTTTGTATTCCGAGGGATCAAAACATAAACTAACCTAAAAAACTATCTTATTTGAGTAAACTGACCATCGGTCAGGATGAGCTTATCATATGATCTTTATATTTATCATATGAGCAGCATGAACTATTTTACTTCGATCAAACGCTTTGCAATAATGGCGTCTTCTTTCTTGCCAACAGTTAAAATCAATATTCCACCCTCATAGGCTGCTTCAATATTGCTATAGTCAACCGTTTCAGGCAAGGTAAATGATCTTGAAAATGAACTATAATTGAATTCCTTCTTGCTATATAGTTTTTCTTCACTTACTTGCTCTTCTTTTTTCTCTGCTGAAATAGTGATAAGATTTTTATCTACATTGATTTTAAAATCTGATTTATCCAATCCTGGAGCTGCCATTTCGATCTTAAATGATTTTTCAGACTCCGAAATATTCACCGCAGGAACACGTGAAACTAAACGATCTGAAATAAAATTATCATTAAATAGATTGTCAAATACAGTATTTACAAATGGGTTTACTGCGTCGGTATTCAAACTTTTTGTAGGGAATTTAATTAATGCCATTTTTTGTCCTCCTAATTTTTTTATTTTTTGTTAAGCTTTATTTTCTAACTCTTTTCTAGGGGATATTCAATTCACGTACCAGTCGCAAAACAGAGACAAAATGTCATTTTTAGATAATTTAAAACGTCATTTTGACATATCTTATTTAAAACCCTCCAAAAAAAGGGAGCGACATTGTCATTGTGAGGAAACCAAGATCCCTCTATCCGATATAGCATTAACGTAGCAGTAGGCAAACTGTTTTCAGGCAGATTTAATTTTACAAAACATTAACCTTGGAGCTTTACCCTTCTGGTTCTGGTCTTTCTTGTTGTTCCAGTGCTCTAATCAGCAAAAACTTAACAGCATCGTAGATATAATCTTTTGCCTCTGCATAGGAAACATCATAAATCCGTGATACCAAAGCATCATATTGGGGAAAGGGGGAAAATAGGTTAGCATAATAAGCATCCAGCTGCGCATGAGTCGGTAATTCAAAAGCCAGGCGAAGTTGAAATCGCCGAATAATTGCTGTATCCAATATCTCAGGATGGTTGGTTGCCGCAATCAATACAGCTTCGTTGGGAAAATAGTCGATCAATTGGATAATCGTGTTCACCAGGCGGCGCATCTCTCCTACATCTTTCTCTTCACTGATCCGCGCTTTTCCGATCTGGTCAAATTCATCGAGAAAAAGTACAGCTTTTTCACGTCCAGCCTTGTCAAAGACCTGCTTGATATGCTGTGAAGTCTCACCGATGCGGGATGAGATCAAGTTACTCAGATTCAAGATATAGATCGGTTTGTCGAGTGCTGTCGCCAGCGCTTTTGCCGTCGTTGTTTTTCCGCAACCTGAATAACCGTGCAATAGAATCTTGTTGCTTACAGGCAGACCATATTGCGAGAGCTCTCTAATATAGCGATGTTCCTTAATCAACTGTTGCAGTTTCTGCCGACTATCTTCCGCTAAAAAAACATCTTCTAATGCTATCTTTTCCTTATCGGCTATAACAAGATCGTAAATATTCATCTTAACAATTTGACACTTTTATACAATGGATCCACAAATTTAGGCTGGTATTTCAAACTTTTGCTGGTCCAGTTTGAAAATTAATCATTCAGGTATTTCAAACCAACCTGCGAATAGGATAAATCGCCGCCAAAAGGTGGATTCGATTTGCGAATGACAACCTCGATCATTTCGGCATGCGGCACCCCTAACCGAATCTGTTCCAATATTTCCGCAGCTGCAGATTCCAGCAGTTTCCGTTTGGGCTGCATCACACGTGCAGTGATCTGGTATAGTTCTTCATAGTTTAGCGTATTACGCAAATCTTCGGTTTCTGTATTATGAAAAGGGAAAGAGACATCAATAGACACAAAAAATTCATTCCCGAGAATCTGTTCTTCCTCGTAATAGCCAATTGGCGCATAAAAACGCGCTTCTTTCAATGAGACTGTCTGTAAAATGGTTGCCATGCACAAACCTAAGCAAATTGTTCCAAATCAAAAAACCTACACTTTCAACGAATTCAATAGCAACAGATCAGAGCAAAAATCTCGTCAGCCAAAAGCAGACACTTAAATAGATCCTATTTTAAAATTATAATTGTATATAAAAGCAAATTTTCCTAAGTTTAAATACACCAAAAACCCAACAGATGAACTTTTCTTTATCTTCGGCACTAAGCCTGGCGATCTTATGCGGTTCCAGCGCAATCCATGCCCAAACAAATATGAAACCCAGCGATACAGAATATTACAAACCTGTTCCGCCAACAGTAACACTTAACAAGGGAATCCCAAGTGATGCCATTGTTCTTTTTGACGGTAAGGATCTGAGCAAATGGAAGAGCGAAAAGGGAAATGCAAATTGGACAGTAGCCAACAATACGCTTGAAGTAAAACCTGGAACTGGAAATATCGAGACAACCGAACATTTCGGTGACTTTCAGCTCCATATTGAATGGAAGAGTCCCGAGCTAATCAAGGGTGAAGGACAAGGCAGAGGGAATAGTGGCATTTTCCTGCAGGGGCTCTATGAAATCCAGGTATTGGACAACAATAACAATCCGACCTATGTTAATGGTGGTGCGGGAAGTCTTTACAAACAACGTCCGCCGTTGGCTCAGGTCATCGTAACGGACAAATGGCATGTGTACGATATCATCTACAAGGCTCCCCAGTTTAACAAAGACAGTCTATTGATCAGCAAAGGCACAGTCACTGTTCTCCATAATGGCGTCCTTGTCCAGAATAACACCCAGATTGATGGCACAACAGAGTACATAGGACTTCCGAAACAACTGAGCCATGGTCCCGGCCCCATTATCCTGCAAGATCATGGTGATCTGGTCCAGTTTAGAAATATCTGGCTCCGCAAACTATAGATCGACACAACAATTTCAGTTAGACAAGCAACAATTCTGTACTAGGTTTTATAGGGCTATTTCCCTAATTTAGCCCTATAAAATTTAAAAGCAAACTCCATCATAAGGACAAAAAACACTTATGGTCGGCTCAGCATCATTAAAAATAAATTATTCTAATGAAAAGAATTGCGCTATTCTTCTTGTTGGCAAGTGCCTTAACCAGCCATGCCCAACGAAACCTTAATTTGGAAGAAACGGTATTCGGACCGCGCACCTATGCGCCAACATCGATTACCGCAGCTTCCTGGATACCGAAATCAAACAGCCTCTCTTACCTCGATAAATCGTATCAAAATCTGCTCTCCAAAAGTGCAGCAACCAATTGGACAGAGACTGGCTTGTTGTCTAAAAATGAGCTCGAAACAGCTTTAAAAGCTGCAATTCCAAACGAAACATTTAGCTTACGCATGTTTCCTTACGACTATAAATGGCATGATGGCAATTCACTCTTGCTCCAGGTAGATGGCAAAGATAAGGTATATACAGTCGTCTATAATGTCAAGTCCAAAAATATCGAAAGTTTTATCGGCAACGATAGCCAAGGTGCTAACCGCGAACTAAGCACAGACCTTTCTAAAGTTGCTTATTTGGTGGACAATAATATCGCCATCGTTGACAAAAACGGAAAAGTAACGGCAGTAACCAACGACAGCGACAAAGGTATTGTAAATGGTAGTGATTATACCCACCGGCAGGAATTCGGCATAAAAAAAGGCATGTGGTGGAATGCTCAAAATGACAAGCTGCTCTACTACCGCAAAAATGAAACCATGGTCGCCAACTACCCACTCCCCCAATGGAGTCCGAAAGTTGCCGAAATCAAATGGATAAAATATCCCATGACAGGGCAAAAGTCGGAGGAGGTAACACTGGTTGTCTACAACAGTGTCACTGGACAAAAAGTAACCTTACAGACCGGAGATCATAGCGAACAATACCTGACCAGTGTAACTTGGGATCCTTCAGGCAAATTCATTTATGTAGGCGTTCTCAACCGCGGTCAAAATGACCTCAAGTTCAATAAATACAATGCTGAAACTGGAGCATTGGTTAAAACATTGTTTGAGGAAACCGCAACAACTTGGGTAGAGCCAGAAAATCCACTAACCTTCTTACCAAACACAGCGGATCAATTTCTTTACCAATCCGACAAAGATGGCTACAACCAGCTTTACCTCTACAATACGGAGGGAAAACTGATTAAAAAATTAGGTTTCAAGGATATTGTATTGGAAAACCTCTTGGAATTCTCGGCTGATGGAAACAAAATAAGCTATATCGGTGTCACCAATAATGGTATGGACCGTCAATTATTTGAGGTAAACCTCAAATCCGGAAAAACAGTACAGCTAACAAATGAATCGGGCATACACCAGGCATCTTTGAGTGGTGATGGCAAGTATATCTATGACCAATATAGTGACCTGAAAACACCAAACATGATCCAGATCAAGGAGGTCAAATCAGGCAAGGGAACTGTCCTGGTTAAAGCTGACAATCCATTCAGTGGAAAAATTAATAATCCAAAAATAGAATTTGTCCAACTGACTTCGGCTGATGGCAAATATCCACTGACCGGCCGTATCATCTATCCAAATGATTTTGACCCTGCGAAGAAATATCCGGTCATGTATTATCTGTATGGCGGTTCTCATTCGCAATTGGTTTCCAACAAATGGTTGGGTGGAGCAGGTTACTTTGATCTCTACATGGCCCAACAGGGATATATCGTTTTTACGATGGACAATCGCGGTACCAATTACCGAGGCCGTGATTTTTATACCGCTACCCACCGTAACCTTGGCCAAAATGAAATGGCCGATCAGCTTAAAGGAATTGAATTCCTAAAATCAAAATCCTTTGTCGATCAACAACGCATGGGGATCTTCGGATGGAGCTTCGGTGGATTTATGACGACTTCATTTATGTTACATCATAATGATATTTTTAAAGCCGCAGTCGCTGGAGGTCCAGTTATTGACTGGAAGTTTTATGAAGTAATGTATGGTGAGCGTTATATGGACACACCTCAGGAAAACCCTGAAGGATATAAACTGACATCCTTATTAAATAAGGCCGATCAGCTAAAAGGACGGTTGTTGATCATCCATGGCGCGCAAGACCCAGTAGTGGTACAACAAAACAGCATGGAGTTTTTGGAAGCCTGTATTAAGGCTGGGAAACAAGTCGATTATTTCTTATACCCTACTCACGAACATAATGTGATGGGCAAAGATCGCATCCATATGTACGAGAAAATTGCGGATTATTTTAATCAGCATCTAAAAAAATAAGCAGTAACAGCTCATCATACAAAGGCGCCTTTCTTTTCTGATTGGCGCCTTTGTGTTATTAAGAATAATCTGTTTAATAGTCCATTAATTACCACTTGTCCTTTTGGACTGTAAATTTGTTGGCCATGTCATTTGTTTACCAGTTTTATCCACAGGTAATACGATTTTCTCTCTTGACACCAATTCCGGCTCCTCACAAGCTAGGTAAGTTAATATCGCTACAATAATCGCATTCTGCTTGACCTCGTCGAAGACAATTTTATCGTAGGTATCCCGATTCGTATGCCAGGTTACTTTTCCATAATCCCAAGAAGTGGAAGAAAGGCCAAAGGCCGGAATTCCTTTTTGTACAAAAGAAGAGTGGTCACTTCCGCCTGTTCCCGGCATTCCCGGAAAGCTGGTCTGGATCTCGTTGCGAAATTCTTCGGGTAGATACTGTAACCAACGACCGATATATTCATACGCCTTTTCAAAACCACTGCCACCTATACGCACAATACGTCCCGTTCCATTATCCTGATTCCAGACAACCTGTATATTTTTGGCAATATCGGGATGATCTTCCACAAAAGCCGATGAGCCGTTCAAGCCTTGTTCCTCACTTCCCCAGTTGCCGATCAGGATCGTTCTTTTATTTTCGGGATATACTTTCCGCAGGATGCGAACCGCTTCCATCATCGTAATCACTCCCGTTGCATTGTCTGTCGCACCCGAAGCCCCATCCCATGAATCTAAATGTGCCGACAGAACTACATACTCATTGGGCTTCTCTTTTCCTTTGATCTCAGCAATGCTATTATAAGTCTTCGCTGTACCAAGTTCCTTGGATTTACCCTGCAAGAGTATACGAGGTTTGACGCCACGCACAGCCATACGGTGAAGGAGGCCATAATCCTCCAAAGCGATATTAAAAACAGGAATCTGCTTCGATTTCGCATCAAAAATCCGTGTAAGCCCCGGAAGCTCGGTCCAGTAAGAATCAATCACACCTACTGCTCCAGCGGTTTCCAATGCCAATGGCAGCGTACGTCGTGTACTTCCGGTGTAGGTCATACTAAGTTCCCATTGCTTGAGCTGCCCATTCTTTAAGGCCTGATATTTTTCATAGCTTTGGGCAGAGGCAGATTCCTTCCAGTTGGCATCCGACCGACCCGAGATTGGATTCATGCCGATCAGGACAATTTTACCTTTTACCGTCTTTAACCAAGACTGAAAATCAGCCTGAGAACTAAACAAAGGCATCACCACCACTTCTGCTTCTACACCTTTTTCCTTTGTCGTCGGACTAAAGGCTAATTGCGTCCCTTCGAGTGATTTGATCCGTGGATAGGTCATCGTTACCGCTGAGGTTCCCCTTTCCCAGGAACGCCATTCTCCATAAGCTTCATTTCGTGCATCCGCACCAAGTGCGGTGTATTGTTTGACCACCCAGTCATGTGCCTGCTGCATCTGTGGACTCCCTACCAAACGTGGACCGATCATATCAACAAGTTCAAAAGCATAGTTTTCGAGCTGGGAATTTGCCTGGGCTTCCTGGACAATAGCCGCAACAACAGCATCTTTATTTTGTGCAAAAATTGCTGAGCTACTCAATAGCATAAGTGCCAGCCCAAAAGACTTCAAATTTCTTTGTTTAGTATATCGTTTCATTTGTAATTTAATTAGTTCACCATCCTGTAGGTTCGGCAGGATTGGTTTTTTTCGAAAATTACTAAAGATAATTCAAAAAACATATTCAAAAAAAATAGGGGTATCCTTGAATACCCCTATTACAACATTAGTATATGGTTGGTTGATTATCTACACAGCTTCTACTTTGGATTTTTCGTAGCTCTCCTGATGCACAGAGGCTACTGCTCTTCCAGATGGATCATTCAGATTTTGGAAAGAAGCATCCCAAGCAAGGGCTTCTGGTGTGCTACAAGCCACAGATTTTACCGATGGAACGGTCTGTGCAGCAGCAGCAGAAGGAAAATGCGATTCAAAGATTGTTCTATACAAAAACTCCTCCTTGTTCTTTGGTGTATTGATTGGGAAACGTTCGGCTGCTGCAGCAAACTCCTGATCAGAAACTTTGCTTTCTGCCTGTTCTTTTAAGGTATCTATCCAGCTATAGCCGACACCATCCGAGAACTGTTCTTTTTGACGCCAGGCAATGCTTTCCGGAAGGTAATCCTCAAAAGCCTTACGTACGACCCATTTTTCCATTTTACCATCACGGATCATCTTATCGGATGGATTGATACGCATGGCAATATCCATAAATTCTTTATCCAGGAAAGGTACACGTCCTTCGACACCCCAGGCTGCTAGCGATTTATTTGCACGTAGACAGTCATAGAGGTACAGTTTTTTCAGTTTACGAACTGTTTCTTCATGAAACTCCTGCGCATTAGGTGCCTTGTGAAAATATAAATAGCCACCAAAAAGCTCATCGGATCCCTCACCAGACAACACCATTTTGATGCCCATGGATTTGATCACACGTGCCAGTAAGTACATCGGAGTCGAAGCGCGAATAGTCGTCACATCGTAGGTCTCCAGGTGATAGATTACATCGCGGATGGCGTCCAAGCCTTCCTGAATAGTGAAGTTGATTTCATGGTGGATTGTTCCAATATGATCAGCCGCCTTTTGTGCTGCAATTAAATCTGGCGCACCTTTCAAGCCAACGGCAAAAGAATGTAATTGTGGATACCATGCATCTTCTTTATCATCGGTTTCGATACGTTTGGATGCAAATTTTTTGGTCACCGCTGCAATCACCGAAGAGTCAAGACCTCCCGAAAGCAATACACCATAGGGAACATCTGACATCAATTGGCGATGTACTGCATCTTCCAATGCTTTACGCAATACAGCGATATCAGTCTCATTATCTTTCACCGTATCATAGCTTTCCCAATCGCGTTGGTACCAGCGCTGTGGTGTTGTACCTTCTTTACTATATAAATAATGCCCCGGAGGAAATTGTTCGATCGTCTCACAGAAACCTTCTAAAGACTTTAATTCAGAAGCGACAAACAGTTGCCCCTGTGCGTCTTTTCCATAATACAATGGGATAATCCCCATGTGATCACGGGCCACAAAAAATGAGTCATCACGTGAATCATATAACGCAAAACCAAAGATACCGTTCAACTCATCGACAAACGATGGCCCCTTGGCTAAATACAATGCCAATATTACCTCCGAATCGCTCTGTGTTGCGAACGCATAATCCGGAAGGCTATTCCTTAATTCATGGTGGTTATAGATTTCGCCATTTACAGCCAATACAACTTTGCCATCTGGACTGTACAAAGGTTGACTACCTGATTTCGGATCAACAATGGCTAGTCGCTCATGGGCCAATAAAGCTTTTTCGCCCGTAAATATGCCAGACCAATCTGGACCACGGTGACGAATACGTTTTGACATTTCCAATACTTGGGATCTCAATGAGTCTGCAGGTTGCTTCAATTCAAAAGCGCCAATAATTCCACACATATTATGAAAATTTTAAATATTTCGTTTTTACATTATGTTCTTGACACAAAGTAAAACAATTAAAAACTAATTTCATAATAATTTTTAATTTTTATTATGTTTTTACTAAAAAACATAATTCAAACAAATAAAATTAGCAACAAAACACCTATTTGTTTACAATAATTACACAATGAACTAACAACACATTTAAAGATTTATCATTAAATTCACTTAGTAATCAAATAAACCAAGGACATGGATCTAATAGGAACTTTTTACGGTGACCTGGCACTTACGCCCGATGAACTGAATTCCATAAAAGAGAAACACGAGGCCATTACGATGAAAAAAGGTGATTTTATACTACACAAAGGGCAGGTTTCAAATGCCTACTTTTTAATAGAATATGGCCTTACACGATCTTTTTTGCACGACTACGAAGGCAACGAGGTCACGATCGGCTTTTGCAGCGACAACGATGTTGTTATTGAAGTTGCTTCTTTTTTTCAACGTACGCCAACGGTGGAAAATATTCAGGCGCTTGCGGACACCAAGCTTTGGAAAATACGATTTGAAGATCATCAGGAATTATTTCATCGTATTCCTGAATTTAGGGAATGGGGGCGTTCATGGATGGCAGCAGAACTGGTCCACAGCAAAAATAGGGCTATTGCCATGATCACCGAACCCGCGACCAGCCGATACCTGCGTTTGATCAAAGAAAAACCAATCCTGATCCAGCAGGCCCCTTTAAAACATATCGCCTCTTATCTCGGCATCACAGATACCTCATTGAGCCGTATCCGAAAAGAAATTGTTCACGGCAATTAAAGATTTTTCTTATCAGCGACGGTCTATTTTCAAATCTTGCCCTAAGGCAAGATTTTTATCAAAACTTCAGCTTAATTTTATCTTCACTTCCACAGACAGTCCCCTGGTTTACTGTCCATTGGAGGAACATTTAACAAGATAAGATAATGCGGATCTTTTATCAGCATGAATGTAAAAAGATACGCATCAAGAAATAATCAATATATTCAAAAATTAGAAATCATGGCAAAATTACACGCTTATTTAAATTTCGATGGTAACTGTGAAGAGGCTTTTACATTTTATGAGAAGGTCTTTCAAACAAAAAATCCGGGATACATGCGTTATGGTGATATCCCCGCAGATCCACAAATGCCAGCAATTCCAGATGAGGCCAAGAACAAAATCTGTCATACCGCAATTTCCATCAATGGCGAGAGCATGCTTATGGGCGCGGATGTCGTTCCAGCTTTTGGCCAGCAGTACGTACAGGGCAATAATACTTATGTGATGTTGATGTGTGACAATGCTGAAGAAGCAAAAAACCTACATACGGCTTTAAGTGTCAATGCAAAAGTAGTGGAAATGCCTTTAGGAGAGACCTTTTTTGCGGAACTGTACAGTTCATTCCAAGATCAATTTGGCATCTGCTGGATGGTCTATTTCGGAGGTAGCAAAGACGAAGATTGCGAAAGCAAAGGTTAATAGACAGGTGCGCTGTACTATAAATTAGTTTACAAAAATAGGGGCTTCTTTCGAGGCCCCTATATATTTGATCGGATCCTGTACAAATCCTTCAAATGCTGTTGGCTTATATTTGACTTAAATGAATGATAACATTCCCGACTTATTTATCGGTCAGTACATCAGCCTCAAAAACAACCCCATCCCAGCCATTTTCCATAAACTGGCGGATATTTTGATGTCCCTCACCCGCGGGGCTATCCAATACATTCTGATAATGCTCCGCAAACAAAACCAAGGTATCTGCGACAGAAAGATCATTTAGTTTAGCGAAATACAATACTTTCGCACTCCCCTGATTTTCCGTTGCCGAGTTTTTCAGGTTTCCATTTTGAAACGACGTCGGATTATACGTGTACTGTTCTGCGATATGATCCAAAACTTCCTGAAACTGAAACTGGCTTCCCTTTGACTTCGCTAATAATTCTTCTGTTTTCATCAGATTAAATTGTATGTGCTTTATACTAATTGTTTATTAAAGTTCTTTGTATTTAGCCTTTCCTACTGAATTTCTAAATAATTCCATGGAGCGAGCCACCTTTTGCTCCCAATTGATCAACCCGTTTTTCAACAGCTTCATCTTTAATCAATGCTGGTGCATGATGCGGTTTAGTGCGTGCGTCAATAATAATCGGTCCTTCACAGCCCCAATGTTTGAACGTAGTAAAGCTTTTGATTCCATAGATATCAAATGCTGGGTTACTCCGCGTAAAGGTTGTCCAGACGAAGTTATTGACTGTCTCGGCTGTAAAACTGGCATCGTCGCACAGTACCAGCAGCGGAAAACCTTCCCATGCCAACCCTTCAGCCGCACGGCACCACTCTTGGATTATCGCAGCTTCATCTCCATAGGACGTAAAAGCCTTTCCATCGATAGCCAATACACCCGGCATCACAAACTTCGCTTGGTTGAAAGGCCTTGGCAGATCAAAATTTGCAGGCAACTCCCGCGCAAGCTCCCTTTTCTTTGTTCCCGCAGCTGCAAATACGACCTTCGAACCCGCATTTAATCCATCACCCGAATAATCCAGGGTATCTATGGTCGTATTTGTCTGAAAATGAAGATCTCGCGCAGGATCAATTCGTTCCAGAATATGTCCTAAAAATGCTGGAATATTATAAATATCCAACTTGGGATTATCTTCATATGCCGAAATAAAAAGATATTTGGCCAAACTCAGTTGGTTTTTTCCAAGAATCTGATTGGCAATGGTTAAAATCTCCTGCGGACGGTCCACTCGTTGATAAGGTGTGTAGCGCTCTGATCCTATCGCAAACAATAAGGGATGCACTCCTGCCGCGTCCACCGCATTGACGGCATGCAGACCGGAGATTTCCTGAGGAATTGCGGCCCCTGTGATTTCGTGAATAAGTGCTCCAAAGCTAGTATCTTCCTGTGGTGGTCTCCCAACTACTGTAAATGACCAGATCGGATCTTTCTTATGGTATACATTATGCACCTTCATCAACGGAAATGGATGTGTAAGACTATAATAGCCTATATGATCACCAAAAGGTCCCTCCGGTTTATTCTCATTGGGATAAACAGTCCCCGTGATCACAAAATCCGCATCCGCCGAAATACAAAAACCTTCCTCATCGTAAAAATAACGGAACCTTCTATTGCCTAAAGCCCCAGCGAAGATCATTTCAGAAAGGCCTTCTGGCAGAGGCATGACCGCAGACAAGGGATGCGCCGGCGGGCCACCCACAAAAATACTTACCTTAAGTGGCACACCAAGTTCATTGGCCTTTGTCTGATGAATACCGATTCCGCGGTGCAGCTGGTAATGCAATCCTATTTCTCGGTCTGGGATATAATCGTTGCCTGAAAGCTGAATCCGGTACATCCCCAAGTTGGCTTGCATAATTCCAGGTTTATTTACATCTTCCGTATAGACCTGTGGCATGGTGACAAAAGCACCGCCATCCATTGGCCAATTGACGATTTGAGGAAGCTTGCTGATGCTTGTTTTACCATGTAGAATCGGAGCGCCAGACTTCTTTTTCCAAGGTAAGGCACCTAAAGCAGTCATGGATGAACCGATATATTGAAATGGATTTTTTAGCACAGCAGCCGGATTCATCTTGACATCCACCAATTTTTTAAGATGATCCAACGAATCACGAAACATAAACTTCGAACGGTCCAATGTACCAAAGAGATTAGATACAGCGGGAAATTCTGAACCTTTGATATTTTCAAAATACAATGCTGGTCCCTCGACATCAAACACCCGCATATGAATTGCAGCCATTTCGAGGTAAGGATCGACTTCCTCTTTAATCCGGATTAAATGGCCATGTTTTTCAAGATCCGCAACACATGCTGCTAGACTATTGTATCCCATATATTAAATCTGTATCAACGCGTTAATCCACAAATTTAACAGAATAATTTAGAAGTAAATAATTATTCACCCCTGTTTATCTCCATTGGGACTATAAATGCTTTAGATAAATATCAAAAGTTCACAAACCAAAAAAACTCCATTACCGACAGGCACAAAAAGCATTGAAAGGATAAGCATATTACAGGTTTCCGTTGGCTGTTAGACCATGCAGAAAAAAATTAGGTATCCATACTGACATAGGCTTTCAGCGGTGTAAATTCAAAGGCCTGGACTTTCTGCCAGGTTGAATTGTCCACATTTTTTTCATAATAGAGCACCCGTCTAAACTCATCAATATCTTCCTTATTGATATCGTTGAACCGGCTCAGCAATAGCTTCGCAAAAAATTTATTTACGCCAATCTCGCGCTTTTGTGTATCGGAAGTATAATTGAGAAATTGATAAAACAAGCTTCTAAACGTTACCTCTTCATGTCCACCAAGGTAAATCACCTCAGATATAAAGTTGCCTTCCCAGGGCATTTCCCGAAGCCAGCGGTAGACATCCAATAAAGGTAAGGGATGAAATTTAAGCGAGGCCACCCAATTCCAATAGAATATGGTCTGCCGTTTGGCCAACTTGCTAAAAATTCGGTTCAGTACACTTTCCTTTCCGATGACACTGCTTTTGACCACAATGGTATACTGTACACGTAAAGCTTCCAATAGATTCCGAACAGGCTCTAAAAAATGCTCATCCATCAGCCTGGCCACATAGATCACGCGGTTATTACCCGCCCGCTTACAGATTTCAACAAAATTACGAAGACCTAGCAGTTCCAGCTGAAGCTGAATATCGTTATCCAGGGTAGGAACCTGTGTAAAATAAATCCCAAAGTTCACATCACTGATCTTAAAATTATCATAAGCGGGTCCTTTCCGCAACAAATCAAGTTCAAAAAGCTTCGCTGTCACTTTCTCCTTCACGATTTTATTAAAAATAGATAAGTTTCGCACCAAACCTATAACATCAAAATCCTTCGTTTGTAAATAACATGACGCCCGTCGTCCCAAATAGGTATTTAGCCCACTAATTAAAACCTTTTTCATTCTTATAATTATTTCTGAGCACTCGCTTTCAATGGTATAAATGTGCTAATTACAGCTTTTTTTATTCTTCTTCTTAAGGCGGTCATACAACTACCTTCTGTGGTTTTAACGATTAACCAAACAATAAGCTGGATCTCATTTTAACTGTCCTATAGATTGCAAAAGCCCATGATGGTTTTCTCTTCAAATACTTTGACTAACTACGATCATAATTTCCTAATTTTAGAACAGAGAAACCTCAAATAAGTTTAACACTATTTTTATTTTTATAATTAGAACAACTTGTTTTCTGTCGATATAGGAGCAATCATCGATCGTTTAGGCTATTTTCCACGTATGACTTAAGCAAATGAAGCTGTTGTCAGAAATTTATTACATACAGCAATTTTGTCTAAAACCACTTCTTTGTCCTTTTTATGTCAATTCACGCCTAAATATTTTCACAAACACAATATCCTTATATATTTGTAAATCTTCTGAAAATAGGCTGCACTAAAAAGTATTTATCTTCACCTCTATGGACAAAAGGGCTACAATGATCTGGTTTAGAAATGATTTAAGACTTCATGACAATGAGGTATTTTATCAAGCCTCTGAGAAGAGTTCCTTCATCATTCCTGTCTATTGTTTTGATCCCCGTTATTTTGACCGCAATCAATTTGGTAATTTAAATACTGGTGTACTGCGTGCAGCATTTGTGATCGAAGCCGTCACTGCCTTAAAAGAAAAATTAAAAAGCCATGGAAGTGACCTACTGACCTATATTGGCAAACCGGAGGATATTATCCCGCGTATTGCCCAAAAATATCAGGTCAATGAAGTCTATCACCATCGGGAAGTTGCACTGCGCGAGACCTCTATTTCCGAAAAAGTAGAGAGTGAGCTCTGGAATAGCAAAATCAACCTCCGCCATTTTATTGGACACACACTTTATCATAAAGAAGATCTCCCTTTTCCGATCAAGGATATTCCGAATGGATTTTCCGTTTTCAAGAAAAAGGTGGAACGTGAGAGTACGGTACGCCAACCGATTCCTTTCCCCTCAAATTTCCTGACTCCCCCGCATCTGGAAGACACCAAGATCCCCACGTTGAAGGACCTAGGCTATTCAGATGAGGAGATCAAATCTGTTGATGACATCTATATATTGGGAGGAGAAGATACTGCATTGAGTATTATGCATTCGGTATTGTCCACTTATCCAGAAACGGAGCAGGATCCTGTCATATTGGGTCCTTTTATCGCTGCTGGAGCTTTATCCCCAATCCTTCTTTACAACAACATTAAGAAATTGGGCGAAGGAAAAAAAGATAAACGATTCGAAAAAATAATAGACATCTTACTTTGGCGGGATTATTTCCGTTTTATGCTCAAAAAATATCCAAATGTATTTTTCAAACCGCTGGGTTCAAAAAACAGTACTACGGTAGATATCCCGGCGTTAACGGTGAATGAGGATCTATTCGAAAAATGGAAATCCGGTCAGACAGCGGATGATTTTATCAATAGCACCATGATACAGTTGAAAAAGACGGGTTATATCCCCTATCAGGCGGGATTGATCGCCGCCAGTTATCTGGTGCATGAGTATCAGGTCAATTGGTTAAAGGGAGCATCCTGGTTTGAAGAACAGCTTTTGGACTATTCTCCAGCCACCGTATACGGGCAATGGTCCCATGTCGCTGGCGTAGGCACAAGTGAAAAAGACAACAAGGCTTTGGATTGGCAGAAATTGATCAAAACCAACTTCCCAAATGGGCTTCCAAAATTGGATGAATTATTCGCTAAATAAATCTTCGGCAGAAATAAATAATTTCAAAACAAAAGAAATTTGTAGGGCCCTGTAGGGCGCTTTTAAATCATGCTAAAAATGTTAAGAATTGGATAGATTTATTGATTAAATTATTCAATTTCAGTATTAGAAACTCTTTTTTTATTCATAACTTTGACAAATTTCATAGTTTTAATTGTAAATGGACAATCTGACATATTTGAGTAATGCTGATTCGGCTTATGTCGATGGCTTATATCAATCGTACAAGCAAGATCCCCAATCGGTAGATTTCGGATGGCAAAAATTCTTTGAAGGTTTTGATTTCGGTCAAAATGCTGGTGGAACAACAAGTTCAGTAGGCGAGGCAACTCCTGAGCACGTATTGAAAGAAATCAATGTGCTGAACATGATCAACGGTTACCGTGACCGTGGCCACCTCTTCACTCACACCAACCCTGTTCGCGAAAGACGTAAGTACTACCCTGGAAAGGAATTGGAAACGTTTGGTCTTGCTGAGGCAGACATGAGCACAGTTTTCAATGCCGGTGTAGAAGTTGGCTTAGGTCCAGCAACATTAAAAGATATCCGTCAACTGGTTGAAGATACCTATTGCCGTTCTATTGGTGCAGAATTCAAATATATCCGTAATCCAGAAAAGATAAAATGGTTGCAGGACCGCATGGAAGCGGATCGTAATATGCCAAAATTCTCTTTGGATACCAAAAAGAGAATCCTGAACAAACTGAACCATGCTGTTGTGTTTGAGAACTTTTTAGGCACTAAATTTTTAGGTCAAAAACGTTTCTCTTTGGAAGGTGCAGAAAGCTTAATCCCTGCATTGGACTCAGTTATCGAAAAAGGTTCGGAAATTGGCATCCAAGAGTTTGTAATCGGTATGGCTCACCGTGGTCGTTTGAACGTATTGACCAATATCATGGGTAAATCTTACAAATCCATCTTCTCGGAATTTGAAGGTAAAACCTATGCAGACGATCCAGAGGTAAACTTCGGTGGTGACGTAAAATACCATTTGGGTTTCTCTTCTGAAGTCAAAACCAACGATGGCAAATCCGTTCACTTGAGTTTGGCGCCAAACCCTTCCCATTTGGAAACAGTAGATCCAATTGTAGAAGGTATGGTACGTTCTAAAATCGACTTCAAATACGATGGTGATTCATCAAAAATTGCACCGATCATTATCCATGGTGATGCTGCAATTGCTGGTCAGGGCGTAGTTTATGAAGTAACTCAAATGTCCAAACTAGATGGTTACAAAACTGGCGGTACAGTACATATCGTTATCAATAACCAAATCGGATTTACAACAAACTATAAAGATGCACGTTCTGGAACATATTGTACCGATGTTGCAAAAATCACTTCTTCGCCTGTATTCCATGTCAATGGAGATGATGCAGAAGCTGTAGTTTATGCGATTAATTTGGCTGTTGAATACCGTCAAAAATACAAAACAGACGTATTTATCGACTTATTATGTTACAGAAGATTTGGTCACAATGAGGCTGATGAGCCTAAGTTCACACAACCTTTGTTGTACAAAATCATTGAAAAACATCCGAATCCAAAAGAAGTATACGCGAAAAAATTAATCTCCGAAGGAAGTATTGATGAAGCGTATTCAAAAAATATAGAAAAAGAATTTAAGGCGGAATTGCAGACTAAACTTGAAGAAGCGAAAACTATTGAAGTATTGACTGAAGATCTTCCGATGTTTAAAGGTGCCTGGGAAGGGTTACGTCCGGCCAAAAAAGGAGAAGTATCGACAACTACGGATAAAACTAAAGTTGCAAAAGATCTTTTCTTGAAATTGGCGAAAGAGATCACGACTTTACCTTCGGACAAAAAATTCTTCCGTAAGATCACTCGTCTGTTTGAAGATCGTGCAAAAATGATCAGCAATGATGCATACGATTGGGCAATGGGTGAGCTAATGGCTTATGCGACTTTATTGGACCAAGGCAACCGTGTTCGTATCTCGGGTCAAGATGTACAACGTGGTACATTCTCGCATCGTCATGCGGTATTGACTTTAGAAGATTCTGAAGAGAAATATATTCCATTGGCAAATATCAAAGGTGGCGACAAATTCTCGATCTACAACTCCTTACTTTCAGAATATGCTGTTTTAGGTTTTGAATATGGTTATGCATCTTCTAATCCAAACTCGTTAACAATTTGGGAAGCACAATTCGGTGATTTCTACAATGGTGCTCAAATCATCGTAGATCAATATCTATCGAGTGCGGAAACAAAATGGAGACGTTCAAACGGCTTAGTGATGATGCTTCCACATGGTATGGAAGGACAGGGTCCTGAGCACTCTTCGGCACGTATCGAAAGATTCTTGGAATTATGTGCAGATGAGAACATGATCTTGGCAAACTGTACAGTACCCGCCAATTACTTCCACTTGTTACGTCGTCAATTGGTACGCGAATTCCGTAAACCATTGGTGATCTTTACACCGAAATCATTGTTGCGTCACCCGAAAGTTGTTTCTCCATTGAAAGACTTCACAGAAGGCGTATTCCAAGAGGTCATCGATGATGCAAATGTAGCTGCAAAAGATGTAAAACGTGTATTGTTCTGTTCTGGTAAAGTTTATTATGACTTATTGGAAAAACAAGAAGCTGACAAACGTAAGGATGTAGCAATCGTTCGCATCGAGCAATTGTTCCCAATCCCTGCTGAGCAGTTGAAAGCGATCCGTAAAAAATACAACAAAGCCAAAGAGTTTGTATGGGTACAAGAGGAAAATGAGAACATGGGTGCATGGTCTTACTACTGCCGCAAACTGATGGGTACTGAGATTGCATTTACAGGTTTCGTAGCACGTAAAGAAAGCGGAAGTACAGCAACAGGTTATATGAAGCAACACGTTGCTCAACAAGCAGCGATCTTAAATAAATCATTCGAATAAAAACAATTTAAAATCAATTGCGTCTTATGTATAGGACGCAATTGTCAATAAAGAACATTATATATGAGCTTAGAAATTAAAGTACCAACCGTAGGTGAATCTATCACGGAGGTAACCTTATCACAATGGTTGAAACAAGATGGCGATTATGTGGAGATGGATGAAAACATCGCCGAACTGGAGTCAGACAAAGCGACGTTTGAATTACCAGCTGAAAAAGCAGGTATCTTAAGAATCATTGCACAAGAAGGTGATACTTTAGAAATCGGTGCTGTCGTTTGTACAATTGAAGAAGGTCAAGCTCCTGCTGGTGGTTCAGCTCCTGCTGCTGCACCTGCTGCTGAGGCATCATCAACTGCAGCTCCAGCTGCTGCTGCAAAAGACGAAGATCCAGATAGCTACGCTGCTGGTACAGCCTCTCCTGCTGCCGCAAAAATTTTGAGAGAAAAAGGAATTGATCCTTCAACTATAAAAGGAACAGGTAAAGATGGCCGCATCACAAAAGAAGATGCTGACAAGGCTCAACCTGTTGCAAAAGCTGCAGCTCCAGCGGCGAAACCTGCTGCTCCTGCTGCTACAACTACTGTTGCGCCAGTTGCTGGTTCAAGAAACGAGCGTCGTGAGAAATTATCCTCTTTACGTAAAACTATCGCAAAACGTTTAGTAGCTGTTAAAAACGAAACAGCCATGTTGACAACTTTCAACGAAGTCAATATGCAGCCGATCATGGATCTACGTGCTAAATATAAAGATACGTTCAAAGAGAAATTTGGTATCGGTCTTGGTTTCATGTCTTTCTTTACAAAAGCAGTAACTACAGCATTGGCAGAATGGCCAGCAGTGAATGCTCGTATCGAAGAAAATGAAATCGTGTATTCTGATTTTGCAGATATTTCAATTGCAGTTTCCGCTCCTAAAGGGCTAGTTGTTCCTATTATCCGTAACGCAGATGCGATGTCATTGGAGCAAATCGAAAAAGCGATTGCTACATTGGCGGGTAAAGCACGTGACAACAAGTTAACGATCGACGAGATGACTGGTGGTACATTTACAATCACTAATGGTGGTGTATTTGGATCCATGATGTCAACGCCTATCATCAACGCACCACAATCAGCAATCTTGGGTATGCACAACATTATCCAACGTCCGATCGCTGAGAATGGTCAAGTTGTTATCCGTCCGATGATGTACATTGCACTTTCTTACGATCACCGTATTATTGATGGTCGTGAGTCAGTAAGCTTCTTGGTTCGTGTAAAACAATTATTAGAAGATCCAGCTCGTTTATTGTTGGGGGTATAATTGTTACCAAAATTATAACATAAAAAAGACCTGTACGAATCGTACAGGTCTTTTTTATTGTACTTTACCTCCCCTTCTCTCGGCTTGATTTCCTTAGGTATTCTACGAATATGGATTGGACAGAATGTCTATCCTCCCCCTTGCTCACCTCCTGCGGCTTTTGTGAGGTTTCTGCCTGCGAATCTAAATCAAGGTTTTAATTTCTTCTTTTTAATTTATACTTTCACCTGTAGATATTTGTTTGCTAAGAAGCTATCAGCGAATTAAATAAGCCTACGAGGTTCATTTATAGCCAGCGGAATGGAAGATGCATTAAATAAACAATTATGAACAGTAAGATAATAGGTCTAACGATTATTCTTTTGCTTTCGGTGTTGGCACTCTCAGCCAACATGGCCAATCCATTTGGTCCCCATAGCATTACGGCCCAATTGGTTCCTTCGAGTAAAGCAAAAGTACTTCGCGAACGAATTGATATACACCTTGTGCGCGACACGGTAGATTATGATTATCAGAGCCAATTCAATATAGAATATATCATCCATGCCGAGGAAAACATGGACTTCCCCTTGGTGTTTCTTGCGCTCAATTTAGATGGATTAGAAAACGTGACTGTTAACCAAAAAGAGATTAAATCTATTCCATTAGATCAAAAAAATCCTAAATTACCGTTTTTACGGTTCAAAGATGGTTACTATGAGATCAGCTATGGAAATGCGGAATGGGAGCGAATTAACCTAAATGACGCCTTTTATTTTACAGCCAAACTTCATAAGGGTGAAAACAGTATTAAAATTCAGTACCGTGCTTTGATGGGTTATGACCGTCGGGATATCCTCACAAAATATGAAATTGAATATCTCCTATTTCCTTCGAAGTACTGGTCTTCCTTTGGACCAATTGATCTGTACCTGCATACGGGAAATAAGATAAAGGCTTATGCGCAGAATTTGGGCGCTCCTAAACAGCAAACTGACACGCTCGTTCATTGGACTATTGCGTCTGTCGGAAAACAAGAAAGTTTTAAAATCGAAGTTGGGGAAAAGACCTCATTTTTAGCAAGCGCAATTCTCTGGATCCATCCTGAACTCCTTGCATTGATCGGATCCATTATACTATTTTATTTACATATCAAGTATATCTATAAAAAGTACAAAATAGGTCGGTATCGTTATGCACTGCTCATTGGAAACCTGATCGTACCAGGTTCATTCTATGGATTTTGTTGGTTTTGGACCAGTTTGGCAAATTACCTGGTCAATGGTATTTTTACAGATAACAGTCGAGGGTTTATCCTATTGGTCATTGTTACCTTGCCATTCATCTATATCATTTATGATTTGGTTCTTTTTGTTATAGACAGGAGCATCCGGATCAAATTTCAAAAACAGCAAATGAATTAAGCTGACCTACTTTTTATAGGTCAACTTATTTTCAATCATCCGATTGTTATATTGTTGAATAAAGGCTTTCATCTTAGTTTCCATCGTATCCAAGACCGCCGGATGTTGTTTTATCAGGTCCTGCTTCATCAACCGATCCTGTTTCATATTATAAAGGGATACCGGCTTTAAGCCATCGTAAGACATCATATAGTCTTTGTAGTAAAAATTGTAGCTCCCAGCATTATTGTTCAGGACAAAATTATCCCTTCCTGGTTTAAACGCATCCGAACCGAACGCAAAATAGGGTTCATCGTAATGGAGATAATTTAAAACGGTGGGCATAATATCGATCTGTTGCACCAGTTTATCCGCCTTACCGACCAATCCTTCGCCTGGAGCATAAAATATTATCGGGATCTGAAAGCCTCCAGCTGTAGTCTGATACTCGGGAAGGTAACTTACAGTTGCGTGATCAGCGCAAATCACAAATAAGGTATTGTTAAACCAAGGCATTTTAGATGCAGTCGCAAAGAATTCGCGAAGTGCATTGTCGGTATAGCCGATTGGTTCCTGCACCGGTAGCGGTCCTTTCGGAAATTTGCCCTGATACTTTTCTGGCACCTTAAAAGGATGGTGTGAGGACAGCGAAAAGAAGCTTGCAAAAAACGGTTGTTTTAACGTATTGATTTTATTAGCGGTAAACTGTAGAAAAGGTTCATCCCAGATTCCCCAGATACCATCAAAATCCTGATCATTGTTATATTCGTTTTTACCAAAATAATGTTGAATTCCTGCTAACTTCATATAGGCTGAGAAACCCATACTTCCATTCGGAGCACCATGGAAAAATGCAGTTTCATATCCTTTTTTTCCCAAGAGTTTAGCCAAACTAGTGGTCTCATTACCCGAATACACTGAAAGCACAAAGGGTTCGCCTATGGAAGGGATACCTGTAATCACCGAAGGTAAGGCATCGATGGATTTGCGACCATTAGCATAGGTATCTGTAAAGGTATAGCCGTTGCGAATCAAAGAATCTAGAAAAGGAGTATAACCTTTATATTTTCCATCTTGAATATCTTTATTCAGTTCACCAAAATGTTCCTTTGCAAAACTTTCCAAAATCAATACAACAACATTCTTTTTATTGAAGGGTTTGTCTGTTTGTGGAAGATGGATCGGATCATACAACTTGTTCAGCTCCTGCTCTGGATAATAGTTCACCGGCTTGAGACTAACAGCTTTTAAGGTTTTCAATATACTAAATGGCGTATTCAGTACAATATTCATTTCTTCGGGGGTGTCCACATAGTCACCCGCATTGCTCAATGTAATCGGACGGGTACTGTGTGCCCAGCCGCCACGAACACCACCTATAAAAAGAAAAGCAGTCAATAAAAAGAAAGGAACCTGAACGAGGAAAGGTTTCCAGGAATAACGTTTTGGTTTTTCCAGTTGGATCAACTGATACGATTTCGATAGGCCATAGACGAGTAATGCAAATACCAGCAGGAGATACCAGTAATCAAGACAAAAGTCAAATGCCAATTTAAACAAGTTGGATTCATTTGAAAACTGGCTCAATACTGTACCAGTGGTCCGCTTTAGTGTAAAAGGGTAATAGGCATAGTCTATCAGGTTCAAGGCGATCCCTAGCGAATTAACTACGACAAAGATCCATTTGGAAATCCGTTGATAGGTCTGATTATAAGTGAATGGTCCAGGGACCGTCTGCATAACAATGTAAAGAATATTCAGATAGAGCAAAGCTACTGTATCAAAACGCACACCTCCGCCAAACATTACAAACAGTTTTCCTGCATTTACGTTAGGAAATAATGAGGCATTCAGCAGATAAAACCCCCATCTGAGTAGGGCATAAACGATTAAAAGAAAGGCAAAGCGAATGGCGACTGCAAAATAGGGTGCTAATATTCCTCTTAACTTCATCAGGTTAATATTTTAGAAATTCACGATAGACCTGCTGATAATACGCTTTGGCAATATTCAATATACTATCGGTTTTGGCAGCAGGATATTCTTTATTGGATCTATAGTTGATGATTCGGCCAACATTATCAAAAGATACTGCCTGTTCTGGTGTAACGGCACCAAAGGCATCTTTGGAATTATAGAAAGCGATCTGTGGTGTCGTCGGATTAAATAAATCACGGCTCCAATGATATCTATTGGTCGGAAGTTTCAACTGCGTCAACAGTGTCGTTGCCAAATCTGTTTGGTTTCCGATGCGATTGAAGATTTTACCCCGGTATTCCGGCTTGATGACATCCCCAAAAAACAACAGTGGGATATGGAATCTATTGGGATGGAAAAGTTCCCATTTTTCCGATGGCAAACGATGGCCGTGATCCGCGACAATCACAAAAAGTGTATTTTTGTACCAGGCTTCTTTCTTGGCTTTACCAATAAAATCGAAAACAGCCGAGTCCGTATAATTCGCCGTGCTTCTGAACTTATCGGCGTTATTGGTACTACCAAATTTATAACCGTGCTTTAATTCAAATGGTTCGTGATTGATCAATGTAAATATCGTCGAGAAAAAGGGTTGTTTCTCCTTTCTAAAATCATGAATCATCTGGTTGAACACCACATGATCGTAGACTCCCCAGGAAGCGCGCTCGGCATCCAAACCAAAATTGGCGTTATCAATCACTCTGGAAATACCATGTGTCAACATGTAGGACTTGAAATTATAAAATTCACTTTGTCCACCATGATAAAATGAAGTTTCATAACCTGCATGGTCAAATTCCTGACCAATGGCAGGCATATTTTCGTGTTTGTCAATATACTTAATAATACTTTCCGGTCCCTGTGCTGGAAATCCACTGAGTATAGCAACCATCCCCTTATCCGAACGATCGGCAGCGGAATAGATGTGATCAAATAAAATTCCACCTTTGATCAATTCTTCCATATGTGGTGTAATGCCTTTTTCACCACCCAAAGACTGGATGAGATCACCGACAAAACTTTCCAACATGATGATAACAACATTGGGACGTGTGGTAGATAAAACTTCGACAGCAGAATCAGGCTGACTCTGGAACGCAGGCTTCAAGTGCTCTTGAAGACCTTGTTGATCCGAACCATAGAAATCATAAGGACTTTTCAGTTTTGTACTCTTGGTAAAAAAGTCGCGCAAAAGCGACCATTGTGTATTCACAGCCGCATGATTATAAAAGGTAACCTCAGAATAATAAGCTTTACTAGGGTTTAGTGTCGCACGGCCATACCCCCCGCGGATAAAGGTAAAGAGAACAAAAATGCCGACAGCCAGTTTTACAAAGTTGCCAATCGGTGATTTAACATTATAAAAATGTACTTTTTTAAACATCCAACGGTAGAGAAAATACCCGCAAAATATCCCCACTAACATTCCGAGAATCGGAAGAAAAACAGGTGTAGACTCCGCAGAAGCTACCGCTCCGGATGGTGATGCCAGGAAAGCATCTATAGCTCGTTTTGATATTTTATCGCCCCATTCTCGATAGATATTAACATTGATAAAACTGGTCACAAAAAATAAAACCAGTACGACAATGGTGTAAATATCAAGGATGATGCGTTTCGGCTGGGCCTTTGGAAAAAATCCAAGTATACAATAAACAAGAAAGGGAATGGTACAGATATAGGATACGGCTGAAAAATCAAGGCTTAATCCATGAAAATAAATTCTAAAAACCTCAGTGAAATGAGCTGTTCCTATTTTCTCAAAAAAAGCAGAAATAAAAATAAATCTATCTATAAAACAGATAATTAGCCAAAACAAAAAATATTGTGTTAACGCCCTAAGTTCGTTCGCAAATCGTTGCATCCCTTCGTGTAAAAATAAAACAGGCAAATTTACATTAATTTACGTTAAAACTAGGCTAATCGACTAGTAATATGAAGAAAAGATTAAAAAAGTATTAAGGTTTGAGTATTGAGTAGTTAGTAGTGAGTATTGAGATTCTACTTGTACAAGCCTTCGGTTTATTTGAATGGTTCCGACTTTTTAATTTTTGCCTCTTTGTACATTCTCTTCGATCTTTAATGCTCGCCCCCTTGTCATCATTCAGCTCTGATCTTTAATCATTGCTCCTTAACGTTGATCCTTCACCCCTTATCCTTGGTCTTTGATCTACAATCAATAACAAGATCAATGATAACAAGGAAAATAACATAGAATTCCTTACTTTTGTATTCCTTAAAAAATTGAATATAGAATTTAAAATGAGCATAGCGAAAACTTACAATCCAAAAGAAGCTGAAGAAAAATGGTACAGCTATTGGAAAGCGAACGGATTTTTCCGGTCTACTCCTGACGAACGTGAACCTTATACGATTGTAATGCCGCCACCGAATGTCACTGGCGTATTGCACATGGGTCATATGCTGAACAATACTATTCAAGACGTTTTGATTCGCCGCGCACGCATGCAGGGTAAAAACGCTTGTTGGGTACCAGGGACAGACCACGCCTCCATCGCCACTGAAGCTAAGGTCGTCGCTATGTTAAAGGAGCAAGGCATTGACAAAAGATCCCTATCTCGTGAGGATTTTTTAAAGCATGCTTGGGAATGGAAAGAAAAGTACGGTGGCATTATCTTAAAGCAACTGGAAAAACTAGGCGCTTCCTGTGATTGGGATCGTACCCGTTTTACCATGGATCCTGAATTGTATCAATCGGTGATCCGTGTATTTGTTGACCTTTACAATAAAGGATTAATCTATCGTGGTTACCGCATGGTTAACTGGGATCCAGAAGCAAAAACCAATATTTCCGACGAAGAAGTTGTTTACAAGGAAAAGAACGGTAAATTATACCATCTGAAATATCAGGTTGAAGGAACGGACAAATATATTGTCGTTGCCACAACCCGTCCAGAAACAATCTTTGGTGATACAGCAGTATGTATCAATCCAAACGACGAACGCTACACTTGGTTAAAAGGAAAACAAGTGATCGTACCAATCGTCGGACGTAAAGTGAATATCATTGAAGATGAATATGTGGATCTTGAATTTGGTACAGGCTGTCTTAAGGTAACTCCAGCGCACGATATCAATGACTACGAACTAGGTAAAAAGCATGATCTGGAATTTGTGGATATCTTCACCGATGAAGCGAAATTAAACGACAACGGCTTACATTATGCTGATATGGATCGCTTCAAAGTACGTAAAGAGATCGAAAAAGAACTGGAAGAAAAAGGATTGCTGGAAAAAGTAGAAAACTACACCAATAATGTCGGAACATCTGAAAGAACCGGTGCTGTTATTGAACCTAAGATCTCTAACCAATGGTTCCTGAAAATGGAAGACCTGGGAAAACCTGCCTTGGATAATGTCATGGATGATACCATTAAATTCCATCCAACGAAATTCAAAAATAGCTATCGCAACTGGATGGAAAATGTAACAGATTGGAACATTTCAAGACAATTGTGGTGGGGACATCAAATACCTGCTTACTTCTATGGTGATGGTAACGATGATTTTGTCGTTGCACAGACCGCCGAAGAAGCGCTTTCACTGGCACAGCAAAAATCGGGCAATGCGGGTCTAACGCTTGCAGATCTACGTCAGGACGAAGATGTGCTTGACACTTGGTTTTCAGCTTGGTTATGGCCAATTTCGGTATTCAATGGTATCAATGAACCTGAAAATGAAGAGATCAACTATTACTACCCAACACAGGATCTAGTCACTGCACCGGATATTATTTTCTTCTGGGTAGCACGCATGATTGTATCAGGCTATGAATTCCGTGGACAGCTCCCTTTTGAAAATGTTTATTTTACAGGTATTGTACGCGACAAATTAGGTCGCAAGATGTCAAAATCTTTGGGTAATTCACCTGATCCTATTGATTTGATGAACGAATATGGCGCTGACGCAACGCGCATGGGCATGTTATTGACAGCTCCTGCTGGAAATGACTTACCTTTTGATGTTGAGCTGTGTGTGCAAGGCCGTAATTTTGCCAATAAAATCTGGAATGCCTTCCGTTTGGTGAAAGGCTTAGAAGTTATCGATGCTCCAGCTTCAGCGTCGGACAAAATATCAGCTGCATGGTTTGATGCACGATTCAACCAAGCATTGACTGAAATTGAAGAAAACTTCAAGCATTACCGTTTATCAGATGCTTTGATGACAACTTATAAATTGGTATGGGACGACTTCTGTGCCTGGTACCTTGAACTGGTGAAACCAACTTATGGCTCACCAATTGCTTCAGAAACTTTGGAAATGGTAAAATCCTTCTTCCAACGTATATTGACTTTGGTGCATCCGTTTATGCCTTTCCTAACGGAAGAACTGTGGCACGATGAACTGTTTGGTATAAAAGAGGAAAAAGACTGTATCATTGTCGCTGAATTCCCAAAAGTAAGTGCTTTTGACGAGCAAGTGATTAAAGATTTTGCTGTAGCACAACAGATCATTTCCGAAGTTCGTAATATCCGGAATTCGAAAGGTATCTCACCAAAAGTAGCATTACCTCTGGCGATCAACCAACAGTCTGACATTGATCTGGCACAGTATATTGCAATCATCACGAAAATTGCTAACCTAGAAGCTGTCACTTTTGTTACGGAAAAAGTAGCTGGTGCAACAAGTTTCTTGGCGGGTAAGGATGAGTGTTATGTGCTTCTGGAAAACAATATTGATGTAGATGCAGAGCGCGAACGTATCGAAAAAGAACTAGACTACCTGAGAGGATTCTTGGTGTCGGTAGACAAAAAGCTTTCAAACGAACGTTTTGTACAAAATGCAAAACCAGAAATCGTTGAAAACGAAAAAAGCAAGAAAGCTGATGCAGAAGCTAAAATCAAGATTCTTCAAGATAGCTTGACCACTTTAGGTTAAAACGATCAACAATATTTTTCAAAGTCCCGCGAGTTTCGCGGGACTTTTTTTTTGATTTGCCTTTACTTTTCGGGCTGCGTTCCCTTCATTTACTCTCCTGCCCATATATGATTCCATGGAATGACAAAAATTTTGTGTTATCGCCTTTCTGTTGATTTTTAACTTTATAAGAATTCCTGTAAAAAAATGAATAACTTTATAAGAGCGAACTTAAATTATAACATTATGGGATTCAAGGAAACATTTCAAATCAACGGTGAAAACCTTTTACAAAAGATCAAAGAAATCATTGCAGAGGGTAATGTAAATAAAATCAGTATTTCGGACAAACATGGCAAAGAAATCATGAGTTTTCCAATTACTGTTGGCGCACTAGGGCTAATCTTAGCACCTGTATTTGCTGCTATTGGTGCAGTAGCTGCGCTGCTCACCGAATGTACAATCACTGTGGAACGAAACAGCGAAAAGAAAGAAGAGGAAAAGCCGAATGATTCTGCGGAACCTCCAACAACAATTACTGTTAAATAATTGGTCCTTAAATTTTACGATCATGAACATCATAAAGAATATCCTTTGTGTCTTGTTTGGCCTTCTTTTTATCAATGCGGGCTTAGATAAAATCTTTCATTATATGCCTGTTCCACCTATGGACATGGATATGCAAAAGGTGTTTCAGGCTTTTGTCACGATAAAATGGTTGATGCCGCTCGTTGCAATCATCGAAATTCTGGGGGGCTTATTGTTTATCCTCCCCAAGACGAGAACCTTAGGCGCATTGGTCATCTTTCCAATACTCATCGGCATTTTTACACATAACATGATTTTTTATAGCCAAATGGGATTAATTATCTGGGCTGTACTTTTCATTATCTGGTTATGGGTGATTTTTGAAAATTGGGGAAAATACAAAAAGCTCATGGAGTAATCTCTTTTAACAAATTGATCGATATCACATGCTTTTGTTAGCATAAAATTAAAAAACAAAAAACTTTATACTCCAAAAATGGTTTGGTCAATTATTTGATGTGTTTTATATGTGATCCTCTCAATAACACAACTTTTAGGGGGAAAATGGAGAATTGTCTAATATTTGCATACATATGTTGTATAAATTAAACTTGCATATACAAGCAAATTTATCTTAGTTTGCTGAAATGGCGGTGATATAAGTTATATATCTGAAAAACTTTGCAAACTTTTTTCCGTTTTAATTTTTATTAGTAGATACTTAAATCAAATTATACGTTGAACAGATTTACCCGAATTGCTTTCAAAACAATATTGTGGATTATTGGAGTAATAATTGCGCTGGTTATTCTAGTTGTATTTTTAATCCGAATACCCTCCGTTCAGAACTATATTGCAGGAAAAGTAACTCATTATGTCGAAGGAAAAATAGGTACGCCGGTAAAAATCGGTTATATAAACATTGATTTTCCAAAAAAATTAGTGTTACAGGATATCTATCTAGAAGATCAGAGCAAAGATACCCTGGTCGCTGGAGAGCGTATAGCTGTAGACATCAATATGCTCAAGCTATTGAAAAACACCGTCGAGATCCAAAGTATCGAAGCGAAAGGAATTACCGCAAAAATTCGCAGAACACTACCGGACAGTTCCTTTAATTTTGATTATATCGTCAAAGCATTTGCATCCGAAAAGGAAAGCAAGCCTACGGCCGATACCACCTCTGCCCTGCTGTTCAATCTCGATAAAATAACGCTTGATAAATTTCATATCGTTTACGCTGATGACGTTATCGGAACAAGTGCTGACGTCTATTTAGGTACACTAAACACCAATATCAAGAAATTTGACCTGACCAGAAACATGGCCTTCAACCTACCGAAGGTAAAAATAGATGGTTTAAATGCGACCGTAAAACAATGGAAACCGGTCGTTGAAGGCACGGCCCCAACAGTCAAAGACTTTGGTATCACAGACAAGACGGCACAGACAACAACCCTGCTTCCGGATGTGGGGATACAAATTGCCGACCTGGCCAATATCCTTGTCCGCTATGAGGATCAATCCAGTGCGTTGAAAACCAAGTTTAACATTAAAAATCTCCGTGCGGATATCAACAAGATTGATTTAAATAAGGAACTGGTCGATATCCAAACTATCCACTTGGACGGTTCCGACAATGATATACTCTTTGGTAAAATAGCCAAGAAAACTCCAGAAAAAGGTAATACAACTGCTGATACTACAAAAATCAAATGGGTTGTCTCGGCCAAAGATATCAATATCAATAATACAAGTCTAGCTTACCGTGATGACAATCAAGTCCGTATGAAAGGCTTTGATTATTTCAACATCAAGATTCCGGGAATAAAAACAAATCTGACGGATTTATATTATAGTACGGATTCGATCAGTGGATCATTGCATGAATTGACCGCATCCGATCACTCAGGCCTTGTTATCAAACAGCTTAAAGGGGACTTTAAATATACCAATACAGGGGCAGAAATTAAGAACCTCTATGCGGAAACACCACGTACACTCATTCGGGACTACCTAAAAGTAAGCTACCCTTCACTGGATATTATTACTAAAAAACCAGAATTGATTTACGTGAATGCGACGATCAAAAAGAGCCATGTCGATATGCGCGACATTTATTTCTTTGCACCGTTCCTTGACACGATGCAGGTTATGAAGCCGTTGATGGACAAAAAGTTCAATATCGATGGTCGCGTGGTGGGCAAACTAAATGATCTAAATATTCCCAGTATTGATTTCCAGACCTTGTCCAATACACGGGTTATTGCAAGTCTGCGCTTAAAGGGGCTGCCGGATGTAGATAAGATGTCGATGGACCTTAATCTGAAAAAATTAACAACAGGTCGCTCAGATATTGAAAAACTTGTCGCCAAAACCATGTTGCCAACAGGTCTTCAGCTGCCCAATACAATCGGACTAACCGGAACCTTTAAGGGGGGAATGACTGCCTTTGACACCAACCTCTCACTGGTGACCGAAAAAGGAACAGCCAAAGTTAATGGGAAAGTGAACATGGCGGGCAGAGATACGACCTACGATGCTTTTGTTAGCATCCGTGATTTTGATATTGGCCAGATTATGAAAATGGATAGCACCCTGGGTATACTTTCATTTGAGGGAAAAATAAAAGGACACGGAACGGATCCAAAAAAACTTGTCGCCAATTTCGACGGCAAAGTAAACCGTATGGATGCTATGGGTTATCGTTACCAGAATATCGATATGAACCTCACTGCAGACAAAGGAGATATTAAAGCTTCCGTGGTGAGTCCTGACCCCAATATTAAATTAAAGCTGGATGCCACGGCCAATATGAAATCTAAATATCCACAAGTGGATTTTGAATTGATGGTTGACACCATCAACCTCAAAAATCTGAAGCTAATGGCGGATGATTTCAAATACCACGGTAAGATGGTCGGGCATTTTACTTCAGCAGATCCAAACTTTTTGAATGGGGAGGCCCATATCACCAACTCTTCTATTGCGTACAACGACGCCTATTATTCCCTGGATAGTATTTCCCTGATTGCAAAATCGGATACAACCAGAAATTTACTGCTTTTAAAATCCGCTTTTTTCAATGCCCACTTGGTCGGAAAGTACAAAATTCTGGAACTGCAAAATGCGATTCAGGATATTTTGCAAGTGTATTACCAACCCGGACAACCTGTTAAGGTGCCTAAATATGAGCCGCAAAGCATCGAGTTTTCGGCACAGTTGACCCGTACCAAATTTGTCCAGGACTTTGTCCCAGAACTGACAGAAATGAAAGATATCACGCTGGATGGGATGTTTAACAGTGAAACAAAAACAATATTGGCCAAATTGGATGCGCCAAAAATAGTCTATAGTGGGACAGAGATAAACAATGTTACCTTGGATATTAACACCTTGGATAGCACCCTTTACTATTCGGCTCTGATCAATAAAATCAAGGTCAGCAACATTGAACTTGTCAATACTGTATTTAGTGGTTCCGTCATTCAGAATAACCTGGATTTTGGGTTGTGGATAAAAGATAGAAAAGAGAAAGAGCAGTACCATTTGGGTGGAGATATGGCTGTCGACAATGGAGCTTTTGTTTTCAGTCTTCATCAAGACGGCTTAATGCTGAACTACGACAAATGGAATGTAAATCCTGCCAATGTACTTAAATTTGGAAGTACGGGTATTCAGGCAAAGGATTTTGTTCTGAGCAGTAAGGGGCAAGAATTGAGTATATCCTCGCAGGACAGTATATTGAATTCACCAGTAAATATTTCCTTTAAGAACTTCCGTATTGAGACCCTAAGTAAGATGCTGGAGAGTGATATCGTGGATCTAGGCGGTGGTATCAATGGGCAGGCGACAATATCACGTCTAGAAAGCAACCCTGTATTTGTTTCGGATCTGGTCATCGACAAATTCTATGTCGGAAAAGATACCGTAGGAAATGTGAATATTAAAGTCAACAATGAAAAAGAAAACACCTATAATGCTCGTGTCAGCATCAGCGAAAATGGCAATAATGTCGTTTTAAGTGGAGACTATATTAGCCCACCTAAAGGTGAATCAAGTCTGGATTTCACATTGGATATTCAGCCATTGACGATGCAGACTGTGCAAGCATTTAGCTTGGGCTATTTGAAAGATTCAAAAGGAAACCTTGAAGGTCAACTGAAAATTACCGGGTCTCCTTCAAAACCCCTAATAGATGGCGATGTCAAGTTTAAAGATGCGCAGTTCAATATCGCCATGTTGAACGCCCTTTTCAAAGCAAAGGATGAGACCGTGCATTTTGATAATAGCGGAATCAATTTCACGAAATTCGCGTTGGAGGATAAGAAAGGAAATATTGCCAAAGTTACTGGTTCGATCGATACAAAAACCTATACTGATTTTGATTTTAATCTGAATGTGAATACCGACAATTTTGAGGTGTTAAACTCCACCCAGACGGACAACGACATGTTTTATGGTAAGATGTACCTGACATCCAACCTACGGATCAGAGGAAATCTGGACAAACCTGTTGTCGATGGAACAATCAAGGTCCTTGGTGACACCGATTTCACCTTTGTTATGCCGAATGAGAACCCGGGTATGGCTGATCGTAAAGGTGTGGTCGAATTTGTTGATAAGAGTGATACCACACGTGCAAATATATTTGCAAAGTTAGATTCGATGACTGTTACTAAATTGACCGGTATGGATGTGGATCTAAACCTACAAACGGATAAAGAGGCTAAATTTAAGATTCTCCTAGATGCTGGTTCACAGGATGCGCTCAATATTCAGGGTCAGGCAGAATTAAATGCAGGTATAGATGCCAGCAGTAAAATTACCTTGTCGGGAACATTTACCGTAGACAAAGGAAGCTACTCGTTTAGTTTTGGCCCTGTGAAAAAAGATTTCACCTTCCAAAAAGGAAGTACCATCACCTGGAATGGAGATCCATTGGATGCGCGACTTAATATTACGGCAGCATATACGACCAAAGCGCCTACCTTAGAACTGGTGGCGACGCAATTGGGATCAGAAAATGCCAATCTGTACAAACAACGTGTACCATTTAATGTGTTGCTAAAAATTACTGACAAACTCTTCCAGCCACAGTTGGGCTTTGATATCGACTTGGATGAGAACAACTCTATTGTCTCTCAAGATGTGGTCAGCAAAGTAAACAATGCGCTGACGACACTCCGTGAAAATCCATCAGAGCTCAATAAACAGGTATTCTCACTCATTGTATTGGGAAGATTTATGTCGACCAATCCATTTGAAAGTTTATCTGGTGGTGGTGGTACAGAGGCCATTGTCCGAAATAGTATCAGTTCGTTCCTGAGCGGACAGTTGAACCGTTTGGCTTCAGAGTTGATCACCGGTGTAGAACTGGATTTCAACCTAACCTCTGAACAGGATTACGCGACCGGAGCTGGACAGACCCGAACAGATTTAAACATCGGTGTATCAAAAATGCTCTTGAATGACCGCCTGAAAATCACCGTAGGCTCTAATTTCGAGGTTGAGGGCAATACAAGGCCCGGAGAGACCGCCAATAATATTGCGGGCGATATCCAACTGGATTATCAATTATCCCAGGACGGCCGTTATTTCGCCCGTGTTTATCGCAAAAACCAATATCAGGTGACCCTTCAGGGACAATATGTTGAAACAGGTATCGGGTTTATTATCAATATGGACTATAATAAGTTTAAAGAGATCTGGATGAGTTCCAAAAAACTTAAGGAATATTATGATACCGATAGCAAAGGATTTAGAAAACGCTTTAATGTGGAGCGGATGGAAACGGATTCGGTCTATCGGGACAGCGTACGTACAGTCATTAGAGACAGTTTGATGCTCCATAGTCCAGAATATAGAAAACGTATTGAAGAGCGTGAAAAAGAAAAACGTAAACAACAATTGGACTCAAGCAAAAATGCACCAAAAAATCCAAGTCCAAAAACAAATTTAGATACGATCAGAACGACTGCGATTAAAAATGAAGATGAGGAAAGGAGTTATCATGCGAGCTAAACTGAAATTTGCTATCGGAATATTGACACTGGGCACAATAATAGCCTCCTGTTCTTCCACCAAGAATTTGAAAGAGGGGGAAAGCCTGTATGTCAAAGGCAATGTAATTATAGACTCAGATACCATTTCAAAGGAGAATAAGGAAAAGCTTGCAACCTATCTTCAGTCGGCATTGATGCCCAAACCCAATAAACGTCTGGCGGGTGTTCCGTTTAAGCTTTATTTTAATAATATGGCCGGTGATTCTGCCAATAAAAACATGATCAAGAGATTCTTCAAGAAAATTGGTGAAGAACCCGTTTTGTTGAGTGATGTCAACCGTGAATACAATGAAAATCTGCTACGGAACCGTATGGAGAACATTGGTTTTTTCAATGCCGAGGTAAAATCCGACACGCTGGTGGAAGAAAAAAAAGCAACTGTAAATTATACCGCCAAACCAAATATCATTTACAAAATCCAGTCGGTCAAATTTGATATCGATAGCACAAGCCAATTGGGTCGGGATATCCGATCATCCTCAGACAAGAGTCTTTTGCAGGTAGGTAAACATTACAGTCTTGATGTTGTGCTGAATGAACGTGACCGCATTGATAATGATCTTAAAAACAAAGGTTATTACTATTTTAGTCCAGATTATATTTTGGTTGAAGTCGACAGTTCGCATCGAAACAACAGGGTTGACATGTACGTAACCGTGAAGAAAGAGACACCGCCGCAAGCAAAGGTTCCGTCCAAAATCAATAAGATCTATATTTTTCCGAATTACACGGAGACCAGTTCGGGCTACCAACGGTCGACCCGAAATGCAGAATTATTTGACAGCAGCTACTATTTTATTGACCGTAATCGTACATTCCGCAAACCCGTTATCGCAAAACATATCTTCTTCCATCCCGGAGATACGTACAACCGTACAGCGCACAACCAGACGATCAGCCATTTGGTCAATCTGAACAGCTGGAAGTTTGTAAAGAACAACTTTATGGATAGTAAGGAGGTGCCCAATGCACTAGATGTCTATTACTATCTCACACCATTACCAAAAAAATCCTTACGGGTAGAACTACTGGGAAAAATGGCATCGGTCTATAATGGTACGGAAGTCAACGTCAACTGGACCCTGCGCAATGCATTTAAGGGTGCCGAGCAATTGAGCTTTAATGTGTTTGGAGGATATGAAACCCAAACCGGAGGAAATGCGGATCTGAATTCCAGCTATTACCGTTACGGAATGGAAGCAACCCTGACATTTCCCCGGATCCTGTCTCCTTTTGGCAGCATTAATCCCTCACGTCGTTTTATCCCTAAAACCTATGTCAAGGGACGTTATGAATTCTTAAATCGTCGTAAGGCCTATACGCTCAATTCGATCGCCCTAGATTATGGTTATATCTGGCAAGAATCGGAGGAAAAGCAGCATGACCTTGCCCTGTTGGAAATTACCTATGTTCAGCCTAAAGGTATTTCGGAAAATTATCAAAGGCAGATGGATACGATTCCTGCTTTGCGACATGCCATTGACCCACAGTTTACGATCGGACCAAACTACAACTTCACGTTCCAGAATACGATGAAGCAACAATTGAAGAATACCTTCTATTTCAAAGGAAATTTGGATCTTTCGGGCAATATCCTTGGTTTAATCAAAGGGGCAGACTTCAATAAGGGCAAGACATTTAAATTATTCGATGCCTACTTCTCTCAGTATATTAAATTAAGCGGCGACGGAAGGCATTATATGAAACTGTCTGAGAATTCACAATTGGCTTCCCGAGTGAGTCTCGGATTGAGTTATTCCTATGGAAACTCCCGATCACTTCCCTATTTGAAACAATACTATGTCGGTGGGCCAAACAGCATCCGTGCCTTTGGTGCGCGCGCTATAGGTCCGGGAACCGTTGCTCCGGAGAAATTGAGCAATGGGTTATTTTATGCTGACCAGACCGGTGATATCAAATTGGAACTGAACACAGAATATCGTTCTAAACTGGCTGGTTTTGTACATTGGGCAGCATTTATTGATGCAGGTAACGTCTGGTTACAACGAGAAGATGTAAACAAGCCCGGGGCTAAGTTCAGCAAAAACTTTTTGAATGAACTTGCCGTAGGTGGCGGAGCCGGCTTGCGCTTCGACTTTACCTTCCTGATCATCCGGACAGATTTTTCAATTCCATTCCGTATCCCCTACTTACCTAAAGGGGAACGTTGGGTATTTAAGGATATAGATTTTGGCAGTTCGCAATGGCGAAAAGATAACTTGATGTTCAATCTGGCTATTGGATATCCGTTCTAGAACTGAGTCATACTATTGGGATGAAATTTGAAATCAGTAAATTTTCATTCTAAAATTTACCTCAAACATAAAAAAGACTGTCTTTTAGGACAGTCTTTTTTTGCTTTTTGGTTCTATAAGCATTTGCATCCATTAGTAGGCAATAAAAGATTATACCACCCATAATGCCTGAAGGGCATCACGATTAGCAAAATCCGTATGGGCGCTTCTATGATCTTTTTAAAAACAAGTTATTCCAGTGAAATTGATTGATTAACTGACAATAATTCGTTAAATTCAAGCATTATTTACTAATCCACATAAATGCTCATGAAATATCCATGTCAAAAAACAGTACAAGCATTAGTGAAAATGGACTGGATATTCCATATGGCCATAAACAAACAAATAATTTACATATGAAAGTAACTATTGTTGGTGCTGGAGCTGTAGGAGCAACTACAGCAGACAATTTAATCCGTCGAAATGTCGCCGAGGAGATTGTATTATTGGATATCAAGGAAGGATTTGCAGAAGGAAAAGCGCAAGATATGGCTCAAACCGCAGCCCTACTGGGTTTTGAATCCAAAATCAAAGGTGTAACCAATGATTATCTGTCCACCGCGGGCTCTACTGTTGCTGTCATCACCTCGGGTATTCCCCGCAAACCGGGAATGACCCGCGAGGAATTGATCGGGACAAATGCAAATATTGTCAAATCGGTTGTCGAGAATTTAGTAAAACACTCTCCGGATATCATTATTGTCATTGTCTCCAACCCAATGGATACGATGACCTACCTCGCGCTCAAATCAAGTGGTTTGCCTAAAAATAGGATTATCGGCATGGGAGGCACATTGGATTCAGCACGCTTCAAATATCAATTGAGTGAAAAATTAAATGCATCGGCCGCAGATCTCAATGCCATTGTCATTGGTGGCCACGGTGATACAACTATGATTCCACTGATAAAGCACTCCACGTGGAACAGCATTCCAGTCAGTAATTTTCTTACAGCTGAGGAGCAGGCAGAGATTGTCCATAAGACCATGGTAGGTGGAGCAACATTAACGAGCCTCATCGGTACGTCGGCCTGGTATGCTCCTGGTGCCGCTACTGCCGCAGTGGTAGAAAGTATTGTACGTGATCAAGGTAAATTATTTACCGCTTCTGTTTACCTCGAAGGTGAATTTGGTCAGGAGGATATTAATCTCGGTGTTCCGGTTGTCATTAACAAAAAAGGCTGGGACCGTATTATTCCATTACAACTGGATGAGGAAGATAAGGAAAAATTCAGCAAAAGTGCTGATGCCGTACGTACCATGAATAATGTATTGAAAGAGATAAAGGTCTTGTAATCAACATAAACTAACGAGAGGAAAGGCTGTTATTCTAAATAACGGCCTTTTTTCATGTTGCAAAAAAGATTTTACTTTCACAGGAAGATAAGGCTACCCAAACTTTTTTTTTAATTAAATTTTTGGTTATGTTTGGGAATATGACAACAGTACCTTTTCAAATCTTAGATCTTCAGGGGCAAGGAACACATATTCTCGTTGATGTAACACTATATGAACGTAGCTTTAAAATGGTCATCGATACGGGAGCATCTAAAACCGTATTTGATAAAACCCAAATGGCGCATCTTCTGGAAGATCAGTTGCTGTTAGAGCCATCAGAAACCCTATCAACTGGTCTCGGCACCAACTCCATGGAGAGTTTTACAATGGAAATCCCCAGCTTGCATATCGGCACATGGCGAATCAATAAATTAAAAACCGCAGTATTGGACCTTAGTTCCATCAATTATGCCTACGGGCAAATGGAACTTGACCCCGTCATTGGGGTATTAGGGGGTGATATTTTTGCCGACTATGGCGCCGTCATTGATTATGCGAAACAAACATTACGCTTGCGGGACCAAAAAATAAAGAGTAAGTAAGTCCTCTGCTGGTACTCCGAAAATCTCAATGCGCAATATTAACTACTCAATACTACAGTTTAAAAAGCCGCTTATGGATATGCATCCGCAGGTAGGTATAATAGAGCAGCGCAATAACTATTCCCAGTCCACCCATCAGATATAAGGTAGTTCGGAGGCCACAGTAACTTGCGAGGGAACCAATCATGAGTGTACCTATTGGAAATATACCCTGAAAGGCCATGACATAATACGAAATAGCCCGTGCCCGGTAGATCGGTATGGCATGTGTCTGAATATAGGTATTGATACTGGAGTTCTGCATCATCATAGCAAAGGAAACCAGCATCACATAGACTAAAGCCATCTGTAACATACTTGAATGTGCTAGGAATAACAACGCTAGCCCCATCAGTGCAGCCGCTCCCATCACCTGATAACGCAGATTCGTTCCCGATTTCAGTCGAGCCATGTTAAATGCACCGATCATGGCCCCCAACCCAGCAGCACTTTCAAACCAAGAAAATATACGCTCATCCCCATGAAACATTTCTTTTGCTATAGCAGGCAAGAGTGAGGTGTAAGGAATGACGATCAAACTGGAAAAAGTCATGATAATAATCAAGGAAGAGATATGCGGCGAACGTTTGAGGTAGCGAAAACCTTCGACCAGCCCCTCCCAGTTGCTACCTTTACTTAGTTGCACTTTGGTTTCATCCACCTTCATCATCAACAATGTAATGATAACGGGCACAAAACTGATAAAATTCAATGCAAAACAGACCAATTCACCATAGGTACTGAGTAAGATCCCTCCGATGGCGGGTCCCAGCATCCGTGCACCGTTAAAGATGGTCGAATTGAGTGCAATGGCATTGGGCAGATCCTTGCGGTCGCCAACCAGATACATCATCAAGGACTGTCGACCGAGCACATCGAAGGAGTTGATGACCCCTTGTATCAGACCAAGAACCGAGAGCCACAGTACAGTCTCTAATTTGAGGTAAACCAGCAACGTCAGCATACCTGCCTGTATCATCAGGCCGATCTGCGTCAATAACACCAATTTATACTTCTTATGTTTATCAACAAAACTTCCGATAAAAGGAGACAAGACCAGGGAGGGTAATAAGGAAATAAACTGAACGAAACCCAGCCAGAAGACCGAACCTGTCAGTTCATAGACCAGCCAGCTAATTGCTATCCGCTGCATCCAAGTCCCCATTAGGGAAATTGCTTGTCCTATTACATGTAAACGGAAGTTTCTATAATGGAGAGACCTAAAAACCTGCATATATAAAGATAATACTTATAAAAGTATAACAAAAAAGAACGGGAAGAGATTCTATTTTGCAAAAATAATGCTATAATTCATCGAAATAGATGTGTAATACTGGAATATAATCAATAACTTTGCACCTATTATTTTGAACATTAAAATAATCAAATAATTATCATTCAATAACATACACAATGAAATTTTTTATTGACACAGCGAACCTAGAGCAAATCAAGGAAGCCCAAGACTTAGGCGTATTAGACGGTGTAACGACCAATCCAAGTTTAATGGCTAAAGAAGGTATCAGCGGTGATGAGAACGTAATCAACCACTACAAAGCAATCTGTGCAATTGTTGACGGCGACGTGAGTGCTGAGGTTATTTCTACAACTTACGAAGAAATGATCAAAGAAGGAGAAGCATTAGCAGCTCTTGACAGCAAGATCGTGGTAAAAGTTCCTATGATCAAAGATGGCGTGAAAGCAATTAAATATTTCAGCAAAAAAGGCATTAAAACAAACTGTACATTGGTATTTACTGCTGGTCAAGCGCTATTGGCGGCCAAAGCAGGTGCTACTTATGTATCTCCTTTTATTGGCCGTTTGGATGATATCTCTACAGATGGATTGGCATTGATCGAAGATATCCGTTTGATCTACGATAACTACCAATACCCAACCCAGATCTTAGCAGCTTCTGTACGCCATAGCGCACACATCTTAGGTTGTGCTAAAATCGGTGCAGATGTAATGACAGGTCCATTATCAGCAATGTTAGCATTATTAAAACACCCATTGACAGATAGCGGTTTAGCGACATTCTTGGCTGACCACGCTAAAGCTGCAGGTAAATAAAATAGACTATACTTCGGTATAGGTTTTGAACCGATAAGGGGAAGATGACAATAATCTTAACTTTATCGGTTTTCTTATGCGGATAAATTCCGTATTTTTGTAACTGATCTAAGATTTAACGAATAAGTCCATGGAACAATCCAATACTGTATATCCAGAAATTCTGAAACGAAATAGTTTAAAAATCACCCAACCCCGGTTAAAGGTGCTTGAAATTATTTCAACGAAAGATTCGGCTATTTCCCAGCCGGAACTGGAGAAATTATTGGGTAAGGATATTGACCGTGTGACATTGTATCGTGTATTGGCCAGTTTTGAGGAAAAGGGTATTATCCATAAGATCTTTGATCTACACGGGACCGCTACCTATGCCATGTGTTCCACCAACTGCTCCGAACATGACCATCATGACCAACATGTGCACTTCATCTGTCGGGTATGCAACTCGGTCTATTGTCTGGACGAAATTACATTGCCAAAAGTGTCTATCCCCGACGGATTTAGTTTGGAGGCGATTGCCGTAAACGCGCTCGGTGTATGTAATCATTGTAAAAAATAAATCACAACGTACAGCTTCAAAACAATTTTTCGCTTGATCTGTCTATAGTTTGAGAATTGGATTCGCTCCGATTGGCTCGGCTATTGTACAGGTGAATGCTGATTTTTTTGTACCTTGTATCAACACCATAATCATACTGAAGAATGATTGCGCATAGAGTTGGTTTATTGTACCTGCGGATCTAATAACCACTGTTTTACACACTAGCGATCATACAAATGACTTGGTGGCTAATACGAATGAGTAAATAATAAAACGAATGAAGACAAGAAAAGATAATCCCTATAAAGAGGTATTAACACAACTGATCATCGATATTTTCGAAAAATCAGGAAACAAGCCACTCAACTATAAACAAGTTTCTTCCAAATTGAATCTGACGGACAACGATTCCAAAGTTGCCATTGCTGATATTTTACAGGAAAATGTGCGAAGCGGACTTTTTGTGGAAGTAGAACGCGGAAAATTTAACCTGAAACAAATTAAAGTATATGTCACCGGAAAAGTGGATATGACGGCAGATGGTTCCGCCTATATTATTCCTGAGGATGAATTTGAAAACGATATTTATATTGCGCCGCGTAAACTAAGACAAGCCCTGCATGGCGATATTGTCAAGGTGCACACTTTTGAGAAAAGAAAAGGTGGCCGCAAAAAAGAAGGTGAAGTTATTGAAATCCTACAACGGGCCAAAACCGACTTTACCGGAACGATCAGCATTTCAAATAATTTTGCATTTTTTATCGCCGATGATCGCAAGATGTTGCACGATATCTTTATTCCACTGGACAATCTGAATGGTGCCAATGACAAAGAGAAAGTCGTGGTCTCGATCATTGACTGGCCAAGTGGCAGTAAGAATCCGGTAGGAACGGTCAAACATGTTCTGGGCGTCAAGGGTGAAAACAACACCGAGATGAATGCGATCTTGGCAGACTACGGCTTCCCATTGGAATTCCCGAAGAAGGTAGAAGATGAGGCTAATAAAATCACAGAGAAAATCAGCAAGGAAGAGATTGCCAAAAGACGTGATTTCAGGGGCGTTACCACATTTACGATTGACCCTGCAGATGCTAAAGATTTTGACGATGCCATATCTTTCCAGAAGCTGGAGAATGGCAATTACGAGATCGGTGTACATATTGCCGACGTATCGCATTTTGTGATTCCAGATACCGAGTTGGATAAAGAAGCTTTTAACCGTGCGACATCAGTCTATTTGGTAGACCGAGTCATTCCAATGCTTCCGGAGCGTTTGTCCAATGGTGTATGTTCATTACGCCCACATGAAGACAAACTTTGTTTTTCGGCAGTATTCGAAATGGATGAAAAAGCGACTATTCATGAGCAATGGTTCGGCCGTACGATTATCCATTCGGACAGACGGTTTAGCTATGAAGAAGCACAGGAAGTTATTGAGACGAAATCCGGTGATTTCAGCCATGAGCTATTAAAATTAAATGAGCTCGCTTATATCCTTCGTGAACGTAAGTTTAAAAATGGTGCGATTGCCTTTGAAAGTGAGGAGGTTAAATTCACCTTGGATGAAAACGGCAAGCCTACGGGTGTATATACCAAAGTACGTAAAGATGCCCACAAGTTGATCGAAGACTTTATGTTGTTGGCCAACCGTAAAGTGGCTGAGTATATAGGTAAACAAGGCCGTGGTAAAAACAAATTAACATTTGTATACCGTTACCACGATGTTCCGAACCCTGAGACTTTGACTACATTTTCGCAATTTGCTGCACGTTTTGGCCACAAATTGACCATTAAAACAGACAAAGAAACAGCGAAGTCTCTCAATGCTATCATGACCAAGATCGAAGGTAGCAAAGAACAGAATATGCTGACCTCCCTGGCGGTGCGCTCCATGGCCAAGGCAATCTATACAACGAAGAAAACAAGCCATTATGGATTGGCATTTGACTATTATACCCATTTCACCTCCCCTATCCGTCGATATCCGGATGTGATGGTACATCGTCTTTTGCAGTTCTACCTGGATGGCGGGACAAAGGTCAATGCCGAGCACTATGAGAAGATGGCAGAGCACTCTTCGCAGATGGAGAAAAAGGCAGCTGAAGCTGAACGTGCATCTATTAAATACAAACAGGCGGAATTCCTACAAGACCAAATTGGTACCGAATACACGGGTATTGTATCAGGTGTGACCGAATGGGGCATGTATGTGGAGATTCAGGAGAACAAGTGTGAGGGTATGGTACGCTTGCGTGATATCACGGATGATTTCTATGTACTGGATGAGAAGAACTATGCGATTATTGGCCAGCGGAAGAAAAAGAAATTCCAATTGGGTGATGAGGTTCAGATCCGCGTGAAGAAAGTGGATCTAGATAAAAGGCAGATAGATTTTACGTTGCTGTCATAATTGTACAAGAAGGACCAATCGACACTTTATAAGAGTATGATTGACAAAGAGTTCTTAAAGAGTTCTAAGGACGGCTTGGAGCTGCAATCGTTTTTCCGCGAGTTACAGGCACGTGCAGTATCGCAAATGCTTGAAGGAGAAATGGACAGCCACCTTGGCTATGAAAAGCATGAGCGCAGTGGTCAGGGTAATTCACGCAACGGATATACGAGCAAAAAGGTCCGTGGCGATCAGGGAGATCTGGAAATTCAGGTTCCCCGAGATCGCGATGGCACATTCAATCCGATCATTGTCCCTAAACGCAAGAACATGATTGATGGAGTGGAGAACGTGATCGTTTCGCTGTATGCCAAAGGCATGAGTGTTTCGGATATAGAAAATATGATGCGGGATGTGTATGGATTTGACCTTTCTGAATCGACGATTTTCCGGATTACCGACCGTGTGGCGTGTGATGTGATCGCCTGGCAAAACCGCCCGCTGGACAACGTATATCTGATTGTCTGGATGGATGGTATTGTTTTTAAGGTCAGGGAGAACTCCAAAGTGGTCAATAAGACCATTTATCTTGCCGTGGGCCTGAACAGGGATGGCTATAAAGAAGTTCTGGGTATGTGGCTGGGCAAGAATGAAAGTGCCAGTTTTTGGATGGGAATCCTGACAGACCTGAAATCCCGGGGCGTAGAGGATATGCTGATTACAGCGACCGATAATCTCAATGGTTTCTCCCCTACTATACGGAGTGTTTTTCCTGAGTGTAGTACCCAGGTCTGTGTCGTCCATCAGATCAGAAATGCGTGCAGATATGTTGTATGGAAGGATAAAAAGGCCTTTACAGCGGATATGAAGCCTATCTATGATGCCCCCAATAAACAGGCTGCACAGGCCGCGCTGGCTGATTTTGCCGATAGATGGGAATCCAAATATCCTTATGCTGTAAGATCATGGAGGGAGAACTGGGACGAACTGACCGTCTTTTACGACTTTCCACTTGAGATCCGCAGAATTATCTATACGACCAATATCATCGAAAACATGAATGGGAAGATCCATAAATACACAAAGAATAAACTGTCATTTCCCAGCGATGATGCCGTACTGAAATCTGTATATTTGGCTTTGAGAGAAATCTCTAAAAAGTGGACTATGCCTATTCATAATTGGGGCATTATCATAAATCAGTTCTTAACTTTATTTGAAAAAAGAGTCCAGTTATAAGGAACATAACTGAACTCCGCATTTTCTATTTACACACTTAGTGGGACAGTCCCAACCAACTGTAATAAAATTGGTCCTTCTTGTACAATTTTAGCATTGACACTTTCTTTTTATTCTATTTTCTTTGGAGCTATTAACATAGAAATATTTGAATTGTATGCTGTATTAAAGATATAACTTGCGTTCATTCCTTCGTCTTTTACAATTTTATCTCCAAAATGGACCAATATATCCCCCAATTCATCGGTCACATTCTGAACGGTATATGTATGTGTTTTGGAAGAACTTATTTCAACACTTGCTCCAAACTTTAAACCAATTTTCGTTTTATCAAGGCCAAAATTAGTTGCGAATTTTGAAGTATTCGTGGTACTTACAGTAGATGTACTGGCTTGATCGAGTTCCGAAACCGAAATTTTCCATCCATAAGTTAAATTCGCTAGATCCCATGCTTGCAATGGAACATCTACTTTGGCAAATTTCGGGACTATTTTATTAACCACATAAATTAAGCCTCCAGATGTTGAGCTGTATTCTATATCGAATAAATCTTGTGGTTTTACAGATCTAATATCCGTAAAACGCTCCCCCACGCCATCTTTAGCATTGGATATTACGTCAAATCTTATTTCAAAATAACCATCCGACCAAAAATTAGGAGAAAGAGCTTTTGATGGAGATAAAATTGGATCGTCGGGATCAGAATTTGTATTTGTCATTAAATTAAAACCTGATTCAGAGATAGAAATATAATGAATAAACTCCTTAAACTGGGCTCTCTTATTGAACTGTCCAGCATTAGGCGCTGGTGGATAAGATGCAGGCAAAAGATTATAATAAACGTAATCTCTTTGCCAAGCTTCATCGGGTTTCCATTTGAAAGTTTCAAACGCAGTTACAGCATCACTTATACCCGCTTTTGAAATCTCCATTAAATTTAGCTCAATTATTGTCTTATGTTCTCCCCAATTCACACCAGACAATGAAGTGGAACTGGCTTTTTTTGAAATATTCAAATCTCTTTTATTAGCTCCTTTAGTTACTCCACTCCCGATCTCTTTATTTTCGAATTCACTGGATATAAATTGATAGTTACCTTTAACATTTCGACCGGATCCAGAACTTGCTAACAACCCTTTATTCTTTACCGCGATCCTCTCATTACTTTTTACGACCAGAGTTGGAAAACCCGGTATTTGGTTAGCTTTTATCTTTATTTTCTCTTCGCCATTCTGAAAAAATGCCAGCTCATTATTTTTATAATTTCCTTCCGCAACTACAGCTGGAATTTCATCCTTAGGACTCCAAGTTTCAGGAGAAAAACCACTAGGAAGAGTAGGCACGTAAATCGTTAGCAAAGGTAACTGACCTTCAACCCTATTTAATGTTTCTTGATCTGTAACTTTTAATAAGTTATCCCGAAAACTCAAATTATTATCCAAAATTTCATCCTTTATAAATGGATAGAAAACATCATAATCGTTATCCATCATTTTAAGGGCCTCTTCTTGAATAAAGTTTCTCATTGACTGATTTGAACTAATCGCCTTAGACAAAATAATAGCGAATTTCTCCTTAGCTAAATTTTCATTAGCAAAACTCTCTACTTGATCGATTTTAGACGATTTTATTTCGTCCTTTACACAAGACTGCAAACAGATCGAAAACACAGCGATTGCAATAAATTTTCTTTTCATAATTTTCTTTTAAACATTTTAATTTATTCTTTTCACTAAAAAATCTTTATTCAATATATGAAATTTCCCTTTAAAGGGAAAAATAAAACAAGAAAATATCCAAAATACTCAAAAACCAGTAGATTGATCCTAATATGATTTATTATAATAAGTCTAGAATTTGGGTATAATGACATGTATCCATCAAATACAAACAGGCTGAATACCTAGCTATGCGATCATTGGCCAGCGGAAGAAAAAGAAATTCCAACTGGGTGATGTGGGTTCAGATCTGCATGAAGAAAGTCGATCTGGATAAACGGTAATAGATTCTAAGTTGTTGTCGTAAAATAAAAAAGAGCGTTAATTTTCAAAATAGACGCTCTTTTTTTTAAGATTTTTTTGAGATATAATCTATACAACTTAACTATAGATAATGCAACGATTGCAGAAAATAGAAGCTTGTACTATCTCAGAAATTATGACTGCTCAGTTTTTACAGACACATCTCAAATATCCCATTTTACTAATATGTTAATGAGACTGAGATAGGAGTGACTCCAGATTTAATCTCTTGAGATTTCTCAACAATTACTTTACCACCTTGTTCAACTTTGTATGTAAGTGTGAATGGTTGCTTAATTGAAAATGCAGAAATATTTACACTAGCGGTCAAATAATTGGCTGGCGATTCCAAAACAGCAGTTTTACCTGCTTGAAAATACTCTTTTTCGACTGAATATAAAACTTGACCAGCTGTCCCCGCAGCTCCATTAACAGTCCATGTTTGTGGCTTTGCATTGCTACCCATAGACCCACAAGATACAGACACCTCTCCACCGTCAACACTAAAAGATGAAGAAGTTGTTACTGTAACTTTAAGAGCGCCTTTATTCTCTGTTGGCACCGTGTTATCATCATCCTTCGAACATCCCACAAACGCAAGCGTCACAAGCGTTAATACCATTAAATACATCGATTTGATTTTCATAATTTGCATATTTTAATTTGTTTTTACTGTTAATTATCCGTCCGTGTTTTACAAACGTCTTGCCAAAAAGAAGCATAAACATGCAAAAAGATAAAATATACTCAGAAACCAGTAGAAGAATATTTTTACAGAAAAACACAGAGCAACTAATATTCAAGACAATAAAGATTTTTATGAGTCAAACATAAAATCTCGTTTTTTTCCGCTCCAAGGCTAAACAACGTCATTATTATTGTCCTTATTTGACAACATAATATTAACCAGTAGCAGCTGTTAAACTTGTAAGCGCAATATCGGATTGTACAAGCACTAAACGAGGGGCACCATTATTATCACAGCAAATCTCACATATTATTACGCTATCTCAGAAAAGGAAACATTCCGCACTGTGTTTACTCCATTTCGCCGAGTAAAATATCGATTCTGCGCCATGTCGGAATGAGCCAAACCAGTGTCGGAGTCATTTTTCCATGTGGGGAAATGAAAATTCCACTCGGCGAAATCATCTAAACCATGGAGAAAACGAAACAGATGGATGAATAAATCATTCCGACGCCCGACAAAACTATTTCGTTGCAGGGAAAAATGACTTAGTCGTGTGTCGAAATGATTTCGACAGGTGAGTAAACGAAAAATCCCACCGACTAAATCATCTAGACCTAGGAGAATATACAGAAGAAGGAGCGCGAACTTGTTAGCCCACCTGGGAAAATGGCTTCGCTCCAGGGAAAAGAGAGCTTCCATTTCGAAAAAATAATCTAAATTTTATATACTAACTATTTAATATTCAAAACGAAATCAGTATCTTTGCGAACTTAAAATAATTTAGGTATCAAATTTATAAACAAAAACAGGTAAATGCCTACTATTCAACAATTAGTTAGAAAAGGTAGAGTAGCTCTGGTTGATAAGAGTAAGTCACCAGCGTTGGACTCATGTCCACAGCGAAGAGGTGTATGTACACGTGTATATACTACTACCCCTAAAAAACCAAACTCAGCAATGCGTAAAGTAGCTCGTGTACGTTTAACAAACGGTAAAGAGGTCAACGCTTACATCCCTGGAGAAGGTCACAACTTACAAGAGCACTCGATCGTATTGATCCGTGGTGGTCGTGTTAAGGATTTACCAGGTGTGCGTTACCACATCATCCGTGGTGCATTAGATACTTCAGGTGTAGCAGGTCGTAACCAACGTCGTTCTAAATACGGAACTAAGCGTCCTAAACCAGGACAAGTAGCTGCAGCTCCAACAAAAGGTAAAAAGAAATAATTAAACGGAGGAAAGAAAAATGAGAAAATCAAAACCGAAAAAGAGAATCATTTTACCTGATCCAAAGTTTAACGACGTTCAGGTAACACGTTTCGTAAACAATATGATGGTAGATGGTAAAAAATCTATCGCTTATTCTATTTTTTACGATGCAGTAGAATTAGTAGAACAAAAAACACAAGAAAGCGGTTTAGAAGCTTGGAAAAAAGCTTTGAACAACGTTATGCCTGCTGTTGAAGTTAAATCACGTCGTGTAGGTGGTGCTAACTTCCAAGTTCCTATGGAAGTTCGTCCAGACCGTAAAATCGCTTTGGGTATGAAATGGTTAATTTCATACGCTCGCAAACGTGGTGAAAAAACAATGTTTGAAAAATTAGCAGGAGAAATCATTTCAGCTTCTAAAGGTGAAGGTGCTGCTGTTAAGAAGAAAGAAGATACGCACAAAATGGCGGAAGCTAACAAAGCGTTCTCACACTTCAGATTCTAATTTTGAAGACATTCAAAAAAATATGATTACACCGACCTCCGATAAACGAACAATCTTTTATCAAGGTCGGTGTACTTATTTAACATTACATTTAAACACATAAGGCCCATAAGGCCAGCTGCTTAAAAATATTATGGCAAGAGATTTAAAATTCACTAGAAATATCGGTATCGCTGCTCACATCGATGCTGGTAAAACTACAACAACTGAGCGTATCCTTTACTACTCAGGTGTAAACCATAAAATTGGTGAAGTTCACGAAGGTGCTTCAACAATGGACTGGATGGAGCAAGAGGCTGAGCGCGGGATTACAATCACTTCTGCTGCTACTACAGTTTTCTGGCAATACCGTGGTAATAAATACCAAGTAAACGTAATCGATACACCTGGACACGTGGATTTCACGGTTGAGGTAAACCGTTCATTACGTGTATTAGACGGATTAGTATTCTTATTCTCTGCGGTTGATGGTGTTGAGCCTCAATCAGAGACTAACTGGAGATTGGCGGATAACTATAAGGTTCCACGTATCGGTTTCGTTAATAAAATGGACCGTTCAGGAGCTGACTTCTTGAAAGTTGTTGGTCAAGTAAAATCAATGTTAGGTTCTGACGCTGTAGCTCTACAATTACCTATCGGCGCTGAAGATACATTCACTGGTGTTGTTGATTTAATTAACAACCGCGGTATCGTATGGAATGAGCATGATAAAGGTATGACGTTTACAGAAGTTCCTATTCCTGCAGATATGGTGGATGAAGTTGCTGAATACCGTGAGAAATTATTAGAAGCAGTAGCTGGTTATGATGAGACTTTGATGGAGAAATTCTTCGAAGATCCAAATTCATTAACTGAGCGCGAAATCTTAGATGCTTTACGTAAAGCAGTATTAGATAATGCTATCGTTCCTATGGTATGTGGTTCATCTTTCAAAAACAAAGGTGTTCAAACCATGTTGGATCTAGTAATGGAATTATTGCCTTCACCTCTTGATGTAGAGGCTGTAAAAGGTACTAACCCTGACACTGGCGAAGAAATCGAGCGTAAACCATCTGTTAACGAGCCTTTCGCAGCTTTAGGTTTCAAAATTGCGACTGACCCATTCGTAGGTCGTTTGTGTTTCATCCGTGCTTATTCTGGTAAGTTAGATGCTGGTTCTTATGTATTGAACACTCGTTCAGGAAACAAAGAGCGTATCTCTCGTATCTTCCAAATGCACGCGAACAAACAAAACCCTATTCCTTTTATTGAGGCTGGTGATATCGGTGCAGTTGTAGGTTTCAAAGACATCAAAACTGGTGATACACTTTGTGACGAAAAAGCACCTATTGTATTAGAGTCTATGACTTTCCCTGAGCCAGTAATTGGTTTAGCGATTGAGCCTAAAACTCAAGCTGACGTAGATAGATTAGGTATTGGTCTTGGTAAATTAGCTGAAGAAGATCCTACATTCGTTGTAAAAACTGACGAAGAAACTGGTCAAACAGTTATCTCTGGTATGGGTGAGCTTCACTTAGAGATCTTGATCGACCGTTTGAAACGTGAATTCAAAGTTGAGGTTAACCAAGGTGCTCCTCAAGTATCATACAAAGAGTCTATCAACGGTACTACTGAGCACCGTGAGGTATTCAAAAAACAATCAGGTGGTCGTGGTAAATTCGCGGACATTAAAGTTGTTATTTCTCCAGCAGACGAGGATTTCGATTTAACTAAATCACCACTTCAATTCGTGAATGAAATCGTTGGTGGTAAAATTCCTAAAGAATTTATCCCATCTGTTCAAAAAGGATTTGAAACTTCAATGAAAAATGGTGTATTAGCAGGATTCCCATTATCAGGAATGAAAGTTCGTTTGATTGATGGTTCATTCCACGCTGTCGATTCAGATTCATTGTCTTTCGAATTAGCTGCTCGTCAAGCATACCGTGAAGGATTGCCTAAATGTTCTCCTGTGTTAATGGAACCAATTATGAAAATAGAGGTTTTAACACCAGAAGAAAACATGGGTGATGTAATGGGTGACTTAAACCGTCGTCGTGGTCAAATGCAAGGTTTGGATTCACGTAACGGTGCACAAGTAATCAAAGCATTGGTTCCACTTTCTGAAATGTTCGGTTACGTAACTCAATTACGTACAATCACTTCAGGTCGTGCAACATCTACAATGGAATTTGATCACTTTGCTGAAGCTCCTCGTAACGTTGCTGATGACGTGATTGCAAAATCAAAAGGTAAAATTAAAGGTTCTGTAGAATAATAAAACTCAAAAATAAAGGAACAAAGATGAAAGACTACAATCTTTTATCTTTGTTCTTTAATCAAAAAATACACACCGATTGCTAGTTGTGAATAGCTCTAATTAGCAATCATTTTAAATAAATAAAAATGAGCCAAAGAATCAGAATTAAATTGAAATCTTACGATTACAATTTGGTTGACAAGTCAGCTGAGAAAATCGTAAAAACAGTAAAACCTACAGGTGCAGTTGTTAGTGGTCCTATTCCATTGCCTACTGAGAAAAAAATCTACACGGTATTACGTTCACCACACGTTAACAAAAAAGCACGTGAGCAATTCCAATTGTGTGCTTACAAAAGATTGTTGGATATCTATTCATCAAACGCTAAAACTGTTGACGCATTGATGAAACTTGAATTACCTTCAGGTGTTGAAGTAGAAATCAAAGTGTGATAGATTTCAGTCACTGAAAACAAAAAGGGCCTTTCGTAAGAAAAGCCCTTTTTTCGTTTGTTATACTTTTTACTTAGAACTGGTAACCAACACCGACTGAGAATACGCGGTTTTTAATTGAAGATTCCCCTGAGTCTTTAGCTATGTTTGTCAATCCCAAACCATATCCCCCATTAATCAGGAATCCATTAGTTAGTTTAAATCCAGCCAAAACATTTAGACCTGCGTCAAAAGTTTTAACACCAAAATCACCAAAACTACCGCTTTCACTTACGTTACCGCTTTTTGCCTTAGCGTGAATACCAAATCCAGCATATGGACCAGCACCTATAAAGACATTTCCTGCATCTCCTGTAGGTATGCTATATACAAAATTGACAGGAACTTCAATATACATCAAATTTAACTTTGTATCTTCAACATCTTTACCTCCTTTACCTTGTAAGGAAACTCCAGGCTGAATACTAAAATTATTTGCTAGTGGCATATCCGCATAACCAGAAACATAAAAATTAGTAGAGGTGTTAGAAGTTTCACTAATATTACCTTCTGCTGCTTTTAATTTTGAAAAATTGAGACCCGCTTTTATACCATAAGAAGTCTGTGCTTTTGCTCCAGCAATAAAACATAGTGCTGCAGCGATTGAGAGTAATTTTCTTTTCATTAAAAATAAATTAAATATAGAACAAAAATAAGAATTAATATATCGAAATACAACTAAAAACTTTTATCGTAGAAAAATCAAATTTAGAAATTCATCATGTTGAAAGCGCAATTAAATCCAGAATTTCTTAACAATGAGGAAGACAGATTTATCAGTAATTTTGTACAGCGTAGAGATATGTTTGAACTGCCCCGACAGAAGAAATTACATAGCCATATCCAAAATATTTTTTTTGTCCAGAAATTTAAACCAAGTACTATACGATTAAATAAGCACATTCTTCCTATTGTTTTCTAACATCCTTCTAAGTTTCACCTACTATTGGCCTACAGTTTTCCTACTATTGACTTACTACAGTAAGGTGATTGTAGGCCAATAGTAGACCACAAGTGGGACAACAAGCGAAGAAATTCAGGAAAAATGACAAAGAAAGCAGGAAGTTAGTGCGATTACCATTGCTGCAACTTGTTCATTGTTTCTTCATAACTTATTCGGAAACACTTCGCCCTTATTCGCCTATCACCTTACTTTTCTCTACTCTTTCCCCTCATCAATTATCTTCTTCTCGATAGGGTTTAAAGAATCGAATAGATCTTTGTATACTTCATCTTTACTGTCCTCCTCCCCTAATAAAAATCCCCAGGGCTTAAGCTCTTTAATGCGATCCATTACAATTTTGACTATTGCCAAAATAGGAATAGCTAAAAACATACCTGAAATACCCCACACCATCTCGCCGATAATAATGGACAACATGGCAAATAAGGAATTGACCTTTACCTTTGATCCCACAATTTTGGGAACAATAAAATTGCTGTCAATCATGTGCACAATAATCAATGCCAAGATCACCAATACCACGTGCGTAAACGAAGCTGTTGCAAAGGTCAGAATAGCTATGATAAGCATTGAGGAGAAAATACCCACATAAGGCAATACGTTGAATACACCTGTAATCAAGGCTAAAAGCAGACTGTATTTTACACCAATTAAAGAGAGACAAATAAAAACTAAAAGGGAAACCAAGCTCATCTGAATCAACAGACCGATCAAATATTTCTTAACCACATATTGAATCTGTCTGACCACATCCACAACAATTGGCCGGTCTTCGACACGATTGACAAATAAAAGGAACTTCACGATATGACCTCTATAAATCAGTAGAAAGAAAGTATACAGGAAAGTAAAAACAAATAAAATAAACAAGGAGGAGAGTGACACCAGTGCCGTTCCCAAAAACAGAGTACCTGAATCAACCGACTTCGAAGCCGTCTTATTGATGAATTCCATCTGTTCTTTATGCTGTATCCCAAACTGTTGACTGACCCAGCTCTGCAATTTACCTGCCCCATCCATGATCTGTTCTTTAAATGCCGGAAAGTCTTCTTTCAACAAGGTAAGCTGAGAGGCCAACAGGAAAAGACCGTAGCCCAATACCCCAAAAAACAGAATCACACTGAGTATTCCTGCCAATGTCCTTGGAAAACGTAGCTTCCGTTCCATAAAATTGCTCAATGGAATCAAAAGTAGGGAAAACAGTAAGCCCAAAATCATCGGGATAAGAATGGTATCACCAATCTTGGCCAGATATCCCAGAAGCAGGATACTAATTAATACGCAGGCTAACTTGACATAGAAGGGTAAAGAGAGGAATCTTTTCATTTAATATTCTTTTGAATAAAAATAACAATTTCGGCTGACTTAACTTTATGAAATAAAAAAGTCCCTACAAATGCAGGGACTTCTTCCTCATAATAAGCTTAAATACTTATATTTCTTATAGTCCAAAACCGATACCGACTGACCAAACGCGGTTTTTGATTGAACCATTGTCTGTTGGAGCTAGATTTGTCAAGCCTAAACCGTAACCTGCATTGATCTGGAAGCCATTAGACAATTGATAACCCGCTAAGAAGTTTACACCAAAATCTGTACGTTTTAGATTTTTATCAGCTCCACTACCAAATTCTACATCCCATTCGGTTCTACCCTCTGCGCCACCAACATTTCCACTTGCTTTATTTTTACCACTTAAAGCAAACCCTACATACGGTCCTGCACCAACAAAGAAATTACCTGATGCGCCTGTAGGAAATTTTGCTACCGCATTTACAGGGATATCCAAAGACATAATGCTTTGTTTGAGCTCCCCTGAGTTATTTCCATCACCAGCCGACCATTTTGCCCCTTTATTTTGTAAAGACAATCCTGGCTGAATTGAAAAATTTGGCGAAACAGGTGCATCCAAATAACCCGTTACAAAGAAACCCGTGTTTGATTCAGAGCTTCCATTTTCAAATGAATATTTAGGAATATTTACACCCGCACGTAGTCCGTATCCCAATCCACCTTGTGCAAAAGCTCCTATTGAACCAAATAAAATTGTTGCAGATAATAATAGTTTTTTCATGTTTCCTAATTTAATTTACTTTGTTCTTTTATCATTTACTCTCATATATTTCTTGTATGAGATTTCTGACAGTCTCATTTGCAATATCTATTCCAAAATCCATAATCTGCTCATATACACTCAAAAACAAACGAAAAAAGTCGGGCCAGATTTTTTTTGAATGTCCTCTAAAAGATACAGTGGATCGCCAAAATTGTTACTTTATCCATATGCTTGCACGCAATGGCGAGACAATTATGAATGCGAAGTGATGACCGAGTCGAAAACTACCAGACTGGTTTTCAGAATAATGCTCAAAAACACAAAACTTTTATCACAAAGATTTTTTAATTCCAATTATAAGTTTTATTTTTGCAGACCTTCAAAAGGAAAAAAATAGGGTCGGATGGCCGAGTGGCTAGGCTGAGGTCTGCAAAACCTCCTACAGCGGTTCGAATCCGCTTCCGACCTCGTTTTATTTAAACAATAAAAATATTATCAAAATGGGAGTTACACGTTTAAAAAGAAAAGATAGAAGAAATAAAACTGTTTCACGTGTTGAAGTTCAGTTCTTGAAATTAGGAACTAACGTTGAGTTAGGTTCAAGGTCAAAAATGAAAGCTGACAACCAAATCGTTAAAAACGATGCTATCTTAAATCAATTAGCTAAGTAAGCAAAAAGAAATTAGCAGCCTTTAAAGTTATACTTTAAAGGCTTTTTAATAAGTCTACCATTTGGTGGACTTTTTCTTTTGAGCTCATCCACTGTGCCTCATCCATTCCCTTGACCTGATCCTGTGCAAATTGCATCTTTGAAGGCTGGCTTTCTTTTGCCGAACTGTGTATAGCAATAGCCCCGGTCTCCGCTAAGATCGTCTGGATATTAGAAGAGTCCACTCCAGCTCCCGGCATAATCACAATACGCCCATTTGCCTGCTCGATCAATTGTTGCAGTAAAGGCGCACCCGATAAAGCTGAATTTCTCAAACCTGAAGTCAGTATACGATCAATACCCAAAGCAATAATATCTTCCAATGCACTAAAAGGATCTTCCACACGATCAAAAGCACGATGAAATGTCACATGCATAGGACGTGCGGCGTCAACCAAACGCTTCGTATTGATCTTATCCACGGTACCATCTGCATTCAACACACCTATGACAACGCCATCCATGCCCAATTCCTTACACAGCTCGATATCGGTGATCATTTCCAACACTTCTTCTTCTGTATATAGAAAGTCTCCTCCACGTGGCCGAATCAGCACGTGAATACCGATATGCACAAGCTCACGCACCAACTTCAATTGACCAAAAGAGGGTGTTGTTCCTCCATTCTCTAAGTTTTGACAAAATTCAATACGTGTTGCTCCACCTTTTTCAGCTTCGATCGCCGAAGCGACTGAATTGGAACATATTTCTAATTGATAATTTCCGATTGCTTTCTCCTTCATTCAATTCAATTTTTAACCTGTTTTTATGCTATGCGAATAACGTAAAAAAAACGCAAATTACCTATTTTCCACTATTGAGAAAGTAAAGCCACTCTTTCCGGAATAAGCTTTAAATGGTATCAAATTTTCACAAAAGCAGTTGGCTTCTAACTCATGTTGTACAGCATTCGACAGATCACCAGTCTATTATTATTCATAATTGGGAAAACATTTCGCCAAACTATTTGTATATACCTTACATGCTTTTATTTAAAACATTAAGAACCAGCATCATATAAACTTTAAGTAAAATATCATGGCTATTATATCAAGAAATATGGAGACACAGGAACGGATCATCAATACTTTTGAGGAACTCCAGTCCGCTATACATAGTCTAAAAAGTCAGATTGTTGAATTCGAAATGTTGTTTAACCAAGCATGTAATAGGCATATCGCATCTGATTTCAAAAAGGAATGGTTATTGGACCGTATTTCCTCCCGTCATACAATGATTCTGATTCGACACGATAGCCTACAACTTATTCAGGAAACGGTCTCAGCCTACCGCGACTATGATGGTTTTTTTCTGGATCACAAACAATTACTGGATGCGATCGAACTATTGATGCTCACTCATGCCGAAGAGGAAGAATATGAAATGGCAGCCATTATAAAAAAATGGCATGAAAAATTTGCCGATGCAGTTTATTTCCTCGCGGACCTCAGCTATTAAGTCGTTGTTTTGTTTTACATTTGCGGCACTGTAAAATATTGAATCATGCGCAAACCACCCGCTATAGTTGATCTACACGCTGATGCTTTCCTTGAAGATTGGGAAGACTACTCAGCTGACGAACTTATGTCAGAATCCATTGATTTCCTGAGATCCAACTTAGACGCAGCCATTTATTGGGAAATGAACGAAATCAAATTTATCCACGGAAAAGGAAAAGGTACTTTAAAAAAAATGATATTTAAGGAATTACAGGACTATAAAGAAAGTGGTTCAATTGATCGGTACCATACTTCTTACCAAAATGAAGACATTGTCGTTGTCGTCATTGGAGTTTAAAAAGAGACCACCTCGGGCGGCAGTCTCTTCAATAAATCTTTTGTATTATTTGATTGCAGGTGTAACGACGACCTTACGGAACTCAACAGGTCCGTGATCTCCTTGGAAATACAATGGTCCCGGTTCGGCCTCCTTACTATCCAACGCACCACCGGTAATCCCCGGAATCTCCTGGTTGCTGATCACTGTTTTACCATTCGCTACAACCGTCACCAGACGTCCCACCAATGTAATATCATAGGTCTGCCATTCACCAGCCCCTTTATTCATCATTTCATTTGCTGCCAGGAAGCCATAGACCCCTGCAAAAAGTACAGCATTCGGATGTGCATCTTTTGGGCTATCCTCAATCTGCACCTCATAACGCCCTCTTAGATAGACACCGCTATTGCTTCCCGAAGGAATTTTAAATTCAACATGCAATTTAAAATCTTCAAATTTTTGTTCCGAAACAAGGTTAGAACCCGACTGTGGACTAGTCAAGATCCCATTTTTCACAATCCATTGATTTGTTTTACCTGTAGCTTTCCAACCAGAAAGATCTTTTCCATTAAAAAGCTGGATCGGTTTTCCCCATTTAACGGCAGCCGTTCTTTTTAATTCGGGTGCACGTACACCTTTGAAGCGATGCGTCTTTCCATCGGGTTCCGTTATTGTACCCTGTAATGTTCCATTTTGGATCTCACCTTCCACACTTAAGTTCATCTTTCCGCCTTCCCATTGTGGTGGTATCGCAAATTTAAACTTTCCATTTTCATAAAAAACTTGTGAAACAGGTCTTGCACTCCCCGAAGTACTCACATAGTGACCTACTAGCGTCTTATAACCTGACAATTTCACTTCAAGCCAGGAAGGTGCAGGGGTACCATTGACGTCTACCTCGATATCCCATCGCCCGATCAGTTCTTTTCCTTCAATTTCTTGGTTTTGAACAATTGATTCCTTTATTAAATCTTTAGCGAAAGTTGCTTGCGGTAGCGCAGCGGAAGCCAAAACCCCTAAAAGAAATGCCGCTTTTCTTTTCATATTGTTTATGTTTATATTCTAATTGACAACAAATTTCCAGCAATTTAACTGTTTCGCTTCTGGTATCCAAGGAGTATCGTGTTAAAAAACGCTAAGAATACGATGCCTTGCAAGTTAACCGGATTTTAAATCCGATCCATAAAAACTCGATGGGCTGCTCGCCATGGGATCAATGAACTGATAAGTATTACCGTAGCAATTCCACCAACTAATGGAGAACGGTCGGCAAAGAAAAAGCACAGTACATAAAGCAACAGCGCAATAAAGGTGAGCGAAAATGCTATCATCTTCAATCCAAATTTATTCTGATTTTTCAGTGCCATCTCCTCTTCTTTATCAATCTGCTGTACAGCTTCCTTACGTGCTGCTTTAGTTTGTTTGAGTGCAAGGTATTCTGCACTTATCTTCCCGCGTGATTTCGCATACAGTTCGACACAAACCAACAAAACGAAGGGAAGTACAACACCAAGCAGCATCTCGTTGGCTCGACTAAGTTTATAGTTTATCAACAAAGGAAAAATAATCTTAAACAGCAGATTGATGCTTAAACTGACAGCAGTTATATATACAGTAGCCTTTCCTGTCAATCGCTTTGAAAACAACGCCCATATCGGTGGCGCCAATAATGGCCCGCCTGTAATGGCGCCTATACTCAGGGTGAACTCGACTATCCCACCAATCAATGGTACGATCAGCGCAACAATAATCATAAAAAATCCAAAAAACCAAGATGATGCACGAGCAATAAACATCAGCTTTTTTTCTGACGCTTGCGGGTTTAACGTTCCCTTATAGATATCGTTTGTAAAAACAGCTGATACAACATTTAAGGCCGTATTTGCGGATGCCGATGTAGAGAAATACATTCCTGTGAGCATCAATCCAAGCAATCCTGCAGGGAGCACCTGCTTACAAACCATAATGTAAGCCGTCTCTGTCGCCAAGCCGGTCAAATCCGGATTGATCGCTTTGTAAACCATTGGTGGGATCATCCACAAAATCGGGCTAGCAATATACAACGCAGCAAATAAATAAGCAACTTTGGACGCCGATCGTGGTGTATCAACACTGGTATACCGCTGTACAAATGTCCAGTTGCCTCCGATATAAAAAATATGATACAATGCAAAAGCTAAAATAAAACCCCAGGTATACTCACCGTTTACAACGTTGAAGAAATCATCTGGAACTTTGTCCAAGAAGGACTGTACACCACCAACTTCGTCAAAAACCAATGGAATGACAATTACAATCGCCGCTGTCAGGACGACAAACTGTAGAATATCCGTCACCATTACGGCCCACAAACCGCCGATGGCGGTATAGGCAATCATTAGGATTCCCAGCACAATGGTAACTGGAATCAAGGGATAGTCCAATGATTCGGAAACAAGTTTGGCTACAGAATACAACACTGAGCCCTTGAGAAATACCGAAACAATCATAAAGACATAGATGTAACACTTCTGCACTGTACTCCCCAAGCGCTCCTTAATAAACTCGGCCGCAGTAAGATTCCCTGTAGCCTTCCATTTGGGTGCCAGATAAAGACCTGTAATCAGCCCACCTATACACATAGTCCACTGAATGGTAATCGCTACCCAGCCATGACTATACGCTATTGAACCCCATGCGACAAAAGTACCCGCTGAAAAAAAGCTCATAAACAGGGACATCCCCCCTATAAACCAGGGCACGGATTCTCCTCCAGCAAAAAAGGACTTCAAATTTCTTCCGGTTCGTGAGAAGCTTATCCCAACCAGCATGATGAATACCGAAAAAACGATTATAACTACTGTATCTATCATCTTGTATCAACTATTAAATTACTGAATATTATCATTCTATAAGACTATGCATAACACCTGATAGCGAAAACGGCAGCTGGTACATCTGGAGAAGGGTGCTCAAGAGATATCATCAGTTGGTCTGTAACACAAGATTCCGAAAGTTCTATCACGTTTCTGGTCTGAAAGTTGCCCCGCTGCGTATAAATAGTCTTCCCATTTCCATCTTCAATGCTATAAGTCCGCACACAGAAGGGCATAACGGTCTCAGGATGGGTCATTAATACGGACTCCATCGCGTGATCCCAGTCGGTATCAAAATTAATTTCTATCCTTCTTATGCGCTGCTTCTGCTTCCATTTAATCGAAATTATTGGTTGCTGATCGTCAGTTGCAGCGACCCAGGCATTCGGACGAATTGTCGGCCGATCAATACCATTACGCACATTTTCGATCCCAAAGACGGACAGTCCCGCTGTTAGCTGAATGGCGAGATTATGTCCTTCGGGCCGGCGTTGTGGCGTCCAAAATTCAAATGAATCCACTCCAGATCCTGACAGGGCTACTTGTTTACCATTATTTGAAACCGCTTTATTTACCCCATTAAAAACAGAAAGCAATCCAGATATTCGCTGAGAGGTATAGGCCAATCGCACATGTTCGTTTTGGAGAAACGTCAGGAAAACATATTGATCCTCATGTATCTTCAATCCAAAATCCAATGTTACTGTCTGAACACCAGGTTTTACACTAATTTTAATTTTTCCCAGTTCCTGATCTGGCGTAAAACCACCTTTCCTTTCACTGCTTCTCAGCGCTACTTCCAATATTGTTGGCTGCATAGCTTCAATCTCCAAAAGAAAGATAGGCAAGGCACCCGCAACGACAGGAAGAAGTTGTGCGGCGGAAATGTCCAGATTTTTCCACAAAATATTTTCTTTGGAGAATCCCTTAAAGTCCAAATTGCTTGAAGAAGTGAGTTCTGCCTGCTGTACAAGATCGCTATTATCGGACAAATGAAAACCTGGTATATACTGACCTGCTCGTTGCAGTTCTTTTTGCAATTCGGTCATATAATAGGATTGACCTAGTTCCCGTGGAACAAGTTGATGCTGAACACATAGTTTTGCAGCAATCGCTACTGCCTGTGCGACATACGCACATGTCGCCATTACCCGAGTTGCACCAAATGCGACATGGGATACACTGATCAGGCGACCCGCCAAAAAGAGGTTTTGAATATTACGACTATATAAACAGCGATAAGGGATATGGAAGATACCTTTACTATGCCATTGGTTGCAGGGCTGACGGTCGCTAAAGACACCATCCGCAGGATGCAGATCGATGGACCAGCCACCATAGGCTACGGCATCTTGATGTTGACGCTGCTCGACCACATCTTTTTGTGTCAGGATATAATCACCTTCAAACCGACGGCTTTCTCGCTTTCCGGGAACCATTCCAACCCACTCCAACGTCAGCGTGTCGGCTTCAGGAAATTGTCCTGAATTTTTGATATAATCCCACACACCATAGATGATTTTCCAAAGTTCCCATTTGATCTCTTCGGTATCGTGCACGGTATCTAGACGCCCACCATACTCCACCCACCATAATTTACAGCCATGCTCTTTGGCATTGAAATTTTTGAACCGTGGTATTTCTTTGGTAACATCCATGGCAAAAGCAGGGGCAGTATAAGACACTGATTTTCCGACATCTTTGGTATAGAAATAGAGTGTATGCCCCAAAAGCTCTCCATAGGAAATATCTGGTGCCATAGCCTCTTCAAATTCTTCCCTTGTTTCAGCGCCCATGCGGAAAGCCGCTCCAGAGAGAAAACCGATTATACCATCTCCAGAAGCATCGCAAAATAAAGATGATTCAAGGGTATATTGTGTGGAATTCTGGCTGCAAAAAGCACTTAATGATTTGATCCGTTCACCAGCTTTTTTGTGGACTTCATAGACACTGGTATTAAGCAACAATCGGATGTTGGGTTCTTGTTTTACCTTGTCAAGTAAAATCATATCCAATATAACGGCATTACCCTCGGGGTTGCGATACACATTTTCAACCAATATTTCGTCAATAACCCCACCTTCTCGGCTCCAACGATTGTTGTTACCCATATGAGAAGTGGCACCCAATATCCACAATCTAACTTCACTGGAGGCATTCCCTCCGAGTACAGACCGATCCTGTACCAACACCACATGCAAACCTTGCCTAGCTGCTGTAATCGCAGCGCACACGCCAGACATACCACCGCCCACAACCGCTAAATCGGCGGTAACAACTTCATTCTTTAATGTTCTGGAGGTTCCTCCCTTGCTATAAATCATATATACTTTCTTTTTTATCTAGTTTATCATCTTATTCAACACCCCTTATACCGGGGTAAATTCGTCTATTTTATAAATTCGGAAATCACATCTTTCCAAATAGTGTACCCCTCGGCGGTTAGGTGCAGACCATCCTCCCGATAGTATGCCGGAACTAAATCACCGTGAACATCCAGCATTTTAGAATATACATCCGCGTAGGCAGTCCCAGATTGTTGTTTTAAAAACTGTTTAATACGCGCATTAACCTCTTCGATCTGTATTTTATCTTTCAATCGGCGCGGTGAAGGTTTGATGGAGATATAAATTATCTCAGCATGCGGTTTGGTTTTTCGTATTTCACTAAATAAGGCAGCAAACTGCTCTACAATACGATCTGTAGACCAATGCAACCCAATGTCGTTGTCACCTTCATAAATAAAAATTTGCTTTGCATTATACGGTGTAATCAATCGGTCTCTATAGGTATACAGATCTATTGTCTTGGTTCCGGAGACCCCTCTATTCAGTACAGCCTGACCAACGAAATCGTCCTTTAGTGTTTTCCAATTTTCAATGGTCGAACTACCAACAAATAAGATGATATTGTCAGGTGGTGGATTTTGCTTATCCAGACGTTCATAGCGCTGTATCTTTTCCTCCCATTTCTGCTGCTGTGTCAATACAGCTTGGGCGTAGGTAAAAGATATACTCAAACTGAGTAGTAGACAGCCGAATAGCTTTATTAATTGAATTGCTTTCATCTAATTATTTTTTTATTCATTACTCGATTTTCCCCTTTAAGGCATTATTCATAAGTATTTATTTTCAATAGCATTCATGAGCTCAATCGTTCGGTTTACTCGGTTCACGCTGCTTTCAAATCATGATGATTTCATACTTCTTATTTTCTAGCAGTATTTAAAATTGGTTTCCCGCGTAACAGTATCCGTCCTAAATAAATTACAGATGCGTCATATTTCTCGGGGTATTGAACAATATCTTCTTGTTGAGATGGTCTCAAAATCATCCTTTTATCGGCTTTCAATGGCGATATACGAAAACTGATTTCATGCCTCCCTTTTGGCAATTTGATCAAATCATATTGACCTCGATATCGATTATTACAGTAGGCATTAAAACGATTCAACAGAGTATCACCCTTATCCCCTATTGTCATTTCATAGGGCTGAAAACTATCTGACTGTAATTTCTGTAGTTTTACCTGACGGCCATCTACCCATACTTCAAGCTGCCCCACCTCGGGTCCGCCAATATCAAACAGACCAAATATATCGCCTTCAAAAGTGAATGAACACCGCGCTCCCTCTTCCCCAGCTACCATCATCGTGTCAAACCACCCATTGAACGCCTTTAATTTGGATTCTTTTGTAGGAAGGACGGCCCATTTAGCATCAAAATCAGCAATATCAGTAGGCATGTACATCCCTGCGATATCCCATTCATCAGATATCAGCGGTTGAGGCAATGGATGTATATCCATTTGTGAACATCCTTTCATCTTCTCAATCCCACGGGCAATGGCTGCAGCGTAAAGATCACCACCTGCTTTCAGCGGGTGGATTCCGTCCGTAGAAAATAAAATACGTTCTCCTGCAGAACCTGCATCTCCCTTCCACAACAACTTGTCCTGAGATTCCAAGCGCGCAATCTCCATTCCCAAGTGTATTGTAGGAATACTATAATGATCGGCCAATGCTTCCAAAGCTTCAATATGTGGCGGTATCCTTCCATTATTATATACCTTGGTTTGTGCAGCCAAGATGGCATAAATTAAACAGATATCGGTATGCTGATCATGTTGGATAATCTGCCTGACTATACCTTCCATGCCTGCTGCATAGGCGCCATTGACTGCAAAGTCTATGATAACCAGATCGGGGTGCTGTGTTAATACCTGCTCCTGAACTCTAAAGGCTCCCAAATCCGTACCTGTTCCAGATACGCCAGCATTGACCCAATTAAATCGGGTGGATGGATAACGTGCCTGCAAATAGGTGGAAATCTGCATCCGGTAACAATAATTTGCTTGTGTCAGGCTACCACCGATAAATGCGACGGTCACATCTTGACCATTGGCAATTTTAGCAAGAAAATTAGGAATACCACCGCGAACTATACACTCGTCATCTCGCTCAAAATCACTTGGATGAATAAGCTCCTCTTTATGGAGATCCACAGAAAATAATAGATGCGAGGCGGTACCTTGTGAAGCTGCAATCTTATCGAGCTCCCCGGTATTCTGCGCACTCAAATCAGTCATTGTAAAAAAAAGCAATAGGATCGTTATGATTAATTGATAGCTACGCATACCATTTGAATACAAGTTCTCGTAAAATATTTTTAACATCAATCTACAACAGTGATATTCGAAGTAAAGGAATTCGCGACGATATCAGATTGCAACATATTCCTGCCCCCGACCTTTACGTTTTTGAAGGTCACATCTTTAATCATGTGCTCCGCATCATAACCCTCGAAGGTTGCCGCTGTGGCACTGCTGACACAATCAATAAATCGAATATTAGAAATGGTTCCAGGTCTATAGACTGGATTTGAATTCGAGTTCTGCTTAATATACATCAGCACGAATCGTGTATTTCCGATGGTCTCATCACGGATCCCTTCGAAGGTGATATTCCTCACATCAGCCCAATCCGAATGTGGTATCGCCACAGAATGACCTCCCCAAGTCATTTTGGCTATATCAATATCTTTGAATGTGAGCTGTTCGACACTACTGGTTTCTAAGGAAGAACCTATACGAATACCTACGCCCACCTGGTTTTTCCAGATCAAACAGTCTTGGGCGCTACAATTTAAAAGTGGGGTTTCACCATCTGCAGCCGCATTTGTTGCGTGCCAACCAAAACCATCATCCCCCGATCCAATAAAACAGTGGGAGAAATGCACATCTTGACATCCTGAACCCAAATCCAAACCATCATTGTTCTGCCCAAAGCTCAATAGATTGAGATGGGAAACGTTGACATTCGACGAATTGACCATATCCACTTGCCACCCTAAAGCGGCATGCCGAACGCCAAATCCCCGGAGTTCCACATTTTGACTACGGTAGACTTTGACAAAGTTTCCAGCGACAGGAGCAGTACGATCATCAATATAACCTCGACCGATCAGTTTGACATTAGACACATTTTCGATCAATACCTTTCCTCTTAAAATTGCTCCCTCTTCTAAATAATAGGTTTTATTAGACTCAAGTTTAAAAACTCCGTTTACGCCATAATGTATTCCCTTGGCAAAAACAACCGCCCCAGGTTTATAGGCACTGTAATCGGGAGATCCAAATAATAGCAAGGGTGCTCGACCAGGGATAGCTAACGCATAATTGTAATATTCCGGGATGGTAAATGTCAATTCATTTCCATTCTTCACAACCGGAATATTCAATCTTTTAGGCGAAAGCGTAAAATTTGAGAATGCACTGTTACAAATAATCTTGACCTGTGTACCTGGCACATACTTAAACAATGCGGTATGTACATCCGTCTGCCCACCATTTTGGGCCAGATCATAACAGGTTTCTTGCCATACGTCCAAGGTATCATTGTTGACGATAACCTGATAAGCCAAACTTTTCACCATGGGTGAATCCAATTGCCCGGCAGCAGAGGCCATTCGTGCAAGTTTATGCTCTACTTGTTGTTGATTTTGCTGTTCATTTTGCTGTAAGCTCTTTTCGATCCCTGTACAACTTAAAACCGTAAACATTAGTCCAAAGAATACTGGTAAAATCCAAAAGTTTTTTAAGTCTTTAATGTTGCTATTCATACTATTAGTTGATTTTAAATGGTTATTGATAGTTGATTTTCATTACTTTTAGTCCCGTTGCCGGCAGGGTGATTTTCCAGTCCGGAGATGCTGGCATTTCTATTTCATGTTCCCCATTGGCGTTGAGAAGATAGGCCTCCAGCTGACCTGATCCAAATAGACGCTGGGATTGGCCTTTATCCACCCTGAGCTGAATCTCCTGCTGATCCACACTATTGTTCAGCAAAACAATATAGAGCTGCTTATTATCGCTGTTCGTTGCCAGGATATAATCTATTTGTGCATTATCAAGGTCGATAAGTCCCTTTTCCATTTTCAAATCGACGGGCGCGCCAAATATCCTCCCTTTATCAAAACCGTAGCTGCGGTGTGGCCCAACTTTAGGTGTTATAAATCCACTGGGAAAGGAGATTTTACCATTGGAACGAACCGCTGCTTCGGAGAGTAGATAATCGGTAATCCATCCCAATTGCCACCAGGCATGATGAGGAAATGGTCCTGCCCCTTTATTCATCGCATCCCAGTAATAGGAAGCGACTCCGGTATTGGCATCCACAAAAGCATCCCGTCCCCAGGCTGCTGCTCTTGCCATATCCAGCAATAGGCTGTCTTTCGTTTGCGCATAAAGTCTTACAAACAGCCCCGCATGACTCGATAGCAGAATAGGACCATGATGATTTGCAGAGCCCATAATACCTCCATGTTCAAATCCCAGCCCCGCTTGACTGATTTCCCAATCTTGACGAGCAGTCCCATTCACGCGCTTGAGCTCCCGAGATGGGATGGGATGCGTATAGATCGATGTTGTATAATATTTGGCTACCTGATAAGCCGCTGTTTGATAGCGTGAATCCTTGGTCAATGTATACATGTCGAGGAGGGCCTGTATAGACTGTGCTGTTGCAAAATCAGGTGCAAATCGCGTATCACCACAGACACCCAGGAACCATCCTTTTTTTGCTGCATGTTCGACAAACCAGTTTGCGGCCTTAATTGCGCCAGCTCGATATTTTTCGTCCTTTAGCAACTGATGCGCAACCAATAGTCCATAAAATGTTGGTCGGAGATCGGATAGGTCCTCAAACATGGGACGGCCTGACTTATTATCATATGCAACCTCCCAGTGCCCATCGGGATGCATTTTTGACAACAGCCAATCTGCGGCTTTACGCAAGGCTTGTTTAAGATCAGATCGATCTGGTTCAAAAAGTAATATATTGCCGATATCCATCAACATGTAATAGCTGGTGCCAATGGGCTCGCTATACGGCCCCCATTCTTCGGTAAACTGTTGACTTCGATATAGGTAATACTGCCCGGCAGCTGATCCATAAAAGAACCCAGGTTTCCGCTGTTGTTGCTGCAACTTGAAGTTTAGGGCTGCAGGGAGTCGTTGCTGTTTGAGTGTGGTATCTCCAGTCAGTCTAGCCAGCATCCACATCGCACCATAATCAGAGTTTTTCATGGCATCTTTTGCAGATCCATACACGCCACCCAGATAATCCTGAGCACCAATCACCGTATTCTTATCATTTACGGTCCGCCACTTGGAAGTACTATCTGCTAAGACATAATCATACATCGCGTAAAGACGATCCGTTAAGGAACGATTCGTCTCTTTCAATTTTAAAAAATCACTAAACTTATAAACATCTTTTATTACATGCCCTAAAACATTGTACCACGAGGTTTGCTGGATTGTATAGCGAAAAGAAAATGTTATCTCTTGTCCTTCGTTCAAGTAAGACCCAGCCTCACCCAGTACTGGATGATAGAGTGTCGGTGTAAGCTCGTTATTTCGATTCATCAATGACAATCCAAGTTTCCAGTCCGCATGAGTCTTTGTGTCTTTCAACCAGGGATCCCTTGCAGTTCCGGGTTCAGCTACGGTCGCTAAGGTCACTCCAGATTGTGTCGTTAACAGCGCCGCTAATGTAGAGGCTGTACGTTCTCGGACAATGACCGGACGATCAGGGATGCCATGTCCGTAAGCGTAGGCATCCACAAAGTCAGGATTGAGCGCTGCCCCTTGGAATAATCCCGGAATCACCGCCCACTGAAACTGCTTGCGATCACCAATCGCCAGTGATGGCGACGACAGGGAATAATAACCGCTTTGTTTCGCTTTTAAAATCATCTGTACACGGATATCATGCTTATGATCTGGATCAAGGTTCCATTCTTCTGACAGGGCAATTTTTTCGTTTTCGTATTGAAATCTCAACCCCGAGTGCGAAGCTGAAGCCACTATAGTCGGTTGATAGTGCAATACTTCTCCTGCAGTATTCAGGCTCACAGGCGATAAACTTTGTGACCAGATTGGAATTACATAGCGATATTGAGAGTCTGGAAAATTAATGAGCTTCCCATCATGACTATAAACAGTTGCAGATTTATCTAACGGCTTATTTTTAGCGTAAAGGATCGTTCGCTGCTGTGTCGCCATCGTTAGCTGCTTTTTTCCTCCCGCTCCATCTTTCAAGGCGAGGGATTGAAGCTGATAGCCATTTTTACCCTCACGCCAGATCAGTTGCATCACACTATTTTCTAGGCGTACATCAGCCTCGCTTTGTGCGAAAACACTTGCGAAGCATAAAAATGGCAGTATCATCATCGCCCTCCATACCCCAGCGCAATGACTGTATCCTCTATTTAACCGTTGCATATCGATCATGGTGTAATGGTTATTGTCACTTCGGCGTACCCTGCTTTGCGACCACTGTACCAGTCGGAGGAGGTTTCAAACACAGCTTTATAGACACCTGGGGTCTTGTATACATATTTGTATTCCCGCAGGTTTGAGCTGATGTTTTTTAGTGCTATTCCTTTGTCCGCAATGGACTCCTTTACTTTAAAACCTTTGGTAATCACCCAATCATCATTGTCGGTATCGGATGCAACACCGCCATACATCAATAGCTGCGTTGCGGAAATCGTCCATACCTTACTGTCATTTAGAAAACTTACGGCATTCCAGCCCGCATTAGATATCGTAGCAACATTAGTCTGCACGCCTTCTGGCGATACCTTTACCGCATTAAAAGTGCGAATGACCCATCTGTTCTGTTGCGGCTTTTGGAAGTCAGTGTACCGGAATGCCAAATATGTTGATCCCGTGTCAACCGGATTGAGATACGATTTTAGACTTACGGTTCCGGAAGGCGTATTATCTTGCCCTGTGGAGAAAACGGCTTTGTCTGAAATATCGGTCCAAGTGGCTTTGTCAACCTCTTCTCTAGTGTATATTCCGCTAAAATTATTGGAAACGAATAGTTTTAGATTGTCATAAATAACACCCCATTGTACGAGTGTTTTGAAATCTACCTGTAAATCGTTATCCGCATAAAGGCGATCTTTCAAGTCATAGTTGTGTCCGTTCTCTCCAGAATAGAATACAATATTGTCAGGGGTTCCTTCAAATCGGAATACAACGGTATCACCTACCTTGTAACTTGAGGCATTCGTCCTGACCTCCATATCGGCACTGGCAATATCCTCTTTCATACAACTGGCACACAATACGGCCAGCATGAGATACATCATCGATATTTTCATCTGTGTCTATTTATTTTGTGGTCCACCAGATTTACCAACCTGGATTTTGGACAATCTGTTTATTAATAGTTATCTCTGTATTTGGTATGGGAAACAGCACATTTCTCTCCGTCGTGTTCAGGCCAGCATTACCACCATACCGGTGTGCTGCGGGCGCATTGACTGAAATATCGCGTCCCAAGGCATTCATCGTAGGTATATAAATTCCCCAACGAATTAGATCATGTCTCCGGATACCCTCGAAACAAAATTCGCGCAGGCGCTCGTCTTTTATATAGTCCAGAAAGGCTATTTTATCCATTCCGCCAGGCGCATCACTATCTCCATTAACCTCATTTAACGCCTTACCAAAAGCTCTCCTACGCACTTGATTGATTGCTTGGTAGGCGGCAGTAGTTGGGGATTCGTTGACCTCATTTTCTGCCTCAGCTTTCATCAGTAATACATCGCTATACCTTATAATTGGAAAATTGGTTGAATTGGCACTTCTTACTTTGGTACCAGTCTCATATTCCCGTCTCCATTTTCCAGGGTTTCGATCATAAAGTTGAGCTCCACTATAATATTGTTTTTGCGTAACTCCCGCAGTAGTCACAAATCGGTAGGGGCTAATACTCCAATCGCGCCGCATCGTATCTTTCTGACCAAACAAATCGTATAATTTGGCTGTAATCCGCATTGCTCCGCCCGAATATCCAATACGTTCATCGGGACATTCTATACCGTTCTCAATACCAACCATACCAGCCTGATCGATGTTGCCGATCTTATTTCCAAACATGCCAACTTCCCAAAGACATTCTTTCGGTTCATTGATATCTTGTGAATGGTTGATAAATATTTGCTTATAATTGGGATTCAGCTGATGCTTTCCTGAAGCAATCACTTTATCCGTATATTCGATAACATTTTGATAGCGAGCGTGGTCATTGAGAGGCTGTCCTGCCATTTTTAAAAACACACGGGCCAGTACGGCCTGGACGGCTGTTTTGCTCACTCTTTCATTAGCCACTACTCCACTTTCGTGAACCAGGTTTTCGGCTTCCTGCATATCTTTCACAATTTGCGTATACAAAGCCGCCAGTGTTGCCTGAGCTGGGTAAGGGTCGTTGGGAGACTGCGTAGAGGACAGTTTTAAAGGTACTTTTCCAAAGAAATCGGTCAGTATATAATAGTAATATCCGCGCATAAAGAGTGCTTCGCCCTTGATGGCGTTTCTTTTGGTGATATCCATCTCCACACGATCAACATTTTCCAATAATAGATTTGCCCTATTTATCCCTTCGTATAAGGTTTCCCATAGTCTAGTAATGTCCAAATCGGCAGCGTCCATGACCATCACTCGAATATTGTTTATTGATATATTCTTGAAATAGGCCTCATCACTAACGACAAGATAACTGAAAAGTCCACGACTGTACATCCGCCCATAGGTATCGATCAGTCTGTTATAGACCCCATTGAGGCTATTCATTAATTCGCTTTCATTTCGAAAATATTTTTCAGTGGTCACAAAGTCAGGTTCTTTATCCAGCAATTTGGAACATGAACTGGTTAGACAAGCGATACATATGGAAAAAATAAAAATGCGTTTCATCTTGATCAAAGGTTAGTTTAAAAATTAATGTCAAGTCCTACGGTCATCGTACGAGGACGCGGATAAGCCGACCAGTCAAACGAAGGGGTCAATGCTCCAGGACGGGTGCTCACTTCGGGATCGAGCCCTGAATATTTTGTCCATGTAACTAGATTTTGTGCAGCCACATAGAGTCGTATGGATTTCATTCGTAATCTTCGGAGCTGATCAGTACTGAATGTATATCCTAAAGACAAGGTCTTTAGTCGCAAATAGGATCCATCCTCAATCGTTCTGGAAGAATAAACAGCTGGCCCCTGACCGCCGACACGATATAGTGCGTTGGTCTGGTTTTCTGGCGTCCAGCGATCAGCGAAAGAAGCAAACATATTCAGAAAACCACGAGCGACAGGATCTCCGCCTTCAAACTCAATGCGATTGGCATTTAAGATATCCCCGCCATAGCTCCATTGTAAAAAAACATTCAGATCGAAGTTTTTATAATTGAAGTTATTATTAAATCCTCCGATATGTTTTGGATTTGGATTGCCTATTATTGTCAGGTCATAATTGTCAACCTGCCCATCGCCATTGATATCCTTAAAGCGAATATCACCTGGTTTAATGCTTGCTCTGGGGACTCCGTTATTGGGTTGCCCCGCTTTTAGCAGATAGTTTCCGTTGACGAGATCAAAATCTGCGTACTGATAGACACCATCAAAAAGATACCCATAAAACAAGGCTATTGGCTGTCCGGGTATTGCGATATAGGGATATGCATTATTGAAATTTCCCCAGGTGACACGTGTTGCCAAACTCGGCTCTCCTTCATTGAGTTCAAGGACTTTATTTTTATTAAATGCAATATTAAAACTTGAACTCCATGAGAAATTTGGAGTCTGCACGTTTTTGGTCTCCAATGTAAATTCGATTCCGCTGTTAGATACCCGACCGATATTTTTGAAGCCTGTCAGGAATCCCATACTGGGAGCCAAGGTTGCATTCAATAATAGGTCACGTGTCTCCTTGTGATAATAATCTGTTGTAAGGGACACTCTATTCTTGAGTATGGAGAGGTCGAGACCAACATTGGTTTGAACGGTGGTCTCCCATTTTAAGTTTGGATTTCCAAGATTCGTCGGTACCATTCCCTGACCGGCACTGTTACCTACACTGTAGCCTGAAGCGGGATTCATCTGTAAGGCTGTTAGTGATGCATACTCTGATACACGATTATTTCCGGTAGAACCTATGCCAACGCGCAATTTCGCATCACTGATAATCTTGATCGGTTTCAAAAAGTTTTCCTCTTTCAATCGCCATGCAAAAGACCCCGAAGGGAAATAGGCCCATCTATTCGATTTCGGGAATTTGGAGGAACCGTCACTTCTGAAAGACAATGTCAACAAATACTTTGATCGATAATTATAATCAACCCGCCCCAGGTAGGATATCAGTCCATTGGATGCGTCAGTCACTGGCGCCATCGTAATCTGTCCTTCGTCCAGGCCTTTAATACCTAATGATTCATTGGGTACCAAAATGGACGTAAATCCATTGGTATAATTTCGGACATCTTGCACAGTGAACCCGACGACCGCCTTTAGCCGATGCCCCCCATTAAATTTCTTATCATAGGACAGAGTATTCTCATTTAATAGATTAGTGACTTCATTATTCCAAATAGAACCATTTACTTTATTGTTTGAAAAGGGATGTCCTGCTCTGGATTTTGAGTTAAAGAATACTTCCCGTCGTTGGTTTATACGGGTATAGCCACCAGTTGCCCTAAACGTCAACTCCGATCCCAATTTATATTCCAGATAACCATTAGCAACAAGATTTGTACTGAACAGGGGATTATACTCATTCTGCACAGCTAGATAAGGATTGATCCGTAAATCGGTACCTAAGCTCGGGTCCATATCCGGATCAAAAAGATCGTCTATCAAAGAAGCATCCGTCAACGCATTTCCAGTGATTGGCCGAAACCCCCAGAGCCCATACATCAGGCTCGCAGTCGGGCTAGGCTGAGATTCTGACACCACGGTTCCATACCGTTTAAAGGCCGTATAGTTTAGATTCAAGCCTACTTTCAATTTGTTATTTATAGTCTGATCCAGCACTATTCTTCCTTGATATTTATTAAATCCACTGTTTAGGATTATCCCATCCTGATCCAATAATGATCCAGAGATTGCATATCGTGTACGATCGGTCCCCCCACGTATCGCTATAGAATGATTGTGGGTAACAGCTTTTCTAAAAACTTTGTCCTGCCAATTGATTCCCTCCATATTGCGATAATCTTCAAGGGTTTTACCATCCTTTAGGTATATATTTGTATACAGGGTGAGATTCTGCTCCAATTGATATTTCACAAATTCGTAGGGATTTAGCAGATCTTGCGTTTTTAGGATCTGATTGAGTCCTACCCAACCGTTGTAGTTAATGACCGGGGTTCCAACTTTACCTTTTTTGGTTGTAATAAGAATCACCCCGTTGGCTCCTCTAGCGCCGTAAATCGCTGTTGCCGAAGCGTCCTTCAACACCTCCAAAGATTCAATCTCTTCGGGATTAATGGTATTCCCAACAGATGTTTCGACCGGAAATCCATCAACGACATAGAGTGGAGAGTTATCTTGTGTGACCGAGTTATTACCCCGAATCACGATACTGAGTTCCGCTCCTGGTTGTCCATCATTTGAACTTACCTTAACGCCAGCCACCCGACCGGCTAAGGCTTCCTCGAAATTGGCGACAGGGGCTTTACGCATATCTGTCAAATTAGCTTGACCTACAGCTCCCGTCAGATCGCGTTTGGTTGTTGTCCCATAGCCGATGACAACAACATCATCGAGTATCTGTTCGCTTCGTGAAAGCTGGATATTCTGGGAACGATCCAATCTGGCCGCATGCTTTACAGTAACATAGCCAACCATTGAAAAAAGTAATAATTCACCTTGAGAGATGGGCGATATAGAAAAATTTCCCAATGAGTCTGTGGAAGTTGTTACAGTTTTATACTGATTAGATACTGTAACTCCGACCAAAGGAAGCCCTTCTACATCCATCACTCTTCCTTTGACAGAAGTGGGCTGTTGTCCAAAGGAGGACAACGTTAGAAAAAAAATCCCCAATAAAAGCAGAGCCGCCTTTAAATGAAATAGAGTCATAATAGTATTTATAATTAGTTATCTGTTGCAATCTAGTCTGGTCTAGACTGGTTTGCTTTTATAAAAGTATAAATTATATTTACCCCTGCAAAAAAAAAATTAAAAAAAGATGTAGTTTCTTCTTGAGAATATTTTCAAGGGGGGAGAAAATCATCAAACTTATTCCGTTATCTGAATAATATCAAGACTTGCATATAAAAACAAGTTTATCTAAGTTTGACTCTATTATCGTAAATGACTATTCATCACATGTCCACTACAAACGAAACAGGCAACGGGTCTCGCATGAAGTATCTTCAATTAGTAGATCACATTCATACATTGATCGAAAAGAATGACCTACATATTGGAGACCGTATTCCCTCTTTAAATCAATTGCAGGACCAACTCGGCATGAGCAAAGAGACAGTCTTGAAAGGTCTTAATTATCTACTCGAAAAAGGGATAATTGAGTCTGTCTATCGCAAAGGATATTATGTAAAAAAAAAACAGGTGGAGCATTCTTATCGCATCCTGTTACTTCTGGATAAAATGAATACCATGCGCGAACAGATTTATCAATCTTTATTAGTTGAGACCAAAGGGACCGCAGCGATCGACGTCTATTTTCATCATCACAACTTTAATGTCTTTCGCAATATTATCACCGAAAACATCAACAACTATACGCATTTTGTTATTGTTACATTCCTGAAAGATGACCCATCTCCGATCATCAATCTCATCCCTCCGAACAAACGGATTATTATCGACTACAATCAATTGGGACTCTCCGGAAATTATACGGCTATCTATCAGGACTATGAATACGATATTTATAATAGCCTTTCCTTATTGCAGAATAATATTCAAAAGTATCAAAGGATTATATTGATTGCACATCCCGAAGCTTTACATGCCGAACATGTCATCAAAGGTTTCGTCCGGTACTGTGAGGAGTCAAGCATCGATTATGACATTATCCCAGACGTAGATGAGACAAATTTTAAGAAGCATACAGCCTTTATCACCTTTAGTCGTTACGATTCGGATGACGTATCCTTAATTAAATTGGCAAAGAAACATGGATTTACATTGGGCGAGGATATAGGCCTTATTTCCTATAATGATACTGACGTCAAAGAGATTCTTGAGGGGGGAATTACGGTAATATCTACTGATTTCCGGGCAATGGGAAAAGCGGCAGCTAAGGCTATACTTCAAAAGAAAACTTTAAACGAACGCAATCCTACTCAAGTTATCATTCGGGAATCTCTTTAACACTGCGAGGTCGCAGGCTCATCCTAGCTAAAAACAAAAAAAGCCCTAACTTTCGTTAGAGCTTCTCAGTCGGGGTGGCAGGATTGGCTCAGCCACACAATCCCCAAACACTAACCCTGAGCCTCCTTCGGATCGAACCTCATGTCAACTTAAGAGGTCGCAGATTCTCTCCACGCCTAGAAACAAAAAAAGCTCTAACTTTCGTTAGAGCTTCTCAGTCGGGGTGGCAGGATTCGAACCTACGACCTCCACATCCCAAATGTGGCGCGATACCGGGCTACGCTACACCCCGAAAAAGGTATCACCTTTGTTTTGTGTGGCACAAAAGTACACTAAAAATATGTTGTTTTCAAAATTATTTTCAACGACACGCTTAACCAACTGATATATTGATAAATAATTTAAAAAAGACCAATAAACAATATATTTACAAACGAAATGTCCTTAAATAAATGGTCAGCAGATTTTAGACTTAGCTACTGACCATCTGATCTCGTCTAGATTACCAGCTTCTTTTAATTACCATGGTGGTTTTAATCGCCCCCTGCTGATTAACCAGTGTGAGCTTCGATACTGTAGAAACAATATTTTCCTGAATTTTATATTCAACACCATCAAAAATCATTGTTTTTGAATCAGGCATACTGTAGTCATAAGCTACCGCAGATTTATCTTTTTTCTTATGCCAGGCACCATCTTTATCAAAATTAAGTGTCTCCCCCTGTTCCATCATTTCACGGGTCACATTTAACTCAGCAACACTATTTCCTGAAACGGTTTTAGTCCAGCGTTCCCAATTCCCGGTCCGGATTATATTCAGTGCAGCATCCCTTCCAATATTATCAACGGTTTCCTTACTGCAAGAAGTCATTCCCACCGCAATTACTCCAAGCAATAGCAGCATCCAATTCTTAAAACTCATTTTTAATGTGCTCATAATTTATTTTTTGGGGGTACATTTACAAGTATTATACCAAACTCTAACACCCCCTATAGTTACCTCCGATAAATTTGCCTCGCATTAGTCTTGGAGAAATGTTATAAAACTTTGATGAAATTGTACAAATAACCCTTTAAAAGAAAAAATATATTTGCATCACTGATACGTAAAGCCATTGCGATTTGTCTAGCACCCTATGATGCTGGCGATTTTACCGGCAATTCAACAGATAAATTAAAAACAGGTGAAAAAATTACTCGTCATCTTTCTTTCCATGATATACTCGGTATTGGCCTTAGGCCTTACACAATACCAGCATATTTGCAAAGGAACAGCTGTAAAACTGTACAGCTGGACGAATACAGAAAACCCTGACAACAATAAACCTTGCCCGATCTGTTATTCAAAGGACAAGAAATTAAACGAAAAAAAGAAAGACTGCTGTAAACATCAGTCCAAACTGGTCAAACTCAACGACAGCATAAAAAAGCAATCTCACTTTGACTTTTCGGTAAAATTTTGGGGTTCGGCCATACCCAACCAACTGTTGGGAGCCTTATTTGATATATCCTTTGTCAATAGCGATAACGACAAACACCTCACCTATCTATCCTTAAAAAGCCCCATCTGGAGCAATCCGCTCTATATCCTTCATTGTACTTATCGAATTTGATAGCGCACATCTTGTAAAAGCTTGTGGTGCCTAAACAGGAACCACCTTAATTCTTGATGTCTACTAACAAATTTTATTTTCGATGAAATTAAAACTCATTGCATCATTGGGTGTAATCTGTGGAATGAACCTACATGGCTTTTCACAGACCTTAAAACTCGAAGATGCCCTCACACGTGCCGTTGAACAGTACGACCAGATAAAATCAAAGCAATTTGTTGCATCGGCAGCAAAACAGCATACTGTCTTTCAAAAACAACAATATCTTCCGGATCTCACCTTAGCAGCACAACAGAGCTTTGGAACAATAAATGCCCAACATGGTCCTATGTATGCCTATGGCGGTCTTGCATCGGGCGCAACTTCCATGCCCCTAGCGGAGCAAAATTGGAATGCCGCATTTGGATCGCTCTATTTTGCCAATATCAACTGGAATGTATACACCTTTGGAAGGATCAAAAATCAGGTGCTCCTCGGCTCAATAAAGGAACAGACAACCGAGGCCGATCTTGTACAGGAAATCTTTCAGCACAAAATAAAAACAAGTGCCGCCTATCTGAATCTACTGGCGAGCCAACGGATAAAATATGTCCAGGAGAAAAATCTGGACCGCGCGCAGGTATTTTATGAAATGACTGCCGCTAGGGCGGAAAGTGGGTTAATTGCCGAAGTGGACGCTCAATTGGCCAAAGCGGAAGTTTCCAATGCAAAATCCCTACAGATCAAATCGTATGACAAGGAGCTGGAGTACTCAAAACAACTCGCCATCTTGTTAAATGATGATTTTAAAACATATCAACTGGATACGACTTATAATACCAGCATCCCGAACAGCACGGTAGCGCCACTTGCAAGTTCCGTAGAAAAACATCCATTCCTGCTATTCCAAAACAGCAAAATCAATGAGAGCATACAAACCGAGGAGATCCTAAAATCCAATCGCATGCCCTCTGTTTCCGCTTTTGGCGTACTACAAGGACGTGGAACCGGTTTCGATTGGAACTATATGCAGGATAACTCGGCATACTCTTCAAATTATTTTAAAGGAGTGGGTATAAACCGAGCAAACTATTTGCTTGGCGTTTCATTAAGCTGGAATCTGACTAATATCTTCCGTTTCGATACCAGGAACAAGGAGCAAAAATTATATACCCAGGCGATCCAAAGAGAATATGAAAAGCATAAAAAAGATTTTATGGCGCAGTCCCTCCTCGCCGATTCTCAGCTGAAAAATGCCATTGACAACTTCAAAGAGACTGAAATTCAATTGTCTGCCGCCAGTCTGGCTTACAAACAGCATAATGCATTGTATGAAAATGGCCTGACAACTCTGGTGGACTATACCCAGGCATTATATAGTCTAAATAGAGCCGAGATCGACTATGAAATTGCACAGAATAATGTTTGGCAGGCCTTACTATTGCTGGCCGCCGCGCAGGGTGATTTCAATATTTTCCTTCATCATTCTTAAATCTATCCTTTATGAATATCATCAAATTTGCCTTGCAAAAACCAATTTCCATCATGGTTATTGTCATTGGCCTGTTATTCTTTGGTATCAAAGCTACCAAAGATGTCAAAGTAGATATCCTACCCGAAATGGATCTGCCGGTCGTTTATGTAGCCCACTCTTTCAACGGCTATACCCCACAGCAGATGGAAGGTTATTTCACCAAAATGTACGTCAACATGCTCCTGTTTACCAATGGTATTAAGAGTATAGAATCAAAGAATACCCAGGGATTGACACTCATGAAAATTGTTTTCTATGAGGGTATTGACATGGGGGAAGCAATTGCAACCATCAATGCACTATCCAATCGTTCGCAGGTATTTTTACCTCCAGGCGCACCACCACCGTTCATCATCCGTTTTGACGCATCCTCCCAGCCTGTCGGCCAACTGGTCTTTCGCAGTAACACGAAAACCAACAATCAACTACAGGACATCGCGAACTTCAGTGCCCGACCATTCTTAATAAAGATACCTGGGCTGACAACAGCTCCACCTTTTGGCGGAAGTCCACGGACAATAGAAGTAAACATAGATCCTTACAAACTACGGGCGCACAACCTGTCTCCGGAGCAGGTTGTTGAAGCCATCAGTAGAAATAACATCACCTCTCCTTCCGGAAATGTCTATATCGGAGACAAAAACTATCTGACACCGACAAACAATACGGTAAAGAAAATAGAAGAACTGGGGGAAATTCCAATCTTTAAAAACACAGTAGACAATATATACATCCGTGATGTGGCAACCATAAAAGATGGTGCTGATATCGCCACAGGCTATGCCCTGATTGATGGAAAAAGATCGGTTTATATTAATATCGCTAAAGCAGGAAATGCTTCGACCCTGGATGTTGTCAATAAACTTAAAGAACGCTTGCCCGAAATCCAGCGAAATATGCCTGACGATGTTAGCATTTCGTACGAATTTGACCAGTCGGTCTATATCAGCAATGCCCTGAAAAGCCTGGTCATCGAAGGAATTCTGGGCGCTGTCCTCACCGGCCTGATGGTGCTTCTATTTCTGAACGACCGCAGGGCAGCACTGATTGTAATTATGACCATCCCTATTTCGATTATTTCTGGTGTTTTATTTTTGAAGCTATTTGGACAGACCCTCAATATCATGTCCTTATCGGGACTAGCATTGGCTATTGGAATATTGGTCGATGAAAGTACGGTAACCATCGAGAATATCCACCAGCATTTTGCCCTTGGGAAAACACGCGCCCAAGCGATCTGGGATGCCTGTAAGGAAATTGCTTTTCCGAAACTTTTGATCATGCTCTGCATTCTGGCCGTATTTGCTCCTGCCTTTATGATGACCGGTATTCCCGGCGCATTGTTTATGCCTCTTGCGCTGGCAATCGGGTTTTCAATGATTGTTTCGTTTTTATTGTCCCAGACTTTTGTACCCGTGATGGCCAATTGGATGATGAAACATGATCCCGAAACATGCCATAATCCTGCACACAAGAAAAACTGGTTTGATCGTTTGCGCGAGCGCTTCCTGCATCTATTGTCAAATCTAGTCGCCCGACACAAGATAATCGTAAGCTTAAGTTTGATTTTTGCATTGGTAGCATGCTTTTTCTTATATCAAGGAATTGGTAAAGATGTATTGCCTGCGGTCAATTCCCGTCAGTTTCAGGTACGGATAAAAGCCCCTGAAGGTACGCGTATCGAAGTAACCGAAGGGAAAGTAAAACAGTTTCTAACCCTTTTAAAAGATAAAGTCGGTCCTGATAATATCGCCATATCATCGGTTTTTATCGGTCAGCACCCTTCCACTTTCGCCGTTAGCCCAATTTATTTATACAATGCCGGGCCACACGAGGCCCTGATGCAGGTGGCATTGAAGAAACTCAAGAGTAATTCGGATGAAATAAAGGATGAACTCAGAAAGTACTTTCATGAAAAGATGCCGGAGATACAGCTCTCTTTCGAACCCATTGAACTTACCGAGAAAATACTGAGTCAGGGCACCAATACACCTATCGAGATCCGGATCTCAGGGATGATGAAAAAGATGAATCGCATGTATGCGCAGAAACTTCTCGGAAAGTTAAAGGAGATCGACTACCTGCGCGACCAACAAATCCCCCAGTCCATGGATTATCCGGCCCTACAGATTAATATCGACCGGACAAGAGCGGCACAACTGGGACTCGATGCACAGGATATCGCAAAGTCACTGATCACCGCTACCGCATCCACACGCTATACCAATAAGAATTTTTGGGTTGGTGGAATGATGGGAATTGCCTACGATGTGCAAGTTCAAACGCCACAAAATATATTAAACAGTAAAGAAGAACTGGAGAATTTAACGCTTTCTAAGAATGCAGACCGTCCTGTTCTGGGCGATGTCGCAACAATCACAGCAACCAAAGAACTTGGTGAAAGTTATAATTTAGGGACAATGGGTTACACCACGGTTGCCGCAAATCTGCATAAAAAAGATCTGGGACAGGCTTCGCAGGACATTCAAACTGCTATTGCATCTTTGGGCGAGCTACCAAAAGGTATCAATATTGAAGTCGCGGGGATGGCACCTGTATTGAATGAGACGATGAGTAATCTCGCTACAGGTCTATTGATTGCCGTTGTGGTTATCTTTTTGATGCTTACAGCAACTTTTCAGTCCTTTCGGATATCACTCGTTATTCTCTCTACGGTTCCGTTTGTGATCTTAGGGGCTTTGGTACTATTAAAATTAACCGGTTCGACACTCAACTTACAGTCTTATATGGGACTCATTATGTCTGTCGGTGTTTCGATTGCCAATGCAGTTTTATTAATCAATAACGCAGAATCGCTACGACTGAAAAATCAGAATGCATTAACCTCCGCCATGGAGGCAGCCAAGCTTCGGATCCGTCCCATTATCATGACAACTATTGCCATGGTTGCAGGGATGTTACCGATGGCTATCGGTTTTGGTGAAGGTGGAGACCAGGTCTCACCATTGGGCCGCGCTGTTATCGGAGGTCTTCTTTTTTCAACCTTCTCCGTACTGATCGTCCTCCCGCTGGTATTTGTATGGATACAGCACAAAGCAACAACAACCTCGCCTTCTTTGGATCCTGAAGATGAGGAAAGCATTCATTTTGTTAAAACAAAAATCTAATTCTTTATGAAATTTAAGTCAATCATATTACCAGCAATTGCGCTATTATTTAGCGCATGCGACCAAGATACAAAAGAGAACAACGGCGCCACAAAGGAAACCCCAAAAGCCGCCAAAATAGGATCCATGCCTTTGATGACCATCCCGATTGCCAAAATGAATCCTACTGTTCCGTTACAACTGGCGGGCGAACTAAAACCTGATCAGGAGACAGCATTGTTTGCAAAGGTGCAGAGTTATGTCAAGACGATCCATGTAGATATTGGTTCGAAGGTCAGCAAAGGGCAGATACTTATGGTGCTGGAAGCACCCGAGTTGCAGGCTCAAATAGCCAATGCAAAGGCCAAAATACTTTCGCAAGAGGCAATTTACACTGCAACAAAAGCCAATTACGATCGTATGTTTCGGGCAAACCAGACTAAGGGTGCTATTGCCCGCGATGCTCTGGATCAGATTACCGCACAAAAACTTTCGGACGAAGCCAGTGTAAAAGCCGCTCGGGCCACCTATACAGAAATACAGGATATCAATCAGTATTTAATTATCCGTGCGCCCTTCAACGGCATCGTTACATCCCGAAACACAGATATTGGCGCATATGTAGGCCCCATGAGTGGAACACCTTTGCTTGTCATCCAAAATTCGTCTAAGCTCCGTTTAAATCTATCGGTTCCGGAAGCACATGTTCCCTATGTAGCCATAGGGGATACAGTCAACTTCACTGTAAGGGCACTTCCTGAGAAGAACTTCCAAGCAACAATAACCCGAAAAAGCGGCACACTGGATCTGAAGTTACGATCCGAAAAGTTTGAAGCGGACTTTATCAATAACGATCCGGATCTTAAACCTTTTATGGTCGCTGAAGCAAAAGTTCAGCTTAAAAACAGCAAAGCAACTTTCTTTATTCCACGTTCGGCATTGGTCGAAGGCAACATGGGAATCTATGTCATCAAAAATACTGCTGGAAGCGCAAAGTTTATCCCGGTAAAAAAGGGAAGAATATTCAATGATAAAATTGAAGTTTTCGGCGAACTCATGGAGGGCGACCAACTGATAAAAATGGCCACCGAAGAAATCACAGAAGGAACAAGTATTAAATAGAAAAATATATGAAAATTTTAAGATCAATGCTATTTTCAGCTTTATTAATTACGCTGACAATAAGCTGTGGCAGTCCTGAAAATACAAACAACAATCCGGTTTTGCCATCTGTAACGCAAAAGCAATTTGGTTATGAAAAAGGACAACAGGTGCCGCAGGATATGGTCTGTATGGTCAATGACGAATTTATGGGCAAAAAGCAACTGGCGGTACCTTTGGATGGAAAGATCTATTACGGCTGTTGCGAAAATTGCAAAGAGAGAATCCCAAAAGATGAAAACGTACGATATGCCATAGATCCACAGACTGGATCAAAAGTAGATAAAGCAAAGGCCTACATTGTCCTTATCGGAAATGAAGGTCAGGTTGCCTATTTCGAACATCAGGACAACTATAAGTTGTTTCTGAAGCAGAATAAGGTATTATAGCCATACAGTAAAGAAGATCAAATCGATGGGGCTGCACTTGGGCAGCCCCATTATTAAAGATCGCACAACCGTCTATTTTATATCAGCTTTAATCGCTATTCCTCGGCTTCCAACAGTTGAATAAACCGCTCACCCAAAGGTGAAATCTCGTAACCTACGGTGTGGATTATGTATTGTTCAACAAGATGGAAAATTATATTGGTTGTTGACTATGAAAAAAAAGTTATGTACATCACACTTTTTCAGTCAGGTGGCAGTATTGGCTCAGTCCCCCCTTGCCCAAAGACTACCCTGAACCCTTTGGATCGAACCTTGTAGCTCCTTAAGAAGCAGGATCTCGTCCTGCCTGGAAACAAAAAAAGCCCTAACTTTCGTTAGAGCTTTTCAGTCGGGGTGGCAGGATTCGAACCTACGACCTCCACATCCCAAATGTGGCGCGATACCGGGCTACGCTACACCCCGAAAAGGTATCACCTTTGTTTTGTGTGGCACAAATATACGCTTATTAGGCATTCTTTGCAAGCATAAATGTAAAATAAAAGTAATCAGCTGATCTATTGAAAGATATTAACGATTATTTATATTTAACTTTTAAGTTAAATATAAAACCAATATGCGAAGCAGGATAATTACATTCCAAAAAGCTTTATTCGCTTTACGGAGGCCCAAAAAGGATCGTGCATAACATAATGTAAAAATCAAAAATGACAACCTATTGTTATAAAACACAACTCAAAAAGCTTTATGAGATAAAATTATCCCTTTAGTTATTCAAACATAAAATAAATATTTATTTTTCTCAAAACACAGCACAAAAAAGCGACCTCAGGTTGAATTTCAATAAATTTGTAGCCTTTTGGTTAATAATACTCAAGCATTTACTACTTTTTTGTTAAAAAATCATTATCAAATTACCTTTATTATTAAAAATATAATAGAAATTAACTACTTTTATTCTACCATAACAACCCTCCTATCAAAACCACTAAGATTTTGATATTTGTTATGGGATCTCCTGCTATTATATTTTCAAGATCATCAATGCATGAAAAATTTAACCATTATTGGATTAACGCCTTTTGAAAAGCCTGACGTCAATCTCATGCCCAAACTCCATCAAGCGGGTGCATTTCCCGTATTAAGTTTGGGACACGACTTACCCAGCGCTCAGGAAGCACTGAATCAACTTGATCAGACTGCTATATTTACTTATGGAATTTATTTTCCAAATGATAAACTTCTATCCCTTGAAATTCCGGAGAAAGTAAGCACTGTCATTCTTCCTTTTGGCACCCCAGCTCCCACAGCTCCGCACCTGTCCATAATTTATCAGGTAAGCAGTCTGGAAGAAGCCATACAAGCGGAACAGCTTAACGCAAAAGGAATTATCATAAAAGGAAATGAAGCTGGAGGTCTCGTTGGATACGAATCCACGTTTGTACTCTTCCAACGGATTATCAAAGAAATCCAGTCCATACCTATATGGGTACAGGGCGGCATAGGTCTGCATACCGCTGCTGCCGCAAAATCCCTCGGTGCCACTGGAATTGTGTTGGACAGCCAACTTGCACTGTTTCCGGAATGTTCGGTTCCCCAGGGCTTCAAAACGCTCTGTGGAAAATTAAACGGGACGGAAACCAAGATCATTGCCGACCATCGCGTGCTGGTGCGACCAAACTCGCCGACGTTATCGGATGAAGTTGACACGGCCGAACTCAGAACGTATTTTACCGACCTGAATCCTGCTACGAGTTATATCCCGATGGGGCAAGACATTTCCTTGGCCATTGATCTTTATGAAGATTTCAGAACACTGAAAAAGCTTATTTTCGGATTTAAGGAAGCCATGTACGGCCATTTAAAGCAGGCGAAAGCGTTACAGCCGATTGACCGTGACAATGTATTAGCGAAACAACTAGGCCTACGTTATCCGATCGCACAGGGTCCCATGACCCGTGTCAGCGATGTCCCTGCTTTTGCTAATGCCGTAGCGGAAGCTGGGGCACTTCCCTTTGTTGCCCTGTCCCTGCTCCGTGGTGAACAGGCCAAAACCTTAGTTATAGAAACCAAACAACTCGCCGGAAACAAAACCTGGGGAGTGGGTATCTTAGGCTTTGCACCACAGGAATTGCGTGAAGAACAGACAACCTATATCCTGGAAGCCAAACCTCCCGTTGTACTGATTGCCGGTGGTCGACCTGCACAGGCTAAGGTATTTGAAAAAGCAGGCATAACAACGTTTCTACACGTACCATCTCCTGTCCTGCTCGACATGTTTCTAAAGGAGGGTGCCAAAAATTTTATTTTCGAAGGTCGCGAATGCGGTGGCCACGTAGGACCTCTTTCGAGCACTGTGCTTTGGGAAAAACAGATCGAACGCATCTTAAAAGAGGATCATCCAGAACAGATCAGTGTTTTCTTTGCCGGTGGCATACACAATGCTTTCTCAACAGCATTTGTTTCTATCATGGCAGCTCCCTTAGCGGCCCGAGGCGTAAAAGTCGGTGTATTGATGGGAACAGCATATCTTTATACGCAAGAGGCTGTAAGTACAGGTGCAATTCAGGAAGAATTTCAGCTGCAAGCCATGCAAGCCAGGGATACTGTCCTGCTGGAGACAGCACCAGGGCATGAAACCCGTTGCTTAAATACGGCTTTTGCACAACACTTCAATCGAGAAAAGTCCCAGCTATTGACTGCAGGTGTGGATAAGAAAGAAGTCTGGGAAAAACTCGAAAAATTAAACGTCGGCCGTCTGCGCATTGCAGCTAAAGGTGTAGACCGCCAAGGAGATCAACTGGTCAATATCCCTAAAAACGAACAACTGGACCTGGGCATGTATATGATCGGCCAGATTGCAACTATGCAGAACAAGGTGATCTCCCTGGATGCTCTGCATCAACATGTCGGCATCGACAATCAGCAGTATATCCATGAAGCAATATTACCGGAAGAACCACTTTCCAACGAAAAACCGTTGGATGTAGCCATTGTTGGAATGGAGTGTATTTTTCCGGGAGCCAAAAATCTGGAAGAATTTTGGCGCAATATTATCCTTGGAAAAGATAGCGTTACCGAAGTTCCTGAAGAACGCTGGAACAAGGCTATTTACTACAAACCCGACGCAGATGGGCCAGACGTATCGCACTCAAAATGGGGTGGCTTTATTCCGAAAATTGATTTTGATCCCTTAGCTTTCGGTATTCCACCGCAATCGCTCGCAGCCATTGAACCAACACAATTACTGACGCTATTGGTAGCGAAGCGTGCCATGGAAGATGCTGGTTATGGCGAAAAACAAATCAACCGCGAAAACATTTCCGTTATTATCGGTGCAGAAGGTGGCAACGACCTTGCCAACAGCTATAGCTTTAGAGGATATTACAAACAGGTATTCGGAGAACTTCATGAAGAAGTGAAGGAAGCATTGCCTCATACCACAGAAGATTCCTTTCCCGGTATTTTGGCAAATGTTATCGCTGGTCGGATCACAAACAGACTGGATCTTGGTGGCCGAAATTTCACAGTGGATGCTGCTTGCGCCTCATCCCTTGCAGCGATTGATCTAGCCTGTCAGGAACTTATTCTCGGTAAATCGGATATGGTACTTGCGGGTGGAGCGGATCTCCATAATGGGATCAACGATTACCTGATGTTTTCCAGCACACATGCACTCTCACGTAAAGGACGATGTGCCACATTTGACAGTGACGCGGATGGGATTGCCCTTGGCGAGGGGGTAGCAATATTGGTACTCAAACGCTACGAAGATGCTGTACGCGATGGCGACCGCATCTACTCAGTTATCAAAGGCGTTGGTGGATCCAGTGATGGTAAAGCCCTAGGCCTCACCGCTCCCCGAAAAATCGGTCAGGTACGCGCACTGGAACGTGCCTATAACCAAGCGGGTATCAGCGCAGCATCCGTTGGTCTGGTTGAAGCGCATGGCACAGGAACAGTTGTTGGTGATAAAACAGAACTGAGTGCGTTGACTAATTTATTCAGCCGTTCAGGTGCCTTACCAGCACAAACGCATTTAGGGTCGGTCAAAACCCAGATCGGCCACACAAAATGTGCAGCAGGATTGGCGGGTCTGATCAAAGCTTCCCTGGCTGTATTTCATGGTGTAAAACCACCAACACTTCACCTCCAACAGCCAAATGCATATTATAATGCGCAAACAAGTCCTTTTGCTTTCCATGCTGAAACTGGTTTATGGGGAGAAAAAAGACGTTATGCTGGTATCAGCGCCTTTGGTTTTGGCGGAACAAATTTCCATGCTGTTATTGCAAATCATCCACAGGAAGATAGCACAATCGCATTGCAATCCTGGCCATCAGAACTGTTCGTTTTCCGTGGCGAAAGCTACGACGAAGCTAAGGGTCAATTGGGTCAGGTAAAAGCACTGTTAGATATCAACGATAGCCTCCCGCTAAAAGATATCGCCTACAGCTTAGCTGTTGCTTCTGAAAAAGAAATCCAGCTCAGCATTGTTGCCGATACAGCCGAAGACCTGATGATGAAAATCGAATTGGTGTTATCTGGCATTGAAAGCAAAGACACCTTTATAGTCAATAAACGCGAAGGTAAAACAGCATTCTTATTTCCAGGACAAGGTAGTCAACGTATCAATATGGCTCGTGATCTCTTTGTGGTATTCCCAGCAATGCGAAAGCTGATCGCCCAGTATCCTGAACTGGAAAAAGTGGTCTTTCCTTCAACTACGTTTGATGCCGATTCTTTAAAACAACAAAAGGAAACCATCAAAGATACACGTCTAGCACAACCGCTTTTGGGTATTGTTGATTTAGCCTTAGCTAAATTCCTCCAATCACTGGGTATCGTCCCAGATATGCTAGCAGGCCATAGCTACGGTGAATTACCGGCATTGTGTTTCGCCGGTGTATTTGACGAAGAACAATTAGTCGAACTGAGCAGCAAGCGTGCTCAATCCATCCTGGATTCGGTAGAAGATGGAGATCCCGGCACCATGGTTGCTGTTAACGCAAATGCGGAACAGTTGAAGGCACTCCTCAATCGTGTGGAAGGCTGTTATCCGGTGAATTACAATTCACCGACACAATGTGTTGTTGCTGGTAGCACAGTAGCTATCGGGAAACTCATGGAACTGTTAAAACAGGAACGGGTCTCTGCTAAAAAGCTGGAGGTTGCCTGTGCTTTCCATAGTCCTTTAGTCGCTAGATCAAAAGAGCTTTATGCGAATGTATTGAAGGATGTTCCTTTCCAAGAAATGCAACTACCGGTCTGGTCAAACACAACAACAAGCTTATATCCTACTTCGGTATCCGAAATAAAAGCAAGACTGACGGATCATTTGGTTCAGCCTGTCCGCTTTGTTGAGGAACTTCAGGCCATGTATTCAGATGGCGCACGGATATTTATTGAGGTAGGTCCAGGTAAAGTACTGACGGGCCTGACCAAATCTTGTCTGGAGCAAGATCAACTGACCCTGTACATAGAGGATAGCAACCGCAACAAATTGACGCACCTGCTCTGTATGCTTGCGCAATATTTGGGAACTGGTCGCAATTTCGCTATTGATAAACTTTTTGAAGGCCGTCAGATTCAACCAATCCAGCTAGATCAACCAAACTTATATAAGAAAAACCCTACTATCTGGCGTGTCAATGGACAAGCTGCACATCCAACGACAGGAACACTACCTGTCAATGGCGCATTGCCAATAGTAAGCCCCATTAAAATGAGTAACCTTAACAACCCTATAGCTGCAACAACAGAAGCACAACCTGCTGCTGAGCGTATGCTGCAAGAATATTTAAACAGCATGAAAATGCTGATCCAGGCGCAACGTGATGTCATGCTTTCCTTTTTGGGGCAAAACCCACAAGTAGCACCTATGCCGGTCTATTCAAGTCCTACACCAAATGTAACTGCAGATCGTTCAACCCCGATTGTCGTTCAACCCACACTCAGCGAAAATTCCGCTGTCGCAACAGCCGTACAAACAGCAACTAAAGACATTAAAACTTTATTGTTACAGGTAGTAAGCGACAAGACCGGTTATCCACACGAGATGTTGGGTATGGAAATGGATCTGGAAGCCGATCTCAGCATTGATTCAATCAAGCGGGTCGAAATTATCGGAACATTGCGTACAGAGCTCGGAACACTAAAGTTCGATCATGCAAATGAAGATACAATCATGGAACAATTGGCTGCCATAAAAACTTTAAATGGCCTGGTTTCCTGGTTAACAGAATTCAGCGGTGCAACAGCAGTGCCCGCAACAAGCGCACAGACAGCAGTATCGACACCGACAACAGCAAATCAGTCTGCACTCTCCCTTGCGGAATTACAAACAGCAATACTGGATATCGTCAGTGAAAAAACCGGTTATCCCAAAGAAATGTTAGGATTGGATTTGGACCTGGAAGCGGATTTGAGCATAGACTCTATCAAACGGATGGAAATCATTGCTGAACTGAAGACCAAAATTGGCTTTGGTGAGGATCTCGAACATGCCGAAGATCTAATGGAAACCTTAGCAGCGATAAAAACTCTTAACGGTCTTGCTTCATGGATCAGTGAAGTTAGCGATACAGCTCCTGAACAGAGCCTTTTGTCTAGACTTCGTTTTGACCTGACACCAGCAGATGCGACCTCAGCACAAGATACAGAAATTCTACAGGGCAAACGTTTTGCCATTGCTCCTGATCATGGGCAACAGACGATGGCCATCAAAACCATGCTCGAAAAACATGGTGCTATCGCTGAACTGGTCAATCCGGAAAATGATCTTGCTGTCTTCGACGGGCTAATTATCTCCGACATATTTTCAGCACCAGTACAACATAATATTATAGATCAAGTTGATCTAATCAAAAAAATGGATCTGGACAGGGCCAAATGGGTTTATTTAATCTCCGATATTCCGGCACATGTCGAAAAAACAAATGATACACATGCCTTACGCCATTACCAGGGTTACCCTGGACTGTTTAAAAGTCTAGCTCGTGAGTTTGAACAGACCAGCTGTCGATTGATCAGTTTAAGCACACCACAGGAAACAGATCAGATCGCTGAAATCGCACTAAAAGAAATCTTGACAACCGATAAAACCGTAGAGGTTATCTACAAGAATGATCAACGTCATACAGTCGATATCATTCCTTCACCACTGTCGAAAGGCAACGAAGAAGTGCAAATCCAACTGGATCAAAAATCTGTTGTACTTGTACTTGGTGGTGGACAGGGTATCACCTCTGAATTGGTAAAACACATGTCGGCCTCCTACCCTTGTACTTACATCCTTGTGGGCAGGTCTGCAGATCCAAGAAAAGACATCCCGATTTCGAAAGAACTGGAAACAATGACCTCCAAGGAACAGATCAGAGCTCATCTTATTCAATCAGGGCTATTCCATGCACCAGCACAAATTGAGAAAGAGACCCTCCGTATCTATAAGAACAATCAGATCCTACGGACTATCCGCGATATGGAACGCTTAGGAAATACTGTCGTTTATGAATCATTGGATCTCTGTGATGAGGCTGGATTAACGGCCTTGCTCCACCAGATTTATGAACAATATGGACAGCTCGATGGTGTTATCCATGGTGCAGGTTTGTTGGAAGATAAACTGTTCAAACAAAAAACGACCAGTTCTTTTGGACGTGTCTTTGATACCAAAGTAAAACCATTACGCGTATTGGCGGAACAACTACGTTCAGACTGCCAGTTCGTTGTCTTATTTTCAAGTATAGCATCTGTTTATGGCAACAAAGGTCAGACAGATTATGCAGCAGCAAACAGTGTATTGGATGACTATGCCAATGTACTGAATAAACGCTTGAAAGGAAAGGTTATTTCGATCAACTGGGGACCTTGGAAAGGTGCTGGCATGGTTTCACAGACGTTGGAAACAGAATATGAACGCCGTGGCATCTCTCTTATTCCTTTGGATGAAGGAAAAGAAATTTTCCTTAACGAGATCAGGTATGGTACGGAAAGCCAAGTGTTAATTATGTCAGGCAACAATTGGTAAACCGTCATATCCATTGATTATGAAGAAAACAGATGTTGCCATCGTTGGTTTATCTTGTGTCTTTCCGGGGGCACAGGATGCCAATATGTTCTGGCAAAATATCATCAATAAGGTAGACTCCACTGAATTTGCTCCAGCCGATCGCATTGACCCTATCCATTTTAGTGATGGTCCGGGGACTGTAGATCGCTTTTATTGCAAACGCGGTGGGTTTATCCCAGACTATGTGTTCGATCCAACAGCATTTGGCATTTTACCACTTGCTGTTGAGGGAACTGAGCCGGATCACCTGTTAACGCTTGATCTGGTACAGAAAGCACTGGAAGATGCCGGCGTATTTCAAAAACAGGTATCACTGGAAAAAGCGGGAATTGTCATCGGGAAAGGAAATTATACTGGCCCAGGGGCTACCCGTGCCATAGAAATCGTACGTACTGGCGAACAGATTTCCTCCCTTTTACAGGAACTTTTACCGCAGGTGCCAGCGGCTGATATTGAAAAGGTAAAGCAAGCATTCCAGGAACGCAAGGGGCGCTTTGCCGCTGATACGGCTATGGGCTTAATCCCTAATCTTGTGGCTTCGCTTGTTGCCAACCGCTTCAATCTTGGCGGTGTGGCTTTTACTGTAGATGCTGCTTGTGCCAGCGCCCTGATCGCTGTAGACCATGCTGTACAGGAACTGCAGCGTGGCCGTAGTGATATCATGATTGCTGGCGGTGTACATACAGGGCAAAATGCTGCTTTCTGGAGCATCTTTGCGCAATTGGGTGCCCTTTCTCACAACCAGCAGATCAAACCTTTCAGCATGGATGCCGATGGCTTACTAATCGGTGAAGGCTGTGGTTTTGTTGTATTAAAGCGACTCGAAGATGCTGTACATGACCAGGATAAAATCTATGCTGTCATCAAAGGTGTGGGCGTAAGTAGCGATGGTCATGGCACAAGTGTCATGAGTCCATCGGTGAAAGGACAATTAAAAGCTTTACAACAGGCTTGGATAAATGCTGAACTGGACGAAAAACAGATCGGCTATCTGGAAGCACACGGTACAGGGACACCTCTTGGAGATAAAACTGAACTACAGACACTGTCGCAGTTTTTCGGTAAAGAAGAGGCTGCGCCAGTTGCTGGGATCGGTTCGGTCAAATCCAATATTGGTCATGCCATGCCTGCGGCAGGAATAGCGGGCCTGATAAAAACCTGTTTGGCGCTACATCACGATACACTACCACCAACCCTTTATTGCGAAAACCCGACCGCTGATATGCAGACAACGCGATTTGCTCCAGTACAGGAAGCAAAAAGCTGGTCAAAGACAGGTCTGCCCAAAGTGGCCGCGGTAAATGCTTTTGGTTTCGGCGGTATTAACGCGCACGTAGTTTTAACAGGCTATGATATGCCTAAAAAAGATCCCGTATTGTTACTTGCCCGACCAACACATGCGGAATTAATTTCTGCCTTACAGCATAACGACACAACAGTGGGTGAAGGCAATTATCGTCTCGCCCTATTTGATCCCACCCCAGAAAGGATTGAAAAGGCAATCAAAATCGTCTCTAAAGATAAAGCCTGGCGCAACAAGCAGGATATCTGGTATACCTCTACCCCATTATTACAAGAGGGTGGCAAGGTTGCCTTCGTCTTCCCTGGTTTAGATGGCTTAGCCAAGGGAGAGGTAGAGTCGGTCAGCCGTTATTTTGGACTGACAGCACCTATACAAACCGAAGGTGAAGGACTGCTGAATGATGCATTGGCTATTTTCAATTCTTGCAGCATTTTGGACAATTCACTAAAAAAACTGGGGGTATATCCGGACATGAATGCTGGGCATAGTTTAGGTGAATGGCTGGCGGGCTATTCTTCGGAACTAGCTGAAGCAAGTTCGGTCAAGGATCTTATTGATGTCCTTCACCCAAAGACTTTTGAACTCAAGGATTCCAAATTTATTGCCATCGGAACCGGGCTGAAGGAAATTACACCTTTGATTACCAACATTCCCAATATTTATGTTTCCAATGACAACTGTCCACATCAGGTCATTCTATGCGGCAGCAATACCGCTCTAGAAGAGCTTGTACCTCAGTTGAAAGCGAAACAGATATTTCATCAGATCCTGCCATTCCAGTCGGGTTTTCACTCACCTTTTGTGGCAGACAAGCTCGATCTGATCCTAGCAGGAATGGAAAAAGTACAGTTTCAGCCAACCAAGATCCCTTTGTGGTCGGCCACCACGCTAATGCCCTACCCATCGGATCAACAGGCCATCCGCCAATTGAGTGCCGAACACCTTGTACAACCGGTCCGTTTCCGCGAGCTAACGGAAAAGCTTTATGACGAGGGAGTCCGGTTCTTTATCCAAGTGGGTACTGGTGGACTGATCGGCTTTATTGACGATACCTTAAAGGGAAAAGCTTTCAGCACCCTAGCATCCAGTGTGGTAACACGTTCGGCGCTTGCTCAGCTACAACGTGTCGTTGCGGCTTTATTTGTAGAAGGGAAAACAGTGGCACTGGATTTTCTGGCGGTACAAAACCATATAAAAAAGGCGACAAACAAAGGCATGAAGTTACAGCTCGGTTCGCCTATCGTCCGTAATTTCGACGCGGTCAAGAGCTTAGGAAAATCTTTTGATACTGTACAGCCACAACTGACCTCGGGAACAGCTGTAAAGAGCAATCATCCATTGGTACAGGCATTTCAGGAGAATATCGCCGATATGATCCGGATGCAGGAAGAAGTATTGACACTCTTTCAGAACCGACCTGCTCCTAGCAGTGCAGTAACTGTCGCCAAACCTCTTGTTGTAGAAAAACCTGTAGACAGACATTTTTCAAAAATGCTGCAGGTTAATTTGGACAGCCATCCCTACCTGATCGATCATAGTCTGCTGCGACAACCACAGGGATGGCCAGAAGTAGCGGACATGGAACCGGTGATCCCGATGACCATGATTTTTGAATTGCTGGCCGAAATCGCTCAGGCAGAACAACGTGCTACCAAGATCCATAAGATCATGCACGTGAGTGTGTTCCAATGGATGAATGTAGCCAAACCTTTTGAGAAAATGGTCAATGGCGAATGGCGTTCCGCTCAACTTGCCTATCTGGATATCGAGAATTTTGCAAATGCAGAGGTAGCGCTGTCTACGGCATATCCCGTCGCACCAGAGTTTGATCTTTCCATAGGTGAGCCCCTGCCCATCACGCGTACTTCCGAAGAAATCTATGATAAGCATATGTTCCATGGAACAGCCTATCAAGGGATTATGGAGGTAACCGCTGTAGGTAAAAAAGGTATCATTGGCAAGATCAAGGGCAATGGTGGAAAGGGCTCGCTATTGGATAATGCGGGACAATTATTCGGTTTGTGGCTTCAGCTTACATTGACAAAAGATCGCATTGCATTTCCTGTTAAAATCAAAGAAATCGAGTTTTTCGACGATATGCGTGACCAAGATGGCCTATTCGAGTGCACCTGTATGTTGACTGATCTGAACGATGAATTTGCTATCGCAAATATAACGCTCCAACGAAACGGGAAAGCATGGTGCTCGATCAGGGGCTGGCAAAATAGACGATTGGAAATCGACGAAGCATTATGGAATGTTTCCATGTCGCCATTGCACAACCGTCTCTCAGCGGAAATCGCACCAGCTGTTTTCTTTTTCCACCAAGCCTATACCCGTGTAGCTTCCTGGGACTTTATCCTGAAACGCTATTTCAACCAAACGGAAAAACAGCACTACCAACAATTGTTGCCCAACCGCAGAAAAAGTTGGATGGTGAGCCGTGTTGCGGTAAAAGATGCTGTACGCCAGCTACTGAACCATCAGAAAAACCTTCCCTGCTATCCCATTACGTTTGAGATCCGCTCGGATGAAGTCGGTAAACCTTATCTACTGGGCGATGCGACTAAAGATATTCATGTCTCACTGGCCCACAAGGGAAAAGATGCCGTGGCTATCGCCCGTCAAGACAGACCTGTAGGTATTGACATGGAACTCATCGAGGAGCGCAGTGCAGGTTTTTACCCACTTGTCTTTACCGATGCTGAAATGGAATTGCTAAAAGACAGGGAACAGGCCGAATGGACAACCCGCTTTTGGGTAGCGAAAGAAGCTTACGGAAAATTTCTGGGGACTGGCCTACAGGGCAACCCAAAAAGATATGAAGTAGAACGCATCCAGGGAGATCATCTCTGGATCAATCAAATAGAAATAAAAACGATCAAACACCAAAATTATATTATCGGATGGACACTGTAAACACGACATCAAAATTGAATCACGAAGAATTATTCTCTTTATTAAAAGGCTTTATAACAGAAGTTATCGGCGAAGAATTTGTAGAAGAGATGGATATCACACCAGAAAGTTCCTTTACAAAGGATCTTGAAATGGACAGCATAGAAATTGTTTCTTTTTCAGAGAAAATCAAAGCACATTTTGGTGACCAGATTGATTTCACAGGCTGGTTATCTTCGATGGACCTGGATCAACTGATCAATCTTGACCTCCGCATGATCATCAATTATATCTACGAATGCCAATAATTACGGTCAACAACAGAAAGGTTCACATACAAGAACTAAATAAAGGTGCTGAACATACCGTGGTACTGATCCACGGCATGTTCAGCAACCTCTCTATTTACTATTTTAATATTGCTCCGATCCTAGCGCAGCATTTCCACGTGGTCATGTATGATCTCAAAAGTCATGGCATGAGTGAACGTGTATCGGAAGGCTATGATCTTGAAAATATGTCATCGGATCTGATTGCTTTGTTGGATAGTCTACAACTTCAAAACGTCCATCTGCTGGGTTACAGTTTTGGTGGACTAATTGCGCTTAAAACGGCATTGCAGGTCCCAACCCGTGTGGAACGACTCGTCGTTATGGAGGCTCCGGATCCACAGGATGAGAAAGCACGTAACATCATCGATGAGTATAGTAAGGAATTTTTGGAACATTATATTGCCAATTTTACCGATACAACAAAAATGAAAATGGGTAAGCGACAATTTGAAAAAAATCATCGCCTTTACGAGTTTTTATTCAACCAGACGAGCATCAAAGCTGATATGATTAAGGAAAAATATTTCCTCCATGAAATGGATGCAACAGCATTGCCACCGTCCACCTTACTGTTATATGGAGAAACATCAAACTGTAAACCAACGGGGGAATGGCTGCAAACAAAAATATCTGGTGCTCAACTTGAACTAATTCCGGGAGATCACAATATCCCCATACAAGAACCTACACAGATAGCTGAAACTATCGTTGATTTTTTATCTAACCCTTTATTACAAAACCATGGCTAAATTTGTGTTTGTTGTCCCCCCACTGACAGGTCATGTCAATCCGACGTTGAGCATTGGTGCTGAACTATTGGAAAGAGGACATGAGGTGGCCTGGATCAGTCTTGACAAAAACTTAACTGATAAACTTCCAGCTGGCGGAAAGCTTTTGCTTATTCAATATGACCAGACGGATGAAGAAAAAAAAGAAAGTGAACAGTACCTCGATATCATTTCAAAAAAGATCGTCTATGGTATTGATAGCATCAAGTTTCTTTATGAAGATGTACTTATCCCTTTAAATAGACATTGCTATAAAGGTATCCTTACCTTATTAGAAACATTTGCACCGGATCTGGTGATTGGTGACCATCAATTATTTGCGGCATCCATCGCTGCAAAAAAACTGGGACTCCGCTATGCGACCACTGTCACGGCTCCAGCAGCAATTAAAATTGTCAGTGAACTTCCAAAGGTACACGAATGGGAAGAAAAGCAGATCATTGCTTTGCAACAGGAACTCGGGGTAACGGGAAATAAATCTTTGGATTGCTCGGATTTGCTTACGCTTGTCTTAACATCCCGTTATTTCTTTGGTGAGATGGATCTCAGCTCAAACTATCAGTTCACAGGACCTGTCCTGGCTGAACGTCGGGTATCGGCTGCATTTGACTGGGATAAACTACATGCTAGTAATCGAAAAAAAATCCTGGTCAGTATTGGTACTACCTTTGATCACGACCATAAGAAAGCATTTTTCCAAAAGGTTATCGATGCATTTGCGGGAGATGAGCTGACTGTCGTCGTTGTTTCAGATCCGCAGCTATTTGATGCCTGGCCTGAAAACTTCATGATTTATCAACAAATCCCACAATTGGATCTGCTACCATATCTGGATGCTGTTGTATGCCACGGTGGCCATAATACGGTTTCCGAAACTCTTTCACAGGGTCTGCCACTTGTAGTCATCCCGATCGCTTACGACCAGTCGCATGTCGCGGGTCGCGTAGTGCGTACCGGCGCCGGTGAACGACTGAATTTCAATCGCTTTAAAGCACATCATTTAAAAGATAGTGTCCATACCATCTTGAATAATCCAACCTATCGTGAAGCTGCACATACCGTACGTCAATCTTTTGTCGATGCGGGTGGCACGAAAACCGCTGCAGACCTCTTGGAACAAACTGCCGCTCCTATCGCTTCAAGAGCGGATGTACCGGCTAAGTTTCTCTTTGTTGTTCCACCATTTTTTGGACACATCAGCCCAACATTAAGTGTAGGTGCAAGCCTACTTGCCCGTGGGCATGAAGTCCGGTGGTTTGGCATAACGCCATTAGCTGATCATCATATCCCTAAAGGTGGAAGTTATATCTATCCTGAAGCGGATCTAGTACCTTTTCAGGAGGAACTCCAACAGCTATTGAAACGTCAGGATGATGGTCCCTCCTGTTCGGGCCCCGAAGTCATGAAACTGGCGTTGGAAGAAACCTATGTCCCGATCGCAAAAATGATGATGCCGGGATTGGAACGTCTTCTCTGCCAATGGCAACCTGATGTGATCGTAAACGACTGTATCACCTTTGGAGGTGCACTATTCGCGCATAAACATCAGATCCCTTGTGTGACAACAACGCCCGTTCCACCGGATGTCATGGGCGACACGGAGAAGAGTGCTCCTAAGATATTTGAGTGGCAGCAAAATCTGATCAAAGACCTTCAAAAGGTCGTGGGAATTTATGATGAAGGAATCTTTATACATTCTCATCAGCTCAACCTGATATTTACATCACAAGCTTTTGCTGGTTTTGAAACGGTACCACCACACATGAAATTTGTCGGACCGGTCAAAGGTCGTCCAAACAATACCCCTTTTGACTGGGAACGTTTGACCGCCAGTACTACTCCAAAAATATTTGTATCCTTAGGTACTCTACTCGTAGATATTCGAAAAGCATTTTTCGGCAAACTGATCGAGGCCTTTGCAGATCAGCCGGTGACAATTATTGCCGCTACTCCGCCGGAAATATTTGAAGAATGGCCTTCCAATTTTATTGTGAGAGGCTTTGTTCCCCAATCCGCTTTGATGCCACACATGGATATGGTCATTTGCCACGGGGGCTTCAATACGGTGAACGACACTTTTACAAATGGTTTACCCATGCTGATCACACCAATCGCCTATGATCATTTTCATACAGCCAAACTGATTGAGCAGGCGGGTTGCGGGCTTAGCATCCGATACAAACGTATGCGCATAGATGCGCTGCGGGACACCGTGTTTGAATTGTTGGAAAACCCCATCTATCGAAATGCCGCCAAGGAGGTACAGAAGACCTTTCTAACGGCTGGCGGTAACGACCATGCGGTAGCGCTATTGGAAGATTTTGTGAAACGAGAATGTTTGACATTGGCACAGGTGTAGGCGATGAAAAGAAAACTATTATTTGGTGAGCGCATGCTGTTGGGGGATGGAACTGAACCCTTCAACGCCGTCATTCCCTTTCGGCTACGTGGTGTTTTCAGCGAAGAAGATATCAAATACGCCTTGAGCCGATTACAGGAAAAACATCCCTGGCTGCGGGCACTTATCCAACATGATGAGAAAAATACACCTTGGTTTCAAGTTCCGGAACTAACCGTATCGATTCCGATACGGTTAGTAAACCGAAAAAGTGAAGTCGACTGGCAAGAGGAATCCAAAAAAGAATGGCATTCGACCTTCGATTATCAGACGAAACCTTTAATCCGATTTGTCTGGATTAAGGGAGAAGAAGTCTCAGATATGCTATTTGTTTTCCATCATTGCTTATGTGATGGTGGCTCGGCCATGGCATTATTGTATGAATTTCTAAAAGTACTGGACAATCCGGCCGCAGAAATCGGACTGGAAAATCCGATCCTTGGTATTGAAGATGTCGTACCCGAACATATCTTAAAGAGTGGTAAGAAGCGATTTAAGGCAAAAACAATTGGCCGATTAGCAGCTTTAGCTATTAAATGTATTCCGGTCGGCAGAAAAGCGGTCGATCGGCAGACGGACTATTTAATTCATTGGAAGTTTGACCAAGCCACCAGCAAGCAACTTATTTCTCATTGCAAGTCATTGGATGTCACCGTCAATACATTTCTGGGGGCAACGGTATTGGAGGCATTCCGGAAAGTACGTGGCTCGTCGGCATTCAATAAAGTTTCCTGTCCAGTAGATATCAGGCGTTTTGCACCACAGATAAAAGATGACCATATTTTTGCTTTCGGATTAATGATTGTCATGTCTTCAAACCAGAAAATGAGCTTTTTGGATAACCTCCGGTTGATGCAGGATGAAGTGGAACGCAAAACAGCGAAGCTCAATCCTTATATCACCATGATGGTCATGGAATCTGCCCACGATGCGCTAAAGAACTTTACCAGACTCTTAAAACGGGGCAAGTCATCCAATGACTGTATGTTCTCCAATCTGGGACGCATACAGATCCCGGACCAATATCGGGCATTCAGCCTAGAAACAATCTTCAGTCCTTCGGTCATTGGTCCTTTGGGCAATACAACCACCATGGTCACCTCTACCTTTCGTGGACAAATGGATTTCTCCTTTATGGGAAGTGAGGGTTATTTACCACAGGCGGAAGCATTGGCCATCCGCGATGAGATCATCCATCAGATCAAACAACAATTAGATTACCAGGTAGCATCATGATCGAGAGAAAACTAATGATGGTGGAACGGATCATGTATGTTGATACCGAAACACCCTTAAACTGTGTATTTGCTGCAAAGATCAACGGGGAGATCGCCGAAGAACATCTTCGGAATGCCCTCACCAAAATTCAGCAAAAACATCCATTGCTCCGATCGGCTATCTGCATAGAGGATGCGCAACAGCCCCGGTTTGCTGTCAAAGAGGATATGGAATCTATTCCACTCCATATTATCCAACGTCAAACGGATATGGATTGGCTGACGGAGTCGGAACGGGAATGGTATCGCCCTTTTAAAGCGGATAATAAGCCGCTAGCCCAATTGGTATGGATCAAAGGTAATTCCGTTTCGGAACTGCTTTGGGTATTGCCACATTGTGTCTGTGATGGAACCAGTATTGTCACATTGATGCGGGAGCTACTTTGCCTATTGGATAACCCCGATAGGGAACTCGAGCCCTACCAGCTCTTTGAATCGGTTAATGAATTCCTGCCGCAGGGCTTTGAGCTTCAAAAAAAATCACGCAAAGCCAAGTTCTATTTGCTATTGGCAAGATTTTTCTTTTTCCTGCAACGAAAGAGCAGAAAAAGAAATTTAGGAAAAAACTATGCGATACACTGGAAACTGGATGCAGAAACAACGGCTGCCATAACCCAGAGCTGTAAAGACCAAAGCATTTCTGTTCATGCACTCCTATGCACGGCATTTATGCAAGCTTTTCGGGAGGTGCAAGGTAAAGCTGCAAAAAATAAAGTGATCAGTCCTGTTGATATCCGGCACTTTATTCCAGAAATCAAACAAGACCACATGTTTGCTTTTGCACCAACGGTGGAGCTTTCTCTAAAAAAGGGGAATGATAATGTCGTGGATACTGCAAAAGATATCAAAACGGCGCTCACACAAAAAATAGAAAAGATGCAAGCCCGTGAGCTACTCTGGATGGGGGAACAGATGCACCCGCTAGTGGGGCGCATGATTTCTATGTTAAAATCGAGCCCAGGAGGACATGACATCACGCTATCCAATATGGGTAAGCTCCAGATTCCAAACGAGTACAACAACTTCACTCTGGAGACCATATACAGTCCAACAGTGGCTTTCCCCTGGTTGAATTCAAATACCTTGGTTGCAACGACGTTCAATCAACAAATGGATTTTACGTTTATGTCCAATGAAGATTTTTTACCAAAAGAAGAAGCGATTAAAATAAAAGATAAGGCGATCGCAATCATGACCTTGTCCCTATAGCACTCCACATGACGAAGTTTACGGAATCAAAGAAAATAAAAAAAACAACGCTCAAGCGCTTTTTAAGGAAGCGCGCAATTTATTATATCCTGCCAAATGTATTCTTCAATTTCCTGGTTGCCTACGCCAGCTTTCAGGAGCTGGGATATACGCACTTTTTTGCTGGCCCACAAAGTTTGGCTCGACTGACACTACCGATGGCGATATTTTTGCCTGTTGTTCTTACAATGGATATTATCAAGCGGGTGATCGCAGCCATAGAACAGGAGTCGATCGCATTAACAGTAGACAGTGAACTGAACAGGAATAAATTTATTACGAAGCTGTGTATTATCCATGGCTTCGTAACGGGTATATTGGTATTCCTATGTCTCCTACTGGCACAACATAATCTATCTACACATTACAAGTTAAATGCGACTGCAATGGCTATTTTAGATGCGCTGCTCGCAGGTGTATTATCGATTTTGTTCACCTACTTACCGATCAGGAAATTAAGAAAATATTTATCTGAACCGTCGTTAGTCATGCAGGAAATAGAACGAAATTAGCTTCCCCTAATGGGAAGCTCGTCCTTCTGGCATTTGCTACCTAAAGTCAGTATATGCTTTTTTCTCGAAATAAAACTGCTATAATGTCTTGATCTTCGATTTTATTGACTGTTAGGATTAAACAAAAAGGGCCGTATCAAAATAGCTATTTTGATACGGCCCTTTTTCAATCGTCAAAAAATTGCTATTACTTATTGTTCAATTTCTGTAAACGCTCTTTTGCTGATGGGACGATATCATCGTCTTTTTCATAATTTTCAATCACACTTTTCAACGTACTCTTCGCCTGGAAAGCATTGCCTTTACGCGCATAGGTATCTGCAAGCAATACGAAGCTCTTGGCCACCCAATATTCCTGGGTCTCCCTGTTGTTGATCACATCAAAAGCTGTTTCTTGGGCTTTATCGTATTCCTTGTTATCATACTGCAGTTGTCCCACACGGTATCGTGCCTCTGCACCTACCGCCGTTTGGCTCTTCAGAGCAGCCAGATTGAGTTCTTTCATGGCCGACGCTATATTCTTTTCTTTCAGAAAGGCCCTGCCACTATATAAGTGTGCCTTAGCAATTTCCTCCTCTGTTGCACCATCGTAATCCTTTATAAACTGTACATATTTGGCCATCTGCTCCATATCGCCGAGTTCGAAATAACAGATCATCAGGTTGGTTACTGCGTAGCCATAGTTTTTCTTGTATTCGGAATTTAGCTCCAATTTTTTGAGGTGCACAATAGCCTCGTTGTATTCCTTTAGTTCCAGATACAGGGCAGCCACCGTCAGCAAGGTATTCTCCGTATACTTACTCGTCCAGTCGTTCAGGATGATATTCAGATCGTGCAGCGCTTCCTGCGGATGCCCGGTCTTGTACGAACTCACCCCACGGATGTAACGTGCATATTTTTCTTGTTTGGGTTTCGGAAATTTATCAAAATAGGCGTTGATCGCTTCCACAGCTGCTCCGTATTCTCCTCTAGCAAAGAGGGATTGTGCTGCTTGGAAAGCCTGGTCATCCTGCTCTGCAGGGCTCAAATTACCGACATTGGAACCGATCGCATAGCGGATATAGCTTGTGGCATCGCCCTGGTCGAGGTAGATGTTTTCAATGAAACGCATTGCCTGTTCGGCCTCCGCAGTTCGAGCATATTTCTCCACCACCTGTTGGAAGGTGGCTTTGGCCGGCTCGGGTTCGTCATTATTGTACTGCACGAGTCCAATAGTCATCAGCGCACGCGGGACATAGCTGCTCCGCGGATACTTCTCAATCATCCCTTGCAGTCCTTTGAGCGCGTTCTCATAATCGCCCATCGTGAAATAGGTGTAAGGGATCTCAAAGGCCGCGTCATCGGCATAGTTGGAAGATGGAAATTGTTTCAGAACGGACCGCAAGGTGCTAAGCTTGGTTTCATTGTCGCCCTGTAGGCCAAAGATCACACCGCGCTGGAAGTAGGCATAGTCCTGATTAGGCGCTTTGCCGTTGATCAGTTTGTCATAGTAGCTATTGGCCCGGCCGTAATCGCGCAGGCACAGATACGAATCGCCCAGACGTGCGATCACGTCATACCGTATATTTTCATCCACCCTACTTCCTCCAGCCTTCAGAAAGCGCTCAAAATAATCGGCCGCCAGCGCGAAACGGTTATTTCGGTAAGCAGCATAAGCCAGCCCATAATTAGCATAATTATAGACCTCGTTGTCTCTTGCAGCGGATAAGCTCAGAAAATGGGAGAAATTTTCCACGGCCTCCCCGAATTTGCGCACTTCATACATCGCCTCCGCTTTCCAATAGGTAGCCAGGGCTGCCATTTCTGCATTGATCGGGAATTTTTCCGAACGCATAAACATGGAAATGCTATTTTCGAAAGCACGCTCGTTATAAAATTCCAGTCCGCGGTAATAGGTTACCTTTTGATAGATCGCATCGACCTCCCGACCTCGCTTCTTCAGCGACTCCAGTAGGCTGACCCCAGCATGAAAGTTGGTCGTCCCACGCAAGATTTCAGCTGATAGTGATTCCGGACTTTCCTGTTTTTTTGCCCCCGGATCAGCAGGTTTATCTTCCTGGGCGATATATTTCTCGAGGACTTTTTGTGCGGCTTGGGTGGAGTCCATGGCAAGAAGGACTTTGGCGTAGTTAAATAGCGCATCGGCTTTCACTTGTCGATCGAGATCCAGTTTCGTCGCTTTGACAAAGGCATTTCGTGCCGCCTGCTTGTCGCCCGTTTCCAGGGCTATATGGCCCAAGGTCATGATCGCTCCTTGATAAAAGGCATCCGAAGGTTTCATTGATTCCATCATACCGCTCGCTCTTTTGTATTCGCCGGCCCCATAGGCCAGATAGCTAATGCGGTAATTGTCGATATTGCTTTGCGAAGCGTCCGGATGACGTTTCATCAACTCATGGTAATATGCCTGTTTGTATTTTTGTTGTGCCAAATAGGTGCTGGTGGCGATCTGGCGCAGCTCCGTCTCGATCGCGTCGCGGTCGATAAGCTTCATATTCGGGCTCCGGCGCACCTTGACGGCATCGGCCAGCATCGGTCGGTAGTCGCGTACAACATCGATGGAATCCATTGTTTGAACTTGCCCTTCAATACCTTTTTGATTCTGTTGTCCCTTTTCTTTCTGCTGTTTTTCCACTTCCTGCGTATACCCCGTAACCAGCAAAGCTGAAAGTACCCCGGTAAACAGGTATTTCAGGTAATTGTCGCCGATTCTTTCTTTCAATATCATTGTTTGTTCGTATTTCTGAGTTTTTCCAACCTTTCCTTTGCCGAGGAGACAATAGTTTAATCTTTCACTAATTAGATAGCCAAAACTAAAAAATTCCGGCCACATTAGGTAAATTACCGGGAAAAAATCCATCTCGTTTCCACGATACCCGACTCCTTTGCTCGCTATCGGCAAAGAATTGATACAATAATGGAGCCAAGAAGAGAAATAGGGAGAAGGAGGTCACAGGCTCTCATCCTGCCTGGAAACAAAAAAAGCCCTAACTTTCGTTAGAGCTTTTTAGTCGGGGTGGCAGGATTCGAACCTACGACCTCCACATCCCAAATGTGGCGCGATACCGGGCTACGCTACACCCCGAAAAGGTATCACCTTTGTTTTGTGTGGCACAAATATCGAATCAATTTTTCAATTTGTCAAGACCTAAACTCATTTTTCACACTAAACCACTGATTAATTGCACAATATTTTTATCAGTTACATTTTAACCCCCCATTATCGAGGTCAAAAACGCGGTCGATTGGTATTATATAGGAATATTTAAAATAACTTTAGATTATCCATTTCATTTTCATATCTTTGCATCCGATTTGACTGTCGGTCGATAGTTTTTTCAAAAAGTATTTTCATATTCAAAAAATAAGTCGTAATATTGCATTCCGATTTTTACAGGATATAAATCGTTAATAATTACTCGAAATCATGGATTTAGTAAAATTTGTAGAAGAACAAGCGGTAGTAAGAAATGAAATTCCCGCTTTCAAAGCCGGAGATACCATCAGCGTTCATTATAAAATTCGCGAAGGAAATAAAGAGCGTGTGCAGGTGTACCAAGGTGTAGTAATCCAATTAAACAGCGAAGGTGCTAACGCTACTTTTACCGTTCGTAAAATCTCTAACGGTGTAGGTGTTGAACGTATTTTCCCTGTAAACTCACCAAACATTGAAAAAATTGTAGTAAACAGCTACGGTAAAGTTCGTCGCGCTAAATTATTCTATTTACGTGGCCTTACTGGTAAAGCTGCTCGTATTAAATCGAAAAGAATCTAATTACGACTACCTCGGCATAAAAAAAGGCTTTGATGAATTTCAAAGCCTTTTTTTATTTCCTATCCTCTCAAACACTGCTTTTCCTGAAACAAATATGCTCCCTCCCCGATCACTTGAATAGGAATATCAGAACCCGTGTAATAAAATTAAGACAATTGAACCTCATTTCTCAAAAAGAATCACACCTCTTTGTCTAGCTAAAACATTTTACTTACTTTTAGCGCTGCCAATCTCCCCTGTATAAAAATCAGCGGGAGGCTAAAACTTTAGATAAACAGTGTAAGGATTGCACTCATAGAAATTTCTTGGCGGCTAATAGACATACAATATTTTGATGAAAACTGTTTTTTTTATACTTGCTCTTACTTTACAGACGATGACCACTTTTGCACAGCGAAATGTAAGTGATTTTCTCCAATTACAGTCTAAGCCCGAGACTTACTATGTCCAAAAAGCTCAAACTCCTATTAAAATTGACGGTAAAGATGACGAAATATCCTGGGAAAAAGCACCATGGACAAACGCATTCAAAGATATCGAAGGCACGAGTAAACCTACCCCACCATTTGACACGCGTATTAAAATGCTTTGGGACAATGAAAACCTCTACCTCTTTGCTAAACTGGAAGAACCTCATATCAATGGCTATCTCAGACAGAAAGACACCATTATTTATCATGACAATGATTTTGAGGTATTTTTAAAACCCAATCTCCAATCTCCGGAATATATTGAAATCGAAGTCAATGCACTGAACACCATCATGGACCTTCTGATGACCAAACCTTATCGTTTCGGTGGAAAAGCTAATTTAAACTGGGACACCAAAGATATCCAGAGTGCTGTCTACCATGCTGGAACAATAAATAACCCAACCGATAAAGATAATTTTTGGACCGTCGAAATGAAGATTCCGGTCAAAAGTCTAAAATACTTTGGTGAAGGAAATCAAATCAAGGCAAATGAAGTGTGGAAGATAAATTTCTCCCGCGTACAATGGCACTATGATGTCAATGGAAAAGGTTATATCAAAAGAAAGGATAATACTGGCAAGACACTCGCGGAAGAAAACTGGGTATGGTCGCCCATCGGTCTGATCAATATGCATTATCCCGAACGATGGGGACATATCAAATTTGTAGATCAGGATAGTAAACATTCCATAGATGACCAATTTTTAGACTTAGAAAAAACAGCTTGGAATATTTTTTACCTGCAACAGATTTACGGGAATGCGAATAAGCGCTATGCAACATCTCTTGATGAATTGAGCAAATTATATCCTGAAATCATTCATATCAGCAAGCATTATCACCTTGTCTTTTCCAATGCCAATAAGTTCTATCGCATTGAGATTAAGTCAAAATCGCAGTCCAATTTAAAGGTTACAATCGATAATCAGGGCAACATCTATTTTTAATTTATTTATTCAGTCGATCTTCAATTATAATATTGAATAAAAATTTGCTATCTTTGTATCCCGTACATAGAGCAACTATTATTGGTCGTTTTGACCACATAAAATTGAAAATCCTTTAATTGTTATGACTAAATATATTTTTGTTACGGGCGGCGTTACTTCGTCGTTAGGGAAAGGTATTATTGCAGCCTCCCTTGCTAAACTTCTCCAGGCACGTGGCTACAAAGTGACCATTCAAAAATTCGATCCTTACATTAACATTGACCCAGGAACATTGAATCCGTATGAGCATGGCGAATGTTATGTTACTGAAGATGGAGCGGAAACTGACCTTGATCTTGGCCACTACGAGCGTTTCTTGAACGTCCCTACCTCACAAGCGAATAATGTAACAACCGGTCGTATCTACCAACACGTTATTCAACAAGAGCGTGAAGGTGCATATTTAGGAAAAACAGTTCAGGTAATTCCACATATCACCGATGAGATCAAACGCCGTATGCAGCTTCTAGGTGAATCGAATGAATATGATATTATTATCACCGAACTTGGCGGAACTGTAGGCGATATCGAATCTCTTCCATTCGTTGAGGCTGTAAGGCAGTTGCGTTGGGAACTGGGGGCAAATAACTCATTGGTTATCCACTTAACTTTGGTTCCTTATTTGGCCGCAGCTGGTGAACTTAAAACTAAACCTACACAGCACTCTGTCAAAACATTGCTGGAATATGGTGTACAGCCTGATATCCTTGTATGCCGTACAGAACACAAATTATCACAGGAAATCCGTAAAAAATTAGCACAGTTCTGTAACGTTAACATCAATGCTGTTGTTGAATCTATCGATGCCTCGACAATCTATGATGTTCCTTTACTTATGTTGAAAGAGAACCTGGATAAAACGGCGTTAACGAAACTAAAACTTTCCAACAAAAACGAACCGGATCTAGAAAACTGGAAAAACTTCCTCGGCAAGCTCAAAAACCCAACAAATGAGGTTTGCATCGCTTTGGTCGGAAAATATGTTGAACTTCCAGATGCATATAAATCCATTACTGAAGGCTTTATACATGCTGGTGCAACAAACGAATGCAAAGTAAAGGTAAGCTATATTGCTGCTGAAAGTGTTACAAAAGAAAATGTTGCTGAAAAGCTAAAAGGCATGGATGGCGTGTTGGTTGCCCCTGGATTCGGCGAACGTGGTCTGGAGGGAAAATTAAATGCAATCAAATATGTGCGCGAAAACAATATTCCTTTCTTTGGTATCTGTTTGGGTATGCAGTGCTCCGTCATTGAATTCGGAAGAAATGTATTGGGATTGAAAGATGCCAATAGTTTCGAAATGGATGCGAATACCAGCAACCCGGTCATCAATCTGATGGAGGAGCAAAAAAATATCACTAATATGGGTGGTACCATGCGTTTAGGTGCTTACGATTGTGAAATTAAAAAAGGAACAAAAGCTTTTGCGATTTATGGAAAAACAAAAATTTCCGAAAGACACCGTCACCGTTATGAATTTAACAATGACTATTTAAAACAATATGAAGCAGCAGGAATGATCGCTTCGGGATTCAACCCGGAGACAGGATTAGTTGAAATTGTCGAATTGAAAAACCATCCTTTTTTCGTTGCGGGACAATTTCATCCAGAATTAAAGTCAACTGTTGCAAATCCTCACCCACTTTTTGTTAGCTTTGTAGCCGCTGCTTTGGCCAACAAGAAATCAAAGTAGTATTAGAAGGATAAAATTAATTAAGTTTAGTTATTAAAGATGGATAGAAATACCCTAATTGGTTTGGTCCTGATGTTTGCCATCATCACTGGTTCATTTTACCTGATGAAGCCTTCAGAATCAGAAATCAAACAAGAACAAGCGCGACAAGAGGCAAAAGCCCAGACAGCAAAAGGACTGCCTGTAACAAGTGACTCTATCGCGAAAGCTAAAACAGCGCAAACAGCAGTGATTGCAGATTCAGCTGAACTGAAAAAACCCTTTGGTGCGTCAAAATTTGGAACTGAAAAAATCATTACCCTTGAAAATGATGCTATCATTGCCAAAATCAGCACAAAAGGTGGTAAAGTGAAATCGGTCGAATTAAAAGGTGAAAAGAATTTCAATGGAAAACCTTTGATGCTTTTCGAAGGTGAGGATAATAAGTTTGGTTTCCAATTCAATGCTGCGGGACAAAACATCTCCACCAACGATTTATTCTTTAACACAGAATCTTCTGATATCCAAGTTTCGGGTGAAGGTAAACAATCGGTAAAATTCAAATTGAATTACAGTGCCGATCAATATATTGAATATGTATATTCTATCGCTGGAAAAGGTTACAACGTAGCTCTAGATGTTAATACAAAAGGTATTCAAAACCTAATCCCACAGAGTCAAAAAACATTGACATTGAACTGGAATACTGTTCTAAGACAAAAAGAGCAGAATATTGAATCTGAAAGACAAAAATCTACCCTTTATTACCAAGAAGATAATAAAGTAGACCATTTATCTGAATCGAAGGACGATGACGAAGCACTGGAAAAGAAAGTGCAATGGATTGCTTTCAAACAACATTATTTTTCAAATATCCTAAATGCTAAAAATGGATTCGTTAATGCGAAAATCGATGTAAAGCATGCAACGGAAGGTGATGTGGTGAAATTTTACAACACCAATGCTGAATTGGCTTTTGACAACCATAAAGACAACAATTATTCGTTGAATTTCTTTTTCGGGCCAAACCAATACAATGTACTGAAAGCAGAAGGCAATGATTACCAATCCATCATCAATATGGGCTGGGGGCCTATGCGCTGGATCAATCAATGGATCACCGTGCCTGCATTTAACTTCTTGGATGGTTTCCATATGAGCTATGGTATTGTCATCTTGTTACTTACATTATTGTTAAAACTGGTTCTTTCGCCAATGACTTACAAGTCATACGTATCTATGGCTAAAATGCGGGTATTGAAACCGCAGTTGGATGAGATCAAAGCGAAAGTCGGTGAAGACAATCAGATGTTGATGCAACAGGAGCAGATGAAGTTGTATAAACAGGTCGGAGTGAATCCACTTGGAGGCTGTCTACCTCTTGTGCTGCAAATGCCATTTACAATTGCTTTCTTCTATTTCTTTCCAAATTTATTTGAATTGAGAGGACAGAGCTTCTTGTTTATGAAGGATATGTCTACCTATGACACCTTGTTTACATTTGCACCTATTTTTGGATCATTCAACCACATCTCTTTGATGTGTATTTTGATGACGCTAACAACGTTGTTGACCACTTGGTATAACAATGCGACTTCGGGCGCAACGGGTCAAATGAAATACATGGGTTATATTATGCCTTTGATTTTCTTCTTTGTCCTAAACAGTTTCCCTGCTGGTCTGAACTATTACTACTTCCTAAGTGCGTTGTTTACATTTTTGACGCAATTAGTTATTCGTACGATGGTAAATGATGATAAAATCTTAGCTAAACTGGAAGAAAATAAAAAGAATCCAAAAGTTGAGAAAAAATCAAGCTTCCAGTCTAAAATGGAAGAAATGATGCGTGCTCAACAACAAGCTCAACAAAACAAAAATAAATAGTATTATTTATATAACTGATAAAGAAGGCTTCCCAATGGGAAGCCTTCTTTTGTTAATAGCCTTTTGTAGCACTTTGTAAAACCAAACGTTAGAAATGATGTTTTATATAAAAATTTAAAAGATGAGATTTAGAAACATTGTGGTATTGATGATGGCCGCCCTTGCTTTGGCGAGCTGTTCAGCACTAAAAAATAATTCAGGTAAACGGGATTCGGATAATGCATCCGCTACCATTGTTGGGAAAAAATGGCAATTAATTGAAATCGGTGGAAAGGCTGTCTCCGGACAGGTCAACGGTCGGGTTCCTTTTCTCAAACTGGAAGAAAAAAGTTATAGCGCCAATGGGGGTTGCAACGGAATAGGTGGCGAACTTATTTTTTCAACCAATGGAAAAATTAAGTTTGCACAAGGGATGTCAACGATGATGGCTTGCCCTGACATGTCGATTGAGCAAGCATTATCTAAGGCATTAATCACAGCAGACAACTACAGCCTAAATAATGGTATTCTAAGTTTAAATAAAGCAAAGATGGCTCCTTTGGCAAAATTTAAGTTAATGGAGGAAAAGCAAAATTTAAGCGGAACTTGGGAGCTCGATTACATCTCTGGACCACGTATTGCTTTTGATGGTCTGTATCCCAACCGCAAACCAACGATAACATTCAACATACAGGATGGAAAAGTGAATGGTAATAGCAGTTGCAACAATTACAATGCTACATTTAAGACAAACGATCAACAAATTAGCTTCGGCCCTATCATGTCTACGAAAATGGCTTGTGAAGGCAATGGTGAAGCAACGTTCTTTTCCACATTAGAAAAAGTGAACAGCTATGATGTCAATGGGAATACACTCACTTTTATCATGGGCGATATTGCCATGATGAGATTTCAGCGCAAGTAAAACACAAAAGGATAGGATTTTAGTGATACCAAAATCCTATCCTTTTTTATCAATAGTCCGTACTAAATGAATTTCGGAAAAAAGCTTTAGACAAAGGCACTAAATCCTGTAATACTTCTTCCAACGATCAACGAATTGATTTCCTTGGTACCTTCATAAGAATAAATCGCCTCAGCATCTGCAAGAAATCTGGCGACATTATACTCCAGCAAGATACCATTCCCCCCCATGACTTCCCTCGCCTTGGACACAATATCTCTTGTCCGTAAAGAACAAAACACTTTTGCCAGTGAAGCATGTTCATCCCGTAGTTGTCCAGCATCTTGCAGTTCAGATAATCGAAAAACTAGCGTTTGCATTGCTGTTAGATTCGATAGCATTTCAACCAAATGGTTTTGAATCAACTGAAAAGATGCAATAGGCTTGCCGAACTGTTTTCTTTTGCGTGTATAATCCAAGGCATTTTCATAGGCTCCTCGTGCGCAGCCCACAGCCATCCATGCAACACCTGCTCGTGTCATTTGAAGGACTTTACCTGTATCTTTGAAAGAATTCGCGTTTTGCAAACGATCTGTTTCGGGAATGATACAGTTGTCTAATGTAATCAATCCATTTTGCACGATCCGTAAAGCCATCTTATCTTTAATCTTTTCAACCGAGAATCCAGGATTATCTTTACGTACAATAAAACCTTTTACTTCTCCATCGTCAAGATCCCTGGCCCACACAATCGTGATATCAGAAAAGGTGGAGTTACCAATCCATTTCTTCTGACCATTTAAAATCCAGCCTTCATCAGTCTTCTTACAGGTGGTTGTCAATCCGCCTGCTGCTCCGGAACCAACTTCCGGTTCGGTTAGACCAAAAGCACCGATTACCTCCATCTTCTGCATCCTTGGCAACCATTCTTGTTTTTGTTCCTCCGATCCACAGATATAAATCGACCCCATGGCCAAACCACTCTGTACACCAAAAAAAGTAGCAACGGATGCATCTACCCGAGCAATCTCTGCAGCAATGATACCTTCCATCAGCGAACTTCCTCCCATACATCCGTAGCCCTCATAGGTATATCCGCATATATTCAAAGCAGCTAGCTTGGGTACTATTTCAAAAGGGAATTCATCTCTTAACCAATATTTATTGACGATAGGCTTCACTTCGACCTCCATAAACTCACGCACCTTCAACTGGAGTTCGCGATCTGATCCATTCAATTTGCTATCCATATCATAGAAATCCCCATTGATAGGCGGTAATTCCTTTTTTTCTTTCCCTGGGTTTAGCATTTTCATTAAACCATGAAGCTGTTTATCATCCATTTTTGAGACCGCGTCCATGACAGCACCTAGGTCTACTTTTTTCGAGATTTCCTCCAATTTGCCAAAGTCAATTGATTTTGCCAAATCCATTATATTCTTAACTTTATCAAACATAATCGCAATTTCTTTTTTACAGGGTTTCCTCTTAAAATAATAAAAATATTTGAAAATTGTTTGTGTACCCCCGATACGCCAATCTATTCAAGCCTGTTTCCCCCGTACTATAGCTATCTAAACAGTTTTATCTATCAAATCGTTTGCACCTATTTTTTAATTTCTTCTATTAAATGAACTATCTCGCTCAATACAATGGTAGCAAGCAAACAAAATAAACAGCTGATTTAAAACACATTATACATAATTAAAAAAAATATATTTTTTTTGGGTTACCTTTTGGGGTTCCGTGTATTAAGAGATGAAAAAGAAAATATTTCAATTTAAATTAGAAAATTAGAAAATGAAAAACGCATTAAAATTCGGTTTCTTAGGTTTAGCTTTAACTGTAGCTTTCGCATCTTGTAACAACACAGAGAAAAAAGCTGAAGGTGCTACTGATTCAGCATCTGCTTTAGTTGATTCTGCTGCTAACACTTTGGATTCAGCTGCTAATAAAGTTGATTCTGCTGCTCAAAAAGTTGATTCTGCTGCTACTAAAGTTGATTCAGCTGCTACTAAAAAATAATTTTAGAAACTGAATAACGTATTTGGAGAGGCTTTTCGCAAGAGAAGCCTCTCTTTTTTTAAAAAAAATTGGGCAGCAGGGTTACCTTTTCAATTTCCCCGTATTAAGTCTTAAATAACAAGATTTAGAAATTACTTTTAATTTTAATAAAATGAAAAACGCATTCAAATTAGGTTTCTTAGGATTGGCTTTAACTGTAGCCTTCGCTTCATGTGGTGAAACTGGTAAAAAATCAACTGATGCAGTTGATTCTGCATCTGCTTTAGTTGATTCAGCTGCTAACACTTTGGATTCAGCTGCTAACAAAATTGATTCAGCGGCTCAAAAAGTTGATTCAGCGGCTTCTAAAGTTGATACTGCTGCTAAAAAATAATTCTTCGAAACAGAATTTCAACCAGTATAGAAATGCCTCCTCAATAGGGAGGCATTTTTTTATATCTCACCCAATTAAATTGCTAAGCTCCAAGCATTTTTTTACCTTTGCCAAAAATCATTCAATCTATGGCTTTATCATCCTTAACAGCAGTCACGCCTATTGACGGACGCTATTACAATAACACCAATGAACTTTCGGCTTTTTTCTCCGAATTTGCTTTAATAAAATATCGAGTTCGTGTTGAAGTTGAATATTTTATTGCATTAAGTGAATCGGGTATAGCTCAATTGCAGCATTTTGACAATACATTGAATGAAAAATTGCGAGATATCTACCGTAACTTTTCCGAAGAAGATGCAATCTGGATCAAAAACACCGAAAAAGTTACCAATCATGATGTTAAAGCCGTTGAATATTTTTTAAAAGATCAATTTGAAAAACTAGGACTACAGGATCATCTTGAATTTATTCACTTTGGTCTGACTTCTCAGGACATCAACAACACCGCTATCCCTCTCTCATGGAAAGAGGCAATCAAAGGAAGCTATACACCGATCATTGAAGAATTGCTGCATGAGCTTAAGTCTTTGGCAACCTCTTGGTCGGACATTCCAATGCTTGCCCGTACACACGGACAACCAGCATCTCCGACTCGTCTAGGTAAAGAACTCTATGTCTTTATCGAGCGTATTGAACGTCAGTTACAACTTTTACATACCGTACCTTATTCAGCTAAGTTTGGTGGGGCAACAGGTAATTTCAATGCCCATCACGTGGCCTATCCAGAGACCAACTGGGTTGCCTTCGGTAATAATTTCGTTAATAATATTCTAGGATTGGATCGTTCCCAAACTACGACCCAAATTGAACATTATGACAACTTTGCTGCAAGCTGTGATGCATTAAAACGAATCAATAACATTATCATTGACCTATGCCGTGATGTATGGACTTATATCTCCATGGAATACTTTAAGCAGAAAATCACTGCTGGTCAGATCGGATCTTCTGCAATGCCACACAAAGTCAATCCTATTGATTTTGAAAATGCAGAAGGAAATTTAGGAATTGCCAATGCGATATTCGAACATTTAGCAGCTAAATTACCTATTTCACGTCTTCAGAGGGATCTTACAGATTCGACTGTATTACGTAATATTGGGGTTCCATTTGCACATACCCTAATCGCTTTCAAATCGACATTGCGAGGTTTACGTAAGTTGATCTTAAATGAACAGGCGCTTGCAAATGATCTTGAAAATAATTGGGCGGTTGTTGCCGAAGCGTTACAAACGATCTTACGCAGAGAAGGCTATCCAAAACCTTACGAAGCATTAAAAGATCTAACACGTACCAATACGCATGTGACCAAAGAGACCATTGCAACATTTGTAGATAATCTCAACGTATCTGAAGAGGTAAAAGCGGAATTAAAGGCAATCAGCCCTTCTAATTACACAGGTGTCACTTTATAAGCTTTGACTTATAGATGACCTTAACAACGCTTGTTTTGATCTATCTTTGTTTGGAATAAAAATAAAATTTAAATGGCTACTATCAACGTATATACAGAATCTACTCCCAATCCTTCAACTATGAAGTTTTTGGTCAATAAGTTATTGATCAATGGTAGTGTGGATTTCCCAAATAAAGAAGCTGCACAAGATTCACCTTTCGCGCTGGAATTGTTCAAATTCAATTTCGTAAACGGTGTATTTTTTGCAAGCAATTTTGTTACCATTACCAAAACAGAAGATGCGGAATGGGAAGATATCGAAGCCTTATTGAAAGACTTCGTAAAAGGTGCTGTAGAATCTGAGCTTGCGGTGAAAGCTGTGCATCATGATACGGAAGTAAACTTCGAGGGAACAGAAACAGAAGTGAAAATACAACAAGTATTACATGATTATGTAAGACCCGCTGTTGAACAAGATGGTGGTGCTATTCATTACAAATCTTTCAACGAAGGTATTGTAACTGTTGAGCTAAAAGGCTCTTGTAGTGGCTGCCCTTCATCAACGATCACATTAAAAGCTGGTATCGAAGGTTTATTGAAACGCATGGTTCCAGGTGTGACAGAAGTTGTTGCCGAAGCAATGTAATCATAGAGATACGATAAGAATTTTTAAAAGGATTCAGCAATATGAAATTTTGCTGAATCCTTTTTCTTTTTATAGCTATTTGTATCTAGTATGCCCCATAGGGGATATATCTTTTGCACAAACAGACGCTATGAGCATTACTTTTTAGTCACATCAAATGAACCTTTCAATGGTAGGTTAGCGGATGAATTTCCAATAAAGATTTCAAATTTGCCAGGCTCTACAGTCCATTTATTGTATTGATCCAACAACTCAAGGTGAGCCGGTAAAATTGAAAACTGGACAGACTTTTTCTCACCGGGATTTAATTCGATTTTTTCGAAACCGCGCAGATCCATCTCGTAAGTTGTTACAGAAGAAACAACATCCTTGACATAAAGTTGAACGACCTCTGCTCCTTTTCTTTTTCCGATATTCTGTACATCCACGGTAACTGTCAGCGAGTCTGTTGGTCGAATCTGCTTTTTATTCAGACGCAAATTTGAAAATTGAAAATCGGTATAACTTAAGCCATAACCAAAAGGGTAAAGAAATCCAACAACCCGACTATTTCCCCAGCCATTGGGACCAACACCGGGTTGCCCCGCTTGTGCCGCAGGCTTGGTCGGGAAATTCATTTCGATCTGTCCAACAGATTTAGGAAATGAAATCGAAAGCTTTCCGCTCGGATTATACTCACCAAATAACATATCTGCTACAACATGTCCAGATTGACCACTTAGAAACCAAGTTTCTACAATGGCAGGCAAGTATTTATTTTCCCAATTGACAGACAATGGACGTCCATTAACGAGTACCAGAACGATGGGCTTTCCTGTTTCTTTTAACTTCATTAGGTAATCACGTTGTTTACCCGGTAGATTGAGATCTGAGCGAGACCGGCTTTCTCCAACTTCACGTTCCGACTCTCCCATGACAGCAATAATCAAATCAGACTCGTTCCCTAGGCGTACACCTGCAGTCATGTTTTCGATTTCCTCTTTAGAAAGGTCTGTTGGAATAATCTCACTTTCGGGCCAGTTCTTATCGACAACATCCACCCCTTTTGTGTAGTTTACTTGAACTGCTTTCCCTTTAGCATATTCGATAATACCATCCTTAATGGTTGTAATTGGGTTATTGGATGGACCATAGCGACTTGTTGTATAATTCGTTGCTTCGGCCATAGGGCCTGTCACCAAAATCCGCTTATACTTACTGACATCTATAGGTAATAACTGCTGCTCATTCTTAAGCAAAACAATGGATTCTCTATTCACTTGTAGGGAAATATCTTCGTCTGCCTGTGTATGGATTTTCTTATCAGCCAATGTTGTGTTATCGACAAGCGGATGATCAAATAATCCTAATTTAAACTTAACAGTCAATACCTCTCGAACACGTTGATCCAATACGTTCATATCAAGCCCGCCTTGGTTGATAAGTTCCATCAATGGTGTCAGGTATGTACTCGGTGGATCGAAATTCGTCCGGACATTGAGTCCTCCCTCTAAAGCTTGCCGTATTGCATCTTTATAGTCTGCAGCAACATGATGTTTACTACTGATAAACTCCAACGCCTCACTATCCGAAACGATATATCCTTCAAACCCGTAATCCTTCCGTAGCAAATCTTGCAGAAAATATTTACTTGACGAGACTGGTACACCATCATAGTCATTGTAGCTACTCATGATACCCATTGGTTTGGCCTCTTTGACAACCCGTTTAAATGGGTATAAATGAAGTTCATGCATTTCACGAAAACCAACATGCGGATCTGTCCGCGCATTTCCATCTCGCCCTCCTTTAGGTACAGAATAGACGGCATAATGTTTCAACGTTGACGCAACACCATTTTGCTGAATACCCAATACAGCCTGTTTACCCATTTCTGCGATATGAAAGGGATTTTCACCATAAGTTTCCACAACACGTCCCCATCTTGGATCTCGGGAGACATCCAGAATCGGGGCATAGACATTGGTATATCCTAAATATTTCGCTTCTCTCCCCACTATTTCACCGGCATCTCTCACCAATCTAGTATTCCAGGTGCTTCCAATATTAATCGGAGCCGGTAATGGCGTCGCCCGATCATGGTTGAGACCGTGTATTCCCTCATTGGTAAAATCAACTGGAATGCCCAACCGGGTATGTTCGATAAACCACTTTTGTACATTATTCAATGCAACAGCATGGCGGCTGAATGGATAAGAAAAAGAACTTTTTGCGGACTTATTATAGGCAAGACTATTTAACATTTCGTCTATATTAGCCAATCCATGTTTCCAAATGTCGTTGTCCCAAGCTGCGGTAGGCTGTTCATCTTTCAATACTCTTCCATAACCATAGAGTGTAACGGTCTGATTGGCCTTTTCCTGCGTTGTCATCTGACTCAACAGATCTTCCACCCGACTTACTATGGATTGTTTGGGATCTTCATAAATATCCTTTTTACCATTTTTGTTGAAGTCAATCCAATCTTTATGGTAAACGGATTTATCCTGAGCAAAAGAATAGAAGTGTATTACGGAAAATGTCGCAACAAACAGAAAACGTTTAGATTGATTAGGCATCGTCTTGAAAATTGTGGGTTTTATAATTAAAAGCAAGGTACAAAAAAAGTCAACATTAAAAGGTCTAAAATTGCAATGGCGTCCATTCACAAACCAGGGACTTATTCGAAAAAATAGCGCTGAAATCGTCACATACGCCATACTAAATAAAGAAATTCACTTTTTAACAAGCATCTAGCTTAAAAATAGTTAACTTTACGACCAATTGTGAAACCAACAAAAAAAATGAGTGCAGATATTAACAAACTAGAACAAATTGCATCACAAGTAAGACGTGATATCGTACGTATGGTACACGCTTGTCAATCAGGACACCCAGGTGGTTCTTTAGGTTGTACAGATTACTTTGTGGCGCTTTATTTCAATGCAATGAAACGTAATCCTTCCTTTGATATGGATGGAAAAGGAGAGGATTTATTCTTCTTGTCAAACGGACACATTTCACCTGTATTTTACAGTACATTGGCACATGCGGGTTATTTTGAAGTAAGCGAATTGGCGACATTCAGAAAAATCAATTCCAGACTACAGGGTCACCCAACGACACACGAAGGTCTTCCAGGCATCCGTATTGCGTCAGGATCTTTGGGTCAGGGATTATCCGTTGCTATCGGTGCCGCACAGGCAAAAAGATTGAATAAAGACAATAATCTAGTTTATGTATTAATGGGTGATGGTGAATTGCAGGAAGGCCAGGTTTGGGAAGCTGCAATGTATGCGCCACACAACAAGATTGACAACTTGATTGCGACTGTTGATTATAATAATGCACAGATAGACGGATCGACAGATCAGGTGCTGTCATTAGGCGATCTTCGTGCAAAATGGGAAGCTTTTGGCTGGGATGTGATGGAAGTGACTAAAGGAAATGATATGGCTTCAGTAGTTGCGGGCTTAGAAGAAGCAAAATCACGTACCGGAAAAGGTAAACCAGTGGTTATCTTATTGCACACAGAGATGGGAAAAGGTGTTGATTTCATGATGGGTTCTCATAAATGGCACGGTGTTGCTCCAAATGACGAACAATTGGCGTCGGCATTGAATCAACTTACTGAAACTTTAGGAGATTACTAGAAATGAAAAAATATACTTACACAGAGTCAAAAGATACACGTTCAGGTTTCGGAGCTGGCTTATTGGAAGCTGGAAAACAAAATGAAAATGTAGTAGCATTATGTGCTGATTTAATCGGTTCATTGAAAATGAACGATTTTATCAAAGAATTCCCAGAACGCTTTTTCCAAATCGGTATTGCTGAAGCAAACATGATGGGCATCGCGGCAGGACTTACTATTGGTGGTAAAGTTCCTTTCACAGGTACATTTGCCAACTTCTCTACAGGTCGTGTTTATGACCAAATCCGTCAATCTATCGCGTACTCAGGTAAAAATGTAAAAATTGCTGCTTCTCATGCAGGATTAACCTTGGGTGAAGATGGTGCTACACACCAAATTTTGGAAGATATCGGATTGATGAAAATGTTACCTGGAATGACTGTAATTAACCCTTGTGACTTCAACCAAACAAAAGCCGCAACTATTGCGGCAGCGAAATTTGAAGGTCCGGTTTATTTACGTTTTGGTCGTCCGGTAGTTCCTAACTTTACTCCAGCTGATCAAGAATTTGTCATCGGAAAGGCAATCTTATTGAATGAAGGTACAGATGTAACCATCATCGCTACGGGCCACTTGGTATGGGAAGCCATCCAAGCGGGTGAAAAATTAGCAGAATTGGGTATCAACGCCGAAATCATCAATATCCATACGATCAAACCGTTGGACGAAGAAGCGATCTTGAAATCAGTTGCTAAAACGAAATGTGTCGTGACTGCTGAGGAGCACAACCGTCTTGGTGGATTGGGCGACAGCGTTGCACAGGTATTAGCCAAAGAATTGCCTAGTCCGCAAGAATATGTAGCGGTAAACGATAGTTTTGGCGAATCAGGTACTCCAGCACAACTCATGGAAAAATACGGTTTGAACGCTGACGCGATCGTTGCTGCGGCTCAGAAAGTAATCAAAAGAAAATAAGAAAACTACACAGGTCAATATATGGATGACGCTTTAATTATAGCAAAATTCGCCGAAGAAGGTACGCGAGAAGAAGCTTTCCGTTTATTGTTGAAAAAGTATCAACAAAAGATTTATTGGCATGTGCGAAGAATGGTAATCGATCATGATGATGCAGATGATGTCGTTCAGGATATTTTCGTCAAAGTATGGAAGAATCTCGGGAACTTCCGTGAAGACTCACAATTGTATACTTGGCTATATCGAATTGCAACAAACGAATGTATTACATTCTTAAATAAAAAAAAGCAAAAGCAGAACGTGTCGTTGGATGACGACACGACTGCTTACTTAGCAGAAACACTTGCGGATGGCAATTACTTTAATGGCGACAAAGCTCAAATGAAATTGCAACAGGCTTTATTAACATTGCCAGAGAAACAGAAATTAGTTTTCAATATGAAATATTTTGAAGACATGAAGTATGAAGAGATTTCTAATGTATTAGGCACAAGTGTTGGTGCATTAAAAGCGTCTTATCATTTGGCAGTAAAAAAAATAGAGGCTTTTTTTAACAACCACGATTAAACCTTTTAGCGAAATTCGGTTCTAACAAATACTATGAAGGAAAATAGCACATATCATGATGGGCTGGAATCTAATCATCTTCCAGAATCATTGCGTGAAAATCCTTTTGGCGTGCCTGAAAATTATTTCAGTGATTTAGAATCTAAAATAATAGCGCAAGTCAAATGGATAGAATGCAAAGATGAATCTGTATTTGAGGTTCCTGAAGGATACTTTGATTCGCTCCCTGATGTTGTGTTGAGCAAAATAGCAGCAGACTCTCTCAAAGCTCAAGTCACTGTAGATGGCTTCGCTATTCCTGAACAGTATTCGGATAAATTGACAGGAGACATTTTTCATCGAATTTCGGAAGAAAACTTAAAAGAAAAAATCAAATCGAATGGCTTTGCTGTTCCTGTAGATTATCATGCGGATCTTGAAGATGCTATTTTCTCTCGTATTGCAGAAGCAGAATTGAAGGAAGTTATCTCAACGGATGGTTTCGCTCTTCCTGTAAATTATCATGCAGATCTTGAAGATGCTATTTTTTCTCGTATTGCAGAAGCAGAATTGAAGGAAGCTATCTCAACGGATGGTTTCGCTCTTCCTGTAAATTATCATGCAGATCTTGAAGATGCTATTTTCGCTCGTGTTGCAGAAGAAAAATTAAAAGATACGGTTCCTGTCACAGGTTTTGACCTGCCACCACATTATTTTGATACGCTTTCAGACAAAATTATCGGGGCTATTCAGGACGTAAAAGAAGAAAGAGATTCAACTCCGATCCGTCGCTTAGGAAAACCAAAAAAATGGTATACCCGATATGCAGTAGCAGCTTCGTTCACAGCCATGTTAGGTCTAGGTGGATATTGGGGCTATCAATTCCAGCAGCAAAATACGATCGTACAAGATAATGTAGCCGAAGAACAGCTCAGTCAACATTTATCTGAAATACCCAAGCAGGAAATTATTAATTACCTTTCGGCATCGGCTTCAGGTGATGACATAATATATATGTCCCAATATACGGATGAAACAAATCTTCCAACGAAAGGATTTGGTACTAACATATCTAAACAAGAGATAGAAGATTATCTAAACTATACCTTATAATGATGTTCAACAAAAAAAACATATGGATAACATTGTTCTTTAGTATATTTTCTATTGCCTTGGGCTTTGCGCAAGACAAAAATCGATTTCAAGCTATTGAAAATGAAAAGATAGCTTATATTACTAAGGAACTAGATTTAACACCCAAAGAAGCACAGCAATTCTTTCCACTCTATAATGAATATAGCCAAACATTATGGGATATCCGGAAAGAGAAACTGAATGGAGCCCCTAAAAACAGTTTTAGAGGTGGATCGAGGGATGTATTGCAATATGATGCCAAAGAAGTACAGATAAAAAAGGAGTACCGCGCAAAATTTGCCAAGGTGATAGGCAACGCCCGAGCTTCACAGTTTTTTGAAGTAGAACAGGAGTTCAGGGAGCATCTCTACAAATCTTTACAAAATAGGCGGAAATAATCTCAAAAATAAAAAAGAAGTCTTGAAGACTTCTTTTTTATTTTCGGACATTTGTAAAATCATGCTAAGCAATAGAGAATTATTTTTGATGAACACTGCTCAAACCTCTAGCTCACCTAGGTTGGTTGAAGTGGTTAAGGCCGAGGGTGTCTACCTTTATGGGCCAAATGGGGAAGAATATATGGATCTTGTCTCCGGTTTTAATGTGAGTAATATCGGACATCGTCACCCCAAGGTACTCGAAGCAATAAAGGCTCAGCTCGATCAGTATTTGCATGTCACTGTTTATGGTGAATTTGTACAAGCCCCTCAAGTCCAGTTTGCAACAGAATTACTTGCGGAATTACCTACAAATTTTCAATCAGTATACCTGACCAACAGTGGTGCGGAAGCTGTCGAAGGGTCTATGAAAATAGCCAAGAAATATACTGGACGGAGACAGATTATCGCTGCAAAAAAGGCCTACCATGGAAGTACACAGGGTGCACTTAGCCTTATTGGAAACGATGATTATCGTAAGGCTTATGCCCCACTCCTTCCAGAAATAGACTTTATTACCTTTAATGCCCCGCAAGACTTAACGAAAATTACAACTGAAACAGCCGCTGTGATCCTAGAGGCTATTCAAGGAGAGGCTGGTGTCAGGGTCCCAGATATAGCCTATATGCAAGCGGTAAGAAAACGTTGTGACGAAACTGGCACCCTTTTAATTTTCGATGAAATCCAGACTGGTTTTGGTCGTACAGGAAAACTGTTTGCCTTCGAACATTTCGGTATTGTACCTGATATACTGATGTTGGCCAAAGGCATTGGTGGCGGTATGCCATTGGGCGCCTTTGTTGCCGCTAAAGAAGTAATGGATGTCATTAAAGACAATCCAATGTTGGGTCATATCACCACATTCGGAGGACATCCCGTGAGCTGTGCTGCCGCACGTGCATCGCTCGCAGTGATCAAATCCGAAAAACTGGTTGAACAGGTAGCCCATAAGGCCAACTTATTTAGGGAAAAGCTCAGTCATCCAGCAATTAAAGAAATCCGGGGCCAAGGCCTTATGATGTGCTTACAATTGGACAACTTTGAGCAGGTTTATAACGTCAGTAAATACTGTGCAGAGCATGGTGTTATGATTGACTGGTATCTTCACTGTGAAACAGCACTTCGCGTGGCTCCACCATTGACCATTACGGAAGCTGAAATTGAAAAAGCCTGTAACATCATTATAAAAGGTTTGGAAAAGTATGCTTAAAGTATGTAACTTTAAGCATAACAAAAACCTAATAATGAGCACAAACCGCAGATCATTTATCAAAAAAAGTATCATTGGCGCCGGTCTTTTGACTGGAGCCAATTTATTGGGCAACGAAGCTTATGCCCATGAAGATAGTTTCAAATCTTCAAAAATAAGTTTGAATGACGGAGATGTCATCCTATTTCAGGGGGATTCCATTACGGATGTAGGCCGCGATAGGAATAACAGAAATCCCAATGACACCAAAGCCCTAGGTCAGGGTTATGCCTTGTTGGCCACAAGCGAATTATTGAATAAATATGCCGCAAAGAAACTGAAGGTCTATAATACTGGGATTAGTGGCAATCGTGTTCCCGACCTTCAAAAACGTTGGGCGGAGGACACATTGGCATTCAAACCAACAGTATTAAGTATCTTGATCGGCGTAAATGATTTTTGGCGAACGATAGACCGCGGCGCCAAAACGACCGTTGAAGAATATAAATCGCAGTACCAGCAATTGTTGCATGAGACACTACAAAAACTTCCGAATGTTAAACTGATTATTGGAGAACCTTTTGCTGTAAAAGGTGTAGGCCATATCACCGATGCTTGGTACCCCAAATTTTTAGCCTATCAAGAGACTGCACGTAATGTTGCGAAAGAATTCAACGCGATACTCCTTCCCTATCAAAAAATCTTTGACAATGCCCAAAAGACTGCCCCAGGAGCCTATTGGGCAGCGGATGGTGTGCACCCTACTCTAGCTGGAGCACAATTAATGGCAGCAGCCTGGATGGACTGTATCAAATAGTATAAAAGAGAAAATTGCCCAAAAAGTAAAAGTCCCCTGAGAATTGATTACTTCAAAAGAGGTTTTAAGGGGATACGAATAATACTAAAGAAAAGCGGGAGTATCCAACCTTTTTGGACACTCCCGCTTTTTAATATATCATATTCTAAATCTCTTTATAGGGAGTTTTCTGTAGATTAGGAAGAAAATAGGCGACGACACCGATTAAGGGTAAATACGAACACAGATGGTAAATAAATTCGATGGATGTATGATCTGCCTGCCATCCGAGTACGGCAGACCCGATCCCTCCCATGCCAAATGCAAATCCATAAAACAAACCAGACACCATACCCAACTTCTTAGGCAATAACTCCTGTGCATATACAATAATTGCAGGAAAAGCGGATGACAATATTAATCCGATGATCACAATCAGTATCCCGGTCATTGTAAGACCAACATAGGGTAAGGCCAAAGCGAAGGGAGCTACGCCTAAAACGGAGAACCAAATCACATATTTCCTTCCAAAACGATCCCCAAATGCTCCCCCTAATAAGGTGCCAACCGCAACGGCGATCAGAAAATAAAACAAGTAAACCTGTGCCTCCACCTCATTGATGCCAAATTTTTTCATCGTGTAAAACTGAAAATAATTAGTAATACTTGCGATATAGAAATATTTAGAAACGATTAACAACAATAGGATAATGACAGTTGCGACAATACGTGAATTGGGAAGATCTGGAACACGAATATTCCTTTTTGTTGATCTCGAAACATTTGCAAGACGACGCTTATACCAAGTGCCGATATAATAGGAAATAAACTGGCCAACAATTGTAAATAAGCACATCCAAGCAATAGCCTGCTGCCCTCGAGGTAAGACCAGAAAAGCAACTATAATAGGTGCTAGAGCTGTCCCTGCATTCCCACCGATCTGAAAAATGGACTGTGCCATACTCCTTCTGCCACCGGAGGCCATGTAAGCCACACGTGAGGACTCCGGATGGAAAATTGAGGATCCGATCCCAACGAGAAAAACGGAGAACAATATCCATGCATAGCTATGTGCCTGGGAAAACAACAACATGCCCACAAGCGAAAAGGACATACCGATAATCTGTGAATATGGAACAGGATGTTTGTCTGTAAATGAGCCGACAACAGGCTGAAAAATTGAAGCGGCAATCTGATATACTAATGTAATCATCCCCACCTGAGAAAAACTCAAGTGATGCTCTTCTTTTAATAAAGGGTATGTGGCAGGAATTACAGCCTGAATAAGATCATTCAGCAGGTGCACCATACTCACGGCAAACAAAATAGAAAAAATAGGTCTAGTTTCTTTTTCTTTGATCATGATTTCGCTTTAAATTAAAAAGGTCGATTTATTCAAATCAACCTATATATCTGCATTTATTTATAATACGCGTACCAACAGTCCTTTGAGGTATTCTCCCTCTGGAAAGGAGGCCCTAACAGGATGATCTTCGGGTTGATGGAATTGTCGAATAAACTGTATCTCTTTACCTGCGTCCAATGCGGCCCAGGCAAGCACCTGTTTAAAGGTGTCCATATCCATCGCTCCAGAACATGAGAATGTCGCCAATAACCCACCGCTATTCAACAGCATTAAACCCCGACGATTTAAATCTTTATAAGCCCGTGACGCTCTTTCCAAAGCTGAACGGGAAGGTGCATACTTTGGAGGATCCAAGACGATCAAATCGAATTTTTCACCCTCATCTACAAACTTACGCAATTGCTTATTGACGTCAGACAATATCGCTTTATGCCGACTTGGCTCAAATCCGTTTTCGGCTACATTTTTTTCAAGAGTTTCAATCGCCAACGCAGAGCTATCTACGGACACAACTTCACTTGCACCAGCTTTTAAGCTGTTCAGTGTAAATCCACCAGAATAACAGAAACAATCCAATACCTTTTTATTGATAACATACTGCGCTGTCAATAACCTATTCTCACGTTGGTCGCAATAGAAACCTGATTTTTGCCCATCAATGATATTTACCTTATAATGAAGGCCATTTTCGATGACGTCCACAAATTCAGGTGGTACCTCTCCCAACAAAAGACCATTTGTATCTGGTAGGCCCTCATGCTCACGAGATTTCAGATCACTCCGCTCATAAATTCCAGTAGGATTTAGCAGCGTATTTAGCTCCGCAATAATGATATCTTTAACTTTTTCTACTCCTACAGAATGGACCTGAATAGAAATAAAATCAGCATACTTATCCGCAATTAATCCAGGAAGAAAGTCTGCCTCGGCAAAAATCAAACGAACGGTATTGGTAATGCCTTCCTGCAGCAAATGTTGTCTAGCTGCCACCGCCTTTTGAATACGGGTGCGCCACCAATCCGCATCAATCTGAGCTTGTGGATTCCATTCCAGTAAACGGATGGCCACCCGCGAACTATTGTGAAACAATCCATACGCAATAAACTCACGTTCGGCATTGTAAACCCCTACAATTTCGCCATCTTCAATCTTATCGGACAACGATTTAATTGCTCCAGAAAATACCCAAGGATGCAATTGCCAGGCAGCTTTATCCTTACCCTTATTCAAATAAACTGATTTCATTACTGCAAAATTAACTTATTATTTCGACATCCAAATGAAACATACGATATAAATAGCATAAGCAACAAAAACAGCGAATACCTAAGCCATCATCGATAAGAGCTAGTTTATAAAAACACTATCCAAAAAGGTGAAAGCCCCTCAAAGAATTAAAGATTTGAAAAGAGATTATGGGAGGTTACGAATAGAGAAAAAGGGGGACGTTCAAAAAGATCGCCCCCTTCGCGTTTAGTTATGGTTGATTAGATATCTTTTGAACGCTTCGAAGTTTACCGCCAAAGGTTCCGCTAATTTTTCTTTTCCCTGCAACGCTTCTGCACCGTCCGGCAATACAATTTTTGCAAATACATCAGCATCTATTGCATCCGGAAATTTACAAGGATGTGCCGTCGATAAGAATACCGAAGCGTAAGTACCTGGATATTCCTTCGCATAGGCTTGTGCTCCCAACCAAGCAATAGCAGTATGAGGACAGGCGATATAATTTGCGTCTTTAACAAGCTTATCCATCCCAACTTTTGTTTCCTCGTCAGTAAAGGTATAAGAAGAGAGCATAGCTTTTAACTCCGCTAGATTAGCTGCAAAAAGATCCTGAATCCGTACCCAGTTGCTTGGGTCTCCAACATCCATAGCATTACTCAATGTCTGAACAGAAGGTTTAGGCTCATATTGTCCCGAAGAAAGGAATCGTGGTACTGTATCGTTGACATTTGTCGCTGCCACAAAATGTTTGACAGGAAGCCCCATTTTATAAGCCAATAAACCTGCCCCAATATTCCCAAAATTACCACTTGGCACAGTAAATACGACTTCATTGATCCCTTGGGATCTTAGTTGCGCGTAGGCATAAAAGTAATAAAAGGTCTGTGGGATCAATCGGGCAATATTAATTGAATTGGCCGATGTCAACCGCAAAGTCTGATTGAGTTCCCCATCATTAAAAGCCTGCTTCACAAGTGCCTGACAGTCGTCAAATGTACCATCTACCTCTAATGCGCGTATATTTTGCCCATTTGTAGTCAACTGAAGCTCCTGCACCTCGGAGACTTTGCCTTTGGGGTATAATATTGTAACGCGAGTTCCCTCTACCCCTAAGAAACCTAAGGCTACAGCCCCTCCTGTATCACCAGAAGTTGCGACAAGTACGTCCAGCAACTTATCGTCGGCTTTAGAAAAATACCCCATGATACGGCTCATAAACCGGGCTCCAAAATCCTTAAAGGCATAAGAAGGCCCGTGAAATAGCTCCAAAACAGCTGTACTGTTGTTCAGGAATTTTACGGGTGCCTCAAAATTAATCGCTTCATCAACAATCTTCTTTAGATCTGGTTTAGGAATATCATTGCCCAAAAGAGTTGAAGCAACCTCCAAAGCAATTTCCTGTAGGGAATATTGTTGTATATTTTTGATAAACAATGGATCCAATTGCGGAATTTGCTCGGGCATATACAACCCTTTATCCGCTGGCAGCGAATTAAACACTGCATCTTTAAAAGAAACAGCTAATGTCTTATTATTTGTACTGTAAAATTTCATCTTTTAATACTTATTTGATGTACATTTATTCTGATTAATCAAAAAGAGCACATTATACGATTTTTATGCAATCAGTAAGATACTTTGCACCTTGCTTAGTTTTTGCACGCATGGTACAGTAAAATCTCTAATTTAATACCCTTGGTCCTTCGATATTTACCTTTGACACATAACCGAAGCTGTCGATTTCATTTTCTTTGAGATGAGCCTGAATTCTGTCTGCAATACTTTTTGCGATCTGCTCATCCCGTGTGATCGCGACTACCGAGGGACCTGAACCGGATATCCCGAAGCTCAAGGCACCATGTTGTAGAGCGATTTCCTTCATTTCATAAAACTGTGGAATCAGGATCGCGCGCGTAGGCTCAATTAGGATATCTTTCATACTTCGGGCAATCAAATCATAATCTTCCATAAATAATGCTGCGACCAACCCAGCAATATTGCCCCATTGTGTTACAGCATCTTTTAATAGCACTTTATCTTTAATTAATTGTCGGGCATCACGTGTAGGGACATCTACTTGTGGAAATACGACGGCTGCCACTAACTCCTTCGGTGAAGGAATTGAAATAACATCTAAAGGTTCGTTTCCTCTGATCAACGTAATACCACCATAAAGCGCTGGTGCAACGTTATCAGCATGTCCGGTGCCACAGGCCAACCGTTCCCCCTCGACACAAAATGGTAAAAGTTCTTCTTTTGTCAATGGATTACCAAGCATAACATTAATCGCAAAGAGCCCAGCCACCGTACTCGCGGCACTGGATCCCAAGCCAGATCCAATTGGCATGTGCTTATGCAATTCAATTTCAACACCTACTTTCGAAGCAATATTTAGCGCCTGCAACAGGTATTGAACACAAGCCGAAACGGTATTTTTGCTCGGATCGAGCGGGAGTCTACCGTCATCTCCTGTAATTTGCTTTATAGTCACGCCGGGTTGCTGCTTGCGTCGCATGATCACCTCATCTCCTGGCTGCTCCACAGCAAAGCCCAGTATATCAAAACCACAGATCATATTCGCTACAGTTGCGGGAGCAAATACCCGAACTTCGGGTAACATCTTGTCTAAATCGATTACTTTACCTTTTAGATATTCTACATTTAAATTATTGGCCATTACTTCAGTCGTTATTTCCTCTAAAATAGTTTTATGCACCTACGTTAACTAAATCTGCAAAAACACCTGCAGCAGTCACTTCCGCTCCAGCACCTGGGCCTTTTACAACCAAAGGACGCTCTTTATACCGTTCTGTCGTAAATGAAATAATATTATCGCTACCAGACAGCGCATAAAAAGGATGATTTTCATCCACAAATTGGATCGCAATGGAAACCTTTCCATTCTCCAGTTTTCCGATATATCGGATTACTTTGTTCTCGCGGGCAGCGCGCGCTTTCATCTCTTCAAAATAGGTATTCTCCTTTTGTAGTTCAGTGTAGAAGGAATCTACAGTCTCGGCTTTCAGGCAGGCTTCCGGAAGAATTGGCCCGAGATCTACATCTTCCGCTTCAACAGGATAACCAGCGTCTCTGGCTAAAATCAACATTTTACGCATAAAGTCTATTCCCCCCAGATCGTCCCTTGGATCCGGTTCGGTATAGCCCAATTCTTGTGCTTGCTTTACAACATTGAAAAAAGTAGCATCGTCTTTGAAATTATTGAAGATGTAAGATATAGTACCTGAAAGAATAGCCTCGATCTTTAAGATACGGTCACCACTGAGCATCAAATCTTTAAGAACCCTTACGATAGGCAATCCGGCCCCAACATTTGTTTCATAGAAGAAATCCACTCCATGTTTATGTGCAGTATCGCGAAGCGTCTTATATTGCGCATATTTTCCAGAATTTGCGATTTTGTTACAGGTTACGATGGAGATATTGGATTTAAAGATATCTTCATAATATGTTGCGGGCAATTTACTAGCCGTATTATCAATGAAAACACAGTTTGGCAAGTTCAGGGCTTTCATTTTTTCGATAAATAAAGCCAGATCTGCCTCGGAACCATTTTTCTCGAGTTCAGCTGACCAATTATCTAGTTCCACACCTTCGGTATTAAACAACATTTTACGGCTATTGGAAATTCCAACAACTTTGATCTCAATATCATTTTTATCGAGCAGAAAATCATGCTGATCCTCTAATTGTTTAAATAGCGTCGCACCGATGTTACCTGTACCGATATTAAACACATGCAAAGTCTTTTTCAACTCCGCAAAAAAAGCATCATGAACAGCATTAAGTGCTTTAGCTAAATCTTCTTTGCCGATGATGACCGAAATATTGTATTCGGATGAGCCTTGTGCTATTGCTCGGACATTGATACCATTCCTTCCAAGTGCAGAAAATAACCTACCGGACATTCCCGGAGTACGTTTCATATTTTCACCGACAATGGCCAATACAGATAGATTTTCCTCGATAGCGGGGATGACTAATTTATTCGCCTGAATTTCTAATTCAAATTCCATTTCGATCAGCTGGATCGCGCGTTTCGCATCCGATGGGTTGACCGCAAAGGTGATACTGTGTTCGGAAGAGGATTGTGTAATCAATACAACATTGATTTGCTCCCTAGCCAGCAGTGTAAAAAGACGTCCGCTAAACCCTGACTTGCCGATCATTCCTGATCCACTTAGATTGATCACAGAGATATCCGAAATAGAAGAAATTCCTTTGATTGGTAGCGCGGTCTTTCCACTATCAAATTGGATCACCGTACCTGAGAAATCAGGTTCAAAAGTATTACGAATGACAATTGGGATTTTTTTCAAAAATGCAGGGATCATGGTGGGTGGGTAGATGACTTTAGCACCAAAATAAGATAGCTCCATTGCTTCAGTATAGGAAAGCACGGGGAGTGAGAAGGCTTTTTTCACGATCCTGGGATCAGCGGTCAGCATTCCGTTAACGTCAGTCCATATTTCGATCGCCGTAGCATCCAATATCGACCCAAAGATAGCGGCTGTATAGTCCGATCCGCCTCGTCCTAAGGTGGTAATGCGGCCATTCTCGTTGCTACCGATAAAGCCGGTCACAAACAGCAGTTTGTCACCATGGGTGATATACATCGATTTCACAAGCTGCTCGGTCAATGCCTCATTTAAATGGGCATTACCGAAATTAGAATCAGTCTTTACATAGTGTGAGGCATCTATAAATAAAGCTTCCGGTATGTACTGTTCCATGACTTTAGAAACCATATAATTGGAGCAACGCTCACCATAGCTGAGAATTAAGTCTTTGCTTTGATTGCTCAATTCTCTCAGTGCAAAAATCCCCTGGAGAAGATCCTCGATCTCATTGAAAAATAACTTAAGTTTCGTGAAAACAGGATTTTGAAACTTCACTGCGAGAAGTTCTTTCACGACTGCAAAATGTTTATCTTCCAAAGATTTAAGTCCATCCGAAAAGGACTTCCCTTCAGCTGCGTCTTCTGCCAATTGGGTTAGTAAATTTGTTACACCCGACATCGCGGATAATACCACAAGGGGCTTTTCCTTAGCGTCGTAGGATTTTTTAACAATACTTAAGACTGCTTTGAGACTTTCTACTGTTCCGACTGAAGTTCCTCCAAATTTTAAAACTTTCATACTGATCTATACTGTTTGTTTAGTTTGATTTATGTGACAAAAAAAAGCGCTTTCCCTTTTGAGGAAAGCGCTTCGAAATATTGTGTCTACAATTATATACAATGAAACTACTTCCTCCTGAGTTTTATCCCGGTGGTAATAATAATTGTTGTAATAATTGTGTTTGTGTTCATTGTTTTTGCTTATGTATTGTAAATATAGAACAAATATTATCACATTCCTAAAGAAAATTAATATTTTTTTTCAGTTTCACAAAAACGAACCTTAAAGAATAGTATTCTAGCATAACACCGCCATTTTTGAGAGCCTGAAACCACCACCTGCTTGTAGTAAAAGTTCGACAGGCCGATTAAATTTCGATATCTCCAAAAAGCGTTAAGAAAGATGTTAAAATTGTTAAAATTTCGTTAAATAGCTTTAAAAAAATTTGACCTTAAACTGATATTGTATTATATTCGCAACAGTGCTGTCCAAAATAGATGACAGTATTGAATTTTAAAAGTTAAATGTTGTACAAAAAAGCGATTTAATGAAAACAAAGAAATTTATAGCGTCAATGCTATTTATCGGCTTATGTCTAGTGTCGCAGGCACAAACCAACAGAAACTCCAAACCTGAATCAGACCCTGATAACCTTGCCAAAGAATACTTCTCACAAATTATGGGTGTTGCAGTCTCAGCAACAACAAACACAAAACTTTATCAATTTGTTTACGAATGGCTAGGTACTCCATACCGTTTGGGTGGGGATTCAAAACGAGGCATTGATTGTTCTAAATTTTCTTACGAATTATATGACAAAGTATTTAACACGTCATTGGGTTACAATAGTCGTAACCAGTATTCGCAAGTAAAGACTGTAGAGAAGAATGAGTTGAAAGCGGGGGATTTGGTATTCTTCAAAATCAGAAGTAGAAGCATTACGCATGTGGGTGTTTATATTGGTGATAATAAATTTGCTCATGCTTCTTCCAGCAAGGGTGTTATGATCAGTAATTTAGACGAACCTTACTGGAGACGCTATTATTATAATGGTGGACGTTTACCAGAAGACAATAAATCGCTTACTGCCGAAATATTGAAAGCAGAAAAAGATAATAAACTGAACTAGGGGTTCAGTTATCGACATAAAAAAGTCCAAAGCTTTAAACGGCTTTGGACTTTTTTTATACAATTTAATATCCTATTTTTACCCTATAATCATTGAAATACTATTATGTCTTCAAAGAAAACGCTCATCTTAAATAAAGAACAAATAAAACAGAAGTCTATCCGTATTGCCTATCAGATTTTAGAAGACAATTTTGAAGACGAAACACTTGTTTTAGTGGGGATTGCAGATCGGGGTTATGTATTTGCGCAACGCCTGCAGGCGATATTAAAGAATATCTCAGACAAGGAAATTCTTTTGATTAAAGTTACCATGAAGAAAACAAGCCGGTCTTTGAGTGCTGGTACAGATTTACCTGTTGATATTGCAAAAGACAAAACAATCATCCTAGTTGATGATGTATTAAATAGTGGTCGAGCACTGGCCTATGGTTTGGGTGTGTTTCTCAATGTTCCATTAAGGAAGATGAGAACAGCGGTATTGATTGATCGGAGCCATCACAAGTTCCCAATCTTTAGTGACTACTATGGCACCAAATTGTCTACTATCCTAAAAGAGCATGTCACTGTTACCCTAGAGGAATTTGATAACGAAGAAGATGCAGCATGGTTAGTATAACCATGTTGCTATTTCTTTGATACTTTCAATTTCATTCCCGGTTTGATCCGGCTTCCATTCAGATCATTATCACTTTTTAACCGGCTAACAGATACACCATTTTTATCAGCAATTTGGGATAAGATATCGCCCCTTTTAACCACATAATACGCTGTACGGCTAGCAGCTCGTTGTTGACTCTTCTTAACCGATTTTTCAGCATTATGCGCTAATTTAGCATTGACAAAATTATCTTCCTTCTTGATCAATAGATTTTGCCCCGGTACGATTTTATTTCCGCGTAGGTTATTCCAAGACTTTATATCCTGAACAGTAACCTCAAATTTCTCAGCTACTGAAGCAAATGTTTCTCCGACTTTCACCTTATATTTTCCATCTTTTAAAAGTTCGGTAGGTTCGTTAGTACCCGCACTAGCCATCACTGAAGTGGGTATAGGTGTATTAAGGGCAGCATATAGCTCCTCGGTAGCTATTCTCTTATCCAATACAGGCAAAACTAATCTTAGTGGAGCTTCCTCTGTACCATTTAAAATATTCTTCTTAAAGCTAGGATTTAGTGCGCGGAGGGTTTCTTTAGATACATCTAAAGCTGCTGCTATCTGATTTAACGAGATCCGTTTATTGATGTCTAATGCTTGGGTTCTCAGAGAGAGCTCTGTATCAGCTGCATTTATATCGTTTTCCTCGGCATACTTCATCGCATAAGTCATAGCAATGAATTTGGGAATATAGTTTTGTGTTTGTTGTGTCAGATAGGGAGCAATATCCCAAAAAGTAGGTTTATCTTTACCCGAACGTTGAATCGCCCGTCCAACAGCACCTTTTCCGCCATTATATGATGCGATTGCCAAAAGCCAGTCACCATATTCGTCATAAGCTTCTTTCAAGATTTTCGCGATCGCGTAGCTGGAAGCGATGGGATCCATACGCTGATCGGTATAACTATCTACGGTCAGGTTGTAAGTCTTTGCCTCATAATACATAAGCTGCCATAATCCGGTAGCACCAGCACTTGAAATATCACGCGGATTCAAAGACGATTCGACCACACTCAGATATTTCAGTTCTCTAGGCACCCCCACCTCATCCATGATGCGATCAAACATTGGAAAGTAATACTGTCCAAGTCCCATCATTCTACACATATAAGGATTGTAATTGTTGGAGGTGTATTTGGAGATCAGGTTTTTCACCTGTGGAGAGTAATTTAAGGGCACTTCTCGTTCGATTGCTTTGAGTTTGCGAACGAGCTGTATTTCTTCTTCGGTAATGGTGGAATCATCTTGTCGATTATTTCCCGAAGATTTGACACTGTCCAGATATTGATAAATCTCCTGCTTTTCTCTGTCAATCCTTCCTTGAATAACCTGATGTGTGGCCTCTCTCATACCTTCTACAGCGCTTTCCTGAGCCATGATAGGCAGCACGTAGCATAGCCCTCCTAGTATTGAAATTAACGTCTGTTTTCTGATCATAAATTTACTGTTAAATCCAGGTCTGATTTTCCTTCTTAAAAAATCAACAATAATCTAAACGTTTAGAAATGGATTTTAGTATAAAAATGGTTTGGCCTATTCAGCTATAGGTCCAGGATAAAACAAAATACGATTTTGTTCCTCACAAAATCGTATTTATGCTATATGGGATAAAATTATCCTTATTTGTTATCTTCTACTTCAGATTTCTTTTCAGCCGAAGAATCTTCTTTTTGACCTTCTTTGAATTCTTTCACCCCCTTACCCAATCCGCGCATCAACTCAGGAATCTTCTTACCTCCGAATAATAGTAACAATGCTATTACAATGAGGATAATCTCATTCGCTCCCAAACCCATGATTAAAAATGATGTTGACATATCTATAATTTCTTGTTTTTCAATTCTTTTAAACTAAATCTATTCTCCCTCTTTACAAATGTAGTGATAATTATTAAATATAGTAATTATTTCTTATCTAGCCAACCATGACATCGGATTCAATGGTGTTGATCCCTGATAAACAGAGAAGTCGACCATTGGTACACCTGTATCTGAATCCACATCTGCCGTACCGATTGTTTGACCTGTACTTACCTTCTGTCCCTTAGAAACACTTACACTACCTAAGTTATTATATACGGTAAAGTACTCACCGTGTTTAATCATCACAATACGTTGCCCATACATCGTCAACACGCTACTTACCTCGCCTGCAAAAACAGCTTTAACTGCGGCACCACTAGACGTTTGTATTTTCACAGACTCATGATCCCAGTTCACATTTCTACCCACGCTTTCACCACCAAAACCTTGCATAACTTTCGCATTCGAAACTGGCCAAGGCAAACTACCACGATTAGACCTAAAATCATTTGAAAGTTTGATCGCTTCTGGTGTGCTACGTAAAACCTCAGAATCTGATTTCCGTGCGGTATTACTACTTTTTGTAGTCGTATTGCTTTTACCTTTCGAAGCATTTGCAGACTCATTTGCCTTCCGATTACGTTCTGCGGCTGCTTCGGCAGCACGACGAGCAGCTTCTGCACGTCTTCTCTCAGCTTCAATCTCTCTTCTAATGATTTCTTTGATGGCAGCATTGATGCGACGCTCTTCTTTTTGTTTTTGCGTGATATCTTTCTTCACACCACGTTCTGTAACAATGAGGTCACTCAATTGCCCAGAGTAAACAGAGCGTTGTTGAGAGATCGTTCTCTTCTCCGTTTCTTGCTCTTTCATCAGTGCCACCTGCTTATTTCGATCGGCTTGCAATTGCGCAATTTTTTGCTCGATCTGTTTCTTCGTATTCTCGATATCCGCAGCCTTTAATTTCCTTGAATCATTAAATTGCTGTAAATATTTTACGCGTCTAAATCCTTGATTAAAATCCTTCGAAGCAAAAATAAACATCAATTTATTGTAGGCATTGCGATTACGAAAAGCAAACATGACCATCTTTTCATAATCACGTTTCATTTTTTCCAGTTCAGCCTTCAATTTATTTACTGCCGTCGTATTCGCATTAATATGTTTATTGATGACTGCTACCTCAGAAGTGATTGTATTTATTTTTTGTTCACGTAAGTTGATCTGCTTACTTAAGGCTGTTACCTGTTGCTGTGTCAACGATTTTTCCTTGGCTATTTCTTTCACAGTATTCTGCAATTCAGCAATTTCACGAGTAAGTTTCTCCCGCTGTTTTTCCAGCTCGGCTCTCGTCTGAGCAGCAGAAATACCAATCATCAAAATGAATGCTACTATACCAAATATCGTCTTTTTAAAGTTCATTTACAGTACTATTTATTTAGTGTTTGCTACTTTCCTAACCCCATTTTTTTCATTTACAATAGCAAACTAAATGCGAAAGTAATAAATCTAATGGAAATAGATAACTTCTTATCGGATTACTTTATATCGCGATGAAACTGAAAAAGGCATTTCAACAGGTTCATTAAATGTCACTTTGTTAAAATTAATCTCTGTTTTTATCTCCTGACGTCCATCTGAAATAATCATTTTTAGCAGCATCGGAAATTCCTGACCGGAAGCCATTGCATATTCCCCATAATTCGCTTCCAATAGTTGTTTTTTTGACAACTGTGACAGCCTGAACTGGTAGGGGCGATTATTGTTGTTCAATTTATATAAGAAATCAAGTTCATTCAGTTTTCCATCCAACTGCACAGAATTTGGATCCTGTTTCAAATTCACCGCATCGATATCTGACAGAAGATTAACGGATATATTCGCCAAAAGTAAATCCTGCAGGTTAGAAAAAGTAAGATCAGGGCTTGCGAAACGATAGAGATAGTCAAATGGTTTGACCATATACTCATTCTGAAACTTATTCAGAATCTGTACGCTATCCGGCGTAATTAAAACGCGAGCAACTTCGATCCCAAGGGTCGCCGAAATCGAAATCCAGATCCTTTTATCTTTTTCGATCCGGATATTAGAAGTAACGTCAAACTTATCCTTACCCAGATCGAGACGCATTTTCGCCTTTCCCGAAAACGTCGAATAGCTTAAATTGGTCAAAAAAAGATTACGCAGCGACGTTTTCTTTGCTTCACGTGTATTATCTTTGATGACCAGTTCATTTTCTGATTTGAGATCTGCTCCTTTCAATAGTTTCTTTTTGGAGCTACAAGAAGAAAGCAGAATCACCAGAATACCTACCCAAACAATTTTATTCCACATAGCTTTTTGTCTCAATCTTCTTTTTTATTTTCTGTTTACTTTCATCAGAATCCAGACCTTTTTCCAGTGCTAGATTCCATTGTTTGAGCGCTTCACCGGTCTTACCCAATTTGACCAAAATATCACCATAATGCTCAAGTAAGACTGCTGTCGGTGGATTTGTATTTTTCATCGCTTTTTGAATCCAAACCAGCGCATCTTCATATTTACCGTCGGCAAATAAAACCCAAGCATAGGTATCTTCAAATGTTCCGTTGTTGGGCTGTAATTTAGTAGCCATTGCTGCATATTTCGTCGCTTCATCCAGCCGCTCTTTTCTTAACGATAAATAGTACGCTAAATTGTTCATGGCGGTCACATTTGTGCTGTCCAATCTAATTGCCTCCATATAGGCAGCATCCGATTCTTTATACATCTTTAATGTATTGTAGATATCACCCAGTCCTCCATAGATATTCGCTTGTAAAAAAGGAGTTTCGTCCTGCGCATTATTCAATGCTGCCTCCATAAACTTACGACTATTCTCCGTATCCTTTTTCATCAGGTAGGCCATACTTGTGAAATAGAGTATGGTAGAATTATTGGCCACATAATGTAGGGCTTCCCCCCCATGGGCTATAGCTTGATCAAATTCTCCTTTATCCATATCCAGGCTCATCAACATCCGCCACGCATCGATCTGATAAGGATTCATACTTACTGCTACTGCCAGCGAGCTTTGTGCTGCTGTTTTATCTTCGTTCAGCCACAATACCTGCCCTTTGGCCATATGGCTTTCTGCAATGCGCGGGTGCACCTCAACTAAAATATTGGCTAATTCCAAAAGCTGCGCATTGGAATAGGGACTCTTAGGTCCCAACAAGGTCATGATAATTCTATTTTTGTCTCCGAAATCAATTTTTTTAGATTGAAATCCTTTTTTTAATGCATCAAATGATAATTTGCTTTTCTTATCTATCCGGTACAGGTCGGCTAAATCAAAATAAAGGAAGTCCTCCTGCGAACTTTGAATACCCTTATTTATATATTCCAATGCAAGTTTTGAGTTTTTAGAAAGATTATAAGCCTGTGCCAATTGTCCGTATACCTGAGCCAATTTAGTACCTTTATCAGCCCAAGGTTTCAGGAGACCGATTACAGCATTATAGTCACCAGCGTCATTCAACAGCACACTACCCACCATATCAAGCGTATCGGAAGGAGTTTCGATTTCTTTTGTTTTAAGAAAATATTCGAGCGCTATGTCTTTATATCCCCCATTAAAAAGCAGCATGATACGTTCACGTTTCAATGAAGCTGTGTTATTTTCATCTATGTTGATCAATTTATCCAGATAGATCAGTGCACTATCCGCATCATTTTTACTTTTAAAAGCATCGACTGCGAAACTTAGATACTCAGGCTTCTGTTGGATTTCTAGGGCTGCCTTTATGGCATCTATTGCGGCATGTTGATTTCGCATTTGAGCGAAAAGGATAGCCTTCGTGAAATAGATCTCATCTGCTTTTGGGTAATCCACTAATATGGCGTCTAAAGAATCTACACCAGGACCGATTTTCCCTTGCTTTAATATTTCTTGTACATTTTTGAGCCGCGCGTCATAGGGCTTGCTCTTCTTCTCCACTGACTGAGCCTGCACTAGGCTGACTGTACCAAAAAGAAATCCAACAAAACTTAGAACAACTCGTTTATCTAAAAAATTCAATCTCATCTACTTCCACTAAATAATTAAAAATTCTTCCTGCAATATACTAACTAATGTAACAATATTCATTCGAGGAAGTTGTAAAAATATTGAGATTGGCCCATTCAGTTAGAAACTTAGCTCGTTTTCAATAAAATAAGTGAAATAGATTTTAAAATATAGAATAATAGATGTACCTTTGCAGACCCTTGTGATAAGGGGAAGATAAATAAAAATTTACAAATTATTTAAACAAAAGCAAGTGAATACGTTAAGTTACAAAACTGTCTCTGCCAACAAGAACACCGTTAACAAAGAGTGGATCGTTGTTGACGCTGAAGGAGAGATTTTGGGGCGTTTGGCGAGCAACATCGCGAAAGTAATTCGTGGTAAGCACAAGCCTACATTCACCCCACACGTAGACTGTGGAGATAACGTTATTGTTATCAATGCAGACAAAATTAGATTGACAGGAAACAAATTAGGCGACAAAGTTTACGTACGCTACACTGGATACCCAGGTGGTCAACGTTTCGTTTCTCCTAAAGAGTTAATGGCTAAATTCCCTGAGCGCATCATTGAGAAAGCTGTTCGTGGTATGCTTCCTAAAAACCGTTTAGGTCGTCAATTGTTTAAGAACCTTTACGTTTATGCTGGTACTGAGCACAAACATGAAGCACAAAGTCCAAAACCAGTTAAATTTTAAGGAGCATCGACATGTCAACAACTAACACTTCAGGAAGAAGAAAAACTGCTGTTGCCCGCATTTACTTAACTGCTGGTAGCGGAAACATTATCATAAACGGTAAAGACTACAAAGAGTATTTCCCAACATTACCTTTGCAATATATCGCTACACAATCATTGAGCGTAGCTGGTGAATTAGCAAACTTTGATGTAAAAGTAAACGTTAACGGAGGTGGTGTTAAAGGTCAAGCAGAAGCTGTTCGCCTAGCGATCGCAAAAGCTTTGGTTGAGCTTAACCCAGAAGTTAAACCTGCATTACGCGCTAAAGGTTTAGTTACACGTGATGACCGTATGGTTGAGCGTAAGAAACCAGGACGTCGTAAAGCTCGTAGAAGATTCCAATTCAGTAAACGTTAATCAAAGGAGGATCAAAAAATGGCAAGAACTACTTATCAAGATTTATTGGATGCAGGTGTGCACTTTGGTCACCTTACACGTAAATGGGATCCGAAAATGGCTAAGTACATTTTCATGGAGCGCAACGGTATCCACATCATTGACTTGAACAAAACTCTTACGAAATTAGAAGAAGCTGCTTCAGCTATCAAACAAATCGTAAAATCAGGTCGCAAAGTTTTATTCGTAGCAACGAAAAAACAAGCAAAAGAAATCATCGCACAACAAGCTAAAGAGGTTAACATGCCTTTCGTGACTGAGCGTTGGTTAGGTGGTATGCTTACAAACTTCGCTACAGTTCGTAAGTCTATCAAAAAAATGTCTAACATCGACAAAATGCAAAAAGACGGTACTTATGATGTATTGTCTAAGAAAGAAAAGTTGATGATTCAACGTGAGCGTATCAAATTAGAAAACCTTTTAGGAGGTATCGCTGATTTGAACCGTTTGCCAGCTGCTTTATTCATCATCGATGTGAAAAAAGAACACATCGCTGTTTCTGAAGCAATGAAATTGAACATCCCTACTTTCGCGATGGTAGATACAAACTCTGACCCTTCAAACATTGATTTCCCAATCCCTGCAAATGATGACGCTAGTAAATCTATTAGCTTAATCGCTAGCATCATTGGCCAAGCAATCCAAGAAGGTTTGGACGAGCGCAAACGCGACAAAGAAGAAGAAGCTGAAAAAGATGCTGCTGCTGCAAAAGCAAAAGTTGACAATAGTGAAGCTTCAGAAGCTAAACGTCCTCGCAAAGCGAAAGACGGAGAATAATATTTTTATTCCAAACCGGATAGCGTAGCGTTAGTTTCTGGAAAAGATTACTTTTCTTGAACTAGCCTATCTCTCCGGTTTTTTGGTTTAACAACTCTCGATTATCAAGGAATGTTAAACTTCATATTAGCTTAACATGTTTTAAGTTAATATTGTACAAAATTTTCAGTAGTAAACAATAATAAAAAGAAATAAACATGTCAGTACAAATTTCTGCATCAGATGTAAACAAATTGCGTCAACAAACTGGCGCTGGTATGATGGATTGTAAAAAAGCTTTGGTTGAGTCTAATGGTGACTTTGAAGCTGCTGTAGATTACTTGCGCAAAAAAGGCGCTAAAGTAGCTGCTAGCCGTCAAGATCGCGACTCTAACGAAGGTGTTATCATCGCTAAAGCAACTGCTGATGGTAAATCAGGTATCGTAGTTGAAGTAAACTGTGAAACTGACTTCGTAGCTAAAAACTCAGATTTCGTAGCTTTCGCAGAAAAAATCGCAGACCTAGCGTTGAACAACAAACCTGCTTCTTTGGAAGAATTGAAAGGTTTGGAAATTGATGGCAAGAAAATCGCTGATGCTTTGATCGAGCAAACTGGTGTAATCGGTGAGAAAATTGACGTTTCTAAATACGAAACTATCACTGCAGAGAAAGTAATCGCTTACATCCACGGTAACTACCGCTTAGGTGTATTGGTAGGTCTTTCTGCTGATGCAGCTGGTGCTGAAGAAGCTGGTAAGGATGTTGCTATGCAAATCGCTGCTATGAACCCTATCGCAATTGATAAAGATGGTGTTGATCAAAACACAATCGAGCGTGAAATCGCTATTGCGAAAGAGCAAATCATTGCAGAAGGTAAACCAGCAGAGATGGCTGAGAAAATCGCTCAAGGTAAATTGAACAAATTCTTCAAAGACACTACGTTGTTGAACCAGGAATTTGTAAAAGATTCTTCTAAAAATATCGCTCAATTCTTAGACTCAGTTTCTAAAGGATTAACTGTAACTGCTTTCAAACGCGTACAATTAGGCGCATAAGCATATTTCCTTTCTAGTAATAGATCGGAAAAAATGAAAAACAGGGACTATTTTGTCAATAGTCCCTGTTTTTCATTTATAGGCAGTCGACCTTACAGTTCTATTTTCCTATCATTTGTTAGTTACATCCTTACCTTCCCCATCATTCCCGCTTTCCCTATAATTTGTCTTCATCTTCCCTATGTTCGCCTATCATTTGTTAGCCTACCCCAATCATTTGCTACAATCCCCTCACCTCCCCTGTCTTTCATTCACCACTTTTATTTTCATTCAAATTTATGTAACTTAATCATACATAAAAACGAAACAAGATATGGGCATGTTAAAAGAAGGTGCACTAAAAGGCAAACGCATTTTAATTACAGGTGGCGGTACTGGGCTAGGAAAAGCGATGACTGATTATTTCCTGGAGCTAGGTGCCTCTTGCCTGATCAGCAGCCGAAAGGATGATGTGATTCAAGATACAGCAAAAGAACTATCCGAAAAACACCAAGGCACATGCCTGGCGATAGCTGGTGATGTACGTAATTATGAAGATGTAGAGCGTGTAGTAGCTTATGGCTACGAACAATTGGGCGGGATCGACATCTTAATCAACAATGCCGCAGGAAATTTTATATCTCCTACCGAACGGCTGAGTCATCGTGCTTTTGAGTCTGTCATCGGAATAGTACTTCAGGGTAGCATAAATTATACCTTAGCATTGGGCAAACGTTGGATTGAAAATAAGGACCAAAATAAAACGGTGCTTAGCATTGTAACGACTTATGCCTGGACAGGTTCAGGTTATGTGGTCCCTTCCGCGACAGCCAAGGCTGGTGTATTAGCAATGACAAGATCCCTTGCTGTCGAATGGGGAAAAAAAGGTATACGTCTAAATGCAATTGCCCCTGGTCCCTTTCAGACTTCAGGTGCAATGGAACGTCTACTACCAGGTGAATTGGGCGAGCTCCTATCTCCTACAAAACGGATCCCACTAGGACGCTTAGGACAATTAGACGAGCTGGCTGATCTTGCAGCATATCTTGTATCGGATTTTTCCAGCTACATTAATGGCGATGTCATAACAATAGACGGTGGAGAGTGGTTAAAAGGCGCAGGAGAATTTAACGGTCTGGATATTATTCCCGAAGAACAATGGGATAATATCGAAAAAATGACGCGAAGCGCAAAAAGTACTTAGCCCTATTTCTGGGACCTGCAACAGTACACTGTTTTCTTTAAAAAGTCAAAAGATATAATCAAAATAACGATATTTGGTTGTCATATTGATTATCATTCGATAAAACAAAATTTACAACTACACAATGAATTTATCCTTTCTCCCCGAAAAAATCAAACACAAACAAAAGATTGATCTAGGCGAACTAGGTTTTGATTTTGCATTGGCTTATATTTCGGAAGGCACGTTGGTATCAAAAAGCAATGGTGCAAAATTTCTCAAAGAAAATCTGCTCTTCCTGAATGCCACTTCAGAAATACTTGAAAGTAAGAAAGATTCAAGTGTATTTATTTTATATTTTTCAAGCCATTACTTTAAAGATCTGCATCATATACAACAAAATTTTTGCTTATCTTACAATCCTCAGGATATTTTCAATTCGGAAACACTACGCAATAAAAGCCTGTCTCTTAAAAAGGAGAATAGAAAATTAATAGAAAAAGTAATCTCCTTAATTTATCAACAGGGAGAATCTGAAAATGCAGCGACCTCTACCTTTGTCTTTCATCAAGTGATGTCACTCTTCGCATTAATCGAAAATATATTAAAAGATCTGGATCTTCCGATCAATGAGTCCCGTGACATGTCCCAAGAAATAGAAGTTTATATCCAACAAAACATTTATTTCCCTGACAAGCTACAAATAAAAAATATAGCTGATCATTTTCAGATTTCGGCCAATTACTTTGGCGCCTTTTTTAAGAAAAAATACCAGAAAAGTTATAAACTGTATATAGACGATATTCGTACCCAGCTTATCGAAGAAAGGTTGGCATCGAGCCAATACACCATGAAACAGATTGTGGATGAACTAGGTTTTAACGATGAAAGTCACCTGACCAACTTTTATAAGAAAAAGAGAAATATAACCCCAAGTACTTATAAAAAATCTAGAAAAGCAGTCAGCTAGTTGTCAAGTTGAATGACACCATTGAGGTCATTATTTAACGAACGTTGGATCGCTTCGTCAAGAATCAATATCTTCTGACCCTGGAGTGTACGTTCTTGTGCGCTACTTGCATTTGTCTGTGTCGAATTGAATGATTCCAATTTCATGGGGAAATAAATTGGGTTCTCATCTTCTGAACGCCCGATGGTCAATAAGATATTATACCCCTGTAGGCGCAAACTCTGTAATGTCTGATAATTTAAACGCTTGAAAATCATAATGGCCAAGATTTACTGTTACTATTAGTAACAATAATATTTTCAATTTGTTTGCATTATCAGGTAGAATTTTATCCTTTATGATCACTATTTCAGCGAATTTATCAATTGCTAAAAAAAATGTACTCCATCGCTAGTATTGTGATAATTTCTAAAACTTTTCACGCTGCTGCCTGTTGTATTATTTGGAGATAAATCATAGAATTATGGCTAGCACAGAACACAAAAAGACGAAGGGAAAAGTCGAAGCTGACTACCCTGATTCGGAGCAAAATCTAGCTTACAACAAGGATATGGACAGTTATGAGATGGATGTGGACGATAATGATCCAGATTACGATCATCCGGCAAATTATGACACACTATCCGAAGGTGCAATAGATGATGACTCTACTTATGATAATTCAAATCCTTTTGTCGGTGATGAATACGCTGATCGCGAAGATTTAGAGGAAGATGCGCTAGAGGATGCACATATGCGAATCGAAAGTTTCAAGCACAATCGGCTATCCCCTTTAGATAAAAAGCTGGCCCAAAATGAAGAGGATCTCAGAGATGATCTTGATGAAGAAGGATATCCAAAAAATGATAGTTAGTTTTCCAATTATAAAGTAGTTTTGAAAGGAGTCTTAGGACTCCTTTTTTCTGAATGAATAAAGCCCGCAACTCTATATTTTTATGTAAGTTTACGTTAGAAGATTTAAATATATGGAAGGTTTGTTGCCGCTCATTCGTATCGTTGACCTAAAAAAATCATACGGAACAAAAGAAATTTTAAAAGGGATCAATCTGGATATATTTCCAGGTCAGGTCATTGGCTATATAGGTCCTAATGGCGCAGGAAAGTCTACTACAGTCAAAATATTGACCGGATTGATTGAAGATTTCACTGGTAAAGTTGAGATCAATGGCATCGATATTCAAAAGGATCCGCTTTCCATAAAATCTCAACTCGGGTATGTTCCTGAAAATGCGGAGCTTTACGAAGTATTGACCCCAATGGAATATCTCGATTTTGTCGGAAAATTATATGGTATGGAGGATCATACTATCCAGGAACGTTCCATCAAATTATTAAGCGCATTCGGTCTAGCCGTAAATGCTAATAATAGAATGGACACCTTTTCCAAAGGTATGCGTCAGAAGGTGCTCCTTATATCCGGTATTATCCATAATCCGCAGATCATCATCCTGGATGAGCCCCTGTCTGGGCTAGATGCCAATGCGGTAATCTTCGTAAAGGAACTCATATCGTTACTCGCCAAAGAAGGTAAGACTATTTTTTACTGCTCACACATGATGGATGTCGTTGAAAAAGTATCCGATCGAATCCTACTGATCAGTCAGGGGAGTATTATTGCAGATGGAACAATTGACGAATTGAAGTCAAATCCCAACGAATCACTTGAGCACATATTTGCAAAATTAACCAATACCGACAACGATGCACTGGATGCATCTGACATCATCACCGCTATTCAATAATATGGAAAGATATATCTTACGGTTTATTCTTCTATTTAGGGGAGTCTGGGAAAATTTGGGGGTAAACTTTGCACAGTTTAAAATTATTCTAGAGACTAAAGTTACCCTAGATAACAGAAAGCCAATCACATTTAAGAAACGGAATACAGGAAAGTCTTCATCTTCGTCCTCTATTATACAGTTTATCATGTATATGGTCATTGGCTTGATGTTCATGGTTATTCTAATTCTAATTCCGGATCGCTACTTAGCTCTTGCAATTATGCTGCTTTGTTTTATCAGCATGCTGAGCATTACATTAGTGTCGGACTTTTCACCCATACTTTTGGATACCAGAGATCAATATATCATTATGCCCAAGCCGGTCAACGATCGAACGATAGCATTATCGCGAATAACATTTATTGCCATTAAACTTTTCAATCAGGTCATTGCATTATGCTTGCCACTTTTGATCTATGTCCTCTTCAACTGGGATATTATCGCTATTTTTCTACTGGTTGTACAACTGCTATTAAGCACACTTGTTGCATTGGTATTCGTCAATGGCTTCTATCTAATAAGCATCAAATATCTACCCATCCAAAAATTTAAAGATATTATTACCTATCTACAAATTGGGCTTTCAATGATCATTTTTTTAGCCTATTACCTTGGCCCCAATCTGATTCAAACGATCGTCGAGTCTCAATTGACCATTGAACAGCTCAAATTCCTTTGGTTATTTCCCAGTACCTGGATTGCTTCTTTTCAATCTCTGCTTTTGGGTGACCATAGTCTACAGATCATCCTATTTTCTGTTTTGGGTATAGCTGTTCCATTCTTTGGAATCTACGCTTGTACACAGTTATTTTCTAGGGGTTTTAACGCAAAAATAGCCGCTCTAGCCAGTGCAGATGCACCTTTACCTGAATCAACAAAGGTGATTTCGCAAAACTTCACAAAACGTCCGTTATATAAAAAATTAGGAACAAAACTGTGCTCATCTCCACTTGAAGAGGCGGGGTTTAGTATCGTATGGCTTATAAGTTCAAAAACAAGGGAATTTAAGCAGCAACTTTACCCCTCTTTGGCCTATTTACCCATCTATTTTATATTTCTATTTTTACGGACTGGTGAAGGCTTGCCGATAAGAGAAAAACTGGTTAAGTTAGGGGAATCTGGCTTATATATCGTTATGTTTTACCTCTCACTACTAACCATATTAACTGTATTTCAACTAATCACACAGAGCAATAAGTATAAGGCCGCTTGGATCTATTATGTCACTCCAATAGATCGTCCGGGACAATTTATGACCGGTGTACTTAAAGCATGTCTTATTAAATACGTACTACCATTTTATGTTCTATTTCTTTGCATTTGTGTTCCTTTATTCGGTATCAGCTCCATAAATGACTTATTGCTTTCCTCAGCTGTTGGTGGAATCGAAAGTATCCTCATCATGCTCTTCCTTGTAAAAAACTACCCTTTTTCCAAAGCGAGCCAATCCAGTTCAAAAGCGCTGGTCAATTTATTGATCTTAGGTCTGCTCGGACTTTTGGGTTATTTTCATAAAGTTATCTTTCAGTATGAACTATTGATTTGGGTGCTGGCGACACTCGGTTGGATATTATTTTTTATCATGCTCAAATATTTACAAAAAGAGGATTGGAAAAGTCTGGCCTTTGATGATAATTAAAAAATTGCTATGAATACACAGGCTCCAGAAATGGGACCTGTGTATTTCACGACTACTTTTTATTGATCCGTCCTTTAAATCGACTGATACCATCCATAAAAGCTTCAACAATTATCCTTCCTTTAGGAAGATGATTAAGATCATAGTTGAATATCGCATTTTTAACAGCTTTATATTCATGCTTTTGCCATAGCACACCATCAACCGTTATCCGCACGGTCATATCGCTCTGCTTATTGGATACCACATTTAACTGCGTTTGGTCAACCACCGATCTTGGATACAGGGAGAATGCATATTGAGCCTTTGTTGTATCCATTTCAAAACCCGAAACAGCCTTAAAACTAAACATTTCACCCACTCCACAATCACTTTCAAATGCATGAATAAGATTTCCTTTCAGGTCGAAGATACGAAGATAACCATCTCCGTTTTCGGGTTGTGCCCAAAACTGTAGTCCATTTCCAGCGGTATCTATTAGGTGAAAGGAGTAATTACCTGCAGCAAGGCGTATCGTATCAGTATAAAGTGTGAGTGCAGTCAACTGTGCTGCCTTCTTTTGAAAAACGGTATCCTGCTGAGCATTTATTAAAGAAATACTATTGTCTTGAGGTGCTTTATTTGTAAGAAATTTCACAACAAATTCATTCGGAAATTTCTCTGATGCTGTAAAAGCAACTTCCATTTCATTGTCTTCTGACCAAGCATCTTTCTTACCATTCGGTTTGATAAGCGCTACATGAAAGGCATTTTCACCGTCTTTTTCCTGAATTTCCCCTGGTAGCAATACATCTGCCACTTGATTAAAAGGGAGATTTCCCATCCAATGAAATGTTTTGGAAGGAAAACCCTTAGTTCCATACACAATTGTAAGCGAATGCAACGGATCTGCCCCAAGGTTTCTAAAAGCTATCCGTGGGCCAGAACTGGCTGGGTTTAATCTCGAAAAACGTTGCTCGTCGTTTGGTACCATAATAGATTCAACGGCCGCATCTATTTTTTGCTTGGGTTTCGAATAATGAAACAAGTAAGCTGAGATATTTTCAACAGCTTGTATATTGCTTGAAGCCGTATAGGGTTCCATTCGCAATGCTGCAGTATGGCGGCCCGGCTTTGTGAATACATCGATTACATCAGGTTGCTGCAGATCACCGGGACACCAATACGCCCGGTCAAAGATCCATGTCCCGCCTTGTGGGTATAAAGGGTTATCGCCACACTTTTTCCACATATCCCGCAAGTCAACGACCTTTCCGTCGAGCATGAGCTCACGCCATCGTGTACAAAACTCGCTGCAACCACGAGGCTTGTCCATACCATGTCCCGTATGTTGAATACGTATACGGCTTAAGTCCGCTTGCTCCAGCGATTCGTATGTTACAGGCAATAAATTCTCTTCTATCTTCTCATTGGGATCGCCGTATTTATAGCCCCTATTCCACAAAGGTGTTATACCCAGAGGTGTAACAACTGGAGTTCCCGATAGAATTTCGAAATCTATGCTAAGTGCCCAACCTACTGTTTTATCCTCAAAACCCGAATGTACATATACAATCTCGACACTATCCCGCAAAAAAGGAGCAAAGTCAGTCACATCTACCTGCCACTTCCAGTTCCACCCTTTGTTGTAAATGCTCCCATAAGGGGTAAGCATCCGGCCCAATTCATAGTTAAGCGCCTCTCCCTTCGCTCCTCCTTTACGTCTCAACACGATATGATCCAGATAATCCCAATGTGCAGTGTTCAAGCTATCAGGACTTCCCAAAGTAACATGCATGGTTATTTTTCTTACAGGGTATTCGGCCTTGGGAAATATCCCCCATGCTGGATAAGGGTTTTCACCTTTAGCAGCCTCACAAATAATAGTAGTACGGTTGTGCGTGACAACATGGCTTACTGCTTTCTTTTGCGCAATAGCATGATAACCGATGATAAGCCACACTAGAATAAGAATAGGTCTGAAGTTCATTATAGTAAAAAATAATAGGTAAGAAACCGCATAAATATACATGAATTTAACGTCACAACCTATCATCAGGGGCCATCAGGCATAACATACACGGAAATTGTGCTACAAAACAAAGCTTGATCGCTAACACATGAATATTGTTAGGCCTTTAGGACCGAGTCATTAGCATATACATAAGATCGATAGCACAAAAGCCTTAAAGGATATCAGACAGTGGATCTTTTAGCGTCTAAGTTGTTGGAGCCTAAACAAGAAACACTCTTAAAGACAGTTTCCAAAAACTGATCCCAAAAAAATAGCTTGTTAATCAAGAGTGGTTAAAAAAAAAGGAAAATCTGTAATTAGACTTTCCTTTTTAAAAGTAGCGGGGAGCAGGATCGAACTGCCGACCTCAGGGTTATGAATCCTGCGCTCTAACCATCTGAGCTACCCCGCCGTTTCGGTATGCAAATATACCACTTCGCCTGTCAATTCAAAAGATTTTTTTATTTTTTTTAGCGATTTATCCTATTCAAAAATCATTATACCACACAACAAACTCATTCTTAACGAAGTAAAATTACGTTTCAATCATGAAAAAAGTCGGGACAATATTTGGGCGATTTTAAATTCAAATATTTGCGAAAAAGCTTTCAACTTTTCACAAAAAAACTTGCAATAACAAAATAAATATGTATTATTACAAATAATAAGTTTATGCAATAAAAAGCAAAATGGGAAGAGATTTGTAGCGGAGAGCAGAATCGAACTGCCGACCTTTGGGTTATGAATCCAACGCTCTAACCATCTGAGCTACCCCGCCATTTTGGGAATGCAAATATAGCTTATTTTTGATTTAAACAAACTAAAATTTAAAAAAACATTTTTATGGCAGATAAAATAAAATTCCAACTAGAATATATCATCAACTCTTCACCTAGAATTTTATTTCCGTATTTGCAAGAACCAAACGAACTGGCACAATGGTTTGCAGACGATGTAAACTACAAAGACACTGTTTATACCTTCATTTGGGACGATGAACCGCATCGCGCAAAAATCGTAGCATCAAAAGAAAACAAATCAGTGCGTTTTAAGTGGCTCGATGATGATCCTTATTACTTCGATCTAGAGATCGATCAAGATGAGCTGACAAACGATGTCGCACTTAAAATAATAGATTTTGCTAAAGAAGAGGACTTGGAAAATAGAAAATTAATCTGGAAAAATTCAATCGTCTATCTTCAAAGTGTTATAGGTGCATAAAAAAACCTATCTTTGCAATATATTTTCACCAAGGGCTCTAAAAGAGCTCCTTGGCTGGAAGATGCTTTAATGTAAAGGCATCAATTTGCTTAGCGTCACGGATGAAAAAGGTTCATTTACTTATTCTTCAAGCTTTCATTAAACCATTCATTGTCACATTTTTTATTGTGATGTTTGTGTTATTGATGCTTTTCCTATTTAAATACATCGATGATTTGATTGGAAAAGGATTTGAATGGTACACCATTATGGAGCTTATTGGGTATCAATGTATTGTTCAAATTCAAATGGCAATGCCCTTATCCATGTTATTGTCTTCCATTATGACCTTTGGAAACCTGGGGGAAAGCTATGAGCTTGTGGCCATTAAAGCAGCCGGCGTATCTTTACGTAAAGCCATGACTCCCCTATTTATACTTGTGGCGATTTTTGCTACGAGTTCCTTTCTATTTTCCGATTACATTTTACCTGTGGTCAACCTAAAAATGGGAACCTTGCTGACAGACGTACGGAATAAAAAGGCTGACTTTCTGATCAAACCCGGTATTTTCAACAATACAATTCCAGGATACTCCATTCGTGCAAGAGGCAAAAATAGGGAAGGAACGATTCTCTATGACTTAATGATCTATGATCATCGAGGGGGCAATACAGCCAACAATGTACTAATGGCAAAAGAAGGATACATTTATAATTCACCGGACAATAGTTATATGATCCTCAAATTGAAGGACGGTATACGCTATGAAGAGTCGCGCACAAAGAACTCAAAAACATACGATCCACGCCAGCAATTCACACGCTTTAAATTTAAGGAAACGGAGCAGAAGTTCGACATGGGTAGCTTTCAACAAGGTAAAACAGATGAAAGTCTTTTCAAAAGCCACCATGCGATGTTAAATCTTAGGCAACTGGATATGTACATTGACTCCAACCATGTTAAAATAGACAGTATGGGTAAAGCAATTACAAGAACTCTTGATACGCGGTATAATATCTATTCGAAGTATTTCAGTGCAAATCAACCTGGCCTGCCAAAGGTTAAAGAAGCCAAGATCAAACCTTATAAAGATTTAGTAGCCGATCTTGTACCTCCGGAGCAACGGACACAGATCACCATGAACGCATTGAGCCAACTAAATTATTTAAAAGAGGATCTCAACAGTCGCACCCTTGAATTTAAGGATTACAAAACAAAAGATATCCGTTATCGCATCGAATGGCATAGAAAGTTTACTTTGGCCGTATCTTGTCTACTTTTATTTGCTATCGGAGCACCTCTAGGTGCCATCATTAGAAAAGGAGGTCTCGGACTTCCGGTCGTTATGGCTATTATTTTCTTCTTAATCTATCATATCATCTCCACAGTGTCGGAAAAAACGGCTAAAGATGGTGCTATATCTTCGGCTGTAGGTATGTGGATGGCTATTATCATATTAACTCCCCTCGCTGCATTTTTAACGTATAAATCGACTACAGATTCGGCTTTATTTGATATCGATCAGTACAAATTAAAAGCGGAAGCTGCCTGGAAATGGATCAAAGAGAAATTTGGTAAAAAGAATAAATTAAAAGAGTCACATTAGATTTGTGACAGCGCTATTATAAATAAAATTAGATTCTACACTAACTTTGTATCAATACAATATAACAATTAAATGGAATTCAAATTAAACACGATCGAAGAAGCGATCGCTGATATACAAGCTGGAAAAGTAGTTATCGTCGTAGATGACGAAGATCGTGAAAATGAAGGTGATTTTATCACCGCAGCTCGCAACGCAACTCCCGAAATTATCAACTTTATGGCGACCCATGGTCGGGGTTTAGTATGTGCTCCTATCACCAAAGAGAGAGCAGATGCTTTGCATCTTGACCTGATGGTGGGACAAAATACAGCTGTTTATGAGACTAATTTCACCGTTTCTATTGACTTACAAGGATACGGTTGTACAACAGGGATCTCTGCATCTGATCGTTCAAAGACGATCAAAGCGATGATAGACCCAAATATTCACTACGAAGAGTTGGGTAGACCTGGTCATATCTTTCCATTGATAGCTAAAGATGGCGGTGTACTACGTCGTACAGGACATACCGAAGCAACTGTTGACCTTGCTCGTTTGGCAGGTTTTGAACCTGCAGGTGTATTGGTCGAGATCTTAAAAGAAGATGGTGAAATGGCTAGACTACCGGAATTAATGGAAGTAGCCAAAAAATTTGATTTAAAAATCATCAGTATTGAGGACCTTATTGAATACCGCTTAAAACACGATTCATTGATTACTGAAGAGGTGACTGTCAATATGCCTACACAATATGGTGATTTTCAAATGAAAGCCTTTACACAAAAAGATACGGGTGAACAACATCTTGCCCTTTATAAAGGTGAATGGAACGAAGATGAACCTATTCTTGTTCGTGTACATAGTTCCTGTGTGACCGGTGATATTTTCGGATCTTGCCGTTGTGATTGTGGACCTCAGCTTCACAAAGCGATGGAGATGATCCAAAACGAAGGAAAAGGTGTGATTGTCTATATGAATCAGGAAGGCCGTGGTATTGGACTGATTAATAAATTGCATGCCTACAAATTACAAGAGAATGGATTGGATACCGTTGATGCCAATGCTCAACTTGGATTTAAAGCTGATTTGAGAGATTATGGTGTTGGTGCACAAATCCTTAGAAATCTAGGGGTAACAAAAATGCGCTTGATGTCCAATAACCCAACAAAACGTGCAGGATTGGTCGGCTATGGACTGGAAATCGTAGAAAACGTTCCTATTGAGATCACCGCGAATCCTTACAACGAAGAGTATCTGCGAACAAAAAGGGATCGTATGGGACATACCATTATGAAGAACTTGTAATAAAGATCAAAAAAAATATTTCAGAAGCGGTGTTTTTCATAGAAACACCGCTTTTTTTATGAAAGTGTTTTTCATTGATTTGCATTTTTTTCATCCGTATAAGTTTGTTTATTCATTATTCAATTTTCCCTTTAAGCATTCATGCTGCCTTCGGCGGTTTCAATTGTGATGAAGCTATCAGATTTATTCATCGAGTGTATGTTTTATGCGGCAGTCATGAGCTCGCTTTGCCTGGTTATTCATTCCCCTATGTGATTGAATAAATCATGATGGTTTCATTAGGGCATCAATGAGCTTGCTACGCTCGGCTTATTGGCCAGAAAAAATCTTCAATAGATTTTCATTGTTGTTGATTCTTGTTAAAGCATGAAGGTTTTGTGAAAGATGTGATGTTATCATGGCAGTTCTTTCAGTAAATAGAAGTAACTTTATATTAATGAATACGCAAGGGAAACATATCATCTTTTTTGACGGTGATTGCTTAGTTTGTAATCGTTTTGTCCAAATCCTATTGAAAATAGACTCCAATAATAGGCTTCTTTTTAGTTCCTTACAATCTGACTTCGCTAAAAATAATTTACACACTATTCCCAAAAATATAGATTCTATTGTTTATATGTCTCCTAGCGGTACTTATATAAAAAGCGAAGCCATATTGAACATCTGCAAAACATTGGGTCTTCCCTATTCAATCGTCTATTTCCTCAAAATACTACCGAAAAAGTGGCGAGACGCGTGCTATGACTATTTTGCAAAAAATCGCTACAAATGGTTTGGAACAAATAAGTATTGCGCGGTTCCCAACGCACAGCAACGGAGAAAATTCGTCTAAGCAAAGCTTCCCATAAAATTGCCTGTTTGCGAAACAATAGGCAGACGAATATTGTTCCAAAAACAGCTGATATACCAAACAGCCAAGGTAATACATCAGCAAGAATAAATAAGTACAGGTCACAAATAACAGCAATGGCTTGTAAAAACAAAAATAATGACTCCAATGAAAAATCCACTTTTAATTAACAGAGCTTATATAAACGGAAAATTTATCACATCAAAAAATACGTTTGATGTTGTCAACCCCGCCACTGGAAAGACAATTGCAGCATTACCGGATCTTAAGGTAACAGATTGTACAAAAGCGATACAAGCTGCTGATAAGGCTTGGAAAAGCTGGAAAAATACAACAATTTCGGAACGATGTACTATTGTTCGCAATTGGTATAATCTTATTCAACAAAATAAAGACCTGCTTGCTGAAATTATGACACTAGAGAGTGGAAAACCGCTCAATGAATCAGAAGTAGAAGTAGATTATGGGAATTCATTTGTTGAATGGTTTGCCGAAGAGGGTAAAAGAGCCTATGGGGAAACAATTCCCACTCAGAAAAAAGGCACACGAATGATGACCATCCGACAAGGTGTCGGGGTCGTAGCGGCAATTACGCCTTGGAATTTCCCTTTGGCCATGATCACCCGAAAGGTCGCTCCGGCACTCGTTGCAGGTTGTACTGTAGTACTCAAACCCGCTTCCCAAACGCCTTTATCTGCAATCGCATTAGTCAAACTAGCCGAAGAGGCAGGTCTGCCAAAAGGTGTCTTTAATGTCATTACCGGAAAGGACAGTGTTGGTATCGGAAAGGAACTTGCCACAAATGATCTTGTACGTAAACTTTCTTTTACAGGCTCTACTGAGGTAGGTAGGATATTGATCGAACAATCAGCCTCAAACATTAAGAAAGTCTCCATGGAACTCGGCGGAAATGCTCCTTTCCTTGTATTTAATGACGCAGATATCGACGCCGCAGTGGAAGGTGCTATCGCTGGTAAGTTCCGAAACGCTGGGCAAACTTGCGTTTCAATCAACCGCTTCCTAGTCCAGGAAGATGTATACGATGCTTTCGCCACAAAGCTCACTCAAGCTGTAAGTCAACTAAAGGTGGGCAACGGCTTAGACAAGGGGGTTCAAGTTGGACCTTTGATCAATGCCAAAGGTTTAGAAAAAGTGCAACATCATGTTCAAGATGCTTTGAATCATGGAGCAGAATTGGCAGCTGGTGGACATGTGATCAAAGGTCTGTTTTTCCAACCTACAGTTCTTACCAATATCCCTAAAGAAGCACTGATATTTCACGAAGAAACTTTTGGTCCAGTTTGCGCATTGTTTAGTTTCAAAACAGAAGAAGATGGTATAGCCTTAGCCAATCACACCGAATTTGGCCTTGCCTCTTATTTCTACAGTACCAATATCAATCGCTGCTTTCGTGTGGCAGAACAGCTTGAGGCGGGTATGGTAGGCGTTAACACAGGATTAATATCGAATGCTGCAGCTCCATTTGGTGGGGTAAAACAATCTGGCGTTGGTCGTGAGGGATCAAAACATGGAATCGATGAATACATGGAATGGAAGTACATCTGTTTCGCCGAATAAATACGATCTAGCTTAACTTAAAGGGGCTACTCATGCCACAAAATCCATTGTTTCGTGGAAATTTGGCGCAAATAGCCCCTTTGTTCATACAGCCACATTTAATTTCATTCATAGGCAATTGCAGTTAAAAAGGCTAGTTTCAATCCAAACCTACACGCAGCTAACGTTGAGTTTTAATAAATGCTGCCAATTTCTCCCGAGTGGAGCTAAATGACAGTGCATCGCCTACCTTATCATAGTTCTCTTTGTCCATACAGCTTGGATAAGCGTATTTAGCAAAAGCCAATTTATTGTCGTCTCTGATAAATAGTTCCATGAGATCTATGATTTCGGTACTGTGCAATCGCCTATTTTTCAATTCCTGCGCAGCGACCTGCAAACGATCCTGATCATTTTCTTTTTGATTGAGCAGATCATTCAACTGGTTCGCATCATTTTTATCCTGATAACCAGTATTGTCGATCGGATCTTCCTGATATTGTTGATTATTACTTCTATCATCCTCAGACTGGCCATATCGCTCGTATTGTTGTTGATCCCGATCGTATCTATCCTCATTATTATTACCGTCATTGTAGTTATCACCGTTTCGATAATTATCGTTATATCGACCAACAGGATTCATCGATTCAAGTACAATTCCCCTATTTCCACCACGACTGCTTACTGAAAACACAACATCCATGTATTGACCATCTCGGTTGACAAGCTGCACACCCCTTCCGTTTAAAGTTCTCTGCCGTCTGTTTGCAAATACGATACGGAGATTATATCTCGGGTTTTGCAAATTTGGCACACGAAGGTCAATCGACGGTCTATTATTGTACAAAACATTATTGATATAAAGAAAGAAGGGAGCATCAGTCGAATAAATATTTAATGTTCCGCCATAAGGTCTATAACGTTGGGCGAATCCTCCAGTTGCAATAGCAAGCAACATGATTACGGTCAAAAGTCTCTTGTACATATTCCTTTTCAATTTATAATCGTTCGACTAACGAGAATAGAAAAGGATTAAGAAAACTAAGAATTTAACGTATTATTTGAATTGTTTTTATTTCTGATTTTTTTGTAGAGTTTCACAGCCATCATTAAGGAGATCGACAGTATTAAAAGTCCGAGTACACCAAATATCCAATTGAGAGCAGACTTTAATACAACGGTAAATACGATTGCAAATAATAAAACGGTTGCCAGCTCATTCCAAAGACGCAATTTGGTCGAGGACCAAGTCGATGATTCTCCTTTTAATTGAAACATAATACGTTGGCAGGCGAAATGATAAAGAATCAGTCCCAATACAAAGGTGAGCTTGACATGCATCCAGCCCATGGTCAACAATCCCGGATTAATATACAGCATGACGAGGGCCGCCAGAATAGTAAGGTACATGGCTGGTGTTGTGATGATCCACCATAATTTACTCTCCATCAGTATAAACTGTTTATGCAAAACCCCATACTCTTCCGCAGATTTGGATTTAGCTTCGGTATGATAAATGAATAAGCGAACGATATAAAATAATCCAGCCATCCAACAAACCACAAAGATAATATGAACTGCTTTTGCGTATAAATAGACCATGGATACAAAAATAAGAAAAGTTAGGGGCAATCAATAAGGCTAGGCTTTAATTAGAAAAATCTTACATGCAGTATACAAAAAATAGAAGTCCATCCCGATTACTTAGTTTTAGTTTTCAATAATGCATGTTAAATAAACAACGCTTCAAATCCGGTATAGATAGTTCAACCATCTGAAGCGTTGGTATTTCTTCTTATTTCAACTGATCTATTTCTTTTGTGGAGGAGTTTTCAGTTCCTTATATAGCAGAAATAAATGGGCTGCAGACCAGCTAAAATGTGGTGCTTTGAGCCTTTTGCCTGTGTGGGCTTCATAGTTTTCATGAATTGGTCCATGACCGGATAATCCCTCCAATCGCTCAAAGACTTGTTTGGTATACATATCGGCTTCCTTTTGATAACCGTATTTCCTTAAACCAGAAATGGCAAAATAGACTTGATCCAACCAAATAGGCCCGCGCCAGTATCCTCTATCCATGAATTTGGCGTTGTCTAGAGCCGCAGTAGGAAAAGGTACAAAGGAGGCAAATTTAGCCGTATCCTGCATCACTCGAATTACAGCCTCAGCTTGCGGCACCGTAGCTAAACCAGTCCACAATGGTGACCAACCTTCGGGACCAAAACAAGGAATAAGTGCTCCATTCAGTTTGCGATCAAAATAATAACCTCGCTCCTGATCGAAGAAGTAATCCATGGCAAGGTATGATTCTTTTTTCCCCCGAAATGGTACACCGAGCAATTCCGCAAAATGCAGCAGATATTTTCGTTCCAACTCAAGATAAGCGCTGAGTTCCACAGACTCTTGATCCATGCTCCAGGCACCTTTTTCATTCCATAACATCTGGGTACTATCGTACCGAATAGCATTGTCCATACCGCTTTCCCACTTAGCAGCTTCCAATGTTCCATCTGTAGCACCGTACTCACAGATACCATTTTTATTATGATCCCGATAACGAAACCACCATTCATGGTACAAGACCAGTTTATTATACATCTCTCGTACAAAAGACAGGTCATGGTCGGCTTCATAGATAGCATTAACTGCCCAGGCAGCCAATGGTGGTTTGGAATCACGGTAATTATTCTCACGATGGTCCGTATAAATGCAATCGGCAATCATCCCGACGCTATCTTGAAAGTCAAACATAGCGCGAACCTGATCTTTCGCCAACACGGGATCTATCTGTGCCAATGCAACGGCATGCTTCCATGAATCCCAAGCCCAAAATCCAACAAAGTAATCGGCCACATGCGAAGGAACAACACCATCATGTTTTAATTCCTTTTTTGCACTCCGCCAATTGCTCATCAGCGTCATCATACTTTTCACCATAATGCGATGTTCCTCCATGGAGAGTTCCGGACGAGTATTTGAGCTGATATAATTCGCCCAGCGTGCTGTATGTTGTATGCTCAAAGCCTTGCTTTGCTCAACAGCAGTTTTTGTTGCCACAAGTGCTTTTTCTAAGGTAATCGGGTTGGCATAATGGGTCAGGACAATCTCTGTATCTGCTTTTTCTAAACAAGCTTCATATTTTCCCTGATCACAGTTTACCTTCACATCAGCCTTAAAAGACAGTAAAAGAAGTTCTCCATTTGGAAGTTTAGACCACAGGGTATTGCCTATCAGTGTCCATTTCCCCTGATTGAGATTGCCATATATCCATAGTACCTTTGATGATCTGTTTTTAATATGCAATATGGCTGTTGTTGATGAGACCTGTTTTAAGATTTGTTCTACTTCCATATCCTCTCCTCGCAGACGCATCCACAGGCGATCCGGATAATAACAACTGCTGTCAAGGCTCAGGAGATTTAATTCTCCCGTCGGAGCTGTTCCAATCTGCAGCAATGCGCTACTTAACCAGGCACGCGCATCCAGATCATAGGGTCCACAAAAACCGGTCACGTTCTTATTTTCGTGAATGCCAAATCCGATCCAAGCCCCGCGGTCAGTATAAAAGGGATTTGTTCGGCGAGTGGAACCTTCTGGTTGCTGCTCGACCCTTAACAATCCACCATAGCCATCCATTTTAGGAGACTTGACCGTATTGCATCCTATCAAAATCAAACAAAAGCTAATTGTAACCCATAAGGTTTTGATCTTATTTCTCATAAATAACAAAAAAAAGTAACTAGAAAGGGAACACTGAGGTCAATCAAAATACCATGGATGATCGCAACGAGAACATATTGTTTGCCGGAGTATTGTGTGATAATAGGTAATGCAGTATCCATACTTGTGGCTCCTGCGACAGAAATCGGCGCCAATGGGCCAAACCATTTTCGAGCTAATGGAGCCATCAAGAGCGCCAATAGTTCACGCATCAAATTCGACATCAACGCTATAGTTCCCAATGTGACACCCTTATATTGTGTAATAAAAATACTTGATAAAGAGTAGTAACCAAATCCAGATCCCACAGCCATGTTCTCGGCGGCATTCCAGTCGCGGATAAAGAAACTGATGGTAAACGTACCTAACAATGTTCCAACGATAGTTGCCAGGGGAACGAGCACGATGCTTAAATTAACTTTTCGTAGAGATACCAAGAGTTCCCTATCATAACCAATGGTAACCCCGACCAACAACATCAATGCATAGAGGACATAAGTATTCCATTCTTCTTTCAACAATTCAGCCGGAATAATTCCCTTGAAACCGACAAAAACACCCACGATAAAAAATGCGAGAATGATCAAACTACCTTTCATGTTTGCTAAAGAATAAACGATAAACGAACCATGAGCAAAGAACACTTCCAGCTACTCCAGCCAATGTGATCAGTATAGCTTGCAACCCCAATGTATCCAAATTGTCTACTATTTTTGGATTTTGTCCGACCTCTCGTCCCAAAAGAAACAGTAAGGCAAATATGACCAGTCGGACAAGAATACCTGTATGTTTAAGAATAGGAAAGGACCGAAGTCCTATCCCTATTCCTACACCTAACAGCATGATAAAAAAAACGGTAAACATGCTCCTTAATTAATTTTATCATTTGACTTGATCTCCAATAATGGGACAGGATAAAAGTTGTGCTTAGCCGGATCGAAACTATTCCGCCCGATAGCTTGTAATGCTTCTTTCGCTTTTCCCCATCTTCTCATATCGTAGAATCGGGTATTTTCCAAGGCAAACTCCACGATACGCTCATGTTCAATGCGTTTTTTAACTTCGGTAACAGGCAAATTCAAAGGGAGTGCTGGCATATCTGCCCGCTGGCGTACCTGATTGATCAAAGGAATAGCATCTGCAGGACGGTTACGTTCATTTAAGGTTTCAGCCAATAATAATAAAACATCAGCATAGCGCATCAATGGAAGATTGACTGCTGTGCGGGACTTATCTAAATCCGCTGCTGTTCGTGGCAAATACTTTCTGAAACTTGCCCGGTCAGATCCAGCCCCAAATATTTCATCGTAGGTAAAGCCATAAATTCCCCCATTCTTTAAATCATTAAAGTAAGGATCATTACAGAACACCGTCTGGTACATACGTGAGTCATAACGTCCTGTTGTAGCGATCTTACCCTCCTTTTTAAATTCGTTTAAGAGCATCTTGCTCGGTAAGATTTCATCCCAACCGCCCAGCTCTCCTACAGCGATCCACTTATGCAGTGCTGTCCGGTAACTCGCACCATTAGCGGTATTATCAGTAAATTGAAGTTCAAAAATAGATTCTGAGCTATTTTTATTGGTGCCGTCAAACATAGAGAGAAAATCTTTTTCCAGGTTATATCCTGATACGGCTTTAAAGGCCTGTTCTGCTTTTCCGAGCAATTCCTCTTTCTTGGCTGTATTTTCATAGGCCGACGTTAAATAGCTGTAGCCAAGGTAAGCATTCGCCGCCCCTCTGGTCGCTCGACCAACATTGGCTGCCTCCTGTTTCACAGGCAAATTACCAACCGCCGCCTCCAGATCCCCGATAATAAAAGCCCACGCCTCATCACGTGTAGACAAAGCCTTATTAATCTTTCCTTCACTGGTAATATATTGGTCGCGGACAACGATCTTCTCCCAGTTGAGCAATAGTTTTAAATGGTAATAGGCGCGTAAGAACTTCGCTTCGGCAATAATCTGATTTTTCTTATTTGCATCCATTTCAATCGGCGCGGTCTTCTCGATCACTTGATTTGCGTATGAAATTCCGCGATAGGCTTTGCTCCAATAGGCCGTAAATTGACTATTACCATTGGTATAGCTAAAATTATAGAGTTCTACCCAGGTTTGATAATTCAATGCATCACTACCAATTTCACACACGTCTTCGCGATAGGCCTCCACCGGGAATTTTACCTCTGCAAATTCCCAGACATCAGTTGCGGCTTCCAACTGCGAATAGGCAGCAGAAAGTCCAGACTCAGCATCCTCGGCATTACGCCAGAAGTTATCTGAAGTAAGTTTGTCCGGTGATGTTAAATCCAATTTATCGCTGCAGGACAATGTCGTGCTTAGTGCACAAGCGATACAAAGAATCCATCTATAATTTGTTCTATTCTTTTTCATCTTCTAGTTTCTTTAATTATGATACAATAAATACCCAAGTCTTAAAATGTAAATTGAACTCCAAAGGAATAGGACTTGGTAAATGGAAAAATATAACGGTCTACCCCTGTATTCAACACGCCGGATTTATTGTTAACTCCAGATGGTGCAAACTCAGGATCAATTCCTTTATATTTTGTCCAGGTATACATATTCTGTCCACTGATATAAAACCGTAGATTTTCTGAACGGATCGCATGTAACAGATTTTTAGGCAAAGTATACCCAATCTGCAGCTGACGTAGTCTAATAAAGTTACCCGATTCCAAAAAGCGTGTGGACTCACGGCTGTTTCCATTTGGATCTTGTAATACAGCACGCGGAACATCGGTATTCCGGTTATTTTCTGTCCATGCATTTAACGTACTACTCAAAAAGTTTGATCCCGAACTCATGGCTTCGAAAAAGTACCGATTCCCATTATAGAGTTTATGCCCCCAGCCGCTTCCGATCAATGTCGAAAAATCAAATCCTTTATAAGAGGCTCCAAGGTTCAATCCCACCTCCAATTTGGGAATCCCCGTACCACTATATTTCTTATCTTCATCATCAATCACACCACTACCATCGACATCAACAAAACGGATATCGCCCGGCTTGGCATTCTCTTGTAGTAATTTCCCATCCTTGTTGACATGTTTGTTTACCTCTTCCATGCTCTGAAAGATACCATCGGTTTGGTAAAGGAAGAATCCTCCAATCGGATATCCCACACGTGTCTGATTCGGAAAATGTTCGGTATCGAATTTTAGGCCATTTCCCAAAAGAATCTGGTCTTCATTAGCGAGGCTGACGACCTTATTTTTGAGGGTTGAAAGATTTAAGCCGATATCGTATTGAAACTCATTTTTTCGATTTGCATACTTGAGTTCAAGCTCAAAACCAGAGTTTCGGATCTTCCCAACATTTAATGTCGGATCTTCCAAACCTGCAGATGGAGCAACTTTCTTAGTGATCAAAAGATCATTGGTGGTCTTAATAAAGTAATTTACCGAAGCTTTTAATACATTATTGAATAGACCAAAGTCAGCACCTATGTTTTTAGATTCTGTGGTCTCCCAGCTCAACAGTCGATTCTCTAGTCCCATTGCGGTACTACCGGGCCAAGGATTTCCACTTCCGCGCACATATCCCATGTACAAATTATTGTAAGTACTGATCAGCGCCTGGTGGTCGTAGTACCCCAAAGCGACCTCATTTCCGAGTTTTCCCCAGCTTCCCCTTAATTTCAGATTAGACACAAAAGATTCTTTCGGGAAGAATGATTCCTCATCGATCTTCCAGCCCAATGCAATTGAAGGAAAACTTCCATATCGACTATCCTTTCCAAATTTAGATGAGCCATCACGACGTAAGGTTAACTGTACAAGGTAACGATCAGCATAAGAGTAATTGATCCGACCAAAGATAGACATACGATTATAGTCATATTTAGAACCATCTGCGGAGAATGTTCCACCTTGTCCCGAACTGATCGTCATAAAATTTGGATCTAGAAACCCTTCTGCGCTTTCTTTAGTCACTAGTCCTCCATTTTCAACAGAATAGACAATCTTTTTGCCTTCTACCCCTACATTATTCCAATTGGATTCCTGCATATTCAACGAACTACCCAAAAGCGCGTTTAAGCTATGTTTTCCAAATTCTGTTTTATAGTTCAGGAGATTATCAAAGACCTGCTCCTGCCAATAGCTACGCCCTTCGGAATAAAAAGGAAATTCATAGGGGTTCTTTTCATCAGAAGCAAATGGTGGATAATGGAAATAGTTCTGTGTATTAATCGCGTTAAAGGCATAACTTGTTTTAAAGGTTAAACCTTTCATAATATCTGCACTAACAAAAGCATTTCCGGCGAAATCTTGTTTTTTTGTCCAACTCGTTTTATAATGCTCGTCGGCAACCACATTGACATTATTGGGAATACCACCCCAATTTGTCAAACCAAAACCACCTTTTTCCGCGGAGTCATACACTGGCACCAAAGGCGAAATCATATAGGCTTCTTTTAGACTAAAGTTGGGACCATGATATTTCGAATTCGTGTAGGCCATATTCCCTTCCACGGTAAAGATATTTTTCTTGGTTCCCAATTTCATACGGACATTTTCCTTTTTGAAATCGTTCGCGATAACGACACCTTTGTCATTACTTAAATTCGCGGACAGGGAATAGCGGGTATTGTCTTGCCCGCCCCTGATGGCGACACTATTCGCTGTAGAAAGTCCGGTACGGAACACCTCCTCTTGCCAATCGGTATTATTGGTACCCGGCTTGTTGATGTAGTCAGGGAGTTTGACTGGCGTCGTAGCATACTTATTGTATTCGTCATACATTTGACGGTGCACTTTTACATAACCGTCAGCATCGAGTACTTTTAGTCGATTGGATGTTTCGGTTACATTCGTAAAGCTATTGATGTCTACCAGAATTTTTCCGGCTTTACCGGCTTTCGTTGTGACGATAACAACACCATTGGCAGCCACAGAACCATATATTGCGGCTGCGGCACCATCTTTGAGTACCTCCATGGTCTCAATATCATTGGGGTTGACATTACTGATTGTACCTGGGAAACCATCTATGATATACAGTGGTTCATTACTGCCGAAGGTATTGACTCCACGGATCTTGACCTGCACTCCCGCCCCAGCAATACCGCTATTTTTTTGCACATTGACACCAGCTGCCACCCCTTGTAATGCCTCAGCAGGGTTTGTCGTTGCACGTTTTGCCAGATCTTTTGTGCTAATGCTTGCTATTGCCCCCGTGACGTCAGACTTCTTTAAAGTACCGTATCCGATCACAACGACCTCGTCAAGTTCTCTATTTCCACCAGTTAAGGTGATATCAACATCTTTTCCCGCTTGTACATTAATTTGTTGGTTTTGGTAACCTACATAGCTAACCTGAAGTAAGTCCTTCGCATTGACTTCTAGAGAAAAGGTACCTGAAAGATCTGTAGCGACGGTCTTTCCACTGCCCGAAGCATGTATACTCACACCGGGTAATGGTTCACCTTTTTCATTTACAACAGTCCCTTTTACTTGCCCCGTTTGCTGTTTGTTTGCAGCCTTACGTTTTAATAAAATCCGTTTCCCCGTAATGTCGTATGTAATCGAGCTCTCTTGTAGCGCATCTTTCAACAGAGCTTCCAAGCTGCTTGCCTGACTATCATAGAAAAGTGGGGTCTTGACATCTACATCCGAATTACTGAACATAAATGAATAACCATACTTTTTTTCAACAATCTCGATAAGTGAATTAAGATTTGAAGACTCCTTTTTGCCTGATATCTGCTGCGCGTTTACAGCAAAGAAGGTCTGGCTGAGGAGTAAAAGACTCATCAGAATAGGTTTCTTTTTCATAATTTATGGTATATTTTGTTTTAAGTAGTTTACATCATCAATTTTTGGTTATCGTTTTTTTGAAACTATAGCTACAGATTTGCCTGCTATTGTGTATTGGATTGGTGTAATGACATTGATCAATTCCAAAATTTCTCGTAAACTTTCAGTTTTCACTTTGAATGTATAATGTCTATCGGACTCTGCTCCCCTCCAAGTAATATTGACACCATACCAACGTTCCAATTTCTTAAGAACACTTTCCAAAGATTCGTTCTCAAAAACAAGTTCTTCTGATTTCCAGGTGCTATATTGTATCGCGTCCAATTGTCGTATTTGCGTATACCGACCAGTCCGTTTATCCAGTTGGATCCAATCATTAGGTTTTAATTCTCCGATCAATTGTCCTTTTTTATTTTTTATCGCAACTTTTCCACGCAGCAGGGATACCTCTATCTTCGCATCATCCGCATAGGCTGAAACGTCGAAAGCAGTTCCTTTCACCACAACATCCAAATGGGAAGTCTGCACGGTGAAAGGCATATTTTCTTTTTTCACCACATCAAAAAATGCCTCGCCTTCGAGTGTAATCTTACGATCATGTTGATTGAATGCATGCGAATAGCTCATCTTAGTTCCCGCATTCAACCAAGCTTTTGATCCATCAGGTAATATAACCTGTGACTTTTGTCCTAAAGCCGTATAAACAATCGTTTGATCCTGCGAAGATTTATTCATTGAAATATTACGCTGAATAAAATACGCTCCCAATGTCCCTGACAGAAAAATAAGAATCGCCGCAGCACTAACCAACCACCAAAAACGGTTACGGTCAAAAACAATAGTTTTTACGACAGGTTGGATACGATCTTGGATTTTGTCCCATATCCGTGGACGATCTGCCCGATCGATGATCAGTGGCGGTTCTTTGAGATGTATCCATTCGTTTTCCAGCTGCAAAAGATAATGACGATTTTGTTCACTTGAATCGAGCCAAGCTACAATCGCTTCATTTTCCTTTACATCACTCTCTTTTTTTAGATATCGAACTAATTGCTCCAGTGACGGCTTATAACTGCTATTCATTATTTTGGGTTTACGACAAATAGACACCTAGAGCGGAGAAAACCCCTAAAAGATTTTGTGTTTTTTTTAAAATATTTAAACGAGTGTGGAAAGACCTGCACCACACATCGTTAAAACCAATAAAATCGAATCTGGATACAGTATTTGATAGCGTTCAAGTATATGTGCCCGTATTTTTTTAGACGCAATGGACATCTGATTTTCGACTGTCTTGATGGATATTTGCAGTTCCTGAGCTGCCTGCTGATAGGTCTTCTGTTCTTCCTTACAGTATTGATAGACGATTTTACATTTTTCGGGCAATTTGCCTATAGCTTCCTGATAAACAAGGGAAAACTCCTCCATATTGATACACTCCTCTGCTTCCTGGCGGGTCATTTCCTCCCTAAACCAACGTTCCAAATGAGCAGTACGTGCACTTTCATTGCGTAAAGCATTGAGCACACGGTTACGGGCTGCCCGATAAAGATAAGTCTTGACATGGAAAATATGGATTTGATCCCGATCTTCCCATAGTTTAACAAATACATCCTGCAAACAGTCCTCCACCAACTGTACATCACGCGTATAATACCCTAAGAAACGGCATAGCTCGTCAAAATAATGATGAAACACTTCTTCCAGTGCTTCTTCATTAATCAGCAGCCCATCCATCAAGGTATTTTTACTCATTTATTAGGTTTTGCGACTAAGCTATAAAATAAAACAAGATTTACAAAAAAAGTAAGTGTGCTCATTTTAACATATTTTGCACGAATTTTCACCATGTCCATTATAACCCGCATTTAATGTATTACAAATACATTAAAAAAAGCTTTTTAACTATTCCCAACTGCCCTCTTTTACTCAAAAAAAAGACCTGCCAGTTATAGCAAGTCTTCTTTCTTCTTGATCGGATGTTATCTAAAATCTTGTTTCGTTTTTTCAGAACTCTTTCCAATCAAAAGTTTAATAGCTAAATTCTTTCACAACCTCGATTGCATATTTTACATTATCAAAAGGAATATCAGGCATAATACCATGTCCTAAATTGAATATAAAACCATTCTCTCCGCGCATACGCTCAAATAATTCTATAATTTTCCTTTTTATAACAGGCTTTTCAGCATAGAGTACAAACGGATCTAAATTCCCTTGAACTGCTATTCCTTGAGGCAAAGATTGCTTCATATTTTTAAGATCTGCATTCCAGTCGATCGAAACCACATCTGGCTGCGCCTCCACCATCATTGGAGCAAAGACAGATGATCCTTTACAGAAAGATATTACAGGAATATCCTTGCGGTTCAATTTGGAGATGATCTGTTTGTTATAATAATGTGAAAAATCACGGTAATCATTCCAAGACAAAGCCAAAGCCCAGCTATCAAATAATTGGATCGCATTTACGCCTGCCGCAATCTGCATATTAAGATATTCTACCGTTACATCAGCAATCTTTTGAAGGATTGTATGTGCCAATTCAGGTTGATTGTTTAACATCAACTTCGTCAACTTGAAATCCTTTGAGGAACCGCCTTCAACCAAATAACTTAAAATGGTAAAAGGTGCTCCCGCAAAACCGATCAATGGAATACGATTATCAAGACGTTGTTGAATTACTTTTATGGCATCCGCAACATATTGCAATTTATCCAGACAGTCAACCGATAATGCCTCAGCATCTTTGACAGAACGAATTGGATTAGAAAAACGAGGACCTACTCCTTGTTCAAATGACAGATCGCCACCCATTGCCTCTGCTGTAACCAAAATATCCGAAAACAAGATCGCCGCATCTATTCCCAACAAATCCACGGGTAACATCGTTACGTCTGCTGCAATCTCTGGTGTTTTGCACATTTCGAGAAAAGAATACTTGTTTTTGATATCCCAGTATTCTTTCATAAAGCGTCCAGCCTGACGCATCATCCACACAGGAGGTCTCTCCGTTTGCTGCGAGAATGCAGCTCTAATCAATAAGTCGTTTTGTAAAGTAGTACTCACTATAAATGTTTTGAAATTTCGTTTTCTATTTTTGTAATAATACTGACCTGTCTTGCAGTTAAATGCAATTTGTTAGCCACATCTGTATACGCCCTTGCTCGTTCATAATCCGTTTTTCGCAGCGCGATATTAGCCAGATTGATCATTACCATACCTTTTTCATTATCTTTTTTCCAGGGTAGACGGGAAGCCAGCTGAAAATGATATTCAGCCTCATCGATACGCTCCTCCTTTAGAGCTATATTTCCCATCATAAATTCATAAAAATTACGACGGCCTTTACGAAGGGTATCCGGATTTTTTATTTCGGATAACAAGTTTTTTGTTTTTTCATAGTCTTGCCGATGAAAAGCTTGTGTTGCCAAGAAAACTGACCCCTCCCGAAAATGGCTCCAAATTAGATAACCAATTCCACCAGCCAACAATACGGCTGTCTGGTAATGACCTTGGTATAAACCATAGCCCAAAAATAACGCAGCAATAAAAATAACGGCTATTCTAGCCTTAATTGTCATCATCTTTTATTTGCTATGCGTTATTGTCAGTAAATTTATAACCAACACCTCGGATAGAGTGGAAATAGATTGGGTGCTTTTGATCCGGCTCAAAATATTTCCGGAATGTCAAAATGAAATTGTCAATGGTACGCGTCGAAGGATAGACGTCATAATTCCATACAGTTTCTAAAATCTGCTCACGGGAAACGGCTTCGTTACGACGTTCGATCAACAGCTTCAATAGCATGGTTTCTTTTTTTGTCAATGAGGTAATCGTTCCATCTGCGTGATGTAATTCGTAAGAATTAAAATAGATGGTTTTATCACCGATTTGATAAGAATTCAATTCTTTAAGATCATCTGGTTTCATACCGCGACGAACCAAATTTCCTACACGGAGAATCAATTCTTCTAAATTGAAAGGTTTTACCAAATAATCATCGGCACCTTTTTTTAGTCCAGTGATACGGTCTTCGCTACTGTTCTTGGCAGTCAAAAACATGATAGGAACCTCTGTATTCTGTAGTCGGATTGTTTCTGCAACTTGAAATCCGTCAATTTCAGGGATCATAACGTCCAATATCACGAGATTGAAACGTTCCTCTTTAAAAACTTTCAATGCTTTTTTTCCGTCAGTAGCCGTAGTGACACGGTAACCTTCCATTTCGAGATTCAACTTGATTGCTTCTAACAAGTGTTCTTCATCTTCGACAAGTAATATTCTTTGTTTACTTTGCATTTCTTTCAAATGTTACTTCAAAAATACTCCCTTTAGGAGTGTTATCTTTAACTTTAATGGTCGCATCGTGCTTCTGCAACACGGTTTTCACGATATATAACCCCAAACCAGTACCTTTGGTTTTCCGTGTCGCTTCACTTCCCACGCGATAAAACTTATTAAAGATAAGTTTTTTCTCTTCATCACTGATACCGATACCATGGTCAGCAACAGAAAAAATTATTTTACTGCTCTCCGTATATAGTTTGACATCCACCATGGCACAGGCCGGTGAGTATTTAATAGCATTCTCAATGAGATTTGTCACGACATTACTTATCGCAAATTTGTCACCATGGATAATAATATCCGACTCCAGGTAAGGTTTCAATACCTGTGAGCTGCATGAATTCTTTTGAAGTCGATCGACAATCTGCTCCACCAAAGAAGTAAAGTTAAAATCCTCTTTGGGCATACTGTAATTGCGGCTATCCAATTTGGTTGTCATCAAGACATTCTCTACCAGATCATCCAATCGCTCAATATCTTTTAGGGAATTTCTTAAAAAAGTCTGCTGTTGCTCTTTATCCAGATCCCGTCGCAAAATGGTCTGAATATAGAGTTTGACTGAAGCCAAAGGAGATTTCAACTCATGCGTAATAGCCAAAAGGAAATTTTGCTGCTGTTGCAACAATTTCTGTTCTCGCTCTACCAAGCGCTTTAACCGCCACGCACCCCATAAAAAAATGATCAAGAAGAAAATACCTTCGCCTATGATCATGTTCTTTTTGCTCGGATCAAACCGGATGAACATCACCCCCCACCATATCAACTGCATGATCGCGTAAAACAAAAGGAAATAAAAGAGTAAAAGCGCTTTCTTCATGTAGCAAAAATAGCTATTCACCAAGGCATTCGGAAATATCCTAAAGATTATGACAAAAAGAAGAAAATTAGCCGATTCACAATAAGATAAAATCTCCCCAGAGGTGGTATATTTGTATATGTTTAATCGTGAGAAAAAGGATATTTTCTTTGATTTGGATCATACCATCTGGGATTTTGACAAAAATGCCGAAGAAAGTCTCCACGAACTATATTTTAAATACAAGTTTGACAACTTGTTTAACAAGGAATCCCCTACCCGTTTCATAGAAACTTATACGATCAACAATCATCGACTTTGGGGATTATACCATCATGGAAAGATTTCAAAACCCGAGTTAAGAAAGGCTCGATTTGCTGATACATTTATCGAATTGGGTGTAGATCCCGAATTGTTTCCAGAAGAATTTGAACTGGAATACCTCGCGATCTGTCCTCAAAAAACGAATTTATTTCCACATGCACATGAAACCTTGGCTTATCTGGACGAAAAATACAACCTGCATTTGATCTCCAATGGTTTTAAAGAGGCTTGTGAGACCAAATTGGAAAAAAGCAATTTGAACAAATATTTCAAAAATATCTTTATTTCTGAAGTCGTCGGAGTGAACAAACCTGATCCAAGGATCTTTCAATTTGCACTGGAAACCACGGGGGCACACGTACAACAATCATTGATGATTGGAGATAATCTGGATGCGGATGTACGTGGGGCAATGAATGTCGGAATGGATGCGATCTTCTTTAATCCGAACAGTACGGAAAAACCTGAAGATGTACCACACATGATCGTCGATCTGAAAGAATTGCAAGCAATATTATAACAGAAAAGCAGCTTTAAAAGCTGCTTTTTTGTTATAAAGTTCTGTTTTTATTCGGCAGAAACAACCTCCAATAGGCTTCCGGAGCTTTTAGATTTACGAAAGCCTGCGGGTTTCTATTTTAAAACTTTAACGGTTATGTTCTTAAACCAAACATCATTTCCATGATCTTGAAGACCAATCACTCCTGATTTGCTGTCTCCACCTACATGGCTCAGCAACTCAAAAGCCAAAGGCCATTTTTCTTGACTGAATTTACTTTTTTGTAATAGGTCAACCCAAGATTTATCCCATAGGGTATATTCAACGACTTTCACACCATTTTGGAAGTGCTCAACTTTACCATTGTTCACGCGGATCTTCACCTTGTTCCATTCGCCATAAGGTTTGCCATTTTGTGGTTTCGCAGGAATCATATCATACAATGATGTAGACTTACGATTCCCATCGACGCCCATTTTAGCATCTGGATGGTTTTCGTTGTCAAGAACTTGACACTCGGGTGATGAGATATAAATTGGCTGACCTTCGACTTCTTTAGCCAAAAAGAAAATTCCGGAATTTGCTCCTTTTGCTACTTTCCATTCCAATTCCAATTCGAAGTTTTTGAAGTCATGCGCGAAAATCAAATCTCCACCTTCGTCCTTGCCTACATTCGCTCCACTATCAAATTTAATTGCGCCTTCATTGATTACCCATTTTTTTGGAACTACAGTTTTATCATATCCTCTCCAGCCTTCCATGGAAGTACCATCAAAAATAATATATGCTCCGGCCTTATTCTTTTTGAATTTCTTGATATCCACACGTGGCAGATCCAAAATTTTGTAAGCTGGAACTTCTTTTTTTGCTTGCGCCACGGCAGTATTAAGATGTGCAGAAAATGCCATCACTGATACCGCAAGAACTGTTTTTAATAACTTCATTCTTTTTAGTTTTAGGTTTGTTTCAAAATTAAAATTACATATTTGGGCTTAAAAAGAGGAATATTTTTTAATATTCCTCTCCACCACCGTTTATTTCATTTGTCTGTGTTTCTTTCTTCTTCGACTTAATTAGGTCCTGACTACCAAAACGATAAGAGAGCGATAAAGTGACCATTCTCTTCATCCAACGGTGCTCAAAATTAGATATAAGTTGGGAAGTCTCTGTCACACCATTCATCTTCCGTGAGTTAAACAGGTCTCTAACATTCAGCATAATCGAAGCTTTCTTCTTAAATACATCTTTTTTCAACGCCACATCCACCCCTTTCATCGCATTCATCTGTCCTTGGGCCATGACGCGTGACGAATTGTATTCTCCTCTCATTTGAGCAGAGAAAGTAGGTGTAAGACGATAATTGGCCGTTAAATTGGCATTATAAGCGAAGTCCTTTCTTTCTTTTATCTCATAGTCTGGATTTGCATTATATTTAATGTGGATCAAATTAAGATTAAATGTAAAGTCAAAATCTTTCGTTGCATTCACCTTTGAAATAAACTCAAAGCCAGAAAGATTACGACTGGTCATATTCTCCCATCTACTATACGTTCGGCCATCTTCAATATTGTAAACAAAAGGCTGGATAACCTCACTGGCATGATTAAAGTAAGCCGAAGATATTAAATTGACCTTTCCAAAAGTTTTGGCAAAGCTCAACTCTAAACTATGTACATCTTCAGGTTTCAAATTCGGATTTCCCTGACGGTAATTCAAATCATCGGATACATTTAAAAATGGATTGACCTGCCATCCACGTGCACGTTGCACACGACGCGAATAGCTAAACTGAACTTTATCACCGTTATCAGCTACATCATAGGTCAAAAACAATGTCGGGTATAATCTGAAAAAATTCTGCTTTGCTTTGGATTCTTTTTCTACGGCATCCGGATCCTTGGAGAAATAAGTGGATTTGAGTTCAAATTGTTCACCCCGTAATCCAATTTGATAACCAATTTTATCCGTCAGCTTATTTTGATAATTGGCATAGATCGCATGGACAGCACTGGTAAAATCAAAATCATTGCTAACCCTATAGTCTCGTCCATAAATTTCATCGACGATCAAAGTATCGGATACTTGTGTATCAAAAGATTTTCTAATCTGGGAACGGTAGCCGGCCTCAAATTTGCTTGATTCTGAGAAAGGCAACACATAATCCAATTGAAGATTGATATTCTTCCCATCTTCAGAGGTCACATTATTTCGTTGGGTATTTCTCCGTCCATCGGTATAATTTTGCAAAAAGCCATTCGTCCCATCCTCTTTGTCTCTTCCGTAGCTCGCATTCGCCGTCAATTCCTCTCCTTGTCGCTTAAATTGATGTCTGAAATCGGCGTTGAATTCATACCCTAAGTCGTCTTCAAATTGAGTGGAATTACGTACGCTCGTTCCAGTCTCCTGAGATAATTTATAAAACCGATAATCTAAATCCTCTATCCGTTTATTATCTCGAACGCTCAAATTACCCGAAAAGCTCAATGAAGTACGATCAGACATATTATAATCAAATCCGGCTTTGACCGTATGGCTATTTCCCTTCCTTGACGATTCAGATTCACTATAGTTGCGTGTCGTATCGCTTAAAAAGATATTGTCCGTTTTCCCACTGCCAACCATATTGCGTTTATTGAAGTTATAGGATCCGAAATAATTGAATTTCCGGTCACGATAATTCAATGTTATACCAGCCATATAATTATCATAGGAACCAGCAGATGTATTTACTGATCCATTCAGCCCTGTTCGAATATTTTTCTTTAAGACGATATTGATAATCCCCGTCTGCCCTTCCGCGTCATATTTAGATGAGGGATTGGTGATGACCTCAACCTTTTCTATGGAATTAGCCGGAAGACTCTGAAGCAAAGATGTGACATCGTTTCCTGCGAGTGCTGACTCGCGGCCATCTATTAGAATCTTGACACTGCTGGATCCACGCAGGCTCACCGATCCATCTTGATCCACCTGAAGCGTCGGTACATTGGCTAACACATCTGTTGCTGTTCCACCCGCACTGACCAAGCTCTCGCCCACGTTAAAGGTTTTGCGGTCAATACCAATCTGCATCGCAGGCACTTTCCCTTCGACTACAACCTCCTCCAGCAGTTCACCTGTTGAATTTAAACCAATCCGTCCAAGGTCTTTGCTCTTGGACGCAACCACATCTACCCCTTCAATGGTATGCGTTTCATAACCTACGTAGCTGATACGAACATTATATTTACCCGGCTTAATATCGGAAAATAAAAGAAATCCTTGGTCTACGGACTGCCCTCCTTTGACATAACTATTGTTACTGGCATCTAAAAGTGCGGCACTGGCAGATGAAATTGGTTTGGATGTTTTGCTATCGATCAAGATAGCTTTGATTTGACCGGTTTGTGCAAAAGCCACAACCGGCAGAAGAAATACAAGTAATAAAAATTTAAACGATTTAGCGTTAAATAACATGAGAGCTTCAGCTTAGTTTATAGTTCAGTGCAAATAAAACTAAAACTTAGAGACAAACTTGAAGCGTAACCACATTATTACGGTAACAAAAAGGATAGTAAATTTATTCCACAGAGACCGTCAAGCCTTCTGCTTTCAAAATCTTACGGTAGATTTCCATCTCTGTAAAAGTACCCTCCAAAACGGCACACTTCCCTTCAGTATGTACTTTCCAGGCAATTTTTTCAGCTTGCTTTTCGGTATATTGAAGGTGATACATCAAACAATGAATCACATGGTCGAACGTGTTCGTTTCGTCATTCCATAAAATCAGGCGATTAGAGTCCTTAACAGACGCTAATATCTCTTCTAACGTAAAGGTTTCTTCAGCAGTTTGGGTACCCATGCTGCAAAAATAGAATATTTTTTTCTAAATTAACGATAATATAAAAGGGAAGAATACAATCAATTAGAGGAATTTATTATGTTTCAGTCAAAAATCGCAGGAATTGGCTATTACGTTCCAAAAAACGTATATACCAACAATGACTTAACACGTTTTATGGATACCAGTGACGAATGGATTCAAGAAAGAACAGGTATCAAAGAGCGTCGCTATGCCGACCGTATCGGAGAAACGACAACCACAATGGGTGTTGAAGCCGCGAAAATAGCAATTGAGCGCGCCAATATCAGCAAGGAAGATGTCGATTTCATCATCTTCGCAACCTTGTCTCCAGATTATTATTTCCCAGGCTGCGCAGTTTTACTCCAACGGGAAATGGGCATGAAAGAGGTCGGCGCACTGGATATCAGAAATCAATGTTCTGGCTTCATCTATGCCCTATCCATAGCAGATCAATTTGTCAAAACGGGGATGTACAAAAATGTACTTGTAGTGGGTTCCGAGAAACATTCATTTGCACTCGATTTTTCAACCAGAGGACGTGCTGTTTCTGTTATTTTCGGTGATGGTGCCGGAGCAGTAGTTGTTCAGCCGACAACCGAAGCTAGCAAAGGCATTTTGAGCACGCATTTACATTCTGACGGTGCGGAAGCAGAAAAGCTCGCGATGTATTATCCAGGAGCATCAAGTGGAATCTGGCTGGATAAAATGCCCGATTGGCCGGAACAGGAATTGGGGGGATTATTGATGACCAAAGAAATGCTTGAAGATGGAACTGCGTTCCCAAATATGGACGGACAGGCCGTTTTCAAAAAGGCCGTTGTAAAGTTCCCCGAAGTTATTCATGAGGCTTTGACAAAGAACAACCTTAAAACTTCTGACATTGACCTGTTGATCCCTCATCAGGCCAATCTTCGTATTTCACAGTTTGTGCAGAAAACCTTAGGATTAAATGAGGATCAGGTCTTCAACAATATCCAAAAATATGGTAATACCACAGCAGCCTCCATACCGATCGCACTATGTGAGGCTTGGGAAGCCGGAAAAATTAAAGAGGGTGATCTTATTTGTTTAGCCGCCTTTGGCGCAGGCTTCACTTGGGGATCCGCTTTAATCAGGTGGTAAAAAAGGATTACTAAGCATAAAAAAGGCGATAATCATAAGATTATCGCCTTTTTTATGCTTTCCCGATTACAGGATTATCCGTTTGATAAAGCTGCCGCTCCAGAGACAATCTCCGTCAATTCTGTTGTAATTGCTGCTTGACGTGCCTGGTTGTACGATAACTTAAGTGATTTTATTAAGTCACCAGCATTCTCAGTTGCTTTATCCATTGCTGTCATACGTGCACCATGCTCAGAAGCATTGGAATCTAAAACAGCTTTGTATAATTGAATCTTGATGGCTTTAGGAATTAATTCTTCGATAATCTTCTCTTTGGAAGGTTCAATGATATAATCCACTTCAGCTTCAATTTTTGCTTTATGCGTGTGTTGTGTGTTTTCCTCCGCAGGTGGTAATAAAGGCAAAATCTGCTCTGCTGTCAACTCTTGAACTGCAGCGTTTTTGAATTGGTTATACACCACTTCAACACGATCAAAATTACCTTCCTTAAATTGTTCCATGATAAATTCTGTCACTACAGAAACAGATCCAAAATTTAAATCAGAAAACAAGTCTGAGTGGTTAGCTATCACATCGAAATTACGCTTCGAATAGAAATCGTAACCTTTTTTACCAATAGCGATGATACTCAAATTGCCTTTCGCATGCTGCTCGGCATATTTGTTAGCGATCAAGTTATTAGTCATCTTGATAGCATTCGCGTTGAATGCCCCAGCCAAACCTCTATTAGAAGAAACAACAACGATCAACACCTTATTTGGCTCACGATCTACTGTGAAAGGAGAATTACTTCCCTCCACACTTGCAGAAACATCAGCCAAAATATCTCTTAGTTTATTCGCATATGGGCGCAATTGTAAGATAGCGTTAGTAGCGCGCTTCAATTTAGCAGCCGAAACCATTTTCATGGCTTTAGTGATCTGCTGTGTTGATGATACCGAGGTAATCCGGTTTCTTACTTCTTTTAAATTTGCCATATTTGTTTTAAGTATCAAGTACCTAGTATTGAGTATTGAGCCTAGTCAATAGACTCAATACCAAATACTCATTACTAATTAATATTTTGATGCTAAATCCTTAGCTACTTTTTCTAATACTGCAGTCAACTCATCAGAGAATTTACCAGCTTTGAACGCTGACAAAACTTCTGGATGACGTTGTTCCAACTGTGTCAAGAATTCTTCTTCAAACTCTCTTACTTTATTTACTGGAACATTACGCAATAAACCTTTCGTTCCAATGTAAATGATCGCAACTTGTTTCTCTACAGAAACTGGAGAGTATTGACCTTGTTTCAAGATCTCAACGTTACGAACACCTTTATCCAATACAGCCTTAGTAGCGGCATCTAGATCAGAACCGAATTTCGCGAAAGCTTCCAATTCACGGTACTGCGCTTGATCCAACTTTAATGTACCTGATACTTTTTTCATCGGTTTGATCTGAGCGTTACCACCCACACGAGATACCGAAATACCTACGTTGATCGCCGGACGAATACCAGCATTAAATAAGTTAGACTCCAAGAAGATCTGACCATCTGTAATAGAGATTACGTTGGTAGGGATATATGCCGAAACGTCACCTGCTTGTGTTTCAATGATCGGAAGAGCTGTCAATGAACCACCACCTTTAACCAAATGCTTGATAGACTCAGGAAGGTCATTCATGTTACGAGCGATATCATCAGAAGAGTTGATTTTCGCTGCACGCTCTAATAAACGGCTGTGTAAGTAGAATACGTCACCTGGGTATGCTTCGCGGCCTGGAGGACGACGTAACAATAAAGAAACCTCACGGTAAGCCACAGCTTGTTTAGACAAATCATCATAAACAATCAACGCTGGACGACCTGTATCACGGAAGAACTCACCGATAGCAGCACCCGCCATTGGCGCGTAGAATTGAAGTGGAGCAGGATCCGCCGCAGAAGCAGCGACTACAACTGTATAAGCCATTGCACCTCTTTCCTCCAATGTGCGAACGATATTCGCTACAGTAGAATTCTTTTGACCTACAGCAACGTAGATACAGAATACAGGTTGACCTGCATCATAGAATTCTTTTTGGTTTAAGATCGTATCGATACAAACCGCAGTTTTACCTGTTTGACGGTCACCGATTACCAACTCACGTTGACCACGACCTACTGGAATCATCGCATCAATCGCTTTGATACCTGTTTGTAATGGTTCAGTTACTGGTTGACGGTAGATAACACCCGGAGCTTTACGCTCAATAGGCATTTCATACAATTCACCTTGGATAGGCCCTTTACCATCAATTGGTTGACCCAATGTATTCACAACACGTCCCAACAAACCTTCTCCAACTTTGATGGATGCAATACGGTTGGTACGTTTAATAGTATCTCCTTCTTTAATTTCGTCAGAAGGACCTAAAAGTACAACACCGACGTTGTCTTCTTCTAAGTTTAATACAATACCTTGTAATCCGTTATCAAATTCAACCAACTCACCGGACTGAACTTTAGTTAAGCCGTAAATACGAGCAATACCGTCACCTACAGCAAGTACGGTACCCACTTCCTCTAGTTCGGCTTCTGATTTAAAGCCCGACAATTGTTCTCTTAGAATTGCCGAAACTTCATCTGGTCTTACCTCTATCATTTTAATTATTATAAGGGGTTTTTTGATTTATTTTACTTCAAGTATCAGAATAACTTAGTTACCCTGATTCAAATATCTTTCTAATTTATTCAACTTACCAGCAATACTTGCATCAATCTGGCGGTCGCCAACATTGACTACAAATCCACCGATCAAACTGCTATCGACTTTATTGTTCAATATCACCTGAGCGTTGGTTTCTTTTGCAAGTACATCTTTCATCGCTGCCAAATTAGCTTCAGAAAGTGGCGCTGCAGATGTAACTGTAGCTTTCACAATACCTTTTACCTCATTATACTCACGGACAAATTCCTGAGCAGTAGCATATACTATTGTACCACGACCTTTGTTGATCATGATCTTAAAGAATGCCAAGATATTCGGATTGATCTTATCTTTAAATAAAGCATCCAATATGTTTTTCTTCTTGTCCAAAGGAACAATAGGATTGGCCAAAACAGCCTGCAATTCCGAACTGGATTTTAAAACAGCAATGAACGAATCCATATCTGTCTTGATGGTCTCCAGTGAGCCTTGCTCGCTAGCCAAGTCAATTAATGACTTTGCATATCTCGATGCTACTTTAAATACTGACATAATTCTATTTCGTAATTTGAGTGACCGGATTAGTTCAATTTAACATCATTCAGCAAATCTGCTACTAAAGCTTCTTGCTTACCTTGGTCCTCAAATTCTTTTGTTAACACTTTACGAGCGATATCCAAAGACAAAGAAGAAACTTGTGATTTTACCTCAGCCAAAGCTTTATTCTTTTGTTCTTCGATCTCCTCTTTCGCTTGAGCAATCATTTTAGCACCTTCATATTGTGCCTGTGTTCTTGCTTCAGCAACAATTTTCTCTTTTAGCTCTTTTGCTTCTTTAAGGATAACATCACGTTCCGCACGAGCCTCTTTAAGCAATTGTTCGTTCTCATTTGTCAAACGAGCCATTTCTAATTTAGCCTTCTCAGCAGCTTCCAATGCATTCGCAATCCCTTGCTCACGTTCATCCAAAGCGTTGACGATAGGTTTCCAAGCAAACTTGCCCAATAAAAAGATCACAACCAATAAGATGATTAGTTGCCAAAAGAACAAACCGTACGAGAACTGATTAATTAATGCTTCCATTTATATACAATTGTAAATTATAATTTTCTTTTGTTTGTATTTTTTTGTTTAAATACAGTCTGCAACCAACCGTTGCAAACTGTATTTAGTAAACTTTTAATCAGCTTGGATTATTTACCTAAGATTAAAGCACCGAATGCTAAACCTTCAACTAAGGCACCAATGATGATCATCGCAGTTTGAATTTTAGATGCTGCTTCTGGTTGACGAGCGATAGCTTCCATAGCTGAACCACCGATTTTACCTAAACCTAAACCTGCACCGATTACGATTAAACCTGCTCCAATTAAGTTGTACATAATAATTATTTTATAAAATTTAACAAAAAAATTCAATTAATGATGTGCGTGTTCTTCAACAGCCATTCCGATAAATAAAGATGACAACATTGTAAAGATAAAGGCCTGCAAAAACGCAACCAGTAACTCCAAGAAAAACAACACTAATGTCAACAACATCGACACCCCGATACTACCACCGACAGTCAACTGTTGTTGAAATAAATATACGATTGCGATCAAACCCATTACAACGGAGTGACCAGCAGTAATATTCGCAAACAAACGCAACATCAAGGAGAAAGGTTTTGTAAACATACCCAACACCTCAATTGGCGCCAAAATAAATTTGAAAGGAACTGGAACACCTGGCATCCAAAAAATGTGTTTCCAATAATCTTTATTAGCCTTAAAGTTGGTAATAAAGAAAGTGAATAAAGCCAAACATAAAGTGACTGTAATATTTCCCGTTACGTTAAAACCTAGTGGAGTCATACCCAACAAGTTTAAAACAAAGATCAAGAAAAACACAGATAAAAGATAAGGCATAAATTCTTTATAACGATGACCAATATTTGGAACAGCCATCTCATCACGTACATATAAAACCAATGGTTCTAAAACACGACCAACACCTTTAGGAAGGTTATTGACACCTTTCTTATATGTTTTAGCCAGACATATGAAACCCCAGAACAATAAGAATGCTGCCAATAACAGGCCCACCACATTCTTTGTAATCGAGAAATCTAAAGGTTTTGCATTCGTAGGGTGATGTGCTTCATCAAAGTTTAAGGTACCTGCAGCGTCCGTTTTATAGATTTTGCCATGGTAAAGTGTATAGTATTGACCGTTTTTCTCCACAACAGACTCGCCATGATGAAACTCGCCAGAAGAAAAAACAACCAATCCATTATCAATAAGAATTACTGGCAATGGAAAACCATAATGTTTTCCTGCTTTTTGATCGGAGAACAAAGAAAAATAATGATCATCCTGTAAGTGATGTTGACTATACTCTTTGATTTCCTCAGCTTGGGTTTTAGGCGCATCCCCATGCGCTTCCTCAGCTGCTTTTAAGGTAAAAGGATTGACAGCAAGAAAAATTACTGCAAATAATAAAAGTGCTCTCTTAAGATTCACCATTTCAGATTACTATTGAATAATAAAAAATTTTGCGCAAAAATACAATTTTATTTGGCATAAATCACCATTTGTTTAAACTTTTTCCAAAAATAGTTTAAACCTTTTTATCTGCTTGATTTAAAGCACTAAAAGCGACATAGACATCCACAAACAGAGAGATAAAAAATACGACCAAAAAGTTATATTCGATAAAGTTATTTTCAAAGGTCTTTAACCCGTCTTTAATATAAATATATCCTGCAACACCTTTCAGGAGCACCAGCCCCAGAAATATAACCCCCAGTTTCTCCGGCATAGACCAATTTGCAAAAAATATCAAGACCGCAACCAGCAACGAAGAACAGAATCCAAAAGTATACAGCCCCACAAGACTGTAGGAGGTTTTGGCCCAGTATTGTTCCATGTTCATTCCGGATATCACTAAATAATGTGCGGTAAAACTTGCCACAAAGACGATCAGCAGTATAAGTATGCTTTTCAAATAACTATTCATTCTTATTAATTTGATTTGCCTGCCTGATGAACTGATACAAGGATACAACCACTCCCAACAACGTCAATCCCTTCATTCCCCATTCACCCGCAATGGCATATTTATTATCTAACCAACTCCCGACCCAATAAAATAAATATATTGTCACGCCCATCTGAATCGGCATGGAAGTAAATACAATCCATTTGTTAATTTTCTTATTGGTTTTCTCCTCTTTCAATTAGCTTATAATAAAAGGTTGACAAATATACATCATAAATCCTTACCCACTACAATCCTAAAACTTTTTGTCCAATTTTAATATCAGGATAATCGATATCTGCCCCCAACAGCATCTTCAGTTCAGAAGATGATTTGTCTGGATTTGCACGAATGACATCAAGGATGCGGTCAAGCTTTTCTTGATCAATTAATTCTGTTGCCTCTACCTCTGTCCCTACAAAATTAATCAGATGCCCATAGATTGTACCAGCGACCATCCCACGCTTGCTCGCAATATCAGCGATAGTCATCCCCTCTTTAAACATTTCTAACGAAATATCCTTTGTATCCAGCTTTTTAGCTCCTTCTTCGTCAGCGCTTTGTGCGGCCAATTCATCTTTTTCTTTTGTCTTGACCTGAGCAGCTACATCAAGCATAGCTGTTTGAAAATCTTCTCTTTTGGATAGCGTTTCGGCAATAATTAGACAATGTTGCAACTGCTCACGTTTCCGCTTATAATCCAACAATATTGCTTTCAATTCATCAACATATTTCTTTGTCCGCTTGCGGATCTGATATTCTTCAATATGCTTTGTCAGGGCCGCAATAAGATCCTTATCCATCCGTGGTAAAAACCAATTTACAGCGGCAGTGGAACGCTCGCAAATCAGGTCATAATCAATCGCATCCTTATCCCTAAGGAGATCATAAAGGACAACGATAAATTTGTGGGCCACCTTCTCCTGTGTCTGGAGCTGTTTAACGATCTCCTGAAAAAATTGAACAGCCTGCTCTTTCCCATCGATATTGCGTTCATCCATTGATTTCAGCAATTCCGAAGTTTCCACCAAAAGGCCATCCCACCGAAAACCATTCATCAAAATCTGTCCCAGATAATTTCGTTGGCACTGTTCCAATATTTCGTTAATACTGGACTGGGAATGCGCTCGTTGCGCAAACTCGACCACCTGATAATCTGTACGAATGGCATAAGATGGAATAATGGATTTAAGTACAAGCCCGTCCAAACTCGTCAAACGGCTTAACGCAACATAGACCTGCCCGGCCGCAAACGAGGTACCCGCATCAATAATTGCTTTCTGAAAAGTCAGACCCTGGCTCTTATGGATTGTAATAGCCCAAGCCAGTCGCAAAGGAAATTGAGAAAATGTCCCCAAGATCTCTTCTTTGATTTGATCCTGCCCTTTATCATAATTATAACGGATATTTTCCCAGGTCTCTCTTTTGACTGTCACCTCGTCAGAACCGTCAGGAAAAGTAACTGATACTGTTCCTTGTGTTGTATCAATATGTTTTACCGTACCGATCTTACCATTGTAATACTTCCGCTCATCACCAGAATCATTCCGAATGAACATCACCTGTGCTCCTATTTTTAAGGACAGCGTTTCCTCGGCAGGATAAGATCCTTGCGCAAAGTCATCCTTCACAACGGCTCTTAAATTAAGCATCTTTCCCGACAACGAAGCCAATTTTGCACTGTTGATCTCATCCGCATTCCGATTATGGGATGTCAATGTAATATATTGCTCCTCCTCTTTTGGCACAAAATCCTGTTGGTAATAGCCATTTAAGGTGGTTAGCATTTCACTGGTACATTGATTATTCCGTATCGCATTCAATATTGAAATAAACCCTTCATCCTGCTGACGATAAATTTTATTAAGCTCTAGCATGACCAAAGGGCTGTCCCTTAGAATCTTCGCATTGAAGAAGAATACAGACGAATAATGGTCGCGGAGAATATTCCATTCCGCATCTTTGACCACTGGAGGCAATTGATATAAATCGCCAATAAATAATACCTGCAATCCCCCGAACGGACGCATATCGCGACGAACAGATTGTAATATCACATTGATCGCATCCAATGTATCTGCCCGTACCATCGAAACCTCATCGATAATCAATAACTCAAGTTCCTGTAAAATCGCCCGACGTTGTTTCGTTAGCTTTATTGTACTGAACAAACGCGATTTATTATAAATATGACTATCCTGCTCATCCCAGCGCAACTCATAATCTTCAACAAACGTTCCGAAAGGAAGCCAAAATAAAGAGTGAAGTGTCGTCCCACCAGCATTCATGGCAGCTACTCCCGTTGGCGCAGTAATCGCCATTTTCTTATAGCTATGCTCACGAATATACTTCAAGAAAGTCGTCTTTCCCGTACCTGCTTTTCCTGTAATAAATACATTCTGATTGGTTTGGTTAACAAATGCAACAGCCTGCATAAATGCTGTGTTTTCTCGATCGACTTGAAAATTTGACATATCCTGAAATTAGATTGACCACAAAACTAAGTATTTCATTTTGAAAACATATCCTATCGTTAGATTGTATATTTGATAAAAAAGTATATTTTATTAATGATTTTAGTAAAGCTAAAACGGTTAACTAAAAATATTAATGATTTTTTTCTATATTTAGCTGCTGAATTAATGATCAATAAATTTTTAGAAATTTTATAAGATGGCTATAGATAAAACCGCATTATTTGAAAAAGTGCAAGAGATGTTGACATCCAAAGGATTCAACATTGAGAAGTCGGATGCAGCGCGCCCTTGGGGTGGCTTTTTTGTCATCGACGAATCCCAGGCACAAGAGTTCGCAAATGAGTATTTTGGTGGATTGGATGTTCAGGAGTTAAGAATTTCAGGAAAATTAAGCCCAAAAATTCTGATCGTTGCTCCAGACAAGAGACTTTCTTGGCAATACCACCACCGCCGCGCTGAAATCTGGCGTGTTATTCAAGGCAACGTAGGTGTTATGGTTTCTGATACGGATGAGGAGTCAGTGGTATCTACTTTGAAAGAAGGTGAAACGATCAGATTACGTCAGGGACAACGTCACCGTCTAATTGGCTTGGATGGCTTTGGTATTTTGGCAGAAATTTGGCAACATACCGATGCGAACAACCCTTCAGATGAAGACGATATTGTTCGTGTTCAAGACGACTTTGGAAGATAGAAGTACTTTCTATCTATTCTTCATAAAAGGGCTGTCCACAAATGACAGCCCTTTTTCATTTTCATAGCTATCCCCCTAGATTCGTCATTTTTTCAGATATTGAAATCTCATCTATTGCATCCGTATTTTATTAAGATGAAAATATCAGCTAGGTCTATTCGCCTCATTCTGACCATTAATTAACCTCATGATGATTTCGTTCCAATAAATTAGCTGTCACAATCCTAATTTTTACTATTTTAGTATACATAATAACAAAAATGTCACATGATGAGCAACAACGAAAACCAAAGAAGTTCTGGAATATTAAACAGTCTTAAAAAATTAATTTTCGAAGATGATCAGACGAGCTCTGCCCCTCAATCTCCGGCTTCAGCACCTGCTGCTCCGACACAAGAAAAATTAAATACTCCCACACCAACATATACGTCGGTAACACAGCCTGTAGCAACAGGCAAGACTCCGCCGCCTATTCCTATTACAGCCAACGATGGGTCCACGGATCTCAAAGAAATGAAACTAAAGGTTTATGCCATCCTCGAAAAACTCAATGAGCAGGGTGTCGATTTTTTTGAAGTCTGGAATGCCGCTGCTGCAATGGGAAAAGTAGAAGAAAACACCTTAAAAGCGGCCTATACCTCACTTAAGTTTGTCGATAGTTCACTATCGAAGGAAAAACTTGTGGCAACTGGCACAAATTATGCTAATAAGCTTAAAGAAACCATAGCCAAAGAGTCCGACCAGAAACAGGAGGAAAAGAAAAGGACAGAACAGGACCGAACAATGGAAATTGCGAATTTGAACAGTGAAATCAAAGCATTAACGGAAAATATCACCAAATTGCAAGATGACCTACAGAAAAAGCAGGTCGCCCTGGAACAGATTAATGAGAAGTACGAACCAAAGATCAAAGAAATCGAACAAAAAATAGCAATAGGCAATGCTGCTGTTGGTGAGGTTATTACCGAAATAAACAACGCATTGCATATGATTAATCAATCAATTAAATAACTATAAATCAATGGAAAAAAAAGATCAATACATCAATATTCCTGCTGAAATAAAGACACAACTCCCCATATTTCAAGTTTTGGGAGATCATTTACCCGCACAATTAAAATCTCCGGAAGCAAAAAAGACTGCTTCTACTGTTTTCTTTTGGGCATTACTTTTGGGCGGCGCATTTGCTTTTTTCAAATTCCTTCCCATTATGCTCGAATACGCAGGAAAGAGCATTTTATTTGTTATTTTCAGTATTATCCTGATCACCTTATTGCTTTTAGCTCCTAAGATCATCGCTCTACTACATCGCTTGGGTACCGTGCTACTGTTCAAAGGTGAAAAATCCATTATTAGAAATAATCCCATCGAGACTTTACAATTGCTGTCCCGTGATGCCAAAGACACATTAAAACGTGTAAAGGAGAAGATCAGTAATGTCGACGGTGTTCGCATTGATATGATTCAAAGCGGTGAAACGGCGCAAAAAACTGCGGAAGAAAAGTATACTTATGCGAAGAGGTTTACAGCTGAAGCTGCTAATCTTGATGAAAAATCAAAAGAAGAAGCCAGCAAAAATAATGCAGAGAAAGCCAATGCTTATGCAAGAGATGCCAAGGAGACACGTACCAAAGCTTTTTTGCTAGGTAAAGAAGGGGAATCAGAAGAACAAAATGCACGTAGCTATGTGCAATACGCTAATCAGTTTGCGAAAGTACTGGAAGTCCTCAAAGACAATGAAAGCGCAGCACGTATCTATGTAAGTACATTGGATAGCAGTATTTCAATTATTTCCAAGAAGTTAGAAGCAACACAAAAAATGAAAAATGCAACGGATGGACTTGCCGATGTATTTAATATCAAAGATGGATGGGCTTTTCAGGAAGCAATGAATGCAGCTACAGGTGCTATCAGTCAAAACATTGCTTCGATTAGATCCAACTTGGATTTCTTGGATCAAAACAACAACATCACGGTCGGTGGCGCCCCTTCACAAGGAGAACTGGAAGAATTTATCCGTAAGGTCGACGAACGTAATTTGAAAGTACTCAATGTCACTCAGATGTCTGATGCAAGCTACGAGCTCAAGCCAGAGGAGAAAATCGACAAAGGCTTTACATTACTAGATTAATTAACAAAACAATATCATATTATTCAAAATTATGGAAGAGAAATCGACATGGGCCAGATTAAGATGGCCTATCAAAGCAATTATTATCGCGGTACCTATTCTTGCCATTGGCTATTGGGCGATGCAATCAGGCAAATTCGACACTACCCCAACTGTTAATAGAGCTGATACAACCAGTTTCAACGCACCAGATGCAGCTACCCCAAGCTCTGGAAGCGCACGTTCATTCAATTATCAACCTGAAAAACCGGTTGATGGAGAGTATAAGGGTGTTGTAGAAGTGGGCGCCTCAGGATTCAATTCCTTTGTCGTCAATATGGATAAAGAAAATCGTTGGGAGATTATTTCCAAAGATTTTGGCAAATCCTTTGCTTATGAAGGCTTAGCCAATACCGAAGATATCCGTAAAGGATTAAAAGACTATATCGGCATGATGCTCGATAAGGGTGTAAAATCCAAAAATATCCACTTTGTTATCAGCTCCGGCGCACAGAAAGAACCTAAGACGACGGTGATTAGTTCCGAACTCAGAAAAATGGGGTTTGTTGTTAACTTAGTGACTGCCGAACAAGAAGGAAAACTAGCGCTTAAATCTGTTCTTCCTAAGGCTTATGAAGAAAACTCTTTTGTTGTGGATATCGGTTCGGGCAACACCAAGATCTCCTGGATTGATGGTGATACCAAATCTGAGGAAGCGCCTGGGGCAAAATATTATGAAAAAGATCTAAAAGACGATGCCGTTTATGCGGAAGTGAAAAAATTAGGCGAGAAAATACCTACTGGAAAAAGAGAAGTATGTTTTATCATCGGTGGCGTTCCTTTTGAATTAGCATCTCAGACACGTCAAGGAGAAGAACGGTTTACTGTATTGAACGACCCTTCCTCTTATAAAGCAGAAAAAATAAAAACCAAAAGCGGAGTAAACATCTACAAAGCACTTAAAGACGCTACCAATTGCGATACCTTTGTATTTGACTGGGACGCAAACTTCACGATCGGCTTCTTGCTTTCATTGAATAAATAATTACATTTTACAGCAACAAAAAGAGCTGTACTTTGAAAAAAGTACAGCTCTTTTTGTATCACCATTACAAACCTTAGCCCATAAAGCTCAAAAGATATAATACTAAGAGAATCAAAAGGATCAGGGATACTATTTTCCAGACACTATACGGTCTTTGTCCATAAACCTTGCCATTGAAAGCATTCACCATAATTTGATAACTCTTACCCTTATACTGATAAGCTGAGAGCCAGACCGGCAACAAAATATATTTCAATCTGATCGACTTAAAATCGCTATCGATGGAATCAATGTCCTGTGTATCCCCACCAATATCATCTTCTACCTGTCGCACAATTTCACGATCCATAATAGCACGGGCAGTTCCGGCAGCCACCACATGATCAACACTGAAAGTCTCCGCGATAAAACCACTTAAATACTGTTCATTAAACGGTTTCAGGTAATCTAGATTCCAAGGACCAATTTTGTCCGAAAACTTTTCGGGTAGTGAGGTGGATCCAGAAATAACAATATCTCTAAATCGACTATAGATCCTTCCTGAAGCCGGATACCAGTTCGTGCGGCGCTCTTCATATTCCTCCATTTCACCGTCTGAATTACGTCGTGTCCGTGTTACATAATAATATTCCCCACGGGATCCTTCATAAGAAGAATCTACATCGGAGTCATAGGACCAAAATGGGATATATACCCCCTTCAAACGGTCGTTTCGCGTATTAAAGATTTTTTTGAAATCATTGGGAGCAAACCAGACCTTCCCTGCCCATTGGGTCAATAATCCAAAAGCCTGTTTGTAGTCAACTGTAAAAGGTACAAGTCCGTGGGGTCTGACAATACGTCTTTGCTGATGATCAATAACCAATGGTGATGCACAGAAGGCACAAACATCTGCGGTAACATGCGGATTCAACCTTGAATTAGCGCCACAGTTGCTGCAATGAACAACCTCAGCTAGATAACTATAACGTTCATCTGCTACACCCTCCATCGCTTTACCAAAAACCTTATAATCCGTTGCTTCAATCTCGCCACTTACTGGTATTTCATCCGCAATTTCATTTTTAGTCCCACAATAAGAACATTCCAGATAGGAAGTTCCGGGTTGATAAGTCAAAACGGCACCACAACCTTGGCATTTTAACCTCCGATCTATTTCGGAGGTTTTCTCTTCAAAACTCATACTCGTGATAGCACTTATATCTCTAAACTCCAGGAATTGGTGGCGGGGTCTGTGAAAACAAATCCTTCAATTCTACAACTTTATCGGCCTCAGTCCAGTTATCGAGCCCTTCCTTCCATACTAACGTTGACGTGGTAAGCGTACCTTCACCCACTAATCCACGCAATTGTTCCTGATCGAAAGGTCCCTCCTGCTTGCCTTTTATAGCCAAGTAATAAGCAACGGCCTTGGGTAATGGCGGTGGCCCAGCTGATCCTGCTGCAACAGCTCCCGCACCGGCAACACCAGTAGGGTTATTCCCGTCAAAATTATTCGGTTGGAATACATTGCCCATTTGTCCAACCATCCCAGCACCCAAACCTGCACCAAAGCCTGCGCCAACAATACCACCACTGCTTGGATTTTCCGCTGCTTTCTCCATCGAATTGGCTGCTTGAAATTGCGCATAAGCACCAAGGTTCCCAACCACGCCCATACTACTTCTTTTATCCAGTGCTTTTTCCACTTCTTCTGGAAATGAGATATTCTCAATCAGAAATTTGGTCAAGCTCAATCCGATCTCCTCAAAATCTCCGGTAATTTTTTGTTGAATCAATGCGGAAACTTCATCGTAGTTAGAAGCTAAATCCAACGCTGGAATTTTTGATTCCGCAATAGCATCCATACCTCTTGACACAGCAATATTGCGCAATTGCTCGGTAATATCATCGACAGTAAATACCGGAGTCGTCGCAACCAGCTGTTTCATAAAAACAGGGACATCTTTCACTTGAAAGGAAAAATTTCCAAAAGCGCGAAGACGTATTGGCCCAAATTCAGGGTCACGCAACATAATCGGATTTTTTGTTCCCCAACGTTGATTGACAAACTGACGTAGGTTAATAAAATAGACATCTGCCTTAAACGGGCTATTAAAGCCGTACTTCCAACCTCTGATGGTTGTCATAATCGGCATGTTTTGTGTAGTCAATTCATATCTTCCGGGTTGAAATACATCAGCAACCACACCCTCATTTAAAAAAACTGCCGCCTGCCCCTCACGTACAGTAAGTTGTGCGCCCATTTTTATTTCATTCTGATACCTAGGAAATTTCCATACTATCGTATCAGTACTATTATCGACCCACTCGATAATATCAATAAATTCATTCCTGATTTTATCAAATAACCCCATAAATTTTTCTCTTTACAATTACTTACACTAAATGTAAACATTTCTTGGGAAATCGCCAATTTTACCAATCATATCAGAAACCATAGATATCTAAAAAATTTAGTCTTCCATACCATATATCGTTTTTATTTTTTATACTTTTGTTAGCTAAGTTCTACATAAATTTATGAGTACATATAACGAAGACAGTATTAGGTCCCTGGATTGGAAAGAGCATATCCGCCTTCGTCCGGGAATGTACATAGGAAAATTGGGGGACGGTTCGGCCTACGATGATGGCATCTATGTCTTATTGAAGGAAGTTGTCGACAACTCGATTGACGAATTTGTGATGGGTGCCGGTAAAACCATTGATATTACTGTAAACGAAAACAAAGTTTCAGTACGCGATTATGGCCGTGGAATTCCGATTGGCTCTGTCGTAGATGTAGTTTCCAAAATCAATACAGGTGGTAAATATGACAGCAAGGCCTTCCAAAAATCCGTTGGATTAAATGGTGTGGGTACAAAAGCCGTCAATGCATTATCCAGCCAGTTTACGGTACAATCCTACCGCCAAAATATAACGCGTATCGCGCAGTTTTCCAAGGGGGAATTGGTAAATGACGAACAGAAAGACACTACCCAACGTAATGGTACATCGGTAACATTCTATCCAGATGATTCTATTTTCAGAAATTACAAATACCGTTCAGAATTTGTAGAGAATATGATCTGGAATTATGTTTTTCTGAACTCAGGTCTTACGATCAACTTCAATGGACAGCGATTTATTTCTGAGAATGGATTAAAAGATCTATTAGAAAGGAATATTGACGCCGAATCCATGCGCTATCCAATCATTCACCTACGTGGGGAGGATATCGAGATTGCAATGACCCATGGTCAACAATATGGAGAAGAATATTATTCCTTTGTTAATGGTCAGCATACAACACAAGGGGGAACACATCAAGCAGCATTCCGCGAAGCACTTGTAAAAACCATTCGCGAGTTCTACAAAAAAGAATTTGATGCATCAGATATTCGATCCTCGATTATTGGTGCCATCGCCATAAAAGTACAGGAACCGGTTTTCGAATCCCAGACAAAAACAAAATTGGGCTCTCAGAGTGTAGGCCCAGAAGGCCCAACTGTAAGAGGGTTTATCAATGACTTTCTCAAAAAAGCATTGGATGATTACCTACATAAAAATCCAAGTACTGCCGATGCGCTTCAAAAGCGTATTCTCCAATCTGAAAGAGAACGGAAGGATATTGCAGGGATCAAAAAACTAGCGAATGAAAGGGCTAAAAAGGCCTCTTTACACAACCGCAAATTGCGTGACTGTAAAGTCCATTTCAGCGATAAAAACGAGCGTAACCAAGAAACGACACTTTTCATAACAGAGGGTGACTCCGCTTCAGGTTCGATCACCAAATCACGTGACGTACAGACTCAAGCCGTTTTCAGCTTAAAAGGAAAACCGTTGAACTCTTATGGCATGTCCAAAAAGATCGTTTATGAAAACGAAGAGTTCAATCTCTTGCAGCACGCCCTAAATATTGAAGATGGGTTAGATGGACTACGTTATAATAATATCGTTATCGCTACAGATGCTGATGTCGATGGAATGCACATCCGTCTTCTGTTATTGACCTTTTTCTTACAGTTTTTCCCTGATTTGGTCAAAGCGGGACATGTATCTATTCTCCAAACACCATTATTCAGGGTTCGGAACAAAAAAGAGACGATCTACTGTTACTCGGATGAAGAAAGACAAAAAGCAATTGCAAAACTAGGAGCTAAGCCTGAGATCACGCGATTTAAAGGTTTAGGCGAAATATCGCCCTCTGAGTTTGGACTCTTTATCGGAAAAGATATCCGTCTTGACCCCGTTATTTTATCAAAAGACAATAAAATTCAACAACTATTAGAATATTACATGGGCAAAAATACACCAGATCGACAAAAACATATTGTCGAAAATCTACGTGTAGAAGTAGACCTTGAAGAAGAACTAACAAAAAAAGCGGGTTAAATTAACCCGCTTTTTTGCGACCTACGACCAATATTTCATGCACAACCAAACCTTAATTCTGATCCAATGTCAAGATGCCGTTGGATTGGTAGCCAATATTTCCAACACCCTAGCCCAGTATCAGCTTAACATCATTACCATGCGGGAATATGTTGATGAGGAGGCGAACAAGTTTTTTGTCCGCGTTGTCTGCAATGGTCTTTTTCCTGATCAAACACAGCTCGCCAATTCCCTAGCCAACGTACTTCCTCCCTCAGCTCAGATTCAAGTCAACCCCAGCAATCGAAAGAAAATTGTTGTTCTCGTAACCAAAGAGCACCACTGTTTAGCAGATATTCTTGTCCGGCAACATTTTGAAACCTGGGGAGCAGAAATACAGGCTGTCATTGGTAATTATGATACTTTACGTTCGTTTACGGATAAATTTGAGATCCCATTCCATTATATTTCGCATGAAGGTATATCGAAAGAAGATTTTGAGACACAATTGATTACCCAAATCAAACAATACGATTTTGATTATATTATTCTCGCAAAATTTATGCGGATCCTCTCCCCCCTATTTGTTGCAACATTCGAAAATAAGTTGGTCAATATTCATCATTCATTTCTGCCTGCATTTATCGGGGCAAACCCTTACAAGCAGGCACATTCTCGAGGTGTAAAAATCATTGGCGCGACAGCACACTTTGTCACGGACCAGCTTGATGAAGGCCCTATCATAGTTCAAGATATTCGTCATGTCAATCATACCTATACAGTCAAAGATATGGTTACTGCTGGGAAGGAGATTGAAAAAGCAGTTTTAAGTAGAGCGATCCGCTTATTGAGTGAAGACCGCGTGATGCTCAACGATTACAAAACGATTGTATTTGAATAGTGATCACAATCACCACTTTACACGTATAGTCATTATTTTTTTATCGCGTTATTCTTGATTATTTCGTAAAAGAACTATTTAAGAATGACGCACACTTTCCATATCCCTGTATTAGGACTTGCTTTTTCAATAGACTCAGCAATCAAAGTTGCCCGCTATGGCATCTCAACGGTCATGTCTATTGTAGACGATGAGCTCATAGAGCGCATCCGGGCATATTACTGCAAACTTAACCAACTAGCCTATAACCCCATTTATAAGCACGAAGAAGATTATAGGGCCAGTCGAATCACCGCTTATCTTGACTTGGTCAAGACTTTAGTAGAACAGCAGATGGAAACGCTAAAGCAGCAAACTTTTACAAAGGATTCTGATCTAACAAAATATTTTCAGTTATTGCCGGAATCTCATCCTGCTAGACCAATCTATCATGCCATGGAAATTGAGACCAATACCAGTATCAAGCGGCAGTTACAAGAACTATTGGTCGGCTATGTAAACCCCGGTGAAATCGATGTCAATATTATGTCCAAAGTGGATAAACTGAACTTCAGAAATAATACTGCCCTAGATCAAAAATATTCAGATGCATCAGCTGCACTACGTGGATTCGCCAATTCCTCATTACATTCTGCTGTTATCCTATCAGCGGGAATGAATCCTCATTTATACGCCTATTTGGCCGAATTATCAGCATTCTTTCCAAAAGCTGACAGCACGTTTGACAAAAAGGTTGTTTTGAAAGTCAGCGACTTTAGATCATCGCTTATCCAGGCAAAATATCTAGCAAAAAAAGGTGTTTGGGTATCTGAATTCCGGGTAGAGTCTGGATTGAATTGTGGTGGGCATGCATTCGCTACTGATGGTTTTTTATTAGGTCCCATTCTTGAGGAATTCAAAGAGAAAAAAGAAAACTTAAAAATTGAACTCTTTACAATTTATCAGGATTATTGGGCATCCCAAGGTGTACTATTAACGGTTTTGCCTCCAATTAGGTACACTGTACAAGGCGGAGTAGGGACAGCTATGGAACACCGGTTTCTACTGGATTACTATGAATTTGATGCCGTAGGTTGGGGTTCTCCATTTCTAATGGTTCCAGAAGCTACAACTGTAGACAATGAAACACTGAAAGCACTAGAGGAAGCTGAGAAAACAGATTTCTATTGCAGTGGAGCATCGCCTTTAGGAGTACCATTTAATAATTTTAGACCAAGCAGTGCCGAAAAGTTACGATTGGAACGCATCAAAAAAGGGAGACCGGGTAGCCCCTGCAAAAAGGAATATCTTATCGCTAATCGTGAGTTCGGAGAAAAACCGATTTGTACCGCTTCGCGCGCTTATCAGCATCAAAAGATCCAAGAACTGCAGGCGCAAGAACTTACCGTTGAAGAATATAATAGGTCATTCGATACCATCACCGAAAAAACCTGTCTCTGTGAGGGTCTGGCAGCTCCTGCCTATCTCAAATACGGCATCCAACAAAATAAAGAACAGGCTGCTGTTTCTATTTGCCCCGGACCGAATCTGGTTTGGTTCAAAAGACAGTATTCTTTAAAACAGATGGTTGATCATATTTATGGTCGGGGTTCTATCCTAGAGCATTCAGATAGACCATTTGTGCTAATCAATGAATTAGACCTTTACATCGATCATATTCAAAAGTACGTCGAGGACAATAAAGACTTCCTCAATGACAAAAAAATAAAATATATCACTAAGTTCAAGGCGCAATTACAGCTAGGGATAGATTACTATCATAATCTACAAAATAAACTCCTTTGTATCCCTAAAAGTACCCTGGAAGCCATACCATTACAATTGGAACTTGCTATGATCCGTTTAAATAATGTTCGTATTTAGGTACCATATCTATTCATGCTAAAAATAAACGCGGCAGGTCTTGTAGACCTGCCGCGTTTTATGTCATTAAGTACTTTCGTTTATTCAACAGCAAGATCTACTTTGCAATTTTACGAAATTTCCCAAAAACGCCCAGCGGTAATTTCGGCCCTGCAGTAGCCTGTAGAAAAAGTTCTCCAATCTCTAAATTCTCTACTTTCGGAAATGCAGTTTTTATCAGATTCTCAACAATAACAGAAGAGAAACCTAATGAATAGGTATTTAAGATCAAGAAATGCTCCGTAGGATCCAGCAATTGGACAACCTCAGTCATCATCTCCATGATATGATCTTCAAGCTTCCATTTCTCTCCTTTTGGTCCATGTCCATATGCTGGTGGATCCAATATGATACCATTGTAAGTATTTCCACGTTTTAGCTCACGCTTGACAAACTTCAATGCGTCCTCAACCATCCAACGAATATTGTCGAGATTGGAAATCTCCATATTTTCATTGGCCCAGGTCACAACCTGCTTAATGGAATCGACGTGTGTTGTATCTGCTCCTGCAGCCTTAGCTATTAATGAAGCACCACCTGTATAAGCAAAAAGATTTAAAACTTTAGGCTTTTCAGTCTTGAAGGAACGAACAGATTCCGAAATATAATCCCAATTGACAGCCTGTTCAGGAAATATCCCAACATGCTTAAACGAGGTAAGGCCCAACCTAAACTTGATCGCTACATCATCGTTTTTATATTGGATATGCCAACGATCTTGAATCTTCGGATTTTTTTTCAACCATTCTCCAGAGGTAGCTGAACGCCCCTTGAACTTGATATGATAACGTTTGTTCCATTCTGCATCGCTCAAAGCCTTAGGCCATACAGCTTGTGGTTCGGGTCTGATTAATATAAGATCTCCAAAACGTTCTAATTTTTCAAAATCACCACAGTCAATGAGCTCATAGTCCTTCCAATGTTGTGGGGTCAATAGTTGTATATTCGTTGTTGCCAAAATCAAAATTTTCCGACAAAACTAAGCTAAATTTCTTTTATATTGAAATTTAGCGTTCGCCCATCTTACTTAAAAATAACATTCGTAAGATTAAAACATATAAAAATTCCATGTAAATCAATAAAGACACAATCTGTACAAAAAACAGCTAGTGATTATAGATTTCAATCATAGGCTTCCCTTTTTAGTATTTATAGTCCCATAGAGGCCTTTGCACTTTTCATCAACGGGCTTGCAAACACAAAATTATTTAATTCTTCTACATCTGACCGCATCATATCTTTATTGGATCCCTCCCAGAATTTCTGCCCTTGATATAAAAACAAAATATATTCACCAATTCCCATAACCGAATTCATATCATGGGTCACAACGACTGTCGTACACTTTAATTCTTGCGTAATTTTAAGAACCAGCTCGTCGATTACGATAGAGGTTTCAGGATCTAAACCTGAGTTGGGTTCATCACAAAAAAGATATTTGGGATTCATACTGATTGCACGCGCAATGCCTACCCGTTTTTTCATCCCTCCAGATAACTCCGCGGGGAACAACTTGTTGCGTCCCTCTAAATTAACTTGTTCCAAACAATGGTTCGCACGGTCCAATTTCTCAGATTTAGACATATCTGTGAACATATCTAGAGAGAACATAATATTCTGCTCGACTGTCATTGAATCGAATAAGGCCGAATTTTGGAACAGCATACCTATTTCTTTCCGGATGGGCACGCGTTCCTCAAAATTCATCCGCGTGAAGTCCGTTTGGTCAAACAACACTTTTCCTTTTTCCGGATGATGTAATCCGACGATACATTTTAGTAAGGTACTTTTTCCCGAACCAGATCCACCAATAATTAAACTCACTTTTCCAGGTTCAAAATTTGCACTGATCCCCTTTAAAACATGGTTATCACCGAAAGACTTATTAATATTTTCAATTTGAATCATATGATCTTTTTAAAGCATTAATGCTGTAATCACATAGTCTGCCGCCAGAATAGTGATACATCCAACTACAACAGCTTCAGTGCTCGCTTGTCCTACTTCTAAGGCCCCTCCCTTCACTTTATAGCCTTTATATGCCGATACGGAAGTAATAATAAAGCCAAATACAACAGCTTTTACAAGTGCTACGGTCACTGTAAATCCATTAAAATTATCTTGAATACCTAAAATATAATCCGCTGGAGTTACAGCTCCGGAAAGAGAGCCACCTAATAGACCACCTACTAATGCACAGACTATGGCGATAATAACCAGCATCGGAATCATAGTCACTCCTGCCAATATTTTAGGCAATATGAGATAACCCGGAGCATTTATCCCCATAATCTCCAAAGCATCAATCTGCTCAGTCACGCGCATTGAACCGATTTGGGAAGAAATCGATGAGCCAATTTTCCCCATCAGTACCAATCCTGAAATCGTAGGTCCTAGCTCCAAAATATTTGAATCCCTATTGATGGAACCAATAATTGAATTGGGAATTAGATCGGAAACCATCTGAAAAGCGATCTGCATGGTCATTACTGCTCCAATAAACGTGGAAATGATCACAATAAGTCCTAAAGATCCTATACCGATATCAGTCATTGTCAGCATGGTCTCTTTCCAATAGATACGCCCCTTCTCCGGCCTTTTAAAGACTGACTTAAGGAGTATTAGATATGCACCAATGTGATGAAAAATCATATTATTAATTTAAATTCTATATATTATACACACCAATCTTGATGTTTGGTGCGTGTATCCACTAAAGGTACTTAATTCCAACAAATATATAAACAAGCGAAAACCTAAAAAGTAGGAGAAAAACAAAATTACTTACCGATCAATTACTCACATTTACCGAATTTTTATGTATAATAGCCTAATCTTTCGTGCAGTGTCTAACAAAGCGATTTACTTTTGGGATATATAACAAACGGAATTAGTCATGAACACACAACGTATAACAACTGGAATTACAATTCTTTTTATAGGGATTGTCTTATTATTATCCCAACTTAACAGTATTTCCTTTAATTGGGTAGGAATTTTCAGATATTGGCCATTATTTATTGTCCTCGCTGGAATCCGTATGCTGGTCCCTAAGGATCAACAAATAGGACAGTTTATTGCTATCGGTGCTACTGTAGTTATCCTGGGCTTTCTTACATATATCGGACTATCTACCCCAAAAGAACCTCTTTTGACGCAATTACTAAAAAACAAGGGGGTACAGATCGATATGGACGATCCAAATGATAAGACCAACTATACAGCACAAAAACTACAAGTCCCTCTAGATGATAAAATCAAAAGCGCAAATTTAAACATCGATTTAGGAGCTACATCCTTAAAAAACGATACTGCAACTACATCATCAATTTTCACCGCATACAATACCTCTAGTGAATATCTTTTGGGTATGACTACACATGGTGAATCTTCAGATAAAATTGATATTAACTTAAAAGGTAAATTCAAAGACAAAGATTTTAATAGCAAAAATAACAATACCTACATTGCACTCAATCCAAATATCGTATGGAAGCTAAACTTTGATATTGGTGCAATTGATGCCAAATTAGATCTTTCACCGTATAAAATTGAGGTATTGGATATTGATGCCGGGGCGACAAGTCTAAAATTAAAACTTGGACAACCTTTAGCAACAACAAAAATATCCATGGATGCTGGTGCATCTTCGATCGAAATTGCGATTCCAAAAAATGCAGCATGTCGTATCACCAGTGATAATGCCTTATCATCTACTTCTTATGAAGGCGATTTCTTAAAAATGGATGGTATGGTAAAATCAACAAATTATGATGCAGCGACTGAAAAATTTGATTTTGACATCAATGGTGGAATTGCTTCAATAAAAATTAGAAGATATTAATTGACAGTGATTTTTTAGTCAAGAAAAGCTAACTTTGTGTTATATATGAACACAAGTAATATGTTGACTTTACCAGGGATCTATTGCAATTCCAAGGTAGAATATTCGAGATGGAAAACAAGGGAAATTCAGATCGGTGATATCCCTATGGGTGGAGACAACCCGATCCGCATTCAAAGTATGACTACTGTGGATACAATGGATACACTGGGCTCTGTAGAACAGACTATTCGAATGGTAGAAGCAGGTTGTGAATATGTTCGTATCACTGCGCCAAGTATAAAAGAAGCTCAGAATCTTGCAAATATAAAAAGTGAACTTCGAAAAAGAGGTTATAACGTACCCTTAGTTGCAGATATCCACTTTACACCAAATGCTGCTGAAGTTGCCGCCCGAATCGTTGAGAAAGTTCGGGTAAACCCAGGCAATTATGCCGATAAGAAGAAATTTGATCTGTTGTCATATACTGAAGCAGAATATAAATTAGAACTAGAACGTATCTACACGAAGTTTACCCCACTGGTAAACATTTGCAAAGAGTATGGTACTGCTATGCGGATTGGCACAAACCATGGTTCTCTTTCAGATCGGATCATGAGTCATTATGGGGATACTCCTGAAGGAATGGTAGAATCCGCCATGGAATTTATCCGGATGTGCGAAGATCTCAATTTCTATAATCTATGTATTTCAATGAAATCTTCCAATCCGCAAGTAATGGTCAAGGCCTACCGCTTGCTGGTTGAAAAGATGGTTTCTGAAAACATGAACTATCCGCTACATCTTGGCGTGACAGAAGCTGGTGATGGAGAGGATGGTCGTGTGAAATCTGCAGTAGGAATAGGTACACTTCTAGAAGACGGGCTTGGAGATACTGTAAGGGTTTCTCTTACGGAAGAGCCTGAACGCGAAGCCCCAGTAGCAATAGCTTTGGTCAATAGGTATAGTCAGCGAAAAACCACTCTGGCCAATCAACCGAAAGAAGAAATCATACAACTCTCAACAGATAGCCCAACTGTTCCCTATCAGAGCCAAGAGGTCAATACCTTCATCGGCGGTTCCCTCGTTCCCAGAATCATAACAGATATCTCGAATGAAAATCTGAAAGACGCCCAAATTCTTACAAAAGTTGGTTACCGTTATGATATCCTTTTGGATAAATATCATATGGGTGAGCAATCCGTAGATTTTGTTTATCTAGGGGATCATTTGCCTTCATTTAATATGCCTGCAAATTTAAAACAGGTCTATAATTTTGAGACATGGTCCAACCTTAAAGACAAGACAAATATCCATCCACTCTATACGCTGGAAGAGTTTGTACATGTAGACAATAAGGATAGTGTGTTGAATATGGTAAAAATTCATAATACGGATTTAACGAGCTCGTTATTTGAATCATTACTGTTAGACAAGACTGTTGTATTTATATTAGAAACCGACCATACACACGGAATGGCCGATCAGCGGCAATTTTTCCGAAATCTGCAAGAAATCGGTATTGATAATCCTGTCATTATCAAAAGATACTATCGTAAAGAGGATTTTTCAGGTCCTATGGGCGAGTTTATGAACCCTGAGGAGCCTATCTCGAAAATACAGTTATATGCTTCCACAGACATGGGTGCATTGTTAATTGATGGTTTAGGTTCGGGCATATGGATTGATTCTCCGGCGACCCCGTTAGAGAACATTGCGTCTCTTTCCTTCGGAATATTGCAAGCAACCCGCTCAAGAATATCAAAAACAGAATATATCTCTTGCCCAAGCTGTGGAAGAACATTGTTTGATCTTCAGGAAACCACTCAAATGATTCGGAGTCGCACCAATCACCTCAAAGGCTTGAAAATTGGCATTATGGGTTGTATCGTGAATGGCCCCGGTGAGATGGCTGATGCAGATTATGGATATGTAGGAGCTGGTCCTGATAAGGTAACCTTATATAGAGGCCAAGAAGTCGTCAAAAAGAATGTCAGTTCAGCACAGGCATTGGACGAATTGATCAAGATCATCCAAGATGATGGGCTATGGATTGATGAAGTACAAGAATAAGCGATAATATAATAAGGAAGGGGATCAAATGATCCCCTTCCTTATTATATTGTAAATTCATTTTTTTTTATCAATTGAGTCTTCTCGTCATACTTAGCGGACAGAAAATCTTTTTACCACAGTCTCAGATCCAGCAACAACACGCACAAAATAAAATCCAGTTGTCAATTTGCCACCATGTTCAAAAGAAAGATTCTGAACACCAGCGTCAAGATTTCCATTCATCAGTTGTAGAATTTCATTACCTAAAGCATCCATGACTTTAATAGACACACTAGATGACTTTGCCAATTTAAAGGAAAGATTGACTTGTTCTGCAATCGGATTATAAAATACTTTAACGTTATTGATCAGTTTCTCAGTATCCTTAATATTGTTATCTCCAAATCCCTCATTACCGTTCCAAGTAGCTTGCAAAAAAGTATGGTCATCAGGAGACTTCGCATACACTCGACCTACCCCGCTGCACAAGGTCAGTGTGGTAATAAGTGTTAAATAAGCTGCTTTAAGTAGATTTCTCCCCATAGTGTTAAATTAGACTTCAAATATTGGTTACGGTTTAATCAAATATAACGCTAACTATTTGAATTATCAACAACAAAGTTAGTATTTTGTTTAAAATTTTTTGAGGTAAAGTAGGGATCGATAGATTCTTTTAACAAATTTTAACAGCTATTGCGCATGTCAAATGAAATGCTAAAATTTGGCGCAGCAAATGTACCTGCTTAAAGTACGGACAAAAAGTCTATTTTTGCATTATATTTTGAAATAAAATAATAATTAAATGACAGATAACAGTCATCACAACAGTATCAATAAGGTGAGTGTCGCCGGATTATTGATCAGTTTAGGAATCGTGTTTGGAGATATCGGCACCTCGCCGCTATATGTTTTCAAAGCAATCATGGGACAAGGTGCCATTCAAAAAGATCTTGTTTTGGGAGGCCTCTCCTGCGTCTTTTGGACACTTACCCTGCAAACAACCATCAAATATGTCTGGATCACCTTACGTGCGGACAATAAAGGCGAAGGTGGAATTCTTTCACTTTACTCTTTGGTTCGCAAACGAGCACCATGGTTGATTTTCCCAGCAATGATAGGTGCAGCCACATTGCTAGCTGATGGGATGATTACACCCGCTATCACAATATCTTCTGCGATAGAAGGTTTAGATATCAAATTTCCAGGTCTTCCAACGGTACCAATTGTTGTAACGATTATTTCTTTACTTTTTATTATTCAACGATTTGGCACTTCTGTTGTCGGAAAAGTATTCGGCCCGTTAATGACAATATGGTTCACGATTATTGGAGTTCTTGGTCTGTCCCATATCCATTTGGCCCCAGAAGTAATGAAAGCAATTAATCCGTATTACGCCTTTCATATCTTAATAACCTACCCACACTCTCTACTCTTGATCGGTGCTGTATTCCTTTGTACAACAGGTGCTGAAGCCCTATATTCAGATATGGGACATTGTGGTAAGGCAAATATTCGCATTAGCTGGATTTATGTTAAGATCACACTGATATTAAACTATTTTGGTCAAGGAGCCTGGTTATTAACACAGGAAGGTCATGTCTTAGGCGGAGCAAATCCGTTTTACTCCATTATGCCAGATTGGTTTATCGGTTATGGTATTGCTATCGCAACTATTGCAGCCGTGATCGCCAGTCAGGCCATGATCTCGGGATCCTACACCTTAATTTCAGAAGCTGTACGTTTAAACATCTGGCCCAAAGTTGCTATCCGCTATCCTAGTGAGCATAAAGGTCAATTATATGTCCCGTCAATCAACCTTATTCTTTGGATCGGTTGTATGATCGTTATCTGGGTTTTCGAAGAATCAAGCAAAATGGATGCAGCCTATGGTCTTGCCATCAACCTAACAGTACTGATGACAACCGTTTTAATGGGTTATTTCCTAGCCATGAAAAAAGTCAACCGCGTACTCATTGGGATTTTCCTAGTGGCGTATTTTGTGATAGAATTGACATTCCTGATCGGTAATGGTGTAAAAATTGCCCATGGCGGTTGGTTGACACTTTTATTAGCGATTGCCTTGTTTGGTACAATGTACTGCTGGTATACCGCGCGCAAGATTAAAAATCGTTTTGTTAACTTTATCAATATCAATAAATATTATCCGATTATATCGGAATTGAGCGAAGACAAGTCCGTTCCACCCTTTGCGTCACATTTGGTATACCTGACCAGTGCAAATTTCAAATCTGAAATTGAAGCCAAAATTATTTACTCCATCATTAATAAAAAACCTAAACGCGCTGACGTTTACTGGCTGGTACACGTAGATGTTATGGATCATCCCCACACCAGGGAATATTCCATTGATCAACTGATCCCTGGAAAACTTATACGGATTGACTTCAAATTGGGTTTTAGAGAAGAACAGCGTATTAGCCTACTCTTCAGAAAAGTAGTTGAAGAAATGGTAAAAAAAGGTGAAATTGACATCACAAGTCAATACGACACACTCCGTAAACATAATATTCCAGGAGATTTCAAATTTGTTGTACTGGAAAAGGTATTATCCAAAACCAACCAGATGTCATGGATCGAAAAAGTGATTATGGACATTTATGGATACCTGAAAAAAATGAGTTTATCCGAAGAAAAGGGATTTGGTCTAGATTCCAGTTTCGTCACGATTGAACGAGTTCCACTGAATTTCCCCCAGACATCGGAGGTTCATCTCATACGAAAAGATTAAGTCTTAAAAGGTGGTGCAGAAGCATCACCTTTTTTATTCAATAGAATTGCATTACTTTTGTTGCAAATATTATATCATGGCAGACGCTAATCCAACAAAGAAATTACACCCTCGAAATAGACATCTCGATAATTACAATTTTGATGAACTTAGCAAAATCGAACCTTCCTTAAAAGATTTTGTTACAGTAAATGCTTATAAGCTCAAAACAATTGATTTTAACAACCCCGATGCTGTTAAGGTTTTAAATCAAGCACTTCTAAAAAAACACTACCACATCCAACATTGGGATATCCCAAAGGAAAATCTATGCCCTCCTATTCCAGGTAGAGCAGATTATATCCATTATGTTGCGGATGTTCTTGCCAGAGATAATAACGGGGAAATTCCAAAAGGAGGAAAGGTACGGGTGCTAGATATTGGTGTGGGAGCCAGTTGTATCTATCCCATTATTGGTCACCAAGAATATGGCTGGAGTTTTGTTGGTTCAGAAATCATAAAAAAAGCATATAAAAACGCGATTGAAATTACGCGTACAAATGTGAGCTTAAAAAAGAACATCCAAATACGATTACAGAACAATCCAAAAGCGATTTTCAAAGATATCATCCTCCCAGATGAAAAATTTGACATGATCATCTGCAATCCACCTTTCTTTAGTTCGCAGACAGAAGCATTACAACAATCCGTACGTAAAGCTACAGGTATAAAAAATGCTAAATTAGATGAGAATACCGTTGTCCAAACGTTCTCAGGACAAGGAAGTGAACTTTGGTGTGATGGCGGCGAGAAAGCCTTTTTGACACGCATGATATTTGAGAGCCAATTCTACAAAGATCAGGTTAAATGGTTCTCCTCATTGGTTGCCCATCGTGAAGACGTCCGTTTTCTACAGCATAAGTTAAAGAAAATCAATGTAAAAGAGTCCGAAGTTATCCGCATGGAACAAGGTAACAAAGTAAGCCGAATCCTTTTGTGGAGATTTTAATCGGTAAAAATTTTTAAAAGGAAAAGGAGCTATTGCAAAACAACAGCTCCTTTTCCTTTTAAAAATAGGGGACGCTATCCCTCAATAGATACTGATTTATTGAGCTTAGAATGTTTATAGCCATACATAAAATACACACCTAAACCAATGACCAACCAAATCACAAAAATAATCCAGTTACTTGCACCAAGCTCCGTCATCAGATAAAGATTAATCAATATCCCGATAACAGGTAAAAGCGAAAAATTCATTTTAAAACTATAAATACCCAGACCCAACCATGTTAGCCAAAAAATGATCACTAACATTTTATGTTCTACTATTTCCAAAATGGAAAGCTTCTTCCATTCGTCCAATGTATCTTTTCCATAGATTCCTATCAAGACAGTCGCGATGATGAGTCCTGCTCCAACAACGTATTTACCATTGATGTAGGGAACCTTAAATTTGGATTTGGCCGATAATCCCGAATAATCCATATACAGTACACCCGCGCAGACTAAAATAAACGCGAAGAACGTACCAACGCTCGTCAAATCAACAAAGAAGTCCATCTTGAAAAATAAAGAAGGAATCGCTACGACAAGACCTGTTACAATTGTCGCAAAGGAAGGTGTTTTATATTTCGGGTGAATAGTCGCAAATTTCTTCCATAATAATCCATCCCTACTCATTGTCATCCAAATCCTTGGTTGAGCCAATTGATAGACCAGAAGGGCACTGGTAATAGCAATAACAGATGTTACTGATATAACCCCAGCCATATGGTCAAATCCAACATACTTAAACACAAAAGCCAAAGGATCCTTGACATTAAGTTCAGTATAATTTACCATCCCTGTCAACACCAAAGTAATAGCCACATAGAGTACTGTGCAAATCAATAAACAATAAATCATTGCTTTAGGTAGATCGCGTTGTGGATTTTTACATTCCTCGGCAGTTGTTGAGATCGAATCAAATCCGATAAAAGCAAAGAATACTGCCGCCACACTTCCAAGTACCCCCTGTAGGCCATTTGGTGCAAAAGGAGTCCAATTTTCGGGCTTCACGTAAAAGATTCCACCAAAAATTACCGCCAAGATTATCCCGACCTTGATCATAACCATAATCATGCTTGCTTTTTGGGATTCCTTAATACCTATATAAACGAGCCAAGTAACCAAAAAGGTAATTACCCCTGCTGGTAAGTCAAATATAATAGGCATTCCTCCGATCCGTGGCGCACTGTTAAATGCAGCAAGTCCATGCTGATCAATAGCCGTAAGACTTGACATCCCATGCTGATTCATTTTATCCACAGCATCATATGCATACCCTGGTGCCATCGAAAGCCAAGCAGGCATGTGCAGCCCAAACCCTTCCAGCATAGAAACAAAATATTGCGACCAGGAAATAGCTATTACCGTATTTGAAACCGCATATTCTAATACCAACGCCCAGCCAATAATCCAAGCAAACAGCTCACCAAAAGCCACATAGGCATACGTATAAGCTGATCCCGAGACAGGTACGGTACTGGCAAACTGTGCATATGCAAGTGCTGTAAACACGCACGCAAAAGCAGTAAAAATAAATAGAAGAGAAACGGCTGGCCCACCTTCATAACTCGCTAATCCGATGGTGCTAAAGATTCCAGCGCCCACAATAGCGGCTATACCCAATGAAACCAGATCGGTTACCCCCAAAACCTTCGCGAGGCCAGTTCCACCCTCCTTTTGGGTATCCAGTAGGATCTGATCAACACTTTTCTTCCGAAAAAGTCTATGTGACATGTAATATTAGTTTTATACGTAAAATTATGCGAAAATAAATATTTTCAAGGTCTTATACTATTGGTATTTTTTGGATAGACTATTTAAAGTCGACCAACTCATAATGAATATATTGATAAATCTCTTGATAGTCCGCCATATGATGCTGTAAATAAGAAATCAATTGTTCCGTCAATAACTCACGCTGATGCTCCTGAACGTCAAATTGCCATAAGCGCTTACAGATATTGAAAAGCGCACCCGCAATTTTTTCAATATGCGCATAATCATAGATATATTTCCAGTCAATAAATTGATGGTAAAATTTATCAAACTTAGGAATATCACTTAATTGGTTTATTTTCAAAAATTTCCGCACAGCATCTTCGTTCACCTGCGACATTGCCGCATAGAACTTATCTATAGACACCGCTTTTTGCTGTGTCAGGATATGATCCAGTAACAACTCTAAAGCAATATGTGCCATAAAGGAAGGGCGAATAGGCAGTTCCTGTAGACTTGACTGTATCTGTAACTTTAGTTGATGTGTGTGATGAAAAAAATAAGTTGAATTATGAAAGAGACGATCAACCTCTATATGACGGTTCCAACCGATATAAAGTTGTTCCAACAATGGGTTATCCAGCAATTCATCTTCATATTGCCTGGGTTTGAGCACAAAAGTTTTATCGGCATTTTTTAACAGATCAGGTAACAACCCGCCAACAATTCGCTCGGGATTGGTCGCAAACCGCTCAAAATAAAAATGTGATAAAAAATTCATATTAGCTTATTAGCGTGTGCTTTTATATGGAATTATTCGCTCAATATACGCTTAATCTCCTATCTTTGCATCTTGTAAATTAAAAAATTAAATCCATTTAACAATGAGCTTTGTAGAAGAATTACGTTGGAGAGGCATGCTGCAAGATATTATGCCTGGAACTGAAGACTTACTGAATAAAGAAAAAGTCGCTGGCTATATCGGCTTTGATCCCACAGGAGACTCTCTACACGTAGGACACTTAACTCAAATCATGACCTTAATCCATTTCCAAAATGCGGGGCATAAACCAGTAGCATTGGTGGGTGGCGCAACAGGAATGATTGGAGACCCTTCTTTCAAATCTGCAGAGCGTAACTTACTTGACGAAGCAACCTTACAACATAATGTTGCTTGTCTAAAAAAACAGTTAGGCAAATTTCTTGAATTTGGAGAAGGCGAAAATGATGCCCAGATGGTTAATAATTACGATTGGTTCAAAGATTTCAGTTTTTTGGACTTTATCCGTGATATCGGTAAAATGATTACCGTCAACTATATGATGGCAAAGGATTCTGTAAAAAAACGTTTAGAAGGAGACAATGGTCTATCATTTACAGAATTCACCTATCAATTGATTCAAGGTTACGATTTCTATTATCTGTGGAAACACCACAATTGTAAAATACAAATGGGTGGATCTGATCAATGGGGTAATATTGTCACAGGAAGTGAAATGATTCGTCGTCAAGATCAGGGAACAGCTTATGCCATTACGACACAATTGATTAAAAAAGCAGACGGCCAAAAATTCGGAAAAACAGAATCTGGGGCAGTCTGGTTAGATCCAAAGAAAACTTCGCCCTATAAATATTATCAATTTTGGTTAAACACCTCAGATGACGATGCCAAAAGCTGGATTAAGATCTTTACACTTAAGCCGCAGGCAGAAATCGAGGCGATCATCGCAGAGCACGATGCCGCACCACATTTGCGCATTGTCCAAAAAGCATTAGCAAAAGATATCACGATTCGCACGCATTCTGAAGAAGCTTATGAGACTGCTATTAAAACCTCTGATTTTCTTTTTGGCAACGGCTCATTGGAATTTCTAAACGATTTAGATCACGAAGCTGTCCTTGAAGTATTTGAAGGTATCCCACAATTTCAGATAGCAAGAGAAGATCTAGAAGCAGGAATCAATATCCTCGATCTGTTGGCTGTCAATACGCAAGTTTTCCCGTCAAAAGGCGAAGCCCGTAAAATGCTCCAAGGTGGTGGTGTGTCTATCAACCGTGAAAAAGCAACAGATATTGAACAAGTGATCACCGAAAGCAATTTGGTGAACAATAAATATATTATTGCACAGAGAGGTAAGAAAAATTACTATTTGATTATTGCATAAAACTACGTTTTACGAAATAAAAACCCCTTTTTACGCTGTAAAAAGGGGGTTTTTATTTTTTATAGCTAGTCATTAAAGTCGGTCACAAAACCAATCTTATTTTAACTCATGTTCGCTCGATCCTGGTGCTATAGTCACTTATTTCAATAGTTTTTCAAAAGCCCGACGAGCAGCACCTCGAAAATGTACTTCTCCACAATATTGATACCCTAACTTATCAAATACGTGCAACATCCCCCCATTATCAAAATTCGTATCCACTTTGATACTATATATTCCATTATTTACCGCTATTTCCTCCACCCCTTGCATGATGGCTGTACCAACGCCTTTTACATGTGGATCCTGAGCTGAAGCCAAGCGATGAATACCTACATATTCCCCATCACTAAGCCATTTGCCATCAATATCATTATAAGCAGGTTCAATATCGAAAATAATAGCGACGTAACCGATGATTTTACCATCAACTTCCACAACATGCCCATACCCTTTGTCTATATCTGACTGTACCACATCTTCATTTGGATAACCATCTTGCCATTGCCTGCTGCCCTGCTCCTTTCGTAATGCGATTGCCTGTTGTATAATTTCCCAAATCCTTCCTTTATCCGCCTGTTCTGCTTTTCGTATCTGAAACTTATTCATAATGCCTTAATTTGATCAGTAAAACTACATAATTTACTTTAACTGTAAAAGACAGACAAAACCACCATATTCTTTTCCGCTTAGGTCAATCTTTACAACAAATCTATTCTCAGGGCATAGTATTTGCTAGTTATAATTGCTATTATTCATTTAATAGCCTATCTGAAATTATTCGTTTATGAAAAAATTACAAACTTAAAATAATTTGTTCATGATCTTCAAAATACTATCAAAATAACTAAGTTTGTAAGCAGTATAATTGTGAGCTTTTCAATGTCAAATAAAGGAAATACATTTAGGCAGGCAGGAAATTCAGTTTCTGGCAAGCGTGCCCCGTCAAAAGAATCGGCAACATTTAAAAAAGAAAAAAGTCAAACAACCAGCGTCCCTAGGGATTACTCAGATGCGCAACAGAAGACTGTCAAAATTCTAGGGATTTTGTTGATTGTACTTTCGTTGGCTTTTGCCACTGCTTTTGTCTCTTATCTTTTTACATGGGAAGATGACCAAAGTTATATCGCCAAAACAAATGGCGGTTGGGGAACCCTTTTTAGTTCTTCCGAAGAAATTCACGATGAGGCTGTCGAATTACCTGTCGTTGACAATAAATTAGGGAAATTCGGCGCATTACTTGCCAATCAATTTATGTATGAATGGTTTGGCGTTGCCTCTTTCCTTTTTATTCCGGTATTATTCATTTTGGGCTATCGTCTATTATTCAAAAAATCCTTGCTTCCATTATACCGTACTGTTGTTTACTCATTTGTAGCAATTGTCTTTATTTCTGTAACATTGGGGTTCTTACATGGATTTATGGCAGATACACCGCATATGCTGGAAGGCAAATTTGGTTTTTGGACCAATAAGCTGCTGGAAGCACAGGTTGGTATTGTGGGTGTGGGGTGTATTTTAGCATTTGCGTACCTGACAACATTGATACTACTATACAACTTAGATTTCAAATTTGTATTGTTCAGCAATCGAAATCCCAAATCTTTATCCGAGGAGCTTGAAGATGAAGACAGCGAAGATTCCTATACTGGGAATAACCTAAGAACCAAAGTTCATGTAGAGGATGATTCTATACAATCTGTTAGAGAATCTTTCCAACGACCAACTTCAATAAATGAAAGATTTCAATCCAGTCGGGAGAAAGATGCGCAAGAAGAGCTTGAGCGCCCTGCATTTACACATCACCCCATACCAGAGATACAAATAGATCCGAAGGACAAGGTTGTACTCACCTTTGATGGGAGCCCTTTGGAACGTACGGAGAGTACGCCTTCCATTAGCTTCACCATTGATCAACCAGATGAAGATACGGAAGAACTAAATAGCCCAAGTATTCAGGAAAACTATAGTCCCGCTATAACAATTATCCCTCAACCCGAGCCAGAGCTCCCTGTTGAAGTTGCCATAGTACCGGGTTTGGTTGTCGAGGATATTAAAGAAGAAAAAGAAATTACAGCGAGCGATCTAGTTGCCCAATTTGGTCAATATGACCCTAAATTGGACTTATCGGGCTATCAACACCCTACGCTCGACCTATTGCGAGATTATGGATCTGGTAAAATTACCATCAATCAGCATGAACTTGAAGCAAACAAAAACAAAATTGTTGATACACTTAGAAACTATAGCATTGAGATTGAAAGTATAAAAGCCACAATTGGCCCTACAGTTACCCTATACGAGATTATACCTAAACCCGGCGTACGGATATCAAAAATCAAAAATCTGGAAGACGACATTGCCTTAAGCCTTGCGGCGCTTGGAATTCGGATTATAGCACCAATGCCGGGTAAAGGAACCATCGGTATTGAAGTACCGAATTCGAGTCCCGAAATGGTATCCATGCGATCTGTTTTGGCTACTGAAAAGTTCCAAAAAACAGATATGGATCTGCCAATCGCATTGGGAAAAACAATTTCTAATGAGGTCTATATTGCCGATTTAGCAAAGATGCCCCACCTTCTGGTTGCGGGTGCCACAGGTCAGGGTAAATCCGTTGGTATCAATGCGATTTTGACATCTTTATTGTATAAAAAGCATCCTGCTGAACTCAAATTTGTGCTTGTCGATCCAAAAAAAGTTGAACTTTCCCTATTCAAAAAAGTTGAACGTCATTTCTTGGCCAAATTACCCGATGAGGAGGAAGCGATCATTACCGATACAAAAAAGGTTATCAACACCTTAAACTCACTTTGTATAGAGATGGATCAGCGTTATGACCTGTTAAAAAATGCACAGGTTCGTAATTTAAAGGAATATAATGCAAAATTTATCAATCGCAGATTAAACCCTGAGGAGGGTCACCGATTCTTACCATATATCGTTCTTATTGTTGATGAGTTTGCCGATTTGATGATGACTGCCGGAAAAGAAGTAGAAACCCCTATTGCACGACTGGCCCAATTGGCCCGTGCCGTAGGAATTCACTTGGTTATTGCAACCCAACGTCCTTCAGTCAATATCATTACAGGTACAATCAAAGCCAACTTTCCGGCACGTCTTGCTTTCCGGGTGTTATCAAAAGTAGATTCGCGAACTATCTTAGATACCGGCGGAGCAGATCAGTTAATTGGTCGCGGGGATATGCTTCTGGCTACTGGAAGTGATTTGATACGTATTCAGTGTGCATTTGTCGATACACCAGAAGTTGAACAGATCTCCGATTATATCGGAGCACAACGTGGTTATCCATCGGCATTTATGCTCCCAGAATATGTAGATGAAAACGGAGAGGGTTCAGGTAGCGTAGATTTTGATCCAAAAGATCGCGATCAATTGTTTGAAGACGCTGCTCGTTTGATTGTCATGCATCAACAAGGTTCTACATCTTTAATCCAACGTAAATTGAAACTGGGTTATAATAGAGCTGGACGAATCATCGATCAATTGGAAGCCGCCGGAATTGTAGGCCCATTTGAAGGAAGTAAAGCACGTGAAGTTCTTTATCCAGATGAATATTCGTTAGAACAGTATTTGGAGACATTAAGAAACAATTAACATGAAAAAACAACTATGGTTAGTGCTAAGCCTGTTGCTTCTCACAATGAGTCAACACAGCTATGCGCAAAATGATGCCGCAAAAGCATTACTTAACAAAGTAAGTCAAAAGTATAACGGATATAAGACTATACAAGCCGGTTTTACCTTAGACATAAAACAAGCAAATGGAAGTTCACATTCAGATGCGGGCACCTTGTATCTTGACAAGGCAAATAATAAATACCATGTCAATACCAAAAATCAAATTCTAATTTCAGATTCCAAAACACAATGGAATATTATGAAAGCAGAAAAAGAAGTCGAGATATCCGAGGCGAGTAACTCAACGAATGAGATCAACCCGACAAATATCTTTTCATTCTATACCTCAGGCTTTAAATATGCGTTAGCAGGTGCGGAAAAAGTAAAAGGAATAAGTTTGAGTGTTGTGGAATTAACACCAATTGATAGCAAAAAGAACTATTCCAAAATTAAGTTGCGGATCAATAAAGCGAATAATTTGATCTACGATACGACTATTTTTGATAAGAGTGGTAATCGCTACACATATACCTTGAGTTCACAAGAAGGAAACAAGTCCATTGCATCCAGCTTTTTTACCTTTAATAAAAGCAACTACAGCGGATTTGACATTGTCGACCTAAGATAAGTACCGTTCGGATAGATCGACTCTCCGGCCAAATAAGACTAACAAAAAAAGGATTTCCCAATGGGAAATCCTTTTTTATTTTGTTTATTCTTTATCTAGAGCATATTAGGTTCTCTATCCAGCGTCTCAGTCTCTTTGTCCGCATAACGCGAATAACCGTGTTTCTGCGGATGTTCGATAATCTCCTTCATTGAAACCAATTTATACACGTAAGATCCAGTCTCATTGTTCAGCTTCAAAGCAAAATAATCATCCTTCTTCTGTCTTCTTATTGAACCTTTTAAACTACCATCACCAACATTGTATGCCGCGGCCACTAAAGTCCAATTACCAAACTGAGCATAAAGGTATTTTAAATAGCGTGCTGCTGCATGAGTGGATTTCACTAGATCTTTTCGATCATCTACTGCGCCATTGACCCTTAAGCCATACAAACGAGCTGTTGCTGGCATAAATTGCCAATAACCACCCGCCCCTTTTGTCGAAACGACAGCCTTACTCAGGCCACTTTCAACCAGTGGGATGTACTTAAAATCTTCGGGAATACCATGTGATTTCAGGATCTTGGCGATCATAGGCAAATAGGTCTCTGCCTTTTTATGCATATCATAAGATCCTGTTTTTTTAAATGAAAATCTACTGAAGAACCTGCGCAATTTGCTTTCCACTAATGGACGATCCATTGGTAATGAATCTTCAGCAAATGTCAATGAACTCAGGTAAGATTCAAAAGAATTGCTCTTTTCTTTTTTCTCTTCGTCGCCTCCATGATGAGTTGGAATTTCGACTAACTTCGCTGCTGCGATCTTATCGCTGCCAGAAGTGTTGTTGTGTGGGGTTGAGTATAATTTTGAAAGCAATAAAGCAAACAAAATCAAACTACTACATAATACTTTTTTTCTTATCATTCACTCCCTTAATGCTATCCTATCCACGAGTCAAATCGATCAAAAAATAGCTTGGTTCAAATTCGAGGGGACAAAGATAAACAGTATTTATTTAAAAAACAAATAGTTACGTTACAGCTATTTTAAAGGGTATTTTTTCACGTTCAAATTGTCCAAATGCAAGAAAAGACAAAAAGATAAGGATTTTTTCGCAAAACCCAAAATTATACCTAACTTTGCAGTTCACATTTTAGCAAAACACAATGCCATTCAGCAATAAAAGGAACAGTCGTGATGACAACTCCAGAAAGTCACGGGGCAACTCAGATAGCTTCAAATCTAGAGGCGACAAGAATAATAGTTTCGGTAAAAAATCGTCCTTTGGTTCAAAGGATCAATCTGAAAGAGGTTCTTTCAGAAAAGATGACAACCGCGAGAATAGATCATTTGGATCTAATAAATACGCAGACAAACCATCCTTTAGAGGAGAAAACAACTCCTTCCGTTCAAAAGACAATTCAGAAAAGCCTTTCAACAGAGGTGGCCGTTCATTTGATAAAAATGATTCTTCTAGATCTTTTGACAAAAGAGATTCATTCAACAAATTTGATAAATCTGAGCGTTCTTTTGATAAAAAAGATAATTTCAAACGTTCTGACAGAAACGACTCTTCTCGATCTTTCGACAAAAGAGAAGGTTCATTCGATAAAAGAGATAGCTTCAAGCGTTCCGATAGAACCTTCTCTTCTCGATCTTTCGACAAAAGAGAAGGTTCATTTGATAAAAGAGATAGCTTCAAGCGTTCCGATAGAAATGATTCTTCGAGATCTTTCGACAGAAAAGAAGGTTCATTTGATAAAAGAGATAGCTTCAAGCCTTCCGATAGAAATGATTCCTCGAGATCTTTCGACAGAAAAGAAGGTTCATTTGATAAAAGAGATAGTTTCAAACGCTCCGACAGAAATGATTCATCAAGATCTTTTGACAGAAAAGAAGGCTCTTTTGAGAAAAGAGATTCATTCAAGCGTTTCGATAAGGATGACCGTTCATCAAACAATCGCAGCAGAAGCTTTGATAAACCATCTAACAGAAAATTCGATGGGGATAGAAGCAGAAACTTTGATGAAAACAAGAGTTTTGACGATAAACAATACATCAAACGTCCTAAGAAGAAAACCGAAACGTCAGCAGAAGATGATGGCTTAATACGTTTAAACCGTTATATTGCCAATGCAGGTATTTGCTCAAGACGTAAAGCAGACGAATTAATCGCTGCAGGTGTCATATGGGTAAATGGTGAGGCTGTTACTGAATTAGGTACCAAAGTTGATCCAGCTACCGACGAAATCCGTTACAACAACGAGCGTTTAAAGCGTGAGAAAATGGTTTATGTTTTACTCAATAAACCAAAAGACTACATCACAACGACTGATGATCCTCAGGAACGTCATACTGTAATGGAACTTGTCTCCAAAGCAACCAAAGAACGCATCTATCCAGTTGGTCGTCTTGACAGAAATACAACCGGATTACTTTTGATGACAAACGATGGCAATCTTGCGGAAAAACTTTCCCACCCACGTAATAGCATCAGCAAAATATACAATGTTGAACTTAATAAAAGTCTTACTCAAGGAGATTTCAACAAGATAAATTTTGGTATTGAATTAGAAGATGGCGTAATCAAACCAGATGATTTAAGCTATGTACAAGGAGGTTCTAAAAGAGAGATAGGGATTCAGATCCACTCTGGTAAAAATCGTATCGTACGTCGTATTTTCGAATCTCTTGGTTATGACGTTGTCAAGTTAGATCGTGTCGTATATGCTAACTTGACGAAAAAGGATTTACCACGCGGACGTTGGAGATATTTAGAAGAGAGAGAAATTGTTCAATTGAAACATTTGATCTAATCAAATTTCATTTGAGAAATAAAATAAAGGGCGGTCATTCAGTTAACCGTCCTTTATTTTTATATTTGCTCCTGAGATAAGAAGAGTATAAAAAATAAAAGAATATGACTGATCCAAAAACACTTTCATCCGTAGCGGAATTCCATAAAACATTCCAACATCCGATCCTGGATACACCAACAATTCCTTCTGAACAAAGATGTGCACTACGGGTTTCGTTGATAGCTGAGGAATTAAAAGAACTAGAAGAAGCTATCCAAGATAAAGATCTTGTGGAAATTGCAGATGCCTTATGTGACATTCAATACGTCCTCGCTGGAGCGGTTCTTGAATTTGGTTTAAAGGATAAATTTTCAGCACTTTTTGATGAAGTGCAACGTTCAAATATGAGTAAGGCCTGCAATGACGAAGCTGAGGCAATCGCTACTCAAGAGCATTACAAACTTAAAGGAGTAGAATCTTACTATAAAGAAGTTGATGGAAAATTTCTGGTTTTTAGAACGGCTGACAATAAAACACTAAAGTCTATCAATTATTCTCCAGCAGATCTGAAATCCATTGTCGAAAGATAATTTGACTTACAGTACAACATAAAATAAATACGGCTTCCAAAAGGAAGCCGTATTTATTTATACTATATCAATTCTATTAGTCTTATAGAATTGTAGAAATGAACAATCTTTTTCAATCTGAAGTCTATTCATAAAGTTAACAGAGACTACCCTGCACGACTTTCCGAGCTTCCAGACCTTTGTCAATATAGGTTTGAATCCCCGACTTGGGCAATCCCCAATTTGGCGCTATCAATAGCTCTTTGTCTGCGATACCAAAAATACGTTGGATAATCAAATCAGAACGCAAACGTGGAATAAATTTTGAAAGGAAGTCCGTATAACCTTCTATAGAGAACAATTCAAAAGATTCACGCTTATATTTTACGCCCATAATTGAACCTTCCACAATATGTAAATGGTGCAATTTAACGAACTTAATTTGTGGAAACCGATTAATCTCATCAGCGTATTTTAACATCATCTCCTCCGTCTCCCATGGAAATCCGAAAATAGTATGCACACAAAGCTCTAAAGGTGTATTCTTTAACATATCCATAGCCTTAATGAATTCATCGTGCGAGCAACCTCTATTGATCTTTTCCAAGGTATCATTATAAATCGATTCCATTCCCATTTCCAAATCTACATCATAACGATCGGTATAAGATTCCAACAAAGCAATTTTTTCAAAGTCCAAACAATCTGGACGTGTACCCACAGAAAGACCTAGTGTATTGTCGGGATCTATGCTTAACGCTTCGTCGTACATCATTTTCAGTAAATGTGTTGGTGCGTACGTATTGGTATTGGGTTGGAAATAAATAATAAATTTTTCTGCGCCATAGCTGTTACGAGCGCGTTCAATTCCTGACTCTACCTGCTCACGTATAGAAGGAATTTTTCGCGCAGTATCGGGCGTAAAAGAATCTACATTACAGTAAGTACACCCACCATAGCCCTTGCTACCATCTCTATTGGGACAAGTGAAATTGCCATCGACAATCACTTTAAATACTTTCTGTCCGTTATATTTTTGCTTTAAATAAGCGCCGTAATGATTATACGGCTTAATTCCGTTATCCAATAATGTACCCATTGCGCCGCAAAGTTACTCAATAAAAACCATAAATAGATTACTACTCAGGAACAAAGCGCTATAACATCGTCCATTCTTCTGTCATTTTCGTTTTGGCGGGGCCAGTAATCGCTGGGAAATATATAAACGGAGTCATAGTAGAGTACTTTAGATCAGTACCCGGCAGAACCGTATTTTATAGTACAACTTCGGAGACTTATCCATCTGTGGCTTCTTTGTCGACACCCTTGTCCTCTGGAAGTTTTTGGGAAGTATGTAAACGAAAGAAGCCCTTGACTGTTTCCAGCAAGGGCTTCCGTGTAAAAAAAGGCACCGACCTACTCTCCCACCTGTTACGGCAATACCATCGGCTCTGGCGGGCTTGACTGCTCTGTTCGGAATGGGAAGAGG